>Ga0308157_10000049_pt1 | contig 520353 bp, 642 predicted proteins | sample PhyBR1_FD_201035 | JGI IMG/M metagenome (GOLD analysis project Ga0308157, IMG submission 201035) | Phyllosphere microbial communities from UC Gill Tract Community Farm, Albany, California, United States - DLSLB.R1 | ecosystem: Host-associated > Plants > Phyllosphere > Unclassified | place... | reverse complement strand
TTGCCAAGTCGTTCCCAACGACGAAGAGTAACAACAGAAAGGCCAAGAAAAGAAGCAGATTTACCAATAGAAAGAGATTTAATCATAAAAAAATAGAGGTTGACACCTCTATTTTAACACAAATGATAAGATTTGATCAAGGAAATGAGCTGCAGTTAGAAACCCTATTGCTGATGTGAATTATATGTTGATTGGTGATAAAGTTCAAAATTATAAAGATTTTTTGATTTACCATCATGGGTCACATGAGCGTAGTGATGATTTAGATAAATATTTTAATAACTGGTTAAAGAAATTAGATATTAGTCAATCAACTTTTAAACAACTTTATTCACAACTAAAAGAAATTGAATATTTAACAAAGAATTCGATTGTTGAAAATGAAGACAATTTGAAGAGACTTTCAGAACTTGCGGATTTTGAAATTAAGTATATTCCAAATCCTAAAGAGATTCGTGCTCAAAGTGCTGGGTTTAGACGTTTTGGTATGAAAGTAGCTGATTTCGCATACCTTTCACCTATGAATAAAATATGCGAAACTATTGTTTCAAAAGCCATGAATACAGATAATGAAGAAATTGATTTCAATATAGAGCAATATGTAGATGCTATTTTAGAAGAAAATCATTCCAATTTTACTGATATTGAATATTATAAGTTGTGTTATTCAACAAACTCTACTGAATCTGGTCATATGTATTATTTGTTTAGATTTTATGTGGATGATATTGAACCATCGTGTGTGGTTGAACAAGGTGTCTCACAATATCCTTACATGGGAGATCAACAAGAAGCTAATAGATCCAAAATTATTATATCTACGCATTATAAAGATTTATCCAAGTTAAGTGTTTTGTTTTTTCAAAACTACACAAGAGAAATCAGCAAAATATTAGGCGTTACGACAACGACTGTTGACGAGGATACTATTAAATTAATTAATATGATAGCGTATTAATACGGATATAATTATAATATAGAAAACCAGTTGATGCTGGTTTTTTTTATGTAATATGATATTATGATATTAACTATTATTATTTTATCATGATACTTTATAATTTAACTGATGTTCGAAACCAAATATTCAATACCATTAAAAATTCTGGTGAGGAAAAGCAACACGCTATAAAAAAAATTAGTGAACTTTATTCTACACGTTATGCAATTGATCAATTATCTGTTGATAAGGTCTATCTTATTGTAAGTGAAGAACCTCGTTTTACTTTTTATATTGATGCTGATCATTTAGCCAAGATAAATCTTTTTGCTAAAATGAATATTGGCATGGATTTAGATTTCAGCAATATTAAAGGAACCGATGTTGATAATTATTATAGTCATTCTGTCAAAGACTCGACTGAATTAAAAGATGCTGTATTGGCTTTTAAACAACTTGATTCCATTTCTCATGTTATCAAACAAGCAGAAGAAGAAAGAGCTATTAAAAAAGCTAAATTAAGCGAGCTTAGTCAACGCTATGGTATTGTTGATAACTCTATTATGAATAAAAAAATTGTTTCAGTTGATTTTGAATTTGAACCTAATGACAAAGAAATATTTCAATTGGCTCAAATCTCTGAAATTGGCTTTACTTTTTATGAAAACGGTAAGACAATTGCTAAACATTATATTATTTATGAGAATAGAAAAGAAAGCAGTAAAGCTTTTTTACAAGAAATGTTCTTATTTGGTGATACAGAAACAATCAAGATTGCAGACATTGCTGATTTGTTAAAGAAGACTATTAAAGAAAATGAAGTCATGATTGTTCATGGTTATTCCACAGAGCTTCGTTTTATGGAAGTGAACAATATTGATTATTCTGATTTGGAAGTTTATGACACTCAGTTAGTTTTTAAACATTATTTTGATGATAAAGAGCCTAACTTGAAACGTTTATCACACATGTTACAACATTTTGATATACCTTATACTTTCTTGCATAATGCAGGTAATGATTCTTATCATACGTTGGGTGTATTTCAAACCATGATGGAAAACATTCCAAAGCCTGAAATTAAGAAAAAAATATCCATGAAAATATAAAATAGTATATTCACTTTCTTTTTTTGTCATGGTATAATGACAATAATAATTAACGGACTTATATTATGAAAAAATTATCCTGCGGGACACTCATAGTTAGGGATCGTATGGGAATAAAAGAACTATTTATGGCTCATGTTACAGGACAACATTTCTGGGACATACCAAAAGGTGGTAAAAACCTCCACGAAAACTACATTGAGGCAGCACTTAGAGAACTGGAAGAAGAATCAGGTTTTAAATGCGATCATCATGAACTTTTTGATTTAGGTTTATATCAATACACAGAACGAAAAGATCTTTATCTCTTTAAATATGTTGGTGAACGTTATCTCTGTGATCAACAAGCAATTTGCACAAGTACATTTTTTAGCAAAATTTACGAGCAACGATTACCAGAAGTAGATGAATTTAAGTATGTCCCTTTTGATGAAGTGTTAGCACATTGTAGTGAGGGCTTTAAAAATGTTTTTCCACTGTTACTCGAAAAAAGAATTATTTGATAGTTCTTTTTTTTTGTGGTAAAATCAAAGTCTAAGAGGAAAAAGAAATGAACAGTAAAATTCACATTGGCCTAGATATAGACGAAACACTTATCAAAACAAGACAGTATGGCAGCTTGTATGATAGGCCAGATGATGCCGAGTTTTATTTTACTTGTGGCCCTTTCCAATACGCTCTCTACAAGCGTTTATTTTTAGATGACTTCTTGAGCTACTTACATCAAAACTATAATGTATTTTTTTACACGCGAGCTACACAAGATTACGCTCAACAAATTGTTACGTTCTTAGGATATCCTGAAACACCTATTTTTCATCGAGGTGATTGTGAACGTATCGAAGAAATCCTTCCTTATGAAAAAGACAAGATTGTTTATCATAAAAAAAATTTAAAGTTGGTTGCCGATAAATTAAACATTAGTTTACATAATATTGTTTTTATTGATGATGTCGTCAATGAAAAAGAGATCACCCATCCTGATTGTATCATTACCATTCCTGAGTATGATTTTGAGGATGATTATTGCCTTAAAATTATTCACGACCATTTTGTTGAGAGTGAAACGATTACTCAGCAAATTCAATATATGAGAACTCTACAATTTCTTTGAATAAGTATTTTATTTTTTTTGATAAATGTTATTATATACTTATATTAACATTAAAAAAATTATGTCGAACTTAAAGAAGCACCTCGAAAAAATACAAAAAGAAGAAGCTGCAGATAATTTTGCTAAATGGATTCGAAATGATGGCATTTTAAATGAAGATGGCGAACCACAAGTTCTCTACATGGGGACTTTATCTGATTTTAGTATTTTTGACCTTTCAAAAACAAAACCAGAAGCACATTTTGGTCAAGGGTTCTATTTTACAACCAGTTATGATGATGCCTCTGATAACTATGCTAGACGTGAGGGTCCAGATCATGCAATTCACACTGATAATGAATATGATAAGTTAATTAGCGATACAGAGAATTTTCTAGAAAAACATTATCCAGACTATCTTGATGATCCAGAGGATTCAGAAATTGCTCAAAAAATTAAAAAAGCTTATGATCTTGCAGTGGATGGAGAAACCGTAGAAAAATCTTTATTAGATGAAATATTTGAACATTATGAAGCAAACATTTTAGACAGAACACATAATGGTTTTGTAACACCAGTATTTCTTGTTTCTAGAAAGCTTATGGACGTAGATAATCATCATTTTGAAAGTTATCAAAGCTATGGTGATTTTGATGATTTACTTCAACAATTAGAAGATATTGATTCAAATATTGCCTATGAAATAAAAGTAGAATTAGAATCATTACTGTCTTCCCCTGATGATGAATATTATCCAGAATTACAAGAAATACTTGATTTCTTAGATAATGCTATTGATTGTTCTGGTTTAGATGTGGATGACGAAGATGATATGGTTAAGATTGACCAATTGAAATCTTGTATTGAAAACTATTATGAAGAAGATGACGAAAGATGTTTAACTTATAGTTTAACAGGTGAAGCCAATGAGTTAAAAAATATTATCATTCGTATTTTAGAAGATAATGGATGTGAATCAGATGCTAAACGTTTTACAGAAGCATTTAATGAAAATTTTCCAGAATACTATGAAGGTTTAAAAGTTTTAGATTTCATTCAAAATGAAGATATTGAAATGGCATTAGCAGATAGCTATATTGAAGTGGATAACATATATAATATGCATGTTTCTGGTGTAAAAGCTATCTTTTCATTAGCAATTAGAGAAATGGGATATGATGCTATAAAAATGGACCCAGCTACACGTTTCCAACGTATGGATCATGTTGAAGGAGCGACCCACTACATTTCATTTAATCCATTAAATATTAAAAGTGCTATTGGTAACAATGGTGAATATTCACTAACTGATCCTAATATACTTCATCGTGTTTGCAAAAATGCTCATGAACTTAACTTGAAGGGAAGTTCAATTTCTTTCAATGAAGCTAATCGTATTATCAAGGATATAGGATTACATTATAAAAATATGCCAAAATGTGTAATACACACTGATTTCGATGATCTTGTGCATTCTCCAGTAGGAAAAGACAAAAACTTAACATCATGTACGGGCTGGTTTGACACACATCATCATTCCATTCATATTTATCTTCCAAATATCATGGATAGAAAAGAACTTGAAAAGACAATTTGTCATGAGTTATTTGGTCATCTATCATTACGTGACATTATGGGTAACAATTATGAAAGAACAATGAATAAAGTTTACGATTATTACGAGAGTAAAGGTCAACTTGAAGATGTTAAGAAAACTTATATTGAACGCTATAATCTTAATTTAAATGAGAAAAAAGATAGAGCGATCATTGCAGAAGAAAAAATGGCAGAAGTTATTGAACAGCACGGTTTTCAACAGTTCCCATTGAAAAATATTATTATTGGAGCAGTTCGTAACAATCTTCGTAAAGTTGTTAAATCTTTAAATATTAGTGAAAGCGACATTACTTATATGATGTATCAATCTCATAAGAATATGTTAGAAAACAATCATAATAGTTATAAGAAAAGACTCAAAGTGAAAAACGTCTAAGAATATAAAGAGGCTTCGGCCTCTTTTGTCATTTTACAACGTAAAAAACAACAAATACATTGACACTAAATCTAATAAAGTGTTATAATATACAAAATAAATTTAAGAGGAATTCCTATGAAAATTGTAGACATGATATCGTATGACACCGATTTAACAACACCTGATGGAACATATGTGAGGTATGGACATGAACTTCCAAGTATTGCTTTGTCCATCGCTCAAAGCCAGAATCCTGTATTATTTATTGTTACAGACCACGAACCTATTGGTAACGTTGAAAAATCAATTAAATTTTACAAGGATGATGTAGCTTGTGGGATTTCTATCTTTGACAAAGGTTTGAATTTAGACGTATTCCTTGCATCTTACCTTTCGCAAGGTCTTTCTGCTATTCTTGATGAACAACCTGTTGTCTCTGAAATTTTAGACTATCCTGTTGTTGTTGAGAACTATGAGCTTATTCAAAGTGTTCTTGAAGGTACTAAAAAAATAGATCTCATTCGTTTAGTAGTAGATGACATTGAAGATTTTAACACACAATTGGTTGTTAAACTCAAAGAAATGTTAGCGAGTGATGGTGATGCATCTGTCAGTGACAATATTTCTGATATTGAAATGCAGGTGTTGCTTGATAGCAATAATTTGACGTTTTTTGACATTTGCGATGTCTATGAATGGTTAGAAAATAATCCAAACATGGATTTAAGCACTTTTCCACTCAATGTAAAAAGTATTCATCATCAAGAGATAATTCTCTAAAAGGACTGAAAAGTCCTTTTTTTTTTATATATCCAATTTGTCTCAAATCACTAAAACCCTCTAAAATCAATGGTTTCGCCTTGACTAATTCTCTTTTACATGTAGAATAATAACATAATGTAAATGTTATAATTTAAAAATTACAATGCCCCAAAAAGGAGTTTAAATATGGATGAAATTATAAAAGCTTACTCCATAAAGGATATGAGGAAAAAGGTATTCAATAGCCTTACTGTCAAGAATAGACAGGACATTGCTAATTTCATATCTATTCGAAATTTATTTGTTGAAATATCGATCAGAAACTATTATGTAGATATTGATAAAAAAGAGTGTTACATCCCTTTCATGGATTTTGTGAAATTGTGTAACTACATCAATACGAACTATGAAACAAACTACCATATATCATCATTTGTCTCCATAGATATTAATGGAACAGATTTTACTGTGATTAATTCAGCAGAACATGCAGAATATTTAGATGCCACTTTCCAGTATATGACCAGCCATAGCAGTTATAAAAAGCATTTTTTTGACAGCATGTTTTTAAAAGAATTAAAAATGACAAAAACTGTTACTGCTTTTGATTTTTCTTATGATAAGAATCAAAATATAGTAGACGTAGGTATTTCTTACTTTGATAAAAACATTCAAAAGAATTATCATTTTATTGTTGAAGAGAACATGCCTGAACAGTTTTCTGAAAATACAAAATACTTTTCATTTAACTTTGGTAAAACAGAAGTAAAAAAGCTGAGTACAATTAAAGACTTTATCAGTTTGTTTACTAATCAAGCCGATGTTATCTTGCTTCATGATTGCACAAACGATATGAAAGTAATTGAATCATTGGGAATGGCAGAGTTATTTGCAAGCAAAAAAATCATAGATACATCACTCTTATTATCAGAAGTTGAAGAACCTGTTGTTAAATCTGGCCGTGTAGTTAATTCAAACGAACGAGTAAGTTTAAAGAATTTGTTACTTAAAAGTAAAATTTCTTATAGCCAACTACATAATAGCGGTAATGATGCTTTTTATACGTTAAAGGCATTCCTAAAAAACATTAAGAATAAGGCTCTATAATAGAGCCATTTCTAATGTACTTAACTGGTCTTCAAACACATCATCTAATATAAAATTAAAATCTAATATTTCTTTAACAATCTCATTCTTTAGAATTCGCAAGTCACCAGAAATACTTTTCTTTCGTCCTATATTTACAAAAACTTCTTCATATCTTCGATAAAAGGAAAATAAATCAATCCAAGAATAACGGTTGCTATTGTATGAAATATTGGTTTGTTGTCGTTCCTTGTAATCAAGATAAAATTTAAAGTTAATAGTTTTTTTATTTATATTTTTATTTATTACTTGATATATAATTTCACTGTCAAACTCTCCACTTAGATGTCTATCGTAGTCACCAGATCTAAGCTTGTTTTCCATGTGAACAAACTTATTTAGTCTGTTTACATAATGAATCAATTGAGGGGATGCTTCTTCAAATTTTTCCATGACCTTTTCAGCATTCGATAATTTAACTGTAATCGATTTATCTTCAAATAAGATGATTATATCATCTTTTGAACAGCTATATGAATCACTTTTTCCATAAATTTTTGAGTTTTTATAAAACTTCACCTTTCCTTTGATATATTGACTTGCAAATTTTTCCATTTCTTTTTTATTTAGCATGAGATTTCCTTATATTTTATTCATATCGGCTAATTTCAAATAATCAATGACAGATCCTATATCATTGCTATATTCAATATCAGAGATGATTTTAATAAATGAAAATAAATAATTATAGATTACTGATTTTTTGCTTATTGAACCGTCATTTTCAATTTTTACAATGAATATTTTATCCATTGATTTTGTTAAATCTTTATCTGCAGAAGGACTATTTAATATTTGAGTAATATTTTGATGATGTTTTGTCCCATGAATATCATATTTATTAAGTTGAATTAGCGGGTTTGTAAAATCTACATACAGATAGGCGTTCTGATTGTTGTTTACTATGGAAATCGGAAGTCCATTGAGCAAATTATCAATATCAGTGTGAGAATAGTTATTAATGTATTCAATTAACATGGTAATTTCATTAAGCGATTTCCAAAGATTCTCTTCATAACCCAATTGATATGACAAAGACTCTTCTTTGTGATACCACTCTTTTTTATGTCTGTTATAATAAAAATTAATTTTTTCTTTTAGCATTATAGCTCCTATTAAATTTTTAACATGTCAAATACTGTAAAATGTTCAGGCATTAATTCTTTCTTAGATACACCTGTTGTCTCTGATACTTCTTCAACGTAATGGCTATTACTAATTGTATCAACTGACAAATTGGTATCTACCACTTTATTATCACCAATTAAAACTTTCATGTTCCCAAAGACTTCATAAAAGACTTTATCAGTAAAATTCATTACAATTGTATAATCTTTTTGACTTAAATCAAAAGCACCAATGATTGAATTTTTAGGGCAGACACTTTCCAAAGATTTGTAAATACATCTGAACATTCCATGCATATAAATCATAAGCGGTAGCATCATATAGATAGGAAATACATTTAAAATTGTTTTAACTGGATCATAAAAATAACTCGATGCGATAACGCCTATGGTTCCAAATGGAATAAAAGCGACTAGGTAGACAAAACTATTCATTTTAACTTGATAACCTTGCTCATTTAATGCCCTCTTAAAAAATAAGGTTGCGACAGTCAAGGAAATAGCAATACTTATAGATGAAAAAAAGCTAGACCATTTAAATTCACCAAAAAATATTTGCAAGAATGGTAAAATAATACACATAACGACCAGTGCATTCATGGCTAATTTAAAATGTTTAAAGTTTTTATCAATAATGATGTCAATATTCATTAATTTTGCACCCTTTTAAGTGTTTGAATTATACCATAATATGAAATCTCAATCAATGATTTTATTTTTAATTGTTTGACAAGAAACCTATTTATTGTAATATATTTTCATATTTAAGGATTATCTAATGAAAAAAATACTATTGTTGTTAGCTGCTTTATCAACAACATCAGTGATGGCTGGTGATGTAACGGACGTAACAAGTGCTTTTGGATTTAAGTTGCGTTATTTTAAAGAAGATGCCAAAGAGCCATTTAAGAAAATCGATGTAACCCCAGAAAAAGAAGATCGCTTTTTTATGTTTACTGAATATAATCTATCAGTTACACCAAAAACGAATAAAATTTATGCTATTAATGCTTCTGGGGCAATTGTAACTTCGTGTGAAGAAGATGTTGCCTTAATTGATAAATTCTTAAAAAAGAAATATGATTTCAATGATGTTAATGTTGTTACAGACAGCACAAAAGAAATTAAACTAAAAGGTAAAGACATTATTAAAGATAAAGATATTGCTTATATTTATGATCTTTCAAAAACAAGAATATATCTCACTTGTGATAGAGAGATGAACAATTTATCTATTTCTTATGTTGATAACGAATTAGCTGTTAAATCACGAGAAGAAGCTGCAAAATTATTTAACAAAAATATTAATTTAAAGATTAAAGAACTTGAAAAAGAAGAAAAAATAAATGTGAAAGGGCTTTGATAGTCCTTTTAATAAAATTTTTTAATAGTTCTTATTTCAAAGTTTATTGTCTGTATAACATATCCAGAGCAAGTTAAATATTCAATCACACCATTTTCTTTTTCAAATTCATTCAGTAAGTATTTTGAATGTCCATTCATAGAACGACAACCATTCCATGAATAAAAAGTATCAAAACCTTCATGAACATCTTTATAATGTTGTATAAAAAGACCGTTCTTTCTATTTTTCTTTCTAGGTGACTTTTTAGGTTTATCATCACTGATTTCAAAAATAAAGGACTGTATATCATACAGTCCTGTTTTTAATAACTCATCAAAAATTATTTCCATCGAATGTATTAATCTATTTTTTTCGTATTCACCTACTTCACCTTCTGTGTCGAAATGAAAATCAAGGATACCATCAGTATCTTTTAACGACATCTTAATTTTTTTCATTTGGGTGTCCTTTTGCAAAAACTCGACCAGCCACTTTTAATGTTTTTAAATTCACTGCTGTTAATGAACCACCAGAGTAGTAACCCGTGTCTAAAAAAATCACATTCTCATGACGTTCAGGATTTTTAAAAATATGGTGACCTACAAATACAACACCAATATTTGTAATCGCATCAATTCTTTCACCCTTTTGCACCGCTTTTGAAGCAGTTCGGCTCCAAATAATATTACCAATTTCCACTTTATTTCTATTTTTAATAGCTTTTAGAGTGTCTTTCCAATCAGGTAATGGATAAGCATGGACAAGTCCGATATTGCCTACTTGGATAGCGTAAGGTAGTTCATTAAGCCGATTGATAATAGCTTGGCGATGCTCTAAACTTTCAGCAAAGAACCATTGATTACCTTCTTTATTGATATCTTGATAACATTCTGCATAAGGTTTCAAACCATGTTTGATAAGAATATCTTCATGATTTCCACGAATGGTGAACAACCATTTATTTTTCAAAAGTTCAAGCACTTTGTTACTGTCTGCCCCACGGTCAGTTAAATCACCTAAGCAGAATAGACGGTCTTTTTCTTTATCAAATCCGATTTGATCAAGTAACGCATAAAGAGCAGTGTAGTTACCGTGCAAGTCACCTACACAATAGTCATTACCTATTTTATTTTCTTTGTAAATTTCATATAACATAGAGCACTCCTTTATGTGCCAAGTATACCATACTCTCTTGTTTTGATCAATATTTTATTGTCTTAGTATTTTTGATTGATTATTTTCATGTTATAATTTAAAAAAACAAGGTATTCATTAAAAAATGGACAACAGAAAAAACAGCAATGAAGAAGTTATCTTAACAGGTTATCTAAGTGACATTAAGAAGGCTTTCAACATTGAATATGGCAGAGAACCTAATAAAAATGACTCTGAACTTATTGCATCATCTCTCTATAACATTATCAATTCTTATTATTTCGAAGGTTTATATCAGTATTCCAAAATAGGCACTGATCATGAGAATAACTACTATCTCAAAGTAATTCCAAGTAAAAATCTAGAAAAAGCAACTGTTAATATTGATGGCGAAGATGTCCTTATTGCTGATTTTACTAAAAAGGTACTAGGGGAATCTAGACGCCGTATGCCTAAGAATAGTGAATTACCTATATCTGGATTTACAGCTACTGTTGATTTAGGGATTTCACAACCAGAAGCAATCAGTATTGATGAAATATTTGTTACAAGTAATTTAGAAATATTACCTATTATTAATAGATTAAAAGAAATGAAACCAGATGTCTATAATGTAATATTTGAAGATAATGATTTAAAACAAAATTTAATTGTTAAATCTAAACATGATTTATCTATCGATGTTGTTTCATTTGATAATTTGGATAATTATTTGGTAAACACATTAAAAGTTCAAGAGACATCTGATGTATATTCTACATTAAATAAAAACTATGATTTACGTTATCTAGTTAAGGAGTCAAAACCTAAAAATACTAATGGTTTTGCAGTTGTTGCACATAATGGATTAGAGATTGCAGGTGTTGCTATTGTTGATGCTAGTATAGTTGTAGACAAAGCAATTGCTCATTTAGGTCAGCCTTCAAAAGAAATGGCGGCAAGATTCTTAAAAGTCTCTAGTGTTATGGTTAGTAACAACTATCGTGGTAATGGATTAGGCGTAACTTTGTTTGAAAATGTAATCAATGAAGCTGCAAAACATGATTTTATTATTATTCGTTCAGAAGCCAGTGAATTAGGTAGAAACTATTTAAAACGTAATATAGATACGCTTGCTGAAAGTAAAAAAGTCCCTGTAATTAATGCTGAATGGATGGAGACTATAACTCCATTATTACCTAAGATGTTTAATGGACAATGGGATGCTGGTAAAACAATGTTGACTAGTTTAATTACTGATGTCAAAGTATTTGATAAGCAAATCCATGAAAAGAAAATGAATGCTCGTTCATCTTCTGATTTTTTCGACATTGAAGATGAAGAAAAAGATTTTATGAATAATTTAGCCAAACGCTTTGATGTCAAAAGATCTCAAAAAGTAAAAATGTAGACATATTAAAATATGAATGCCCAATATTATCAGTCATCTTGACTGATTTTTGGTTTAAATGTTATACTTTACTATACAAATAGGAGAGTTATATGTTTTTTAATAATAAGGAACAAGATTTTACCATTGAGGAAATGATTGAAAAAGAAGTTAAAACTAGACAAGAACACGGTGAGAAATACACCCAACATGAATTGATGGCAGATGTCGCACCATTCTTCTTTTTTGTAAATCCACCATTGGCTGTCATTTTTACATTAAGTGGTTTGATTATGTCCGCTTATAACAAAAAAGAACGGCTTGATCAAACTTATATGCCTGATAGCTGGTTAAAAGATGTCTCTTCATCTGATCAAATCAGTAATGAAGGATTAAATTTTCTTGCAGGAAAACTTAAAAAAAAAGGAGTTGTATCAGTTTCAGATGCTATTAAATTTTTAGAAATTGAAGAAAAAGTTAAAAAAGAAACTGCAGAGCAATCAAAAAAAGTCCAATTAAAAGAACACGCTCATTCCGAAGGAGCTTTGTCCATATTAGAAAAAGCTAACCAACAGTCTGGTGGCTTATATAATGCTACAATTGAAACGTTTAAAATGTCCAAAGGAAAAATAGAAGAATTAGGTTCTTTAACAAAAGAGATTGGTAGTAAAGGTATTAATGCTGCTATCAATATATTTAAGCAAAATGAAAAATAAAAAGCTCCCGAAGGAGCTTTTATTATTCTAATGTATTGAAAAGTTCTTCGTCATCACCACACTTAGCTTTTAGTTTATCAATCCAAGCTTGGTTTTTAACTTTACACCTTACAATTTTGTTTCTGACTACGGCCTTACCTATTACACCTTCAAATGTAACGCCATCCAGTGTACCTGTCTTGATTTTATCTAACATCGTTTTATTTAATTTTGATATAAGAAGAAACTCAGACATCTCTACTGCTCCCTCAAATGTTTTAATATATTCTTTGGGTGGTAAGTAACCTATTCTTCCAATGTGAGCATCAATGAGTGAAACTTTAAAGGTATCAGACTCATCATGGAAACCTGCAAAGGAGTTGGGGCCATGAAACTCAAAGAATAAAGTTCCGTTTTGCCATTTGTTCTTTTTAAAGATATCGTGAACAGCTTGCTCATAATTCAAAATCAATTCCTTGGAATGATTGAGAATACCTGAGTCATCTGACATCAATTTCTTTCTTGTCCCAAATTTATCAAATCCTTTTTTAAGCGAATATTCAACTCTGATGTTAGAACCGTCTAGTTTATCAAAAAGATAGTAATCAATGTCTTGAATAATGCTTTTGCTTATTGATGGATACTGTTGCATATATAAATCTCCAATAATGGCGACAATATTTATGCATAAAATATTATCAGCCTAGTTTTTTTACCTGCTTTTTTAGGTTTCGCAGATATTTCTTAAGTGTTTTTTTAAATATATTTTTTTGAGATTTACTGACTTTCATGATTTTTTCCCTCCTAAATAGTAATCATTTTTACAATTGTTTTCATTCTTTCATATTCTTCATCAGTGACTTCTTTTGGCCGTTTATTGACTTCAAGAAGACCATATTCATCAATAATATTTTTACTGTATGTTAAAAATACTTTTTTCAATTTATGTTTGAAGAAATCAGGTTTTACATTGTTTAAGTCAAAAACAGATGAGCCATAGATAAATTTACTATCCTGTATTCTAAACTTTACTCGCTCTACTAACCCAGTGGATAATGTAATAATAGATAAGGAGCAATTCATTCGTTCAGAAACAGTTGTTCTTGATTTAATGAATAAAACAGTTTTCACTTTAATTTCAAAAGCAAATTTATTCGTTCTTTGTCTGTTTTCAAAATCACCTTTAGCATAATCAAATTCTTGAAGAGCTTCTGGTAAAATCTCACTTACTTCTGCTAAAAATCTTTTAATGTAATCTAAGGATGCTTGATCATTTGGCACCACAGTGAAACCACTATTTAAAAAGACTTCTTTAACTTTACGAGAATCACCAGTAATATTAATTACTGTGTTTTGTTCACCTCTGTCTGTTGATACCATTGTAAAATAATTTGAAAAGTCAAATTTATATACGACTCGTCCTGTTTTAATGTTTTCATTTTTAAAGGCTGGAACAAAATTTTTTACAACACCTATAAAATTAGAATGCATAACGTCTTCAAGAATCTCTTGAGTGACATCATCTGAAAGTTCGCTAACTTTCATTTTTTTTCCTAATGATTTGGTGTTTAAATTTTCCATTTCAAATCCTTATTCTTAATTGGTTTACTATAATATCATAAAGAATCACATAAAACAACAGATTCTTTAATATTTTTGCTTCAATCATTTCCAGTCAATTGACTTTTTTTTATACTGATTGTATGATGAACTATAACTTTTTAGGAGAAAAAAGATGTTTAATAGAATTAAAATAATAGCGTTCTGGCTATTTCAGATGGTTTTTCTATTTTTTGTGTTCTTCTCTGTCTTTCAGATGAATTCACTAAAATCACAATATGATACCTATGTTACACAGTCAGCAAACGATCCTAATATGTTGGCTTTATTGTCTGGTTATCTTCCCATAGCAATGTTATTTACAGCAGGCGTATTTGTTACGATTTCTCTAATACTGACAGTTATCAGTAACTACTCTATTAGCAAAGGTTTTAAAAAACTGGGCGTGTTACTTTTACTAGGTAGCACATTCTTTGTTGCCTTCTTATCTTATGCTGATTATAAAGATAGAGCCTATGTTGAACAGACCAAAATTGAGTTTATGAATGTTTATAATCAAGTTTATGCCAGTTCAGAAGGAACCAGTAAAAGTGTTATAGAAGCAACAAAAGAACATTATGATAGATATCTATCAGTACCCACTGATGAAAATAAAGTTAAATATTTAACTTCATTTGAAACGATGTTAACAAAAATAAATAATATTAAAGAATTAAAAAATGGACAACATGATATGTTTGCTAATGTATTAAAATTGCATCTAAAATATGTTCTGTTATATGAAAAACTATTAAATACTATTCAGTTTTATATTGTAATTTGTTTAATTTTCCTTGCTATATTTAGAATACAATTTAGAAGTAAAAAAGTTATTGTAAACTAACTTAATGAACTGGCCGCTAATGCGGCTTTTTCTTTATTTTTATAGAAATTGAATTTAAAACTTATCGAAGTTTATGATATGAATCAGTCAACTTTAAATAATATTGATAACCACCAAAAAAATATAGAAATTCAATTATTGAATAAAGAAAAATGAAAAAAATCCGCTCAGGCGGATTTCTGCTTTATAATTTTAACTTAGGTGGTCTACATTCTATTTTGTTACTCACTTCAGTTCTTATATTTTCATCTGGGTTTGCCATAAACTGTTTTAAGGTTTCATAGTATCTTACTTGCGTAAAGCCATTATCTGCTAGTGCTTGGAATAAACTTCTTTTCCTTGATTCTTCTGTTAGCATATTAATTTTATCATTATTCAAATCAGAGATAAGACTTTCTTTTTGTTCAATACTTAATTGACCTTTTTTAGCTAAGTGTGTTATTAATTTTGTAAAATACCACTTTCCATCTTTATTAATATCGGCAGTAATAGACATGTAGTCAAATTGATTGCTAATAAGACCGATATTTGAAACCTTTTTGTTTTGAAGTATATCAGTAACACCAAATTTATTATTTAAAAATTCAATAGGCTGGAATAGTTTTAACTTGACCTTTCCTTTTTCAAGAATCATTTCTCTAAGCATAGTCAATTCATCTCGCAATCTATCATTTCGTGTTCTCATGTTTTCAAGGTAATTTGAAAATTCAAAGGCAAGTTCATCAAAGGAACCTTTTACTGCGTGATCGAAATAATCTTGTAAATATTCAGTGTAGTTTTCTAAGTTATCTATTGCTTCTTCATTTTCTGTAATGATATCTTTTAATTTTTTTATGGCATGATTACTTGTAGAACCAGACGAATTCATTTTATCTAGTTTTTTTTGATTATTTTCTATATTTTTCTTAGCTTCTTCAATTGCCTTAATAGACTCAATATATTCAGTATGCTCATTGTCCCATCTCTCAACAACTTCGTTAATAAGAATTTGATAGGTATTTAAATCATGAGTATAATCTCTTTTTATTAGTTCATCTATTAAACTGAAAGAATCTTTATTAGGTAAACTGTTCTTTACTTCTATTTTCAATTCTTCTGGCATATTATTATAGAATTTTAATAAGTCATAGCCCCATTTATTTAAGTTATCAATAACTTCAACTAATGGAGTAATATCAATGTAAAGCTGATCAGCCGCTTTTCCTATTTCAACACTGTATGTTTTTGACCCTTTTGGAGAAATATATTGAAGACTATTTATTATAGGGCATGTAAGTGGATGATCAGAATGAATTTTCAAAATCATGTCTTTTTTCACTTGATTCATATTGAAAAAACTAGTTGTACTACATATAATTTACCATATTTTTTTTAATAAAACAATAAATAATGTTTATATTTTAATATTTATTTCATAGTTAAATAATGATAACAATTAGTTTTTTTATTTGTTATTTTATGCTTTGTTTTAAGAATAATTTAAAAAAATCAAAACAATATTATCTTTATTTTAATTTAAATACTAGATTTTAAATATATTAAAAAAAATGACATTTTGATTAGAATGCTAATTTAAAATCATTGTTATTTTAAAATGCTGCAGTATATTAACTGTTATTAGATCTTTGAGAGGTGATAATGAATAAAGAAGATTTTACCAAAGCTTAGTAAAAAGAATACTCCTTGATTCATCTATGGGGTGGATGTCAATTAATGATTGCTCATATGAATAAGATATAAGGCTTAATTAATCAATTAAGCCAATAGATTTCAACTCTGCTGCCACGTCTTCTGCTACTAATCCATATCCATCAGAATTTAAATGAATGGTATCTGACTTATATTTATATTCTGACAAATAACGTGAAAATACATTTTCAATCAGTGGTATTTTATGTTTGTTAGCGACTTTTTGATAAACGGCAGCATCACTAAGTGATTTTACTAAAAATGCTATACTAGGTTGAGGTTCTGCCAATAGAACAACTTGAATATTACGCGATAACAAATATTCAATAATGGCTGAAAGATTTTGTTCTAAATCTTTATCTTGCTTTCTTAACATATCATTGCCACCTAAACTGACAATAACCAAATCTGGATTATGTTCTTGAACAACTTTTCTAATGCGTTTCACACCAGCATGAGCCGTATCACCATTAACCCCAGCATTAATCACAGTATATCCTGATATTTTTTCAAGTTTACTAGGATAAGCGTCATCTTCATTTGTAGCTCCATATCCATAGGTGAGACTATCACCAAAAGCAACAATTTTTGAATCATTTTGAAGTTTAATAACGTCATCATGATCAGAGCACGCCACCAATGCTAGGAAAGTGGACAATAGAAGAATTTGTTGTCCTTTTTTTAGAAATTGATTGAATTTCATGTTTTTTTTCTTGATTTTTTATACCATTATAAACTTGCAAGTATTTTTGTCAAAAAAACAACGTCAAAAAAATATCAATAATTGTTATAATTGTGATTTTGGTAACAACTAAGTGTGCTATAATCATTTTTATTTTTATGATATTTTAAATTTATAATACTCATTGTTGTTAAAAAGATCAGGATTATAGCTGTGCATATTATTGTTTGAATTCTTATAGATGGATTGTTTTTTATTTTTTTTGATTTTGCTAAAAAGCTTAAACAAATGATGGTTAAAAATGTAACAACTGTTAGCGTTAAAGAGTTAATCCCATAGGATGAATGATTTGGAAAAACTCCAACACTTATAAAAAACAATATGATCGACAGAATTGATAATATTGGGATGTAAAATTTCTTTAATTCTAGCAACACTATCACATAAACAGGTATAATAACCATCATCAATGTTAACAGTTTAAAATCAATGCGAATATAAGTTTCATAGAAGATATAACTTGATATTAAGAGTACTAATGTTAGACATAATTTACTAATTAAGTGATAGTTATTTAATAAAACAACAGATGTTAAATATATTAAAAAAATGTGAAGTGTTATAACAATAAGAGATATGATATTAATATCACCATAATTAATACAAAAGTCAGCAGGGATACTTCCATCCATTATTGCAAATGTGTAACTTGAAAAAAATACAACGAAACATAATAAAAATTTATACATTCTAATACCTTTATAATTTTAATTTATACTTTATATTTAATTGATACTTTGTCAAAACAAAAAGGTTGAAAATCACTTTAAAATATGAAACAATTCACCCATCCATCACTATTTCAAAAAAACAAAAAAAATAACTTGACAATATTGTATTTTTTTTATAGACTTTGATGTTCTAAATTTTAAAAACATATAGGAGAAAAGTTCATGAACGTAATCACAAATAAAGCAATTTTAAACCGTAAACAAGCACTTGCTTTGGTAGCTCGTGATCCGTCTGAACAAAATAATCACCTTGTGTTGGCTATTATGGCTGAGATTGCTCAGTTTGGTTATACACTTGATAAACCATTAATTGATGTTATGTCATCATTAAGCAAAATCGAATTGAAAATTATAAAAGAACTGCTTGTATCTGAACTTGCTGTGATGGTGGGTGCTCATGTTCGTTATGTGCCATTGTTCAAATCATTCCCTAATGATATTCCAGATACCACTGAATTAATGTTTAAGAAAATCATCGGATATCTACAAAACATTTTCAAAGTTAACCCAGCAGAATATGTTGTGTTGTCATGTGGTCATACTGTATGTACCAAGTCACATAATTTGGATAACTATTCTGGTTGTCCTATTTGTGAAGCTCAACTTCCAGAATTGATGGATCATGATGATTCACATAAACCAACTGAGTCTGTTAAACAGTTCAAAATCATTAAACTGGTTGATGAAGCTGTTATCTTTGACGTTTATAAAAACCTCTTGACTTCAAAGACATCTATTTCTGATGCTGATAAAGCTTTAATTGTAACACTGACTAAACATTTCGGTGATGACATTTTGAAGTATCTTCCAGAAAAAATTGATCAAAAAGAAACCGTTGCGTTTGTTACTGAGCAATTGCTTACTTACACTTCATCTTCGAAAGATGCTGTATCTAAGTATTTTAAAACAGCAACAGATGTGCTTCGTCTTGCTGTTCAGTTCTCAGGTGGTGATATTTCATTGGCTGCTAACACCAAGTTTAAATTGAGTCAAGGTAAAAGAAAGTTTATTATGGCCCTTTTAGATAAAGTATATCAACCAGAAGTAGATATGCTTCGTTATCGTGAACAGTGGGTTAAACTTGGGCAGACACTTCATGTGGGTTCCTTTAAAAACAGGTATCCAAATGCATTCAATGCTTTTGATAAGATTCGAAATCATGCAAGTGATATTGAAACTTTCAATGGCAAAGTAGAGGCATTGTTGTTGGCTGCTGCTCAAACTGAAAAGAATGAGAAGGAAATTGCAGACGTTGTTGCACTCTTGGAAACAAGAGCAGGTGATTTTGCTCGCCGTCTTGATCATTTGTTGAGAATTGCACAAAAACCTGCAGTTGTGCTTAAATCATTCAAAAAGGTAGCATCATCTGTGCAAACAGCTATGTTGCTTAACTTGGCAAAGCATGTACAGTCTCGAACTGCAAAAAATGAATTCCGTGCATTTGCTCCAAAAGGCAAAATCACAAAGATGAAGCTCATTGAAGGTGATGATCGTGCTTTGTTGAAACCAATGACTGTAACTAGCTTGTTGACTATTATAAATGAAGAATTAAAAGCACGTTTCAGTAAACTTGAGACGTTAGGAAATGTTTACATCAATCCAGAATTGAGGAATGTTCTTGTGCCTTATTCTCAGAGAAGTGCATCAACTTCATTGGTTAATATTCCAAGAGGTTCACGTTTGAAAGTTGATCCAGAATCACCATTCATTCGTCTATTCACTTACTGGAAAGCTCCTGTTGATGTTGATTTGGGTGCTGTTATTTTTGATGATAGCTTTAAAACAATGAATACCATTTCTTACTATAATTTGAGTTCTTATGGTAATAGTGTTCATTCTGGTGATATCCGTAATGGCTCTCATGGTGCTGTTGAATTTATTGATTTGGATATAGCTGCATTCAAAAAGTATAATGCTCGCTATGTTGCAGTTTATATAACTTCATTTACAGGAGAAAAGTTCTCAACCATGGAATGCTTTGCTGGTTTTATGGAAAGAACTAAGGCTGATGGTCGCCAGTTTGATGCAACAACTGTTAGACAAAAGTTTAATATTACATCAGAAGCAACAACTTGTGTTCCAATGTTGTTTGACCTTAAAACAAGTGAGTTTGTATGGCTTGATTTAATTACACAACAAGACGGAATTTATTCCAATTATCATAATTCTAAGAATGTGACTATTGATGCAATAAAAAGTGGGTTGTCATTGATCGATACTAAGGCTACCATGTTTGAACTATTGGATGCTCATGCGAAAGCTCGTGGTACAGTAGTTCACTATGAGAAAGTAGAAGGTGTAGAATATGATACTGTATTTGACATTGAAATACTAAAAGACCTTGATGTTGTAATGTCAAAGTATTTAGCCTAAGCACGTCAGAAGTAATTAAAAGCTCCTTATGGAGCTTTTTTTATTTTTTTTGCTATTTAAAAGTTTGTCTTGTTTGTCTTTTTTATTTTCTCAAACATGTTAAAATAAGTATATTAACAAATAAAAAAATAATGACTGATTTAATTGATAGTTTGAAAATTTTTGATGTAGTTTTGAAGAAAGGTGTTTTCTCAACCTATGAAAATTCCAAAAATTTTATTTCAGGATCATTTGAAGAGCACCTTTTAAATATAGTGTTGAATCAAAATCCAAGTAAAACAGCTTATACGAATATTATTAATGATTTAAAAGAAGGCTTTTCGGATGGTTATGATAAAAGAGCTTGTGTAGCTACAGATTACGATCTTTTATATCGCTCATCTAAATCTTCTGTAACGTATGATAATTTATATGTGACTAGTGCTTTCATTCTTGGAGAAGTTTTCGATTATGCAGCAAGTGTTGGAACAGACGTATCTGAATTTCGTGAAAAATTTGACACAACCATTAACAACATAAAAACTAAAATGGAAGACTTGGATAAATATTTTGCTGAGTTAGATAAAATATCTTATCTATGCTCAAAGTTTAGAAAGATTGCTAGAAGCAGTGATGAAAAAGGTCTTGTATTGTTTAATCAGATAAAAGATATATTAGATAATCCTAATAATTTTATCAACAAAATAACTTATAATACTGATTTTAATTATATGAGCACTTCTGGTATTATTAAAGATTTAATGGATCTTACCGATGTTAGAAATAATGTAATTCAAAAAATAAAAGATAAACGAGTGAATAATAGTGTCCTTACATTAGCAGATACTTTTGTGTTAAACCAAGATAACATTAATTCAATACAACAAGCAGTATTGGAAAAAAGCAGTATTGTTAACATAGAATTTACAGCATCTCAAAAAATTTCTGGTATGATGTTTTTTACTGACAGTAGTATTTGTTATCGTGAACAAAATGGTAAATATGTTACCCCTGTTAGCCATGATGAAGCTTCTGGTAAAATTCGTTTATTGAATGAATCAACTATTGATTATTTACTTCGTAAAAAACCACAAGTAGCTAAATCTTTTATAGAAAAATTTAAAGAAAATGAAAATTCAGCTCAAACAATTATCAATACAATTCATAGATATTTAGAAAACGAAATATTAGTAAAAAATTATTTGAAACAAGATTATGAAGCGTTCTTTAAAAATTTAATGAATAATAAATCAGTAGAAGTTTTTGATGATGAATTCACTAAAATGGCTGAAAAACAAAAATTCCAAATCTTTGCATACAGCATCGCCAGTAAAAAATATCGCCATCTCTATGATGATAAGTCAATGACTTTACTAAAAGATATTTATGACAATAATAAAGACCCAGAACAATTACAAATTTATGTTGGTAAAAAAATTGCGGCATTTAAAAGCCCAGAAGATTTCAATGGATATCTAACACGATATTTATCAAAAATTAATGGATTTGATCCTGATGCTATTTTGGAAAATGTTCATAAGTATGATGCAAAGGTTGTGAGCAATAAAAATGATATTTTAATTGTTGAAACTGTGAATTATGAGCAAATGAATAATTTAGGTTCGAACAGTTGGTGTATTGTGCGTGATGAAGGATATTTCGATGACTATGTTTGTGATGGTAACAGACAATACATTGTATTTGATTTTAACAAATTATCTTCTGATGTTGAATCCATGATTGGTATTACATTGTCACCTGATGGCACCTATCGTAATGCTCATGTTAAAAATGATGACAGCATTGATTCTGATGATGTTGAATATTTAACTGATATTATAGTGGTGTCTCAACGTGACACCTATAAAAATCTTGACAAAGATCTGGAAGAAAGACTTTATCCAGAAGTGAAAAAAATAAATAAATTGAAAATAGCATAAAGGTTAACCATGATATATAAGACGATAAAAGAATTACTCTATAAACATGCACAAGAACATGAAACTCCTATTCTATTGCAAAAAAATGCTGAGCATCTTATTATAAATGAAATTTTGAATAAACCTTATTTTGAAAATTTTCCAAAACTTGATTTATATATGAATGAGTTTGAACATATTACATTTTTTAATGGGGCTTGTAGCTCAGAAACAATATCAAAAGAAGAGTTTTCATCGACAGGTGGTTATGCAATGACTCAAGATGAGTGTGATCGTTTAGAACGTATTCAAGAACATTTATCAGAAGCAACATGCCTTAATGATTTAGTTAATAAATTTGATGAAGATGATGCTTTGCTTGTAAAAAAGTTTTCAGAAGCATTACCTAAAGATGACTATTATGGTTTTATGAGTATGGTTAAGTTTAGAGAAAATATTAATAATGATCCCAACTTTGAAATTGGATATGATATGTATTATGGCAAGAGTATGTTGTTAACAGGTATACAACATGCTTGTTTATTGGATAAGGATCTATCATTTTCTAATTCAATAGATCATGTGCTTCGTGATCATCTTTTGAAAAATAAAGGTGAGTTGAATCAAGATACTATTTATATTGGCACATTAAAAAACATTATTAAAGCTGAAAATAAAACATTGATGAATATTTTTAATAAAAAGCTTATAAATAATCCAGTTCAAGATGCTAATCATAGCCATGATCAAAAGACTATTTATAGTGACTTATCACCTATTTTGAATAATCCTTTGATTAAAGACAATACTGTTGTTGGTATTATATTTGATAATGATTTAATTGGTCCAGAAAAGCTAATGAAAATTTATGAAAAAAAATATTTTAATGCAATGAAAGCCAACTTTGTTAATATGATTGATTTTCAATTAGCCAAACCAACAATTGAAGACTTGAACGAACGTTATAAAGAAATTATTGAACCTATTATCAACAAAATTGAACGAGAATTTCCAATTTTGAACACTGATAGAACTAGCAATGTTTATTATGAACAAAGTAACTATGATTTTAATATTTATACAGGGTCTATCCGCAGTAAACAAAATATTATGGCAAGAGACTTATTTACATCAGAACGTACATTACTAAATGGAGCGATGGATGGTTATTTTACTAGAATGTTAGAACCTGTTAATATTAAACTTGTAGAAAGGTTGTCATCAGATTCATTGGCCTTAAATGAATTAAATGTAATAAATTATCATAATGGAATTGAATCTGTTCTTTTACTCAGAACAAAAACTTTTTTAGAGCGTGATCTTCCAAAAGTAGAAAAACCTAAAATATTGTTTTTTGAACAAATAAACTTCCCTGAATCTTTTGCTGATAATGCTTTTGATATTTTAGATAATTATATTAAAGAACAACATAAGTTAGGTAATCACATTATTCTTAATTCACAAGATTTTAATGGTTTCAATGAAAGATACAAAGAAAGATTTTTAAAATTAGATAAACACCCTAATGTAATGCTATGCAATATTGAATCTTTTGAATTGAAAGCATCTAGAATCTTGGAAGTATTAGAAGCTCATGACATTCGAGAACGAGTATTATCCTCACATGAAAAAACTCATTTGGTACTGGCGACTCTTGATAAGATGAATACTGAATTAAAATCAGCTATTGGTTATTATTCAAGTGAGTCTTTTACCAGAGTTCGTGATTTTATGAATCCCATCATTGCAGAAGAACTGAGTAACGGTTTAAATTACAGAAAAAATATTCAAAAAGCAAATATTTGAAAATATTTTTCTACATAAACCAAAGTCGAATATTTTAAAAAATATGCATAAATGCATAAAAAGAGCCGTAAGGTTCTTTTTTACATAAAACAATAGACTATTTTTTTATATAGTATGACTATTGTATAACATTTTCACTGTGCTAATTTGAAATCATCAAGGTTGATAACGGATATAACATAAACAATAAAATCATATTTCACGAGGGAGATTACTATGATTAAAAGGATGATAGGGGCAGCTATATTATTGGGGACTGTTAATATGGCACAAGCAGGTGTTTTTTTAGGAACTTCATATGGTTGGACTTCCAGTGATATAGAGAATGCTAAAATAGATGATAAAGTACCTAATTTAGATTATGAAGATTCAATTAGAAATGAAAATACATGGGGATTAAGAGTTGGTGGTGATTTTGATTTTATGAGAGTTTATCTTTCTTATGACAAAGCATCTTCTGAACGCCATGGGACTAATACACAGGAAAGCTTATTACTTTCTGCTGATTACTTGTATCCAGTAGAAGCTAATACACGAATTTTTGCTGGGTTATCTGCTGGGGCTAGTAGATTAGAAAATGAAAGTGCTACTTACTATGGATATACTTATAAATCTTACAGTAAAAGTTATGGTGGTCAATTTGGTATGATATATGATTTTGAAGGCTGGCAGCTTGAAGGTGGGTACCGAATATTAAAGCATTCTGTTTATGAAAAAAGCAGTGAAAAAGGTGCAAGTGATTACTTCCCTACATTGGATAAATCCGACCAGTTTTATATGGCTTTAAACTACCGCTTCTGATTTTTAATAATTAAAAGAAAGCTTCTTTGTCACAGAAGCTTTTTTCTTTTCTAAAAATTGATTAAAATACTGTTTAAATATCCAGAGAATATGGTATAATGATTGTAAGTAAAAAAAGACGGAGAAGTAAATGAAGTATATTAGCTCACAAGATCTTGATAAATTGTTGCAAGAGAATGAATCTCAGCATCTTTATTTTGATAAATTAAAGATTGTGTACAACTATCCATTACAAGATGTTGTTTCTGGTGCATCAGTGTCCCATAAGAGAGAACAAACAGCTTATGGATTTAAGATCAATGATAAATCTGTTATTGTATCAAACGATGAATTTAAAGACTATTCACCCTCTTTCATGGTTTTAGATGCTAACGATAAAAACATTCTCGAAATCAAAAATTCTCAAAAAGAAGTTCACTCTGTAAATGCGGAAAGCCAACGAGTTAATACACTTGCCACTAAGAAAGTAGGTGGTTGGTTAGCAGGTAAAGAAATACCAAAAGCTTTTGCTGGCAATGTTGCGTTGCAGGAGCAATTCGCTGCAGAAGTCAGTGCTCTTGTTGATTTACATATGAAAAGATATGAAAAACAATTTATCAGCAAAATGGGTGAAATTGTAGAACTTAACAAGTTAAAAGATGTTGCAGCAGAAGATCCACAAATTGCTAATCAGATGGATAAAATTACTGTTGATAACAAAGTATTTTTGGGAAAATTATCTAGCACTTTTGAAAGTAATTTAGAAAAAATTTACACCAATATTAATATACCTTATCAAGCAGGTTTAAAAGCTGACTCAGAAGAACGTCAAAAGATTTTAGAGGCTCAACATATTAATGCACAAGCAGAACGTAAAAGAAATCTTGAATTGCAAAATTTTGTGGCCGCTCAGTCTTCAAAAGAATTCACATTAGAAAAATTCGGATACTATCCAGTAGTTGAATTCGGAGCCAATGAATTGACAGTCACTTTTAATAATAAAGATGATGTTAAGTTGGATACCTTTAAGTTTCCATTGAAAGATATCGAAATTGACTATTACAGTGAAAAAAGTGGTGATTCAGAATACTTAAATATTCGTGTTCTTGATGATAATGCTACTGATAGTCTTTCTAAGGACCAAAAGAAAAAATACTATCATGCACTTTTTGATTTAAAAGCTGGTTTGGTGCTTAAAGACCAAAAAGAACTTCCATATTTTGATGAAGTTGCTGATAAGCATGTTAACTTATTACCAGAAGACAAAGATGAATTACTGTTTGCAAATGATCAATTTGGTCTTGTAAAAGTGATGAAAAATAATTTGTCCAACCAAATAAGGCTTGATCTTGTTAATAGTGAACTTGAAAAAGAGTTCCCTAAGACAAAAAAACTAAAAATATAATGTTTTTAAAATAAGAAAACCTCCAGATGGAGGTTTCTTTTTGTCTTCATTTTGACTTATATTTGGCCCTTTATCATGTAAGGGTATTATTAAAAAAATCCCTGCCTAAACAGAGACTTTTATGGTTTCTAGATATTACGCTTGTGCAACACGTTTAATTCTATTGATTTCATCAATAAAAGATACAGCTAAATCACAATTGTTATTCACAATTACTTCGTAACGTGAAATATCAACATTGTTTTGCTCCATCTCTTTGAAACCATCTATCATCTTAGTATAACCATTGCCAACACTTATTGCTTTGTCGATATATTCGAAAAGTGTAGAGTTTCTAACATCAGTTCTACAGTTTCTAAGATATACGATTGCTTTATGTAAATCGGCACTCAATACTTCAAAGTCTCTAACTTTTATATTCATAATTATCACCCAAAATAGATTATTCACTAACTCCTTCAGTATAACCTATATTTTTGAAAATTCAACTTTTTACAATACTTTAATATTTAAAATGACAAAAATAAAAGCCCTTTAATTAGGGCTTTTTTGATGTCAACTATAATATATTATGATAATTTTATCTTAGTTTTTATATCTAACTTTTCAGCCAAGCCTTGCACCACTTCATTGTGAAAGAGTGGGGAAAATTTATTGTTAACTAATTCATCAATGTTAAAAGAAATTTCGTTTCTTTGAATTTCTTTCATGTCATTTAAAATGTTCGGTATATTTTTCTCGCTGGCAACTAATAGGCTTTCCAAAATCATTTTTGCATCATTGTTAAGTAGAGTATTGTTTGTAGTTTCCATTATAGTTCCTTGTTATTATTGTATATTTTCTCATTCTAGCATCGAAAAATAGAATTAAAAGATTAAATGTAAAAAAAAATTAAAAAAAAATCCATATCTAACAACCATTTATCGACTATGTTGTTCTATATTCAAAATTATATGAAAATTTTACATTCAATGCTAATGATTAATTTTGACACCATCGTATCAAAATATTTATTATTTATTGCTTATTTTAGGCATAAATGTTATAATACTAACATTATTTTTTGGAGTAGCATTATGATCCGGTTAGCAAGCGACTTACATTTAGAATTTCATCAAGACTACTTTAAGACGGGTGGCTATGAATATGCTTTGGCATTATTGAATGATATTTTAAAACCACTGCCAACAGACAAAAAGACTGTCCTCATTTTGGCAGGAGATATTCTTTTAATTAAAAATATCAGTGATTACGGGCATTTTTTTAAAATTATTTCCGAACGGTTTGAAACTGTTTTATGGATTTTTGGTAATCATGAATGGTTTAAAAACAAAATTAAACCAGAAAGAATGCAAGAAATTAAAGAAAAAATGTCAATCTATGGTAATATTCATATTTTAAATAATGAAACTTTTGAAAATGAACATTATCATTTTATTGGTACTACATTGTGGAGTGACATTAAAAAAGGTGATTATCTCACAGCACAAGATGTTGTTGCTGTTTCTTATGACTTTAAGAAAATTGACTTTTTGGAAAAAGGTCATTATTCAAAATTACGGCCACGGCATGTAACAAAAATGTTTATGGATAATGAAAAATTCATTCAAGCTGAATTACTCAAGATTAAATCTAGCAAGAAAGCTAAAGTTGTTATTACTCATCATCCACCTACTGAGAAGGCTATTACTGATCGGATGAAATTAACACCCGACTTTTGGTCAGATTTTGGTGATGTTAAATTTTCTTACTTAGTTGAACATGATATTGTTCCTGATTTGTGGGTGCATGGTCATGTACATGAAAAACAAGACATTAAAGAAGGTGATTTGAATATTATCAGTAATGCTCGTGGTTATGATGATGTCACTTCATCGGGAGAGTCAATGTTAAATAAAGATTATGATCCTAGTTTTATGCTTGATTTGACTCAACCTAAATTGTAACTGTAAATAAAGACGATGTAGTTGGTACCACTAGGTTCGCTTCTAAAGCAACTGTAGTTCCTTTTGTTATTGACTACATATTCTTCTATGGTTACAGGCTGTGTAATTTCTGAGAACAATAAAATTTTGTTGCCTTGTTGTTTCATTTCATATTTCAAACAATCTTTATCAGATACGTTAGTATTAAAAAAAACTCGTTCTCCATTTGGAGACTTATAATACTGATAGTTTACTGTATCTAACATTGGAAGGATTTTGTTAAATTCCCTAGCATCATCAATATTATTAATAGTATATGAAACACTGTCTGCTGATGCGAGCAATGAACCGAAATCTATATATTGTTGTGCAATCTTCATTTGGAACTGGGTTTCGGATGTCAGTGCAAATGGTTTATCTATATACATTAATGTAGCAACAAGAAATGCTGCTACTAATGCCATGGATAATATAGATGTAAGTAATGAAAACATATTATTTATTTTTATTTATACTTACATTTTAATCTTCTAGCTAATTAAGTCAAATAAAAAAGCTTCCTCAGAAGCTTTATTGCTCGCTTAAGATGTTACATAAATCAATCAAGTCGTTCAAGAAGTCTTCTATATCCAGATGATCATCTATTTTTTCATTCAATACATTTATAATGGAAACGATGAAGGGATCTTCATTCATGTAAGACATGGCTTCGTCTATCTTTTTAACACGGAATAAAGCTTCACTATCATTCAAAGATACAGTTTTTAAAGGTTCAAGCATTTCCAGTATATCAAACAAGGTTTCTGGCTGGTTGGTGTCATTTTCAAGAATAAGTTCTAATGCACCAGCATTGTCTAACCATTGGTCACTTGCAACATCTTCGTCCAGAAGCTCTGAATATGCAACTAAACCATTCTTGATTTTTTCAGCATCTAAGTCGCTGATAGACTCAAATTCATAATCATTTATTTCTTTAATAGCAGACATCAATTTCATCCTCTAGTTTTGGTATACTCATTATTCCCATTTCAATTTTATTTGTCAACAATTCATTGTGAAAAATATTTTTTTATGTTATTATGATGACCCAAAAGGAGTATTTATGGACAATATAAATAAAATAAATTTTAGTTTCCCCATTGTTGCCAAGCTTCAAGGGGCTTATGAATATCCAAGTCATAAAGATGTTGATGAAATGACCACTGATGATATTAACGTTTATGCTCCTAGGTTAGCTGTTTATCTGTTGAAAGAGCAAGGTATTCTTGAAGAGCGTAATGTAATCTCTGCCATGAGCCTGAATGTTAATGAACTTATTTCAGAAGAGGTTACCCATGAAATTGAGAAAAAATCTACACTAAATTCATTAGTTCTTGCTAAAAATCTTGAAAAAATTAAGTCTCATATTGAAAAAGAGTTGGTTCGCTTACAAGCAGCTATGGATATTAATAAAAATGGATAATATTCATTTAGTTAAAAAGAACATAAAAGATCTCTCAACTTCTGAACTAAAAGATTACACACATTTTATTTTTCAAACGCTTCGAGTGTCTTTGAAAAAAAATCTTCATTTCGATTTAAAAGTTTTTGGTGATTGGCAAGTTCTCAAATCGAACGATTTTACAATTACATTTAAAGGCAAAGCATCTTTTTTGAATATTAAGATGAGAGGTTATCAAATAAAAACGTCATTAAAACAAGGTTTTTTGATTTCTTTTGATGATTTATTAAAAATCAGTGCTACTTATGAAACATTGCCTTTTTATAATGAGATTATAAATATTAAAGAAAAACTTTCTATTTACCAATTTGCTGCTAATAGTCAAATAAATTTATCAAAAATTTATATTTATTGTCCTTTAAATGGTGAAGGTGTCCATTATTTCCTTGTATTTGATACAGGTGATAGTCTTATCTTTATAAGTGATATACCCGAACTTGAAGATAAAAACATAACATTTATGAGAAACATCTATGATGGATTTTACGTGTTTGTTCATTCAAAAAATAATTTTAATGAACGACTTGAACAAGTTTTTTTTAATCAATATAAATGGTATCGTCCAGATGCGACTCATGATGATTTTCTTGTTGATCTTATGAAGTCAATTTAAAACACTTAAAATAATTTTGACACTTGATCTTGTTATCTATCCCTATTAGACTATTAAAGTTAATCATTTGTAGTAACATAAGCATCACATTGACTTATTGAGGATAGATATGCAATCAAAAATAATAAAATCAGTAGACTTGTTTAATGAATTTCCACGAGTTTACAAGATCGCTGATTACAATAAAGAAGCACAAGCTAACATGATTCTTAGTGGAAACATTGCTAATTTCTTTTTAATAGAAAGTTATGGTTATCCATTAGATGATGTACCTAATCCCGAATTTAAAGATATTTCAACCAACAATTATAAGACAAGATGTGCAGATGAAATCTACACCACTATTCTTAATTTAAAAAAGGAAATAGAAAATGAACTCTATGATTTGACTGATACTTTTGCTTATAAATGGTTAAGTTTTTTTAAAAATAAAGATATTGTTAATGCTTTAAAAGCTAAAATAGATAATATGAATACTTATTTAAATGACAAACAAGCTATTCTTAAAAATATCGTTTTTAAATATGAATACCTCAGCGAGACGTTAAAAATTCCATTTTATAGGTTTCATGAAGGTCAAAAAATTTATCTGGTCATTCAAGACCCACAACATTTTATGAAGGTTCAAGAGGCGACCGTTAAAAAAGTAAAACCTTTAAACACTTCATCTGACTCCAATACACTTTGTGATATTGAATTTGAATATGATATACTTGTTGATAACAGTATTACTTCAATTGGTTATCAGTCATTACGAAGTTTTGATGGTTCAAAATGTATGGTGAATTACAATTATACTATGTTTGTTGATTTAGAAGATGCCAAAATCAATTGTCGCAAAGTGTTAAATGGTCTTAAATCACAAATTGATCAACAAATTTCAATTGTAGATAATTTTAAAGGATCTAATCATGTTTTACCACCGGCCTAAAAAAATTACTGTTAATTCCTTATTAAACGATTACAAAAATTATAGAGCACTCTCTCGTATATCTAATATTATTGATAATTTTCTGAAATCTCATGATGAACTTAAAGATAGGAGACTCTTTAAAAATGTGAGTATTCTGAATGTTATCAGAAGAGTCCCTAATCAGCTTTTTATTCAACACACAAACTTTAAACAGGGATTTTTCATAAATTCTCATGATTTGGAAAAACATATATTTTATTTGGGAACAACAGGTAGCGGTATGTCTCAATATCTTATGCCACAATCGTTACTTTTGCATTCATCTATTATGAGAAATAAAATTGATTCTGATACGATCATTAATCGAATAGAAAACTATAAACATAACAAATACGAAACATTATCTGTTATCATGAATAATGATTATGAAGTGATAGCTCAATATAAAGGAAAACGTATTATTCTTTATCTTTATATACCACATGTCGATTATTTTGTTCAGCTTAATTATAGAGATAAGAAACTTGTAAAATTTTATAGTTCGTTTAATCAATCTATTGATATAATTCAAAATAATATAACCTTTTTACTCATGTTAGATGACATTAATGGAGATTACCAAAACATATTAGAACAAGATATCTCAGCAACTGATAAAATGACTTTATCCGCTATGTTTAATATTTGATCAATAATTACTTGAAAAAAGAAGTTACTTTGGCATACTAATATATAATAATGATAAAAAAGGAGATATTCATGTTAAAGCGTACTGTTATAGCACTATCTATTGCTCTTGTTGCTGGATGTAGCACAAGCGATAAAAGTTACGATTCTATTGCTGATAATGTTAACTACACTTATGACCAAGATTTGAAACAATCAGTTGTTAAAGGTCCACTTCAAAAGACAAAATACAGATCAAATTATGATTTTGATAAGTTCCAATATGATTTAAATATCAAAAATACTGAAACCTTCTTAACTCTTGATATAGCATACAGAGATGATGGTTCACGTCAATTCAGACATGTGACTGATACCACTGGTCGTGTTTATAATTTCGAAAGACATGAAAAAAGAATTGTAGATTGTGGTGTTTCAGGATCTTCAAAAGAAGGTAAATGTGATTTCGTAGAAAGTTTCTCTTTTAAACTTCCAGATAATGGTCAATCTCAATTTGTAATTGTTGGTAGAGATGGAAGAAACGCTTCATTTAATGTCAACAAAGAATATTTAGCTGTGATGTCTAATGTTACTTACAGATTGAAAACTCCGCGTGCTGACGCTGATGAGCTTCGTATTAAGAAAGACACCCTGTTAACAGCTAAGCCAGTAGCGGTTGTACCAGCTTCTGTTACTCCACCTGCCCCAAAACCAGCACCAGTGGTTGCACCCGCTCCAATTGTAACACCTGAGCCTGTATATCAACCAATTGTGCAAACTGTTCCAGTGACCAAGCCAATTGTATCCAGTGTAAATAGCACTCAACAAGCTCCTGCTGGAACTTCTTATGTTGACCAGATTGACGAAACTATTTGTAAGTGTTCATCATCACCTCAGTCTTCTTCTACTATTACTGTTCAAAAAACAGTTAAAGTTCCAGAAGCTGCAGCTAAGCCTAAGAAAACGACAATTGTGAAACAAGCAAAACCTGCTAAGAAGGCTGTTGTTAAACCGGCTCCAAAAGCAGTGTTAACACCAATTGGTGATAAAGCATTCTGTGCTGGTGTAACCTTTAAAACGTGTGCTACTGTTTCTAACTGCCGTGAAGCGTATGACCAACTTGCCTGTGGTAACAAAAAGTTAGATCCACAGAAAAAAGGTATGCCATGTCCAAATGTGTGCAAATTGTAATAACGATTGAAATAAAAAAACCTCTTCGGAGGTTTTTTATTATTTAAGGTTTTGTGCTTTTATCTATTTTTTTCTCTTTCTTACTATCAGTATCAGATTTTATATCATCTAATTTTTTTGTAGGTTCTTTTATTAACTCTTTTACAGCCTCTTTTTTATCAGATGTAGTTATCTTATTTTCATCATTCAAAGGCTTTGTTTCGCCTGATTTTGTTTCATTTGAAGAGACTGTTGAGTTATCCACTGGTTTTAAATCCTTTGGGAGTATGTTGTCAGGATTTTTAATGCCATCTATACCAGTAGATGTTTCTATTTTTGGCACCACTTTTTTGTCAGTATCAAGCACCGGCTCATTTGAAATTTCTTTTGTTTTCGTAACATCTTTTATTTTTGTTTTTCCATTATCTTTATTTCTTAATTGATTAATAATATAAGAGAAATCATCCACTACTGTATTTTGAGAAAACGCCACATAGTAATGTGATTCACCTACATCTTTTTCAATATAATCTTTATTATCATCAACAACTAATAAAAACTCGGTCTGTAACGGTCTTATTGTTTTCTTAATTTCATCATTGATTACAATTTCTCTTCCTTGAATTTTTTCAACTTTATATTTTAAGATATCATCTCTAAATTTATCTTTTACTTCTCGTGATGCAATTTTGAAATCAGCTAATTTGTTTTCCATACCACCTTTGCTGTATGTAAGGTAACGTGATGCAATTCCACCCCAATCTTTATAATAATTAATTTTCATTGTGTATGATTGATTAGCTGTATCAATTTTCAAATTAATATGATTACTTTCAGGACATGTTATCTTTTTATCATTCAGATAAATGTAACTGTCCATTTCACATAACAATATTTTATAAGGGTAGTATTGTTCATAAATAGATGCTAATTCTTTATGTGTTATCAATTCCTCATTGTCCATATTATTGACAATAACTTTTATTTGACTGAATTCTTCTTTCAATGGGTCACCAAATAGTAGTTTATTAACAATATTATCCTCGCTTTCAAAAGAAAACTTCATACCCGTTGTTTCAGAAGGTTTAAAACTGATACTCTTGATCAATTTAAAGTCTTTAATTTGATTCAATTCAATATTGTTATGTTTAATCGATAATTTGTCATCTTGTTCTGACCATGATAATTCTATACCTTCTTTGACCAAATAGTTTTTAAAATTATCTACATTCTCTTTTATGGCTTCTTTTCCTAAAAACATCCAGAAACCAATAGACAATCCTAGGGTTATGATGAATAACAAACTGAATGCGAAGCTTGATATTCTACTTTTTGTATTATTCCAGCTCATTTTTACCTCCAAATGTTGAAAAATTTTACCATGATATTAATTAAAATCAATCTCAACATAGAAAAATAATCTTGATGGAATATCATTATTGTGCTACAATCACAGCATTATTTTAAAGCATTCATTGCTAGTGCTTAAGGATGTCTGATTTATATATATTAATTAAATAAATAATGAGTAGCCCCATGACTAAATTGAATACAAACTTTAAGAAACAAATTAAAGATATTTTATTAAAAAATTATAAGATTGCATGCTATCAAATTAATGATATTTCTAATCTGACCAGTTCATCAATGAATTTTCAATTGTTTTGTAGAGTTGATGAATATAAATTTTTGCTTTATCTAAGGGTAACTAGACCTAATACTGATGAAGATTCAGAATCTGTACAACAACTTTCTTTCAATATATCTTCTCAAGGTCAATGGATGAAACATATCCCTGACATACAAAGTAAAATGTATGTAGAAGAATTGGTTACTTCTTTTGAAAAAACAATTGAAATTTTGCAATCATTAACTTATGAAGTTCAACTGTCTGCTCGAAGGGGGGATTCTATTTCACTAGTTAACGGTATTTGCATTTTCACAAATCAACAATTTGAAATTGATAATATGGTGTCAGAGGTACATGTCATCAATGAAATTTATGCATATTCCCCTATGGTTCACACTGATTTAAAGTTATGTGATTACATTGTAAATGGTAATGCAATTGAACTTTCTAAAAGATCATCGAAAATGATACTATCCCATCATATGACAACAGGTAATACAGAAGAAGTATTGTCAGATTTTATTTTGAAATTTTATATTGAACTATTACAAAATAAATTTAAAGCTTTATCTGATGTATCGGTTTCTGACATAGCCACTTCATCATCTGATGATTTAAAAAATATTTTAACGCTTTTTAAAATTGAAAGAATTTAACAACCTTTTAGAAAATTTGGAGAATAATGTGGATATCGATGAGAAATTACAAATAGATAGATACTTTGAAGGGTTGAATGTTGATTATTCTCTACTTCAATGCTCATTGCCTATGGCAAAATTTATTGCTAATTTTATTTCTAATCATGTAGAAAAAGATATTCCTTTACAATTAATTCCACATGGATTAACTAGTGTTCGTCATGATTTAAAACTTGTACGTAAAGATCTGGTTTTATTGAAATTCGGGCGTATTGTTGGTCAATACGCTATTGAAACCATCTGTGATGATAGTAAAGTTGTTATCAAAATTCCTCATCGAGACACTTTTTTAAATTACATTTCAGAGATTATTAAAAATATTGCATTTTTTAATTATTTAATATTTGAAGAAACTACTTATTACAATGTAAATCAATTTACATATTCTGATTTGTCTAAAATATTGAATATTTATGCTAAGGATAATGCTGATTTAGATTATGGGACTCTTAGAGTGTATGATGATAGTATTTGGTACAAACTTAATAGATATTCGTTATCAATAAGCATCAAAATTAATAAATATAGCACTAGTTTTTATTTAGGCGATAAAAATTTTAAAACGTTTAATGATTTAATTTATAATATCAATCAATATTTGTATAAATCTGTTGTTGAGTCTGTCATTGATATCCCTTCATCAGAATTTACGTTCAGACATAGAGAGCTATTAAAAATGGCTACTATTTGATTCCTTATTGTGATATTGTTTCTATACGTGTAGGAGCGTGTTATGACTATCAAAACAATTATTAGTTCAAACGAAGATAAAAAAGCCATTCATTTTCGGCATCTTAACGTAGATTATTCCGAATACATCGATAATTTGATGAACGGTTCACATATTGCTCGGTTTATACGCCAGAACATCATTCAAGGTATTCCACTTAAACTGAGCACTGATCAATCTTCTGGGGTGCATCGATTAGAAATTCTATCTAACCATCAATCAATTTTATTTTTTCTTGATGAAATGGCTAGTTTTCAAGCAGATGATGTATTCTATCGTCATCAATGTATTGTTGATTTACCACATTTTACAACGTTTATTCACTATATAAAAGAAATCATAAAAGATATCACTTTCTGTAATTATTTAATCAATGGTGACACAACTTATGAATCAATAATCGGCAAAATTCATGATACAGAATTCGTTTTTAAAGAATTAGTAGTCAATTCCATAAATAACCAGTATGGTATTGATATTAATTATACTGATGAGCTTGTTTCAATATTTTTTACAAATTATAATATTATTATCTCAATGAAAATTAATCGTGAGAACGATTTACTAAACTTTTCATTTACTGATCAATGGCCTTTGGGGAATGATAAAAAAACAATGTCTTCTTATAATTTTCATAAATTTATTTGTAGAGTAAATAAAAGCATTTATTCTTCAATGGTAGAAAATCGATTGAATATTCCAGCCAACGAGTTTACTATCAATCATCGGGAAATTGTAAAAATGTACGACATTTGACCTTGCTATTTGAAAATAGCATGTTAAATTGATAAGACGAAAAAAATCAGCATAATAATAAATAAATCAGTCTTGCTTTACCATGTAATATTCATATTATCTCCGTTGTTAAAATTAAAAGACTACTTTGCCCTCAATTTGAGGGCTTTTTTTATTTTTGTTGAGTTCTTAATCTTGTTATGCTATAATTCCGTTATTATTTAGGGAGTAAGCATATGAAGTTGTTTAATGAAGATATTGGTGAAGGTAGGCCATTGAGTAAGGAAAATTTGTTTGCATATAACAAAGATTACTCAAATCTTTTTGCACTTACCCAACATACGACTTTTGATGTTATTCCTGCTTTTACTCCTGCACACTCACCTTTTGGCAAGGCTTTGGTGGTTACCCGTGATCATAAGACATTAGTAGCTAAGTTTACTACGAATGGCAAAGTTATTATTTTTGATAAAGAGTTGTTTAACGAACAAATTTTTGTTAACCGACTTGATCCGCAAGTTACGCAGGCATGTTTTGTTAACATGTTGAACTTTTTGAAATCTATTCATGTGCTGACATCTTATCAAAAATTTGATGTCGCTGAATTTTTATCTTCAGATAAAGAAAACTTTGGAATGAGTGTATCTAGAAAAGATCGCTTTTTTATGGATAAAGTTTTTGGTAATACTTGCAAGGCAAAAGATGTGAATGTCAGTCGAGTGGTTGTCATTGGCAAAGAAAAGTTCTTTGAACAAATATCTTTTAATTTCTTTAAATCCTTTACTATTATTGCACAACGTTATAAAGATGCGGTAAGATTTGATTTTGAGTTTAAACAATTTAAAGCTTATGCCGTTACAACACCAGAAGATAATTCTCGAATGGAAATGATTTTTAAACAAATGACTAATGCTCACCTTGAAAAGATGTCTATTCATTTGAGTGACGATTACATTTTTACACCAGATTTTTTTGAGTATTATGATCAAATTACTGCAATGATTGAAATTTAAGGAATAACAATGAACAACTATAAAAAGCTTATTAATCTAATTAAACCAGAGTTCCAATCGCTCTATGCAATTACTAAAAACGTAGGTGAAGAGAATACCTTTCAATTAAGTTTAGTTAAAATGGACAAAGGATCTCGGACATTAACTAATTTGATGACATTTAGGAATGTTCAAAACCCTATGAAAGTTATGAAAGATGGAAAACATCCTTATATTAGTGAAATTTCAGGCATGTATGCTGCTCCTGACATCATTCGACATATGAATGTTCCTTCTGATGTTGCTGAATTGGTTTATTCAACTATTAATTTGAATAACAAGAAAAATGAAATGCACTTATTTTTTGACAATATTTTTTCAGGTGGTGGGGTTTTCAAGAATTATAAATGCTCTACTACTATTAAGGTTAAAATTTCAAAAGATTATTCAACAGTAGATTACATAATGGTTGAACAAGTGGCTGATGTGTCTTTTAGAAAGGAAGAAGTTTCTTTGAAAGATACTACGTTTATTGACAATATCCATTTATTTGGACGTGTGAAAACATATCTTAAAAAGAAACAAATTATCATTGATATTCATAATAAGCAGATTATTATTGAGAACCTTGATGAAAGAGAACCTGTTGTCCAAACGATGACGTATGAAGAATTCAATCAGCATGACAACTTTGTGGTCGAAGACATTAAACAACGTGGTAAAGATTACTTACAAATGAAAATCAATGACATTGATGCTTTTAAATGGAGTGCGACTGATGATTGAACATTATCAACTTGATTTAATAAACACTGCTTTTTCTGATGGTGTTGTTAAACTTATGACAAAAAATGAGAGAACGAAATCCTTTAATATTTCAGCTAAGGATAGTGATTCTTTCCTCGGATCATGGGATTTGGAATATTCAGTTCCTTCTATTTTTCAAAAAGAACCTTATGACATTAAATGTCGTTTTGAGTATTGTGGTGAGAATAGTGAAACTCGAACAAATAAGATTTCACATTATTTCTTTATTTTTTCAACCATGAATTCATTCTTTAAATTTATTGACTTTTCAAACATTAGAAAGTTTATGAAAATGAGCGATAGTTTTTATAGGGCTGTTTCAAAGTATAAGAAAGTAAAGAAGTTTCCACCTATTAATATTAAGGTAAAATTAGAAGGTGATAATGGTCCAGAAATCTATACTGCATTTCCAATCATCTATTTAAAAGATGATGAAGTTGTGCTTGATGCTCAGGAAGTGTTTTTCAAAGATAACTGTTTTTATATTATACAAGACACCAATTTGAGAAAGTATTCTATGAAGTATTTTCCTGATTATGTTCGTGATATTTATACTAAGCGTATTATCAGTGATATTAACAGTATTCTAAGTATGGATTTGTCTGCAGATAATCTTTCTCATGAAGAGGCCGAAGCATTAATTGCTCAATATACATCTGTTGTTGAAATGATGTTTACTTAAATAATGAGTAAGCATCTTTTAATTTCTTGATTTGATTAAAATTAATTGTTATTATATTTTCTTTGTGGAGGTGCTAAATGGTAAAACAATTAGTATTCCCGATTATGTAGTAAACATAATTAGGAGTTTTAAAATGAGTAGAACAATTCGAAATCGTACACCTGCTAATGGTTTTAGCGAATATGCCATGCATAAACGTAAATGCTATATTGAACGAGGTCTAGATCGGAATGAAACAGTAAGTGAAGCAGTTGATTATTTTTTGGTATGCTACAGACGTGATGGATATTCAATGGGAGTTCCTAAATCATTTAGACAATCTTTAAATCGATCAAAGAAAAACAGGCTAAAAAAAATTTTACATCATGCTTTGATGCAGGATAGATTTGATAATCTTCCTAGCTTACATTGGCATAAAGATGCTTATTACCATTACTGGTAATTTGTATCATAGTATTTGATGTCTATTTCAATATTCTCATTTGACAATATAGCTTTTTTAATCTATTATTTCTCTAATAAACAAAGGAGTTATTTATGAAATCTGTTTCAATTAAAGTGGCTTTAATTGGAGTGCTGTGTGCAGTCGTTGCATATTGTTATGCCGCAAACAATGATGATTCTACAAAAGTAGAAGTCGCAGCATCAACTCCTAAAGTAGAGACAAGTTCAGCCCCTATCTCAATTACCATTGAAGATGAGGCATCAAGCACAGGTGTAAAAACTAAACCACAGGTTGAAAAAATCTATGAGCACCGCGTAGAAGAACTAGAGAAAAACTTTAAAGATGTAAAAAAGAAAACCAGTGATCCAGAAAGGCTAAAGTTGGTTGTATTGGCTCATGACAGTGTTGATTGCATGAATAAAAGCATGGACAGTTTCCCACTTTTTGTTGATGTGGTAGAAGGCTCAGAACTTAAAGCGAATGCTTTGGCTTCAATCATGGAAGAAAACTGTGTAACTGATGTTCTCGCTCATGTTAAACGAGATTTGCCAGAACAGCTACCAGAAGCAGAGTCTGTATTTAAAGAATTAGGTTTCAGCATTCCTGATTTATCAGGTTACTAATTTTTAAGTGTGTTACAATTAGAATACCGTCTTATGACGGTATTTTTTATTTTGTTCATCTAATTGCATTTAAAGATGAACGGAGTAGAATTAGATTAAATTTAAAATAAACAGGAGTTTAGTTAATGTTGTTTCGTGAAGAAATTGTGAGTTACTTAGGTGTTGCACCTGATAGTTTTCTAGTATCTTGTAGTGAGGCCCTTGTTGCTTTGTTCATTGTTTTTGGTGGTTATCTCATTGCAAAAAATACAATTATTAAGATGATTAGGCATGCCATCAGTCAATCAGAAAATGATTTTATTCTTAATTTATCTCGTAGTAAAATATTAAGAAACATGACATTGGTGATACCATTTGCTATATTGTATTCATTCAAGTCTATTTTTCTTAATAAGCTAGTCGTCAATATTTATGAGAAATTCGTATTTACGTCACTAGTTTTTGTTAGCGTAATGTTGATATTCTCTATATTTAATGTCATGTCTGATCATTATGATAGAAATGATAAAATCAAAGAAAAAATTCCAGTTAAGCCTTTCTTTCAGATTATGAAAGTTATGCTATTTTTGATTGCAATTATGGTTGTTATTGCTCACTTTGTAGATCGTTCACCTGTTTATATATTGAGTGCAGTGGGTGCGGCATCCGCTGTTGTTATGTTTATCTTTAAAGATACATTACAAAGTTTTATTGCATCTTTCCAAGTAACTTTACACCGTAGTGTTAAAGTAGGTGATTGGATTGAAGTTCCTAAGTATGCAGTTGATGGTGAGGTAAAAGAAATCAACTTGAACTTAATCAGTGTAAAAAATTGGGATAATACAACAACAGTTATTCCGACTTATTGTTTATTAACTGAAAGCTTTAAGAACTGGACAACAATGTTTAAAAATGGCCGTCGCATTAAACGAGCCATTAACATAGATGTAAACAGTATTAAGCAATTAAATTCTGAGGACATTAAGCGTTTAAAGAAAATTAAATTGATTAAGAATTATCTAGAAGAAAAAGAAGCTGACTTGGATAGAAAAAACAAAGATGTTGGATATGATGAATTAACGGCTGTTAACGGTAAGAAATTAACAAATATCGGGACATTCCGAAAATATGTTGAATTCTACCTACGTCAACACAGCGAAATTATCCAAGATCAAATGTTGGTTGTTCGACAAATGGAAAACAAGGCAGAAGGATTACCAATTGAAGTTTATTGTTTTACCCATAAAACATTTTTGATGGATTTTGAACCTGTTCAATCCGATATCTTTGACCACCTTTATTCAATTATTCCATTGTTTGGATTAAGGGTCTATCAACAGCCTACTGGTGATTTGTCTTTGATTGGAGCCGATATGTATTCTCATGCTCATAAAAATGGTGGATTTAAAGAAAGTGTTAATCATTAAGTAAAAAGCCACTTCGGTGGTTTTTTTATTGATTAATGTTTGCTTTTTTGATATACTTGATACCTTAACTAACTAAGGTAAGATGCTATGTTTGATATTGATGACGAATCAGATTTTGAAAAGAAAACGCAAGCGTTCCAAAAATTAATTGATAAAAAAGATTTAGTTTATCTTAATAAAGTTATCACTTCTATTAAAAAGGTTATTCATCATTTTGAGCATGATGTTTCATCTTTTGAAGATCTAACTCCTGAATTTATGCTTAAATGTAATAAGCATTCTGATATCTCGTATGTTATGCGAGCATCAATGGAACCTGACTATAAACCTACTAAACATACCTTTTCTTTAAATAAGCTGGGCACATTTTCTATTTATATGCCAACTATTTTTTCAGATCTTTTTTCTAGATATAATTCAAAAAATAGTTGTGATGTTTTATTTAAAGAAAATGGTGATCTTAAAGGTATCCAATTTAAATCTAATATTAGAGCAAAGCATAGTAAAACTATCATCTTAACTTATGATAATAATTTAAAATTAAGTTGTATTTCAAGATCATATATGACTAATAATACACCCCTAATTAAGAATCTTGTTACTACTGTTAAATCATATTGTGATGATGATATAACTGAATTGTATTTTCTAAATTTATTCTTGAAAGATGCTGATCAGTTATTTTCAGTGTTGCCAGAATTTAGTATTCCTTCAGCTTATGATTTTAGTAATGAAACATTTAAAGACCGATTGTTAGTTGCAGAAATGATGCTTAGTTAAAAAAAGAAAAACCACACGAGTGGTTTCTTATTTATTGGTTGTAATTTTTTGTTCTTTTAAGACGATGGAAATTTGTTTGAAAATAATAAAAAGAAATATTGTAATTATGATGAAAGAAGCAAAAGGATTGACAATATGATTAAATCCACAAGCAAATAAACTACCATCGTCATTATAGCAATCGCCACCTACTCTACAAACACCTTCAATAGCATTAATTAAAAACAAACCAATCATTGAACTCATTTTTGTAAAATTATCTTTTACTTTTAAAATACTTATGGTAAGTATTATTTTTATTATAAAAAAAGCTAAAATAAACAATCCGACATTTGAACTAAACAAATTAGTAAACATATCATGACTGAATAATATTTCATTTATAATTTTGTTCTTAAAAAAATCAGCCACCATAAATCCAGACAAATTTAATACACTGTATATGGATATAATTAAAGTAAATAGACAAAATGCTATAAGAGTATTTTCATACCATGAATTTTTAACTTGATTTAACATTTAAGATCTCCTTTATATTTTCTTGTTCGGAATTTAAAGACTTTTTATATTGTAGATAACAGAGATAACTTAATAAACCCATAATCATCATATTGCTATATCTTTCTATAAGTTGTGTAGTTTGACAAGCATATGCACTCAAATTTACCATTTCTGGGCAACTTTGTCCAAATGATAAGAATCCCAACATGTTTCCAATCATTAAACAACTTAAAGCATATGCAAATTTCTTTATAGTCTGTTTTGTATTTAACATACCTAGCATCATTAATAACTTAAACGCTGAAACAATTAAAACAAAACCATATACTTTTTTACCTGCATCTGTATTTACAAAACTGATATCACCTATCATATTTACAATAAAAAAGTCTGCATGTTGTGAACTATAAAGACTGTACACCGTTGAAACAAAAACCAAAATAGCTGTAAAGACAGTTATATAATCTTCTCTCTTTTTTTCAATATCGACATTGTATTTATCTTTTGACATTATTAACTCCTATATAAAAATAAAATAAAGCCTTTATACAATATAGGAGATTAGAAATGATAGTCAATTACAATTAGATAAACAAAAAAAGATATATCGCTATATCCTTTTTTAATTCTTATCTCTACTTAAATAATTTTCGCTACATCTTCAAATGATAGTCTATCTAATCTAGGATGTGTGCCATTTTCTAATCCATAACCTAAGTTAATTAAGAAATTTGATTTCACATTAGTCCCATCAAAAAAAGCTTTATCAACACCAGCATTGTCAAAACCCGACATTGGGCCAACATCTAATCCAAGTGATCGAGCAGCGATTGTAAGATAGCCACCAGATAATGTTCCATTTCTAAATGCTGTGGTATCAATCATGGATTGATTTCCTTCAAAATACCCTCTAACATCCGCTACTGGGAATGTTTTATGCAACAATTTATAGAAATCATAATCTGTTGCTACAATAACTGTAACTGGTGCAGCCATTGTTTTTTCAATATTGCCTTCTGACAAAAATGGTTTAAGTTTTGCTTTTGCTTCTTTAGATTTCAAAAAAATAAATCTTGCTGGTTGTGCGTTAAATGCTGTTGGTGCCATTTTTGTTAGATCATACAACTCCTTAATTAGATTATCTGATACTTCTTTGTCTGCAAAATAGTTAACTGTTCTGCTTTCTTTAAACAATCTATTTAAAACACTGTTATCCATATTAATTCTCCTATAATTTTGATAATTTATTTAAAACTTACTTAATGTTGTTCAAATCTTGAGTAAATATCTTTCTGGCAAGGCTAAAATTACCTGACCCTGCAAGTAATGCCATCAAGTATGATGGTTCCAATCCTAATGATGCCATATATCCAGCAGTGCCTTCTAAACCACCACCAAATAAACCAAATATTTTTTGTGAACCATACATTGCAAATACTAAACCTATGATGATTCTTATTAATGCAATCGCGTTATTTGCATCTGTTCTGCATATATTTTTTATGCAATTTTTCATTTTAGTCTACTATGAAATGTTTTTATTATTATGTCACTATTGCAATCATTTACAATAATGATAATATGGAAATCATTTTTCTATATTTGGAGGTAATCTTGGACATAAATTCTTTTATTGTCTTCTTCAAAGTCGCAGAAACTAACAGTTTAACCAAAGCCTCTATTATTTTAGAAATGCCTGTTTCTACTGTTAGTCGTAAATTACAAAAACTTGAAGAAGACTTAGGTAATAAACTGTTTCATCGAACAACACGAAAAATCTCATTAACACAAGAAGGTGTTTTACTCTATCAAAAAGCTAAACCGCATTTTGATGAATTAGAATCTATTGGTAATGAGTTAACTGGAAATACAACAGAAGTAAAAGGTGAGATTCGTATTACCGCACCCTTGGAAAAATATGACTACTTAACTGAAAAGTTAACAATGTTTAGAAAAAGTCATCCTCATATTAATTTACATGTTAATTTTTCAAATGATTTTCAGGATCTTGTTCAAGGTAGCTTTGATTTTGCTTTTAGGGCTGGGTTGTTACCTGATAGTAATATGTTCTATCATATATTAGGTGAAGAACGTTTGTGTGCTTATGTTCACAAGAATTTCATGCCTCATCAGATTAGTATTAATGCTTTAAATGAGTTTGATTATTTTGTGATGGAAAAGAATACCTTTCTAGAAACATTAGATGGTCACATCTTTAAACCTGAAAATAGAATTACTTCCAATTCAGTTGAATTCATATTAAAAATAGCAAGCACTATTCCTAGTATTGTATATGTTCCTGAGAAAACGATTAATGAAGATTTCATTAAAATTAATGTTTTTAAAGAAAAAATAGCAAGTTTTCAAATTGTTTATTTGAGTAAACAACAAAATAAAATTTGTAAAATGTTCTTAGATTTCTTCAAGGAAATGGGATAATATCATATTTTTTTTAAAGCAATTATTGCTTGACATTATCCTCTTTTTTTAATAATATGGTTCTTTTAGGAGAGCTTTATGTTGAAGAAAATATTGATGTCAGGTTTATTGATGTTAGCGTTCACAACAGTAGAAGCTGGTGATTTTGCACCCTTTGGTATAAAAATTGGTTCACAATTAAACCCATTACCTAAAAATATTGAAATTAATTCACAAGATTACATTTCGGTGACGCCACCACATCCTGTTCCTCAGTTTTTTGATCATTACGATGTTCGTTTAAATGCAACAAAACAAGTTGAATATGTCAGTGCATCTGGATCAGTTAAAAATAGAAAATATAGTTGCTTAGATATTGGAAAAATACTAAGAGATCAATTTGTTAAAAATTATCCACAGGCCAAATCTGGTAGCCAGTATAATTCTATATATAGCTTTGAAGTTAAGAATGGTGATGATTTGTATATGGCTTATGTTAAATGTTATCAAGATGATGTTATTTTTGTTATGTATAACCCTTTCTTAGAAACAGATTATACCAACGATCCTGATTTAAAAGGATTAGATTTAAAACTTTAATCAGAATCAATCTGATTAAAGCTTTTCATTGATTATTCAGTCCATGATTTGTCTTTTGCTTTTATATCTATCATGAATTGTGAAAATGATGTATTATCACCTTCAAGCCTGCCAACATTTCTTCTTACAAAAACACATTCTGGATAAATATAATTAGATTCTTCTTTATATTCATTCATATAGGTATAGCCAATTTTTTTGTCAGGTAATAAATGAACACTATGGATAGTATATGGTCTATGTTCGTGATCTTCTACAAATAAATAAACAGCATCACCATTTTTAAATTTAGGTATAACCTGTTGATTATGACGTTCAAGCTCCTGCAGAATGTCCTTCATTCTGTTTTTTACTTTTCCATTAAGATATACTCTTAAATACGCTTCTGACCGTTTGTGGTAGAATGTGTATAAGAAAAATAGCATGAGTTGATCTTTTTTTGTATATCTTTTCTATTTTACCTTCGAGTAAATGATTGATAAATGTTTTTCGACTTTCATAAAAGCCTCCTATACTATGATCGTTATCTTAGCATAGTAAATATAAAAATAAATATGAAATAGTGTCCGAATATCTAATTTTTATGGCTATTTACTTATGATTTTAATAGGCTTTTTAAAGCAGCTTATTTTGCAGGAGTTAGGTTAAATTTTTCAGCTTTGATAATCATATCTTAAAAAGTCATTAAAGTCAATCATTTTTTTTGAAAAAAGATTGATCGATAGTAAGTAGATATCCTTGGCCATTTATTTTAAATTCAGCCATTACTGTTCCTTCTTCTTTATTGATTTCAAGAAAAATTTCACCTTCAGTTCCAGCAGGAAACAATTCAGGGAATGATGATAAACTGGTTTTGAGATCTTTTACCAATTCAATTTTGATCGCTTGCTGTTTCATATTCATATGACACCTCGCATAACGTTGTTCTCTTAATAGTATTATAATACATTTTGAGAAAAAAGACAATTTATTTTCCTATAAATACAATAGGCGAAAAAATCCCTCATTGCGAGGGACGTTGGGTTTTGGGATTTAAGATTTGGGGAAATCTTTGTTTGTTTGTTGCGAGGAATTTGACTAGGATGGGGATTTCCTATTGTCAAAAATTTTAAATCAATTGTGTTACGAGCTTTTCCATTTTGCTGTCAATGTCATCAATGAAGTCAGATTGACCAAAATGGTCAGCTTCAACATCACTCACTTTTACTGCATTTTTGTAATTCAATGCAAATTGCAGTGACATTTTCTTAATGTACTCTTGTTCGGATTCACCGAAGTTTTGCACACCAACACTTGAGATGCTTTTGATAATTTCAGTGGGGATACTGTTACTATCAATCACATCAACTACTGTATTTAAAGCAGGGGATTTGGGGAAAAATTCTACTTTATTTTGGGCTTTCATTGTGTGATTTCCTCTCTTTGTTTTGTAGTAAAAGTATACCACCCGAACCCTCTAAAATCAAGCTCTTTAGCACTTTTTTTACATGTTTTTAGCATCTTTTTTTAGTGTTATAATACTCATTATAAGACCTTGTTTCTAAGGAAAAAATTATAATGCTAAACACTTAAATTCATTCTATTTAGATACTTTTATGCTTCTTTATATTTTTTTTGACTTTATTTTCAAACTTAAATTCAGTTAGGCTATCAGTCAATAAAGCTTTATCACGTTCTGTCATTTCTCTGGTTATTGGATATTCGTTCACATCACCGAAATTCTGTTTTGTTAAATGTCTTCTATTTTTTATTATAATACTAAGCGTCTTTTTTATAGCATTCATTTCTTCTGTTGTGCTAACAGTAGATAAACAAAGTTTTAAATGCATATGGATATCTTTTGTTAAATCTGATAGCACTGGTTGATTAGGGTATTTTAACTTAAGCATAGCCGTAATCTTTTTTTCAATGAAAGCTGCTCCTAATTCACTAGGTTCACTGCGTATTAAAATACTATTATGTGCAACAACATAATCCATCATTTTTTCATATAATTTCAATGTTAAACCTTCTCCACGATTTCGAGTAGAAACATTAATATAATTAAGCATATACAAATTATCCTCACCGGAAAGCATTAGAATACCAGATAAGCCTTTAACGTCTTGTAATGCGAAATACGTGCCTTTCTTATTGACTTCTATATAAGTCAAGTCATCTAAGTCTGTAAGCTTATAGAAACCCTCCTTTGGGTCTTCTGTCGTCAATTTTTCGATAGGTAGAACACCATTTTCAATCAAAAGGTATGAATCTTCTTTTTTTATCTTGTTTTTGACAGTTTTTGAATTTAAATCATCTATCCTGCCACAATCAATTTCTAATCTAAAATTATCCATCGGAATTTCTGATGTTGTTACAAATGTTTTTATATCTTGAGTGAACTTATGATAACTACCATTTTTCTTAAATGTTTTTTCATGTAAATTTTTGTTAGGGATATAAACAATGATGTCTCTTTTAAATTCATCAGAATAGACAAGATGAGCATAAGGAATCTCTTTCTTATACTCTTTTTTAATGATATCAAACATTTTTTTATTGAGAATTGAATAATCCTCGTTTGTAAAGCTATCTATTGGTTTTTTTGTGTCTTTAGTATGTTGTTTTGCTAATTCTTTGAAATCATTTATAAAATTAAAACGTATCATGATAAAGTTATATGTTTATAATTTTATTATACCATATTATTCGAAAATTATATTATTATTCTTTATATATTCGATAATTTCTTTTTTGGTATGTTCTTCTACTGAATCACCACGAGCCAGTTTTTGTCTGACCAATGTGCTTCTGGTCATTCCTTGATCGGGCATGACATATTTACCAAACTCTTTATCAATTAAATCATGTTTGTAAAATTTAACCCAATTTTCTGGACTACCGTTATCATCACCACATACAAAAATAAAACTATCTTCTGGTGATTGTTGTTGTAATGCTTTCAATAGAATATATGTTCGGCTCACTTCAGTTTTGAAGATATCGGCTTCAATGTCAGAAACTTCTACTTTGTCATTGGTATGGCTAACCAATAAACGAGCCATTGCAATTCTGTCTTTATACGCAATCATTTTTTTACCAAAATTATGTGAATAACAAGGTACAACCAAAACTTTATCAAACAGACCTGTCAAATGCTCAATAATTTTCAAATGACTATATGTAGGTGGATTAAATGCTGAACCAAAAACTGCAATCTTCATAATAGACCTCGTATTTTTATTTATTCATTATTTCTTTTTCCATGTTGCCATCTTAGTTTGTTTTTGCTATTATGTCAACAAGAAAAATGTTGACCCATATACTATTGTCAATAACTTCTTAAATGTAAAAGATAACAAAACTTAAAATAACCCTTGACAGCTTAGTTGATTTTTGCTACTATGTGTCCATCAAATAAACAAAACACAGAAGAAATTAGGAGTTTCACATGAATAAGCAAATTATTACTTCGCTACTAGACACTGACCTTTATAAACTGACTATGATGCAGGTCTTTTTCCATCGTTATCCGGGGACGATTGCCCGTCACAAATTCCACTGCCGTAATGCAGATGTTAACTTGACCACTATTGTTCAAGAGGTTCGTGAACAAATTGACGCTCTCTGCGAGCTATCTTTCACCATGACTGAACTGGACTATCTTCGTCATCGTCTTCCGTTCTTGAAACGTGACTTCATTGATTTCCTTAGTATCTTCCGCTTTAATAGTAAGCAGATTACTGTTCGTGCTGTGAATGGATCGCTTGAAATTGAAACCTATGGTCCAATTTGGCAAACAATTCTTTATGAAATCTATGTCCTTTCCATCGTGAACGAAACTTATTTCAATAAGATTACTGAATCCATGACTACTCGCCAGCGTTCGGACATGTTTGAAGAAGGCCATCGTCGTCTTGAAGAAAAACTTGACCTTGTTCGTAATGTCGATGGTTTCCTTTTTACTGACTTTGGTACCCGTCGCCGTTTCAGTAAAGAATGGCAAGAATCTGTTGTTCGTCACTGTAAGAATGAAGTGCCTAACCGTCTTTTCGGTACCAGTAACTTGAATCTTGCTCGTGAACTAGATATTAACCCAGTAGGGACTATGGCTCACGAATATCTTCAAGCGTTCCAAGCATTTGATAACCGTCTTGCTGACAGTCAGTCTACTGCACTTGAAGCATGGGCACAAGAATACCGTGGGGCATTGGGTATTGCTCTAACAGATGTAATTGGTATTGATTACTTCCTGAAAGACTTTGACCTTTACTTTGCGAAGTTGTTTGATGGTGTTCGTCACGACTCAGGTGATCCTTACTCTTGGGGTGAAAAAGTGATTGCTCACTATGAACGTTTGAAAATTGATCCAAAAACTAAACTGTTGAGTTTCAGTGATGGTTTGACTTTCCCAAAAGCTGTTGATTTGTATAAACACTTTGAAGGTCGAATTAAAACATCTTATGGTATTGGTACCAACCTTACCAACGACCTTGGACTGACTCCATTGAATATCGTCATGAAAATTGTCGAATGTAATGGTAAACCAGTGGCTAAAATCTCTGACAGTCCGGGTAAAGGCATGTGTGAAGATGAAGATTATGTGGTTTACTTGAAAAAAGTCTTCGATGAAAAACCTTCATTGTTTGACAATCCACGTAATGATTACATGTAATCTTCCGTAAGAACTCAGAAGGCTTGTGAAAACAAGCCTTTTTTGTTTTTAAAATAAACCTTGTCTTTTATTTCTAATTTATGGTATAATTAGGCAATTAATAAAGGATATAGCCATTATGTCAGCTATTTTAGAAGAAAAATTTAATCCACGTTGGGATATTCATGAAATCAATGAATACGTCTATAAGCTTATTGTTAAAAATAAACATTTAGAATTTGCAAATATTTTAGATCCTAGTGTGGCATCTTTTTCTCATTTTCAAGGGGCTTATATTGTTCCTGAGACAACAACTTTATTTGCTTACAGGGATATGTTGAATGGCTATTCTGTTGAAACCAAAGTTGATCCACATATGGAGATTCTTGCAAGTAAAAAACATCCCTTTGATTTAGATAAAGAACTTGTTGATTCAAATATCTATTCAGATATCACACCTGTAGGTGGTTTGAAAACCCTTTATGATAAAGCATTCAAAGATATCAACAGGTTTCGAAATGATTTTCTACTAACAATGAATAGTTTTGATGTGGAAGTTAATGAAATTATTACTATCAAATACAATTTTTCATTTGATTTTAATAATAACATCATTGCTGCAGATATTTCATTTTCATTAAATTATCATAATTTAAACTTCTCAAATATTTTTTATAATTTTAGTTTGACTAATGATGATGTTCGTTGTGGGAATGCTTACAAAGTAAATCATAAACATTTTTCTGCTGGTACAACTTCAAAGCATATGCTGTTACAGCTTCTACTCAGTGATGCTGGTATTGAAAATGATTTGGATACACGCAATCATAGCAAAGAAGAAATTGCTAATTACTTATTGCTTTTAGATATGAAGAGAATTTAAATATGTCAAATACACATACAGTTTTAGAAGTAAAACAAATTATTGAAAATAATAAAGTTTTTTCGTTTAATAATTTGGATATTATTCAACAGAGCGAATCATCTTATCTGATAAGTGGAATTCAACATGTTACATGGGTTTCAAAACATGATGTATATGCCATTAATTTTTTATATACAATTCAAGATATTGTTGCTAATGCAGACTTTTCTTTATTTTTGAAATGCATGTTGAAGCATGTTAAGGTAAGTTCATCAGAATTCATTAATGGACTTGAATTACTACACCGAGCAATTATTCAAAATTTTGAAAAGTTAACTTTATTTACAGGGAATCCATTAAAAGAAGACAGTTGTAAAGGTAATATTTCTATCCTTATAGATAAAAAGACAGGTGATTTCCATAGTTTTATTTTCAGTGGATTGCTTTCCGCTTCTTTTAAAGACAAGACTTCTTGTTTTTATAATATCCAATACAGTTATGCTAATGAACATGATTTATGCTTTGTTTTTGGAAAAAACATGATTTCCAAAACGTTAACTGCATTTTCAAATAATGGGTTTATTTGTTTAGTTGCTCCCAAGATGAGTGAAGTTTTTACAGATGTGTATGCCGATTACACTAAAGATGATTTTGAACAATTTAAAACGCTTCACAAAATGATAACGATATAAGGTAAAATTAAAAATATGAGTGATTTTTTTAAACCAGAAGACCCATTTTATGACTTTCTTAAAAAGTTCATGAGTGATCTTCCTAAAATGAATGATAACCATCGTGAACCTTATATTCAGATGCTAGAAAAACTTTATCCACCTTTAGCTGATATTGGTCAGATAATTAAACATAATCAAGTTCCAATTTATCAATTTACTACTGAACAGATTCGGATGCTTGGTTGTATTCACTTTCGATTTAAATATGATACATCGATCATTGATGTATCAACTCGATTTATTTTTAAAGAAAAAGCAGAAGAACTCATGAAGGCTTATTCAAAATGAAAAACTTTAATCATATGATAGCAGTTATTAGTGAAAAAATATTCAGTCAATCGATTGATTTAAAACTAATTGATTATAAAGACGCAACGACTGAAACTGTTGGTATTGTTTTTAATAATAATAATACAACAATGACTATTATTAGAAAAGCTACCTCTTGGTGTTTCACTATTAAAATGAAAATTAAAGATAACAGTAATTTTATTGATAACCTAAAATTATATGGGTTTGAATTCCATCCAAATAATGATAATATTTTAAGAGAAAAACTGAAACCTATCAATAAAGAAAAAGAAGCTATTACAACACAATTAGGATTATCTGTAAAATATGAAGTTGAACAAATTTTTTATTTTAATGAACAGGATGATTTAAGAGAACAATGGACTTCTTGTCTTCATGACATAAATGGAACATTTTTATTTATACGTGCCATGGATAGCCCGGAAGGTAAAATAACTTATGAATACTTAGGTTATTTTGGCAAAGATTTGATTGAAAGAACTTATGATGAACTACCAGAAAATGAGTTTTGTATGATTTATTTACATTTACATTTTCATGAACAAGGCAATCCAAATATTTGTTCTGAAATCAACAGTTCTAATATGAAGGATTATTTAAAACTATTAGACATGGTGAAAATATAATAACGAATCCTAATCCTCTATTTAAATCATTTCCATTTTGATAATATCCAGTTTATTTTTAAGGAATTCATTCTCTTCATTTTCAATAAAATAAAAATAAGTCTGTTTAAAACTATCTGCTGTACTCAAGCTTTCTTTTGAGATATAATCAAAAAATTCTTTTATACCCATACTCTTGCTCTCGATTCTATTGATTATTTGAAAAATAAAGTAATCTTTTTGTATGTCTTCTAATGATATATTTTCTTTTTTAATCGAACAGAATCCATATGGATTTTTGAGAATTAGATCTTCACGATCTTCAAGGTAATCATTATATACAATCGTGAGATTTATTTTCTTATCACTAATGGTATACTTATAATCAATCGTTACAATATCTTTTCTATCAGCTTGGTAGTAATCAAGCTCATTAAGATAATTGACCTCATATGATTCTAATTGATTATCATCGTTAAAGTTTAAATAAATTGAATCAGGAGCCGTCTTATGAAATGGAAGTGAAGGAATGTCTAAATATTTGTAAATATATAAATCATTGTTGAACAAATACAGTTTATGATTTTCGTTGTATTTAAAATAATAGGTTACATAGAATTTATGTTTATTGACTGGGCTATCAAATTCTAGGTGGATAGTGTAGATGTTTCCATTATTTTGATCAACTAATTTTAAACGACCTTCCATTTTAACAGAAAAATTAGTAATATCGATTTGGCATATTTTAAGAATTGCAGATTGACTCATCTCTATCAGTTGTTGAGCATCATCTTTGTTAATATCGACACCAGTGTTTTGGTTACATATTTTTAAAAGAACTTCTTGAAAATTAGTTTTAAATGTATACACAATAACCTCAGCATTAAAATTTAAAAGATTATTTAGTATATCAGGTTTAAATTCAATAAACAAGCAATAAAAAACAACCCGAAGGTTGTTATATCTTATGCTGTCATTTTATTTTTTGGCTTAACTTTTGGTATATCTTCAATAATTTTATCATTAGATTTAAGTTTTTCTTTGATTGTATTTAATGTTCTTGAATCAGCTATATCTGAATATTGTGTAGATTCTCTGTTGTTTCTGACATTATCATGAACCATGTTATTAATTGCTTCTACATCAGTATGATATTCGATACCATATAGCTCAATCACTTTTCTATTGGTCGAAACAAAGTCATTGAGTTCTTTTTCTATATCAACGAGTTCATCTAAACATTCATCAAGCAAGATATCTTCATCGTCATCACATTCATCCATCAAATCATTATAACGCTCTGCAACTTCATCCATTAAACTGGCCATCTCTGAATCAACTTCTTCATAGGATTTCAATACAAATTCATAGTCATATCCAGAACCTACAATCAATCCTTCAACTCTTTCATAATTGATTTCGAGCATATCAAGTGCTGCCTCCTGATCTTTCACACATTCATTTTCAAATGCACCACCTAGGAAAACATAAGCATTTTGCTCTTTCAATTCTTTTTGCCAGTCATCAATTTGAATGACATCTTCTTCACCATGATGATCACGAGTCCCCGGACACCAATCTATATTTCTAGTAGCTTCTGGATAGGCAGTTTCTTCAGGATCTGGATCTTTATACCATGCATATGCATAGTTATGAGCTTCTAATGTAATACCTTTTTCTTCACATAATTTTTCAAGCATGCCGTATTCATGATTGAGTTCAGCATCTTCAAATAAAGTAATGATTACTTTGTTGAGATCATCTCTTGAAGCAACGAAATCTAATACTTTACTCATGCATTCTTCAAAACTGGTATTCATGTTATTTAAGGATTCTTCCCAATAACTTTCAAAATGTTGCAATAACAAAACTTTCATATAAATACTCTTTATTTTTTTATATTATACCATAAACAAAAAAACCACCAAATGGTGGTTTTCTGAAATAATATAATTTATAAGCTTTGAACGATTTGACGCATTTCCTTAATATCTGCTTTTATCTTACTAAAATAACTGTCACCAATTAGAATTTCGCTTTCATCACTAATTCTAACCCCTTCCAATTTAGGATTATAAACACGTAATGCGTTTAAAGTTGACTGTTTTACAGAGCAAAATTTATCAAGATTATAGATAGCTGCTTTAAAAATGAGTATAACATTTTGATAGTCATCATCAGTGAGGTCACAAGACTTTTTTATGTCTCTAACGAAAGCTTTTCCATATTTTTGTTCCATTGAATCCATTAAGTTTTGAGTATAAGACATACAACCTCCTTTTTTCTTATCATATCATTATTATTTTTTTATTTCAACATCTCATAAAAAAATATTTTATATTTTTGCTGTATATCTTAGATTTTTACAATTTAGGATAATACTAAGATATATACATATTCTTAAAAAAATGCTATAATAGACTCTATTATGGAGATTAAGAATGATTCTTAAACTGAGCAATATTCATTTCACATCTAACTTACATTTCAGAAATAAGCAAGTCGCTCTATCTCGTGGATTTAGTGATGTTGAAACTATGGAAAATTCTATTATTGAACAATGGAATCAACAAGTTAAACCAGATGATACTATTTATATTTTGGGTGAATTTTGTTCTATTGTTAAAGGTGCTCTTCAATCTTACATGAATTTGGTATATGAATTGAATGGAAAGAAACATTTTATTTTGAGTTCAAATGATTATATTGAAACCTTTAATACGATGATGGAAGATCCTAATTTGGGAATTTTAAGTGTTTCTCAATACAAAGAAGTGATGTTCATGACTCAACGTGTAGTTATGATGCATTATCCTATGTTAGAGTGGGCCGGAATGGGTGGTATTCGTGGTTCCGTTCATTTACATGGAGGTAAAGTAGCATCTGATCTTGATATTAGACGTATCAATATTTCTTTTGATCAAGAAAGCATTATCTATACTGGAGAAGATATTTTTAAACAACTTACTAAAGCTAATAAGAAGGATTGATGTATTGATCTGCTTGTGTTATAATACTAGCCATATTAAGGAAACTTTAAATGAGCAGCTATTATCAACGTAACTATCACATTAACTTGTTAGAAAAACATCTTGTTTTCAATACAGAAGAGTACACTTTGAAAGTGTCTCCTAATGAGTATAGTTATCATAATGTAAACTTAAGATTTAATCATAAGGTAACGTTCTCATCAACGCTACTCACTGTTGTGTTTGATATGGATAAATATTATATAACATTTGGATCTTCTTCTGATATTCTTAAAATTTCAGATATTTTTAAAACAGCTAATAATCAGAATTTGCATTCACTCGTTCTTGATAAAATTAAAGATATTACTAATCAACATCAGTTTATTAATTATTTTATGTTTGGTGACAAAAAATGTACTATTACCAATAACTATGATACTGTTGAACATTTGATTGAAACGCCCCAAGATCTTTTAGGTTTTTCTAAAGAGCTTAAACCTTTTATGCCACCAGATTGTTTGAGTTCTGCTATTAAAGTCATTCCCTTACTGAAACCCGATTTCAGTGGCATAATCTTTGATTACAATTTAAGATCTCATATTGATCATGATATTTATTCTGATATTCCAGAAAAGGTTTGGGCTAATTTATTAACCAAATATGTTTGTGGTCCATTAAATAAAGATTTACACGAATTGACATTGAGAGATCATGTTTTATTGAAAATGGTGAAAATATGAATGTATTTGAAAATACCAACATACCAAAAGAAATGTTGGACAAGCTATTAAGTGCTTTGAACTATAATGTTGCTTCAAAGGTTGAACATTTGTTAATGATCCATGTGTCTCCTGAAATCAATCCGGCTCTTTATGAAATGAGTTTTGAAGTTAAACACAAAGATGGCAGTTTTAGTGATTACTATAGATTACAACGTTCGGTGGATTTAGATCCTAATGAACACCCTGATTTATTCGATTTAATCTATTATGATAGGGATAGCATCCTTCATTATATGCAGAATTTTTTGACTATGAATGATGTTTTTTTGGCTGAAATTCAACAACAATATAAAGAAATTAGCGATCTTTTTGAGAATATTTTAGGATTTCAAAACCCTTCGCCTATTCCGAAAAATTTAGAAGACATGGTTGACTCTCATTACTATGATGGTGATAACTATTACTTGCGAATGCTTGTAGGCCATGTAGAAGATTCAGACACGAATGTGAGGATTATTGTTGATCCAATGTTGAATATTGAAACGAAAGAGTTTGTATTTGTTTCAAGATATTATATTGGTTATAATAGATTTGAAACTTTTGAAGCGTTAAAATCAGCCTGTGTTGATCATTTTTTGAAAAAAACATTTTGATTGTATTGTAAATGACTAAATTAGGTAACTTAAATGAAAAATAAAAAAAATATAGAAATTCTTCAATCTGAATTGTTTGCAATTGTCAAAGAGAATACATTAACGCCATCAACATTAACTAATCATCAATTGAGATCACCTAGTTCTAGTATTATGATTAATTTCAGTTTCAGTGAAATAGATAGAACTCCACAATATTCTTATTTTTTAACTACAAACACTCTATTTCTAGATATTAGTGATATAGCTTCTGATGATGATCTTTATTTTATTGATTCCATTAGTCTTGAAGGATTTTTAAATATTGAAAAACATTTTAATCTGATTGATAATTCAAATGTTCTTGCATTTATGCAGACAGCTTATGATAAAGTACACGAAATGTGTGATTTTGCTTTTGGTAAAAAACATATTGGATTGAAGCGTCCTGAAATCATGGGTGATATTCTAGATTACGTCCATTATGATGGTGACAATTATTGTATAAGGTATGAGATTTATCAAAGTAACTCAAATTATGCTTACTATATTGCACTTTATCCTGTCGTTAATTTGCAAAAGAGAAGTGTAACATTAGCCTATCAAATCATTACTGATCTTCACGAGTATAATGATTATGAGCATTCACTTAATCATTTTTTTGAATTGTATATTTTTTCTAAAATTGGTAAAAATAAAGAAGATTTGACTCCAGAAGACTCGCTTGTTCTCCAAATGCTATATACATAATATAGACATAGGATTCATTTCACGTTAAAATGTTATACTAAAACTAAAGTATTAATATAGGATATTTAATGACAACAAATTCAAATATGTATTTACCAAAAAAGACTGTATGTAGTTAAAAAAAGGACATTTTATCAGTAATAAGTTTAAAAAATTTGATATCAATCTTGATCAGTACTTTGACAATATATTGAAATTCTATTCACTTCGTTTTTCAAATGTCCATATTCAGTTTAACACCCGTTTTCTTTTCAACAAAATATACAAAAACCCATTGGTCAATAAACTTATTACTCCGTTCTAAAAACAATGATCAAATCTGATCATTGTTAATTTCTTGCTTCATCAAGTCTGTTTAAAAGTGTTGTACCAACCACGATCAGGGACAGATCTTTCCACAAGCTTTCACTGTTGAACTAACAGCATTTTTGTATAAATTCTTAGCCGCATTTTCATCTCTATTATGGTGTGTGTTGCAGCTTGGACATGTCCAAGCTCTAACACTTAACTTTAATTCTTTCATCTTGTAATCGCAACTGGAACAAGTTTTTGTTGATGGATAAAATCTATCTGCGATTACAACTTTAGAACCATAAAGTTCAGCTTTATAGAGTAATTGTCTTTTAAATTCAAAGAATGAAGCATCAAGAATAGACTTCGCAATATTTCTATTATTGACCATTCCTTTGACATTTAAATCTTCAATTCCAATAATAGAGTGTTTATTCGTTAAATCATATGTTAGTTTATGCAAATAATCTCTTCTAATATTTGTTATGCGAGAGTGAAGCTTTGCAAGCTTCATTCTTGCTTTATAACGATTATTAGATTTAAGTTCTTTTTTAGATAGTCTTTTAGAAAGAACCTTTATTTTGTTTTGTAAATTACGATATGGTTTAAGTGCTGGAGACTCCCAGCACTTTGAACCATCAAATAAAGTAACGAATGATTTAACACCAAGATCTATACCAATAGCGTGGTTTTTGCTAGTGACAATGGATTTATGTTCTGTTTCGATAGAAACAGAAATAAACCATTTATTAGCAGTTCTAGAAATAACTGCTGTTTTAATAACACCATCAAAACGAAGTTTCTCCTTCATTTTGATTGGAGATGTTTTAGGAAGAGTTAAATATTTACCATTGATTTGAAGTTGGTCGTTACCAATTTCAAAAGAATTATGATGATGTTTAGATTTAAATTGAGGGAATTTAGCTCTACCTTCAAAGAAATTTAGGAAAGCCTTTCCTAAATTTTTAATAGCTTGTTGTGGTACATATTTAGAAACGTCATACATCCAAGGAAATTCTTCTTTCTTTATCAAATTAAGACGCTTTCTTAATTCCATTTCATATTTAACAGAACGTGGAGAAATACCACAGGAGAAAGGATAACTTTTATAATGTTCATAATCATTGTTCCATTGATTTAAAGCCCAATTATAAGCAAATCTGGCTGTACCAGCCGATTGCTTAAAATAAACAAGTTGAGACTTGTTTGGTTTTAATTCAATTTTATGAGTTTTAATCATTAAAAAATCCTATAAATATTGAATAATTATAAGATTTTAAAGTGAAAAGTCAAGTGTTTAAAAATTTTTTATTTTGATGAGAACATTTGCCATAAAGTTTAGCAGAAAAAACAGTCATAAGTTCAAGAACATCTTCTGCTAAAGCCACTTCAAAAGATTTAGATTCGGAACTGTTGATTATGACAACATTTGTACCAAATGTTGAACATAATTTAAATATTAATTCCGAACCAAATCTCAATAGACGTTCTTTGTGAGTAAGATAAAGAATATGAATTTTACGAGAAATAATTAGAGAAATGAGATAGATTAAGCCTTTTTTGTTAAAATTTAATCCACTGCCAAGATCAGAAATGACAATCTTATTGTCATTTTGAATGTATTTATCTAAACATTTTATTTGGATTTCTAAGTCTGTTTTTTGATCGTGAGAAGAAACTCGAGCATAACCAACATGTAATTTATTAGAGTTTTGAAGTTTAAGCAAGTCATCGAAGAAAAATCTTCGATGATTGCCAAAAGTTCTAAAAGGAGTAATTTTTTGAAGTTTTTCCCAACGACGAAGAGTAACGACCGAAACACCAAGAAACAAAGCAGATTGACCAATAGAAAGAGATTTAATCATAGTAAAAAAATGTAGTTTAACAACTACATTTTGATACAATGATCAGATTTGATCAAGTAAATGAGGGACAGTTAGATACCCACTTTAAACCCGAATGATATAAAAATTGAAGGTGATTTCAAGACAGATAATCGATTTTTTGGTAAAGCTTATATCTATTTTGATTTAGTTGATGGTCAATTCATTATTTCTAAAAAAGATTTAATAGATGAATGTCTTCAGGCATTGTCTGATGGCACTTCTGATGGTAAATTGGCATTGGATTTTAAATTGCCTACAAATGATTTTGTTCAGTTATTGAATTCAACCAATAGTATTATATAATAGGATAAACAAATAAGGGTGAAGATATGTATTTAGATACCGATTTTTTGAGAAGAAACCATCAATTTATACATTTCTTCGGTTTGGGATTTGTGCAGTTAAAATTAGATGATAATTTAAGGATGCACTTCTATCATCCAGATGTATCGCCTATTGTCAATGTGGAAGAAATCCATAACCATCGATATGATTTTATATCAACCATTATGGCTGGTAAGATTACACAAGAGTTGTTTACAATTCATTCAGGTATCAGTGATTATGAAATGATTGAAGAGAATTGCAAGCAAGAAAAAATAGTGAAACCACAAAAAGTGGATGTCATTGTTGTACCTGACAAGGTTCAACATTTTAGAACAGGTGATAGTTATACTTCACTGACTCATGAATTCCACCGTATTTCAACTGATTTTGCTATTACCCGCTTATACCGTGGAGCTGTTATACTTGAAAATGCATCAGTGATTAAATTAAAAAATGCTGATCCCGTCTGTCCATTCAGTAAACAATTAAGCCAAGAAGAATGTTGGGAAATTGTAGACAGTTGTATTAATATCAGCAAAGCCACTTTACACTCAGAACCATGAAGACATCACCAGATGTCTTTTTCTTTACAACTCACAAAAAATAAGTTATTATTAGCGACTATTATAGGAGTAAGCCATGTCTATTGTATTTCAAAAAGAAATTCCAGACTTGATTTTTAACAACATCAAGAAATATTTTTCTATTACAAAAAATAAACATGGCCAACATCAAATCGTTTTTTGGGAATACTCGTTAAAGGACATATTGATTAATACTAAGATGTTAGATGAAAGTGAATGTTTCATTTCCAATGATTTTAAATTTAAAATATCTGGTGAACCAATTCTTGTAAATAATGATATGCTAGCGTATACGATTAAAATTAATATTCAAAATTCAGCAGACATCGAATTTATCTTTAAACCTTATGATATCGAAATTATTGTAAAAGATTTTATTTATTGGAAGTCATTTTATTTATATTCTAAAAAACAGCTTCATGATAATGGCACTATTTATTATGATGTTGAACATGACATTATTCCTTATATTATTTATGGTCAATACATTTATGATATGGAAGGCGGCTCTGACTATAGTTTAATGGAGCTTTATCAGAAAGGTGAGCGAAATTTCAAAAATTTATTGCTAGTCAATGCCATGCAAAATATATAATAATCTATAGCTATGTTTTTAGAATTGTGATATAATATCGACCATATTAAATCTATGGGAAATTTTCTATGAAATACATTGAAAAAACAAGTTTATTTCATTTGCACAACATTAACTACTCTGCACTTGAAGAAAAAATAAACAAATCAAAAAAAGATATTACATTGAATTTTGATAAATTACAATCATTGTTAAAACTGATTCAAGAAGAATCTATGATTGTGAACAAATTTGAATTTCCAATAACTTTAGTCATCAATGTTTCAGCAGGAATGATTCCATATATTACAATTACTTTGGAACAAAAAGAAAAGCCTATTATTATATTTCCACATTTGATGAGTGCATACAAAGATTTAACATTTAATCTTTCATTGAATGATTTTAATCAACCAAGCATGACTCCAACGATAATGATTGGCAATCTTGTATTATCCAGTATGTCGCTAGGTAAAGATACTGTTTCTTGTGGGTCTTGTTCACGCTATTTAATTGATGTGTTAAAAAAATTTGATGATTTCTTAAATTTCGATGGAAATATTTATCAATTGGTTTACAATCATGGTCTATATACTAACGAAACAAAGATGAGTTATGAGAATTTTAATATTATTTTTTCAACAAGTCGTGTTAAAATTGAAAGTAAATCAAAATATAAAGGGGGCTATTTTGAAAGCTACCTGACTATAGATGCTGATATTTTAGCTGGAGTCTCTGTTAATGATATTAAAATAAAGTTAGATATTTACAAACAAAAAATCGCCCTATCCTACAAAGAATTTATGGAGGCGTCGTTAGATGACTTAACCACAGCACTGGTTTCGATTGTACGTTTAAAAAATGTTAATATTAATAATATGGACAGTTTGAAATTTGAGTTAGCACTGCAAGACATGATAAATATATAGGTGATTAAAATGTCAAAACAAAAGAAAAAAATAGATGGTAACACATTACTAAGTCGAGATGATTTTAAAACAGCTTGTTTTGAAAGAGACAATCATACCTGTATTTTTTGTAGTAAACCTTGTATTGATGCACATCATATCATAGAGCGTAAATTATTTGATGATGGTGGATATTATTTAAATAATGCTGCTAGCGTTTGCGAGGAACATCACATGGAATGTGAAAAAACATTGATTTCTGTTGAAGAAGTCTATAAGGCTGCAAATATTACAGACCCAAAGCGTCCTGAATATTTTGAGCGTGGTTTAATTTATGATAAATGGGGCAATATTGTCATTTCTGATGTTAAGCGTATTCCCGGTTTATTGTTTGAAGACACGGCTGTTCAAAAAATATTTAAAACAATGGGCACTATTTGGATGTTCTATTAGGAGAATTATAGATGAGTAAATATTCTATTACCCCAGAATTAGTAGATGGATTAGTTAACAGTTTTAAATTAAAGTTAAAAAATCAAAAATCAGTTGTTACTGTCGAAGATTTTCAATATGGTGATACCCAAGCTGTTGTTTGTGTAAATAACATTCGAGTGGGTCGAATTATTAGTTATTTTTCTAATATGTCTTTGCCAGACCATGTAAAACTCTATTTTTTTCCAGACTATGCTTTCTTTGATCATTGCCAGATGAAGTCTATAAACCAATTTTTAAATTATTCATCTCAACTTTTAAAAAATACTCTTATAACCTTAAATGTATTAAAAAGTGATGATGCTCTACCACAAAAGAAACTATTAGATTTTAGATTTGATTTTGCTCAAGATCTCAGTAAACATTTTTATGCCACATTTTGTTCAAACGAAACTTGTTTTTATGAAAATGGTCAAATTATTTATCAATTAGTCTTTGAAAATAATCAATTTAAGTTAGTAGATTATTTTAAATATTCTATCAATAACCATACTGATAACATCTTTGCTATGAAGCCTTTTACTAATTTACTCAGTGTTCTTTTACGAAAAGAAGACGATATGTATTCAATTTCTGATGATTCATTAACCACTATGATCTACCAGATAGAATTTAGTGAAGATGATACGCTTCCTGATATTACTTATTTTACTGATATTGTTTTTTATTACACCGTCATGATAGAAACGAATATGGAACGTCCGACTTTTGAAGATTATGTATCTAATGTAGCTCAATATAAAAAAATTATTCAGATGTCTAATATATAATAATGTTTGCTGTATTTTAAGTATTATGATAATATTGAGTTATCTTTTTAGAGGGGTTTTTTATGTCAATTGAGCGTGCTCTCAAAACTTATACCAATCCTGAGTATAGTGTTGAGAGATGGGTAAAAACCAATATTCTTACGCTTGTCTTCAGGAAAGGTTTCATGAGTTATGCGTATTCTTGCGTCTCATTAGAAAAAAATAAAATTATGATATTTCCAATAAATATCGAAGATCATCACGAATTTCCATTAATTTTCAACACTGATATTTTTCAGAATTTAGACAAAAAAGTTTTTCAGATTCGAAATGATTTAAACTTTATGAATACTTTTTGTTTTGGCAAAGAAACTTCATTTGATTCCAATACATTGCAGTCAATGTTGCGAAAAATTAAAACGATGAATGGTGATTTTTTAGAATATGCAGGCATAGCTATTGTAGATAATGAAGTGAAATTTTTAATTAAATTTGCTTTTATTTTTGATATCGAGACAGGTGATATTACCATTCAAGAAGAATATCAATATTACAGTTCTGATGGCACGTCAGATATACGCACACTCGATTGGGAATACTTTAAGACTCATTTTGTATTTACTTTTGCTGCTGCAAAAATTGAAAAATCGTTAAACAATATTTTATTGTCTGATGCCCCAGTGGTTCAAATGATTAATCTTTAAGAGGTTTTATTTATGTTTTTGAAAAATCCAACGCTTTATCAAAATAAGTCTTCATTTATCAACTCTTTAAAGGATAAATTGAATAATGACAATTTTGAGGTTAGTGTATCTTTAAAGAAATTTGATGATATTTCAGCGGATGTTTTGATTAATGGAAGTGTAGTCGGAATTGTTAGTTCTTACGGTGAGTGTGAAGAATTACCAAAAGACGTTATTCTTTCATTTGTGCCAGATGTGAATTTTTTTAGCTTAGTCAACTGGTCTAACGTAAAAGAATTTGTTTCATTATCTAATAATTTTATGAAAGCGTATATCAACACAATTTCTTTAAACAATACGCATTATACTGACGAAGAACGAGCCATTCTAGGCGAATTTCACTTTCCTTCAAACGAAAAAATTGATAAGACGCTAGATGATTGTAATTCATTCGCTATTCGTTATTTTGCTGGTTCTTTCCTTGGCGAATCCATTGATTTTCAAGAATTATCCCGCATTAGTTTTAATCTTGTCCAAATAGGCGAATCTTTTAATTTGATTGATAACTTCAAAATGGATATTACTACTAGAAATCCTTCTATATTGATATTGAGTTCGATAAGAAATTCTAATTTCAAACCCAGTGATCAGTTTTGCTTTTCATTAGAAAAAAAAGGTGATATTTTCTCTATAAAACATAAATGCCATAATTCACTTCATTCAATATGTTTTAATCGATTCGAGAATAAACCTAATATGAATGACTTTATTTCCAATATTTGTTACTATGTGTACATGAATGATAAACAATCAGACATACCCAGTTTTGAAGATTTTTTAAAAACTGCTGCTGAGTATAAGCAAGTGTTTGAAATGTCGTTGATTTAAACATTTAAAAATATGCTATTTATTATTAAAATTATTAAGTGAGATAATAACATTATGAATGCTAAAGACTTATTAGAAAACGAATTTGTTAATGGTATAATGAAATATTTAAATTCTAAACTGTTAGATAACAACAATAGTATTACCACTCAACTTAGATATACAGATAATGTTGGTTTCTATATTGATAAAATCCTCTTAGGTGTTCTTGATTACGAAGATCTAAAGAATAGATCTGATATGTGTTATTTTAAACCAACAGCAGAATTATTTGATTATATTGAATTTTATGAAATAGATAAATTTATAAGGGTATCCAATCAATTAACTTTTCATTTTTCAGAGTTTTTTCTGTCAGATAATCCAAACAAGATGAGAGATAAACGATTAAATGATTTTGGATTTCATTTAAAAGGAAAGGATAACTATTATAAAATAAAAATGGATACTGACTATAGAATTAAAGAAAATTCTAGCATTGTTTTTAAAGTCGTTAAAAATTTTAATGATTTTAACGTATATGTAGATTATCAATTCAATATAAGTTGTCATGACTGTAAAGATTATTCTGTTGTCCACCCTCAGATGAAAATCACATTGTCTATGAAAGATAACATATTTACCTTAACACATCAATATGATAATTATTTCCCAATTTTACATTTTGGCTTTAACAGTATTCCTGACTTTCATGCATTTACTGATCAACTCGTTGACTATACGTTAATGTCTAGTTATGGTATAGAATTACCAACTCTTGAAGATTTTCAGTTAAACAGAAAAATGTATAAAGAGATTATTAGCATGGCGATAATAAGTTAGTTGACTATTGCTATTAAGTGGTGTATACTATGGACATTATCTTATCAAGGAGTGTCACGACATGAAAATTGCAATTGCTCAACTTAACTATAAAATTGGTGATTTTGCTGGCAACTATGCCAAAATCGAACAAGCTGTTCTTGATAAGAAATCTAAAGTAGAATTGGTTGCATTCACAGAACTTTGTCTTAGTGGCTATTTTCCGCGTGATTTGATTTTGAATGAAAAGTTCATGGCAACTCAAGATATCTATTTTGATAAAGTTAAAAAACTGTCTAAATCCGCAAAAACACCTATCATGATTGGTTATCTTGAACGTAACCCAGAAGAAAAAGGTAAACGTTTCTATAACTCGCTTGCTGTTTTCAGTAAGGGTGAACAAATTTTCAATTATCGCAAACAATTGTTGCCTACTTATAATATTTTTGATGAAAAACGTTACTTTGAAGAAGGTAGTGCTGATCAGCCTATGGTCTTTAACTTGAATGGTCATCGAGTGGGTGTCCTTATCTGTGAAGATGGTTGGGATGATTCATCTCCAAGTAAAATGTATAATACTTCCCCAGTAAAAGCACTTAAATCACAAAATCCAGAATTTGTTGTAAGTATTAATGCTTCTCCTAGCAACATCAACAAGGCAAAAGATCGTCTTGAAGTTTTTTCAAAAGCTGTTGCAGATATTCTCAAAGTACCTTTTGCTTATGTAAACCAAGTGGGTGCTAATGATCAGATTGTTTTTGATGGTGCAAGTTTCATTATGAACAGCAAAGGCATTTTGAGTGGTCATCTTGAATTCTTTGCTGAACAAGTTGCTGTTGTTGAGATGACTAATCTTGAATATATTTCTCAACATAAGATTGCTAAATTCCCTAGTGCTAACGAACTATTTTATAAACAAACTGTAATGGGCCTTCGTGACTACATTACTAAATGTGGATTTAAAAGTGTTGTTATTGGTTCATCTGGTGGTATCGATAGTGCTCTGACTATTGCTCTGGCCGTAGATGCTTTGGGTGCTGATAATGTTAAAGCTATCACCATGCCTTCACATTATTCATCAAGTGGTAGTGTTGATGACTCTGTTGTGTTGTGCAAGAACTTGGGTGTGAAACTGTATACCCGCCCAATAGGTCGTGATTTTGATGTAACCGTTGAAGAGTTTAAAAAGAGTTTTGGTGAAGATCCTAAAAAAGTAACCATTGAAAATATTCAATCACGTATTCGTGGTCGTATTTTGATGGAATACTCAAATAATACCGGAGCCATTGTTCTTTCAACAGGAAACAAGTCAGAACTTTCTGTTGGTTATTGCACTCTGTATGGTGATACTAACGGGGGTTTGAATTTGATTGGTGACTTGTATAAAATGCAAGTATATGCCTTGTCCCGTTATTACAACGAGTTGCATGGTGCAGAAATGATTCCAGTTTCTATTATTGTCAAAGAGCCATCTGCCGAATTGTTTCCCGGTCAAGTAGATACTGATTCGTTGCCACCATACCCTGTTCTTGATGCGATTCTTCGTCTCTATATTGAACATGATTGCTTGGATGAACAGGAACGTCTTGTTGAACATGAAATTTTGCAAGGTGTTCATCAGGAAGTAATTGATAAAGTTATTCGTTTGGTTCACAACTCTGAATTTAAACGTCATCAAGCTCCACCCATCATTCGAGTTCAATACAGAGCATTTGGTGTAGGGCGTCAAATCCCAATTGTTGCAACTCAATATTAATAAGAGGCTTCGGCCTCTTTTTTCTTGCCATATAGAGAAAGACTTGATATAATTCCCTGCATACATCTGAGGTCTATTTATGTTGAAAGAAATGAGTGTTTTTTACGTTGAAGCTGATCCGGGATCAGGCAGAATGGGAACTACAGGATCTTATTGTGTAGGATTTTCAGGTAATACTGCATATGATGCATATAATGTCCCAGATACTTTTGCTGAATTAGTTGAGTATTTGAAAAATAATCTTTTAGTTCTTAAAGAATCACCTTCCTCAATGTTCTTTTGGGATGTTATTATGAATTGTGCAAAATCTGACCCTAAGATAAAGTTGATTACTGATTTTAAATTTGGAGATTATGCTTATTTGGGTATGGGTAATTTTGGAACTGCATTGGGACAGCTTACTGTTCAAGTGGATGATAAAGATGCCTAGAAAACTTAAATTTGAAGATTTTTATCAAGGAGAATGGCCTTACCCAGAATCGATGGGGGTAGGTCTTTCTTTTGAAGGTATTCCTAATGATTATCAAGTATTTTTAGATATCTTAATGAATGCGAGTTGTAATCCAGTTTCGTCTAGACGTATTTTGACTATATTGGAAAAAAATGAAATTAAATATGTGACCGTAATGTCGTTATTAGACTTTAATAGTATAGGACATGATTTGGCAGAAATTGGTGTAGTCATGAAAATTGTCCCACCGTTTGAATATAAAGATTTTAATAGTCCAAATGAAAATGATTTAATTGATAGAGGTGTTCTTGAATTTGTTCAAGATGGGACTACTAATATTAAGTATAATGAAACTGACCAACTTATTTTTGAACAACGATTAAAAGACTTTACTAGCAGTGTAACCAATAAACCTTATCACTTTGGGCCTTATGATAGAAATAAGAGGAATACATAATGAAAAAACCAGTTGTAGAACAGCGAGAATATTATGACATCATGGCTATTTTTGACTATGTTCAGGAAAAATATAACCTAGATGTAATCTTTATGGATTTTTGGCATTGGTTTGTCATGGTCTATGAACCAGATAATGAGAGCTTTGTTACTTTGTCTACGGAAATATATGAATCCGATGATCCTGAAATAAAAATGGTTAAAGAAAAGTTATCTGTTGAATATGGTAAAGAAATTCCATTATTAGTTACTTACTGATCAGTAAAGAGGCTCATGCCTCTTTTTTATTTTGTTGACAATATTTTTCATAATATTATTTTGTTTAAATGTAAAAAAATAGGAATGTTATAATTTATAGATTTTATTCATCTTTTGTGCTATAATTACCTTTATAATTTTATAAGGATTTTTGATGATGAAAAATCATGATGTTGTATTTTTAGAATTGTTCGGAAGAGATATTTTAAAATTAGACTATAAATATATAGCTACTGTATTGTCTTTTTTTGAACAGTTTGTTTATACACCTATCTCAAAAAATCATACTCGAAATTATCTATATACAGAAAAGAAAGATTATAAAGAATTTTTGAAAAAATTTAAACGTTATAGCTTTTCTTATGAATATGATGATTTTCGTAATACGTTTACTTTTAATTTTACCTATACTTGGTATCGTGGTAAAAAATTACTTGATCTCACTGTTAGTCAATGTGAACAATATTTTATTGTTAATATAAAGGGTCATATTTCTCATTTCATAAAAGGTTATTCCATTAATTTTCCAAACAATTCATCGGTAATGACCTATCTACATAATTACTATGGATGGGATACTTATAAAAACAAGAATTATCAATTTGACCTTTATTACGATTTTAATAAGAATGGTTATGAATCTAATTATGGTTTGAATGCTTATCTTGCAGTAGACAATTTTATTGTTCCTTTGAAAGAAACTATTGCGAGTGATGGAATTGAATTTCAAGTTGAATATTTTTATGATATTGACTCCAATCAATTGTTAAAAATTAAGTATTCATCTTATATCAACTATAAATTATATTTCAAAGTTACGCATGTATTAGAGAGTGACAGCTATCAAGCAAGCTCTGCGACATCTGATTATTTCAACAATGTCTCAGGTGCAGTAGTAGTCTATATTAAAGAGTCTAGCAAATCGATTATCGACTTAAATATTGAGGACTTTAAGACGATTGAAATTCTTGATTATTAAATATTTTTTAATAGTAAAAATCTATACATAATTAATGGATTTATGGAAAAATAGTTAAAATTTTCCATCGAAATTTAATAAAATCCATCAAATATAAGGTTTTTCTTGATTTATATGAAAATAGTGTTAAGATATAACAAAACAATGATTTGAATATGTTAGATAATTATGCTAAGATAGCCGAAACGAGTGAAGCTTTCGTATTAAATCTTGATGACTATTCTGGATTAGATGACTTTGAATGTTCAAAGGGGTTGCTGTGGGATTTTAAATATTATTTAAGCAGCCACGAAGTTAGTATTTCCACTTTACTTGATTTAGAAAAAATTTATTTTGACAAGTTGATTGTAAAAGATATTGTGAACGATGACTTTATATTAATAGTAAAACAGATAGTCAAAAAGCTCATTGAAAGTGACTCTTTATCCAAAATATAAGATATATTTTCTGTTTCGCTACCGTTTGGAGTTAATGTCTTGATTTCGTCAGCTAATGTGTATATTATAGGTATAACAATAGGTGATCTATGAATAAAAAAGATTATGAATATTTTATCGCAGAAAGTTACTCCGTTTTATTACCAGAAGATATTGAAAAATATGGTATAGTTTTGTTCCTCCAAACACATTTCAACATTCATTATGTTTATGACAGTTTTACGTTTATTGTCACTGATGATGGTAGTAACAATATCATTAAAAAATTCAACAAGAATTCCATTGATAGAAAAGAAAGTGAATATGATCTCCCTGCTCAGATAACATATTCTTTTACAGGTAAGCCTGTGCTTATTTATTATAAAAATGCTAACACACATGGTAAGCCAACAAAAATATTACGCAATTATTCAGTTAATGGTGCATTATTAGATTCAAAATATTTTTGGTATGATTTAAGTGATAGTATATTATATAATGATAAATTAAATGAATTTTTCAACCATTTCTTTATGGAGAAAATATTTGATATTAGTTTAGACTATCAAGATAATCCTTTAATGAATTTAATTATTATGGAAATATTGAAAGGAAATACAGAGTTTGTTAAGAATTGTTTTAAAGATCTTCATATACAGAGTATAGATGATTTAACAGAATCTAACTTAGCTTTATTTGAAATGATAAAAATGGTTTAACAGAAAAAGAGTGCTTAGGCACTTTTTTTTAGTAGTATATAAAATGTAACAAATAATAATTGATCACATTGACTTATAATATTTTTCTTGATATGGTATAATATAATAAATGGACTTGGAAAGAATAGGATATCATAATGCCAAAAATTATATTAAAACCCAATGAGAGAATTGAATATGCTCTCCGTAGATTTAAAAAAGCTTGTGACAAAGCTAAAATCATTCAGGATTATAAGAAACACGAATTTTATGTTTCAGAAACAGAACAAAAAGTTCTAAGAAAGAAAGAAGCTATTAAAAGAGCTAAGAAACGAGATAAGTAAAAAATAAGATAAAACAGTAAGCACCTCTATGGTGCTTTTATTGTTTTTTATGGTTGCTTTTTTCATTATTCTCTGTTAAGATAGCAAAACAGATGAGGCAATCTTATCTGTATTAGTTAGTTTAATTATAGGAGTCGATTATGATTAAAAGCATCCATTCTACAGATTTCGAAGTAACAGAAGCCCTACGTTCACATATCATTGGGCATCTCACCAAAGTTCAACATCAGCATGATAAAATCACTCGCACTGACGTTTTCTTGAAAAAAGACAATTTCAAATTTATTGCAGAATTTAAAGTCTCTGTTCCAAATGCTACAGATGTTGTTATTTCATGTTCCAGTGAAGATATGTATCATTCTATTACTGATGCTACAAACAAGGTTTTAATTAAACTTAAAAAGTTGAAGGAAAAACAAAAAGGCAAACTTCATCAGAGGATTGCTCTAGCAGAATAAAACCTGCAATCTGTTCAACAAAAACACCAATGCCCTTTGGTGTTTTTTCTTTAGGAGAGTTACAAATGGGTAAAGGACAAAGAAAATATATAAGCCTACTTGAACTTCATTATGATGAGGTTGAAAAACATCTTATTCAAGAAGACGAAGGTTATGGTTTTATTGACATTTTTTGTACTGATCGGGATGATTATGGTTACTATGAAGAAGATTCTTATCTTTACTTTATGGTTAAGAACATTGATATTATTGATCGTTTTAACACTGATAATGCATTGACTAATACTGCATTAACTCAGCATATTTCGAAAATTCATTATAAAGAAATCTATTATAAAGTTAACTTTGATGATATTAATAAAAATTCGAAACACCCATTAATTCAATTATTGCTCAATGATTTTCAAATATTAAATCAAACATCAATTTTTAATATTTATTTCATGTTTTTTAAAGATGCATGGAGTGAGAGAGATAATTTAAATTTTGATATTGTTATTGCTAATCATTCGGCTGAATTGTATCATCGGCCATCTCGTTTTATTTTGAGTGCTATACATGAATTGTCTGCTCCTGTTTATGCTGATGATGGTTTTAAGAAAATGTTATTTAATGAGATTAAACGTCGCCCTAGTGTGTATAGTCATTTCACTGACATTGAAGATGTTATTAATAATTTTGAGAATTATACATGGATGATTGACGCAATTACTTATTGAATTGATGAATGATTTTTGTTATACTAATAAGATTGTTAATTGAGGTATTTTTTTAAATTATGTTGAACTTAAAGCATGGGTAAAGGTAGCCGTAAATATATTAGTCTTATGGAATTACATAATGACAATGTGGAAAAAGAACTTATTGAACACGATGCATACTGGGGTTATCTTGATATCCTTTGTTGCAACGAGGAAGATTATCTTTATTACGAAGATCATGCAGATTCCTATTTTATAGACAAATACATTTATCTGGTGAATGATTTTAACTCAGAGCATAAACTCATTACTAATCACCTACCGCTCCCAGTATTGAAAGGTTACAATGAAATCTATTATGAAATTGATTTCAACGATATCAATCAGCAGTCACAACACCCAATGATACAAAAATTAGTTGAGCATTTCAAAATGCTATCTACTTTCAAAATGTTTAAGATATATTTCATGTTTCATCAGAGAGCATGGAGTAATCGAGAAGTTCCTAAATTTGAAATCATTTTTTCAGTAGATAAAAATGGAATGTTTTATCACAGGCCATCTACTTTCAAATTGAGTAATATTTTTCATTTAGATGCTCCAGCCTATGCTGATAATGGTTTTAAACGTTTGTTATTTCATGACATTCAACGTCGCCCACAAGTATATGATGGTTTTGATAATATCGAAGAACTTGTTACTAATTTTGGGGACTATGCATGGATGGTTGACGCAATTACTTATTGATTTGAGGATGGTTTTTTGTTATAATTATCTCACCTAAACAGTAAGGACTTTTATTTCATGATTGATCAACTTGTCAAACAATTCATTACTAAATACAATTTTGATAACTATATCATCGCATACAGTGGTGGTGTTGATAGTCAAGTATTGCTGCATGCTTTTGCTAAAATTGTCCCTGAAAAAGTAGTTGCATTTCATGTCAATCATGGCATTTCAGATAATGCACAATCATGGCAAGATTTTTGTGCATCCACTGCAGATTCTTTGGCTGTTAATTTCATGTTTGAACGTTTTAATTTGTTGGGTGAAAGTAATCTTGAAGATAAAGCCCGTAAATCTCGCTATGGAGCATTTGAACGTATTATGAATGAACACAGTATCCTCATTACTGGTCACCATATGGATGATCAGGTTGAAACCTTTATGTTAAATCTGATGCGTGGTGCTGGTTTAGATGGTCTTTCATCAATGCCAGAAATTAAATCGTTTGGTACAGGTTTCCATGGTCGCCCATTTTTATCTGTAGGTAAAGATGAATTAACTGCTTATGCATGTGCAGAAAGTCTTAAATGGGTTGAAGATGAAAGCAATAAAGATAGCACTTATGATCGTAATTTTATCCGTAATGAAGTCATGCCTTTGTTGAAAACTCGTTGGAAGACAGCTTCTACTGCTATCTGCAATAGTGTTGAACATATTCAAAATGCAAAAGAATACATTGATAATAACGTTGAAATGTTTGATACTCAGTCTGATACCCTTAGTATTAAAGAGCTTCAAAAAGTTAATGATTATGAACAAGTTCAAATTGTTCGTAAGTGGATTGCTAATCATATCGGACAATCAGCATCACAAAACATGTTGAATGTTATCTTTAATGAAATCATTCCAGCTCGTGATGATGCTAAAATGAAATGGGAACAGAGAAACTATTTCATTACTCGTTATAATGGACAGCTTTATTTTGTTAAAAAAGAAAAGAAAGTTTATGACATTAATCAGTTGTTGCTTGATGCTGGCTTTAATCTGACATTGGCTGATGTTGTTGTTAAAACTCGTGTTCATGGAGCAACTATTAAACAAGGCACTATCCATAAAGATGTTAAAAAATTGTTTAGTGAATTAAAAGTTCCGACTTGGTTGCGTGAAGAAATGCCTTTTATTTACTACAATAATGAATTGATTTCTATCGGTGGCATTATCAATCAAAAATAAAAAAAGACCTCGCGGTCTTTTTTATCTTCTCTCATCATCTCGCTTTGAGTATTTGTAGTTAATTTCTAACTTCATTAACTCTTTTATTATTTTTTTGTTTATTCCGTCAGTGAAGATGACATACAACCCATTCTCTTTATATTTATATCGCTTAACAATCTTATCAACTTCATAAATTAATGAAGGATCATTAGATTCTTTTTTCAATTTTGTTACAATTTTGTTAATATCGTCTTCACTTACAGCTACATATTGTTTAAATGTTTCCCCATAAATTTTTCCATAAAACAGTATCGTTATCTCTCGAATGATAATCGATACAGAAATAATCAAAAAGGAAACACCAAATACAATTTTCGTAATGTCAATAAAAGTAATATCTGCATAACTCTCAGATCTAGAATAAAAATACGATCCCGCACATACAGCAAGAGCCGTTACCAGTAACGTGTAACGGCATATGATTTCGACGGCATTGTAAAACTTATTAAAAAACCGATATTCAAACAAGTGGCGAAGATGATTATCTAGTTCTGAGAGGACCACACTTTTATTCTCCATATTTTCCTCACTCTGTTTACTTTCTCTGTTCACAATTATATTCCTTTTGTTTTCAAATACAAGAGCCACTGATCCTTTTTACACCAAATTGTACAGAGGTTAAAAGCCTAACCTCTCTATTAAGGGCCTTTCACGGATTAATTCATCAACATATTTTATTTGATCATCTATCTCAGCAAGTTTTTGTGCTTTAGCATCTTCTGTTTTAATATTAATATTATCGAGAGCAGTGTCCAAAGATGCATACAGTTCTGTTTCTTTGTTGACAATTAAGTCAATTTTTTTAGGTTCATTTGAATGTCTTTCTTTTAGTTGATGAATAGCATCGTTGTATTTTAATTTCTCTGTCTTAATGACAATTCTGTTGTGAGTTAATGTATAATAATATATGTAATCAACTCGTTCTTTTGTAGCTTCTAATTCTTTTTTATATTCCTTCAATTCTTTGACACTACTGTCAGCATTGATATCCAGTTCAACAACTTCACCACTGCAGTAACCCATGCCAGCAAATGAGGTGCTTACGGACAAAGTAAGCAATGAACTTAAGATTATCTTTTTAATCATGATAACTCCTTAAAAGCTATTGGTTATTTTTAAAGATAACACAGATTACTATTTTTTCAATCCTTTTTGACATTTAGGTGCTATTGTGTTACAGTGGCAATAAGAAAAGGAGTGTATTATGTTAGATATATTAGATAGTGCAAGAAAGAGTGCAGCTATCTCCAGTCAGCCGAAGCTTAATATTGAAAATTCAAAATATGTTAACCAAGCTATTGCTATTTATAAACGCACTTCTGGTCATGTTTCACATGTAGAGCAATCGTTATTAGATTATGATTATGTAAATCAAGTTCAGCCTGTCTCTAATATTGTTGACGCTCGCACAAATGGAATTGGTACTTTGATCAACATTTACGTTTGAACAAAGACCGTTATAAAATGTCTGGAAGCTAAGACAAGCCCTTGTTTTTCCTTTTATTTTATGTATTTTTCAAATTTATTTTTTCTCCTGCCATTATTGACTAATCATTTAGAATGTTTACAATAAAATTAAGGACAAGGAGATAAAAGTATGAGTGCAATAATCACATACAGTCACATAGACAACAACAAGAATATCAAAATATCTACACATGCTATTGATAGCTTAGATAGTTACTTGAAGTTTGTCTTAGCCAATAAAGAATACATGGTATGGGCGAATCTAACCGATATGGTGAATGGAGATGTTATCGAACAATACATCAATATTAAAAACTATCAAAACAGTGGTTTAGAAAATGCTCAATTATCATTAAAAGGAAAAAATGCTTATATCTATAAAAGAGTCTACTTAATTCACAAGTTAGAATTCCAAAATATTATTGATTTCATTAAAGAGACTAATAAAGAATTTCATGATAAACTTGTTGAAACAAAAGCTTTCAAGATTATGCCATTAACACATTTCTTTAAAAATAATGTTTCCAGTCAATTTTATATATTCCCAGCCGATATTTATGACATTACTATGGGTGAGTTTACTTTAAATCTTGATGTTGCTGAATTATCAGATTTCCAAGAAATGATTCCAATTGCCAAAGAAATTTTTATGGATGTGGAAGAAGCTGAATCTATTACTTGACCAATGCAATTAATTTTGATAAATTACTTTCTTTTCTTAAAAGGGAGTTTTTTATGTCAAATTTTTAGGTTGATCAATTTAATGTTACAAATAATTTAAATACTACAGTGGAGTCGTTTGAGATGATTAAGGTCGGAAAAAAATTTCTTATGGAATATTCCGTGTCTAATGGTAAGATTCATATAAAAAGAGTTGTAAATGTTGTAGGAGAAGATCGAGAGTGTTATTACGTGAATACTGGATACTTGTCTAACATTGCTATTTATAAAGATGCTATTATTAACGCCGAAGAAGTTTAATAATGCCTAATCATGTGATATAATATTTTAAACAATAGGATGTTATTACATGAAAAAACAAATTACATTACTTATCGGTTTGCCGGGATCTGGTAAAACTGACTATATCAATAAAAATTTCAATGAAGGTGAATATACCGTTGTTGATGATCCGAGAAAGGGTAGTGATATCCCTGTTGATTTTGAAAAACACCTTATTATTGCTGACTGTCACCTCTGTCGTGAACAGTCTATGGCAGGTTTTAAAGACTTTGCAGCAAAACGTTTTCCTGATGTGCCTATTAATTATATTTATTTTGAAAATAATCCAGAACAGTGCTTAAAAAATGCGGCGTTCAGAAATGATGGTCGTATTGTTGAGCCAACAATTCGTCACATGTCAAAAACGTATAAAATCCCAGAAGATGTGACACCAATTCCTGTTTTTAATACCGATACATTAAAAAAGAAAAGAAAGTTAAAACTTTGACAACTTCTTAAATAATGCTAATCTTTAAAGTTATAATTATTGGAGTTATCAAATGAAAATTAGAAAAATTACAGCAACTGTATTTATTTTAGCTATTGCTTTTGGATTATATATTTCACCTTATATTGCGTTACATAATCTATTTATGTCAATTAAAGATGAAAGAATCAGTGTTCTTAATCACTTTGTTGACCCCATGACTGTTGAAACCAATATTTATAATCGTTATGCTCAAAATTTGTTTGGTAATGTAGATGAAAGCACTTTAGATAGTAATGCTATTAAATCTAAAAGAATTATGGAAAATTCTATTAAATTTGGTATTGATGTCATTGTTGAACCAGAAAACATTGCTGTTTTAATTGAGTCATTACGAAAAGGAAAAACCCCTGATGGACAAAAACTCCATTCTTCTTATGAATACGAAGGATTTAACAGATTTGTAATTAATTTTGAAGTAGAAGGTAAAAAACAACAAGTAGTATTTAGTCGTCGTTATTTACTCACTTGGGTCATAACTGATTTAGTGTTTCCAACCGATTTAATGACACTACAAAAAGAATAAAAAAAAGCCCCGAAGGGCTTTTTCTTTTACACATAATTATTCTATTCTATTAATCGCTGATAATAGTGAATCCACAGCAGAGCGTAAGGCATTAGAGCTTTCACCTACACCCCAATATATTTGTTGAGTGTTATTATCAATAATGCCCATCAATGTCATTACCTTAGCACCAGATGTCACAGTATCAACATAACCTTCTTTCAAAGAAGTTACAGCACTAGAGCCATAATGATAAATTTCGATGTTTTTATTCAATTCTGTTTTAATAGCTTTAAACAAAGAGTCAATAGCACCTAAACCTACATAATCTGAGAACTTGTGTTCCTCTCCATTTGAATATAAGGATTGCTCAGGATCAACAACTAGAATACTACCTTTAAATTTGACCAGTCCATAACTGTCTACAAGTTCATAATCGTTTAGAATATATTTAGAAACCTTGCGAAGATAGTTATCTTTAATAATTTGAGCAGCATCATCAATATTTTTTGCTCCAAGTTTGAAAAGTTCTTCTACAAAACCATTAGGGCAATATAGTTGATAATGTTCTTGTAATTCATTTTTTAATTTATTCATAGGATCTCCTTTGGCGTTTTAAGTGGAATAAGTTTAATTTCAACAGTTCGATTTCCAATTTTCACTTCTGATGTTTCATTCATTTTCAATTTTTCAACTAAAGTATATTTAATAAATTTCTTTTCACCCAGTTCTACGCTACAATTTTCATCAATTTTGTGAATATTATTTTGACTCTTTTCAGGTAGCATAAACACTAATAAAGTTTCAACTGAATCACCCACTTTCTTTATAGGATGAATAGTTAATTGATAAGGTTGATTTTCAGCAAGATCAATTTCTTTTAATCCTGATGTTTCTATATCGTCTAGTTTATATTGAGATGAATCATCTTTGTAAGAACAATGAATATCATCACGATAACTGACATACATAGGTTTATTCATAAAAGCAAACACATTAACAGCAATATGATCAACATCATCAATAATTTGATAGCTTAACGTAGATGAATCATTCTCATTTTCATTAGCTACAGCAGAATTACTAATAAAAGCTGTCAGCATTAATGAGAGAATAAACGTTGCTTTTTTCATCAAAAACTCCTTGTGAATTAATTTTTTGTAATGTTAGCATTTTTACACTATGAAATCAACTGAAATATATAACAGTTAGACCTAAAATATCATTATCTGTTTTGAATCGTTAAAAAAATTTTGATTATGATAGTATTGTGTGGTATTATAATCATCTAACCAATGAGAGGAACTTTTATGAAATTGAAAAACGTTTTGGTGATGCTGTTTGCATCTGTAATCAGCGTCAGTGCATCAGCAGCAGGAAATAGTATTGATAGCTTTAGTGAAGCTAAGAGAGTGCTGTATACTAAGATTTATAAACCCAATGAAAACCTCAAAGAATTCTATTGTGGTTGCGACCTTAAGCGTCAAGGTAAAAAAATGGTTCCTGATTTGGAAAGTTGTGGTTATCAAAATCGTAAAGAAGGCAACCTTTATAGAGCTGAACGTATTGAAGCTGAACACATTGTTCCAGCAGCCCATATTGGTGCTCAAAACAAATGTATGATTGAGAATAAATCACGTAAGGATAAACGAGCCTATTGTGAAAAATCTGATCCTTCTTTCCGTCAAGCCTATATTGACTTACATAACCTTGTTCCAGCCGTGGGTGAAGTAAACATGGATCGTAGTAACTTTCGATTTGCAGCCCTTAGCAAAACTGATTTTGTATACGGTCAATGTGATATGAAGATTGACTTTAAAGGTAAAGCTGTCCAACCACCAGCTAATGTTCGTGGTGACGTAGCTCGAACTTACTTCTATATGTCTGATCGCTATGGCATTCGTATTAGTGATAGTCAGCGTAAGCTTTTTGAAGTCTGGGCAAAACAAGATCCTGTTGATGAATGGGAACGAGTTAAGAACAAACGTATTAAAGCTGTTCAAGGTAACTCAAATAAATATATTGAAGACCTTGATTAATTCAAAAAACATACCAAAAAGCCCCTTCCTAGGGGTTTTTTTTATGATTATAATTTTTTTTAGATCTTTTTTTATAACAAAGAAGCTATTAATTTTTACTTTATTATTTTTTAGGGTAGGATCTAATATCTTGTCATTAATCCGTAAAAATATTAATTTACATGGCTTTCAGAAGATTGTTTTAACATATTTTTTTTAATATTTTTCATCTGTGGTATAGCTTTTTTTAGATCTTTAGCAATGGATCGTTAGTCTAATTTACTCTTTTTGACGATCACGTTTAAAATGCTTTCAGCTCTTCAAGCTATCCGCTTCGCGTCTATCTTTCGAAGCATAACGTGGACTTCGCCACTATGCTTTTCGCTGCCCCACATCGGGGAAGATCTTTTTGCTTATGACTGTTTTTCAAACATTCCTTGCACAAAACATTAGTACTCACGGCAAAAGCCTCTTTTCAAAAAAAAAATAAATTGATGTTGGTAAATAATTTAATTGCTAACTTAAAAGCAAAATCAAGATCAAAAGCTTCTGGGGATTAAAAGCTTTTTTTTTATTTTTGAGATTTTCTTTCTTCTGTACCATTTCTTTGATTTTGAATAATAAAAAACCCCACTTTCGTGAGGTTTCATTTTTAGTTGTTATACAGGTGGTGGGTATACTTCAATAGAAAGTGGCACAATAGGACCATCATTTATTTGTACTGTAAAGTTTATAAAACCTTCTTGTCCCATTCTGACACCATAAATTTCTAATCTATCACCAACTATATTGATATTAGATTCATCAAAAATATTGTTTCCATTTATATCTTGACAGAGAGACGAACATACTATTTTTACGTTATATCCGAATGGGTAGATCTGTTTATCTAACTTTATGCTAACCGTTCTTGCATCACCCACATTTAAAGAGAAACCATCATAATCTAGACCAGTAGCTTGTACAGTTTGTGGTATACCCGTTACAATTATATTTTGACTTACTCCATTATATTCTGCTGTTATATTGTTTGGACCCGGACCAAATACATATAATGGAATTGTAGCTCTGCCTGTACTATCAGTTTGACTACTTGTTGATCGTGAAAAATCGTCTAAATCAAATACACTAAAATCGTTAGTAGACCAGTTAACTGTTATACCCGCTCCTAATGGATTTCCATTTTCATCTGTAATTTGAGCGTATAAGTTAACAGGATTAGCTTCAGAAGGATCAGTAGCCACTATAACACTGGATGCACTTGCATTGGTTGAGTATAATTTTGCAGTGGTTGGATCAGCATTAAATTGTACTGTTGTTGTTTGAGCAGTTCCTGTTTCTGCGATTACTGATATTGTTGCAGCACCTGCCATGAGACTGCTTAATGTTGTTGTTGCCACACCAGATGCATTAGTTACGCTGGTATTTTGTGTAAGGTTACCAAGCGTAGTACTCCATGTAACGGTTGCATTTTCAACAGGTTGATTATTGCTGTCTAATACCACAGCACTTAACACTGTCGAATTTGATGTTCCTGCTACAACAGTAGATTGGCTTGGAGATATACTTGCAACTTGTGAAGTAATGTTTGAAGTAAATGTAATATTCGTAGTGACTGAGCTTATGCCGCTTGATGCAACAACGTTCGCAATACCTGCCATACCACTTCTTAATGTCATAGAAGCACGCCCATTAGCATCTGTTAAACTCGTTGCATTTCCTAATGTTCCAAGATTTGTTGTCCATGTGACAAGTGTATTAGCAGGAGCTTTATTTCCATAAGCATCTTGGACATCTACTGTAAACGAAATTGTTTCTAAGTTATCAGCGACTGCAGTAACAGATGAATTAGTCAAATTCACTGGAGCCAGCGTTGTTGCATCAATAGTAAATGTCACATTAGTACTCATAGAACCTTGGGCGGCTGTTGCTACAACATTGGCTACACCAATAGTAGTTGAAGTTAGCGTTACTGTTGCTACGCCGTTTGCATCAGTATAAGTTAAAGGAGCACTTAACGTTCCTAATGATGTAGTCCAACCTACAGGCGTATTAGCTGGTACTGGATTGCCGTTAGTATCATGAACTGTTACTGTAACAACACTGTTTCCACTATTAGCAATGGCATTTGTTACACTTGGTGTAATGGTTACTACATGAGCAGTTGATGTGTCAGGTAGAGCATTTATCGCAGCGGTTGCATTACCTTGTGCAGCACTTGCTGTGATATTTATAGAACCAGCCGTTGTTGTTTTAAATGTAATGGTTGCAATGCCATTTGGATCAGTAACACTAGATGCACTACTGAGTTGGCCCGCACTTGATGTCCAGTTAACAGGTGTATTCGCAGGTACTGGATTACCATTAGCATCTTTAAGTGTTGCTGTAACAGTAACGAATGAAACACCATTCGCTAAAACCGTATTTTGATCAACAGTAATAGATGTTACTTTTGCAGAACTTGCATCAGCAGTAAATGTGACATCAGAATTGATTTCTTGACCTGATGGCTCACGAACACTCACTTTGACAAGATTGGCTGATTTACTTGATAGCTTTAATGTTGCAACACCATTAGCATCTGTTTTAGTAGATTGTTCAAGTATGTCAGCGGTTCCTTGTATATTCCAGACTACATCACTGTTAGCAACTGCTTCACCTGAGTATTGTTTTAAGGTCGCTGTAAATATAATGTAATCTGTTCCATTGGCAACTGTCGTAGGTTGAGATGTTGTCATTGTTAATTGATTCGCTGCAACTACAATTTGAGTAATATTTGATTTTACAACGTGACCAAATTCGTCAGTTCCTACCGCTTGTAAAGTATATGTGTTAATTCCGTTAGGATTGAAAACCGGAATAATAACACTTGCAGTTGGTCCACCACCATAAGGTAAAGCATATTGTGCAGCGGTACCTGTCCATGTAACGTTTCTAACGCCGCCTGTGAAGGTGACTGGTAATGAAACCGTCATGTTTGGTCCTGTATTAATAATAGTCGGTAATGTAATTTTTCCTAATTCATTTTTTCTGTAGTCCATCACAATTTCATTATTTCTATTAACAAGATTGTATTTTATGCTGCTAAGCAAACGACTATTTCTTATTTCATCAGGTGACAATTGTTTTTTTAATGAAACACCTAATTGTAAATTAAGAGCAAGCTTTACAGTGGTATCAGATTCACGATCTTTACCTTGTCTATAATCTGTAGATAAGGTGATAAGCGGAATAGGGGTGTAACTTAATCCAATTGTTGCCGCATTAGGATCTTTTTGTTTGTTAGAAGGTCCAAATAAACCTACGTTGTCACCATAATATTGTTCGTATACAAATTTGCCACCCAATTGAGGATATTGTGGTAGATAAGCTTCTGTTCGTATATCCCATCCATTAGCAGGTCTTTCCATGTAATCATCAATATCCACTGATTTTTTCCAATCGGATAAACGCAAGTAAGAGTTTGCTGATAATTTAATGTAATCGGCCCATGCTTCCACACCTAAACCTAATCTATTATTATGCCCTGTTATATCATTATCATAGAAAGTGTTTACACCAATTAATGATTTTTCATAGATATGTCTATAACCAAGACCAATATTTAATGTGTTTCGATAATCTTCTGTATAACGATTAGAACGTCTAAATCCTAATTGAGTAAAGATAATATTATCATCATTTTCAAATAATGGTTTTAATAAATCAAAACTAAATGTTCTCATACCGTCATCGTTAGCGGATATGGATATTTCTGATGTGATTCGTCTTGCGGAAAACCAATCTTGCATTTCTTCAGATGCGGTTGAATTTAAAAGACCATAACCCATTGATTGGAGATCTTGTATATCTTTAGTTTTAGCATTTCTTGGATTCGCAATATTTTGAGCGTAGATGTCTTGCCCATTATCATATTCAACAGTTTTTTTATTGTCCTTTTTTTGTGCTTCAAGTCCCATTGTTGGTAAATTGAAGCCATTTCCATCTTGTTGTAGATTGGATTTTGGTTTATTATTATCGGACGAATTGATGACATCTGATGAGTTATTCGTAATATTTCTAGTTGGATTGGTATTAGTACAGGCTGTTAATAAGATTAAAACGGATACTCCCATTCTTTTACTATACAACTTATACGTGTCCTTGTAAGTTTTATTTTTCATAATTTCCTTCTCGGTTAGGGTTGAGTGTTTAATTTTTTTGCTTCGTATATTTTACATTCAAGATTACATGTTTCAAGTGGGAGTTACAAAAAAATATACATTTTTTGATATCGATGATTAGTTTAAATATACTATTTATTTAATCGAAATTGGCATGCTTCTTGATTGTAATTGACAAAATGGTGTTTGAAATGATATAATCATATTAGTTTAGTAAAAGGTAGAATATTATGGTTTTTGAAGCTTTCTCTTTTTCAAGTGTTAGATCATCTATCTTAGGTGGTGCTCATAGTGTGGAAGATCACTATAAAATTAAAATTGAACTTCAACCAGCGAACATTATTGATTCGTTAGGGATTAACACATTCTGCTTTTATGTAAATAAGTCTTTTGGTATTCTTAAAGATGACTTCTTTAAAATTGTAAAAGCCCTTAAAAAGAAGAAGTTAAATTTTGATGTAAGAGCAGATTCTCTTCGTGAATTAAGTGATTTTCATATCATTAAATTTACGGGTGGTTCCGATCTTATTGAGTATTTCCAAAGTGTTAGTATGAACAATACTAATGAACGACCCAGAATTTCGGAGAACCAGCTTCTTCGGGAATGTACGATTGCTCAGCTTCAAGAATGTAAAGACTACTATGCTAAAAATAAACCAAAAATTTTCTGTCTCGATGTAGAAATTCAAACCAATACCAATAAAGAATTTAAGCCAACTGAGTTTGGTTTAGTTTACTTTGATGGTGAAAAAGAAATTTATGAGCATTATTTAATTGAAGAGTTTTATCAATTAAAAATGGACAGTGATTTACAGAAAAAGTTTCATTTTGGTAAGACTAAAATTGTGACGTATGAAGAGTTTGTTGAAATTATGGCTACATATCTGGACAAAACAGACATGTTTTTGGCTCATTCAGTCAACTCTGAAAATCATTATTTAAGTCGTGCTGGCATTTCTTTATCTTATTTTGTGGATGCTGTAGTTGATACACAGTTTTTGTATAAAGATTATGATAAGAATCATATTAGACCTGTATCACTTATTGATATGTTGACCAATTTGAAGATTCCTTTCAAAAACCTACATAACAGCGGTAATGATGCTGCGTTTACTTGGTTGGCATTTAAAAAAATTATGGACCTTTAACGAGGTCCATTTATTTTTATTTTCTTTTCATTTTTAGCATTTATAATCGAATGGCCTTTTCTAGTTAATTCATCATATTCTATATAGGCTTTTGATGTTGAGAAATCTTTTAGTTCAATGTGATTTTCAAACTTCATTTTATCACCATATTCTTTCTGAAGCCCTAATGCAATATTTAAATGATTTTTTTCTTCATATGAATTTCTGTCATAGAAAACAACACCATCATGATCATAGTCTTCTAAATAGTTAGCAAAACCATCAAGTAATGACGTGTCATTAATGATTTCACTGGTGACTATTATACAATTGTTTTTTTTCGCATAATTGATCATTTCATCTAAGGAACTATTGAAGTTAGCATAACCTAGTTCTTTTGAGATATAAACATCTTTAGGTTCTAATAATTTTACACCGTAGACATCAAATTCTTTAAAGGTATATTGATAAAGTGTTTCGACTTCATTAGAACCTTTCAAAGTTATTCGTTTTCCTTTTGAATATGCTTCTTCAAAGAATGCATCAAAATTGGTTTCTCTAGTATGCATAGTAACTAAATCAATACCTCTAATTAGTCCAAATTTTTTAATACTTTTTAAATAATCTATGTATAACTTTGACGATTCATCCCTATTGCTTGTAAATTCTCCAACTTCTGTGGAATGAAACAATCTTAAATCTTTTTCATTAAACGCTGTTGGGAATTCATCTAAAATTCTATTTTTTATTTCATCTATATGGAAATTAACAGATAATTGCTCTCTTGTTTTTAAAAGCGTTACATTTTCAAGAGAGTTGATAAAACTTTCCCTAATATCATCATAAAATAGTCCGACAATTTTATATAGTTTTTCACTTAATAAGGTATCTTCGTCCATAATAATACCAGAAAGAGTATTATTTTTTGAATAATCAGTATTGAGAAGTTGTTTTATTTTAGTAATGTCAGCTAATTCAATAGTGGACATTGAGTGCTTTGACAAGCGAGCATTTAAATTATCGTATTGGAGAACACTTTCAAAGTTTCCTGCATATATTTTATCTTCATAAGTATTCATGCTGACTAAGGTTTGCATGCTTTCTTCCAATGGATACTTAGACAATATTGGTAATTTTGATATACCTGTTGCAAATAGATTATTGGCAACACCTAATCTTTCGCTACGTTCATTAGAGGCGTCAATAGTTTCTACTTCTTTAAAATATTTCATAAATATAAGTTTATTAAAGTCAAAACTTTTTGAATACAAATTATTAAGTTGTTCAATATAACTTTCATTTATTTTTGGACTTAAATTTGTTTGAAAATCTTTTTTAAACTCTTCAAAAGTAAGATTGTTTTCAAAAATATTATAAATATCTTTTAGAACTTCCATTTCTTTATCAGTATGCACTGCATGGGAAATACTTTTCACTGCATTTCTTTCATATGAAGCAGTAAATTTATTTTCTTCTTTATCATATCTTCCATAAATGCTAGGTGAACTAGGGAATTGTAATTGGAAATTATATTCATTGTTAGTTCTAGATGAACGCATAATAGATAGTCCATAAAAATCTTCTATTTTTAGATCTTCTAAAACGGCGGCAAGTGCAAATATTTCAAATCTTTTGTCAGTGATGTTGTATTTATCTCTAATATCAAAAATGATTTTAGATACATCGTCTATAGTTATCTCATTCATAATTATATAACACTCTTATTAATTAATTTCTTCTTCTTGTCAACAACAATATCTTCTTCTTTTTCTGGATAGATTAGAGCATGTATATCTTCGTCCATGTTTTCTTTCTTAATATAGGACTCAACAGCTTTCAGGTGTATCTCAGATAAATATTTATCCGATTTTTTAAAATCAACATAATCATCATCTTTTAAGTGTTGCGTCCTCAAAGTCCCGTTCGCATATGTTGTGAAACCAATAATAGAATAGATGTCTTTACTATCTTTATTAAAGTCATACAGAATGAATTGACGACAATCATCACTAGTATATGTCTTGAAGTAGCTTTCTTGACGATGAATACACCATGATGGACTTCCTAGTTCTTTACATTCTGCATATTTTTGAATATGAAATGCTACTACATTATCTTTATTATAGAAAGGTTCTATCTCAAATTTATTTAAGACTCTTTCAAGATTTTCTGGTGTAAATCCATCTAATTGTTGGAATACATTCCTTAATAACTTTACAAGATCTTCTGGCTCTTTTAATGATGCTAATTTTTTTCCAATAAAGTTTTGTAAATCTTTATCACTTAATTCTTTTTCATATAATTCTTTAAAGTATTTATCCGATTCTGGTGTTTCTAAATGTTTATACTTGTTACTTAATATTTTTTTAGAAAATTGTTTGGCTCTATACAATTTTATTTCGGCACTTAAATAGTCATCTATACCTTCTAAACTTTTTTCTTCAAGCGTTAAAATATTCAATCCTAAATTTTTAATGACATCTTGGTTATTTGAAAATGTTCTGATGGTGTTGTAAAGATGACCAATTGTTGTGTGATCAAGTTGTTCTTCATTCGCAATTGCATTAAAGAATTTAGTAATAGTAGGCTTATTAGGTATAAAGTCAGTAATCAAATCTTTTGTGATTTGCGATAATAGCTTATTTAAATCTTTTTGATCTTTTACTGTATTCATTTCTCCACTTTTATTGATATAAAGAATACTTTTATCATTCATTAAATAAATTTTTGAATTAATATTACTTTTATTAAATGTTAAAACAGTTTGTGTGTCATTTTCTAACATTTTATCTAATACGAAAGCCGCTACTGGATTTTCTTTAATGATTAAGTTTTGATAAGTATCAGCAAGACTTTTATACATGTTATTTTCACTTAGATTTTTGGCGATAGATATAAACTTATAGGTTTCGTTCTTAATCCCAGTTAAATGTTCATGAAGTTGTTCAGGCAAGGATTCAACAAGATCGATTACTTCTGAGCAAATGTATTGTTTGTTTTTAATTAATTGATCTTTTATCTTATTAAAAAATAAAATTGTCTCTTCTTCATCAAATGACTCATAATTACCAATAAAAAATTTAGTATCTTGTATATATTTATCTTGAGCTTTAATAACTTGTTGCATTGTTGCTTTTTGCTCATGCATTTTTTCTAAATGATATCTAATGTTAGCTTCTATTGTTTTATGTTCAGGAGAATCATTTAACTCTTGTCTACTTCTTTCTATGATATTGTTAGCCATTGCAGTGATAATATCAATATTTTTCATATATTGGTTACTATTTTCATAATGATATCCACTGGCTAATGAACTGAATGTTAATGCTTCAAACAATTCATCTTTATAATACTCGCTTTCTGTAATACGTTTGTAATCACTGGTTGCATAGAGAAGTGAGCTAGGTAAGTAGAGTTTTTTTGGCATCATATTGATTAAATCTAATTCATCTACAGTGTTGAAATCAAGATTTAAATAGGTATTTGGTGTATAATTTGGAAAATATTCTTCCTGTATTCCCAAGCCAAATTTATTTTTGTTTAATTTGAATAAAGCTTCTATACTTTCTAAAGAATTCATGTCAAAAATTTTTATATATTATTTAAATTTATTATAACATATTTTAAGAAAATAGCTAAAAGAAAATAAAAAAAGCTGTAAATCTCTTTTATATCTAGGAATTTTATGCTATAATGAAAGAAATATTAGGAGAAAATAATGAAGCCTATCAAAGACGAAGAAGTTAACAGTCTTATTGAAGAGAATTTAGATACATATGGTGAATATGAGAAAGTTAGATTTGTTGCTAGTGTTAATGGAAAAAAAACTGAATTAAGCGGTGTTCGCTTAATTGATTCTAATGAAACTGAATTTTTTATTGTTAAAACTAAGAATCAAGGTTATTACAACTTTAATACAGCAGAAGTTGATCAATTTGAAAGAGTTTCTGTTGTAGAAAGAGAAGAAGATTTATCCGCTTCCCTAAACCCAATCTCGAAGTTACAAGAAACTATTGCCAATAAGATTCAGCAAGATAAAGAAAGGACGGCTGATGAAAGTAAGAATATGGCTGAACAGCTTGCTTTACAAATTGGATATTTTCCATTACTTCAATCTGCTAATATCAATGGAATTACTATTGATTTTCTTGATAAAAATCAAGAAGTTCAAGATTCAATCTATTTTCCCTTTGTTAAAGGTGAGAATTATGAAGTGTTTTCTCATGAAGATGAGCGTGATATTGAAATTAGTTCACTAATGGTTGATGTTAGTATTGCTACTGATGCAGATGGTAAAGATGTTAAGCCTGAGTTGTTTGCCAAATATTATGAAACCTATAATGCAATTCAAGATTTGGAATTCATTGTAGATGATAAATATACCAAGGAGATTTTTAATCTTTATCAACTTGATGAAAAATATGCTCGTGTTGTAGGCGATATTAGTAAGCATGATTTACTTGAATTGGTTACAGAAAGTGCTAAAGATGAGAATATTCAGGTAGCAGCGAAAGAGTTGAGAGTGAAAAGTGGATTAGTAAAGAAAGATCCTCTTAGACTTAAACCTAGATCTTAATTATATTTAGAACTAAAAAAAGACCTTTGATGGTCTTTTTTTGTTTTAAGCTATTTTTTGTTCTATTTCTTTTAAGTTTTGAAAAATTTTTTCTAATGTCTTTTGATTATCTGTAATTAAGTTAACCAAAAAAAGTGAAAATGAACCATCTTTTTTAGGAACTGAACTTTTAATATAATCAAAAGAATAATATTTGACATTTGGTGTTATAGTATCTTCAAAATCCTCACCTCTTTCACGAGCCTCATCAGCTTGAATTTCAAGACTTTCATACAGATCTTCAACATAATCATCATTTACAACAATTCCATTTTCAGCATAAAAATCTTTATATTTTTTTGGATTTTCTAAAAATTCAGATTCTTCGATGATAAGTGTTATTTCACTGTCATAATTATAAAATTTATAAGGGTTTTGATCAATTGGATTAATTGTAGTTTCACCATACAGCTTCGCTATCAATTTAAAAAAACCATGAATAAAATAACTTTCTTGTTCATTTATTGTGCTGAAACTAATATAGAGTCCTTTTTCATATGGTACTGCGTATCCATGCTCTGTTGCGATTTGAGAAACATAGATAGACCCATTATTTGATAAAAATTTTGAATCTTTCAATAGGGATTCTATTAAATCTGCAGGTGCTTCTTTTTTGAGATGTAGTGACATCGAATAACCCATAATGTAGTCCTCTTAAAATCTTAGTATTCTACAAAAACCAAGAACTGAAGTCAATCAATTTTTACTTGAAAGACTATAGTTTTCAATAGCAGCCTCATAAAATGGAGTTCCATTTGTTGAATTTTTAATTAATGCTTCTAATAAATTATCAGATGCTGCTTGGGGATCGATTTTAACTTGTTGTTCAAAATTATGACGGATATCTTCAACAACGTTGAAATAATCTTTCCAGCTTATAAACCAGTCATCTTTATTGTTAAAATTTCTAATCCAGTCTTCTGTTTGTATTGAAGATGGAAGACCTGCTCTTAATTGTTCACGGCGATCAGTAATTCTTTTGAAAATATCACTGTGATCTTTGAACATCAAAATGTTATCAGTTGCAACGATAGATTCATACCCAAACATTTCAACCATATCATCAAACCAGATACGTTGTTTGAAAGTGTGTTGTCTTAACTCAGGCTCAAAATAATAAATAAAAACTTCCGACATTAATGAAGCTTCAAGTTCATTTTGCCACATAGCTTTCTTCCATTCTTCAAAGTCATCAAACTTTTTCTCAGGGAACGAGATAAGGTGATAAAATTCATGAAAGAAGAAGAGATCATGAATGTAAGGGTTCTCATATTGACGGTGACCAATATGATAGAACCACAAGAACATGTGTTTATATTCAATTTCATTAGAATAATCAAATACAAATAAGCCTTTTTCTTTGAGTCGAGCTATCATTAAATCAACAATTGAACCTTCTTTCTTTTGAAGGTTTTTGAAAAAATCTGTTTTCCAATTATTGTAAATGAAATTGTCCATTGTATCATTTGCTATAAATTTTATATTATTCATGGAAAATATCCTTGTAGATTGTGGATTCAAGTGTTGGAGTAATGCATACTCTAACTCGTTTACTATTTTGACTTCTGGTTAAAAACTTTTCCTGCTCAAAACTGTCTTTTTCAATTGTTGCTAACAGTATAGTATCTGAACTAGTAAACTTCACGTTCATTGTCTCTTCTAACTGTTTGATGGTTTTAACTTTCTTCTCTTTATACTTTTGAGGAAAGTAATTGACATCAAATTGTTTCATTAATGCTTCACCATAACGCATTGAAAATACGTTTTTAAACCACATATTTCCATACAGCAGAGGATTTGCTTCTTTTAGGAAAACACCACCAATACGATGGTAATAAACTCCAAAAGCTTTACTTAAACTAAAGAAAACACCTTTGATAATATCAAAATCAAGATAAATTGTATACTCTTTATCAACACAGCCTACATAGACAGTATCTACATAGACATCAACGTTTTCATACGTTGACAGATAGCTCATAAATTCATTAAATTCTTGCCATACATTTCCATCAATAGAACTTGGTTGACTTAGGAAAAAATGGCCACCTAATTCAAATTCTTTTGCATGTTCAGTGTAATTTTCACGTTTGATTTTAATAACAGGCATTTTTAAAGATTCAGCAATAGCTTCATAACCTTCATATTCACCGTCGAAAACAAAAATTGTTTTATTTTCTTTTGTGGAAAGATAAGCAAGTTGTTCACGGATAGCTTCGGATGCACCATTGGTAGGATAAAAAAATGGAAAATCATTCCAATCCACATGTAGATTAGGCTTTGCCCATGCTTTAAATGTTTCAGCAAAAGAAAGGTGATAGGTATCTTGTTTTTTTGTCCATGTTTCCGAATACATGTTGTGAATATTTTCCGACTCTTGTAATAGAGATTCTAGTACGTTTTTGGTTTCAGGAAAGCACAGTGAGTATACGGTTTTTGAGATGCCAAATTCTTTGATAATGTCCATTGTATTACCCTCTTTATATAGTATTATTATACTCTATATGAGGGTAAATATCAATCGTTTGTTTGAATCAAATCATAAAAGATTGGCCACATCCACAGGTAGTGGTTGCTTGTGGATTGTTGACAATAAATTTAGCTCCCATTAAATCATTGGTGTAATCAATTTGTGAGTTTTCTATATACTGGTAACTGAGTGGGTCAATAACTAGTCTTGAACCGGGAATTTGAATGTCGTCTTCTTCTAGTGCAGGAATGACATCAAACATGTATTGAAATCCAGAACAACCACCGCCTTGTATATACAATCTGATGAATTCATGCTCTTTTAAGATAGTATCAATTTTAGTATTAGCATTTTCAGTGACAGTCACTCTAATGTTGGGATCGAATTCAGTAATCATAATTAACTCCTGTTATAATATATCAAATAGAATAGCATTTGAAAAAAAATAAGCAATTCATGATAAAAAAAATCCTCGGAGCCAACGAGGATCTTAGTTATTCGTTTCAATCAAAAGGAGTAGGTTTCTTATTAGGATTTATGTAATAAGGATTGTTAAGATGTGGATTAATTGTATTTCTTGTTCCAAGATCTGGTTCTTCGGATTGCTGTTCCTGAATATTAACATCTACTTCTAATCCTGCTAAACTGGATGTGTAATCTATATCTGCATCTCTTTGGTACATTTTTATGCCAGCGGTTTGGTCGATATTGTCATACTTATCAGTGATGTCATAATCATCAAGAACAGTAACAGCTCGTTTAATGAAACCTTCAATTTTAGGGCCTCGGAAACCAAGCTGATAGATAAAACTTCTGAATGACTCTTCGAGTTCCGCTGTTGTTGGAGGGCTTTCATTTCCATCGTCATCTGCATAGTGAGCCATTACAAATTTTGCCATCAAATCAGGTGTTAAATAGCTTTCAAGCTCACTGAGACATTCTTCTTCCGTCATTTCAGGTTTATTTTCATTAACAATGCCAGCTTTTTGTTCGGGTTCTAATTTTAATTCTTGCTCAGGTCGGTATTTGAAATCATTTTCTTTTTTAGGTGATGGATTATGATCAAAGTTAAAGGCGTCATCAAGCTCTTGTTCAAGTGTTAATTCTTGTTCAGGTCTATAATGGCGATTTTTTTCATTTTTTAATGCTTGTAATTGTTTAATTTGGTCTTCATTTGATATTTCAAGATTGTTTTCAACATTACTTCTATTGTTTTTAGGAGCAGGTTTCCCATTAAGTTCATACTTTAATTTATCCATGCTATTCTCAATGTTATCTTACATACATTCTAGCATAAATAAACAAAAAAGCCATAATTTCTTATGGCTTAATTGGTTTTCTGACAGGTTGTGCAGTATCTTTTCCTTTTCCGGCACCTATAACGTCATTATAAGCATCTTTACAACTTTTCATAAAGGCTTCTTTATCTGTCAACGGCCTTGCTGGTGTTACAACAGCAGGCTGAGCTGCAACTTGTTTACTTTCCTGATCTAGCTTTTGCTTTATAAACTCGGCAGGAGAAGGTGATCTATCACCCGTAGCTTTTGGTTCTTGAGCTGCTTGTGGATTTTGTGCCTTTTGAGCATCACCAGAGGTAGCTGTCTTTCTTGGTGGGTAGTTTTTTCCACCATTGTTATTTTTATATCCTGTATTATTTTTTTGAGTAGGCTTTTCAAATAATGATTCTAGAGACATTAGATTAAGATCTGGATATTTTTCAGACAACATTTTTAGTTGATGCACATTAAAAGATAAAGCCATTGCATATTTTTTTACTTTGTTTTCTTCTTTAGTATAAAGCATTGCACCTTGTTGTGACTGCATCATTTTTACAAGAGACTCAACACCTTTTGGAGAAATCTTTATTTTTTTAGCTATTTCTTCTGTGGTTAACATAAATTTACTTTCTTTTAATGTTTTCATCATTTCTGTAAATTTTGGATTGTTGTAACTATACTGTTGAACAAGAGGTTTCAAACCAGCCGCAATAATTTCATCATTATGTTTTTCAGCAGGCGTAGCTCTTGCACTGTCTGGCATATCATTTTGTGCTTGATTAGGTTTATAGTTAGATTTTATAGCACTCTTAGCCCACAATCTTTCACGCATATCATCTATAGATTGCATAGCAGCCATAACAGCTTTTTCTAAATCAACACGGAAAAACTCTCTACTTTCGTTTGTTCTAAAACGAGTAAGTCGTGTATGAATTAATTCTTCACAAAGCATAGCATCTTCAACAAACCAGAACTTTTCTACGAAGAATGGTGTTGGAACTCCTGTTGTATATAGGTCAAAAGATCTATCATAAGGAGAGTTTTGTGTGTAGCCTATCTTTAAGTCTTTTAATGATTCGTTACTTAATATGTAGACATAGCCCGGATTTTCGAATTTTAATGTCATTTTATGCTATCGTTGATTTGTTACTATTCATTATAACACAATAATATGATAAATAAAAACTAAATTTTATTTTTTTATTTCAATTTTATGTTATAATATGAATATTGAACAAGTAGACTTATTTATGGAAAACAACACAAAAAAAATAGTCGATATCTACATAGATGAATTAAATAAAGAACAGATGCCTTATTCTACTCAGATGGTAAGTCGTGATAGTTCTGGTAAATTCCCTTATGCTGGGTTATCTGTTTATGATGAACTTACCAACGTAAAAGAATTAATACTGATTAGTAATCAAGATCATCCTGAAACATTGAATGATGTTAAATTCTTAGTTGTTGAAATTTACAAAATACCAACGCCAGAAGGTCATCATTTTGGTGTTCCTTCTATCTTGTATGTAAACAATGTTACAGATGATGAACATGTCTCTCGTTATATGATTAATGATGATGAAGTAAAGACATTTGTTAATCCAGTGGATGCTGTTATACAGGCTGTGAAAAATTTTGAATTGGATAATTATCAAAGAAAAATGTCAGTAGATAATATTGAGAGTAATATTTCAAACTTATCTGATGGTGAACCTTTTAATGACGAAATCGCGGGAATTATTTTGGCACAGGGGGTCTTAAATTCACTTAATACTAATCATGTTAAATTATTTGAAAGTACAGTAGATATAGAAGTTCCAAAATTAGTTGTTTCATGTCCTAAATACGACAGTTGGGCAGACATTGTGAATACAGGTGAAGATGGGAACCTTCATCATCAGGTTGTTGCTTTTACAAGTGAAAATTTTTCAAAATTTATAGATGAGACTTTAGATACCGCAAGGGTGTATTGTTTAAATACATTAAAAGATAAACAAAAAAATAGTCATAAAATAAAGCCTTCATAAGAAGGTTTTTTCTTGCTTTAATTTTAATATTTTGATAAAATAATCTTTCATTTTATGGAGTTTATCATGAATTTTGATGATTTTATTTTTGCTAACATTGATGGTGAGTATACATTATCACTTGTAGATTATCTGCAGTTGGTTCAGCAATCCAGTGAGCATGAATTCATTCAAAATATTAAGTATTTAAGTAGAAAAGATGATGAGACTGGTAGTATCTCAACACCTGATATTTATATTGAGGAACTTCATAAAATTCATGTTTTTAATCAAATTAACTCATCTGATCTGGCGACTTATTCGTTTACAGGCGTTGGTAATTTTCTTTATTATATTTCAAATTACCCTGCAAAAGATAGAATTATTACTCAAATGCAATTTCTTCGTTGTATGCATGCGGAATTGTATTCGTGTATGGGATTAGACAGCCCTTTTGCTGATAATCGTAAAAGTCTTTATAAAATTAATTTAAAATTTGTTGATGGTATTGTTAAGTTATTTCATGTTTTAACTTATGATACGGGATTTAAAGCAGTATTTGATCAATCGTTTAAAATTATTGATGTATATTATCAGCATAAAGAGTTAGAGAAATTTAAAAATAATCCATTAGATGAGAAAAAGATTATCTTTGCTTTCTTTAATGTATATTTTAGAAGCTCTTTGTTAAGGCATGAATTAAAACTTAACTATGAAGAACTCTCTTTTGAAGAAATTCGTGATTATTTAACACTTTACAGAATGGTTAATATTTAACTTTTCTTTACTTTGATGTCTCATTTTGGTATAATAAGGTATCAAAAAAGGGGTTAACTTGTGAATAAATATGAAGTCGCAGAAATTGTTAAAAATTATGTCTTGTCATTTGAAGATTTGAGAGACGATGATGAGCGAGTCCATCTGTATGTTCATGAAAGTGGTAAACCTCAATCGCTTATTCATTTCAATGACACCAATGAAACTTATCAGCGAACGTTTTGTTTGTATGAAAAATATTTGACTGAACATATTTTCTTTATCCCTTCTCCGGGGAGTGATAAGAATCATTTAAAAGTTGCAAATATTTTGAATAAGCAACTCAATCAACCTAAGCTTGGTTATCAAGAAAGGACGTTGGGGTCATTAAAATTTTTACAATCTTATTGTGTAGCACTTGAAAAGATATCTCCTAAGCATTATGAAATGATGTTAGACGAACGCATTGATCAAATGAGTATCAGAGTAGATGATACAACGGGTAATATTGTTATTGGACATACAACAGCTTTCTTTTCATATGCTTATCCGTCTGTTTATGTTACTTTTTTGTTTGACATCCATCTAAATTTGATTAATATTGTTATTCAAGATAATCATGTAAGAAATTTAATGAATTCACTTTCAATGGAAAAGAAAATTCAAGCATTTGCTTTTTTCATTGATTACTTTGTTGAAAAAGAATATCGTAACCTTGTGGGTGTGGATTATAAAGAAATTGGTTTAGATACATTAGATGATTATCTGCTACTACATGCTATGAAGGAGGTTTGATCATGTATTTTGTTGATGGAATGGATTTATCATCAAATTTTCAACCAGTTTTTCCTTATTGTACAGAAGGGTTCAGGTTAAAAAAAATTGAACGATCTGCAGAAGGTTACATGGGATTGGGTAATTCTTTTTCGATGTCTATGGATCATCATATGTCCTGTGGTTGCCTTGTTAATGACCATGGCACAGAACTTGGTATTTTTCAAAGATTCAATGATAGAATTAAAATTTTATTTAACAGTGAATTTATTTTTTCTCAAATAAACAATGCTGACATTCTTGTAAATAACTATTATTTAACGTTTGCACTCTATCTAAGTAATGACTTATCATTTAAATCATTTAGTTTTGATTTCTTGTATTCATTTAAGGCTTACAATCCTAATAATACTTCCAAAAATAGATATGAACATCATATTGAGTTAATGTGGGAAGATGATTTTATTTCAGTCGCCAGTGAAAAAATTCGTTATCCACTTGCAACAGAGTTTACTGTGTTTGAGATTTTAGCTGATTTTGTATTGGCATCTATTTATAATGCTAATCCCAGTATTTCAAGCTCTGACCATTTAAATCTTAATGATATTGTTAATGGGCAAGTTCTTGATGACAGAAAGCGTTACAAAGAATTTCTCAGTATGATTGTTTATTAAAAATATGAAAAAAAAATATTGACAGGATTTTAAATCTAAGGTATTATATAAAAACAAAATAGAAAACATTTTTAAATGAATATTTCTATTCTACTTAGTCGCAGGGTGGAGAAGTGGTATCTCGTTAGGCTCATAACCTGAAGATCGCGGGTTCGATTCCCGCCCCTGCAACCAGATTTTTGGTGATACGCTACCATAAGTGCGAACTTGAAAAATAGGTGATTCGCCACCCAAAGTGCGAGCTTGAAAAATGTTAAGTGTAAATATTTAAACCACCACAAGGTGGTTTTTTATTGCCTTCGATTTAACTTCAATGAACGACTTGAAAAATATAAATTTAAATCATATAGTAAATATAATTTAATTTAAATAATAAGAGGCGGTTTTCATGTTTAAACATATTTCTGTAGGGTTATCACTATTGGCAGTTGCTATAACAGCTCATGCGGACAATAAATTTATTTCTGGGCAATATGAATTTATTAAAATTGCAGTAACCCCTGATAAACGTATTGAAGGTTTTTATTTTGAAGAAATGGGGGAAGGTGTTGTGAGACGTTGCTCTTTTTTATTTGAAGGTAAGTTATCTGATAATATTAATGAGAAAACTCCTATTAAAACTTATTCTAGCGAAATTATAGATGGCATGCTCGACCACAGTAAAGATTCAATGTTACTAGAATTAGCTTCTGAACATCCGGGGTGTGGAAGTGCTTCTGCCAGTGAGGCTGTTTATGGTTTAGATGTAGCATTACTTGAGCCTAAGAATTGGATTGGTATTGGAGTAGCAAAAGATGAAAAAGTTTACTTAAAGTCATCATTACTAGATGAAAAAGAAGGAAAAGTTTATATTGTTAACAAAGACCGTTTTGGTATTATTGAAGTGAACGATGATTATAGCCATATTGAATACATAAATCCGAATACGAATAAATCATATAAAGGATGGATTAAAAATTCTAGTTACATGAGTGTTAAAGAAGCAATGGGACAATAAAATGGCCTTTTTGTTATCTTTGAAAAAAATATGGATACTAATTAAGCCTGATATTATCAAAGCTATTAATTATGTTAGAATTAATGATGTTACAAAATTACTTCTTTTGGCTGCTCTGGTTGGAAAATGTCAGTCAAATAATATCATTTTTACTTATATAGATCCTCGTGAAAGTTTTATTGGAATATTAGAAGCTGTATTTTTTCTAACACTTAATATATTTTTTATTTTCTATTTTTTTAGTTTTTTATACTATTGCAGTTTCAACGTAAAAAAAACACTATACACCTTACCTAAAATATTTTATATTTTATCTATTAATTTACTTGTTTTAAAAATATATATGGATATAAACATATCATTAACTAATAATTATATGGCTGTATTTATCTATAAATTTTTATATGCTTCTGTTTTTTTATTAATCATATTAAATTTAAGAATAGTGTTAATTCAACAATATAACAACGTACAAAATTCGATTTTTAAAAAAGTAAGAAATCTTACTGGTTTAGTGGTGTTAGCTTCTACCCCACATCATTTTTATTCCAGAAAGAGAGTATCACTTAACCATTATATGTTAGGATTTAATACAAATATCAAGACATGGTTTTCATTAGGTATATTTATTATTATGGAGCAAGATGGACTTTACTTCAAAAAGAGGTTTATCAATTATAATGAAATTGGGTTATTTAATCAGTCGTTTAATAAAAAATTCACAAGTTATAGTAAAAATGAATTAGAGACTGCTTTAATGTATACAATTTAATAGAGTTTGTTTAAAATAATGTTTATCATGTTATAATGTAAAAAAATATAGGACCAATATGAAGATAAATTCTTATACCGCACTTATTGCAGAAGCTGATATGGAAACTGTATATTCAAAAGTCAAACCTTTCTTATTAAATGACAATGAAATAGATTCTGCACAACATAAAAGACATTCAACCGTTAGAGTTTTTGATCAAAAAACTCAAGATTTTGTAAATAAATCTATTTGCAGTGATAATTCTGTGTTCTTTTTAGTTCAACCAACTGAACGAATTGAATTTTCCGAGAAAGGAAATATTCACATTTTTGAACCCTATGAAATGATTATGGTTTCTGCTGGTGATTCAGCTCGCTTTAAAAAATGGCATTTTGAAAGAATTGATGATGTTGTAAATTTTAGTCAAAACTTTGAATCTATTGAATATGGAAAATATGAACAAGAAAAGAGTGCTATTGATAGTATAAAAGACTTGAAAGTAGACAAATTGAAGTCACAATTGGGACAAGATTATTCTGTTGAAAAACAAAAATTAACTGAAAAATCATCTATTTCTGTTAGATTTCCCAAAATTAATAAAAATAGTTAAATTTCTGAAAGCCTCAACACAAAAGGCTTTCATTTTATCAGTAAATATAAAATATTATTAAATGCACATTTTTAAATATTTTTCATTGACTTTTATATAAATCATGGCATTATGTCATCAATTTTTTTAGAGGACTATTGAATATGAAGCTGTTTAATAATTTAAGTATAAAAGCAAAGCTGCAGATTTCTTTTATTGCAGTCGGATTTATTATCATGGCAGCGTTTAGTTATTTTTACTATACCTCTGCAGTAAACAGTGAGATTGGTTACGTTGATAGTCGATTAAAATTTGCAACAGAATATTATAAATCTATTCTTCCAGAACAATTTACAAATGATGTTATCAGTAATGTTGCTATTGATGATACTGTGGCTCATGACAAAGCACTAGAAATTAGTGATTTTTCTGGTGATTTAGGTTTGCCTTATCTTTATTCTATGTTTATTGATAAAGATGGTAAAATTAAATATATTACTTCTAATTTAAGTAAGCAGGAATTAAGTGATCCCACCAAACATTATACAGCACAACCATATGATGCACCTGAAACAGATGCATTTGTTCGTAGAGCATTAAGCACAAATAAAGAATCTGTTGAAGAATATAGTTCAGCTACGGGTGATTTTAGGACTATCTATGTTCCTCAAAAGACTGCAGCAGGATTTTCTTATGTGGTAGCTGCTGATATCAACCTTGCTGATGTAGATGCTATTCGTGAGCGAGTTATTTTCACGGTACTTATTATGTTTGGTATTTCCATTATCTTTATCAACGTTGTTGCTTATATTTTAGGTCGAGTTATTACTGCTCCTATTGTGGAAATGGTAAAGGTATTTGAACAGCTTGGTTCAGGTAATGCCGATCTAACGTATCAAATCCCTGTTAAATATAATGATGAAAGTGGGCAGATGGCTAAAAATTTTAATCTATTTATTATTACATTAAGAGAAATAGTCACATCCATTAAAACCAACACACATGAATTGACTACAGGGTTAGTGGCAATTAATGGATTGATGAATAATCTTTTGGACGATGCACAAGGACAATCAGATAGGGCGTCAGCATCTGCAGCAACTATTGAAGAATTAACAGCTAGTATGGGTAATATTTCTCATAGCACTGAAACCACTACTAAGTCCGTAGAAAATGTTAATGGTTTGACAAATAAAAGCACAGCATCAGTAAAACTATTGAGTTCTGAAGTAGGGCAGATTACAACATCAGCTAATGATTTGTCTGTATTAATTCATAATCTTGAAGTTAAATCACTTGATATTTCTAAAATTGTAACTGTTATTCATGGTATTGCAGATCAAACTAACTTGCTAGCTCTTAATGCATCTATTGAAGCAGCTAGAGCTGGTGAGCATGGGCGAGGTTTCGCAGTAGTAGCAGAAGAAGTCCGTAATTTGGCTGGTAAAACAGCAGAAGCCACTTTGAATATTTCTAAGACCATTAGTGATATTAGTAATCAAATTATTAGTGCAACTAAAAAAATGGATGAAACTAATCATAAAGTTGAAAATGGTGTGAAATTAGCCAATGATGTATTGAGCCAAATTGATAGTATTCAAACAGATATGAAAGCAGTTTTTGATAATGTTCAAGTTATTAATTTGGCTACGAAAGAACAAGCTGTAGCTACGCATGATATGGCTCGTTCAGCCGAAGAAGTAAGTAATAGTTCAATTCGTAGTCAGAAAACAGTTGAAAAAACAGAGGAAACGGTTTCTAAACTTCAAGACAAAGCAAAGCAGCTAAATGATTTAGTGGCTCAATTCAATACATAAGATGTGATTTTAAATAGACCAGAAAAGAAAAAAGGATAACTTAGTTATCCTTTTTTATGCTGGCGATTAAATATCGTTTTCTATATCAGATTCTGAATCGGATTCAGTATCGGGTACGGTGGCATCCGTTGATTCAATAATGGTAGTATCTACGTCATTAGTTGGTTCAACTACTTCTGATGGTTCTGTTACTTCTTCCATTGATGCATTTTCAGGATTTAAATATTCTGTTGTGCTTTCTTCAACCGCATCATCAGCAGGAGCTGATAAATCATTATTAGATTCGTCAGAAGCTGTTTTATTAGCTACATAATCATTTACAATATCGTGAGTAAATTCTGTTATTTTTTCAATTCTATTGTCTATAGCATTGATTTGACAGATAAGTGATAACTTTTCTAGTTTTGCATCAGGATTTTGCTGACTTTCAATAGCTACTTTGAAATTGCATTGTTTTTCGGAATAAGCTGTATAAGCTGCTTTTTCTTCATTAAAAATATTTTTTAATATATTGGCTGCTTCAACACTTATATTACTGTTGTCCTCAATAGCTTTTTTAAAATGATGTTCAGTTTCACTTAAATTGGCAACGCTTCTTGATAATGTAGTTTCTAGACAGGCTTTAACGGCTATATCAGATGATTCTTCACAATTATAGTCATCAAGTTGAATACTTCTTAATTCAGTAGCAAAAACAGGTGTTGCAGAAGCTATTAAAAATGCACTAAACACAATTTTTTTGATATTCATTCATGTATCTCCTTTGGTTGATTTTACATTCCTTAACTGTTAATATACACGATATTTTTCTAAATACAGCAAATTTAAAATTAAATCCGATAGTTTGCCTATTTGTTTTGTTGTAAAATTCCGTTAGTATAGTAAAGGTGTTGATTTAAAAGAAAAATAAAGCAATAAATTATAAAAAAGTCTTGACTTCAAGAACTGATTACTGTAGTATTATCAATATTGAAGCAGCAAACACTTTATGCCGTCTTAGCTCAGTTGGTAGAGCAACTGACTTGTAATCAGTAGGTCGTGAGTTCGAGTCCCACAGACGGCACCAGATTAAGATTTGTGCTTGTAATAGGTTTATTGATGAGTTAATGATCGTTGTGGTATACTAGTCAACTACAGCTAAGGCTTCCGGGGCTGAATGTTTCATTGATGAGTTGATCTTCGGTTCGAGTCCGAATACAAGCAGACCAATTTGCTTGGCAAAGGCAGCAGTAGCCTTACCTAGCTAAAGGGGAAACCCTATACTGCAAGCCCTTAAGTGGGTCACAAATAACGTGGTTCGTGTTGAAAGACCGTTCCTCACTAGATTAAGCAATTACTCAGCAAAGAAATTATGCAAGGCTCTGGAAGCCTACTCCCGACGAGAGCACAGGATCTTTATGGACTGCAAAAGCGAGTATAAGCAAACTGGAAGTAATGTTTAATCTTTATTGCGGAATTGGCATAGTGGCTGTGCTCCAGCCTTCCAAGCTGGCTACACGAGTTCGATCCTCGTATTCCGCTCCAATTTTAAACACCTTCGGGTGTTTTTTTTATTTAAATAGTTCACAATATTTAAGAGGTCAATATGAAAAAACTTGTGATTGGCGTTTTGACAAAAAGCATGTTGGAAACAGAGATTAAACATGGCCGGAAAGTCATTAAAACTGAAAATGACTTATTGGCTCTCAATACAAAGGCATTGATGAAGCTATATAATAGTGTAATGAAAAAGTTTCGTTATTACATAGATGAGCATAATCAAGATGGCCAAACGTTTATTGATGATGATTGTCGTGAATATATGCTTGATAAATTATACGAAATATATGAAAATGTTGGCGTTTTGTATGATCCAACAATTGAAGATGAGTTATATATGGGAGATTACATTTCCAAATATAATGATGCTAGAATTGCTCAAATTTACAACCATAATATGTTTGATCATGCTTTTCATTAACTGAAAAAATTATCGATGAAACAATTAAATTAGAGGATATTGTCATGGCGGAAATAATTAAAAATCTAAATATCAACAATTTCCTAGGTTTATTAAAGAAACCAGATGTTGCTATTGGCTTCGGTAATGTATCTGATTCCAATAATTTTGATATTGACACATTAGAAAAATTAGATAAATTTCTTGAAAATAGTTATGATCCAGAAGTGCAGATAGCACTTATTCATCATTCGTTAACTGATAATATTTTATCTCTTTTAATGGATCAATCTTATCTCAATAATTTAGATGATTGTGAAGATAATGCTTTTATTCTTATTTATAATATAGGCTTTCAAAATCTTGTTATTTGGATTGAACTTTCTGGGTTTATGATTGGCGATGACATGATACTACAGAATAAATTGTTAGATTGTTTTACGTCTGTTCCACGTTTTAACCCAACAAAAGAATTATTAAACGATAGTTCTTCAATGATACGTTATTATTTGAAAGATAATCCATCTATTATTAACGTGTTGAAAGAATTGTCTATTGACGAAGCGGAGAGTTAATATGAACCACGAAATTCAAAACCCTAGACTTGGTAGTTTGGTACATTGTTTGAAGGCTCCTGATATTTCTATTGCATTCGGTAATATTTCTGATGACAGTATCAATAACGTATACAGTAAATTTGATTTAGATGACTTTTTTTCTAGACCACAAGATCATGGTGCTTTCATCTTTTATGTGGATAAAAATAAAACAGAAGATCTCTACAATGAATTAGCTGATGAGCAGTTAATGGAAATCATTGCAGAAGCAGGTGAAAATGGTTTTGTGTGTGTCTATCATGGACAAGACAAAGATTTGGTTATTTTGTTAGAGACGAATATGGGATTAAACTCAAAAGCATATTTGGAGCAACATAATGCATTTGGACAGTCATTTCATTATTTTAAACACTTTTACATTACTTCTGAAATGGTCAGTGGTGAAGATGGAAGTTTTTTGACTAATTTAGACGGTGATGTTGAACTTTTTGATGTTTTCCGTAATCTAGATATTAATAAGGATTAAATGCATTAACGTGCTTTAATAGAGCTGGTTTATATGTCCGCTTGCTCTTAAATAGAAACTGTAGGATTCGCGTAAGCACCGGCATAGGTCAGACTGTAAAAGTCAAGTATATGTAGTTAGGCAGCGGCTAACAGATAAAAGGTCAGATTATTCTGGCCTTTTTTCTTTATTATTCAAATCCTTTTAAAAAAAGTGTTGCGTCGGATGCTAAACTTTGATATAATCTTTGAAAATTCAGGAGAACTACCAAATGACTATTACTCGTGTGCAATATCCAGAAATCTGTGTTGAAACTGCAAAAGAAATGGCTAAAAACTATTACGTTTTCCATCGTAATGAAGTAGACTTTCTCTCCCGTGGATTTAAGGCAATTCCAACCCTTTTCCAATTCTCCTTTGTAAAAGAAATTGTTGATCCAGCAATGAAAGAGAATAAAGAGGTTCTTGAGCGTATCAATGCAATTCTTGAAATGCATGAAACTAACGATATGGCAGGCACTCTGGAAACCAACGTAGAAATCGTTGAAAAATTCGGTTCTGTTGAAGACTTCTTGGCAGTAGTTGAAGAAGCACAAAAATTGAAACCTATTTATGAAGACAAAATCAATCCTAACTTGGATTCACCAGCATCATTCCCTGTTGTTGTTGTTTTCTCAGGTGAAGACCTGTATAAAAAAGGTAGCAAAGTACTTTTGAACAGTTTCACTATGGGCACTGGTCTTGAAAGTAATGATGGCATGGTTTATGGCTTCAATGGCACTTACCGTGAAATGATTACTGTATTGTCGGGTCTTGGTTTTGTCTATGACAATGAGAATTGTGCATTGAAGGAATTCTTTGGTGATGTTGAAATTACTGTTGTAGAACCTGAAAAATCTGTTCTTGATGAAATGGAAGTTCGCCATGAATTGGCTGAGTTCATTCGTGTTGATGATGATTGGGGTATGCGTGACTTTATCTTCGACAAAGATATTGATACCGATGTTCTGTTCCGTGATGAAAGTTTGGTTAGCTACTGCATTGAAATGAACAAACAAGCTTGCTTTATTCAAGCTCTTGCGAGTTCGAAAGACCTGTTGAATACGCCAAGTGGTGATTTTGATAGTGCTGTGAGCCGTGCAATTTTCTCAGTAGCTTATCGTGGTTTGGATTTCAAGCGTTTCCTTGGTGTCTTGATTAAAAACATCAATTTCAAAGGTAAACCGCAATCGACTATTGATGAATTTGTGCGTGAAAGTTTCCATGATCTTCGTGACGAAATGTCTTTGGATGTGTTTAACCTTTACAAAGATAACATTGACCCTAAGATGTTGGCTTTGGCTCTGGTTAAAAACAACAATGTTTATCGTATGGAAATTCCAGAAATGGCAGAAATCATTGAGCAAGCATTTGTTGATTATAAAGATGATATTCTTGCGATTCCGGGGATGGTTTCTCATGTAAATTACTACAAAGAAACTATGCGTATGCTTGACTGCCTGCGTAATGTTCCAACTGTGATGATTGGTGAACATAACATCTTGTTCTACCTTGATGAAATGAAAGTGGCACAAGAAGCTGTTGTAGATGCTGTCCGTGGTCAAGATAACGTAGTTGACTTGATTAATGGTAAGTTGGCTACCAAAGAAGAACATGCTCAGGATAAGCTTGATGCGATCAATGCTCATATCAGTTACTTTGAGCAATTCGTTCAACGTCCAACGGCACCAGTAGCAGATGAAAATAACAGTAACATTGGTAGTCTCATGGCTTAATAGGTTGGTAAAGTAAAAGCTTCCTGATGGAAGCTTCTTGCTTTTTTATGGATAATTTGCTATGATATTTGAATAAAGTAAAGGTGATTATATGAAAAAAGTAAATGACACTTTATCTTCTAAAATAATCAGCGTCTAATTAACTGCTTTCGAGATGTTTTTTAGACGTTAAACAATTTAGGAGACGTATTATGGAAAAGAGTACTAAACGTGCTGAAAGACGCTTTAATGATAGAAAACATGTTCGTAAACAAATGAATATTCTCAAATGTTATGAAATGTTAAATTCATCTACTGTTTCAGGTAAATTTGTAAAGCGTAAAGCCTTAACTTGTGGTAGTTCACGTTGCATTTATTGCATGAATCCACGCAAAGCTTATGGTTATAAGACGCTGAAAGAAGAAATAAATGAAGTTGTGTTTAAAGAGTTTATGAACGATCTTTATCGCTAAAAAAAGAGCTTAGGCTCTTTTTTTATTGCTTACTTTTAGCTCTTGTTGTATAATAGAGCAATTATTTTATTTTGGAGTTTATAATGAAAGCTATTAATCCTACTGATGGCACATTTGAAATTTTTAAACAAACTGCGTCTAAATTATTAGCTGATTTTTATAATGCATGGAAACCTTCGTTTACACGGGATAAAATTTTGTTTAATGAAGGTAGTGCATCACAGGTTTCTGCAACCTGTTATAAATTAATCACCGTTGGGGTTAATGTTGATACTTTAAAGAAATTTAATATCATTATTGCGGCTGATTTAAGCACTAAACCTTACTCGGAACACTCTTATACAATATCTATGTATGTCGATTCTTCAAGAATTCATAATTTTAAACAAAATGATTTTGACCCAACAACATTGATTTCCAATTTTCATAGTTTTTTTAAAGACATTATGTGTATTTCTATTGGAGATGAGCTTCAATTGGCTGGTGCTTCTGGTTTAAACTTGTTATTTAATCATAAAATGAAATTAATGAGTGCCAATATTTCTATGTCAATTTTGAAAGATGGTGTAGCTTCTCGTGGAGATCATTTAATTTATCATTATAGCGATCATAATGTATTACGCAGTAATAGATTAGTTAGAACAGGAACTATCAATTATCGTAATTTTAAATTTTTGTGGGATTATACAAACATTAAATCAATTATTGGTGAAGATATATTTTTAACTGCATATCGTTCTTATTCATCAGATGTTGTTCGTTATCATGAATTACTTAAAATGGAAAGAATTTAAATGACGAATGAAGAAAGAAAATCAACTGTATTGAAAGATAACAATCAAGCAATTTTTTTGATATTAAATCAACATTTTCAAAATTTTTTAATAAAGTGGCCGCTATTTACTTCTCGTGTTAAAATCGATATTGAAAACAAAAGAGAATCTTGTAATGAAAACACTGTCGTTTTGGAGTTTTCTGCTGTTGACTTAGTTAAAGAAACAACAGTTGAGATAGAATTAAAAGCTCATAAACGAAATCATGAGACTAATGAGATTGATGTATTTTTTAGTATCTATATTGCTCCTTTAAGTCTTGAAATATTTAACAAAGACAATTTTTTCCCAGCAGATATGTATCAGAATTTTCAATTTATAGTTTCGAGAGTTCTCTGTCTTAATTATATCGAACCTTCTCATATTATGTTTGCATTTAGTGAAGATTATGAACCTATAGAAGTAATAGCGAGAATCTACAAAAGTAATGGATTAAGTCATGAAGTAACTCATAGAATTTATGAATGGGGTGATGAGACATTTTTAAAATCTAGAAATATTGATGTTTCGAACGTAAAACATTTAAGAAATTTATATTTATTGACGAAATATACGAATATTAACAATCTCATTATTGCTGATGATTTTAAAGATTTGCTTTTGAAGTATAGTGATAATTTTGAAATGTATAATAATTTGATTGCGATGGAAAAGATCTAGTAATATCTTATATATACATGATTGGGATAGCATTCCGTCAAAAATAAGTTGATTTTTTTGTTATATATGTATATAATTTCATAAATTTATATTAAAGGTGAATTATGATTTTAATTGACAAATATGGCGTCCTACATGTACATGATGAGCAGACAGGAGAAAAGTATAAAATTGAAGATAAGGAAGTTTTGAGTTTTTTACGAAATTGTATTTCTGGTATTGAACCAAACTTTGGTGTTCGTGATTTTATTCGCATGTTTGAAGTTTATCCATCACTGATGCTAATTATTCCAGAGTTTGAAGAAGTGATAACGCAGTCAAAAAACTATGAACGATACACTGGATCTGATGTTGATGCTCTTTGTATGCAAATTGGCTCTGATATTATTGCTCGTGAAGAAGAAGAAAACTCTATCATGTATTTTAACCTTATTGGTGTTACCAAGTTACAAGAAAATTTCTCCCTCAATGTGCAAGCTTGTGCATTATCTTTAAAACATGTTATTAATTCAAAAATTAAAATTCTAGATAGCTTAGCTCTTTCATTTGAGTTAGGTGATAATAATTCATACAAAGGTCATATTCCTTTTAGTGTTAAAAACTTTACTTTATTTGACTTTATCGCTGTTGTTGGCAATACACTTGTTCAGAATTCCGAGAATGAAGGTGTCGAGGATAGCTTTAATGAAATTAAAGATAAATTGTTCAAAATGCGTAACATTGTGAACCAAAGATTAGGCTTGCCAAACTTTGAAAGTGAGCGTAAAGTGGATGAAGAGGATGTAAAAGAAAATACCAATAACATATTGAAGCAAATTGAAGATATGTTGAATTCAGGTAAAGATAAAGACAAGGGAAAACAATAAGGAGTTTTTATGTTAAGATTAAGCAAAGAAGGTCAAATTTTTACGGTTTCAGAACTTGATGGAAAGTCAGTATTACTTGAAAACGAAGATCTCTATAACAGTATTTTCCAAAATTTTGAGATAGAAGAAGATTATTCAGTTGTTTCATTTTTTGAAATGATTAAGCAATACCCTTTATTTTTGAATTTTTTCCAGCAAGGAGCTTCGTATATAGAAGAATATGATGGCATTGACAAATCGATAGGTAAAGACACTGATAAGATTGCCGTTATTACTCCACATTTTGTTTTGAAAGATGGTGTTATTACTCAATTTAATAAAATGGAAGTATATTATTACAATAATGCAGAGTCATTCTGTAAAGATGATATTAGTTCCATGTATTTGAAAGATTATATTAATTATCGACTTGGCATCAACAGCCTTGCATTTGTTGACAGTATTGATGAAAACGGCACCAGTGATTCACTTTATTTAGAATACTTCCCAGATACACAGTTCCATTTACTTAATTTTGTTCACTTCGTTTTTAATACCATTTCGTTACATGGTTATGTTGAAGAACGCAATACAGTTATTGAGGAAATTGAACGGGATGAAAAAGAAATGCAAGATCATCTTGAATCCGAGGCCAGTGAATTAGCAGCAAAATTGCTGAATCAAATTAAGTCTGGTGGTAAGTCATGATTAAGATAACTAAAAATGGCTATATCCATTTTAAAGATAAATCAGTTCCAAATAGCTCAGTATTAACGATGTTAAGTGAAAAATTGGTGTTAGATGAAGATTTTACTCTTGATTCTTTCTTTAAGATGTTAAATCTTTATCCTAACTTACTTAAACTGGAAACATATCTTCCACTTTATTTAGATTTTTATAATAAGACTGCAGAAAAGGGGGCTTACGAACAGGTTGATACCACTAAAAAAATTCTCTTTAACACCTACATGGTCGAAGACGAAGGTATTTCAATGGATAAAAAGCATAATGTTACTGTGAAGTTTAAATCTGGTCATCTTTCTAATGTCAATAATCATCAATTATTTGAAATTATTAATCATCCAATTAAATTAAATGAAAAGATTGTTAATTTTAGAATGGAAGATAACCCCGATTATGTAAATAATAAAGCTTACCCTAAAAAAGTATATGTAAGATTACCAGATGTTAATAAATCAAAATATCCATGTGATTTCTTCTCCTTTGTAATGTTTTTATCAGGTTCATTGTTTAGAGGTATGACGCCTGAAAGCCGTCGCAATAGTGTCGAAATTACTGAGATGTCGTATCACGTTTTAGCCAGTGAAGTCTTTAAAGAAATTAATAAGATAGTTTCTGGTCAGCGTTAAATAAGGTTTGCAAACCTATCCTAGATTTGATATACTACTCTAAGTGTTATATTAGAGTAGCAAATCTTTTTTTAGGAGAAAAATTATGAAAGATGTTAAGAAGTCGCTTACAGAACAAGAAAAGGCCAACTTAATTGCTAGTGCGGATAAATCTCTTTGTGAATCCGTTCAATCTATGCGTAAAAAACTAATTCAAGAAGGTTTTTTGACATCTTACACTCAAGTTCAAGTTCTTGATAAGCTGTTGTGGGGTGTTCGTGAAGCTGAAAACAATAACATCAGCAAAGCTTTGTTGGATAACCTTGTTAAAACTAAACAAGTGACTCTGATTCAAAACATTGTTGAATTATTCCGTGAAGGCTGGAAGCTATCTCGTGCGTTTAAGTTTTATACAGGTGGTGGTCCAGTAGTTGAAATGAATGCGTGGAAAATCAAACGTATTCTGGAAGTTATTGTTAAGAAGGATCGTTCTGATTTTGCTAAATTTGAAACGGATGAAGTGAAAAAGCCAGTTTTCCCTAAAAAGAAACCAATGACTAAATCAGGAAAACCAGCCGTTAAAAAGGAAACAAAAGTTATTCCTGTTACAGTGAAAAATCAGCCAGCAAAAAAAGAATAAATAGAAGGCAATAAAAAAACCAACAGTGATGTTGGTTTTTTTGTATCATCAATTTGTTAAATCAAGCCAAACAAAATATCAGTAGGATCTAAATTACTCAATGTTGCAGCAGTCTGTGCAACTGTGATAGCATCATCCCAACCAATAATACTATCTTTAAATGTTGATGTCATTCTTAAAATTAAAGCAAGATGTTCACAATTAATATCTTCTGGTATTAATCCTGAGAGATCGAGATGACTTACACCGTTTACGATTAGCCAACCTAAAGCACTTTCAGCCGTTTTTGTTAAATTATCTATGGATGTATCTTTATTATTTTTTGAAATAAAATCAGTAATGTTTAATGGTCCACTAAATAAATTCATATTATCTCCTTGGTTGAGCATATAAACAGAAAGCAGCGTTTCTTCTGTATATTTTGTTAAATGTTTGATAAATCTCAGGTGTTAACCTGTTCACTAACTTTAAATTTAAGGCAAAATAAGCATATTCCATCATGGTTAAATCAGATAAATTTGTGGCTGGATATGGAAACATTTTATATGGGAACATTAAATAGGTTTTATCTCCATTAGCGACTTTCACATACATTGAAACTGCAGTAGCATTATTTTGAATAATTTTCTCTTCAAGGTTTATCATCTTCACTCGACTTTGTTCTCTAACATATTCAACCACTTTGTTAGCAGATGGAATTGTCGTAATCACTATATTGGGTGAGTTATAGAACTGTAAAAAGTCTTGATATGCACTAACGTCTGTAATTCTTAATTGACGCTTGAATGGCACAATGGCGTTCATATCTGTGAGCCTTTGCTCTACACCATCACATCGGTAAGTGGTATAAGACATTTCTACATCAATTTTGGAAACATTTTGTTTAAATGCAAATACAATATCATTATAACTCTTGGCTTGTTCAGCTATTTGATTTCTTTCACGCTGATCAATTAATCCAGAATCGAATAACATATTTAATGCTTCATCTCTATGGTCAGTATTGACTACTGCAGTATGACGAAGTGCTTCTCTAACAATCAATTGTTTTTCTTTATCATTTTTCAAGAATTGGCCTAATTGAAGAGCATATTCTTTATTACCTAAATTCTTTTGTGTTTCCATTAAAAGAGCGGTAATCTTTTCATTAGCAGCAAAAACACTGCTTGTAGATAAGGCTATACAGGCAGCTAGTAGTATTTTCTTCATTATATAAAACCCTTTTTTATGTTTATATTATTGTAGATTTTTTATACAAAAAGTCAATGTTTACTTTTATTTTTGAAAAAATTATGCTATAATAATCCCCTATCATGGTAGGAGAAAATTGAATGTCATATTTTTTGAAAATGATTAATCGTCTTAATAATCCAGTTGAACGCATCGCGTTTTATCAACAAGAAGACGAGAGACTTCAAGTTCTTATTGCTAATTTGAAATCAATGAATTTGATGATTGCTACTCGTTACCTTGTTTACGATAAAACCACTAAAGCTGATATTAATGCTTTAGCTGAAATGTATAAGCGTGTGTTTAAAGATTATCGGTCTTACATGATTAAAGAATCAAAAAAAGTTGATTTAGCTAAAACAATGATTGAAATTAACAATCGTATTATTAAAGAGTCTGAACACTTTTACGTGGAGCATAATACTCTATTAAGCGAACTTAACAAAGAGTTGGCTACTTACATCAAAAAGCAAAAAGGTCGTAAAATTGTTGAACAAATTTATACTCAAAAAGATGAGTATGTTGATTCATTTGAAACAAGAGCAGAAGGTGTAAGAGCTTGGGATTGCCTAGTTGCAATTGTTGAGGATGGAACAATTGAACTTAAAGATTTACCTTCTTATGGTATTGATATTGAGGGCATTGTTGTTGACTAAATAGTCATCATATCAAATAAGCTCATTAGATCATCAAATTCTTTTTTGTTTAATGATTTGATGTACTCTTTTGAGCAATCTATTTCTAATTCATCAAACGATTTCAATAATATTTTATAAATATCTTTAAAGTACTCAGAACCAAATGGTTTAGTAATACTTTTTAGTTCTATATAATTGTATATTTTATCTTCTTTAAATGATTTAAATACACCAGAAGCTGGTTCAATTATACATGTTATTTTAATATTAAAGGTGTCATCTTTATATAGTTTTTTAAAGGTTTCTAAAAGTTTTTTAATTTTGTATGATTCTAATTTAAACTTTGATTCGTTTAAATATATACTATTGAAATCGTCATCGACAAAATAAAATAGAGGACTTAAATCTATCATTAAAGATTCTTCTTGTTTTGCAATTTGCGGATAAATATAAAGTTTGATGAATTCATCAGGATTATATACTTCTAAGAGCTTAATGAAAACACTATACTTTATTTTGTATTTATTTTCTAATATTTTTATAAATTTTTGATTAATGTTATAGTTTGACATTTAAACCTCCTACATTATTATTGTAGAAGGCTCAAAAAAGTCAATAGATAATTGTTATACAGGAACAACTCTACCTTCAGAGAAGCGATATGTAGTCGAAGAAGGTTGTTTTTCTTCTAACCATTTTTGATTTAATTTCACTGTTCTATTATTGGCGGTTATCTGAACAATTTTAGAGTCATTGGTATAGGAATATTTCGCATAAGTTCCGTGGGTTGTCTTACATGAACCTTTAAACAATTCTGGTAATTGCCAAATGTCATTGTAATTGTTTAGTTTTGATTCTATTGTTTTAAGATTACTTTTATAACCAAATTCTTTTGAATGTTCACTGTAACTATAAGCAGTCACAAGTTTCAGATCCCCATCAATCCAATCATTAAGTAAATCATTTTCTTTCAAGAATAAATCCCATTCATCTCTGGCTTCATAGGTTCCAGCTTTAATTGCTAACCATACATGAAGTTGTTCTACATTTGAGATGTTTTCAGCCGTTATAATCGTTTCAGAAAGATCTAATAGTTCTAATGCTTGATGGACGGTTTTATGTTTGACAGTTTGAATAACAATTTCATCTACATTAATAGTATGCTCAATATCGAGTAACGTTTTACGCATTCCATTTAGGTAGTCAGAGAAATAAAGTTGGTCAGTAGATAGTATTGCGAATTTTTTATTTGAAATATTGCAGAAGGCCACTTTCAATTTGATATTGCTTTTCATTTTACACTCCTTTTTATGTGATTGAAGTGCCTCTTTTTATAGACTTGGGGTTGTCTTATCTATTTTTATTTTAATTCAGTGCCATTATAATGTCAACAACTTTTTACTAATATTCATTTATTTTTTTAGGTGACGGTTACAGGTTAATTGGACTTACATTTTTATTGTGATTATAAGTATTATGATATAATATTAAAATTTGATGGACGTTGATAGATTCAATTAAATTTGCTATAATGTTTCTATCAATTAGGAGCTAGAACATGCAAGAAGAAAAAACGTATTATGGTGATGCTGTTGTTTACTTAAAATTTATTCCGGCAAAAGAATTGGCGAATATTGATGGTGCATTTGCGACATCTGTACATTGTTTTCCTATCAAAGATAAAGAATTAATGTTTACAACTAATCCTCGTGGCATCGATATTATTGGTGGGCATGTTGAAAAAGGTGAAACTGCAGAAGATGCTATGAAACGTGAAGCAATGGAAGAAGGTTGTATAACCATTAATTCAATGAAATTAGTGGGTGCTATTAGAGTAGACAACAGAGACAATCCTAAAGCTATTGAATCAGGGTATCCAGCGATTGGTTATCAATTTTTCTATGCTGTGACTGATTTTACAACTCATGAATTTAAAGCAGATTTTGAATGTACGGGTCGTATGTATCTTTCTCAGGATAAAATTCCAGAACAACATCATAAATGGTTGAAAACTCATGCTGATATCATTAATGAAATGAACACAATGTTAAAACCTGTTAAAAAGTTTAAAGCTAAAATTTAAAAAATGAGAACTGCTTAGGCTTCATTCAAAAATGAAAAATACAGTGAAGCCTATTATCGTTAAAATACCATATACAATAGTCATTTTTATTTTTAATTTTCTTAAATTATTAAAAAATGGCGTATCTGGCACTTTTCTATTAAGTCTATGTAAGATATCTCCTTGTCTTGAATACAAATATATAATTCCATTTTTCTCTACAACTGAAAACGACAACTTATTTTTATTCTTTATAATTTTATTTATTATTTTGGCTTCAAGCACTTTTTTGTTTCTAGCATAAGGTTCCATTAATAGTAAAATATCTACTATTTCCGTTATTGTAAAATGCTTTTTAGGATCTTGGTTTAATATTTTTTCAACATGAGATAATAGCATAATATTGACTCCTGTTTTTCTCTTAACTGTATTCTGTATCATACTAAAGTCAAATAGTTTAATAAGCTAATAGTTGACAACATTGACCTATCTTAGTAAAATTACGCAAAATATTGAGGTTAAACATGAATCAAAATAACGTAATTTTTAATGCTGAAAACCTTATTTCTACATTGGGTATTAAGAACCCTGAACAATATGTTATTGAATACGAATCAGATCCAAAAGCAGTCGATATTACTGCTAATTTTTTTGTGAATGCAAAAAGTAAAGTTCACAATAATCTAATGGCAGCAGATATTTTTGAAAACACTGCTAATCCGGGTTTTCAGGCTATTTTGAAATGTGCATTGTCAGCAGATGGCACAGTAGTATTTAATGTCGAATTTGATTCTCCTGAAATGAATCAGCTTCTTATTTTAATTAACCAATATATGCAGTTATATAAAGTAATTGCTGATCGCACTCTATTTCAGCCGTGTATAGAATTTATTAGTTTAGTTATTATGGGTGATTATACGAATGGTGTAGACTTATCTCTTGACCGTGTTTATATTAGTAGTTTGCAGATATCAGTACCTTTTGAAAGTAATTATAATAGAAAATTTATTGATATTGATTATGTTGTCAATGAATATCTTGAAAAAATGGAACTCAATAGACTTCCAGAGCATATCGATTTTGAACATTTAGCCCTCTTGGTTAATATGCAAAAAAATCTAGATGATATGGTTCGAATATGAAAAATAATGTGTTTACTTGTGCTAATATATTCTCAATGTTAGGTATAGAGATTAATCGGGACAATTTCTATATCAAATTTGAGACATCAGATGAGGATGGTACGTGGTCAAATGATTTTGTATCCAGTTTGGATATAACCACTCGAAAAAATGAAAAAAATGTGTTTATGTCTTATCAACATGAAGACAATGAATTACTTGCTATTAAACTAGAATTAAAAACATTTATTGTTAATAATCAACTAGAACCTTGTATTCCTATCAGTAATATTCAAGTCCAAAAAGCAATTAATCTGATTAACAAGTATATGAAGCTATTCATTGTAACTTATAATATTACAAAATTTCATCGTTATGATGAATTTGTTTTAAATTTGAATATAGAATGCAGTAATGAAAGTTCATTAAAAATTATAAAAGTATCTTCTATTAATACAGAAGTGTACAAAAATTATGACTGCTATTCTGAAAGCATTGAGTTTAACTTGGAAGAGTATATTAATAATTTATTAGAACCTATGGGCATTGACGGTTTGGATGAAGCCAGTGATGTTGAGCAATTAATTGAATTATTTAAAATGCAAGAATTAGTTGAAGAGATGTATTACATTTAAACCAAGGACATTTTAAAGTATTTGGTCTTAATGGTGATGTACTGAAAAGTGATTAATGGGTTCATTATCAATTTTGTTCCACACTTTTTCGTGGAAATAGAAAACAACCGTATTGATCATAGGTTCAACAATTGCCATAAGTCCACCCACCATCCAGTTTCCTGTGAAAGCATAACCTACAGTAAAGGCAACCATCATATGTAGAATGCCAAAGCTAAGTGTCTTTTTCATTTTATGTCTCCTTTTTTCTTTTAGTTTTAACATATTTACTAAATATAGTAAAATTTATTATTGAAATTGTTTTGATAGATTAAAACTATTAGCAGAAAATTATTAATTTGTAGCTTTTGCTTCCAATTTAATAATAAGTCCATTAGTAAAGGTATCGTCTACTGACGTAAATGTTGGTTTATTGGGAGCTAATACAATTTTTTGTTTGAAGCCATGGCGTTTTCCCTTAATATCATCATTCCATATAACAGCACTGGCAGTAAACTCTGTATTTAAATATTGATCAATAGGGAAGATTTTTAAACGTAGTTTGTAATCACTGTAATCATCTATTCTCTTAGGGTTATCCATAATAACATATAATCCTTTATATCGACCATCAAGTGAACTTACCCCAAGTTGTTGAGGATCTTCCTCGGTTATTAGAATAGACCCATGTTCTAATGGACCAGTAGGAAGTTTTGTAATAGTTCTATTATCATTTTTATAATTGATCAAAAATTTTTGATGTATAAGTTCTACCGGAACTCCTTTCTTATAGCCTTTCTTATAATCATTTTGTTTAGGAATATAAGAGAGTGTAGCTGTATATTCAATGTGTGCAAGTTCAGACATTGTAAAGTTATTGGCTTTAATTGGTTCAGCATGGATTATAGGAGATAATCCTATTAGCATTGATAATGAAAGAGTTCTAATCATGTTGACCTCGTTTATTTCTTATCCATAGTTTAACGTCATTATAAAAAAAATAAACCCCTACATCAATGTAAGGGTCTTTTTTTATCTTTTTAGAGTATTCCTCTTTCTTGCTTTCCGTTCTTTAACTTCTTCTTTTATATCACTCATTGACTCAGGGATATTGTTGACGATATTGGTTAAAAAGTTTTTCAACTTATTCATCTCATCATCTATTAATCTAGAACGTTGATTCGATGTTAATGATCTATCTTTATAAATTTCTCTTAATTTATCATTGTGATTTTCATAGGTTTCTTTTTGTTTGTAACTAATCATTCTCTGATAAAATTCTTTATTTTGCTTATCTAAATAGGGTGTAATATTTTTTAAAGCACTGTAATCAATTGGAATAGTGTCACGGTATTGGATATGAAGGTCAAAGACATGACCAATAACATCATTGGCTATTTTCTTAATCTGTTCTCTTTGTGGTTTTCTTAAAATTTCGTAGTTTTCGAAATAACGGGTATCAGGAACAAATATTCTTATGGATTGAGATTCTTCTCCAAATTTGTAATGACTAAATTTTACAGCCACAATATTCTCTTCGGCTACTAATATTTGATCGTTCGAGAAGCCAGTTTTCGTTTTACTAAATTTTTCTAAGTATTTATCTAGTAGTAATTGACAATTTTCATCAGTAATTGATTTGCTTTTATTAATAATAAGATAGCTCAATAAATCGTCTTCTTTTCCTGCATTCTGTTTAACATATTCATTTATGTCAAAATCTTTTGAACGTACAAGGTCTTTAAAACTTTTAACTTTCACAACTTCACATTGGATAAGTTCACCCGGTCTAAATAATACTTCACTTTCGATACTTTGCCCAGAAAGGTTCACGTCCACTACAGTGCCTTTTTTGGCAGTAGCAGTTAAGATAACGCCACAATATCCTGATATTTTTTCACCTTGAACATTACGTTTGGCTTCTTCCATAACCACTTCCATGGTTGGAAAATAGGTTTTTGTGGTAGTGGAAAAATCATAAGCGGTTTCATAACTTGGAGAAAATCCAGCACATTCTGATGATTGATAACCACCTTTTTCTTTTAGTTGTTTCATGAAAGTATCATATTTTTCTTTTGTAGAGAAATTAATGCCACGATAGACAGTAATATCTTCTTCATTCGGCCATTCAGCGAGCATTTCATTGAAATCAGATTCAAAATAGATTGGATTTTCATCTTTGGTATAGCTTCTAAGCTTTTGTCTTATGTCCATTGGTTCTTAAAATGTTTACTCTTTTAGTATATCATTAAATTTTATATTTTTGAAATAGTAAAAGTCATTGTTTGTAGATATAACATATTGACGTTTGTTGAGTATTATGATATTATAGGCACTCTTAACTAAAAGGACGCAATATCATGAAACTTCATAACCTACGACAACGGCACTAAACGAACACCTGTTTACTGTTTTTTATTGTCTTAAATTAATTAATTATGGAGTTTTAAAAATGAAACCTATTTATATCCCAAATTTCGTATCTAATCCTGATGCTGTATTTAATACGTTGTTGAATGAGTTGGAGTGGAAGAGATACGGTAATAAACCAAGAAAAGAATATTACTGTAATGATCATGATGTGCCTTATAGCTATGGTAATCCAGCATTTGCTGATACTTACACTAGAAGTCCTTATAATGATGAAATTTTGTCTATCAGAGCGAAATTGGAAGCTGAATTAAAATGTATTTTTGATGTATGTTTCTTGAATTTGTATGATGATTTTGCTGGTCACATTGGATGGCACGCAGATGATAGCCCAGAAATGGACCCTAATAGGCCAATTGTTACTGTAAGTTTAGGGGCTGAAAGAGAAATCTGGTTTAAAGAAAGACCTTCTGAAACTAGTTCTAAGGAAGTCACAAAAATTTTGTTGGGTAATGGTAGTGCTTGTATTATGCCTGCTGGCATGCAAGAGACACACTTACACAGAATCCCTAAAAACGATAGACCTTGCAGCGGTAGAATTAGCTTGACTTATAGAGGTTATACTGCTGTTTAAGTTGTATCAATTTAATAATGAATAGTTTTCTGTCTAAAACAGTGAGCTGTTCATTATTTTTTTTTATTAAACTTTTGTATAAATATATTTTAATGTATAATATAAAAAAAATATAATGAGATATGTTATGCAAAAAAAACTTATTGTATCATTAAGTCTCCTAAGCTTAATGATTTCGCAATCAATTAAGGCTGATTATTCGCTGTATTATCCTTTGAAAGATAAACCTCTAAATTTCGTAGTAAATGGTATAGATGGTTCTATAAAATTTGATAAGTCTACTATTCAACGTGGTGAGACAGCTAATTTAATATGGAATTATAAATACGCAAACAAAATTGATATTGAAAACCTTGGAACTTATAACAGCAATACAGGTTCAGTGCCTGTTAGTCCAATACAGTCAACAGCTTATAATACTATTGTTCACAATGGTGATAAGTCTAAAAAAGAAACAGTCTATCTTAAAGTTATTCAGCCTGATCCTAAAATTGCATTTAGTGCAGATCGTAATAAAATTGGTGAAGGTGAATCCGTTAATTTATCATGGACTTTGGAAAATATAGATTCAGCTAGCATTAATAATGGTATAGGTTCTATTTCAAATCAATCGTCTGTTAAAGTTTCACCAACACAAGATCAAACGTATACATTAACGGCTGTTGGTTATTTTGGAGAAAAAAGCGATTCTAAATCTTTAACTATTGACGTTATTAAAAATTCTATCATTGAATTCTTAACGGTTAATAAAAATAAATTTACCGTGGGTGAAAGTGCTGTTTTTAACTGGTCTGTTAGTGATAGTGAACGCCTTGAACTTTCTCCTTATGGTGTTGTTGATAAAACAACTAATACAGCCTCTATTCCACTCAATAGCTTAGGAAATTTCGACTACACCTTGAAAAGTACCAGTTTTAACAATTCTATACAATCGTCAGATGTTGTTAAAATTAGTGTGTATGGTATTCCAGAAATTACAAGTTTTACTGTTAATAATAAAAAAGCAGTAACCGTCGAAGCAGGTGATGACTTAAAATTTGATTGGATTTTAAAAAATAGTGAGAGTGCTGAATTTGATGGAGCAGCAGTAACAGGAAATTCTTCATCTATAAAAGCACCAGCCACTAATAAAAATTATCAATTGAATATTGTTAATGGTGCTGGCAAATCTGTTTCAGACAGTGTTGCTGTAACAGTTGTTACACCTGTTGATATTTCTACTTTTAGTTCACCTAGCACTGTATTTGCGAATGCAGCTTTCTTGCTTAACTGGACTGGTTCTGGAGCTTCGAAATATGAATTATCCAGCACATCGGGATCAGGAATAAATTCGACAATTGATGTTTCTGAACAAACTTCTAATACAGTAACTCCAACCGCTACTGGTAATTTTACTTATACTTTAAAGGCAACTAACTTAGCAGAAAAAACTGTTACTAAGACAACGAATGTTGTTGTAGAAGCTGATCCAACATTTACTAATCTATTAGTTAATGGTCAATCATCTATTACTGTATCGCCATCAACAGCACTTAATTTTACAACAACTGGTATGAGTTCTGGATCTTCACTTAAGGGAAAAAACAGCGATGGTACCAGTGATATGACGCTTCCAACATCAGCTAATTCAACAGCAGGTACCACTAATTATTATGGAGTTGTTAGTAAGACGTTAAATGAAGTAACTCGTAACAGTTCTGTGCGTTCAGTATCAGTAACTGTGGTAGATGCACCAACTATTGGTGTTGTGACAGCACCAACATCAGTATTTAGTAATGCTGCATTCAATATTTCTTGGTCTGGTAGTAATGTTATTAACTATACTATACGTGGTAATAGTGCTGCATCGGGTGTTCCAACAAGTGATGTTAATTTAGATACTACAACAACAACAACTGTAACTCCAACTGCTGCTGGTACTTATACCTATACTATTACAGCAACTAATGCTGCGAATGTTAAAACTACTAAGACAGTAACTGTTACTGCAGAAGCTTCACCTACCTTTACAGGATTTACGGTTAATGGTCAGGCGACCATTAACGTAGCTCCATCAGCTACATTATCATTTGTAGGTTCTGGATTTAGTTCAGGAGCTACATTACAAGGTCGTAATAGTGCAGGCACTTCAAATTCTACTTTGCCTACAACTGCTAGTGGAACTGCGGGAACAACCACTTATTACGCTTCTGCCATGAAAACGATTAATGGAATAACCAATTATAGTGCTACACGTTCTGTTTCGGTTACTGTTGTTAATGCACCAACAGTTGCATCCATATCTAATCCAACATCTGTATTTGAAGATAGTCCATTTACGATCTCATGGAGTGGAACTAATGCAACAAATTATAAGATAAAATCTAATAATGCTAATTCTGGCATTTCAACCAGCGATGTTGATTTAGATACAGCAACGACTACATCTATAACGCCAACTGCTGCTGGCACATATACTTATACAATTACAGCAACTAATGCTGCCGGGGTTACTGCAACCAAGACAACCAGTGTAACAGTAGAATCATTACCAACATTTACAGGATTTACTGTTAATGGATCGTCTACAGTAACAGTGGCTCCATCTAGTGCTCTAACATTTTTAGGCATAGGATTTAGCTCTGGTGCAACCTTACAGGGGCGTAACAGTGCAGGCACAACAAATGTTACATTACCTACAACTGCTAGTGCAACGGCTGGAACGACTACTTACTATGCTTCTGCAATGAAAACTGTTAATGGTGTTACCAATAATAGTGCAGTTCGCTCAGTATCTGTTGTTGTTGTAGATTCTCCTGCCATCTCATCTATTACAGCTCCAACATCAGTGTTTGCTGATGCTGCATTTACGATGTCTTGGTCGGCAAGTAACACGATAAACTATAAGATAAAATCTAATAATGCTTCATCTGGTATTTCGACCAGTGATGTTGATTTAGGTACTGCAACTTCTATTGCTATTACACCAACAGTAGCAGGAACTTACACATATACATTAACAGCGACTAATGCGGCTGGTGTATCCACAACATCTACAAAGCAAGTTACAGTTGAAGGACTTCCAACATTTACTGGTTTTACTGTAAATGGTTCAACAACTGTTAATGTGGCTCCATCTGCAACATTATCATTTTTAGGTTCTGGTTTCAGTTCAGGAGCTACATTGCAAGGTCGTAACAGTGCTGGCACAGCAAATGCTACTTTACCGGCAACAGCTAATGCAACGGCTGGAACAACTGTTTATTATGCTTCAAGTGCTAAAACATTGAATGGTGTAACTAATTACAGTGCTGTAAGAACAGTTACTGTGAATGTGGTAAGTGCTCCAGTCATTTCCTCTATAACAGCACCAACACCTGTGTTCATGAACTCTCCATTTACAATGTCATGGTCAGGGACGGATGTGAGCAGTTATAGTATCAAATCAAATAGTACAAATTCAGGTATTTCAACTACTAATATTGATCTAGGCACTGCAACATCAAGAGCAATAACACCAACAGCAGCCGGAACTTATGTTTACACCCTTACTGCCACGAACTCAGCAGGTGTTAGCACAACTAAAACAGCTACTGTTGTTGTTGAAGGTTTACCTACGTTTACTGGATTTACTGTCAACTCATCTGGCAGTATTAATGTGGCTCCATCTGCTACATTAACCTTTACAGGTACTGGTTATAGCTCAGGTGCGGCACTACAAGGTCGTAACAGTGCAGGCACAACAGATGCAACTTTACCAGCAACAGCAAGTTCAACGGCAGGAACCACAAGTTATTATGCATCAGCAGTAAAGACTTTAAATGGTGTTACTAATTATAGTGCTGTTCGTTCTGTTTCTGTTACAGTAGTTGCAAACCCAACAGTAACAATTACAGCTCCATCAACAGTGTTTTCAGGTGAAGCGTTTACAATGTCATGGGTAGGCACTGATGCTGTTAACTATAAAATAAAATCAAATAATGCTGCATCTGGTGTAGCTACGACTGATGTTGACTTATTAACGGCAACTTCAAGAACAATAACACCAACTGCTGCAGGCACCTATATCTATACAATTACAGTTACGAACTCAGCCGGTGTAACAGCTACAAAAAATGCAACAGTTTCAGTGACTAATAGTTATTTAAAAATAGTTAACCCACAAGCATCAAGTGGTATCTATAATGTAACAAATGGTCAAGGTGGAACATTCCCTGCGTATGTAGATATGTCAATGGACGGTGGTTATTGGTTGCTTATTGCTCGTTGGACAAACTATCCAGCATCAGCAGGAGATAAATCATTTAACAATGTTGTTGTAAAAGGTCAAAATTTAGCAACATATACAATGGATGCTACAAACTATCCAGTAGTGCCTTCTGGTTATTCAAACACCAGTACACGAGCATTGTTTGCATCAGGTAATGCTACTTGGGTGAGTCGTTATGGTCAATGGCAATCATTTAATACATTTGCAAGTGGGTCAACTATTAACTCAGGTGGTTTCTCTGTAAGCACTCCACTTGGAGCTAAAACCTTATATGCAGTAGTAACAGGTTGGGCAAGTGATGGTACAACAAGTGCTCCAATGTCATCTGTATTTGGCCTATGGACTGCATATGGTAATGGTGGAGACTGTGGTGGAGCTGGTATTGTTACGCCAAACAGAATATGTGCGGCATTAAGTAACGGATTACAAGCTAACCACCTTGATTACACATCAGTAAAAAGTTTATACATAAAAGCTTCAAACTAATAAAATGCAAAAAATAAAAAGACCTCTAAGGTCTTTTTTATTTATCGTAAGTTTCGGTTAAATTAATCAATGTAAATTGATAATAATAAAAAGCACCAGTATCAATATATAAAACATTACCTAATTCAATCGGTTTAGGAACAATAGTATGTCCAACATAAACATAATCAATATTTTTAATTTTTGTTTTATCCTTTTGTTTATATTTTGAACGACCCCATACAGCTTCATTTACAGCATGAAAGTTATCCATTCCCTTGGTTTCTGACAATCTCTTTTTAAAAGCTTTCCAGTTATCATTTGGGACTTCTGCGTGAATAATGCCAATTTTTTTATCATTGACTTCCAGTTCGATAGCAACTGGCAATGTTTCAAGTTTAACAACTATGGCTTCTTTCTCATTATCTGGTAGATCTAAGAACCACTCTCCAGCATATTCATTGAGATGTGTAGGGTAATCATTATATCTCCAAAAATCTATAACAATTAATTCATGGTTACCTAATACTGGATAAAACCATGGCTCATCTATTAATGTGAAAACAGCAAGCGATTCATCGCCTTTATTGACTAGATCTCCAACAGAAAACAAACGATCTTTTTCAAAATCGAATTTTATAGACATGAGATAGTTCATGAGTAATTTGTAAGACCCATGAATGTCACCAATGACAAAATCTCTACCTTTGGTATTTTTACTAACGTTTTTAATGTGTGGTATTAATGCCATTTTTTACTCCAAATACATTTCTAGTAATTTTAACTCTTTTTTTGATAACTTAAAAAAATTCTTTCCAAATAATGGTTGTGCATATCGTTCACTTAGTTCGTCGTCTAATCCTTTTTTAAAGTCTATTCGGTTACTATGTGAAACTTTTATACCATCTACCGTTAAGGTATAATGTTCAACATATTGATAATCTAAAACCTTTTCATTATCTACATTCAATTTTATATAGGATTTATTAAGAATTGCATAGTCTCCATGCTGTAACATTTGAAAATCTTTATGATGTCCAAACATTCTAGCCACCCATGTAATTAACCACATATTGGTGTTTGTCACTTCATGTTCACCAGCAGCAGACAAATTATAAAAAGATCGTTTTATCTGATGTCTAGGTATTGTTATTTTTAAAACACCACCATCTAAATTTCCATAAAATCTTGATGTATAAATATTATTTTTATTTTTTTCGTTATCAACAATATTTTGATATAACTTTAATGACGTAGAATCATTAAAGATAGTCCAGTAAACTTCATATCGATGTTTTTCTGCTACTAACTTTGGATCGTCTTCATATGCGGCGATATCCTCCAAAAAATCATCTGGATACGTTGACAAATCTTCGATTAAGATATGATTTCTTAATGTTTTAAGGATGTCTGTAATTAATAGATTATTCAGTAAAATTTCTTCCAATTTAAACCTCTTAAGTATTATTCATCTCTAAAACTAAAATGTCATCATCTGTCAATTCATGTATCTTTTTATTTAAAATAGGTAATATGTAAACATTTTCAATCATCGACTTCAGTTTTTCTTCAAAATCTTCATCAGTTGTTGTGCTAATACATTGATAAAACCCTTTTAATCCCATCGCTGTTTGAACTTGATTTCTTATACCATAGTAAGCATATTTTATGATGTAATTTATGTTATTATCCTTATCGAAAACCAATTTCTCTACTTTTTGAACATTATGATTATAAGGATGCCTAATGTTCACTTGTTTTTTAAACAGTCTGTTATATAACTGTATTAAATTACTTTCTTCATCATTTAAAGCAATGCTTACAGAATTATTAAAATAAGATCTATCAATAAAACAAGGAGAAATATCGATTTCTGATTCTAATAGTAATTTGCTCTCTTCGATATCAAATAATATGGAAGAACTTATTATATCACATTTTTTATCTTTTGTGTAGTTTTTATAATAAAAAGATAACTCTAATGAAACAAGTGAGAATTTTGTTCTAACATTCCATTCTAATAATATTTTATGCTTGTTTTCATGAAGAGTATTTAGTGAGGCTTCATTGAAATTATCAAAATTTAACCAATCATTTTTTCTAAATGCACTAAAATCTTTGATGAGCACTGTTTTTTTAAGGTTTTCAAATATCAGACTGTTCATATGTTACCTCAATTTAAATTTGGTGCATTTTAAAAACAATAATGTCATCATCTGATAATTCATCGAAATTTTTACCTAAAATGGGTAATGTGTATTCTGCACTTATATGATTTTTTACTTCCGTTGGAAAATCACTGTTTGTTCTTTTCGTGCTTGTCATGAGCATTAATTGTTTTGATAAACCTGCCGATATTCTTCTTCTGGTTAAAAATTCATAGTAGACCATGTATTCAATATTGTCTTCTATTTTTAACATAGTTGTTTTTTTTAACTTGTGTTCGACAATTTGAGTTGATTCTATTTTTCCATCAAAAAGTTTTTTATATGATTGAATGACGTTGAAATCATCACTAGTATAATGATTTACAGTTGCTTCTTTTATGAATTTAGGTTGTAAAAATCTTTCATCAATATAAACAAGAATATAATCAGCCAATGGTCGATTGTTTAATGTAAATGGAACTTTAAACTCAATTTGAATGTTTGAGTTTTCTATTGGGAGTGTGTAAATAACTCCAGATGTGTCCCAGCTATTTCTTTCTGGACAAATTTTATCGAATACAATTTTATCTCTATTTAACAAAGCATATTCTAAATGTTCTGTATTTTTATTGACCATGAGTTCTTCTAATTGAGAATCATTTAAATCTTTCAAGTTTTCAATAAATACGCCTGTTTGTATTTTTTCAAGAGCTGCTTTTAAACGTTGCGTTTTTTCATTTTTCACATGGGTATTCAAATCAGCAAAATCTTTAAATTTTTTCATATTATTTCCATTTTTAATAGAATTAGTTCGTCTTCTGTTAATTCAAAAAAAGACTTACAAAATAGCTCACTAGTATAATGGGTTGTGAGATAATCGTCAAGTTGTTTACTAAGGCTTTCCTTATTGTCTACTCGATATATTAGCATTTCGTTAGCCGAAAATCTGTCAAACGATTCAAAGACATATTTATGAATATAACGAATTTCGTTTTTTTCTATTTTTATATATTTATGAAGATAGATACACATGTCATTAATTTTAATATAGGACATAACACCATCATTATGGTGAACAAAATCTCCAAACACATTTGTAATCATTTTTAAGTTATGAGATGATTCTTCTCCAAATGAATGTTCTGTGTTGTATAATTTAAAATTATTTTTTAACAAGTATTCAGGTATTCTTATTACTGATTTTCTTTTTTCTATATCTTCATGAATTTCATAAATTTGATTATCAATGTATTTTTTGTAACTTATTGGAAAATTTAAACTTATTTCATGACTATTATTTTTGTATGAAAAACTTTTTTTCCAAATTGGTTTTATATGTAAAATACTTTCTGTTATTTCACTGATATAGTTTTTGTTTTCCATGCAAAAGAATAAATCCCATTCAGATTTTGTTATATGTGAAAAGTCATCGATGAGACATTCTTGAATTAAAACATTATAAAGTGAATTTGTATTTTCCATTTTAATAAACCTTTTATTTGTAATGATATATTTTTACCATATTCAATTCATCATTATTTAATTCTGAAAATTTTTTGTCTAGTAACATAATGACATATTCTTGGGTGAGTAAATTATCTAGTAATTCAAAAAAAAATGGATCTCTGATTTTTGTAGATTGAAATCCATTACTCATGTAATGAATAATGTAATCTTCTTCAAATAAGGTTTGATTTGCTCTTTTATCAAATCGGACATTGGAAAGATTAACTAATGAATACTGATTAGATGGTTGATGGGTTATTATATATTTTCGATCTAATAAATTTTCTAATTTTCTAATTAAATTAATATTTTCATAATAATGTAATGGAACTTCATTTGAAACTAATCTATATTTTTTTCGAATGGCTGTATGTGGCACACCTTGAACGCTTACAATATTACCATCATTAAAAGTAATTTGAGGGCGAAAACCGAAGTGATCGCCCCCCATTAAAATATAATCTGGGGTTAACCAGTCATCAAAGACTTCAGTTAACCAGATTAATAAATCGTTTCTATTGTTCAATTGACACCATAGTAGGTGAGGAAATTGTCAATATTAACTTCTTGACCACGGAAATTATCATACAATTTCAATGGTTCAACACTGCTGCCTTTTTCTAAGAATTCACGTTTAAACTTGATAGCGTTCTTTTCTTTATCTTCAATTACATGCATGAACGCATCCACTGAATAAATATCAGCCCACATGTATCCATAGTATCCAGCACTATATCCACCTGCAAAAATATGCCCAAACGTATTAGGGAACGATGTATCTTCGTCTACTCGTGATGGTAGAATTTCATTTGCAATTGATTTATAAAACTCAGTAATATCACCATCAAATGTGTTATAAAGGTTAATGTCAAAAGTAGCCAAAACCAATTGACGGGCATACATGCTACCTACGTTATAATTTTTAGATGCAATAATGGCATCTAACATGCTTTGTGGAATTTTCTCACCTGTTTCAATATGTGATGATACAGAAAGTAAGAACTCAGTATCATAAGCAAATTGTTCTAGCATTTGACTTGGAATTTCAACAGCATCCCGAGCCATACCACTGGTCCCTGCCATGTCAGAATATTGTACTTTTGAACTAAAATGATGAACTGCATGTCCCATTTCATGTAAGAAAGTAACAATTTCATCAATATCCATACCAATGTCTTTTTTATTAATATTACAGCAAAGTGAAACTAAGCCTACATCATCAAGTGTTACACCAGACATGCCAGATACCCAAGCCCCACTTCCTTTCAGTTCACGTTCATACATATCTACAATAAGACGAGCTTTTAATACATCACCTTCATAGACTTTGAAACATTCAGTATCTTCATAAGGTAGATTGAAAGATTCAGTGTCTTTTACAAAAGTAAATCCAAAAAGTTTTTCAACAAGATTAAACACACCTTCAAATACACGTTCTTTATTGAAATAAGGACGCTCCATATTGAATTCATATTTCAATAGTTGTTCTTTTTTAATGTTGCCATAATAACTACGATTCCACTTTGGAATATCATTGATGCCAAATTCTTGTTTTACAAAACGATTAAGGGCTTCGTATTCAACTTTTGCCAAAGGTTGCATCTTTTCTTTAATTCGATTAAGGAATTGAGCAACTGTTTCATAAGTTGGAGCCATACGATCTTCCAAAGCCATTTCAGTATACGATTTGTAACCCATAATATTGGCAATAGATTGCTTCAAATTCAAAATTTTCTTGGTAACTTCAGTGTTATCAAAATTAGAACGTGGTGAACCCGGATAACCACTGGCTTCATAGAGAATTTTTTTCAATTCGTCAGAAGTGGACTTAACCATAAGGTCACCCATGGTATTCTGATTAAATTTCATAACCAATTGACCATCAATTTCTTTAAACGCTTCAAGATCTGTTTCTGATAATGTAGCTTTTACTTCTGGTGTAAGGACGTATGACCATTCTTTTTTAGAATCGATAAGGTTTTTGCTAAATAGCATTTGAGCAGATGATAATTCTTGACTAATTGCGTTGAGTTCGTCTTGTTTGTCTTTTGGTAAATTAATACCAGACTTCTCAAAGCTTTCAAGGTATCGTTTTTTCAAACGTTCTTCGGTTTCATTTTCAGTGATAAGAGATTTAATAAACTCATAATGTTCGGGATCTTGGCTAAATGGATCAGAGTGTTTTTCATACTCTTTGATCATAAATTCATAAAAATCGCTGGTTTCATCAGTCTTTTTTACGCTTGAAAGATAACTATAACGAATAAACATGTCAGACAATGCTTTAGATTGAATATCTTCTTCTTTTTTGTAGTCTTTAAATTTAATGCCTTTATTATTTTTGATATAATCATAAATCCAAAGTTTATAATTTTCAAAAACAGACAGAAAGGTTTCTTTATCAGTAGCTTTTGGTTCAAATAAGTCTTTATTAAACATTTAAATCTCCTTAACAATTTCGATGATTATACCTGTAACAATTAAAAAAATCAATCAAGATTCCAATAAAAAAGTAATTGACAAGTTTATTAAATTAATGACTTTAACAAATCGGTTGGGTCAAGCAAATACGGTGGTTTAGATGCATTGAGTGCCCATTCAGTAACAGGTGAAGTCGCTGTTGATTTATACATTTCAATGTGTAACATAGCCATTGGTCTACCTTTGTCTTTTAATAAAACTGTTCGAATATGACCAATCACTTCACCTGCTTGAATAGTATCGCCTTCTTTTAAGTGCTCTACTGGAATAAGTTCTCCATAGTTAATGATGCAATCATTATGTTCAACAAAGATGGCATATGTATTATTCCACCAAGGGGTATTAGTAATCTCGCCAGTAAATGGAATTATTTTTAAAATTTTTCCTTTCTCTATAGCAATAACATCATCACCTTCTTCCGCATAAAGATCAACACCTTCATGAATATGATTTTTACGCACATAACCAAAAGACCCCGGATGCGGTGAAACGGGAATTTCTGTAGTTTCCTTGTAAGAAGTTAAGAATGCTGTATTACTGTTGTTAATGGTAATGTTTTGTTTTCTTAGTGGAAAATATTTTAACATAATTCACTCCTATTTAAAATCTGAGTTATACTATTTATTTCGATATTATAGTTTATTTTATTGAAAATATCAACCAATTAAAAAACTTGTTTTTGTCTTATGTTCGTGTATAATCAAAAATGAAAGGGAGTATTTAAAATGAAAAAGAAACTAATTATATTTGACTGTTATGGCACTTTACTAACGTCAACTATGAGTAATCCGCATACCAAATTTTTAACTGCTGTTGGGCTTAATCCAAAAGATTTCCGCCGAAAAGTGATGACGGAAAAAAACATTGATTGGCGTAGTATTATCCCTAAACATATCAGTGATGAAGTACTTGCTGAAACTCTAGACAGTTTACAATTAGAATTGAAATTGGCCTTAAAAAACATCACACCTTATTTATCAGATATTGGTAAAAAATTGGACGAATTGAGAGAAGATTATACTGTTGTCTTATTATCGAATCTGGCTCCTGAATATGCTCAGCCTATTGAAAAATATTTAGCGAAACATGTTGATCATTGCTTCTATTCTTTTGAAATTGGCAAATCAAAACCAGACCAAGAAGCTTTTGAGCATGTAATTCATTGGTATGAAAGCAATTTTGAAGATATTAATCCAATGGAAATATTGGTGGTTGATGATAATAGTCAAAACATTAGCAAATGTAAATTCATGGGATGTCATACGTTTTTAGTTAATAATAGTTTTTCAGAGTCACCATTTTCAATAAAATCATTTTTTGCTTGGCTAGATGATAAAGATCTTTAAGTAACTCAGCTCTGTTTCGACAGAGCTTTTTCTTTTTTCTTAGCAATAAGCATTTCAAGTTTATTCAAATGCATATGGCTTGCACATGCATAGTTGGTTCCACACACTAAACATAATGCAGATCTTTTGATATATTCTATATTTGAAGAACTTTTTAATTCTCTAAACTCAATAATTTCGACAGGTGAACTTACTTCGTCACAAATATCACACCTTTGTTCGGTTTCATTCATAATAGACCTCATTTTGATTAATTATTATATTAATTATTTTTTTTTTAGTCAATCGTTAGTTTGTTAGGATCTTAAAATTATTGTAATTTGTCTAGTATTATGGTATAATTTTGTCAATTTATGATACGGAGCTGTTATAATGAGTCTTGATTTCCATACTACAGAAAACTATAAATTGTCTAAATCAATTTTTCGAAAATTCCCAACTCGTGATTGGAATAAAATGTTGGCTGATATTCAAAGTCATGTGGACTACAGGGAAATTAATCCAAGGATTGTAGATTTCTTAACACAGTTGAAACCTATTTTTTTTGGTTCAAAAAATTATTTTATCAAAATTTTTAAAGCTTCCAATTACGTTGTTGAAAATGAGAACACTCTTTATACTTTTAATATAGAAATTTATCTAGAAAAACAACGTATTGTCGAATTAGAATATTTTCCTATGCGATCTGATGGTCTACCTAGTGCTTATAATTATTATGAGTTTTGGATTGATCCACAACTGATTAATAAACAATTGTTGGTTAAAAAAATCTATCATTTAAATGATGACTATAAAATTGAATTTAGGAATGATATTTTCTTTAACTCTAGTTTTTTTGTTGATGAAGATAATCACCGTATTTGCACAACCATTAAAACAAGAATTATAGCTGATGGTAATACAAAAAGCATTGTTGATGTTATTTATGACTTTGAAGCATTGTGTAATGATCTTGTTAATGAACCAAAGAAAGTTGCCCATGCTCTTTATTTCAGAAACAAAGAGGTTACTTATGAAGATTTTCTAAAAAATGAAAAAGATTCACATATGATTGCTGCCATGATTAATATTTAAGGAGTTTTTATAATGTGTGATCACTTATTGGTTTCACGAGAGAATTTCAGAGATTTTTTACGTTCTAAAAAGTTTGATGTCACTGAAGTTCCAATCCTTGCTGATTATTTTACATTAACATCTCCAGATGAAACTGGATACATCATGTCTATTACTAGCACTCTAGATAAAGTGATAGCAGTTGTTTTTGCATCATCAAAGAAAAGTTGATAAATCAAGAAAAATTCAAAATTATGGCAAATTCAGGGGCTTTGAAAAAGTCACTTTCCCTATCAAAGACATTAAACAAATGGAAGGTCTGCTGAACCATGTTATTATCAATGATTGGTCTAAACATGCTATGCAATTGATTAACGCTATACAATTGTATCAGTCTGTCATGAATAATTTAGATATTAAACATGTTTCTATTAATATGCCAAAGTTAAGTGAAAGCAAAAAGAATATGGAGTATTTTGAATTGTTTAGTATTATTGATGATGGCATTTGTTATAACCATAATCGTCATAGTTTTAAAATTATTTTTGGTTTAAATATTCATATTCAAATTAAAGATAAGAGTGCTATTTACATTCACTTTATTGAGTATTTTAAACAACGAATTTTGAAAAAAATCCCTAATCATGAAATTAATGATACGATCTTTAAATTGATTTCAATGCTCAATTATTAATTTTATAAAAAAAACTTTTGTTTATTGACATAATAAGCTTTCTGATGTTATTATGTCATAGACAACTTTGATAAATAGGAGGAAGCTATGTCACAGCTAAACGCAATCTAATAATAGAAATATACACTAATCATTCCAGATTATATGATTTGGACTTTCATATAAACTCATCTGTCAAAAGTCCTGACGAAACAACTTTATTTACCACCTCTGGTATGCAACAATTTAAACCTTTGTATTCCAATCCAGAATATATCAACACATTTACTAATATTCAACAATGTTTACGCATTAATGACCTAGATGAAATAGGTGATGGCACACATTTCTTAAAATTTGAAATGATAGGATTGTTTTCATTTAGAGAATGGTCACTTAAAAAATCTATTGATTTCATGTATTCATTTGTTAACAAATTGGGTATTAAACCTGACTATGTAACAATTCACCCCGATAAATATGAAGAATGGAAAGACCTCTATTCTGAATACGATATTGAAGTTCGTAAAGATAACGAATGTATTTGGTCTGATGGCAGTATTGGGGGCTATTGTACAGAGTTTTATAAAAATAATGTTGAAATAGGTAATATTGTTAATACTATGGACACTTGTATAGACGTAGGTTTTGGCTTAGAGCGTCTCCTTGAAGTTACAGGAAATTTGGTTCCAAAAAGCAAAGTTCAGATTTTAGAAGAAACTGCTTTGTTATTAATTGAAGATGGTGTAGTTCTTGGACATAATAAAAAAGAGTATATTTTAAAGAAATTGATTACTGAATCTATATTTAATGGCAGTCAAATCAGTAATGATTTTTTTGATAGAATACGATTTAATCAAGAAAAAGCTTATGATACTTATATGCGAAAAAGAAATCACAAACGCTTTAAAGACAAAGACAACATATTTTGGATGGACACATATGGTTTTAATATCAATCGTATGGATGAATATGTTATGGTGTTTGGAAAAAAAGAAGACTCGTGAGAGTCTTTTTTTAAAGATTTATTTGCCCTAGATATTCGGCTTGTATGTAGTAATCTGGTGTTGTAGAGCTGGAACAATATTTCTCATTGGTTTCTTGGACCATTTTTTTAGCTTCTTCTTCTGATGTATAATCAGTTGTCCATCTATCTTGTCCCCAACCACGTTCACTTTCAAGATAACTTACTCTGTATACTGTTGGCATAATATAGTCTCCTTTTTTCTTATTAATATCATATTTTTTAGCAATATCAATAAGGAGAAAGAAAATATATTATGATTTAAAAAAGTTATCCAAATTTTTTCCATTTACCATGTTTTAAATGAAAACGAGAGTATTTGGGAGGCACAAAATGATTTCCTTTGCAGGGAGGATGGGAGTCTTCACCATAAAGACGCTCCCATAATGCAATATTTCTAAAATTGACTTTTGGTTGGAGAAATTTATTCATCATTTTATTCATTTTTTTAGCCATTAACGGTAAGTGATTTGAAGGCCATTTTCTCTTGCCCACAAATTAATCAAGTTATCTTCTTCACCTGTTGTTTTCCTATTTGCAAAACCACGAGCTTGAACAATGGAGTAATTTGAACGTACTTCAATAGTTACTTTTCTTTTATTATTAACTTTTAATGACCAGATTGAAGTTAAGCCATTAATGCATGAATCTTTATATCCATACACACAGTGGTGTTGTTTAGAACCTTCTTCCAAAAGATCTTTCGATGTTTTAATTTGTGTCAAGGTCCAGTGTTCGCAGCTAGGTTCGCCTTCTTTACGAATCAATTCAAAGTCTTTAAATGCATGACCTGTCCAAGAGAAAGATCCCATTTTTTTAATTCTACGAAGTTGATGGTGCCAATCATGCATTCTTTTAGTCAATGATGGAAGCGTCCAACCATTACCAAAAATATTAAAGTTAGCATTAGCCAATTTTTCAGCATTAATAAAGTCTACCAAATCGTTTATTTTTTCTACGGTGTCTGGTGTTTTATTTTCTTGTGCGAAGAAACGGATGACGCTCTTCCAAAAGTCATCTTCGTAATTTTTTTCATTCAATTTCGATTTAGCGATACGCAGGGCGATTCCAGCACGATTACCTTCTGCAGCAGCAATAGCGTACACAATTGCTTGATCAATAGTCAATTCGAAAGGGCAGTTGACAAAAAGAGCACCTTCTTTTTTAGTCAAAAAAGTTTTCAAATGTTCTTTGTAAAGCGAGCCACCTGTTGCGGCACAAACAAACCATTTTCGGTAACGAATAGCCGATGATTTTTTCTTGGTGTTAGGGCGTTCTGGGATGGTGGGGCCTTCCCATACTTGTTCAAGAATTTTGGGTGTTTTGTATTTGGCAAAAAGGAATTTAGCCAAAAGTTTGACTTTTTTGTCACGATTATTGGATTTAGAGCTACATTTGAATTCATCAGGATCATTAATAGCCAATTCGAGCAATTCAGGCTCAATTTCAGCTACAATAGGGACTTCTTGTCGAGTCGAGTTTGCAATTTTTACTTTGTTTGAATGCATAGCAATAGATTGCTTGAAACGCAATTCATTGTTTTCAAATTCTTCAATTTTTCTTTTGTTTTGCTTACCCATTACTAAATACCTTTTAGTGACTTAATCTATAATATTTTAATGATAACACAAATTGATACATCAGATCAAGCATTTTCTTTGTATTGTTAAAAGATATTTCGTTGACTTTAAAGCTCAAAAAATGTATTATAGTAGGCAACTATGAGGACTTATAATGAACCGAAGAAAAAATCATAAAATTCTACGAGGATTTAAAAATGGGCATCATTTGGAAACAACTTTTGAAGTTTCTAAAAATGATAAATTAAATTCTTTCTTTTCACCTGAGTCTGAGCATCTTCTTGTTCATTATAAATATGGTATTCGCTATTGTGTAATGGAGAATGGTTTTCCTTATTTTTATAGGCAGGAAGAAGATGGTTCTTTAACTTTTGATATTGATTGTTCTAGTGATGTTGATTTCTTAGTAACTGAACACTATTCAAATTTTGAGCATATGTTGACTCTTTTTAGAAAATTTAATAAAATTAACAGTCAATATGCAGAAAAATTTTTTATTGATGCCTATGCACATTACAAGCATCAAGTTAACGCTTCATTTGGCTATGCTTACAATTTAGATAATGATGACCATGTAGTGAAATATCAAATAAAAAGCGATTTTTTATTAGACATGGAATTTCATTTTATTGATTCAACGATTGTTTTGCGTTGTAAGTATAAAGACAATAATATAAATAAGAGTACTGTTAAAATTATTGCTGGTCCATTTGAACATGTGTGCAGGCAAGCCTTTATGGAATCAAAAATTTTCACCTGCCTTAATGATGAAGTTGTAGAATTTAATGCCGATTTTGATCAATTGTTTAAATTAAGTGAAATTGTTGATTATTAAAATTTACTTTTTTTGCTTATGTTGTATAATAGGTGTATAAATAACAACAATTGGTCAAGTAATGCCATTATTCAAAAAATCAATTTCTGAGAAATTAAATCTAGATTTGATAAATTTTGCTGATAGCGAGAAGGAAACTCTCGCAAAAAAAACATTGTATTTAAGAAGTGATGCTGAAAAAGAGCAACGCAATTTATCAGTGATAGGTTTATCAACAGGTGTTTCAACTACGATAGCTTTTGGCAGTATGTTAGCGTATGTTACTAATACATTACCACTAGATGCTGTCCAGTCTGCTGCTCAAATAGGAATTATTCCAGCCGTTGCTACGTTCGCAGCAACTCCCTTAATGAATCTTTATGATAAAATGAAAGATGGTTTGTGTAAAATTTCAGGTGATAAATTAAAATCTGTTAATGATTATGAGTATGATTATCAAAAATTATCTTTATTCAAAGATCGTATTGCTGATAAATTGGAAACACCTATTATTAAAGAAAATCAATATATTACTGCTGAAGAAGTAAAACGTGAAGGAAGAGAATACCTCTATAATGCTTTTGCTACTGGTGTTGTAGGGACAATGCTGGCGGCTGGTTTAAGTAATGAATTTACTAATGCTTTACCGGCTGAATCTGTTGAAACCATTATGACGGCTGGATTATATTCATTGCCATTATATGCTGTATCACCTTTATTAAATCTTATTGATAAATGTAAGGAAAATTATAGTAAAGTTACTGCATCTTTACGAGCTAATGCTGATTTATCCAATGAAATTGATAGTGGCTTAGAACGCACTGTTTTTGCAGCTCCATTGATGACAGCCAATCAATTAGATGTAGGTCTTATGACCAAAGTGACAATAAATAATGAAATACCAGCAAAACAACCAGAAGTTCCAATGATTCAGGATGGACTTATGGATAAAGCTGATTATTTACAACTAGTCAGTGATGTTAGAAAATCTTATGCAGATTTGCTTCCAGCACCAACTGTTGAACCAATGCAATTAACTGATAACAACTATTTTGTTGAAGCTGAAATTGAACAAGAAATTAATCTAGCTATAGACAATTCAAATATAAAAATTAACATGCCTGATGCTAATGTTATCGAAGTTCCTTATGTTAAAGATAATTTGAAACAACCATTATTCATTGATGCTCTTGTTAAAGAAAAAGAAGACGTAAAACCAAATCCTGTTCCTGTGGTAGAAAGTAATGAATTAAGTAAAGATGACTTACTTAAATTTGTAAGTAAAATAAATGAAACTTACAAGCCATTGCCAGAGCCAAAAGGTAGACAAATACCAAAAGAAGTCTTTATTTTTGATGAGCCTGAAATGAAAGATGTTCCGAATTTAGAAATTAGTGCTAAAAGAGATGTTAATAGTGAACTTTCTATGGTTATTCCAAAAGAACTTGATGGTTTAACTGCAAGAAGATCAGATGATGCTTTACCAGTGCTTGAAATTCATGACAATGGATTTAAAGTGAAAGCGGGTGATGATGTTAAACAATTCTTCAAAAAACATATTTTAAAACAACAAGCCGAGTTAAATGCTGCACCAGAACAATTGGCTGCAAACAAACAAGAGCGTATAAGACCTCGAATGTCTGTTTAAATAGAAAACGAATAAAAGATCCCAAAGGTCTTTTTTTGTTGTCTATATTTTTTAAATATGTTATAATTTGGCAAATCTGAGGAATAAACTATGACCATTGAACCATTGCAATCTGCTGAATGTATAGATAATCATTTTGGTAAATTTTCAGCTATTCGTTTTGATACGACATTGATGAATGAGACTGCTTGTAATTTCTTTGGATGTGCTGTGGATATTGATGTTGTCGAACATACAGATTTTGATAATAAAATTCGTTGTAATGGATTTATTAAATTACTGAATCAACGTATTCCATTTGAATTTGTTCAGGACAAAAATTCTATTAAAAATTTTTCAATGCATATAATTCTTTATTATACTGTCGTTTATTCTCGAAATAGTCAATTTGAATACGATGATTATCACCTTATTAATACGCCAGTTAAAAACGTAGAAAGAGAGCATGTTGAAACCTATACAGATCTATTATTGACCAATTTACCCGAAGTCCATAAAAAGCAACTATCTGGTGTTTTGGATTCTTTATATTTTTATCCATATATCGATGGAAAAAATGGAAAATCTCTTAAAGTTATTATTGATATGTGTAAAAATAAAGGCTCTTATTTTATTAATCATTATCAGCAAACATCAGATAAATTTTTTAATAATATGAAATTTTATTGTGATGATGATGCCTTTTCTCTGACCACTCAAGATTATACTTATATCAGTATCAAAGATCTTGAGTTCAAAGATTATTGGGGTGCATTGATGTCAGCCCATTTTAGAAATAAAGTCATCAGTGAATTGTTGGTGAATGATTATAAAACAATGGATGAAGTTTTGTTTTCTGTTAGTCAAGCTTTAAAAGTGGTTGAAATGAACGAAATTTAGTTGAATTGAAGTATTATAGTATGATATAATACACAAAATGAAAAAAAGGAGCTACACCATGAGAACTAATCAATATGTTGTGACCAAAGACAAAGTAAAAGTTGCTGCTTTTGACGTAGACCCTCAAAAGAGTTTTACTCCCATTTATCCTGATGAATTGCCAGTTGCTGGTGGTCATTTGATTGCGGCTGCTTTAAATGAACAAGCTGAACTTGCAGGTTTTCGTGTAGGTTCTAAGGATATTCACGCTCGTAATGCTTACTGGGTAGCTGATGAACGGAATCCACAATTTAGCCCTGTTGCACCACAATTCCGTGATATGGATATTCACTGGAAAGCTCACTGTATTTTGGGTACAGAAGGTGCTGAATTCTTGGATGAACTTCCAAAAGCAGATAAGTATGATTTTATGGTTTATAAGGGCATTGAAAAACATATGCACCCATATGGTGCTTGCTATCATGACTTGGGTAACAAAAAGACTACAGGTGTGATTGAAGTGCTTAAAGCCAATGGAATTGAAACTGTTATCGTGGGTGGTTTGGCTACCGACTATTGTGTAAAGAATACTGCTATTCAATTGAAAAAGGCAGGATTTGATGTGATTGTTAACTTGAAAGCTTGTCGTCACATTGCTGATGAAACATTGGACATTGCAATTTCTGAAATGGCTGACCTTTTCATTATTGTAGCTGATGAAGTTGTTGGTCAGACTGATTAAAGTAACATGATAGCAATAAAGCCATAACCTTGTGTTGTGGCTTTTTTGTTTACATCATTTTTATATTATGGTATAATTATTCAAACTTTAGGAGACATTGAATGAAGAACATTGACTTTATACAGGAAAATAACAAGCGTAAAAGGCTCTTTAATCAAGATGCTTTATCTAGGCTTGTTTTGAATGAAATTTTTCCTGTAATGGTAGATGTGAAGAATGATGATATTCATGTCGTTAATTATGTCAGTTTTCGTAGGAAAAGGCTCATAGATGTTATTGTGCATTATAAAGATATGCATATTGCTATGGCTCTTGATTTTATGCTTTCTGATGGATCTGACGCTGTAAGATTGAATGATTACAGAGCCATCTATAAATTTAATATTTCAATCAATAAAGATAAGTATCAGAATATCTTGTTTGATTATAAGGATCATTTGAACTTTAATCCTGTTACTTTTAAAGAGTTCTTGGGTGAAGATGCTGAGCGTTTTTCTCTTCTATTTGATAGTTATTATAGCAAAAAAAATTGTCCAATGCAGTTTAAGCAAACAACTCTTTCAGTGCGTAGAGAAGATGGATTAACTTATAAAGAAATTGCATTTGATACAGAGTTCTTTTATCAGACTAAAGAAACGGGCTTCTTCTTTAATATTTATAGTAATGATATTTCCTATAATTCAAAAGAAACTCGAAATGAGGAAATTAGTTATCAATTAAAACCGATTGGTGCTATTATTTCAGGTAATTTTAATGATTTTGATTTTTGGAATACATTGCGTAGTGATGCAGCTATTATTGCAGAACCTTTCCGTTTTGCATTAAGAAATCATCATGGTGTTGATGATTACGTTATCCCGTATTTTGCAACACACACTGAGTTGTTTGATTATTACAATAGTGAAAAACATAGGATTGTGGAAATCAGTGAGATGATTAAGATCTAATCATTTAAAGGGGAATTTATGAAACGCAGTCATTTTAGGTATTTTTTTGAAACTTATTTTAATTATCCTTATGAAAAACTTGACATATGGACAGCAGGTGATGCTGTTCATGAAGAGATAGCCACATCTTATGAGTGTTCAATGTATGATGTAGATTGTTTTTTTCTGTTTACTCGTATGATGAGTGGAAAAGAAATTCAACATTATGGTTTTTATCGAATTAAAGATTCAGATTTTTATATGCCATTTTTTACTTATTGTTCAAAAGAAACTATTGTATGTCATGTCGAGTTGGCATTTAATTATGACATTAATAATTCAGTGTTTGACTGCAAACATATACCCCTTAAAAAAGAAAAAACAGATGAATTTTATAGTTTTATTATGGATAATCTACAACCATTAACTAAAAAAATTTTGAAAGATTCTAATATTTTCACTTTAACGGAATCATTTAAGAAAAGTTTTATTTATTTTGATTTTGATATGTCCTGTTATACTATTGAAGTCACAAATAGAGGGAAAAATTTTAATGAGTTCTTTTCTATTAAGTGGAAAATTGGTGATTTAATTGACAATAAAATTAGAGTATTTGATCCTTCTGCTTCTTGTCATTATCATCTTAAGTATACAGTTGATAAAAAAATTGACCAGTTAATTATGACTGATAGTTCTAATTCTATTGATGCTTTAAATTTTAATAAAGATGAGTTGTTGATGCAATCATTTAGTGGTATGACAGGGTTTGTTGACTTTAATTATAGCACTATTGATGGCTTGGCTTCTCTGGTACAGGAATACCGACAAGTTGAAAGTATGTATTCTATTAAATGAGAATGATTATGGAACAGTTACATTTTAAGAATTTTTATACTACTTACTTTAATTATGATTATAAAAAATTAAATTTTTTAGAATTTTATGATTTAGGTAGAGTTCAAGAACAAATAGCGTGCTCCTATGGTTGTATAGCTGAAGATGTAGAGTGTATTTTATTATTTAAAAAAATTTCTCCAATAATTAAACACGATGATGGCTATGGTGGTTTTATTGAAGATCGTTATGATTTGCAATTTTATGGTTTTTATAGAATCCATCAAGCTGATTTCTATATTCCATTTAATGTATGTATCGAAGATCGCTATGTATTACCATTAATTGAATTAGATTTTAATTGGGCAATAAACAATTCGGTTTTTGATTTGATACACTTCCCACTTAAAAAAGAGAAGACAACTGAATTTTGTAATCAGCTTATTAAATATTTACCTGTTGAAGTGAGCGACGTTGTATTAAATACTGATATTATGGTGCTAGCTGAGCCTGTTAAACGAAAGACTCTTTTTATTGATTTTCATAATCATTTATTTGATTTAGTTAACCATGGCAAAGTTTTTAATGAGCACTTGATGTTATGTTACAAAGCTTATAATAAAAATGGGTTATATTTTAATTATGATCTCAATTATTATATTAAATCAAATAGAGAGCATTTATTTATACGGGCTAAAACGTTATCAGATTTTAATAAAATAAACTTTTTACAACAATCTTTTAGTGGTGTTGATTTGTTATGTGGTTTTCATTATAGCACTATTACTGAACTTGATGTTTTAGTTAAGCGATATCGCCAAATAGAAGAAATGTATGTTATTTGATTGACCTTTGATATGAATTTTGGTATTATGATCAGGTCTTAACCAAAAGGAGAAACATCATGGTAGACCAAACTCTGCAACAACAACAACTTACGCTAGGTGAGCGTATGAAATTCTACGAAGATAAAGAAACCAAAGTTCGATTTGCTCGTAATCAGCCAGTATATGCTCGAATTGATGGTCGTTCTTTCAGTAAATTCACTAAAGGCATGAAAAAGCCATTTGATGAAAAACTGTCAAAAGCAATGATTGAAGTAACCAAATATCTTGTTAAAGAAACAGGTGCCACTGTTGGTTATACACAATCTGATGAAATCAGTTTGGCTTGGTACGGTAGTGATACTCGTTCTAGCATTTTCTTTGATGGCCGTGTTCAAAAGATGGTTAGTAACGTTGCCTCTATTGCTACAGCTAAATTTATGGTATATGCCTTAGAATATTGGGGTGAAAAGTGTCTTCAAAAGCTTCCAACTTTTGATTGCCGTATTATTAACATGCCAAACTTCTCAGAAGTGGCAAACATGTTTATGTGGAGAGCAATGGATGCTTATAAGAACTCAATCAGTATGGCAGCAATGGCTGAGTTCAGTCACAAGCAACTGATGGGTGTAAACGGTGCTGAAAAAATTGAGATGATGATGAAGAAAGGCGTTGACTTTAATGCATACCCTAACTTCTTCAAATACGGCACTTTTGTTCGTAACGAGTCATTTTTTGTTTCAGCGACAGAATCTGACATTCCGAAACAATTTTTGACCGAAGAAAACTCAAAAGGTTTTATGCGTCGTCGTGTGGTAGAGGTTGATGTTGGTAACTTTGCAAAAGTATCTAACAAAGTAGCATTCATCTTCAATGATGCAGCACCTGAGTTTTTTACTGACAATTCTCTGCTCGTTTGAGTATCTTCCTTTAAATGCAGCTTTCTTAGGATTGCTGCATTTTTTGTTAAAGAATCGTTAAGAATTTTGCATCTGTATCAATTTTATATGATCATATTTTACTTCGCTATTTTCAATATCTAGTGATGTTTTAATGATCTTTTTTGTCAGTTTGACTAAACTAGTGTAAATAGTTTTAAAGTTATCAGATTTACAGGTTTTATAATCATAATCATACAAACCGAATGAAATTAGTTCTGTTTCCCTTCCTATGTTCATACTAAAATCCGCAAAACTGATATTGAAAATATAGTGATTATCATATACATATTCTCTGGAATCATTTAATGTTGGTTCTTTTTCTATATTGACAAAGCAATCATTTGAATAAGGGTTTTTGATATTTTCAATAAAATGCATTAATGAGATAATAGATAATAAATATGAGAGATCATTTTCTTTAAACACAGGTGTTAATACTTTTCTGATTAAATGCATTTGTTTTACATCAATCAATATCTCAACTGGCTGTTTTAATTCTTCTGGCACTTTAACAGCACGCTCAGAAGTTTGTTTAAGTATGACCAGATCATAGTCTTTTATCAATTGTTCATTGGAGATAGGGCTATTGTAACTGTACTCTTTTATTAAATAGGATAATTGATGATTAGTGATATTTTTATAAAAGTCATAATCAGGACATGCTTTGAAAAAAGGTTTACTGTTAATGCGTTCATTATAATCGAATACAGATTCATTCAGTAAGGTTTGTATAGTGTTATTGTTAATCGCTTTGACAGGGCGATTAAAATAAATGGATAACGATTTTGGTAGTTGTTTTATCATGGCTTTATGAAAGGATTTTATGTTAACAGGTTTTATAGTTTGAACAGTTTCAAAGAAAGAACAGTCTTGATATACTTCCATTGATGTTTTCGTAATTTGAAGTTCGATTAGTTTACTGGTAAATGACATATGTGTGTCTGTTACCATGATTTGGTAGACTTCATCTTTGAGTAAAGGTGTTCCAAATAAATTATGGTGAAATTCGAACATAGAGACAAGCTGTTTTATTTCAGATTTAGTAAAATTAGCCAACATGAAGGCCAAGCATAATTCAATGTTAGCTGTTGTATAGTATTCTGTAATCCTAATAGTTAGGTAATCTTCTTCCACTGAAAAATGATTTTCTTTTCCTTTTATGTAATTATTCGATGATAAAGTAAGCCCGTTTTCTAAAAAGTAGTCTTTTAAATGAAGGTGGTTTTGCAACAATTTTTTTATATTTTTATTCATGTATAGTTATCGCCAATAGTTATTTATTAAAGCATTTTACCTTTATTTGAAATAAAAACAATGACGAACAACATTGATTTTTTAATATTTTGTGTTAAATTCCTTTTAACTGTAAGAGAGGTTGTTATGAGAATCAGTAGTAAATATTATTTTATGCTTTTTGTGCTGTTTTTGTGTTATGGATTTAACTACATGTTTTATACCAGTATTAAAAGTAACATAGATGGAATTGTTAATAGTTATATTATTCCTCAATCAAGCCTTGAAAATAAAGAGAAGTTGAAGTTATTAATGTCAAAATCTTATTATTTTAGATCGGATATTGATGCACTTGGTGATCAAGCTTTTAAAGCGTATAAGGATTCACTTTACAAAAAAGAATTGCTAGTTGATAAAATGAAGAATATTTTATTGTTGAATATTAAAATAGTTTTGATTGATAATGTTAAATCTTTCTTTATATTCAATTATATTGTTAACGTTATCTTGTTGTTTAGCTTTTTATTTGCTATATTATTTAAAGAAGCCACAATGGAGTCAAAACGAAATGAGCCAAACATCACTATTTAAGGAATTGTTTAAAGAAATACCTTTTTCTCGAAAATCTAATATGACTTATTTTCAATGGTGTGGCACACTGGCATCATTAACTTGGAGTGGAAAGATTTTAACTGAACTGAAGACAGATTATCAGTATTTACGTGGATATTTTACTTTTGGTAGCTTACTGACCTATGTAGTGATAGTATTATTATGGTTAAGCAATATTGTTTTGTTTCCAATCTATGCTATTTTCTTAAAGGTTTACTGGTCACGTAATTTAAAAACAGTTATGTTACAAGGTGAAGATCCATTATTCGATATGATGGTTAATACACCTGAGTTGCCAGAACTTAATGGCCTTAGAATTATTAAAATATTACATAGCCAAGATTTTGATTCTTATAAAATATCTTCAGTCATGTTAGAAAATAATGAAATTGTTTCATTAGCGGATAGTCAAATTCTTTCTAAGAATGTTTTATTATTGGAACAAGAAAGATTAACGAAAGCATTAGACAAAGTTAATCATAAACTGAGTTATTTTGATAAAAAAGAAATTGCAGTAAACATACAAGAAGAGGCATGAGCCTCTTTTTTTACAGTCCGTTATCTAACATCACAACTACACTGGCCAAACATAGTTTTGCTGTTTTGTGTTCATCATCATATTTCATATTTAATTCTCCCGGTTATCCTCGAAATTAAGTTCATCGATTATTGTCTTCGTGAGAACATACTCAGGGATTTTTAACTGCAGGCAGTATAAAACACCTTTCCAATTGTTAAGTTTACCATTTTCATTCATAAAATCGTATTTCTTTATGTGTGAAAGATGCTCTAATCGACTTTCTGGATTTAATTGTTCCAGTTTATATTTTGTCTCTTTTTTAAACTTTCTAATCTTACTACATAAATGTTGACTATATATAAAAAAGGCACAACCTATTACAAAGAAAATAATGCTCATTATATTAAACATTATGGACAATGATGGGCTATTTTTTAAGAACGCAAAATCGGCTAACAATGTAATAGCTACCAGTAACCAACAGAATCCACTTAGTAAAGTCGCAATAGAAAACATAACAATATCCCTTTTTTGGTTATCATGAATTTGTCTCATAATATATCATAAAAAAACTATACTTCAACGACCTCCTGATGAGTGGTTATTGGTTAGATTGGCGAAGTTCCCTCTCAAAACTCAAATATTCGTTGATATTTTGATGCAATTTTGATATAATTGTCTTTCTTATGGAGGTAAAGTATGCTTGGCAAATATTTTAAACAGAAACAGGCTGTTAATGCGTTAATTAATGATTTACGTGTTGATACCACATTTAGTCCATTGCCTGACTTACCCTTTAAGTATGAAATTAAGAACAATTTCTTATTTATTCAACGAACAGAGGAACCTAGAATTATAATATATAACTCAGAAGCGAATACCTTTAAAATACCATCTGATGAATGTTATAAGTTGGGTAACTGTCGTTATCGAAGACGTATTCTTCAAGCTTTTATTTTTGCTTATATTGAGTTAGTAAAAAGAGATAGTATTTTGAATGCAGAAAAACAAATCAACAGTCAAATTGAGAGGAAAACTTATGAGTAAATTTCAATTGTCACAAATCATTTCGGCTGACTTATTGGAGGTCGCATTTAATCTCCCTACACAATTGACTAAAAGTCGAGATTATTTAAATAGATACGCTTCATTTACAGATGCTGAATCCAATATTGTGATGGTAAATAATGAAAATTATGCCGCTCATTTAGCTTTTAACTATCATAATGTTAAGAGTGTTTCTCCTATTATTGAGTATTTTGAAGACACTTATTCTTTGGACTTTTCTTATTATGAAAAAGTTTTAAATGAAGTTAATTACCTTTATCAAGTCACTAAATTCTTTGATGGCTTGTTGATGAATCCATTTAAAAATAATTCATGGGAACAGTTTAAACCTACCAGTAGACAGAGAAAATTTTGTGAAGATTTTTCTCGAAATGTTAAATTGATTCATAATCCCGCAGGTAGTAAGAAATCTAAAATGATTATGAAGCATAAAATTGCTATTGCTAAAATTAATCTTGGTGGCAATACCTACGAATATATTCCAATTATTAAATTTGCATTACCTATGTCTAGAATTACATCAAGAACGGTATTTGTTTCTTTATCGAGTCGCTATAAATTTATGGGATATATTCATAGTGGGGAATTGATATATGTGGATGATAGTTCTCTGGAAAATTTCTTACAGAAACACCATACTTCTATTATTACTTATGTTTACAATAATATTGCTAAACACATTGGCATGATGGATATGAGTTTGAAGGAATTTAAACAATTAGATGTTAACGAACGAGGCGATTTTATCCTTGTTGCAAACATGATGAAAACGTAAATATTTGAACTATTCTTTATTGAATTTTTGCCGTTGATATGGTAAAATTTATAAAATTATGAGGATATGTTGATGCAGACGAATGAAGCCCTAATTGTGAATTTTTTTAACGCTTACCGCAAAGGAAAAACCATGTTTAGTGGGCATGAAGATAATTTTGTTTTTGATGCATTAGAAGATTTAAATAATAATCCATTGGTAAGTAGATCTTATGGTTTTGATCGTAAACATATTAGACAACAACGTAAAAAATTTGTAACTCAGGATATGAAGGATAAACTGCTATCACTTAGCGGACTCGATTATTCGTTTATTCTGGATGGTCCTTTTCATGATCTTAATTCTAATAAAGATATGATTAAAAGTATTGGTCTTAATAGGCACTATGATAATCCTAATTCATTTTTAGCATCTGGTCGAAATGATCTGGTTGGTCAAGATCGTGACAAGGAAACTTACTATAAATTTATTAGTAAATCTAGTGTAATGTGGCGACAATTGTTTACTGTTATTTCTTATATGATTGATTATTATAGTTATAGCCTTTCAATTGATTATAGTTTGCTTTTGAATCAATGGGTTGAAGTTGAGCCACAACTTCATATTACAAGTCCAAAAGAAATTCAAGAATTGAAAAAAATTATTCAGTCTACTGAAGAGGCTAATCGATATTTTAAAGAACGGTATCTATCATTTGTAGATTTTGTTATCGATTCTAACTATTTTTCGGATATGATGATGTCAATGTCCCAAGATAGAGAAGTTCAGCATTTTGAACGTAGTTATTTTGGTCATCAATCTAGAAATCAAGAACAAATTATGATTCCAACTGTAACTCATGAAAAACGTCAAATTTTTGCTCGCCAAGAAAGACTTTTAAGCGATTTTATTGAGGATAACAAGGATATTTTGATTGCTCGTGAAAATCATGAAATCTTTAATCAAGATACATTAGTTGCTGATTATAAAAAAGTATTGAAAATTTGTGAAATTTTGATGGAAAAAACTAACGTTCACTTGCAATTTTCTTCTATCAAAGCTATTGATTTTTTGAATAATTACGTTGAAAAACAAAATGATATTTTGAAGTTGACTGATTTTTCAAATGAATTTAAAGAATTATCAATTGTGGCAACACTTAACAATGTTAAAGATTCTAATATTACAGCCGCTATTATTTTTGATGATAATTCAATAGCTGTTAAAAAGAAAGGTTATGATATTTTTCAATATAATGCTAATACATTTGATGCAAAAGAATTGATTATTCAAGGTATTATTGATGATATCGCTCATGTATTGAGAAAAAATCCATCAATGAGCAAATCAGTTAAACTCTTGGTCAGTAATCTTAAAAATAAACATGTGAATAATATTTCTCAATTATTTACTTTGCTACGTGGTTTGAAACTTGGTATCAAAAGTTATTTTGAGCATGTTAATATTTTGAAAGCTCACAATTTTGATTTCATTAATGAATTGAAAACATCTCGAACTTTTGAAGACTTTGACGACAAAATTCATAAAATTGTACGTAAACATAAAATTGAACAGTATGCTAATAGCATTGTTAGTAATAAATATAAAAGTCTTTACAGTGAAAAAACTTATACACTGATGGAAGAATTATATGACTTGGGCATTAGCACTCATATTCTTCAGGATATGATTGGTAAAAAGATGGCAAGTATCAAGAACACTCGTTCTTTAAATGCTGCTTTAAAATCACTACTTAATAGTATTGATGGATTTGATATTGCTAACATTAAAATGAAAGCAGCCGCTAATGATGTTAAAGTATTGTTTGAAGCTGACAATTACTTAGTATTGGAAATTCATAATTTTAGACAAGCTAAGATTATGGGTAGTCCATCATGGTGTATCAGTCGTGATAATTATCACTTTGATAACTATATGTGTGGTGGCAATATTCAAATTTTTGCTTATGATTTTAGTTTAACAGCAAAAGATAATAAATCCATTATTGGTGTAACATTGACACAGGCTATGAAAGTTTATGCGGCACATAATAAAAATGATACAGAGTTACGAGATAAGGCAACAAAAGAGCGTTTGATTAAAATTGTAGCCAATGCAAAAGGGATTATGCTTAAACAACCTAAACAAAAAGCTGCTTAATTATCAATAAGCCAATTAAATAGATCACAATGTGGTCTATTTTTTTTGTTGATAAAATAGCATTAAAATGTTATAATTAAGCAAATAAATTGGTGATTGATATGAATAAAAATAACTTTGGTTTCATTAAAAAAATTGTTGTTAACTTTTTAAATCAACTGGCTTTTTCAAATGTTGAGGCGATGAATATCAAAGTTAAAATTAATGCCGTCTCTAAAACAATGGACTCTCTTCATGTTCTTATCGATGGTGAACATGCTATTGACATAGAAGTTGGTTTTGAGCGGCATGATGCTGCAACTAATTATAAAAAAGTAAAAAAAATTAAAGTATTGAATATGCGGCTGCTCTATGATTTTATTCAAGGTCATGTATGTATTCATGAAGGCGTTACCAAAGAATATATTTCAAGTATCTTTGTAGAAAAATTAAACTGGGTTAATATTCAGTTGAGGTTGGATTACAAAATTGTTTATTGCTTGATGGCAAAACATAAAGACTGGCGTAATGATGTTAAACATATTATTTATTGTTTTATGGATAAAGATAATAAACCATATGATGTTTATGGTTATGATGGTGTTAAGGATCAGGAGCGTTTGAAATTTTGTAGTGAAAAAATAGATAAAATGGCTATCATGTATCTTTTTTATAAAAACTATGAAGAGCATTATAATGACACCTTTCCACCGTTTACTCATGATTTAAATATCAATGCTATTGATGATCTTGATAATAAATTGGCTTTGGTTTCGATGATGCAGTACTGAGGTTCCAGATTAACGGTCTTTGACAAAAACTAGCATTATGCTATAAAATCACTGAATGTTTATTACATTGAGGTGATAAAATGACACAAATAACTAATGCTAAGAAGGTTAGTTTAATTTTTTCGAAGTTTAAAAAACTAAATGCTCACAACCTTATCATATTTTTTATACTACCCCTCATTCCCTCCGTCTCCATGTTTTTAGGTTCTTATATTATAGGTTGGCACAATTTTCAACGAAGCAGAGCTTTTTTAACATATGAAGCATCATTGACATTATCTGTAATCATTTATTTTTCTCTTTTAGTGTTTATTCTCATTATGTCAACTTTTGTAGCTTACATTACAGATAAAATAATAAAAGACCATGGATTTACTTATTGTCTTAACTATTGTATTTATCTTTCAATTCCTTTTTCTTTATTAGGTGTGTCGTCACTTACTCCTAATATTTTTATTTTGGGGCTTTCATTTATGGCAGCTATTTTGTTGTCTTTTTATCAACTGGATGCGAGTGTAGACAGTTTTTTAGGAATGGATGCTGACAAACGGTCTTACTTTGTTACGCTTGTCACATTATTCTTTTTCTTGTTAGTTGGCGTATTTTTGACGATTTTTATAACATGTTGGCCAGAGTATTTTGATTTCTTGGTATCCTTTTTTAGTAAATCGATTAAATAAAAATTTAACACCTTGAAAATGTTTTTTTTGTATATAAAATGAAAATGGCATTAATTAATAGGAGTTTTATATGTTTTCAAAAATTATATTAGGAGTTTTACTGACAGGTTTAACTTCCATGTCTTTCGCAGAGACAGTTGTAGATCCTGTTAAGATTGACGAAAAATCCCCTGACAGATGTTTTTATAGTAGTGATCAATATCAGTTTAATGGTGTTCATATTATGCCTGATGGTGCAACCAGCTATGTCCTTAATAGCCATGTAGAGTTTTACAGTCATGATGGTAAGGAATTTCCATCAGATTTGTATCGTGGACGTTTAGCACTGTCTGATGAGGAAGGTGATGTCTATGAAATTTGTATACGTGGTGGTGAAGAAGCATTGTTGTACAAACTTGAAAAAGTAGATGCTGAGCGAACAGAAGAATAAAACCATCATGAGATGGTTTTATGTTTTAATTCCATTTTTAAAAGACAATTAAAAAACACCTCATGGTGTTTTTAATTTATTTTATTTTTTAAGCGATTTGATGTCTCATTAATAAATTGTTCTTTCATCTCATTGATACTGGCATTTTTATTTTTAGTAATTGTCTGTATAGATTTAAGGTCATCGTAACTGATATTTAAATCACGAGCTGCATTATGGATATGTGAACTTGCTTCTATTCCAAATCCAATACTATTTCTTTGTTCTAAACCTGTTTTCATAATTTTTTGAATACCACTGTATGCCATGGCTGCAACACTTAAACCAATAGCTCCACCAATTACTGCTGGTGAACTTAATGTTACGATAGCTGCAGCAGAACCCATTGCTGCTCCCATAGCAGCGAGCATTCCGAATCCCATTTTTGAATCTCTTTTCATTATTTGATTCTGATTATCAATACCCATTAATTTATTATTGTATTCGTCAAAAAACTTTCCAAGTTTTTGATTCATATTATCTGCAATAGGAGCTTTAAATAAAGATTTTTTATTGTTTACTGGTAATTCTGTTGTTGCAACCATTTCTTTTACTAAATTTTTAGCTTGATCCATATCACCATTTTTTACAGCTCTCATGATACTGTATAAATCAACATCCTTACTATAATGTTTATAGTCAGTTTGCTTATGAAATTTATTACTAAAATCATTAGCGAAATGATTATCTACCATTTTTAATCTATGTTCTTCAGAGATTTGACTGTTTAATGAACCTAATCGACCTTCTTGATATTTTGAGTAAAGCTTTCCAATTGCTGCATAGCCTAAACCAACGACTGTGGCAACGCCACCAACAGCTATTGCCGTTGTTGCTATCGCTGGAGCAACTGTAATTCCCGCAATACCTCCTACAACACCTAATGCTCCAATTCCTAATCCACCAACAAGTCCTAATTTTATTTGAGCATTTGCGTTTTCCATTTTGTTTGAAACTTCTTCTCGTAATCCTAATTGATTGGAAAATCCATTGACCACCTTCATTAAATTTTCTTCTAATTCATCAGCAGTTTTTGCTTTAAATAACCCCATATCTTACCTAATTATTGATTTAATTTATTATATTATACCATAATATTAAAATATAAAAAGAAAGCTTTATGATTTTGTTTATTTTTTCATTTTTATTTTTGTGTTATTGTGTTATAGTAATGGCCTAGGAGGTACTATGGATTACGAAACTGTTGGCAAGACAAAATATTTTTTATCAGATAAAGATCTCATTTTGAAAAATGGCTATGATAAAGAAAATGAGCTTAAAATTCTTGAAAGATTGATTGTTCGATCAAAAAATAGTTTTATGATTGCTGCCAATCAACTTTGCTTACTTAGTGAAATTGGATTTGTTCGTAATGATTCCTTGCAGCCTTTATCTGCCACTCAATCTTTCTTGCAGAAACATAATATTAAAAATGAAAAAGCAGAATTTAGTTATTTGAAAAACTATAAAAATAAAACTATTGAATTATTTTTCGCAGATTTTGAATTAAAATCGGAAGGTGAGTCGTTCTACTATGTCAGCATGAAAGCAATTCAAGATAATAAAAGTAATATGAGTAATGGTAAAAAACCTTTTTTATATGTGTACAGTGAAATCTATAATGCAAACCCCATGATATTCTTTAAACATACCGATGGATTTATTGAAAAGACATCTTTTTCTGATCATTATAATATTTATACAGAAGTGTGTAAGGAATACTACCCAGTAGGGGAAAATTCACAAGAATTTTATTTGTCCGAAGTTGCTTTTAATAATAGAAAAGGAGTTTCCATCATGAACTATTCCGTTTGTGGAAAGAATGTATCAATTCACACAATAAAAAGGTTATTGCCAGATATACACTTTGATGTCGATTCTTTGGCCACACGTAAAACTGTTATGGACGAAGGAACAGCCGAATTAATTAAAATTCTACTGTACTAGTAGAATTTTTTTATCATTTTTAATTTAAAGAATTTTTCTTGATTAGCTGCATCATTTTTATTAAGTGATCTAAAAACATAATCATCTTTATAATCTATGTTAGATTTATTAATAATATCCATATTTTCTTTTATTTCAATATTTTCTTTTATCGTGATTAAATGGTTAATTACTTTACTATTTATTATGGCAAAGATATTGATAATTTCTTTATACTTCATTAAATCATTGTTATCATTTAACAAGATAGCTGTCATTGAGTTAGCTAACTTTGTATAATCAAGTTCATTATTAGAGCTAAAAATATAAAGACCAAATCCACGGCTTTGTGAGGCAAAAGTAGGAGATATTGTCAGATCTGCTAAATCACTGGCTATGATTAGAATGCTGTGCTTATTTTTAAATGAATTATTTTGTGCAGGGGTATTTTGCACGTAATTTTTGAAGAGTGATTTTCCATATTCATTTTTTAAATTTATTGCTTCTTGCTTAGTATGATCATGAAAATGAAGAAGAAATGATGCTTCTCTTGAAAGAATAGTAACATCAGATTGTCCTATATCTTCTTTTTCTACATTATAAATAGGATAAGAATAATAGATCGTTGAAACTTTAAAGCTAATTAAATCTTCTAATTCATCTGGATCAAATAGGGTATTCACAAAGGTAAACGGAACTCCTGACTCAATTGATTGCATAAGAATATTTAGATAAATAGTTTTCATTTTTTCAACACAACCATATAAAGATACAAAACCTCGACATTCATCAGATTTTAGTACAATTGGTTTTTTCTTTTCACCTTCTCCAATATAGATTTCATTTGATGAATAGGCCATTCTTTTACTTCGATTAAAATATCCAAAACTATTGTTATATTTGTTAATTTCCTTCAGTAATATTTGGCTCATTGCTAACTCCTTTTAAAATAATATTAGTTTTACATTATTTTTAATTTAGTCAATTAACGTTTGTCATTTTGTGAAAAATTTGCTATAATTAGTCATAATTTTATGATGAGGTTATCTATGACAGTCACTGCAGAAGAATGGACAACAGAGCTAAGAAAAGAAATCTGTTCAGTTGCTAATAAGGATATGGACATTGAACCAGAAGATGATTTTTCAAAAAATGTAACCTATTGTCTTAAACATAAATATTTGACTAAGGGTGAATATTGGTTAAGTCAAATAAATGAAATTGCTCATAAAGGTATTCGCATTCATAAAGTGCATACCCGTGCATGTCCACGTCGAAACTTTGTTGATTTGTTTTCTTCTGTAAAATCATTTAATGATGCACAATCTAGGTATATTGCAAAAACAGTCGCCTATTTGATTGAATGTATTACACCATCAGAACAAGTCATTGCAGATTCTATTCGTGAACATCATGTTCGAAATCAAAAAAATTATTGTTTTAATTATTATACTTCTCAATCACATACTGAATACTTTTATGTCATTGGCGACTTTATCAAATTTGATAATAAGTATCTGTCTGAACACATCAAAGTTCATTTTGATAGTTTACTGCAGGGCTTCCATATTAATCAGAATATTCATTTTTATGTGATTGAGGATGATTTAATATGTTCAACCGATTTTGGTAAAAAATCTCATATAATGGTTGATCGCAATCAAGATTGTAAAATATTGGCTTGTGCAATACTCAATGAAATTATTAAGCCGTTGCTTGATGATATTGATTATGGTTATGGTTCAATTACACCTGAAAATGCTAAGGATATTTTTAGTCGTATTGCTGAATTTAAACAAGTTAAGGAAATGGTGAAAATTTAATGAATGTTCATATATCCGATGCTAAAAAAATGAATTCACTTGATACTGTTATCAAAACACTTCAAGATGATTTAGGTCCAGATAATTTTAAGGTCTACACTCAAAATATATACAAAATGTTAAAATCGACTCAGCCACCTTTACAAATTCGATTTATTGATTTAGGACGGATTGGTTTCCATATTTTATGTATGGCTGGTGATCGTATTGAATCACTTTTTGAAGGATTGATGGCACTTCATTGTAATTATAGTATTAATTTTGATTACTTGTCTGAGGTTGTGCAATCGCTTTCTGATGTTGCTTATAAGTCTTATTTTATAAAGCAACCTATAGAAAAAATTAATTTGGAAGGATTGAATTGGCAGGATGGTAAAATTCGTTATGCAAAAGAAGGTCCACTTGAATCGAGTTATACGTTTAATATTAATGGATTGCATACCATTTTTAATGATACTAAAATTAATTATCCGTTTGAAATAAGCCTAGGTGATGTCAAGACTTCTTTTAATGGTGTCATTGGCTATTTTAATGCAGTCGATAGGCATGATTCTCGCTCTGGTTTTGTCATGCAACTGAAATGTTCATTAGGTGCTATGGGACAGTATTCATTCTTTGTTTCACTTGATGAAAATAATCCTTTTATCTTAATGGATTATGGTCAATATATTAGTTTAGATCGTTTTAAAGTTTATGTAGAAAAATGTCTTTACAAAAGTTTATATACCTCATTAAAGTCATCTGGGGTAGTGCATTATACTCTGAAAGAATTTAAAACATTGACCGCAGAAGAAATTAAAGATCTTTTTACAGTTCAAGCCATGTTAAAGGTTTGAAAATAAAAAAGGATAGCCAAGTCCTTTTTTTTAGTATTTTTAGTTTTCCAATTCAACACGTTCTAATATGGTCCAGAATTTGGTATCACCAATAGCGACTTCTCGAACAAACCAACTTTGTGAACCAATAGCATTTTTTGTCCAATATTCAGTAACATGAGTCTTATCAGCCAAAGCTAAACGAAGTGTAGTATAAGGTTCAGTAAAGTCATTTGAATACCAAGGCGTTTTATATGGAGAATCTGTCAAATGTTGAAATTGAATAAAATCTTTAGCAAAGACAATAACCATTAGAAATGCGACTACAAGACCAAGAATAATAAATTGTGCTTTAGTGACGGTCTTTTTTTCATTTTCAATACTATAATGCATTGGTTTTCTCCTAATAAAAGTAGTGATATAATAGCAAAAAATCACTTAATAATCAAATTTTAAATGTATAAACATGTGCCTTTTAAAGCTCAAATAACATTGACTGCATGTCAATTTTTTGCTATTATTTATGCATATTTATAGGAGTTTCATAATGTCCAACATTTCGACTGAAGATTGCAAAGATTTTCTAACCAAAAAGTTTTCGAACAGTAAACGTGCTCTTTGGAAACGGGAACGTAAATATAAAAATGATGCAGGTGATTGGTGTCGTGATTTCAGTAACCCAGACGTAGGTAATGTATCACTTGTTGAAGTAAACGGAGTTCTTAGCTTTTTCAAAAAAAATGCAGCCAACAAATTGGCATCCGCTAACGTTAATGCTCCTGCCGTGACATTAGGCACTCACGAAATTTTCTTGAAAACATTTAGTGAGGATGATCGTTCAAATGCTGCCAATATTGTTTCTAATTATATGGATGATTATCATCCGCCAAGACCGACAGAAGATGGATTCTTTGCAATTCCTTCTCAGTTCACTTATTCATTTTCTTCAGAAGAAGGTGAAGATGATGATGAAATGGAATATGCCAATTCAAATTTAGACATTAATGCAAAGTTTACACAGTTTGTCATTTATATTTCACCTAATGATTATCCTGACTATGATCAACATTTGCATTCACTTCTTTCGCCATTCTTCTCTCGTAATTTTGGTGAAGAAATGGAATGTGTGTTTGGATTCTACTATGATAGACCAACCAGTATTAAAGAATTTGTAACAATGATGGCTAAGCAAGGATTCAAATATGACTCTCATAATGATCAATGTTTACTAAAAGATGTTATGGAGACTTTTACTTATCTAGAAGGGGCTACTTTTGAAGAGGCTACTAAACATAAAATTGCTGAAACATCAGTCGAGAAAGAAGTAATCGTACCGGCGAAAAGCACAATTAAGCGACAATTAGAATCAACACCCGAATTATTTTGCAGTCTTGTTAAGAATGATAACGCACAGGCTCTTGATGAAGCCATTACTGATGGTTTAGATCTCGGTTTGCTCATTAATCGAATTTCACTGCATTCATATTGTGTGAATAATGATTTACCAGAATGTTTTAAAGTTTTGGTTAAACACACTCCAAATATGGCTGTAGATGAAAAAGGTGAAGCCAATACTGTGTGGCGTGATGCTATTTTGTTTGGTAAAGATTGCACATTTAATTATAGCCAGTATCTTTTGGATAATGCTAACTATGATTTTAGCAAAGAAACTTATAGAGCTAACGCAGCTTTTGTTTATTTCCTTCATTCTATTGGTCAACTTGAATCAAAATTTGAAAAACTAAATGAAATGTATGCGGCGTGTATTTGTTATGCAAACTCTATTGCAAATAAAGAATTTTATGAAAGTGAATTTGTAAAATCACAAGTTAGAAAAGCTATCTTTAATTACGCAGACTTTTCAAATGTAGATACCAATATTGCAATTGCGTTGACTAATGATGTTATTATTCCAGAAGTGTTGGATATGATGATTGAGAAAGGTGATGTGTGCATTGTTGGCAAACCACTTCGTGAGTATATTACTTTAGTTGTAGATCGATTTAAACATGGTTTTTGGGGGTATGATCAAATTGAAAGTAAGGAGAACATTCAATATTATGAGAATGTTTTAAGAAAACTGGGTGGTATTTAATCGTAGTTTAATATTTAATAAAACCCACTCGGTGGGTTTATTATTCTAAATAAAGGAAATTTTATGTTAACATTACAATCACTTTTTCCAAAATTAGATTTTACAAAACCTTATTATGATGATGAAAATTGTTTTATTGGTATAAGTGATTACAAGTATTATTTTGTGAGTAAATTAAATAGTACAATCCTTATTTATGCTCAATCTAAAATATTAACTTTTATTGATAATGTATTAGTAGATAAACGTAGACTTTCATGTCGTGAAGATAAAAACAAAACTAATGAAACTGATTTTTTAAAAGAAGCGTATAAACATGATTGTTGCACACATTTAAATAAAGATATCAGTAAAAAAATAAGATATTTTATGAGGTATGCAAATTCTTATGATATTCGTATTTTTGATACTGTCTCTATTTATAATGATACTAAATTCCTTCTTATTATTGATGAATCGGATAAGATTCCATATCATGCTATTGTTCGTAATAATAATATTTATTTCAATAATCCTAAGAAGGATCTTCCATTAAGACATTCACTATTAATTAATAATTTTTATCTGCGAGATTATGGTGAATATACATCACCTTCTGGTGAAATAATTAATATATTTCAATCTCAGTCTAGATTAATTGAATCGCATTATTATCCAGATCATAAGCATTACATAATTGATGGCCTGACAGTTACTGGTGATTATGATCTTAAAAAATCTTCTCATTTTTATAAAAAAATAAATGTTCTTGGTTATGATGAAGAATTCATTTTTAACTTTGTCTTTGAAAATGAAATCATTCATGAACCAATTGAAAAATTTTTAGAAACATTATTGGATATGTCCATTCTTCAAGCTGATGAACAGTTAACACTTGAACATATCTATTTATACGAAATGGCAATGATTTAATATTTCTTGAAGAAAAAATTAAAATATGTTATAATTAAGCCAATATTAAAGTCACAAGGGTTTTCAATGAGCACGTTAAAATCACTATATCCTCATATTAATTTAAAGCATGTTGCCTACGAGAATGAACGTTCATTGATGGGCTATTCTGACCGTGTTTATTATTTGACTAGTAAACATACTGATACTGTTATTCTTATGGATGCCAATAAGGAACCTTCATATCTTTTAGTATACATATTTCATGATGGTCTATTGGTGAATACATTTAAACACAAAAGCTTATTTATGACACACTCAGCCCAAGATGATAAAGAGGGAGAGCGTAAGAAAGGGCTTACTACATTAATGGAAAGTTATTATAGTAATGATTGCTTTATTCATTTAGGTGAGGCCATTAATGATCAGGTCAATCAATTTATGAAAAGTGTTAACTGTTTTAAAGTTAAATTACATTTCCTTCATGAATATGGAAAACAAGTGTTAGATTTCATTGAAATTGAAGATCACGTTTATGATTATGTGTATAAAGCAATTGTACGGGATGGACTTGTTTATTTCACCATGATGTTTAATGATGATCCTGAGAAACAAGAATTTGTTACTAATAAATTTAGTCTAAATATTTATAATCATTATGAAGCGGCTGGTGGTTATGTTCTTGATGTATTTATGGGTGATTGTTTCAGGGTTATTGCCCATTATGATTTTTATGAAGAACAATATACTGTTGATATTGTCAGTTATGATGATGCTAAGATTAAAAAATACCGAGAAGTTTTAAAAAATAATGAAGAATATGATGTAAACTTCATTTATAACTTTGTTTATGAATCTGTTTTATTGCATTATCCAAAATATACTTTTGTTCAAGAATTAATTTCAATGTCTATTTTAAATGAAGATGAACAACTTACATCTGAACATATGAAGATTTATGATATGGCAGTTATCTAACTGTTATTTTTTTTATTTAAAATATTATAAAAAAAGCCACATTTCTGTGGCTTATTTATATTGAGTTTTACGGTGTCTTTTCCAGCTTCTATCACGCCAGTCGCTACGGCCTCTATCATCCCAAGAAGTCGTAATTCTACGCTTGGCTCTGCGATTGATGACATTAAATTCAATTTCATCTTCGTCTCTTCCACTGAGAGCATCTTTGATAATGTTCAATGTTTTTGGACGGCGGCGATAACAATAACGCCCAAGTTTTCCAGTCAATGGCACTGGCCCTTCTCCGTTCCAGAACTTTTGACCATAAGGTGTATAAGTGAACTCTTTTTTTGCTTTAAAAATAAATTGAGCAAAATCAAGAGCAGATAGTTTTTCGTTGTATTCATTTCTGAGAACAAAATCACCAAAAACTTTTATTTCACCATAACCATTGAGTTGCTTGTAAAGCTCACCATAAGTTTTGCCTAGTTTCACGTTCTTTTTTCTAGCAATTTGACGATTGCGAAATGCTTTCCAGAAGTCGTCGCTTTCTGGTGCTGCAATTTCAAGAGCTAGGCTATAAACAATGAAATTATATCCTAATTTAGTAAATGCTTCAGCCTTATTTTGATAAATGTCAACAACACCATCTTTATTCATAAGGTAAATAACTTCTGTTTTCATATAGACTCCTATTAAATTAATTTAATATTTGTCTACTATCACCTTTAATGTATATTTGAAAAACATATCTTTTCCTCTTTAATATTTGCCTATTATAACGAGTTTAATGAGAATAATCAAGGCTTTTCTTTACTTAATATTTTTTTTTGATATGATATAAAAATTATATGAATTGGAGCCGTTTATGAATGCAATATCTTTACTTCGCAAAAGTATGTTAATATGCTTTGCTGCCAGTCTCACATTGACTGCTAATGCAGAAACCTCTGCAGACAACTTTAAACCTGCCTATAATGTTCAAGGTCTTGATACTCAATTTATTGATATCACACCTGAAAAGAAGGTTACTGCTATTGAAATGAATCTACATGGATTAAAAGATACTGTTGTATCTTTTCGAGAACGCCATCCTGATGATTTATTTGAATTTATTTGTGTGACTAAAAAACCTTATTTTGGAAAGGTACAGCACAGCATAGCTTGTATTAATGAAGTCAAAGAGTTAGGTGAGAAGCCTAAATTTGATGGTCAAAATTTTGGTAATTTTATGGATGAGCCTACCGTGATCAATGTAGATCCGGGTTTTAAAGTTACAAAAATTAATTTTGATGTTGATATTGGTAGTGAACCTACTTTTGAAGTTAACAAAATGATAGACAGTGATTTCCCAGAAGTTTATACATTAGTCCGTATTGATCCACAAACTAATGCATGGAATGGCAGTCGTCAGTTTGTTGTTAAAGAGGCGGCACTACCAAAAGAGTAATCTTGATATATTGTTAGTTGTGTGCTATAATCTTTCAAATTTTGAGAGGTTAACCATGCAACTATACAATTATTCAAAAAGTCTACAACTTTCTGACTACTATAAAAAGTATGGTCATGCTTTTTTAGAAACTAATGAATTTATCCACCGTTGGGGTGGTTCTGTTCCTTTCAAATTAATGGATAATCGCATTTGTGCCGATTCTCTGCTTACTCGTAAAATCATTACTGAACACTTAAATCAAATGTTTACGATTGATTCTGTTTCAGATGAAATCCACCATAAAATTTTAACCCTTTATTTTGAAGCTTTAATAGAATTTTGTATTATCCCAGCCGATACTGATTTTAAAGCTCATTTTCAGTTTGATTCTGATAAAGTTCGGATTTTTAAGAAAGGTTTATTAAATTTTCGTAGACCAGACACCTTAAAATATCCTGCTATTTATGAACAAGCTCACTCTGTTGATAGAGTTATTTTCAATAAAGCTATTTTTGTTAACGAAGATGGCCAATATAATCTATATACGGTTATGTCTAACTATGGTAGTGGGCATATTGATAACGAATTCATGAAGTTTTCGTATTATGTTTTAGATGACATGTTTTATTTTAATGCTCCTAAATCCTCTGGTCAACACCCAGTGGTTGTTAAGGTTCCTGTTAGTGAAATTGACAATTACTGCCATCAGTTTAAGCAATTGATTAAACAGAAGCTTTTTGTATCTTTTTATGAAAAGATTAGCCGTATAGTATTTAGAAAGGTTTTAAATTTTGATTCTTTTAATGAGAATCATTTAAAAGTATTGATTATGTTAGAAGGTGTCCAAATTAAGACGTTCATGGCATTTATGGAGGAAAATGATTTTATTAACGATATTTTTCTGATGAATGATGACGAAATTTTTGAACTGTACACAGTGTCTTTAACTACTTTTGAGATGATGAAAATATGACAACTAAAAAAACAATGGATTCCTTTATTAAGCAACAATTAGAAAATGATATTATGGAAAAGTTTCCAGAACTTGTCCATCGCATTGGGTTATCTAACCATTCTTATTGTAAAGATCCTAAAAATAAAGAACTCTTTCGTTTAAAAGATAAGGATAAAACTTATCTTTATACGCCATCTTATAAATTAATTGATGATGAAGCGTCTGTTTGTGATGATATTGAATTAAAGTTATCTGCAGTGTTAATAGAAAATGAACAGTTAATATTAAACAAAATAGATTTTGAATTTGATAATGTTAATAATTCTATTTTAATTAATTTAGTTAAAAATCATCAAGTTTTTTCTTATTTTGCTAATTTTAAAGAACTGTCAGATTTTGTCTTGGATCGTTCTGATATCGTTACTCGCCTCAATCCTACTTTGAGTTTTAATGCAGAAGGGAAATTGATTGATATTGGTGTTAGTTTTCAATATTTTGATAGTCCAAACATTTTTACCACGCAAAAAACCTATTACACCAATTCAGTAACGCTTTATAACACTTTTTTTAATGACATTTATGCCATTAAAGAACCATCTGAGGCTTTACTTTTTGCTAAAATGTTTTTCTTAAGCATTGATGATGAAAATTTTGGAGAATTTTTTGACTGCAATGATTGGATTGAATTGTATCAAAAATTTAAAGAAGATTCAGAGAGAATGTTAAGTGTTTATGATATGAGCCGATTTTAATTAGAGGAAGTATAATGACAAATTTAGAATATGATAAGATTTTTTCATTCAGCTATGAACTGGTTAAGGGACTTGATCCTGTAAAAGCAGAGAATGATATACATTATTTGGATAAGCCAACAGAGCAAGTTTTTTCAAAATATTTTGAAAAAGAAATTATGTCAAAAAAAGTTGATATTCAGGGGCATAGTAAGAGTGTATTTGATGGGAAAACACTTTCAGAAATTAAAGAGCAATTTAAATATGAACGGTTAAGTAGTCGTTGTTGCGATCAAATGAAATTTGCTATCTCTTATAAATTATTGGGTGGCATTATGAATAACCTTGATGCGTTAAAACATGATATTGACTTAACTGTTCAGACTTCGATCATTAATGATTTTCTTAATATTTTAACTTCATCAGTTATTGATTCTGAACATTATTGTTTTGTTTGTGGCGTTAATACAAAAATTTCATTAAAAAATGGTCTTTATACAAATAAAGTGTCATCTAATAGTCGATTAGCTGCATTTTCGGCTCACCAACCTTGTCAGTATCCTGATGGATTGTCTGCATACAGTAATGTATTGGATGTTCCATCTGGTATATTAATGTTTGCTAATGATTTAAGGGATTTATTTCCTGATAAAGATTCATTAAGTGATCAATATGTTACTCATAAATCTGGATATTACAATGATATTAACAGTGATGTTGGGATGATGTATAATCAAGAGTTTTGGAATCGCTTAGGCTTGATTTATGTGCAAGTTGGAAATACATCTCCTAATATTTTTAAAAATACAGAAACAGGAAAAATATTCGCAGCCATTAATTATACTTGCAGAAAAAATGAAGATGATTGTGGTCATATTAGTACAGATTTATGGGCTGTTTGTGGAATAGATTTTAATTTAATGCAAACACTTTGTCTTAAAAACAATATTGATTTTGAGAAAATGAAAAAAGAATGTATTCAAGTTTCAGTAGAACCCGGAAAATATGTTGTAAAATCGTTCAACGCTGCTCGTAATGCTAACGAAAACACGTTTTTTGAAGTCGTAAAGGTTTAATAATGATAAATAAAATAAAAGATATTGAACCTACGTTGTTAAAAAATTTAATTAATATTGGACTTCAATCTATTAATTATAATAATTTAGAAAAAAGGCAATTTACAAAAAAAGATATTACTACAATAGTTTCACATGATGGTTTTAGTTTAATTATTGAGTTTGACGGTGTATCAACTGTTGTTTCAGTGACTGATGCTGTGCATGAATGTTCAAAGAATGATAGATTAGCTAAATATTTGAAAATGTTAGAAAGTCCATTAGCTTCAAAATTTAAATATCATGTTCATGTCCAGAATGAATCTAATTTATTTATGTTTTGTGCTGATAAAAAATCATTTGAGAATGCTACTGTTGATAAAATATTCTTCTATGACAATTCTTTTCAGTTGCATTATATTCATGAAGGGTTTCATTTAAATAATTATTACTGTCAACCTTATCTGATGTCTGAATTTTTTATTGGATATGATTTTGATTGTAATTACAATCCAATTGGTAAGCTTTTTTTAGGCAATGGAAGAGGTGATTATAAAACTATTGACGAAAAATATACAGCAAAAGTGAGACATTATCAAAATGGATTTAATATTCAAGAAGAACATTTATTATTGAAACATTATGTCTTGATGGATGAATTAGAGAATTTTGATGAGGTATGTACACAATTCAATGGACCTTTGAAAAAACCATTTGATTTAGATTTAGCTCATCAGCAATTAAAAGTTGCTCAAATGATATTATTTAATAAATAAGTATGATAGGTTATAGATAACAGGAGAATTATGATGGAAACTAAACAAATATTACAGAAATTTGAATGTTATATAGATTCAGTTGATCAGGAAGCTAAAAAATTTTGGGCTATGCTCTATGATTTGACTGACCCTTCAACGCAAGAAGGTATCGATGAAATGGCTGAATTTGAATTTTCTGTTTTTTCATCTGATGACCAGAAATATATTTTAGAAGGCTTACTTTTTAATATAGAATTCGGTCATTTTGTCAATGAAGATAATGTTAAAATAAGAGATTTTGCTAACTTTATAGTGCAAAAAAGAAACAGAAAAGAACAAGCTATATTTAAAAAACAATTAGTTAAATCTAAAAAGGAAGCTAAGCGTATTTCTGCCATACTTCAAAGTCAATTTAGTTAAATGGCTTTGAAAATTTATAGCACTTATGCTATAATGTAAAAAACAATAGGCTAATCCATGAAGTCTTTAAAAGATCTTCCATCTATTCGTCAGGTTAGACTTGATCATATGTTAGAGATCACGCCACAGCCTGACAACACTTGTCCTTTAATCGATCCACTCATTTATATTGGGCGTCGTAGAAGTCCGCTCTATGATTTGAATATAGACTATGACCCAACAGATTTACTATTAGATGAGACACATCTTGCAGATCGTATAGAATTACTTGAAACATGGGCACATGAAGTGCTAGATGTTTATACTTTAATTGATAAAAATAGTGTAGATGAAGATGATTTAATAGATATTGAAGAATATAGAAAAGAAATTCAAACAAAAATTGCTAATAATAGAATGGGCGAAGTAAGCTCAATGGTTGAATCCATTAACAATATTATATACGAATGGAAAGATCTATATTCTGATTTCTTATCTGCCGACCGTGAAGTAGCACAAGCCGAACAAGAAGTTAATCGCCTAGAAACTAATTTTAATTTTAATGAAGACGATGATGGTTATGTTGAAGCGGTTGAAGCAATTGATCATGCGAAAGAGGAAGTCGAATCTACCAAAGAAAAATTAGAAGACTTAAAAAGTGAATTTGATAGTGATATTTCTAGACCATTTGAAAAAGCAGTTGAACGTTTTACTGTATTGATGGAAGCTGTTCGTGCGAACAATGATTCACTTAGACAGAATACGTCTCAATTAAGAGAAATGGTTGTCCAATATGTTGGTAATGATTTTAATGTGGTTCAACCTATGGACTATCTTAAACAGCTAGAAAATGGTCGTTCTGATGAAATTTCATTAGGTCTTATTGACAGTAAATATTACATGCATTCATTTAGTAAATTAACTGATTATTTAAAACGACAAGGTGTGTTATCTGATATTCAAGTTGTTTTGATTAATAAAAGTGAAAGTATCCCAGATCTATTAGATGCTTTGAAAGATAAAGGGTATACCACAGTTCGTTATTATGATGACGCGAAAGTCAGCATGAAACATCCAGAACTCTTTAAGGAAATCAATCTTAATAAAGAGTTGATTAAGGACAATAAACTTAAACCGAGAATTTAATATGAAATCTTTAAAAGATCAATCATCCATTAAACAAATTAAAGAAGATACTTTATTAGGTATTACAAATCAACCGCCTAACACATGCCCGCTTATTAACACGCTAATATTTAATGATATGCGTTCATCTATAGTTTATGAAATTGATATTTTATTTAATCCAGAAGATTTAAAACTAGACTTAAATGCCTTAGATGATAGAGTTGGTCAATTATATGATTGGGCTAGAGATGTTAAAAATCTTTATGAAGGCATTGATCCAGTTATAATTCCAGAAGATACATTGGAAATCTTAAAAGAATATCATGAAGAAGTAAGTGATCGTCTAGAGATTGATTACTTTGATGACATTAAAAGACAAGCACGAGATATTAATGTCATGATTGAGCATTGGCAAGGATTTCATGAATCTTATATTACAGAAGATAAAGAATTAGAAGAACTTAATGAACAAAAATCTGATTTGGAAACTGAACTATCAGACCTTGATTCAGATGATGATAATTATGATGTTCAAAAAGAGACATTAAAAGATAAGATAAAAGATCTTGAATATGATATTAGTCATTTAGAAAAATCTTTATATAAAATAAAATGGGATTTTGAAAAATATGTAGAGCGTGATTTTGCTGACGATACTGATTCTTTTTCTTCATTGTTAGAAAAGTTAAGATCCAATAATGATAATCTAAGAAGTAATACACACAAATTGAAAAAAGGTATTATAGAATTTATTAAAAATGATTATAATTTGACACAACCTATGGATTATCTTAAAAAATTTGAAGCAGGTCGTGATGATGAAATCTCTCTTGGAGTTATTGATTATTTAGCATACAGTCAAATAAGTCAGTATCTTTTTGATAAAAAAATTATTACACAAGTTCAACGTAATGTAATGTCTAGAATAAATGATATTAGTAGTTTGGTCGAAATGGTAAACAGTTTAGGTTATAATACAATAAGGTATTATGCATCTCCTGACCATTATTTACAAAATCCAGAAGTGTATTTTGAAAAAAACTTCAAAAGTCAACTAGGAAAAAACTATAATATTGTTCCAAAAATATAAAACTCAGCATGGCTGAGTTATATTTTTTTTATCTTTATATCTTGTAGTTTCATTTTCTCAGTAGCTTTCTTTTCTTGATTAATTTTACTTTCCGTTATTTTCACAATTTCATTAAAAGAATTATTATCTATTTCAATTTCATTAAACATTGTCTTCTTATCAGATTTTAGTGTGTTATTAATAACCACTTTATCTAATTCTTTGTTTAATATTTTTTTCTTTGTATGGTAGAAAACATTATCAAAGGAGTATATTTTAATTTTATCATCTTTGATGATGTCCTTATTGATTGCTTTTAATATTGTTTTAACACTGGTATCAGGGGAATATAGTTTTTTATTTTCAAGCATGGATTTTGCCATTTTTGATATATTGGCATACGGTTCAAATGATTGTTGCATCTTTTTATCTTTTGATGGAATCTTTGTCTGATCATTTAACTCTGCAAAGCTTTTTATAATGTTATGATGTATATTACCTTGATTATAATCCATGACGACTTTAGCAAAGAATAGTTGCATATTTTGTTGTCTCATTATATCATAAGCTTCCAAAATAGCTTTTTGATTAATTGTGGCGAGTCTTTCTTCGCATTTCTTTTTTAAGTGTTGTTCTTCTGGATATTTAGTTGCTATATACGTTCTGAAGTGTTCATTTGCTAATGAGCTATAATCACTGTGTTCTTTTATTATTTTATTGGCTTTAACTTTTAATGGGCTATCTTTAACAAAATTATTTAAAATATCACTTAATTTTTCTGATTTTTTTATTAACTTTAATACAGATTTTGATAAAAAATTAAATTGGTTTAAATCTTGATCATTCCATTTTTCTTTCCAGAGTGATATTTGTTCTTTCATTTTAAAGACAACTTTATCAAATGGATTTCCAGTGGCTAATTTGTTTCCCACCATAAATAATTGATAAGATGTATGAATAGGTAGTTCAGTTTGATTAGAGATATTATCAAACATTTCATTGTCTTTTAATATATTGCCTTGAAAGCGTTTATAAGAAAGTGCTTCATCCTTTAAAAGTGTTGGGGCATATTGAACAATACCATTAACAATATGTCCAGCAGTGAATGCTGCTACTAATCCTACACTAATACCGTCTAATTGATTAAAAGCACCAGTATTGATAGCATAACCATATGCTATTCCTAACGTAGTGAATCTAACAGCTCCTAGCATTGCCTTAGCACCATTATAGGCAAGTGTTGAACTACCAGTTTCTATATCCATATTATTATTTTTTAAATCTTGTTTTGCTTGATAATAATCCCAAGCTCCTATTACGAAGTCTGTTACACCAGTTGTTTTAATCATATAAAATTTATTATTGTTTAATATTATTGTATCATTATTTTGACATTTTTCAAATTTTTTGATAGTATGTGAAGCAACGAGAGGTCTATCATGAAGCAAACAGAAATCGCCATTAAAGAGTATTTAAATACAGTTTATCAATTACATCTTATAACTGCAGAAAAGATTAATTATTTTGTAAACTTACCTTCTATTAAATGTGAATCTCGTTCTAACATTCAGGAAAATGATAGTGTGTTATTAAAAATTTATAAACTAAATGGTTATATGAAATTTACTATTTTAAATTTTTATATAGATTATTTACAAGACATAGATATTTTTGTTGATTTTTATTGCAAGAAACATAAAATAAATCTACCAACTGTTGAGTTTGATTTAGATACATTTAAAGACGACATTCAATCAACAATTCAGATGATCGAAAACAAAATTGATACAGCCCCCAAAACTGATGGTGAAGATACTTATATACTTAGCACTATTAAAACATTTTTTGAAAGTATCGACATGTTAATCAGTTTAGAGTATAAATTTTGTGCTATTCCTGATTACACAAAGCTTGATGTTTTAAAAAATTGTCGATTTAAGATTTTTAGAAGTAATCAATTGTTTTATCGTGTGCGAAATATACTTCATCGATATCCTCAATCTCGTATTTTTAATTTGTATAAAACCTCTTTTTTGCCCACACTTGATAAGTTAACAGATGGGCAAGACAATTATTGGTAAAAAAAGCAACGTTCGTTGCTTTTTTAGTATTCTAGTTTCTATCTCCATGCGGTCTATCTGGACGGCCACCTTGATTATTGCCATTTCCCGGTTTTGGTCCATTACCATTGTTCCAATTTGGTTTTCCATGATTATCAGGTCTGCCATGCCCATTATTAAAATCGGGTCTATGTAGACGATCAGGTCTGTAATCATGACCCGGTTTATGATAATGAGGTCTATAATCAGGTCTTCTATCAGGATAATATGGTCTATAGACTGGTCTGTATGCTGGTCTTGGATACACATATACAGGTGCTGGCTGATAATATATCGCTGGTTGTACCACTGTTTCAGTATATATCATCGAACTGCCAGCAGGTATATACTGTGTTCTTGTTGTTTCTGTATAGCTGTATGAATCGTCGTAATAAGGATCAGCAATACATCCACTTAATGTGAATAATAATGGGATACTGTATAAGAGTTTCATAAATGCCTCAGCAATGTTTGTTATATATATCTTATTCTTATTTTAGTCAAAGTAAATCAAACTTATTCACATTTACATGTAATTTACCTTTTTTTTATCTTTTTGTTTGTATTTTAGTATTAATTTTTCCTATGTATATTGACTTTTTTCAATATATTGCTATTTTATATTGAACAATTTTATTTAGTTGAAAGTGATATTACAGGAGTAATTATGAGTGAAACCAAAACGCTAATAAAAAGTATGATACATTCTGGATTTCAATTATTGGGAGTTGCCTTAATTGTAGGTGTAATTATTGGTTCAGTTTCTCTAGTGATTACTTATTTTGATAACATTATTCAGGGTGTAATGCTTGTAAATAATTCACTAGTCCCGATTAAACACTTTATTCAAGATCATATATGGTATTTTATTGTGGGTTGGTGCTTCTATCTTATCTGGTGGTTTTTTGTTTGGAAAAAAATACCAACACATCATGTAGACAGCCTAGTTGTATTACGAAATATCATTTTTCCCCCAGCCATAGCAGGATTCATTATTCTTTTATGTATCGCTAATATGTTAGAGGGTGGACAAACTGCATTGTTTTACTTTATATCAGCACTCTATGTGTTGGGGTTTTTTGTCTTTTTAGATGAAATTAATAAATATATAGCCAATAGAAGATACAAATTAAGTAAAAAATCTGAATAGTGCTTACACTATTGTTGCATTGGATATAAATCTCATCAAAACTTGTTATTCTGTGATTCTCCTGTATATTTAAATGATAACACATTAAAATTTATAACAGGAGTGTGGATGAAAGGATTTAAATCAATAGCTACAGCATCTTTATATATTTTTGCTCTTGTAGCTATGATGGTATTTTTATTTGGTTACAACAAAACAATAAGTTCAGTAGAAAAAGAAGGTAAGTTAACCGCTTACAGTACAATTAAAGTCAAAGGTGTAAAAACGAATGTTGCTGAAATTGTTACTACTGATAAAAAGAAATTTAAAGTTGGATATTCTTGTCTAAATGGTAAAAAGGAAGTAGGTTCTAATGTTTCTTTAATTATTACTGAACGTATTACTACCATTGCTTTTATGGAATTTAAGCGTGATACTGCAACTACTTTGTCTTCTGATATTTGTATTCGATACAAACTCTAACAAATAATTTTTCCCTTGAATAGTCGTCAAAACAATGTTATCTTATAGCAACAATGAGGATTATTCAATGGATACTATTACAACTATTTCAACTAATGCTGCTGTTGCCTTAAAAAATGGACCTGTTCAATTTGGCGATGACTGGCCGGGAACATTTTTAACTATCAGTTATGTAAAAAAACATATTCATCCAGCCGATGAAATTAATCCAGCTACAGTTTTAGATGCTGATGCCTTTTCAAAAATGTACCTTTATTCAGTATACAATAATTTGTGTTCTAATGTACACAATCCTATCTATGATAATGTGCCAGCAGAAGATGATGTGGAAGATACTGTTCAATTAGTTACTGACCCTATTATTAAATCAGATAATAAAGTAGTCAATCGTGTAGAAACTGGCTTTGTTGAAGTCAATGGACAACATGGTTATTTTGTTCGTGGTGATAACTCAGCTTATATTGTTTACACTTTGACATTGCGAACAACTTTGACTGAAGAAGAGACTGCTTTCCGTGATTTATTGTCTAAATGTATCGTAGGTGGATTTAAATTTACTACTTGATAATAATTTCTTGCTGTGCTAATATAGTCCCCTATTTTATGGGGATTTATTATGAAAATTAAAAATGGTTTTCTTTTCTTCTGGGTGACTAAAGACTATATGTCAAATTGGCACCCATCTATTTTTACAATTGATGGTGTAACATTTAATTGTGCTGAGCAATGGATGATGTATTCGAAGGCTATCCTTTTTGGTGATACATCAATTGCAAAAGCTATTCTTGCTGAGTCTATTCCTCGTAATCAAAAGGCATTAGGTCGTAAGGTAAAAGGTTTTGTATCTAGTGTATGGGAAGAACAATGTTTCGACATTCTTGTCAAAGGTTGTTTGCAAAAATTTGAACAAAACCCAGATTTAAAAGAAAAGCTATTAAATACCCATGAATTGATTCTGGTCGAAGCCTCTCCACATGATAACATTTGGGGTATTGGCATGGATGAAAATCATCCAGATGCTACTAATCCAGATAAATGGTTAGGTCGTAACTTGCTGGGATTGGTTCTGATGGAAGTTCGTCGTATTCTTAACAGTAAAACTTAATAATAATAGAGTGGCTAGGCCACTTTTTTTGCAACAAATTATTGATAGTTTATTGATGAAATGATAAACTATTTTGATTATTTTATGGAGTTATAAATGAGCAAATTTAAAAATTGGGCAATTGATACCACTCTTCACAATGGATGGACACTTCATCGTTACCATACGTTCCTTAAAGATTCTACTCAGTCGGAATACTTGCGATCACAAATCCCATTCTTTTTTGCTGTTCAGGCGTTTCCACGTTTTCTTGCTAAATTAGTTAGTCAGATTGAAACCAGTGAAGATCGTTTGTTAGTTGTAGAAAACCTATGGGAAGAGCATGGTCATGGAAATAAAAATCAATTCCATACAGAAACCTTTAAAGCGTTTTTGATGGCTCTTGGTTGGGATGGTCTATATCATCAAAATCCATGGGTTCAAGAGTGGATTACTAATGTATTGAATAAAGATATGTCAGCAGGGGCTTATGCAGCTTATTTGTCAGGTATTGAATATGCTTATGCACCTATAAGTAAAACAATTGCTGATCATGTCATGACGCTGGATTTGGTGTCTACACAGTCTCATTATACGATTCATGCTGAATTGGATTGGATTCATGGTGATGAATTACTAACAGTTGGTGTTCATTTAGAAAGTGATGATGATGTGATTAAAGAAGCTTTTAATCAAGGTCAAGATGAATTTTTAGAATTGTATAACCACCTGATTATTGCAACTGCTCATGAAATGAAGCAGATTAATACTGAATCTGTATCATTTTATTATACAAGAGAAGATAGTTCTCCTGAGATTAAAGCTATTAATAGCACTTGTAAATCTAACAATGAAAACAACATTTTGATGATTGCATCCGGTGGTGAAACCCTGATTGATATCTTAGGATTACCTTGTAAATTGAATATTGATGCAGTTGATATGAACGTTAATCAAATTAACTTATGTCGATTTAAAATTATTGAATTATTGGCAGATTCTGAATATGCCAATACAAGTGAGAATTTTAGTGGTAAATTTGAGCAAGTTTTCTTGAAAATTAGGACTGCATTTAATTATCATGGCGATGGCTTATTGAGTGATTATATTAAAGATTCACCTATTGCTCGACAAAAATTGAAATATATTGTTAATGAACTCTTTTCAAATGAAAATTTATCATATGTATTTAGTGAAAGAGCAACAAAATATTCATCAGAAAGTTTTGCTGATCATTTTTATGATGTGTTTGTAAAAGCATGTGAAAGCAAGGTTGAGAGTCCGACAACTCGTAAAAATATTGAAAACATTATAGATGGTATTGATATTCATCCAAATGTTAACTGTAAAAATGCTTTGAAGGCAAATCATTATAAGCATAAAGTGCAGTATATTCATGGTGATTTCGAATCACTTGATGTTAATAAGAAATATAAAGTTGTTTCTATCTCGAATATTGGTGACTGGATGTCTTTGAATGATTATAAACAAGTTATCATGGATGTAAAAGGCCGTTTGACCGATGATGGGATTATTATTTGTCGTAAGTTGTTGGGTGATTATAACCTTCATTCTCTGTTGATGGAATGTGGATTTAAAGTGAAAGCAGATAATGATGCCACTTGGTTTTATTCAGAGGTCGCAGTAGGTTTGAATAACTAATCGGAGTAAAAAATGAAAATTAAAACTTTGGATCTTGATGATTGGAAAGTAAGATGTTCATACAGTGAACAATTGAAAAATTTTGAAAATGAATTCACTTATCCGCTGGGCACTAAATCATTTTACATTAGGCATGGATACCAAAGTGCATATGATTATTTTTCATTTTTTGAACAACTAGGTAAAGTTCATTATATGGTTGTTGAAGTTGATAATAAAGTTATTGGAGCTGGCTGTGCTATCCTTCGTTTACTGCATGGTGAAAAAGTTTGGTATCTGTGTGATTTTAAAATCAATAAATCATTCAGAGGTCAGCATATTTTAGAAAAAATGTTGTTGAAATATTTCTTTACTTTTTATGCAAAGTCTCAAAAGATGTATTTTGTTAACATGAGTCATAAAAAAGATAATGGATTGATTAAACGAGTGAGTGGTTTATTTAATTTACTGCCTATCAAAGCAGTAGACCTTTATTTCTTTGAATGGACGCTAAATGAATTTATGGAAAGCAATTTAGATATTTCTAATTATTTTTTCTTGACAAATAAGCATAAAAAAGATATTGTAATTGATGATGATATATTTGATATTTATCATATTGTAGACAAAAAATCATACATTAATGTTGATGAATTTCATGTGGCAGATATGTCTAAAATTAAAGTAACCGATACAATTATGTATAGCAGTCCTATGAATGAACGAGTAGAAAAATTGTTAACAGTAAGAGAGCCATCCACTATTGGTAGTTTTGTCAGCCATCGTTTTAAAATGGACGATTATTATAGTGTGGAAATCTAAGGAGTTGTAATATGGATTGGAAAACTTTGAAAATTGGTTTGTTCTTGTTATTTATCATGTTTATTGAAATTAGAATTCTTTTACTGGTGGATGCTTATTTGAAGTCTGAAAACATTCAAAATGACTACATTTTGTTTGGTATTAGTGCGACTGCTGGCTGCATTATTTATTTTCTTACTCTATTTATATACATTTATATTAAGAAAAAAATTAAGAATAAATTTTTTAAAGGAGCTATAAAATGATTTATTTATTTGCTAAGTTTTTTGGAGGTAATTTCCGATGTTTTAACTAATATTGGAGGTTACCTATGTTTTACACTTATAAGATTTTTGGTTTCGATGGTCGAATTTACTATGAGGAATCAAAGAAAAGTTTATTTGCTGTAATTGATGACTTTGGATTAAGAGGTTTCTTGCATCATTTCTGTAATACTTTTGAAATTGGTGAAGGCAATATTATTCACTCAGAAAAAAAGATACAAGTAGGTGGGTATTATGATGATGAAGATCATTATAAGTTTTATGCACATTATAGAACTGAAGAAACTTGCCGTAGTGGTAATTACAGAATAGAAACATTTGGTGGTGCGGCTGTTGATATTTATGAGTTAGCTTATGAGTATAAACAATCAAGAGATTTGTTAAAAAGTAAGAAACCTGAGCGAGTTTATAATTCTTGGGCTAAACAAACAAGAAGACCAATGGCGGTTAAATACTCTGCTGGTGTTCGTCAAGAGCGTATTCAAAATGTTTTTGATGCAATGGATGGTTATGTAAAACTTAGAAAAGGTCGAATCAACGCAATCAAATGTGATTATTACTTTGAAGGTCATCGTATTAAAAGTAAAGCAAACAGTTGGAAAAACAGTAAAAAGAGAAAGCAGTGGATGTGAGTCCATTGCTTTTTTTATTGTCTAAATTATTTAATTGTTGTATAATAGCCATTCTCTCAAACGGAGTCTTTATGATTTTAAATTTCAGTAATAGTATTTATTCTAAATTAGTTACTTTCTTATCTAAAGATATAAGTGATAAATACTGGCTAGGTAAGCGGTTGGCTCATCAACTCCCTGCGGCTAAATTTAGACGTTTAAAATTTAGTAAAGATTCTATGTTTTATGGTGATTCTTTTATTGGTAAAACAAGCCTTGATAATCAATTTTCTATTATTACTGATGATCGGATGTTAATCAGTCTTGATAAAAATAATCCAACGTTTTTTCATGATGATTTTATGGCATTATCTCAAATGGTTTATTTTGTTTTTTGCTATCTATTCGTTCCTGATGATGCCGAAAATCATTTTAAAGATCGGTGGAATGTTTTTTATAAATTTTTAAATCATGATAAAATTACTTCTTTTGGTAAGACAAGTAAGACTACTCAAGATTTGCTACAATCACTCAATAATGGAAAAATTACGCCAGAATTTGCTCCGACATTAGAAAATTTTAGAACGACACCTCCTATTTTGAGTAAATTTGGTGTGGTTTTTGAAAAAGCTGGTGGAGAATATAATTTACTTCATTACACTATTAAACTGCCTAGAGATAAGGACCATATTTCATTAGTTTTACTGGAGCAAGATGGTCGAAAATTTTATAAATTAACCAAGCTGATGGCTCCTAACATTGATCTTATGGATAAGGCGAGTTCTCACAAGTATTTTAAATTTGATAGCCGTGAATATTCTGAATATTCAACTGCTTCTGATTTCATTGGTAAGTTCTCTATGCTCTTAGTTAAATCAATTGACCCTACTTATAATGAAGAATTTCATCCCACAGCAAAAAATAAGATGATTTTTGATATGCTGCATTATTGATAGTCTTAATGTATTTTTATATTGTTAAAATTATTAAAATACTGTATAATGCAATAAATTTATGGAGATGTATATGAGTGCCAGCTTTTTCAAAAAACTATATTCAACCATCGTTTTTAAAATGACGATGTTAAACAATGATCAATATTGGTTGTTGAACAAGCTTGTCCATGAATTACCAGCATTTTCCAGTATCAAAACAATGAAGTTTGAGAAAGGTGTTCTTATGTATGGTGATAGTGATATTGGCAATCATTCTGCTGATAACACTTATGCCATTGTCAATTGTTCTAAAATGTTAGAAGCCATTAAAAAAGATAACTATGATATTTTCTATGAAGATTTCATGAGTTTATCTCAGATGACTTATTTTATTTATTGTTATGTGCTGAATCCTTTTGAGCCAGAAGAGACTTATACAAAAGGCTGGCAACAATTTACATTAAATACAAATTCCAAAGATATCGTGTCATCTTTTAATAATACAAAAAAATCATTGATGAGTTTATTAAAAGAACATTACAATCCAAATTTGCGAGATGTACAGCCAGACACATTGATATCTTATCGTAAAAGACCTCCTATTTTTTCTAATTATGGTATGGTCTTTGATAAGAATGGCAATGAATATAAATTATTACATTATACTGTAAATGTCTCTTCAACTAGCCATATTTCTATTGTGTTGATTGAGAGTTTTGAAAAAAAATACTATAAACTTAGTAGAACATTTGGTAAAAATAATGTGGATCTTTTTCATGTAAATACTAATGGCTATGAACACTTTAATTTTAATATTAAAGACTTTAAACCTTATCAAGAGATTCAAGAATTTGTAGGTGATTTTTCCTTGGAATTGATTAAAGGTATTTATCCTGATTATGATCAGGATGTGTTGCCTAATAGCCAATATAAGCAAATATTTGACATGGTAGGATATTAAAATGAGCAGAGTGAGTGATTTCTTAATACATATTACGTCTATTATTAATCAATATGGCGTTAAACTTAATGGAACTATCGAAAAATTTAACCGTAAACTTAATATAGGAAGTTATTATGTAAATTCCAGCATTGGGCTTATACTTATTGAAATTAATTTAGATACGTTTAATGCAAATATTAAATTTCTAGATGTCTTTCAATCAAGCAAACCAAAAGAAGATAAAGTAATTTCTTTTGAAGACTGTCCTTTGTTTTATAAATTTCAATCATCGTTTAAGGCAGATTGTGATATATTTAGAGCCTTTATCGCTCAGCACGATGATGACTGGACGGGAAAACGATATTTTGGTTCGTTATTAGATTTATTAAGTGCATCACTAGTATTGCGAGTTAATGAGTCACCTATCAAAGATATTGATAACCATGATTTTGTTATTAGTTATCATACTAATCAATCTTGTAGTAAACTATGGATGTTGAACACTGTTTCTTATTTACAATTTGAGAACTTATTTGAGTTTGAGTATTCTAATTATACTATTAAGATGACAGGTGATTATCAAGTGCTTTATAAGAAAGTTATAGATGCTTATGATATTCAAAACGAAGTGACCAATTTTGAAGATTTAGGAAAGCTAACTTTAATGAAGTTATATTAAAAAAGCCACATGAGTGGCTTTTTATTTTATTAGATTTTTGATTTTAGTTTATATATATCTGCTTTTTCTATAATAATGTCATTATTAGAAAGGCTTTCTAAATAATTCAAAGGTTCAGATCCACTACTCCATGTATTTAAAATATACCAACTTTTAATATAAACATAATCATTGTCTTTATGATCTAATAAGGCATCATTAATTTCTTTTATTTCAGGTGTTTTGATATAATTAATATTTTTTTTATACAATAAGTCATGTTTGTACACATAATCTTTGTTTATAATGTCGTCTTCGTTAAATTTCAATACATATAATTTTTTTTCACCACGTATTTTGCATAAGTAGTTGTAAAGGTCATTTGCAAAATCAATAGATTGAAACCTATCTTTTAAATCAAATTGATTATCTGATGTATCAGACAACACTTCAGAAAGTAAATTAGCATCGACATCAGAAAATCCGGCTGATTTTAAGGCTGTTGAAAGTGTTGCTCTAATATTGTTTCCAAAAATAAAACAAAATTTATCACCATAGCATGTTCTAAATGTGAGGCTATACTCAAAACCATCTTTTTCAAAAACACAAGATGATATTTTACTGTATTGGTGGTGAATTAATGTTATTAATTTCGCGTAAAAGATTTCAACTTTATTCATCTCACTGTTTTTTGAAAGTTCACGCACTTTTTTTAGAAATTCATTAAATGTGATAATATTAAGATTTTCAATAAAAAACCCTTTATAATCACTATTGACTATTGATGAATGTTTCTTAACATCTTCTTTTACTTTTTCACTTTCTAATAGTTTTTTCAATTCATTGTAATTACTGCAACCTAATGATTGAGCAAAGGTTTCTTGACTTTCTGATAGTTTTTTACCATTGTTTTTAGCGTCACTGACTTTGTGGAATCGTTTGACGAACTTATCCAGATTACTGGACGTAATTTCTATTTTTGACATAATTTAAGCTCCTTTAAATAGTTTAATTTTAATTTGACAAATAGAAGCCAACTTATTTAAAGTTATTAAATTAGTTGTTGTGTTTGATTTTGATCTGATAATCATTGTTGCTTGATATAAGCTTCGCCATCTAGTCTATTTAGCTCGCAGACAACTCTGCGTTAACTTTTATCATAGATTATTAGAAAGAAATGTCAATATCACTCGATATTGATTAATAGGTCACAGTAATTAGATAGTTTTCTAATTTAGTATTCGGTATAGGTTGTTTGTTAATGGTAGTATTTACTTTATTTTTTATATTTCCACAGTCAATGGTTACATCTTTTCCAATGGCAGTCGCAATACATGGCGATGGACGTATAATTAACCGTACTTCAATCGTCCCCGTCATTGAAGCTGCATTAACACTCAGTGAAAATAGAGTTAAGATAAGGCACAATATTTTTTTCATCAATTAATTCCCTTACTCGTTTAAATTCCTGTCATTATATCATTTACGTTTGATAATATCCATTATTTTAAAAAAAAAAGATTGTCATTAATGTAAAATTAAGATATACTCTACCGAAATTAATGGGAGTTGTCATGATCCGAAAATTTAGTAAAATTAATAGTCCTGCATTAAAATCTTTTTTGCAAATATTTCCTTTGTTTGTATTATTTTTTGTTTGGAAAGATTTTGGTGATCAAATTGGTCATAATATCTATATTGTTTTCTCTAATATTTCAGCTTTTATATCACCAGCGATTAGAATGGCTGGCCAATATATTCTCGGCCTAATGGTATTTTTGTCGTTATGGAGTGCAACTGTTTATTTTAAAATTATTGAACAAAAAAATGATGTTAAAATCTTTCGTTTTTGGAGAACTATTGCACACATCACAACGCTCTTATTAACTTTTTATTGTATTTTTTATTTTATCGGAAATTTACAATTTATAAAAGGAGATGGTGTATCAGATGATGATAAAATGTCTTCTATTGGCTTGAATATTATTCTTGGTATTATTGGATTTATTTCAATAGCTTGGAATTTTATTATCTTTAATAAATCAAAATCTTTAAAAAAATATTTGAAATAATTACAAGGAGACTATATGCTGAACTATTCGAATAATTATAGACGAGATCCCAATGTTAAAAACTATGCTTTAAAATGTGCGTTAACATTGGCATTTGCAGTAGCCATTATTTTTGGATTATATAATTATGGCATGGCTATATGGGATGGTATTTCAAGTGCTACTTTATTCGTATGGCATGGTGTGAAGGTTGGATTTATAGCGACAGCTCAATTTTTAAGTCCTGTATTTTCAATAGCTGGTTCATATATTTGGGGGGGATTTCTCTTACTTTCTTTATGGGATTTATGTGTATTCTTTAAAATTGACAAAAAATGTGAAGACTCAAAGAACCAATGGATGTCTATTGGCTTAATTATTAACTCACTATTTGCTCTTTATACTGTATTGTATATGGTTTATTTGAATTTATATGATTCACCTAATAAAGAGTATGCTGCATTCTTAGGACTTTTCTTATTCTATGTAATGATAGTAAATGCTATTTTAGTTTTAAGCGAAGAGCATTCTGAATCTAGGTGATTTCATTTTAATGATAATGGCAAACCAGCATCCTGCTGGTTTTTTGCTTTAACATACTATTGCATAATTTTATTTTTTTTGGTATCATTTTATGACATTATAGGAGATAGACTTGTGAATTTAAAAATGCTGAACACTTTATCTGGGCAAAAAGAAACCTTTATTCCAAATACTACTGGTGAAGTGAATATTTATGTCTGTGGTGTGACGCTCTATGATGACATTCATATTGGACACTTGAAAAGTATTATTTCTTTTGAAGTAATGCGTAATTATTTTTTAGCAAAAGGTCAAAAAGTAAAACTTGTTAGAAATATTACTGATGTAGATGACAAGATTATCCTGAAAGCTGAAAAAATGAATGTAGACCCCCTTGATTTGGTTAACAGTTATATTGATAAGTTTCATGCGGTTTTAAACCAAATGCAAATACCTATGCCAGACGTTGAGCCAAGAGTAACGCAATATCTTCCTGAAATTTCAGATTATATCGAAAATTTGATTGATAATGGCACTGCTTATGTAACTGAAGATGGTGTTTATTTCGATACGCAAAAAAATAAGCAAGAGCGATATCCTTTGTCTAAGAAAATTGTTCAAGATTTGGATGATAATTCCAGACTCGATGATAAAGAGTACAATAAAAAACATAAAGCTGACTTTGCTCTGTGGAAACAAGATGATAAATATGGATATCATAGCAATGTCTTTAAAAAACAAGGCCGTCCGGGTTGGCACATTGAATGTTCTGTTATGCACCATCACACATTAGGTAAACATTTTGACATCCATGGTGGTGGCCGTGATCTTATTTTCCCACATCATGAAAACGAAATCTTGCAAAGTGTTGCTCATAATGGAGTAAATCCAGCTAATTATTGGCTACATAATGGTATGATGACAAGTGATGGTAAAAAGCTCTCAAAATCATTAGGCAATTCTATTTATGTAAAAGATATGTTAACTCGTTATTCAGGAGAAGCTTTAAAATTATTTCTGAACAAAGGGCAATATAATCAGTCACAAGAATTTAAAGAAGATGAGTTGCAAGATGCTCAACAACATTGGGATAACTTTGTAAGGGAAATTCCTAATTACACACCAGAAGATCTTTCTCACAGTGACTACTATAATCAGGCTTTGGTTGCGTTGGAAGATGATTTTAATACTCCACAAGTGATTATTATCCTTCATGAAGGGTTAAAACACTTGCGTAAATCTCAATCTGTGAACATTGCAAATGATATTCTTAATATCTTTAAACTATTAGCGGTTATTCCATTATCGGCTACTTTACAGACTGTTTATGAAAAATGGAATAATGAGTTAGATAAACCATCCAATGAAGTATTAGCTCTAGCCCGTAAACGGCAACAAGCGAAAGTTGATAAAAATTATACGCTTTCAGATGCTTATCGTAAGCAAATTCAAGAACACGGTTGGCAAATTTTGGATAAAGGTGATGTATTTGAACTTAGAAAAATTTAATTTGATAAGAAAACCTCAGTGATGAGGTTTTTCTTTAAATGTCGATCATTTGGCTTAGTGTGAGAGCTTCCTGTAGTTGAATGTTGTCATTAATAAAGTTAGGGTCAAGTATATTATAATCATATATTTCAATTGTATTCAAATAGGATTGTATTGCACTAAATAATTCGTTATTTGTATAATAACCATCTTCAAGAGAAAACATGTTATTTACTTCATGTAATCTAGATGAGTCAGAAGTGTAAATTATGTTTTTTTCATTAAATATGGTAATAAATTTATTATAAACTTTCGATAGCATTATATTTTCGTTGTATGTTAAGTTTATAAGTTCTCCACATAAAATAGTATTAGGGTCAAGTCTCATGGCTGTGCATAATGCTTTATAAAATGGGTTTGTACTGTTATCTCTATTTTGTCTTGTGTAAAATATATACTCATCAAGTTTTAGCAGAAGATTATATTTATTAGTTTTTAGATTATAGATAATTTTTATATAAATTCCAACGTCTTCTACATAATGAATATTTTGAATTTCATTGTAAATATTAACATATCGTTGGAATAAGTTGTTAAAATCATTAAGAGCATCGCAACATTCTTTATTTAAATGATTTAACCCTTGTTTGATATGCATATTAAAAACAATTCGCTTCCCATTAATTAGTATTGTTGGTTTATATTCAAGAGATGTCGCATTTTCATTAATAATGTATATCTGTTTATTATCTTTATTTTGGCATTCTTCTATCCATGATTTTTGGATTGATCCATTGCTGATACAGTTTAAAAGTTTACTTATTTTTTGAATCATTTATTTTTCCTTTTAAAATTTCATAATTTTATGCAAAGTTAATAAGCTATCAAGATGTGTTGTGCGAGTGATTAGTTTAGGGTCTAATATGTTACAGTCGTCATTTTCTGTTAAATTTAAATAGGATTGAATAGCATTGAATAATTCATTTTCTTTATATAATCCTTCATGAATTATAAAGCAATGATTAAGCGGAATTCCAGAGCTTGAATAAATAAGGTTATTGTTAGTAACTGGAAATAAAATCATATTTTTAGTGTCCTTCAATAATAGTGCTTCACTGGTATCACTTAGTTCACCGAACAGAATTAAATTAGGTGCTCGACTCATTGCAGATCTTAATGACGTTGACCATTGATTATTTTTAATCCTATCCTCATGTTTTGCAAACATTGTGTTATGGTAAGCAAATAAGACATCGTATTGTTGTGTTTTAACGTTATAAGTGACCTTTATATACTTATCTAGTTCTTTTACAGCATCGTCTGGTTGTAATTTGTTGTATATATCGATATATACCATCAATAATTCATTAAACTCATTTATAACATGTTGGCAGATATCATTCAGGTAAAATGATGACTGTTCAAACATCATAATGAAATTGACAATATCGTTATTGATTGTAATGGTTGGTCGATGATAGTGATTATTGCAAAGGTCATCATCTATAATGAAAATGTTATTGTTTTTTAAAGTCGTATTGACTGTAATTAAAGACTGTTTCACTTTACCAGACGTTATTCTTTCCATGCACTCTATAATAGTTTCAATCATGAGCAGAATCTCCTATTTGAAATCACTGTTTCGTTACAACAACACGCTTGCAGTAGTAAGTTTTTGCATCTTTTATATTCTTTTTATAGCTAATTTTATTTTCGTTAATTTCTTTCACTCTAGCGAACTTAGTATTACCATTATATAGATTATAGGTATTTTCTTTGGCTTGGTTTGTTTTTGGATAGTAGTCCTGTAATTTTTTATTGTTTTCAAAAACGCTAGTTTCTGTTATCTTTAATGGCATGGAGACAACAGCATCTTTTTGTTTACAGTCCCATTCACCTACAAATTGATATTCTTCAACTTTGGATTCATTGAGTGCAACATATAATACTGCAGCAATAATAGCAGCGGATATACCTAATAATGTGAAAATTCGTTTATGATTTATTTTATGTTGCATAGTAAAAGTTCTCCTATTACAACATTATACTTCATCTTTAAAAAACTCAAGTAAATACAATAAAAAAACCCTTCGAAAAGGGTCTTTTTTATTATTTAATCAATATTATTTAGAAATGATAATTTAAACCTAGATACAACTGCTTGTTGTTTTTGAGTGTTGCAGTTCCGACTTTATCGCCATCTTCACGGAAATCAACATTGTTGTTGTTTAACATGTATTTGAAACCCCCTTCAACTTCAAAGTTATCAGCAACAGTTTGTAGCACACCTACCTGAGCACCATAGGTAAATCCATATGAACGGTTACTTGTATAGCCAGATGTTGTATTGTTTAAACTGTTGATACCAGCAGAGACACCAGCAAATACACGAGTACCATAGTCTGTTACTGGAATAATATAATCAGCGGAACCAATTAAGTTATGTTGTGTGAGTTTGTTGTGATGAGCGGCACCTGATGTATAATCATAGGTTGCGTAAAATCTTCTATCTCCAAAATCTTTACCAGCTCTAACGCCCCAAGTTGCTTCTCGGTTGAACACATTATCGAAATCAGCATAATCAAGGTTGTCTTTTGCTGCCTGACTGCTTGTTACTCGTGACCATGTTTGCCCAATTGTGCCACCAACAAATGTTGACTCTGTTGATTCTTTTGCACTTGCGACTCCGATTGATCCCATTGCACTGATTGCGGTAATTGTTGCTGCAAGAACTAATTTCTTCATAATCATTTATCCTCTTCCGGTTGATTTCCTCTCAGACTATCATATAAAATATTGAAATCAACAGGTTACAAATCATACTTAACTTAACTTGTTCCATTGAATGATAAATATTTTCTTTTATATAATGAAAAAAGAATCAAGCAAAAAGAAATAAAAAAAAATTTTTATATTGTTTTTAATATCATAATGAAATAATGCTTAATGTTAAACTGCTATCATTTATTTAACTACTATGTTATCTTTCAAATCGTTTGACCTTTTATGTATTTTTTAGTATAATAATGGCAATTTCAACGGAGAATATTATGACTGAACCTACTGAATTTTATAGCACCACCCTTTTGAACAGCACTGGTGATATTACGCTTACTTGGGAAAACGGTGAAGATGCCGAAATCAAGAAGATGATTCAAGATAAAATTGATGCGGGTTATTGTTTCTTCATTCTTGAGCCTCGTGTTTCATTCTTGAAAGCTCTTGGTTCTAAGAAGAAAACGATTCGAAACATTTCTGAAATTAAGGGACGTGAAGTTATCATGAAAACTGATACTACTACCAGTGGTGCAAAAGTGCTTTTGGGTGAAACTTTGAACTTGGGTGATGAAGCATCTGAAAACTTGTTTAAAGCTGGTCGCATTGGTATTGCAAACGTTCCAGAATCCAGCTATAATACTGTTCGAAAAGCAAAAACTGCTAACGAAGTAATGAAAAGCCACACTATTGCTACTCCACGTATTGCAGCCGGTTAAGAGGACGTTTTATGCCAACTATTGCAAGCCCCGATATTCATTATGTCATGGACTCAGCTTTTGAATTGATGGAAATGACTCCAGATGTTCACAATGCTGTCTTCTTTGCCAACTTGAATCTCAACAACTATTTCGACATGTATGATGTTCGTTATTCGGTGGAAGGTGCTTGTTCGTCTATTAAAAATTTGTCTAGCATGATGTATGAATGGATGGCTGAACAAGACCCTTTGACACAAGGTGTTTTGTTGTCCACAAATGTTTATGCTTCTGACATGCAATTGAATGAGTTGGTTAGTGGTGTAACGAATATTTTAGTTCGTAACTATCTCCAAAACAATGGTATTGAAGAAAAATTTGACTCTTTTTACTTTTCCATGGAGCATGAACGCAATGTGGTTAACGTAATCAATGAATCGGATATCTTGTTTCCAGCTAATATTGCAACTGCCATCATGCAAGAAAATCGTATTTATGAATACATGGTTAATATTAAAGACCGTTTGAAGCTGTCTATGGGCGTTACTGCATCTTGTGATGAGCTTAGAAAACATCACCTTTACATGCTTAGAAAGTCTGTTGAAGGCACGAATATGATGTTGACTAATGATAATCAAATTGTTGACAGGGAGCATTATGTTACCAGAGCGGCTGCTAATGATCGTGTATTGTCAGCTAAAAAAGCCATTAAAAAAGGGGTGAAGAAATTTTCTAACTTGTTTGGTAAGAAAAATATTACCAGTTTTGTAAATGGTGATGGTTTTACCATCGAAGGCGAAAAATATAACTGGCATTTTCGTCAAAAGCGTAGTGTTTCTCTAATTAATATGACGCATAGTCCATTGAAAGGGCATATTCCTTATGAGTTAACATTGTTGAATAAACAAAATGTTGTAATGGCGGATTGTTGTGTATTCGTGACTGAAAACACACCTATTATCGATCAAATTATTACGATTGTACTTCATATTCAGAATGATGAAGAACAACTGTTGGCTAACTGTAACTTGTTTAATGTTCGACCAACTATAGATGACAGCATTCTTTATAACAATAAGCCTAAATTTTCTGGTAGAGACAAAGTTTCGACATCCATTGCTATTTCTGAATATACAACTGAATTTAATCGTTTGAACCGCTTATACAAAGATCAAGTAAAATTGCTAGTTGCTGATGTTATTGGCATTGAGCGTAATTTTTTCAATTACCTGACTTTGCAGAAAAACAGTCCTATTATGGAACACAGTTCATGTCCTACATATATTAATCGTCAACCAATTAATGGTGTATCCCAATTCTACATTGATGAATGGGCAAAAACTCAAAATCTTCTGACTTGATTGGTTGCATACAAGTTCTCTTTTTGTTATAATAGCCGCATCTTATACATGAATGAGGATTTTTAATAATGTCAAAGACTAATCAAGTTTTGAAAAACCAAGATGTTCTTGCTTTTTTGACAGCACTTTTTCCAAATATTGTGAATATCAAAGAAGCTAGCTCTGGTGATCTTGAAATCGAAACTGATAAATTCTTTACAACCGCTAATGTTGTTTTTATTGATAACAAGTTTATCATTCAAACAAGTCTGCCTGATGGTTATCAAGTTGATAAAGATAGCAATATTGTAAGCTATATTGACGGGTTTGATTATTTCTATCAATTGTTTAATGTAAACCCATTTCTTTTTAAATTTGATAAAATTCGTGGTGTCAACTATGAAGAACATAACAATATGGTAATTATCAAATTTATGTTTGACACTTCTTTTGGTGTCTCTGCTTTCCTTTCGTTTTCACCTAAAAAATCATACCTTAGTTTGAATGGTGTTGTGATTAATTTAAAAAAACAAGACGTTATTGGCAATCACTATAATGATATTTTTTCAAAATTTTTGTCTGAAAAAGCTGTATCTAACTTGAAAATTGCTGGTGTTGAAGCCTGTCGAATTAAGAAATTCTTAACGGATGAATCGATTAGCCCTTCTGATTTGATTGATGAGCATCTTGATCTTATTAAAATGGTTGACTTTTAAATTGGAAAAAAGATGGTAAAATATACCTATCAATATAAAGAAAAATAATGTCAAAAATGATCATAGTTCACTCACTATCAGAACAAAAACTTAGAAAAGCTATTGAACTGGGTGGCATGCCGCTACCCAGTATCGCTGCTATGAAACCTGATAATGAGTTTACACGTTTTGGTAATATAACTTTTATTCTTAAACCTGAGTCTGTTGACCCAAAAGATAAGAAAAATCTTTTTTTTGATCGTGACATTTTTTCTCAGCGTATTCCAGAACTCTATTATGACATAGATAAGAAATCACTAACTACTCTCCATAAACAGTTAGATCAAATGGTCGAAAGTAATAAAAGCTTAGGGCCTTTATTTAATTTGTATGATTTAGACTCTTTAAAAAGAAAATCTTCTGATTATATTGAAGATCGTCTTAAATCAAGTCCTATTGTAAGATTAATGTTTTTACAAAAAATAAATCCATCTTATGAATTTCCCTATAAGGTAGATAAAATGCAATCTGATCTTTCTGCTGATATTACATTTCAAAACTATATGAAAGATAGAGTTCGCACACTTCAACATGACGATGACTTTAAATCGGCTTTAAATGAAGCATTAGATCGTAGACATGCCTTTTATAAAGATACTGTTGGGGTAACAATAGCAGATGACATTGTGAATGCTTACAAAAAGTCTCTATTTAATGATCAGGGTGATATTAATAGTTATTCTAAGGATATTGAAAACATCGTGAATGATGTTGCACGTTATTCAGGTCAGGTAACTATACTTGATACTAATAAATTAAGAGATGAATTGAGTAAATTTGTTGACGCTCATGTGGTCGAGTATAATGATTTCTTTATTGAATTGACACAAGATATATTTGTGAAACCTCATTTAAGAAATGGAACTAGGAAAGTGGAATACAATTTAGACACCATTTCAAAATATATGTTGAGACAACAAGTAACGGGTGCAGAAGATGTATCTGATACCAGTGTAGGAAAAATATCAGCTAGTTATTCAACGCAATTTACATCTTATGATGAAATGATTGACTATATTGATAGATTAGACACTATGGAAGATAGGCACAATCAAACTGATGTCATTAATCGTCGTATCTCTGATTTGACAGAAGAACTTCAACCTCACTCGCCTTATTCAAGGTTCTTTGATGTTCAAGAATGTTTAAGTTTAGCATTGACCCGAGTACATTCAATTGAACAATTTACTACAAAATTACAAAAACAAGGTTTTAATATTGAGACTATTTCACCTGATATTATTAAAAAAGGCTTTGATATTTGTCAGTCTATTAAAAATTTAAGGAGTCATTATTTTGAAGGTAAGCCACAAAAGGTTATTCATTTTGATGATTTTGCTGCAGTGTTACTGCCTAAAAACACCTCTACAGATATTATTGAATCCTTAAAAGGTAAAGTTAATATCCATTTTTATGATAAAGCTGAAGATAAAAAAGAGATTTTTACTCAATATTCATTTGATTCAGCACCTAAACGAATTAAAAAGTTGAAAAACTTTTAATATTGGTGTTGACATCAAGCAAAACCTATACTAGAATAGCATCATATTCAAAAGCATATAAGACTTTGAATATAAAGCTTAAAACAAAAAAATAAATACAAAAAATATGTTGACAGCGAAATCGTTCTTAGGTAAGATAAGCGAATAGAAACAACGAAGTAAATAATGTCTGCGTAGCTCAGTTGGATAGAGCATCCGCCTTCTAAGCGGATGGTCGCTGGTTCGAGTCCAGCCGTAGACGCCAAATTAGGAGTAACGTTATGCTGTATGATGAACATATTACACTAATGAATCAAGCTAAAACATTTTCTGTTGGTGCTAATGTTAAGGTTTTAATTGATTATTCTTTATGTTCTGGTATAGTTCTTAAGGTTAATCCGAAAGGGATTAAAGTGCATGTAGCAGCTCATTTGGGATGTGTTGATTATGTAAGTAGCTTCAAACCTGAAAAAGTTTTCAAATTTGGGACGGTTGCAGTTCTTGTTTGGGAGCAATGGAAAGGCAAGAATGGTCGCGGCAGTTATCGTGTTGAAACTGTAATGTATCCAGAGTTAGCAAGGTCTATCGAGACAATTAGGTCATCTGTTTATCTTTATGAGGATGCTTTTGGTGTATTGAGTCATCAACATAAACAAGATTATGCAGAGCAGTTAAGATAGTTAAATGGGACTTTAGCTCAGTTGGTTAGAGCATCCGACTCATAATCGGCAGGTCGTAGGTTCAAGTCCTACAAGTCCCACCATATTAAAATAAGAATAAAAAGCTTGATTAGTGTTGAATGTTAATGTATAATGAACCAACAAAACAAGCAGTGAAGATTAAATGCTTTGGTAGCTCAGCGGCAGAGCGGCGGCCTCTAAATCCGACGGTCACGGGTTCGAATCCCGTCCTTAGCACCAGTTTTCTACGCCGTTCGATTTGCTGAATCTGATTAATTTCGGACACCGAATTGACTAGTGTGTTGCAAGTTAAAGGGAAAGTCGCCAAAAATACTTGTATTTTAGTGCGAGGACACTTTTAGCTTACGCAGCGGGTAGAATTTTTAAGCCCGAGTGGTGGAATGGTAGACGCGGGGGACTTAAAATCCCCTTCCTTACGGAGTGCCGGTTCGAGTCCGGCTTCGGGCACCAGATTTTTTAATATGTGTAACTAGGGGTTTAATGTGGATAAGCCAGTAGATACAAATATTGATAAAGATACTCATGATAATTATTGCGGTTCTTTACTTACCCTGAAAGGTAAGAAATTTAATACTGATACTTCTAAAATTACTGATGAGGAACTATTTAAAATCGCTCTAATGGCGGTTCTTGCCAAAGAAGCTGAATCTGAATACATTGTTTTTAGTGTGAAAAATAGTGATGAAATTTAATATGGGACTTTAGCTCAGTTGGTTAGAGCATCCGACTCATAATCGGCAGGTCGTAGGTTCAAGTCCTACAAGTCCCACCAAATTCTTAACCCATTAATTAAAGGTGTTATATGAGAAAAGACGAATTAATTAAATGGCAAAATGAAAATGAACGTCTTAATAAAGATTTTGAGTTGGAACTTGGTGTAAAATTGATTGACTCTCGTGGATATCGTGGTGTTGTTGTCCAATTAGAACTACCAACCAATGAAACGGTTGAAGATCATGGCACGATTTATGTTTGGCAAATTGATAGAGTTGGTTATGGCGATGACAATTGCGAACATTACACTTATTCTTATTGGAAGCGTAATTTAAGAGTAATAAATTAAAAATATTGGCGAATAGCTCAGTCGGTAGAGCAGGTGACTGTTAATCACCGGGTCGCAGGTTCGAGTCCTGCTTCGCCAGCCATATTAAATATGCCGAAATAGCTCAGTTGGTAGAGCAACCGCCTTGTAAGCGGTAGGTCGTCAGTTCGAGTCTGACTTTCGGCACCAGATTATCCCGCCTGAACGTTCTGTTCGAAATACAAATAAATAAACAATTTGCATTATTTTGATCTTAAACCATAATGAGTGTATAACATTGGTATAGGATTATGGAGACATACGATTCAAATATAGATCTAGAAATAAAAGATTATTTTCTCAATTATTTAAGTCATGTTCTCAACATATCTGTAATTCATTATGAGTTAGTTAAAACAAAGCGTCGTTGTATTTTTAAAATTAAAATAAATAGTATTATTGAAAATTTAATTATTGAATATCAAGAAGATTTTATTGGCGAATATTATGTTTATTTCAAAACAACTGCCAGTAGTGATTTTTTAATAGCATTTATTACTCCACTTTTAAAAACAGAACTTATTGATTATAAAAACCGTTTTAATTTTCTAATAGATAAGATTAGTCAGACCAGTCAAAAATTTAGAATTTTTGATAAAATTACAATGCTTAATAGTGATGTTATTTCTACTCGTAGTCAACTGGACAGAACTTATGGGCTTCATTATAACATCATTAACTCTCCACGTAATATTTCAGTTTCAATAAACAATAATTTGTATAGTCATCAAAAACGTGTTCATTATTTTAAAACAATCATTACTTTCTCTTTTAAAAATAATAGACTAAGTGCGGAATGCTTGATATTTAATCAATCTATGGCTAGTGAAAAAAATGATTATATTGAATTATCATTAGTAGGGAATGAAAAAGTATTTTCTAAAAACCTGAGAAATTTCCAAAAATCTTTGGAGATGTTTGCCATCGATGAACTCTTTAATCCGATTCATACTCACTATGGAATTCCATTTAATGAAATATTAGAGATGTCTGAAGCAGAACTAAAAACTTATGCAGATGTTATTAATATGTTACGAATATGAGTATATTATGATCAATTTTTTTAAATCTATCTTTAATAAAAATATATTATCAGTTCCTGAATTAATTCGAGTAAAGAAAATTACGGATACTATATTTACTGCAGAAGCTCATAATGGTCTTTTTGCAGAAATTGACATTAAAGATGGTTATATGTTTGTTACCATTAAAGATAGAGGCAGCAGCAGCACAATGAACTATTGTACACAAAAAACAGATGAATCAGTTTCCAATCATCAGTTTGTGCTGGATCAATTGGCTGACAATATCTTTTTTAGATTTGATAGACGAACATTTCCCTATTTACGCAATCGATATACGGCTATTTTTACCAATCATCCTAATGTTTTAAATATGTTTTTAGGTGGTGTTTTAGATCCGAAAGCTCCATCTATTCAATATTACAATGACATCTATTATCCAGAAGTGTCCATTGTTAAAAAATCAGTAATCAAAAATATAAATAAAGTTACATTTTGCTTATTATCAGCCTCAAAAAAACCTGTTAGTCGGGCACATTTTTATTTGGTAAATGATCAATTATTTGAAGTTGGTCGCTTTAGTGATTTTAGTTCAATTGCTTGTTTAAAAGATAAGATGAATGAATATGGAAATATGATAGACACTCGGAAAGTTAGAATATTGAAACATAACTATAATGCCTGCTTATTAATAAAAGAAGGCTTGAATTATAGGTTACTGGTTGAAGATTTTATTGATCTTGATAACGATAATATGAAAGATCGTAAAATCACTGCTGTTGAATCCAATAAATTTTTTGAATTCACTTACAGCAAAGGCCATATTTTACAAAAATCAGTTGTTTTCGATGATAATGATATGTTTCAATATAAAGAAAACTTTTTAAAAGTTTACAATAAACGTATTAACTATTGTCGTGCCTATTATCCTTCTATACAAACCTATGCGACATTGGAAAAACTAGGTATAGATGATACGTTGCCATTAAATGATGATACTTTACTTTTACTTTCTATGTATGAAATCTAAACAGTTATTTTTCTTTTTGTTCGAGATAAAACGTTAAATATTTCTTAGGATGTTCTTGAAATGGTCTTTTATTTCCAAGTTTAAATGCTCCATCAAACGCTTGATAGGCTTCATCCAATTGATTGAGTTCATAACAAACCATGCCTAAGTCCATAAAACCACCTGTATCTATTTTTGATGTTTGACCTTTAATAGATATTTTAATCCATTCTTTAGCTGTCTTATATTCTTGTATATCAAAATAAACTTGAAATAAACAGCCAGCAATCCAATATGTTAAAAAATTCCATTGTTTATCATCTGGTAATTTATTCCATGCATCATGATAGGTATCAATAGCAATGGTATACAGGTTAGACTCATGGTAGATATTACCTTCTTCAGTTAGTTCTATGATTTCGTTTTCTAATCTTGGATTTATAGTTGTTAATTCTTTCATATTTTAAGCATCCTTAATAATGTTATGTCATCTTGATTAAACTCTTTTATTTCATTTTTAAAATGTTTTTTCATAAGGTATAGATAAATAGTTAAAAACTTTTCATCAATAATTTTTTCTAATTCTTTTAAGTTCTTTACCCTAATCAGATCATCGCCTTCTTTAAAAGAAACTGCAATATGCAATTTTTCATTGATCCTTGCTACATTTACAATCACTTTAAAATTGTGGCTAATGGGGTAGTTGACGATATACCATTCTGATAAACTATTGTCATCCATTATATAATATTGTCGTGTAATATAGGTTGGTCCATGTTTACTCCATGCGTTATTACCTGATACGCCTACAATATCATATACTGTTTTAAAGAATTCTTTTGGCACGACTTCTTTTCTATTTTTTAATAAACGCTTTATTCTTTTTTCATGTTTTTTATTTTTATCTTTATTATAAATGCAATATTTTTCTCCAATTTTATTAATTGTGTTAGTAATAGAAAAAAGATCAGCTTCTTCCATTTTGTTTATATTAAAATGGTTAAATAGTTTTAAAAGCTCAGTTTGATCTCTACCAATAAAATATATTTTTCGAGTATTTAAATAAACCCTTATATTCATTACTGAATGATTTAAATTGGATGGTGATTTAATATCATAAAATTCATACTCTTTAATTCCTTCTGTACCTTTGTTAATAATAGGATCGTTAGAAAACATAGGCACACTTTTATCAATAAAATTGATTAAGTTGTCTATATTAAAATTGGTTTTAAAAATATTATTCATAGGCGACCTCATTATCCTTTTCATTAAATCATATTATAAAAAAAAAATCTATTGAATTTTTAATAAAAACCTCTAAGATAGGCCAATTCTTGTAATTTTTTTAACCTATGTTATGATTTATGAAACTATACTAGGAGTGCATATGATGAAAACGTCTATTCTAACAGCCTTTTTGTTGTTACCTTTGCAAAGTTTAATGGCAGAACCATTAGAATCAACATCTGCTTTCTATTCAGAAAAGCCAATGGTCTATGTATCACCTACTGACAGGGTTCAGACATTTGTTTTCACTGTTAATCCAAGTCCTATATCAGATAATGTTACTATTACTACAGTTAAACGTGATAAAGAACATGACTCTGATTATATGTATTCATCTAAATTTGTTTATTGTCTCGTAGAAAAAGACATTAATTCTATTCATGCAGAAAGCTCAGTTAAAAAAACATGTATCAATGAGTATGGAGAAGGCACTGAAAAAATCGTTAATGATACTAAATTAGATCTTACTAAGGTTAGGTACTTAGAGTATCCTATTCCGGCAGGTAAAAAATTAGATTACTTTTCATTGCAACCTGTTGAAATGGGGAAACCGATTCTTGATTATATCAAACTGGCTCCTAATGAGAAAAAAAGAGCTTATCTCATTTATGGATTCACTCCATCCACTGGCGAAATAAAACAAAATATTATGTACATATTAAAATAATGTGCATGTTTATTTTTTAGCTGCATTTTTGACAATTAATGAATCAATGATTTAATGGTAGTAGGACAAATACTGCCTTACTGAGCACACTGGTGAAGTCTTACTGGACAAGTAGCATTACATTTAATTAAACAAATAAATAACAAAGTGCTCTAAGTTAAGGAGAAATTATCATGAGTCAGCTAGATCAAGCTAAGCGTGAGGCTGCACGTTTATTAAAATTAGCCAAAAAAAATGAAAGTAACGATACACCACCTTTTACTTTAACAATCAACAATCTTAGTCACGCCAAAGAACATATAGCCAATATTAATGGTTATCCTAATTGGAATATTTTTGAAAAAGAATTAAAAAAACGTGATGGTATTCAAGACAACAATCCATCTGTTGACAGAAAAAAAGAAATAGAAAATTTGTTAGATAATATCGATTTATTTGAGAGAGATCTTCCTTTTCTCTTTCACCCAAAACCTATCAGAACAGAAAATTATAAAATCGTCAAAGATAAACAACATATTCCTATTACTTTAGGTAATTTCTTACCAAAAGAATTTTATTCAATTAGAGAAAAATTTTTAAATAAATCAAAGCAATGGGCTTTAACTAGCTATCCTGCAATTTGTTCTGGATCTACGGGGTCTGGTAAAACTGCATCTTTTGTTGGATTATCGCATCAATATGTTGAGAATGGTGAAGGTTTAATGTATATTGATGGAAAAGGAGATACGTCCATTTATACGCAACTGTTTAGTATAGCAAAACAGCATAATAGGTTAGACGATTTCTATTTTTTGAATTTGTTTAATTCAAATACTCATCATGAAATTTCTACTAAGATTTCTCATACAATAGATCCAATTAATCCGTTAATTGGAGATGAACAATCATTCAAAATTTTGTTTGGTGATAAAATTGGTGTACTATTACATGAGTTTTCAAAGTGTGTAAAATCACAAAATGGATTGGTATCTATTGAAAATATTGAATCATTTTTGATTCTTAAAAATATTCAAAATTTTAGAGATGATCCACTTTTTTCTTGTGCTCGACCTTATATTGATGATTATTTGAACACCTTAGATGATGTTAGTGATAATCAGTTAAAAGCTCATGTATTAAATTGTGACATAGCTTTCCAAACAATGGAAAGTTTAAATGTTTATAAAGATATTTTCAGTATTCATCCAGAAATTAATTTAGAGAAAGCATTTTATCAGAAAAAAATATTATTCGTATTATTTCCAGCAGTAGAGAAAATGGGTTGGGCTTTTTCTGAGCCTCTAATTAACTTAATAATGTTAAATATAAATAAAGTTATTAAAGATTTTGAACATAGAGAAAATACTCAAACGATTATTATTGATGATATTCCTACTGTTATTTCAAATAGACTAGCTGAGCATTTAGTTAAGACACCTTTAAATTCAATTAATGTAATCTATGGAGTACAAGATTTTTATAGAGATACCTATTTTATGCGGCATATAATTAAGCAATCAAAAACCTTTATCATTATGAAAGGTGAATTTTTAGAGCTTCCTGATATCATTAAGCTGAGAATTATGAATGATTTAAAAAAATTCCCAGAATTTTATAAATATCGTTACATAATAAATCAAACCTCTGGTGAAGCAATGGTGTTTGGTTATAATGATTTTGTTTTGGACAAAAAAAATTATTTAAATCATGAACGTGGTTATAGTTTCAGCTCATTGAAATTATTATATCGACCTACAGAACCTGTTAAATATGTATATTTGAATAAAAAAGAAATGTAAAAAAAGCCACTTAATGTGGCTTTTATTTTAACAACTATTTATATTTTTGAATTAAACCATCAAGTTCTGTTTCAGTGAAACTACCTAATTTATTGAGAACAGATCTAAAACGATAACGTGTCATGTCTGGCCCCAGTAAACTCATTGCGTCAATAACAGAAATAGAATTTAATGATCCTGTTATGGTTACGAAAACCAATGGCATAATATCTTTAAATTTTAAGTTCATTTTTGAAGAAGACATTTTTAATGTGTCCAGTATTTGAACTTCGTTCCATTTTTTTAAAGCCTCAAGATCCCATAGCATTACTTGAATGGCTTCTTTAACTTCATGGTCAGTTAATTTTTTATGATTAAATAAAGTCATGTCATAATTTAAATCACCATTGTACATAAAGGCTATAAGGTCGTTCACTTGTGTAAAGGTTTCAACTCTACTTTGTATCATTGGAACCAACTTATCAAATTTATTTGAACTGAATGCCCATTGTGAAAGCTTAGTTTTAAAGGCATCTGGTGTGAGTTCTCTTAACCAAAGACCATTGAGCCATGATAATTTATTTACGTCAAAAACAGGTCCACCCAACGATACACGTTGAATATCAAAATTGTTTACCATTTCTTGTAAAGTAAACTTTTCTCTTTCATCTGGCATTGACCAACCCATTCTACCTAGATAGTTTAATAATGCTTCTGGTAGGTATCCCATGTCTTTATAAAAAGTAATGGATGTTGGATTTTTACGCTTAGAAAGCTTGCTTTTGTCTGAATTACGCAATAAAGGCATATGGCAATGGATAGGCATTTCCCAACCAAAGTATTGGTACAATAATACTAGTTTAGGAGCCGATGGTAGCCATTCTTCACCTTTCAATACATGAGTAATATCCATTAGGTGATCATCCACAACATTGGCCAAGAAATAAGTAGGTAATCCATCTTGTTTCATCAGCACTTGCATATCAACTTGCTTCCAATCGTAGGTTACAGTACCACGAAGCATGTCATTGACGGTACAAACACCATCAGTAGGCACTTTCATACGAATAACATGAGGAATGCCTGCATCTAATTTTTCTTTTACTTCATCTTGTGTTAAATGTAAACAATGACCATCATATTTAGGTGATTGTCCTGATGCTATTTGATTTTCACGCATTTCATCAAGACGGTGATTATCACAAAAACAAGTGAAAGCATGGCCTTTATCAACCAGTAATTGAGCATGATTTTTATAGATATCTTTTCTTTCACTTTGGCGGCAAGGTTCTTCATCCCATGATAAACCAAGCCATTTTAGTGAATTTAAAATAGCATCTTCTGATTCTTTAGTCGAACGAACTTGATCAGTGTCTTCAATACGAAGAATGAATTCACCACCATGCTTTTTAGCAAAGCAATAGTTAAATAATGCAATGTAGGCTGTTCCAACATGTGGATCACCTGTAGGTGATGGTGCTACGCGAGTTCTTACTTTCATTATTTCAATCTCCAAATGTATTCGATATAATAGCAATAATAAGATTTAACTTCAACTATTTTTTGTTTAAAGCTAGACTTTTTCTTTAAGTCTTGTTAAGATAGCATTGTAAATATTTATTTTTGTAAAACAGTATTTATTTTGACATAATTTACGACAATGCTATTATTAAAAAAATTATTGGAGCCTAGAAATGAACGAAGAACAAAAGAAAAAGTGTCATTATATTATTCATTCACATGCGGTAGCAGCAGGAGCAGGTAACGCTGTTCCAGTTCCGGGGTTAGGTGTTGCAACAGATCTTGTGACCATTACAGCTATGACGATGAGTCTATGTGCTGTGTTTGGTGGAAATATGACAGAAGAGGCTGCAAAGGCTGTGGCTATTGCGTCTTTTAAAAACGCTATGCTGAAACAACCTATTAAAGTTATTACAAAAGAAGTCTCAAAAATTATTCCTTTTCTTGGTCAGGCAGTAGCTCCTACTATTTCTGTGGTTATTATTGAAGCGGTTGGCTGGAATATCGCTGATGAACTCTATTCTAAATGTGTAACCAGTTATCCTGTTGAAAAAAAAATTGAAGCGGATAATCAAAAAAAGATCTCAAAAGAACCGAATCGTTTCTCAATCGCAGGTGTAACTAGCTTGATTAATGCAGCGACTGATTTTAGAAAAGCTGGTAAAGAGACTGCGGAGAAAAAAACATCTAAATCTGAAAAAGAGGTTAAAGGTGAAACAATCAAGTCTTCAGGTAAGACAGCTTAACTTTTTTATTATAAGCTGACAAGAGCACTTAGGTGCTCTTTTTTGTTTTTTTAATATGTGTTATAATATTTAAATATAATAATAGTATTAACATGAATAGATTTGATTTTATAAACCATTTTAAAGATAATAATCCTGATGAAGCTGTTTCTGAATGGCCTTTTCTTGAATTTAAAGTTTTGTTAACTTCAACAAAAAATAGTGAATCATTAGGTTTAATGTATATCAATTCTAGATTAGAATCCATGTATGAATCATTGAATATTACTAATGGTCATTTTTTAACTAAAGGCGATATTGATTTTAAATATGATTATTATTATGAAGAAGACAATCCTGATGGTGATTATTGTCAGTATCTTGCTAATTTAAACTTAAATAAACTTTATGACAAATTAATTGATAGTAAAGCTATTAACAATAATGAAATGATTACCTTATACCGTGTGGAAACAAAAGATAATAAAGGACTTTATGATGGCATTGGTTACACTATTTTATTAAATACGGAAGACTACAATCATCCCGGACCAGAAAAAGAAAATAAATTTATGAATATATTTGCTCATACGGGACATCTTTCAGATAATAAATATAAAGCAAAATGGTTATTTGCATTTTCTGATGAGGATCAATTGAAGGGCTGGCTTGGTAATAAAACTGTTTACGATCTATTGGTAAAGCATGAGTTTCAGCTAAAGATGATTACTATTAATTCAAGTAAGGCTATTATAGGAGATTCACAAGTTATCTATGTTGGGACTGATGTAGAAAAAGTTGAATCTCTTCCACTAAACGCGATTGAACATTTATTCAAGAAGAAAAAGAAAAATACACTACATGTGTAAAGGAAAGTATTAGAAAACAAAAGGCCAGCTTTCGCTGGCTTTTTTAGAGGTTTAAGGATACAAAAATATGTTAATCTAGATAATAACTTAACACAATTAAATGATAACCTTCATCTATCCTTAAGTAAACTTCATGAAATCCTATTGTTTTGTAAGACATTCGCTATAGTTTTTTAAAAATAAACAAAAATCCGTGTTATTACGATTTATATTGTTTTGCTTTTAATTTTATTTTGTGCTATTATTGATGATATTTTCATAGGAGCTATTTCATGTTTGAGATTATAGATTACAAAGAGAACCAATTGTACACAATTGAACAGGTTCGAAATTCCCTTACAAATCTTGCAACAGTATTAAAACTAGAACTCGTTCAAGTTACTTTTAATGATCGAGACAATGCTGTTTATTTGCAAACTTCTAAAAAAGATAACACTCCTGAATTTATTGATGCCAAGATCTCTTTTGACCTTCTTAAAAATGAACCAAAAATTATTGTTAGCTTGAACAATTTGAATGAGCATTGGTTTTATAAGGTGTTTCATGAACAATTTGAAAAGGCCCAAGAGCGAGCTGGCGTATTTTATGTAAAACAACGTCTTAGTTTTGGCGTTCGAAGCAATACTCTTCTTGAATTTTTGGAAAGAGATCATGCTGTAACAAGCTATCTTATTGCTAGTAAAGGCATGACCAAGAAAATTTGCTCCGTAGCTGATATTGTCAACAGTGAACAAATTCTATTTGAATTGATTTGTTTCAAATTGTTTTCTGATAATGTGGCTCCAAGTGCTTCTAGTATTGAGGATTTGATTAAACATTTTGATAAGCATTATGCGGTTGTTGAGATGAAAAATATTTAATAAGGATGCTATTTTAATGTTAATTTTTTTGGCTGTTTTCTTCTTAGTCTTTGCAGGTCTTATGTTTTTGGTCTTTAAAGATAGAATTATTAATAAAAAGAAAAAACTAATAAAAGTACACAAAAAAAAGTATCATAAAAATTACGTCACTTCTTCATCTAATGACAGTGGCGTTATCTTTATTTCTAAATTAGTCAAAGAGTCAGGTGTGAATGTCACTAAACAATTTGAATACCCTTGTGCAGCTAACAAAAAACCACTAGACACTATTCGTTATACTGGTGTGTTTGATGTAAAAGTGATTATTGATAGCATGACAAAAGTGCCCAGTATTGAAATTAAAGGGGATTCGTCTTATGTTGATCTTATTCAGTTGAGCAAGGTTAACGATGTATTAACAATTACTCATCCACAAATTAGCAGTTATTCAGGCTATCATTGTGAAATTATTATCAGAACATGTAAAGTTGTTTCTTTCTATAATAAAGGTCAAGGTCAAGTTGATATTGAAGGTATTAATTCAGTTCATTTTGCTATGATTAGTTCCAGCATTGAAAATGTTTATTTGTCTGGTAAAGTTGATTCTTTTAGTATTAACTCAAAATCAAATGGGGATGTCTATGCTCAACAATTAAAATCCAAGGTCGTTCGTGTTGAACAATATGGTACAGGTGACGTTTATTGTAATCCAGAAGACGCAATCTCAGTTCGTATTAATAATACTGGTAATGTTTATGTTCGAGATATGGCTGTAAAATTAGAAAAGAAAATTATGGATAAAGGCCGTGTTATTTACAGACCTTTTGAAGACAGTATTTTAAATTTTATTGTTATTGCTTTTCAAAAAGTGTTCTTTATTGATAGGAATTCGAAATAATGAATAATAGCAACATAAATCCATCTATTTTTTTTTAAGGATACTTGATTATTTACTGGAAGCCTCTATTATAAGCATTCTAGATACACATATTATTAATAGGGGTTTAAAAAGAGGTTATGCAAGTCAACAAGCAACAATTAGCAGGTCGTAGAAAGTCAGATGAAGAAAGAGAGTTAATATTAAGCCAAATAGATGCCAGTGATATATATCATAATCGATTATTTACAATAACATTAATTACAATTATTACTTGTTCAGTATGGGCAGTTTTAGTCAACCCTTTTAATGATTACATACCAGAATCAATTTTATTTTTTTCTTGTCTATCATTAATCATTATTCCATATGCACACCAACGAGAACTTGGATTAAGTCGTTATAGTTATATTTTCTATATATTGGGTATTTTGTTAACTGGCATAGGCTTGGCATATGCCTTCTATATTAGTTCAGTTGGCGAGGTCGTTGAAGAGGCACTTTTGCTTAATGCGTTTGAGCAACATGTTGACCGATTTTCAGCACAGGAATTATTAATTATTCAAGAAAATCATCATAACATACAGGCACTCAGAAGCATTAAAATTAATATGGATTGATTTGATAATCAGTTCACTTTTTATTTTAATTTTCTTTCATTGCTTATTACTTTTTTTCTGTTATACTTAAAGTCTATATTTTGTAGAAGGATTTTGATGTGAAAAACAGTAATATTAAAATGGTTAAATCTATCCTTATTTTTTCTATTTTGTATATGGTTATTGGCCATACAAATTACATGAGCAAGGTGTTTAATGCTAACCAAACAAGTGTTGCTTTCAATACATTTGAATTCAAAAATTAAGGTTAAGGAGTTTACAAACATGAAAAGTAAATGGTTGCTTGATGATTATATGATTAAAACATCATATCATGGTGATATTCGTCAAATTTTGGCGAGTATGGGCTTTGACTATCATGTTGAAAAGTATGTTCCATTTTCTGATACTATGCCTGCTCTTCAGTATGCTACTGATGATTCTGTATTTATTCATGGTAAAAAATTTATTCCTGCTTCTGATGGTTTTGATGCTGGACAGAACAGTCAAAATAGTGTGATTATTTATGGCAAGCCCTATATACAAATGCCAGAACCAGTATCTACTATTCCATTCAAAAAAGATGATTGTGTAGTCATTTACGGTAGTATTAGTTTTGTTCGTCAACAAATGAAACAGCATCGTTTCATTCCCGGTGGATATCTTCCTGAAAAGACTATGGAGTCTCTTGGGTATATGCCTTATATTGATAAACCAGAATTAATGGCAAACTATAACCACGTCTTTACAACGTTCAAAGATTTTATTCATCGTAAAGAATTCTTTTATGATACATTTAATACAAACAAAGTATTTATTCGTCCGAATAGTGGATTAAAGACTTTTACTGGTTTACCTGTTCATCTTGATGAATTTGATTATGAGATTAATACACTTCGTCAACTTAAACAAGTTTCAGATGATGTACTTATTCTTGTTTCTAATTGTAAGAAAATTGCAGAAGAATATCGTTTCTTTATTGTGAATAGGGAAGTGATTACAGGATCACAGTATAAGTTAAATGACGAATTGAATGTTAAAGTAGGTTATGCTCAGGAAGCTTATGAAGTGGCTCTTGAAATGGCTACAAACGCTTGGCAACCTGATATAGCCTATGCTTGTGACGTAGGCATTGTTAATGGAGAACCAAAAATCATTGAACTAAACTCTTTTTCTAGTTCTGGTTTTTATGCTTGTGACATCCCGACTATCATTTCTGCTATTGATAAGGTGGCAGTTATGGAATATAATGGAGATATATCTATCGGAGGTTTCTAATGAATAGATACAAAATGAAGTTAATAGGGGTAAGTTGTTTATTTACTTTTGTTTTCTTCTTGTCACTTGTTTTGATGTTGACAGTTAAAGTTACAATTTTTATCGCAGACTTAATTTGTAATGTTTTCAAACGTGTGTTACTTGTTTTACGCAAAGATACAAACGCTATACAAAACAACGAAATATGAAATTGCTATATTTTATAACCAAGATTAATTAAATGGATTAATTAATTTTGGAAACTAATGTAACTTAAATGGGCTTAAAAACCTCATTTTTATTTAAGGAGTTTAAAATGAAAAATACAACATACTACCTTGGAAAGATGACATATCACAAAAGAAACACAAGCTACGAAATGCCTTACGTTCTAGAAAAGGATTTAAATGAATTCTCATTTTTAAAGCCATATACTGCTTTTGAAGAAAAGATAGCCCATTTGACAACGCTGGATGCTTATCTTGTTCACCAAGATGAAATTTCAGCCGGGGGTTATATCATTTTATTCAAAACACCCACTGAAAAATTGTATTTTATGCCAGTTAATGGTGAATTTGCTGATGCTATTTTTCATGGGGATATTGAAAGCCCGTATGTAGGTGATGGCAATGAGTTCTTATTTGAGTTCAAAAATATCTCAAATTTAAGGGAAATTACAAGTTGAAATAAGATAAAAAAGCAACTAAAAAAGACCAAAAAACTAAGCAAACTTTTCTCAAAAAGCTTGCTTTTTTTTTGCTTTTTTGCTATAATATTTCTACTAAATTGACGGAAAAGGTGAGGATTATTATATGATTTTAGATATTGAATTGTTAAAGCTTTATGCATCAAATAACTTTAACGTGTTGCTCTCTGGCCGTCATGGTGTGGGTAAAACAGAGATTATCAAGAAAGTCTTTTCTGAAACTTTTGGTGAATCAAGTTGGGCCTATTTCTCTGCAGCTACAATGGACGCATGGGTTGACTTTGTGGGGGTTCCAAAAGCAGTAAAGCGTGAATCTGATGGTATGGAAGTTATTGAGCTTATTCGTCCTGCTCGTTTCGCTGATGATGATGTTCAGGCTATTTTCTTCGATGAATTTAACCGGGCACCTGCGAAAGTTCGAAATGCTGTGATGGAGCTTATTCAGTTCAAATCAATTAATGGTCGTAAATTTAAAAACTTGAAAGTTATCTGGGCCGCTATCAATCCATTCTCTGATGATGCGGATGGGTATGATGTTGAACAGATTGACCCAGCTCAGCTTGACCGTTTCCAAGTTCAAATTGATGTGCCTTATAAAATTGACCGCTCTTACATGAAAGGTAAGCATGGTGCTCTTTCTGTTCCTTTTGTTGAATGGTGGAACGCTCTTGATAAAGAAATGCAATATAAGATTTCTCCACGCCGTGTAGAAGACGCTTTGCGTGTTTACAGTGTGAAAGGGAATCTTGAACATGTTCTACCAAAAGAAAGTAACTTGGTGGCATTGCGTGATCGTATTTTGAAAGTATCACTTGATGATGAATGGAAAGATGTAGTTGCTATGCCAAAAAATGATAAAATCAACTTCCTTCAGAACGTGAGCAACGTTGTTAAGTTTAAAGATTTCATTATTAAAGATTTTGCAAACTATGCAGAATTTGTTCCAGAAGATTATTTGATTTCGAAACTTGAAATTAAAGATTTGGAATGGCTGGATGCTGCAGTTGCAAATCCATCAAAAATTCCAGAGTCAGTTGTTTCAACTATGGAAAAAACACATGGTAAAGATTTTTCAGATATTTTGAAAGAACTTAAAAATATATTGCCATCTAATATTTCATTGAACTTGAATGGTAAAAACGTTGTAGTCACTGGTAAGTTTAATAAGAAATATAAAAATGGTAACTCACGTAATGATATTGAGCTGTTGTTGCAGCGTATTGGGGCCAATGTTCAAAAAGCTGTGAATGGCAGCACTCAATATTTGCTTGTTGAAGATAAAAAAACAACATCTGTAAAAATGCAAAAAGCTCGACAAAGTGGTGTGAATATTGTTGACGAAGATGAATTCCATGCAGTTTATGGTAACTTCTAAGGTGTAATCTATAAAAAGAGGCTTCGGCCTCTTTTCTTCTTTATTAAAAAAGGTGTTAATTATGGATAATCAGCAAAAAATTATTGATTATTTTTTCAACTCACAAGATATTCAATTAACTTCGTTCCACGAACAGGATATTATAGGAGATACTGTTCTTATTGTAGATCCTCGTGAAAAACGTAATGATGTTTGCAAACATCAAATTATCAAATTTGATTTTCGGATGAAAGATAACTCTACGAGTGATTTGTTAGCGACTGCTACTTATATTTATGATAATGGAACAAAAGATGGAATGACATTTAGTAATGATTTTTTTTACAATAAAATGAAATTAGGCCAAAAATGTGTTACTGTTTTAGATAAGTTAAATATCAAGCATTATTATCCAGCTATTGGTTTCAATATTGAAATGAATACAAATGAAAACAAAATATGGGTAAAAGATTTTTATCATCGTATCAACTTAATTAGAACTCATGGAACTACATTTCATTTATTAGAAGATTGTGTAACTGCAATTATTAAAGAGCGTTTGCAAGATTGGGAGATAAATGTTGAGGAACTTGCATTAACTGATTTAATTGATATGTATTTAATGGCGGCTATTTAAACTTTGTAATAAAATAAGGGTGTATATGCAAGATCATGAACGATTAATTAACCATTTTTTTAAATATTGTAATGTAACAATTACAGCACCGTATGTTGAAAAAAATAAACCAAATGCTGAGTCAGAATATTCGGTTAGTTATATCTTAAAAGAACATCCTGTTCCCGGCCATAATTTAGATTTAATTAATTTTAGTTTTAGAGAAACAAAATATTCTATTTTTTGTATAGTTGATTATTGTATCTCACCAGAAGGCTTAAAATATGGATTATCGATTGATGGTGATTTATTAAAAAATGAAACTTCATTGGTTATTAAATGTGTGGCATTTTTAAAATCAATGAAAATAATGCATTACTGTCCAATTATGAATATTAGTTTTCAAATGAACAAAAAAACAAAAGAAATATCATTTTTAGAATCTTCTCTATTTGTTAATAGTGTAGATTTTTATTCGCAAACTAAACTTGATCTCAAAAAGGATATTGATCGGATGGTGACGCATGAGTTAGCTTCGTTTCACACTGATACTGCTAATATTTCCCTATCCGATAAATTAGATTTATTAGCCATGGCCAGAATATAAAAATTATTTTCAAATAATAATCATAATCATTTAAAAAAGCTTGAATTATAGAACGATTCTTGATAGCATCATTAAACATTTTAAGGAGATTGTAATTATGACTGATAAGCCACTATTTATGCTTTTTGATGGTAAATTTAATGAAGACTTCTGCTTGCAATCATTTTATAGCAATGGAGAGCCACAGAGAGCGTTTACAGCAGTAAATGTAGTTGATGTCGTCTCTGGTTATTATCTTGTTCATGTGGACGCTGTATTGGCGACATTGCATGCTAAAAGTAATTCAGTAGACGTTGAGAATACTGTATGGAACTTACAAGATGGTGAATCTTGTGTGCTATACAGCACTTCACGCCACACTAATTTGATTGCGTATCGTTTGAGCGAGCAAGATATTGAATTTTTGAAAAACGTGTCTTAAGAGTAAAAAGCTCTAACCCTTTATAAATAAAGCGTTTTCAGACGCTTTATTTTTTTATTTTTATATCATTTTTCTTTACTTTTTAAGTGGAATTTGGTATAATAGATCAATGAAAAGAGGGCTTAACAGTGATAAAAGATAGAGAATTTACCTTTGAAGAACGTATTGATATTGCAAACCTTTTATCAATGCATCACGTTATTTTTCAAACCTTTTGGGCTATTGGTAAGCCATTATTTACAAAAACTATTAAAACTGCAGCGGTCGGATTTGATCGCAGTGGTCATGTACTCTATCTTATTTTGAACCCAGATTTTTGGGATTCATTGGATATGAACAATAAAGCTTTTGTGATTGCTCACGAATGTTTGCATGTTATTCTTAATCACGGCAAGCGAGGATTGGAACACCCTGATCAAGAAAGAGTCAACATTGCTCAGGATATTGTGATCAATGAAATGTTAGTAAACAGTTTTGGTTTCAATAAATTTGAAATTATTGACTGGGATAAATTTTGCTTTGTTGGTACTGTATTTAAAAAAGAAGAAATTATTAAACATGGTATTCACACTCGTGGCTCGTTCCATTACTATCTTGATTTGATGGATAAAACAAAAAACCAAAACACACAATCTACGCTTGATGAACATGGTCGTGGTGGTCAAATTGATGGCCTTGATCCACTTATTCAAGACTTAATGAATCAAGCTCAACAAGCAGGTTCTGATGCTGCACAAATGCTTCAAGATGAAATCAATCCAAGATTGAGTGACAAAGAAAAATACGATCTTGCAAAAGAACTGGAAGAAGAAATTAAAGATGCGGCTGGTGACCCAGCAGGCACTATGCCGTTGGGTGCTTATATCAAAATTGACCCTAATCCACCAAAGAAGAAAAAGAAGTGGGAAGAAATTGTTAAAAAGCATCTAAAATCTGGTATTCGTTATGAAACCGTTGAAAAACCTTCTTGGATTTGTCGAGATCGTCGGACAATGTGCTTGAGTGATGATATTTTGATTCAAGGTAACTGGAAAGAAGAAGTTCCTTCAAAAGAACGTTATCGTGTTGTGTTCTTCCTTGATACGTCTGGATCTTGCTATTCTTACGCTAAGCGTTTTGTTAAGATGTTGCAAACCATTCCAGAGGATAAGTTTGAAATTGAAGCGTATGCTTTCGATTGCAATCTATATCCAATTGATTTGAAAACAGGTCATGTGCGTGGTGGTGGTGGTACTTATTTCCATATTTTGGATAAGAAAATTCGTGACATGAAAAAACATCCAGACGCTGTGTTTGTATTGTCTGATGGTGATGGTAATGCTTTCAGTCCAGAATTTCCAAAACTTTGGCATTGGATTTTGACGCCACGTCATAACACATATTATATTCCAAAGGAATCAAAGAAACATGATATGAAAAACTTTGAGTGAAGGCATGAGCCTTTACTCATTTTCATAAATATAATGTGACAATAGATTAAATTTTTGCTATAATTGCTTTTAACCTAATTGATTGGAGATGTGCTATATGATTAAAAAACTGATGCTTGCTTTGTGTGTAATGTTCCTTTCAGCGACAGCTCTTGGAGCTAATTCTAGGAACATTACAGAGGAATATGTATTACCTTCTGAAATGAAAGGCTGTAAAATCTTTCATTTGAGTGGTGGTGGTTTTTCATATTCTAGTTTATATGTAACTCATTGCCCAAATGCTTTGACAGACACCAGTTTTGCGAGTGGTAAAACTCATCAACATGTAGTTAACGGTAGTAGAAGTATTATTGATGATGTACCTGAACCTGAAACCGTTGAGATTAACGGTTCAAAATATGTAAAAGTTCCTGATTGACCTAGAAAGAGGCTTCGGCCTCTTTCTTTATTTAACTTGTTGGAGACATTATGGATTATTTTGAAAAACGAAAATTATTTAATCAATCTTTTAAAACGTTAATAGCTGATACTGGATTAAATCCTGAAAAAACTAATTTCAATCCTTATTTTTTGTTACGTGAACACACAAGCGTTCAAGAACCAGTATCTACTGGCAAGCTGGACAATTCAGAAATCTTGTCTGCTTTATTTTTAGATCACATTAAAAAAATTAAAGCTAAATCCATTTTAAATAAAATAAGAAAGTTACTTATTAAATATTCAAAAATTTTAAACTCAGATTTTACATTTTACAGTTGTGATAGTTTATTACCCTCTTTAGAAATCGAATTAAATCCTCATTATAACGATCTGTTTGATATTGATAGTCTTGCTTTTATTGTTCGAGGCGAAGGTATTAAGACAGGCTATACCACATTTAGGTTTTTTATTCATTTGAAACCTATTGATGCCAGCTATGAAATTACTCATTTAGATGGTAGAGAACTGGAACATCAATCATTTGTTGACATTCATGTTAACTATAAGAAAGCTGATGATGTTAAATTTCCAATGTTAAATGCTTATAAAGATGTTATTTCAAGCATTGTTGGTTATGATGTTACAGAAGTAGATGATGATATTATTGCAGTCTTGGACATGATTAAAGTATAATACTTTAAGTCTGTTAAAAAGAAGCTTCGGCTTCTTTTTTTTGTTTAATTTCATTGTTATATCTTAATTATTGATTAAAACAACACGACGATAAGAAAACAAATTAAAAAGCCTTCATTGAAGGCTTTGTTTTTGTAATTTTTTCACAATATAAAGTTTTCCTAATTCTAAACAAACAATAAATAATGAAATAGGGATAATAAAGATACTTTTTGTTAGTATTGCAGCAGTCACTATGCCAACCATCACAAACCAAAATTCAAATTTTATAAAGTTCTCTTTAAATGATTTCTTTTTGTTCTTTAGTTCATTTTGCTCATTCGCTATGGTATCTAATCTTCTGGTATTTCCAAGAAGACTCCGGTAAATCACAATATTCATGGCTAACTGAATAAATGTCAACCCTAAGAACAAACAGGTCAGCACTAAATTATTTACATGCATAAGCATGCCAATCAATACAATTAATATCATTTCTAGACGGTATTTAAGTAGCATATTTTTTTATTCCTCTAATTGACGAAAAACGCATAAAACTGTTGATTTTATTATATTCTATTATATACTATACATAGTTTATAGGAGAAGTAAAATGACAACAAATCTAGTATTAGAAAATGATGATGTTTTTTGTGGGGATACATTTGTAATGACAATAGATCGTTTTGATGATCTTGACATTAGTGTAACAGATGGGCGATTATTTATTAATAATACTTTTGTGAAGAACTTCGATCATAATGAAGAAGCTAAGCAGGCAATTACAGGGTTTTTGGAAACTCTGAAGCATGAAGAAGTTAGTTTTGATTTGTATATTGCTTAACTATTGTGTTTAGAACTTAGCAGCATTTGAATTAATCCATTTAAGTGCTGTTTCATTGTCATCTTGCTGGTGTTTCGACATCATAAAATCTTTAATTTGACAAACTTGCAAAGCCATTTTAACTTTAAATTCTTCGCAACTTGATAAAAACTCTACTTTTATTTCATAACCTTTGTTAACTTTTCGACAACTGGTCACTAAGGCATTACCACTAAACATCATATCATCTAATTTAATGTCAATTCTGACTTTCTTATTAGGTTGGAGATAACTTGTATAATGGAAGATTAATCCATGACAAGATTCGAGACTTATTGGTGATATATCATCCTGTTCAGCTAGTTCTTCAACAATTATCTGAATGCTTTCTGGGTGTTTCACGAATTTTCTTTCCGGCATTTCAAGCTTTTGATTACCTAACATACCAATCTCCTTATTCTCAGTATTATTATACCAAATAAAACTCTAGAATCAAACCGCCACGGCTAATTCTAGAAGATCTTCCTTAATTTCATATGTCGATCCAGCAACAGACTCCAGACAACTCTTGTATTCTGCTTTGAGGATTTTGCAGCATTTTTTACAACCAGCATCGATATTATTTTCAGCAATAATTTCTTTAACAGTCTTATTGTTAGCAACATCTCTTTCCAAATCCGATGTTTTATATCCACTACATAAACAGATATACATGTGAAACTCCTTTTAATCTGCAGAATTTCTTCCATAGTATATTAAAGCATAAAAGAAATCAAGATCCTTAAATTAGATAAATTTGAAAATAATTGTAGACATTTTTTAAAAATTTTGATAATCTGGCGTAATGGTTCAAATTTAAGGAGGATATCATGAAATCTAAAAGATACAGTATTCTTAATTTCTACATTCGTGGCAGCAATGTCACACCACAAGTCTGTCATGGATTAAATCGTCTTTGGGCTAATAAGGCAGATATGACACCAGAAGCAAAATCACTTTTCTCTAACTGGGTTACTGAATCAGAAGTTGAAGTCATTTTACAAGGTGGCAATCATAAGGATTTGGAAGAACTCTATTTAGCTCTTTCATCTATACCGTTCATTCCGTCAGCTAAGTTTAATGAAGGTCAAGATGACTTATGTGGAGTCTGTACCGTTGTTACATTTGTGGCGAGTGATCGAATTGTTGCTGCTGGTGGTGTATTGCGTAGTAAGAATATCGCACCTGCTGATGCTTTTGATTATTTGATGGGTAATAAGATTGAAGTGTTTGAGGAATGGGTTTCAGTGAACAAGTTTGAAGCCTTTGTAGCTAGTAAAATAGCTTACCTTTCTTTAGTGTCTTGATCTGGTTGGGCATTTCGGTGCCCTTTCTTTTACTTTATCGTTTCAGCTATTTTTTTTTAAATAATTGAAATTAATGCTTGACCTAGTGAATGATTTTGTCATATACTAGCCACCTTGAAACGATGAACAGCTTCGAAAACAAAGTTGAACAGAGTTTAAAATAAAGCTTGCACCGTTTGGCGAATTGAGTTAAGATAGCAACCCTAACGACGAACAACTTGAAAAGAAAATAAAGTTGAACGAAGTAAAAAAAAAGCTTGACGCAAGATTGCTAAATAGACTATAATAGACACACAAATGAGAGAGAAGGATTAAGGAATAAAGTCCGACTTAATCAAGAAAAAACGAAAAAAATGTTGTAAAAAGAAATTAACTTTGATATACTAACTAAACACACTCGATAGGAGATTCACAGAATGACTACTAACAGCACTATGATTAAAGTTTCCCCAAAAGCACTGCGTAAACATGCACTGAACTGCATCCAATCTCAAACGCCATACTTTGTGTGGGGTAATCCGGGTATCGGTAAGTCTCGCATTCTGCAAGCTCTTGTTGAGCGTATGGGTTTCCACTTTGAAGACATTCGCCTGTCTCAAATCGAAAGCGTTGACCTTCGTGGTCTGCCAGCGAAGCAAGAACGTGCCACTAAGGTTCAAATCTTGAACGAAAAAGGTGAGTTGGAATGGGTTGATGGTCTAGAAACTACTGTTGCTTGGGCAATGCCTGATTTCCTTCGCCGTGCGAAAGAGCAATGGGATAAATACGGTAAACCAACTGCGTTCTTCTTCGACGAATTGAACTCCGGTTCGCCAGCTACGATGGCTGCTGCTTACCAGTTCATCAACGACCGTCGCATTGGTTGCTTCGAATTGGGTGCGAAAGACGTTGTGTTCGCGGCTGGTAACTTGGAATCGGATGGTGGTGTAACTAACTCCATGCCTTTGCCACTGGCTAACCGTTTCCGTCACTACTTGATGGACGTTAACACCGAACAATGGCTGAACTTCGCGTCTGAGGCTGGTATGCACCCTTACGTGTTGGCTTACCTGTCGATTGGTTCGAACGGTAGCAAATTGCAGAACTTCAACGTTGACCAACTGTTGTCTTCGGATGAAAAAGCGTTCGCAACTCCACGTTCTTGGGAAATGTTGAGCAAGGCGTTGTATGCCGCTTACGGTGACTACCAACCAGTGGTTGCGGTTAAGACTCTGGCAGAAGAAAGTGACGAGTTTAACGTCTACGATGATGACGATAAAATCAACGAAAACGACATTTCTGTCATCGCTGCATCTTGTGTAGGTAGCGGTATTGCTGTCGAGTTCGCTGGTTTCGTGAAAGAAGGTATGGACTTGCCAAAAGCCCGCGATATTCTTGATGGTAAGAAAATCAGCGTTAACATCAAGGCCAAGACTTCTGCACAATACTTCATTGCGAACGATTGCTCTCACGCACTGAAAGAAATGAAAACAAAGTTGGAAGAAGTTAAGAAAGAAAAAGGTGATAAGTCTACCGAATATGACAAAGTGTTGAAATCCTATGTGAAAAGCATGGAAAACTACATCTTGTTCGCAAAAGAGAACTTCGCTCGTGAGTTGTTCGTCTTCGGTATTATCACTGTGATGTTGAAGCGTTACAAGGTTATGCCGATGCCTAACCACATGGACAAGAAAGTGTTTGACCTTGTGGCTACCGAGTTCAACGCGGCACGCCTCAAAAACTAACACAGTCGAGTGTGTAACTGGCGAAAGCCAAAGCCCCGAAAGGGGCTTTTTTTTGACTGCTAAATAGCTTTTTCTGGAATGTCTTTGCCTTTTTATTTTGAGCATGATATACTAGGAACCTACACAACAACCATACAATTATTTTTAGAAAAAGATTGTTAAACCAAAGAAAAGTGTTGATATTGACGTTGTTTCTTGGTATAATAGCTTCACTAAAACAGAACATGAGGAAATAAATATATGTCAATTCTCAAAGGAAAAAAGAAAGATGAAGTCAGCGAAAAAGGTGAAGCTCTATCGCCCCTTCTGCAAGCGGTAAAAGATCGCACTAAACCGTATACGCCAGAAGAAGTCGCTATCGTTGAAGATAAAATCTATCAGGCACGTTCTAACTTCCTTATGCGTCAACCGTTCTTCGGCATTATGGCGATGAACCTTGAGCTTGTTGATGCTTCGAATTGGCTTGTAACTGCTGCTACCGATGGTAAACACTTCTACTACAACGTAGGTTTCTTCCTGTTGCTTGAACCAGAAGAAATTCAGTTTGTGTATGGTCACGAAATTCTTCACGTTGCTTACGACCACTTTGGCCGTGCAATTGCTACTGTCAATGACTATCAGCACTATGCCGATAACGATATGACCTTTGATGAAAAAATTCGTCTTCATGCTAAACTTGCAAACGTTGCGGCTGACTTCTGTGTAAACCGCGACTTGGTAACTTGCAAAGTGGGTACTTTGATTCGTAAAGAAGTGATTCAATTGTTCTACGATAAAAAGTATGACGATATGAGCATGGAAGAAATCTATAAGGAACTGTTGAAAGATCCTAATGCGGCTCAAAATGGTACTACTTTGGATGACCACTCCGTAGGTACTGGTGTTGGCAAGGAAGGTAACGAGAAGCGTAAAGCCAATCCTAACGGTGAAGGCGATGGTGAAGGTAATGGCGACGGTGAAGGCCAAGATAAGAGCAGTGGTGGTGGTGAGTTCAAACCGCGTGAATTGACCGCAGAGCAACGTGAAGAAATCATGCGTGACTTTAAAGACCGTATGATTAACGCTTACGACCAACAAAAAGAGAACGAAGAAGCACGCCGTTCTTCTGGTGGTTCTGATGCTGGTTCGTTGCCTGCTGACTTGGAGCGTTTGATTGAGCGTATGCGTCGCCCTGAAATTAACTGGCGTCAATACATCCGCACTCGTATCACTTCGCTGTTCCGTGAAAGCGACGATTGGAGCCGTCCGTCCCGCCGTTCGTTTGATGGCGATTTCATTATGCCGGGTTTCCGTCAGATTGAAAAAGTTGACATTCACATTGCAGTAGACTGTTCGGGTTCGATTGGTGAAGTAGAAATGGCTGACTTCTTGTCTGAAATTTCTGGTATCACTCAGCAATACAAGCGTGACTTTACGATTCGTATTTGGACGTTTGATGCGAAGGTATATCCACAGAGCTTCAAGGAATATACGCCTTCCAACATTCGTAGCTTGCCTAAATACGAGTTCTTTGGTGGTGGTGGCACTTCGTTCCTTGCGAACTGGGCGTTCATGCGTGAAAAGCGTATCAAACCGAAACTTTTCATCATGTTCACCGATGGTTACACTGGCGACGACTTTGGTATTCCGCACTTCTGTGATACGATTTACGTTGTTAACACCGAAGTTGTGGTTCCACCAGAGTTCGGCACGACCATTCGCTACAAACCACGCTCACAACAAGCCTACTAAGGCTTGTATCTTGGAAAATAGTCGCCTACGGGCGACTTTTTTATTGCCTGTTTAAAAGGATTATGCTATAATTCCAGCTATTAAAATGTTATTCGAAGGTGAATGATGAAAGAAATCAGCAAAATTGAAAAATCCATTCAGAAAAAAATTGGAGCTTTCTTGACTTCAAATTATGGCTATACAAAAATCAGTTTTACGCAGGGCCGTGATAAGTCTTATTTTCTCTGTGACGCTGATTTGTTAGAAGTTAGTCGCCGTCCATTGATTGGAGCAGGTAAAGGTGCTTTCCACTACTCGTTAACCTCTAATAGTCAAAGTTTAACCGAACATTTCATCAGAGATAAGAAGGTAGTAGACTTTATTTTCAATGCTATTCGTGACATTAATGGTTTGCAATATGATGTCAGTAAGGATAACAAAAATATTTCACGCATCAAGGTCACAGAGTTTGTTATTTATGCCTTTGAAGGCTCTCATGATGGCTTTGACAGCGTTTATATGCCCAGTGTAGGGTTTTGGGTGTCTTCTTCAAGTGGTGAACGCTTAACCTATGTCATGGTTCATGCAGATGGTAAAGTAAATTATGCAGGTGTAGAGATTCCAGCTAGCCTGTTTGCTGAACATCTAATTAACGATTATGCCAATTACATTTCAAAAATTGATGAATTTTTTGAGCATGATAGCCAACATAAGACATTTGATGAACGTGTAGATGATTTGAAAAACACAATGATTACAAAAGAAATGTTTGCGATTTGAAAAAGCCACTTAGGTGGCTTTATATTATGTTTTTTAAATCATTTTTTAGGTTTTCTTTAAATTGAGCTTCATTACTGAATGATTCTCTGTATTTACTAAAATAATTATAGGGATCAAACATATTAATGTCATCTTTTAATGTTTTTATTAAGAATAAAGACGATTCTTTAATGACTAAATTTTTAATCGTGTCTTTTCGTATGGATGAATTTAAATCGATATATTGTGATAATGTATCTATAAATCCAAATCTTCTTGTTGATTGCATTGCACTATAACCATAAAACTCTAAATTTGTTTGTGTTGGTGGCATTAGTTCAGTTTCAGAATAATCGTAATTAATCATTGTGAAAAATTCTATAATTTTAGGTTCATGCTGTAAGTTATTCTTATATATTGTTTCTAATAGTGAGTTTAGTGGAGTTAGTTCTCTATACTTGTTTATTGTTTTATTCAAGTTGGCTTTAATAAAAACAAATGACAATATGTCTAACCATTTTACTGCAAAATTTCTCCATCTTACAGTATCATTTGCTTCATATATTTCTACTGGATCAAGCAAGTGACGTGAGATATTAATGCTTAATACATCATAATTATCTGTTTTAAACATACTGGTTAATTCGTTTATTTGAATGGTTAAATCATTAATAAATTTTTGCAATAAATTTATTCTTTGTTCAGTCGTTAATATATTTACTGATTTTAGAATAACGGCATTATCTAATAATTCTGTCCAACTGTTGAAATCATTTTGTTTTGCAACGATATCCAATGATTCAGCATGGTTTTTGATAGCTGTATTATTCTTTCTTATTTTTTTTGCTTGATTTTTGAGATCTGAGATCGTAATGTATTTCATGGGAAATTCCTCCAATTATGTAAGTCGATAATGTCGTGATAGCGAACGCCAACCGACTTTTTTGGTTGGAATTATATGTATGGTTGTTGTATGATAATATTCAAACGAATTTTGCCTATGACTATCGAGCATGCAAATATCAGTTGCATTCTTTAAATTTACATTATATTTTGAACTTTTCAATACATATATTTTTATTTTATTTTTTGACAATCTCTTTTATTTTATGGCAATAATGCTAATATGAGTAAAACAACAATATTTTAATGGAATGAAAAAAGTAATCGGCGGGTCTATTCTAGTGTTATTGGCTGGCTGTTCCGGTAACCAAGTAAATACTACGATGTATAACCTACATGAAATAAAAGGCATGGAAGTTATTTGTTACCAACAAGAAGAAGCAACCAGACTTGTAAAAATGGGGTTTTCAGCAGATAGTAAAACCCAACAAGCATTGATTTTAGGAAAATCAATTAAACAATCTAAATGTAAAGTAGTGGATGAAAACAAAGTCAGAAAAACAGGTGATTTAGTTATCTTCCCTATTACAGATGAATTCCCTGAGTCTTTCAGAGGTGTTAAGAAAGCTGTTTATAAAGTTAATTATGAAAACAACAGTTATTGGTTAGTGCCTACTGGTGGTGCTACTCATTGATTGCAATTAAAACTTGTATATGTTAAAATAAGCCATCTTTATAGAGGCTTTTTTTATGTCTATCTTGGGATTTTCAATGTTTGTTATAATTGCATTGTCTCTTCAATGTGTATTAGGCTATAAGTTCACAACTCATTTTTCATATCGGCCATTAATTCAAAAAATTGCACTCATAAGTAGCTTTGCAATAATCGCTATTGTTGAGATTTTTTATTTTAAAACGTTCACATTCGCAACATTGTTTGGTGTATTTTCTTGTTATGTGCTGTTTCCTTACATTATGTTGTTTCTAATTACTTTTTATTTATTTAAAATAGATAGAATTGATTCAGAAAACCGTCAGTCTACTGCTTTTTTCTTAAACATATTTAAAATTCGTAGTTATTTTTTGTCAAAAGGATGTTCGAATATCTATTTTTTTAAGAATGATGGAGTGAGTATTTATTTCGAAAAATACTCAACTCAGTTTGAAAGGTTGCCTAGTCATCACTTAGAATATTTCAAACATGATCTGGATACCGCCGTTATGCAACATGTTGAACTAAGTAAGTTTATTGTACTAATTTTTGATGGAGAGTGTATTTCACTTTCATCTAATGATTTTGCTGAACTTGGCGTTTCATTAGATAAGATTAATCGACAGCATTTTGATCTTGTCCGTATGATTAGAATTTGATTACTATAATACTTGTTTAATTTCTCTAAATTTGCTATTATCATGTCTTGCTATTTTCTATTGAGGTATCTATGTCATTTGAAGTGTTTCTGATTATTTTATGTATTGGGCTTCCTATCTATGTCCTTTACAATTACAAATTTGCCGTGCATCTGACTAATACCTATTTGTATCGAAAAATAGGTGGAGTTGCTATTTTACTGAGTTTGGCTATTGCTGAATATTGGTATTTCAAATCAACAGCTATGGCTATTATTTTAACATGTGTGTTGGCATGGGAAACTTTTAAGCTATTGGGTGTGGTTTCTATTATTGCATATATTGTATTCACTAAAAAGGTAGATGATAAAGAACGAAATAATTATCGACTATTTTTTACTAATCTTACTGTAAGGGCTTTTTTTAAATCTAAAAATCCAAATGTTTATTTTCTGAAAAGGAATGGTATTCAACTGTATTATGACAGCACTAGTGATTGCTTTAAATCAATGACTGACAGTTCACTTGATCGTTTTAAAGAAGGTATGAAGACTGAAAAACTGGATAACGTTTCTTTGGAAAATTTTCTAGTATTGCTGTATAACAATCAATACCTTTCTGTATCTTCTGATGATTTGTCTTTGCTTGGTATTGATTTATTTGACATTGATAAAAATCATTTTGAAGTTCTACGGATGTTCAAAATTTAATTTGTCATTGTTTTCTTTGAAAAATAAATTGAAAATTTCACTTATTTCATCTTCATTTTTTGATTTAGATATGGTATAATATTAAAATTAACTTTTGGGGTGAATTATGTTTGAAGCAGAAGAAGTTGCCGAAAAAATGATGCTAGAAAAAGCATCAACCATTTCAGAAATTCGTGGTTTTTCTGGTGATTTTCGTTGGGCGTCAAACTTTTACCCTATTGAGCCATTTGAATACGATGGTGTCTTGTATTACACCACAGAAAACTACTATCAGGCGATGAAGACAAAAGATAAGGATGAACGTGTTCTTATTGCGGCTATGACCCCTAACAAATCGAAACGTTATGCATCACCTTACAACAAGAAATTTGTGGTGCGTGATGATTGGGATTATATTAAGCTTGAAGTGATGGAATTTGCCCTTCGTCGCAAGTTCTCTCAGCCAAAATTTAAGGCTTTGTTGTTAGCAACTCGTGACATCTTAATTGAAGAGACTAACTCTTGGGGTGATGTTTTCTGGGGTGCTTTGCCATCTGGTGAAGGCTTTAACAACCTTGGCTTAATTATGATGAAATTAAGAACGGAGCTTCAAGAAGGTAAAGATTTGTTGGATTATAAACCTGTTGTTGCGAAGATGCTAAAAAAAAAGTCAAAATCCCAACCTTAGTTGTTAATAAAAAATTAGAAACCTTCGATGTTTACATTGGTCGAGGCTCTAAGTTTGGGAATCCTTTTAGTATTTATACAGGTGAATATACGTTAGAAGAATCTATGTATAATTTTGAAGTTGAAATATCTAAGAAACTTATTTTGGATAAAGAGTTTCGTGCCAATGTGTTATCTTTGCGTGGTAAACGTTTGGGTTGTACTTGCAAAAAATGCCGGATGGATCAAGATGCGTTTGCAACAGATTTGACAGAATGTCATGGTGAGTTTTTTGCAAACTTTCTTAATTCACTTGAAGGTCTTGTTTAATTTTACTTATATTGACAACAATACTCTGTTTTGATATTATTCCTTTCTAATTAGATTATACATAATGGTTCATTATTTTTAATCTTAAATTATTTAGGAGTAACCATGTCAGATCGTAATTTAGAATATATTGTTAATTATATTGGGCCAGTAATTTTCGTTAAAAAGAAAACTATTCAATATAGAGATGAAGTTCGAAAACTTCATACATGTTCTAATAAAAAATGTAGCGAACATGGAAAAGATATTTTCCATTATCATTATTGTATTAAGTGTGGTTCTGAAATCAATTATGTCAAATGTGAAACTGGCATTCGTTATGAAGTTTATCCCACAAGTCTTGATGATAACTTTGATAATAACTATATTCCTATGACTAAACATCATTCTAACGGATTAACAATGTTTAATGAAATTATTAATCTTTCTGAAGATGAAGCCGTTTATGCTCCTTATTTTGAACAAGACTCTGAATTTAATTGTGGCATTCAAGCCTATATAGAATTAGGTAAATATTGTCAAAATGAGAGTTGTGAAGATTTTGATGAATGTGCCCCATCCGATCATGACTACTGTTCTGAATGTGGTCATAAAAATAAAATTCATAAAGATGTAGACATAACAAGTTCGTTTAGTGAAAAATTGGCTAAATCTATTCTTAAAACGTATGGAGTAACAACCAATTTGTCAGTCTGTGAATTTATTGAAAATGATCGTTTCACTACCATTGTAGATGAATTTAGAAATTCTGAAAAATGTAAACAGGGTATTGATGCCATTGAAAAAGCTTATGGTAAAGGCTCTGCAACAATTAAATTGGCTTTCATTCAATATCATCAGAATTATTAAAAGATTAATACTGTTAGTCATTATTTAAATATTATGAAAAAAATGTTGCTATCTTTCTACATAATGCTATAATATTAGGCTACAATCAAGACAAAGGAGTCTATATGAATCAATCTGTTATCAAACCTACTCTCATTCAAGAAGTATCGCTTACTGGTGCTGTCCTTGATGGTGATGCTTATCCAGAATATAAGACTGATACGTTTATTAATACTTATTTTATCGAGAGAGTGCTTCCAACAAAACGCTCAGAAGTAATGGCTGTTACTGTTTCTGGTAAGGTTGCTTATGTGCTTCGTAAAGACATTGAAAGTTATTTCCCAGTGCAAAGTAATACTGCTGTAGAGACTTAATAGTCTTTTAAATCTTTCATATTTTTATTGTTTGTGTTATAATGCCTGTATAAGATATAAAAGGTTAAATTTAATGTTATTATATAGGCTTGATGCAATTAGAAACTACATTGTATCTAAATACAATAAACCCTACATTACTGCTGATACTAGGAAAGAAGTCTCCGACTTCTTTTCCCCTAGTTATATGGTTGATCGATATGAATTAAAAGAACTTTTCTTTGAAAATCATTATATGACTTCATTCCTTGTAAGTGAAGATGATATGATGAAGCATATCTTAAATTTCAACCTTAAATTCAATCAGAATGTTGGTGGTCATAAAGTGATGAAATTCTCTGATGAATTCAAACCAGACCAGTATCATGTGTATAAAGTTGAAAGTCATCCTGTCAACTATAATGAGATTGTGGAAAATCACTACATGAACGAAAGTATTCAACACTTAATTTCTCTTAAAAAAGAAGCTGTTCGTATTGATAAAGAACGCAAAGCATATTTCAGCTCTATTATGATGGATGCTTTCCCAACAGATATAAAAACCAGTCGTATTTTGTCACTTGATTTTGAGTATGATCAAGATCAAATTTATGAATTGGGGCTAAGCATGGCTGACAATGGCACCATTTTTGACAAGTATTTAATTACCAGTCTTAAAACAGGTAGCCGTGACAATCAATTCCAATTCCAGTTTGGTGAAACTAATATTGTTCCGTTGCATACAATGGTTAATACATTAACACAGTATTTGTCTCAAGCTGACTACTTGCTCTTGCATGGTGGTTATAATGATATTGCTCTCTTAAATCGTTTCAATGTTAAACTTGAAGACTTTCCAAATATTCGTGTAATAGACACTTATCATTTGTATCCAAAGTATTTTAATAATAACAGTCAAGACAACTCTACTTTGTTGGATATCTTGAATCGTTTTAATGTGGACTATAAGCATTTACATAACGCAGGTAATGATGCTCATTACACCATGGAACTCTTAATGAAGATGGATCATGCTCTGGAAAATGGCTTAACTGTCTCTAATCACAAGGTTAAAAAGTCTAAAAGTTCAAATGTCATGTAAATTAAGGTTGTAATTAATGGATAGTTTTAGTATAATAATACTATACAGTTAAGTAGAAATTAATTATGAACCTATATCGAATTTACTCCATCAAAGATGTTTTTATGAAGCAGTTCCCGGCAGAAGTGCGTAAGGAAGCTGCTCCTTTTTTTCATCTACAAAGTCTTTTTTCTAATCTTCATATTGAAAACTTATATATGAGTACCAATCATATCAATTCTATTTTGATTGATGAAGATGGTTTGTCTAAAATTCAATTGTTTGCAAAAATGAAGTTTGGGCGACATACCAGCATTGATGAAATTGCAAAAGAAGCTTGTGTTTACAATGATGATGAATTTACAAAATTCAAAATTACTAACCCACAAGATGTTACTGCTATTATTAAAAATCATATGCGACAAGAACACATTCAAAAGATTATTCGCTTGAAGAAAGAATCGCTTCGTGAAGCTGCTGTTAAAAAAGAAATTTTGAAATCACGTATTCACAATGCTCATGATAAAAATTTCCATAAAAAGAAAACGGTTTCTATTGATTTTGAATACATTAATCTTGATGTCTTTGAGGTTGGTATTTCTGTCTATGAAAATGGTCAGCAATCCAGTCATCATTATTTGATTCAAGAAAACTATGTAAAAAAGAAAACAAAACCAGAATTGCAATTTATGTTTAATTTTGGTGATACTCAAATCATTCCAGAAGCAGATATTTCAAAAATTCTGAAACAGCATCTGGATGGAGCTGATTATTTGTTACTTCATGGACATAGCAATGATTACTTGATCTTACGCAAATATGGTCTGGATATGGAAAAAGAAGAAAAGATGAAAATTATGGATACGATTTTATATTACAAAAAGTATTTCAATCCAGAACAGGGTGATGCTCTTACATTAAAGAGAATGCTGCATATGTTTGATATTGAACCTGCTAATATGCACAACAGTGGTAACGATGCAGATTTTACATTGAAACTCTTTTCTGAAATGCATAATCGTTGCGACAAAAGGATGAAGCTCTCTTTAAAATCTGTTGCTTAATTGCCTTCATTTTGATATAATACTCTCACAAATTTTGGAGATGAGTATTATGTCAATTGTGAAAGATTCTGTTAAAACTGCAGTGTTCAGTAAACCAATGGCTTTTCTGCTTGTATTGGTTGCTGTATTTTTTGCAATGGTTGGTTATCTCTTCGGGTATTTCTTTACCTATAAGGAAACGGTTGTTTCTGTCATCCCAGTTCAAATCAATGTTATGAAAGTAAAAAAACAAAATACTGATGCCAAGTATAATGTTTACTACCGTTATACAGATAAAGAAATTACTTATGTCAGTAAGCTTAGTTCTTGTGTTATTAAACCTAAAATTGAAGGCACTGTTCTGAAAGGTGAACAGGTTCATTACACGTATACTACTATATTTAACAAAGGCGAAGAAACTAGCTTGTCTAAGCCAAATGAACTGTTCTGTGTGCAGAAGTAAGGAGAATACTATGATTTATCAATTCCCTGACTTTAAAGTAATTGCTCAACATAGAAATCTATTAAAAAATGCTGGTTTAATTTCTGTTCGTATTAAAATGTTTGATGAACGAATTGATCGAACGATTTTTTCATCTTGTCATAACAATGATGGAACTGCACTTTCTATTGAAAAGCGTAAGGAAATTTTATCGTATCTTAATAACCCTACTTATGAGCAATGGGATAAGATTTATAAAATTCAAATGTTTCCTAATAAATCGTTATGGGATTGCTGGAATAAAGTATCTCATGATGTCATTAGTTTTGTGGTTGATATTAATGACCTTCATTCTAAATGGAGGCATATTCCAACACCAGAAGATCTTGTATTAGGCATTCGAAAAATTAAAAATATTGAATTGAATAAACTGGTTAACATGAAGGCTACCATTGACAATAACACCTTAGATTTAGAGAATAAATTTAAAAATTATCTATTAAAATATGCTTGATTTTTCGGCTACTTTATGGTATTATTTCTGAAATCTTGGAGAAAGAACATGAAGCAAACTCTTATATTTATACTCGCTATTTTTTCAGGCTTTTCACACGCAAATCCTGTAATGACTGATGCTGAAAAACTGAGTAGTGTTAAATATTTGGTTAGTGATGGCACCCTTGTTGCTGAGTTTGATTATGTCAATTCTGAACAATTGAAAGCTTTTGAAGATTATGATTTCACTGTTGAAAGTGCTCCATGCACTGTGTTGGGTGATTACTATTCGTCAACAGATGACAATAACACTGTTTATACTGTTAAAGTTGAAAGTAAAGATTTTAGATTCATGTGCCGTGCTGTTGTTGGTATGAAAGAAAACGAACGTAGACTTTACATGGTTGGGTCTGTGTATGACTGCATGAGTCGCCCTTTTGATTTTAGTCAGTCTAAGGTTGCAGATTATAAGTATTTTGGTTCCATGTGTGAAAATGACAATCGTTCAAAATTTATTAAGACAGTTGACTATTCATACCTTGAATTGTTCCATCCTGAAAAATACTTTAAAATAATAGCTTATAATACAAAATAAAACCTGCCTAGCAGGTTTTTGTTTTAGAGTTTGATAAAAAACTTTACAAAAACCTTTCACTTCATGGCCTTCCGTTTATTATTTTTTCTGTTAGTATGACTACTAAGACAATTTAGGAGTTATAATTATGAAAAAACTAACATTATCAATTATCATCGCTTCATTGCTTCCAATCTCTATGGCAATGGCTGGAACACCAGAAGGTAAGAAAGAAGGTGGTTTTGATAGAGCAGAAATGAGAGCTAAGCATGAAGCCCGTTTTGCTGAAGAACTTGGTTTGACAGATGCTCAGAAAGCTAAGTTGCAAGAAATTAAAGCTAAGGGTCGAGCTAATAGAGAAGCAGAGAAAGCAGAGCTTGATGCTATTTTGACACCAGAGCAAAAGGCTAAACTTGAAACCATGAAACAAAAACGTGGTGAATTTAAAGGCCATAAAGGTGGGCATGAAGGTCGTGGTGCTCCATCCGATAATAAAGTTCCACCAGTAGAGCCAATTGAAAAAGCTGTGCAACCACAGTAATTGAATGTTTTGTTCCATTAAGATAGCCTTCGGGCTATTTTTTTGTTGCTTTATAAACTGAATCTTGTATAATGGTGTGTTAACTAGAGGTAACAGTATGCATATTCTTTTTAAAAATTTTTTTAATCTATCTGAGGGTTCTCCTTTTCCTAATGATTTGGATTCAGGCTTTTGTTATGTTGATGGCTTTGGCTATCTCAAAAGAAAAACAGCAGTAGATTCTTTTATTGTTAGAAAATGTGAAAATCCTTTGATTGTAAGATTACATAATGAAGCATTGACCAGTTACCAGAAGTTTGTTCAACTTTTTAATGATTATTTTTCTGATCATTACACTCATCACAAAAACTTTAAACCGCTTCGCAATAAAATAGATCGTATAAGCCAAGAAATTGAATTCAAATTCATCAATAAAAATAATATTTTTCTTGTATATACAACTTATTTTGAATTTAATGGCAAAAGTGGTGAAAAAGAAAGTGTCAGTATTGGTTATCAGATTCCTATGCACAGTTCAGAACCATCTGAATGCCGTATTATTTTTGATCTGATAAAAGGGCCTTGTGGATATAGATATAATTACTTTTCAGTAGCAGCATTAGATAATAAATACGAAGGAAAGTATTATTCAGAGAATCTACTAGCCACAGCTTATATTTCAACGCAATTTGAAAACCAAATTACAGAACAATTTGAAAATATTGAAAAATTCAACGAAAATTTTGATGATAATATTAAAATACTAACGATGCTTGTTTTTTAAACGTATGATGATCATGGTTATTATTCTGTAAATGGGTTCGCTGTGATTCAAGCACAATGAGCTTTTTGTTGACGGGATTAAGCAACTTGTAGTATAATACTGTCATTACATTAAGTGAGATTTTTTATGAACGCACAAATTTCTGCTATTGCTAAATATTTTGGAATTGAAACTTATACGATTGAGCAATCTTCGGGTATTGTTGGTAATATGCGTTTTAAATTGGCACGCTATGAAGATTCCGTTGTCATTTTTAAATATCCTCATAAAAGTAATCCTTATAAGAAAACTTTGGAAACTCATCAGCATGAAGTTTTAGAAACATTGGATGGTTTGTTCACTTGTAAGCAAAAAGATTTTCTTCGCAAATATAGTGTGACCCATTATGTTGCTGTTGATAAGAAGAAAGATAATAAAGTTGTTTTTTATACGACTTACACCGCTAAAAAAGATGAAAAATTTCCTTTGGATATTAAAGTATTTGGCCGTGAGCAGTTTCATGATGTTAATTTCACAATTGTTTCTGATTGTGATACTTTTTATATTACAGACAGATTTGGCACAGCAGCTCACGGTTTGAAAGAATTTTTCTTGCTTCAAAATTGTCGTTATGAAATTAAGAAGATGTTTGGTAATATTGAAGAACTTAACAAAGATTTAATTGATATGTGTTTTATTTAATAGTTGCTTTAACCTTTACTAAATGCTATAATTGCCACATTAACTAATAAACAGTAGGAGATTTAAAATGCTTGGTGAAAACCCTAAAATGACTCATAAGATGGAGAATGGTGATTTGGTGGCCAGTTTGGATTTTGTTGGTAAAATCTGTTGCCGCTATTTCGATGAAGGTAAGCCTATGTATGTGGCTCGTTCTCTTGATGGTAAAGACCAGCGTACTTTTGGTGATAAGTCTTCTTATCGTCGCACTGCTATCGGTTCGGCTTAAGAAGGGGACGTTATGCTTTATTCGGTAAAAGTTAAGCATCGTCGTTTTCTTAATGATCAGGAAGCGGATAAGTTGAAAAGTTTTGGTGTAAAGGTGGTATTGAATAACCACGTTTATCATGAACATTCTTCTCATATGATTTCTATGGTTGAAATGGATGATGCTAAGGTGAAGGAACTAGAAAGCACTTTTAAATGCGTTATTGAAGATGATAAAATCGTAATTGATATGGAGAAGTAATATGTTGATGAAAGCTGGTGATGATTATTCTGTGTTGGGCCTCCATATTGATAATAAGCAGGAGCTTGTGGTGGTTAGCCACTTTCTTAGTTATGCGAAAGAGTGGCCATCTTCAATTGACTATCAGGGTAAAACCTACGCATTTAATGGTGGAGCAGTAATGCCAGAATGTTATATTGGTCATTATTTTTCCATGGCACTGTATCTTGAACAAGAGCCAGTGGCTGTTTCGTCAACGGACACTGCTTATGGACAGCGTTGACCTTTTAAAATTCGCCTATAAACGTAATAGAGCACTACATAACCAGTTAAAGAAAACTTACCAAGTCTTAGGATCTGGTAAGTTTCTTACCTCTTACTACGATAAAAAAAATGATATTGTTATCAAAGCATTTAAGCTTTCTATGATGAAAGATAAAAAGCATTCTTTATTAATTAGTGAAGATGCCGAAGAGTTGTTTTATCAAGTATTTAACGATATCATTGATGACTCTGAGCAAGTTAGAGATGCTTTAACTTCTTATATTTTTAAAACCAATCTGGATTGGGCTTATTATTGTTTGGAAAATTGCAACAAAAATAAACATTTACCAAAAGTTTATGAAGTTACTATTGATCCAGAACATTTTGCTTATATTATTAAATGTGAACGATTATTTCATTTGAATAAATTAAATGACTATCGGATCTATGAGTTTGCGAGTGAATTTTGTTCTAATATTCATGCTCATATGAAGTCTAATCTTATTTGTCCTCATTATAATGAACTTGCCATTACACCTTCTGAGACTTTTTCTAATCTTGTTGAAATTGAACTTATGACAGAGTTAATTGCTGATATTTCGAGTAAGTTTTTTTATTATACTTTAGATTTACATTCTAAGAATATTATGTTTAGGTTAACAGGCACTGATGTTGATTTGATACTGAATGATCCTTTTTATTAGAAAAAGATATATATTTTTTTTGAATATGCTATACTTGTAGGTGAAACGATTAAGGAATTATAAAATTGGACATAACAGAAGTCTGTTTAAATGGCATTGAGCCAAGTTCTTACTTTTTAGAAAACAACCCAGATTGGCGGCATATCGACCAAGGAATATGCTTTAATGTTTTTGAAGATATTGTTAGTAACCATATTTTTAAAGTTCAAGATTTTAGTTGTGGCAGTGAACAAATTAAAGAAATTAAATATTGGACGCAATATTGCCTTGATCACCAACATATCTCCTACCTTCCTAAATTAAATTCCTGCACTGTTTATAAATTCGATAGAAAATCTATTTTCTGTATTGATTCTGAAAAACTTATCAATATCAGTGAAGGGCTTATTGCTGACATAAAATTTATTTTTGAAGGTTATATTGCTAAGGCATTCATTGAACTTACCGATTGGGATATTTCAACTCTTTTGGAACGTATTCGTCAATCAACTCATTTTTGTAAGCATATTGGAACTGACTTCGAATCTTTCTTTGTCTCCTTGCTTAAAGATTTGAGAAAAATTGCACGAAAACAAGGTGATACTATTTTTAGTATTGATCTTCATTTTAATAATTTCATGATTAGACCTTCCACTGGACAGCTTGTAATTGTGGATGCTTTTAGCTGTTCTATGTATAATGAATAATATTATAATAACATTGATTTTCTTTTCTTTTCGGCTACACTGACTTCATCATTTAGAAAACAAAGGAGAATGAGATGTTAGATCCACTAAGCATTATGAAATTGGTACCCAAAGCAAAAATGTTGGTTGCCTTATTAACAGAAACCATGAAAGAGTATGATGAGAACGTTAAGAAGTATAACATCAAGCCTAATGATCTGAAAGAATATAATAAGCTGAAAGTCGAAATCCAAGCCATTATGGAAAAAGAAGAAAAGTCTAAAAAGTAAGGTGAGAGCCTTATTTTTTATTGCGTTGTAAGCGTTAGTGATATATAATTAAAAAAATAAACAGGTGATTTATGAAAAAGTTTCTAAAACAGATGGCTGAATTTTTTAACGAGAAAGAAAAAAATTCATTGAAATATGAACAATTTAAAAAAGATAATGAATTACTTGTTAACTCCTATAATAACACTATCCATGAACAGGCATCGTCCGATCCACGTATCAAAGAATTTACCTTCAAAACTTTAGGATCAAGAGTTAAGAATTGTTTTAAAAAAAATTGCTCTTTTGAAATTTCTTGTCCATTTTTTAAAGATGGTGAAGAAATAGGTCGTGCTAACATTGTGTTTGTAACCTCATCACCTTCTAAAAATATTGAAAAATTTTATGAGCAGAAAACTCGTATTTTAGGTATTTATTTTGAAGACGGTTATATTGGTGGCTTGTATGAAACAAAGAAAGGAACAGTCGATTATTTTTATGATAAAGCGGTTCTGGAAATTGTTTCGTTGAAAGATGTTACAGTCGATTTATCATTTTTAAAGATTTAAGTTTTTAATTACCATAAAAACACTGAATTTTTTCGGTGTTTTTTTTGATCAACGTTTTGTCTAATTAGTTGTTGTCAAAATCTCACAATTTTGCTATAATGGATTTATCAATTTGAAGAGGTCGCTTATGAAAATTTCTCCATACACTATCATTCAATTAAAAGATGGCAACTATTTTTTTGTTCACTCTGTTGGTAGCCGTAGAGTTGAAATTGGTGCATTGAAAGATAAAATCGTTCGTGGCATTCTTATCAAAAAGAATAAAGTTATCTTGGAAGGTAAGACGACCAAAGATTCTTTGAATGTGAAGGAAGCTTCTTTCAAAGAGATTGAACAATTCTTCTTTGATCAGGATTTGTATGATCAAGAATGGTTTTATGTCGATGAAATTGCAAAAGTTGTAAAAAGAAAAACAATCGAATTCAGTATTCCAGAGGTGGAATTCATTTAAAAAAGGATAGCGTCATGAAAGAACTAACGTATGCAGTTTTCATTGTGAAAGTCATTGATGGTGTAAAACATCTGTTTATGGCTCACTCTACTGGCAATAACTTTTGGGACGTTCCCAAAGGTGGTGCAGAAGATGATGAAACACCTGTGCAGTCAGCGATTCGTGAACTCAAAGAAGAAGCTGGTGTTGATTTTGTAGCAGAAGACTTGAAAGACTTGGGTGTTTTTGTTTACAATAATCGTAAAAACATGCATGTGTTTCTTTATACTGGTCAGGATTATCCTTTGCCATCGGCTTGTGAATGTGTCTCGACGTTTACTTGCCCTTACACTAAAAGAGAAAAACCAGAAGTAGATGATTTTAAATACATCGCTTTTGATGAAGTTCCAAATCATTGTGCTAAAAGTTTCAACAAGGTGTTTGAGGCTTTTACAAGTTTAAATTAAGAGGTATATATTATGCGACACACTTTTGATAGCGTACTCAATGCAGGTGCGGATGTTACTGGCTGGACTGAATCTGAGAAACTATCACTTTTGTTGACTTACCTTGATTCACACTGCAGCGATATGATTGAACATTTTATGATGTTCACTGATGCTGTAATTGATTCAGAAGTTGATGAAACAGAAGATGAAGTTAAAGATTTGATTGTCAGCTAACAAACATTTCAATAGATAAACTGGCTTCGGCCAGTTTTTTTATACTTTTTTTTATTGTATGCCATGATATACTATAATCATAAACAAGAGTGATTGTAATGAAGTATTATGCGATGAATATGATTAAAGGCCATATGCAACAGATCTTTTTTAAAAATGGAACAAGTAAAGAAGAAAAATCACAATTTAATGATTTAACAAATCTTGTTAAGTTAAATGAAGCATTAGGTTTTGATAAAATTCATATAGGTGCTGGGTCTGATGTCCGTAATGTATTTGATGAAGATCAAATTGAAAAGATTAACCTTTATTTGATGATGAAAAATAAACAATTCCTCATCCCACAAGAAACCTTAAAAAAAGCCTTATATAAACAAGATAACGTCATTACATTTGATTATGAAAAACCAGAAGATTTTGAGACAGCAAGGAGGATAGCTCAGCAATCTCCTGCTTATGTTATGCAAAAATTGAAAGAAGAAAAAATTGCAGCAGAAAAAAGAGCTTTATTAGACACTTATGGTAATATTAAAGATGTTGATTTTGATAAAAAGACTTATTTAGCTATAGATTTTGAATTCAATCCGATGACAGTGGACAAGTTCCACATCAGTCAAATTACTGAAATAGGATTAAGTTATATCAATGGCAAAGATATTGTGACAGAACATTATGTCGTTAATGAGCATAGAGAAAAGAAATCAGAAGCTAAAAAACTTTTACAAGATTCATTTAATTTTGGAATAACTACTTTCATTGACAGTGCAGAAGTAAAAGGAATTCTTGAAAATGCTTTAACAAAATCTGGAAACCTTGTTTTTCATGAACAATCTTGTGATGTTAGATACTTTGAGCACAATAAACTTTCATTACAAAATCATAGGGTTTATGATACACAAGAAATTTATAGACAAAACCTTGCCCCTGTTGGTCAAGAGCATACTGGCAAGAAGCTTAAAACGTTTTTAGCGGATAATATGATTATTGCGAAAAATACTCATAATGCTGGTAATGATGCTCACTATACGGCCATGCTATTTAAGGTTCAAGTTAAAGACATCTTGGCAAATGAGCGTAAGAAGACTTATGCTTCGAAAATAAAATAAATGCCTACTTAGATAATGTAGGCAAAATATAGATCAAGATGGTTTTGTTCAAACATGTTGAAATCATAACTTGGGTTACTGAAGAAATTTTGTAAATCTTTTTTCCAACACACTTCAAAAATAATTTTTTCAAAATAGCTTTTGATGAATTCATTCATTTCATCTAACGTATCAAATTGGTCTTTTCTAATGGTTTTTACATTGGTATAAGGGTCACTTGTAAACACAATAAATTTATCACCTTTTTGATGATAGGCTACTGTATAATTGTGTTTTTGAATTTCTTGAACGATGGAGTTAACAACTGTAAATTCATTATCATTGATATAGAAATACTTAAAAATTCGCATAGGCTTATTGTAATATGAGCGACCCGATGTTTTTGTTTTTAAATTGTAAAAATCATTGTCTACAAATCGACTGCTCAACATAATATCATTTTTGTAAAAATTAATTTCAGCTTCGTTATGCTTGATTAATCCCATTCTTACATAAATATCGAAGATATTATTAATAATTTTCTCTTCCATTTCCGTTGGCATTAGGTTCATTTGATTGCCCAATGTCTTAATAATGTGACGGTATTTTTGGTTACTATTCACTGGAAATGCAGCCGATGATTTTGCTGTAATCATATACATTTCAGTTTTAGGATCTACGGGAAATACACCATAATGTTTAAGCATCTCAAAACCATCAAAGAGGTTAAGGAAATCCTTTTGTTTAAACATCGCTTTATTATGTTTGGTAAAGAGTTCATTGATACTCATAGTCATCTCCTTAAATGAGAATAGATAATTATAACATTAAACCATAACATTTTCAAATATATTTTTAACTAGGGCTTTTATTTCTACTTTTTATTGGTATTATGTATTACAACATACTAATGGAGGTTGTTATGGTTATTCTATTTTTGTTAATTGCATTTTTAGCAGGTGTTCCATTGTATTTGGACTATAAGAAGAATCCAAAGGACAACATTATTACTCGCTACACTGAAAAAGCTGCCAGTCATCCTGCATTGTCTGGTATATTGTTGAAGATTGAGCCACATACTAAGAAATATGGCATTCACCCTGTTTATGTGTTGGGTGGTGGATTGCTTCTTTTAATTTTCTTAATTTTACTTATTCTTTAATACTATTAATGTGTGAAAGGCATCTCTCTGAGATGCTTTTTTTATTGATAATAGTTTGTAGATGTGATATAATAAACCTCATTAATTCATATTGAGGGCAAAATTATGAAAACAGTTAAAGACTTATTTGGCGAATTTTACCCAAATGCTGTGGACGAACTCGAAAAACACCCAGAACAAGATGTGGAGTATTCAGTGGTTGAATATTTTGGTAATTATCCTAAAGTAATGCAGGGTGATTTTGGCAAGTTTGTAGTTGATCTTTTTAATGTAGCCAGTATGCGAGCACCTGATACCATTAAAAAATTCTTCAAACAGAAGGATACTGTGACCCTTGATTATGATGAACATGAAAAGGGGGCTGCTCTCTATATTTTGGCTAAAGGTCGCTTTAATGGTTTTGATTACTTGGTCAAAGCAACTTCAACCAATAAATACAATAAAGAAGCCTACATTTTGCAACCTGTCGATTAAAAAAGAGCACTTAGGTGCTCTTTTTATTTATTTCAATTTTCTTTTGTTTGTTTTTTTCTTTACTATTTTTTGTTCTGCTGGCAAATCTTTGTTAAGCTCTTCGACAAGATCATTTTTAAGATTTATTCTACCTTTCAAGTAGTTATCTACAGTATCCGCTAATTGATGCATGTTCTTATTAGGGCTGGCAGCTTTTAATACTTTATCTAATTCAACACCTCTTATAACTTTTGCTTCGTTAATTGCTGTTTTTGAAAGTTCATCCACAATAATTTCAAAAGCATTTTTATCAGATACTTGTTGACGTGACTTACTGAATGTAAACCCTTTCATTAATGGATCTCTAGCAATAAACTTTTGAGTCAACTTGTCTTCAAGTGGAGCAATTTCGTGATCAAACTTTACGGCTTCAATAGTATCAACATCTTTATATTTAGCTCTTATAATATCAGCAATAGCTTGTTCACTGAATCCTCTTGATTGCAACGAATATTGATTGTCAAATGTAAAAGAAGGCTCAATATTGTAATAACCAGATGGAGCTTTAATAAGTTTAGAAATTTGGCTAATAGCAAATCTCATGCTTACACCATGATTATTAACGATTGAAAAATCAAAGACATTTTTATCAGCAGTTTTTAAAGCGATATCATAAATATCGTTAACTAATTCTTTTAACCCAACACCATTAGTTTTTTCAAATTTTTTAGAATCAACAATTTTAGAAAGAAACTCTACCATTTCAGTTTTGTATTTTTGTCTAAAATCATTTTCTAATATTTTACTATGATAGACTTCAATATCTTTTTCATAAGTTCTGATTTTAGCAATCTGTTCAATTTTATCAGTTTTCAATTCTGCATTTACGACTTCGGTTAATCCAAATGTATATGCAGAAGCTTCAATGCTTTTATTGTAGTAATCTGGCTCGTTGTCTGGAATATATTTGTAATTCTTTTTGCTATATTCATTTATTTTTTCTTGAAGTTCATCCATTTTAGTCTTATTTAAATCTTTTGAAACAAAAGCACCTTCACCAATTTCTTCGAATTTATAATCTTTAAAAGTTTTTGAGAAGTCGTCTACGAGTTTACTGTCCGCTTTGAAGACAACAAACATTACTTTTTTTGCTAAATCATCTACAGACTCATATCTTTCTGTAATTTCTTGGAGTAATTTTTTCACTTCTGTCATAAAGTCACCATTTAGTTATTCATTTTGTCATTATAGCATTTTTTATCTTTTTTAAAAGACACATACTCAGCCTTTAATCATTAATGTTTTAACTTTTTTATTGCCCAACAAAAAAAAGCCCTTAATGGGCTTTTTATTGAATATCAACTTATTTTTCTAAGTCAATTTTTATATCATAATTGGTTGCAATCACTGTTGAGGCATCTCCTGATGTTAACATCGCTGTGTATGTATCAATCAATGGTTTATTCGTTTTGTTAGTGAAGTTAACAACCAATGAAGCTTTGTCAGATCGGTAGAAATCTAATACTTTGGATTGAGAACCATTAGTTTCTGGTATGTTTTGCTTGATTTGTGATTCAACATATTGATTCATTTTACCCAAAAGTTCTGTATCTGTAATAGATGGATCTTGTGATTTTGCAGATTCAATCAATACATTTTTCAAGAAACGATCATTATGGACAGTAACTTTTAGATTATCTAGCTTAGCAGCACTTACTTTTCCAATATAGGCCATTGGATTTTCTGGTGGTGTGTTATGAACAAGTGATCTTGATAGATCTTTAGTTAATGTTTCATATAAATCTTTTACGCCACTGATATTGGCATCATATTCTTGTGAAATATTCCCTTGGATTGGTGTTCCAACAAAAGCTGATGTGGCTTGTAAATTGATTTTTCCATCACCAATTTTAGCAATAGTGAATGAGTTGTCAGATGTATATTGCTGGTCAGTGCTGGACTTATAATCATTCAAGGTAATGGTCAACTTATCAGAGAATACATTTTCTTTGTCGTAAAACTTTAGACCACTTACAGCAAGTTTTCCTTCTTGCGTGGATTCACTTCCAACGATTTTCATGTCATCAATTTTTAATGTACCAAGAAGGATATTAGTTGAAACAGTTCCTTCTACTTTTGTTCCAAAACTAGATTCGTTAGCTTTTTTGATAGACGCATTCAATTCATTTTCTATTTTTCCATTTGCGTAATAAAAACCACCTACACCTACAATTGCTAATGCTGCAACAACACATATAACTTTTTTCATCAAATATCCTCTTTTTTGAATTAATAACTTCTATTATGCCAATTTTATATAAAAAAATCAAGATATAGAGCGATAATATTTGATCGACATGGAATGCTTGATATGTTATAATGATTTTATAAATTATTGGAGCACATCAATGGACTTAAAAGATAAAATTAAACAGCTAAATGAACGATTGGAAGCTGAAAATCCTAAAAAAGTTGTTAAGGCAGATGCACCTAAACCCATTGAGCGAAATTATTTTGTCAGTTTGTCTTTTGATAAACGTAATGAGGTCATGCAAAAATTACTTCCAGATATGTTGGCTCTTGGTTTTAAACAAGTTGTTGAAACAGATGATGCATTGAAGTATTATACTGATCCACTTAAAGAAAGTGATGCTCGTGAGCTTTCTCAATTCATGGAAAAAATCAAAAAACAATCAAGTGATGTATTTTATGATTTAGCCTTTGATAACAGTCCAGATAGTAAAATTACTTATAACGATGTATGCAAAGCAGGTTACAGTCAAGTTTACTCTTCTATGTATCATGATGGTGAACAAGCTAAAAATATTGAAGACCACTTGAAGACTGCTTCTTATCTTCGAAATCTTTTTGCGTTTGAAGAAAAACTTATTTCACCTACTTTTAAAACTGAATTTTGTGATACGTTGATTGCAACTATTAAAGATTCTATTGATGTTAGCGGACTTACGCCTACCTTTTTGACCGAAGATCCTGTTCGTTCGTTAGTTTATGAAGTTTTTGATTTTACTATTAATCTGGGGCAAGATGCAATGTTAGAATCGCATTCTCAACATTATCCACATTTGTATATGATTGATACTGCTATTGGTTATAAATTTGAAAATGCTCGTAACATTAGAGATAGTCTTCGTGATGTTAAATCAAACGATTATCATCAGGCGATTTTGCAAATTATAGAAGATCGTTTCATGGGTTTTGATACGTTGAAAGGTTTGAAAACATTTAAGGAAATGAAACCATTCCCTAAAATTTTGGATACAGAACAAACTTCTGATGAAAGCGATCTAAGTATTCATTACTTACTTAGCACTGATCATATGGATCGTGGTTATGGAAAAGTTAAAGATGAAATTTGTCGTATTATTGTTAAAACGGCACTTGAATATATTCAGATGAATAAAGCTCATGAAATCCATCTTAAAATGAATGAAATCAATGCTGATAGGCCCCAGATGGCTGAAATTCTTGTTAATGCTTTTGCTCACCGTGTTGATGTTCGTGAGTGGCAACGTGTTGTGGGTGATCCTATTCAAGCACCTTCTGCTCCTGATGCCTATTTGGTCAAACGAACTAAAAAACTTAAACCTGTATAATTAAAAAAGGAGCCTTAACAGGCTTCTTTTAAATTTGATAATTTGGAGAATAATTATGATTGGTGGTATTATTGGTGATATTGTTGGTTCTGTTTATGAAGGTAAACAATGGAATAAACGTGACTTGCCGTTATTTCAAACATTTCCATTTGAAGATGTATCAGATCTTTTGAAAAATACAAAATGGGTTCGAACTACACCGGGATGGACAGATGATAGTTTATGTTCACTTGCTTTGTTTTCAGCTTATAAGCACAAACGTAGTCCAGTTGATGAAATGGTCCGTTTGTGTAAAAAACATGCGAATGAAGCAACTGGTTTTGGGGGTAATTTTACTAAATGGCTAGATAACCCTATTCCTTATGAATCTTATGCAAATGGGTCTATTATGCGTATTGGATTTGTGAATCATCTTAATTTATCTTTTCAAGAAAAATTAGATTTGGTTTATGACAACACTATTATTTCTCACAATCATGAAGATAGCATCAAAGCTGTTATTGATTTTGTGACGTTGATTGAAAACATTAAAGATAAAACATTGGAAGATAAAAAATTAGCTATTTCATCTTATTTGCATGATACTAATTGGAATGAAACTGTTGAATCACTTCATGCTAAAAAAGTATTTGATATGAATGCTTTGGTTACGTTTAAGCAAGCATTAACTGTTGTATTGGAAAGTAATTCTTTTGAAGAAGTTTTAAAGCTGGCTTGTTATGTTGGTGGTGATACTGACACCATTGCTTGTGTAGCTGGTAATGTTGCAGAACATTTGTGGGCAATTCCAATGAATTTTTTAATCTTGGTATTTGACACTTTCTATAATAAAGAAGTCAATGATAATGAATTATTTGAGTTAGTTGATACTTTCATTCTTAATTATTCAAATGCCCAAGTTAAACAGGAGGATGATGAATGACTTATGAAAGAACTGTCCAGTCAGCAATGGATTTAAGAAATATCGTTTATCAAAAAGATATTTTTATCAGTATTGATGAATCTAATTTTTCTTGGTTTGAAGAAATAGGTTTTATTAGATATACACCTGCTGAAATGAAAGTTTTTAGTCGTAATCCTAAATTTTACAAAATTGAAGATGATTATATTTTGTTGGTTTTATTACGCCCACAAGATTCTCAATCAAAACGTTATTCTTTACGTGAAAAAACAAAAATTCTAAAAACTGATGAAATCATTCATCAATTGAGTAATCATGAAGATATTTATGCTAATAAAGATTGCATTCAATCCTCTAATGACATTAAAAACCCTAGTTTAATTCTCTATCGTGAATCTCAATATGATTTTATTTATTATGATGAAAATAGAAATACAAAACAAGTTTCCTATTATGTAAATGTAGACAGAGTTAACTTAAAAATCAATTCTGATAGTAATTTCTATTTGTCTGTTGTTAACTTTGAAAATAAACAATTAAAATATATTGAAGTGATGATTGATGGTGTTATTAAATCTGGTGAACCATTAAAGAGTATATGGAATGAACTTTCAGTGTTAACACCTACAATAGAAGAATTATTTAACTTTGAACAAGAATTGACAGATGAAATTAAATTTTTATTTGCCGCTGTTAATATCTAGAATTAAAATACATTAATCCGTTATAAAAAATGACAAATCTTTTTTTGTAAGGTCTTGACATTGTTTAAAAAAAATATATACTTATTGATTGAAGAATGTCTTCGGAGTTCTTCATACAATAAACTAAATCTGCCGAATGGGGGTATTAAAATGAGTAAAGTAATTGGTATTGACTTGGGTACAACAAATTCATGTGTATCTATTTTTGAAAATGGTAAACAAAAAGTAATTGAGAACGCGGAAGGTGCAAGAACCACTCCATCTGTTGTTTCTTATAGCAAAGAAGGTGAAACTTTAGTTGGACAGCCAGCGAAAAGACAATCTATCACCAATCCAACACAAACATTCCACGCCATCAAAAGACTTATCGGTCGTAAATTTGATGAAGAAGCTGTTCAAAAAGACATCAAGCTTGTCCCTTATAAAATTATTAAGGCTGACAACGGTGACGCATGGGTTGAAGTAAAAGGTAAGAAGACTTCTCCACAACAAATTTCAGCCGAAATTTTGATGAAAATGAAAAAGACTGCAGAAGACTATTTGGGTGAGCCAGTGACTGAAGCTGTTATCACTGTTCCTGCTTATTTCAATGATAGCCAAAGACAAGCCACAAAGGATGCTGGTCGTATTGCTGGATTGAATGTTAAACGTATTATTAACGAACCTACTGCTGCAGCATTAGCTTATGGTATGGATAAGTTTAAAAAGGATAGCACTATCATTGTTTATGACTTGGGTGGTGGTACTTTTGACGTATCTGTTATTGAGATAGCAGAAGTAGATGGAGAATCCCAATTTGAAGTGCTTGCAACCAATGGTGATACATTCCTTGGTGGTGAAGACTTTGACAATTTACTTATTGAATACATTGTAGGTGAATTCCAGAAAGAAAGTGGAATTGATATTAGAAAAGATCCATTAGCTATGCAACGTATTCGAGATGCGGCTGAAAAGGCTAAAATTGAATTGTCTTCTACTCAGCAAACTGATGTTAACTTGCCATATATCACGGCTGATAGCTCTGGTCCTAAACATTTGAATGTCATTGTTACTCGTTCTAAATTTGAAGGATTGGTTGAAAAATTGATTGAAAGAACTATTCTTCCATGTCAGACAGCATTGAAAGATGCGGGTGTTTCATTATCAGATATTGATGAAATTATCTTGGTTGGTGGTCAGACTCGTATGCCACTTGTGCAAAAACGTGTTGCCGATTTCTTTGGTAAGGAGCCACGTAAAGATGTAAACCCAGATGAAGCCGTTGCTATTGGTGCTGCTATTCAAGCTGGTGTTATTACAGGTGCTGTAACTGACGTATTGTTGCTAGATGTCACTCCATTGACATTAGGTATTGAAACAATGGGTGGTGTGTTTACTCCATTGATTCCTAAGAATACTACTATTCCAACGAAGAAAACAGAAATGTGTTCAACAGCGGAAGATAATCAGGTAGCTGTGACTATTCATGTGTTACAAGGTGAACGTTCAAAAGCTTCTGACAACAAGTCACTTGGTCGTTTTGATTTAAGAGACATTCAAGCAGCTCCAAAAGGTCAACCTCAAATTGAGATTACCTTTGACATTGATGCGAACGGTATTTTGAACGTGTCTGCGAAAGACAAAAATACTGGTAAGTCTCAATCTGTTGTGATTAAGGCAAACTCTGGTCTAAGCGAAGCTGAAATTAAGCAAATGATTAGTGATGCTGAACGTAACAAGTCTGATGATGAAAAGTTTGCTGCGTTGGCTGAAAGTCGTAACAAAGCTGACCATTTAGTCCATTCTGCTCGTAAGATGATGAATGAGCCAAACTTGAACAGCACAGATAGATTGAACCTTGAAAATGCTATCTCAGATCTTTCTGGTGTTATTAAGAATGGTTCAAAAGCTGAAATTGATTCTCGTTATGGTAGCCTTGAGAAAGTGCTTCATGGTATTACTTCAAAACAATACCAACCAAATCAAGGACAACAGCAAGAAACTCATCAACATCAGGATGCTGGTCAGAATGATGACTACATTGATGCTGAGTTTGAAGAACAAAAGTAATGTGATGTAAATGAAAGCAGCCTCTTCGGAGGCTGTTTTTTATTGTGTTTCAATTTAAATTAGGTGCATTCGGCAAATATCTAAATGTTCTTTTAAAATCATATTGCTATCGATTTCACATGTTTTTAAAATTCTTTCATGGAATTTGTTTAAAACATATGTGTAAGTAGTATTTAAATCATTAAAGGCATTCGGGTTCATTTGACCACACCAAGCTATACATCGAAAACCTGTTCAAACTGTCACTGTGTGGAACACACAGTTAGACAAGGAAGAAGTTTTCATTGTAATTTCTGTGGTCATAATGAAGATGCAGATCAGAATGCAGCAAAAAACATAAGAAACAGAATAATCGAAGAAGTTCTTCGGTTCACTTTTCACCAATTGAAAGATGGACAGTACAGTCCATCAAAAATGAAAAGAGAAAACGTGCAGATAAAGCTGACAGCTTTATTTGAAGCTGACAATGAACGTCAGCGATTGGGATTGGGATTGTTTTCGAAACCCCAAGAAACTTCGTCCTTCAGGGCGGAGTAGTTCATTATCTAATCCTAATGTTGAAGGGTCTATTTTTTCAATCATTCTGGCTCTACCTTTTATAAAATGATGTTTATTATATCACTTTTAATCGATTAAATAAAGAAAAAAGGCACCTAAGTGCCTTTTTCTATCGTTGTGATGAATTTTACAGTCTTGCAAGATTGGCATTGTAATACTTATCAATACCTGTTACTTCAGTTCCTGCCCATTCTGGAATTTCAATGACTTCACCCGGTGTTTTGTATTCAACTTCAGCAAGCGGTTCAAGATGTTCATGTTTCCCAGTGAACACATCGACTTCATAAACATATTCACCGACTTTGACATAGCTACGAATTTTTGAGATGAAGGCATCACAAATTGGTACCAACATATCATATTCTTCTTTTGACAAACTTGGCTCTACTTCAACTTTGCTGTCTACAATGCCAATGTCGATTTTCAGTGTAATCTTATACTTGCCCGATTTATCACGAATACGCAACACTTTTTCTGGTTTGTCCAGATGTTCTAGCAGTTGTTCATAATCTTTTGTATCAATTGGTTTACGCAGCTTCATAAACCCAAAATCAAGAATTAGAAAATTGGGCTTGATTGAAATTTCGACCTTACTCAAATCAATATAGCCTTGATGAATAACGTCTTTATTGGAGACACCTTTTTTCCATTTATCATTCTTTAGCAAGAATTTTCTTTCGTTTTCAAAAGCCATAAAATATCTCCTAATTGGTATATATCTATTATAACCTATCTAGAAATTTTGCACAAGTAAAATCATTTGCCAATCAAGTCTTTATATGCATTTTTATGCTCAACGGCCAATCGACTTAGAATATCATCTCGATGTTTTCTCACTTGTTCAACGAATTTATTGTTTGTAATGACAAGGGTTATTGCAGGATCTTGACTATTCGAAACAAATTGAGTTTGATAGTTATCTAACACAATATTGATATCACCTTTGTCAAACAGTCTCATTTTTGAATTGTTGTTGTCTTTACTCATTTTGAATCCATTAGCGAGTAAACTGTCTGCAATTCCATGAGCGATGCCTAATTTTTTATACTGTTCTTCAACTGTCCAATCATTCTTCTTTGTGTTCAGTCTGACTTCGACAGAAAATAGAATGTCATCAAATAGAGTATAAGTATAAGCATTATCGTCTTTTGTATAAACGATGGTTTTGATAATCTTATTTGAAGTGCTTTCTTCCTTGTTAACATTCAAAACCCAATCAGGTGCTTTAGCTCCGATGTAAGGCATCACATCATACATGACCTGTGGATTATCATTAGCAGAAGCTAATAGTGGAATGGACAATAGGATAGCTATCAAATATTTTTTTAATTTCATCATTTTTTCTCCTTATTGATGATACGATTACGAATTGCTTTTGGGTATTTCTTTAATTCAGTATCTACTTGTTCAGCTAGTTTCTGTTTCTTAGTTTTTACAATTTTTTCTGCATTTTTAACTGCTTGATCTTTAACTTTTACATCCTCATCTTTTTCAAGTAACACTTTTTTATTAGTGATAATTTTGTCTAAACGAGCAAGGCGAGCCAAAAGTTTTTCACGCTCTTGATAAGCATCAGTCGCTTCAAGTGCTTTATTGACTGCTTGTTTGGCTTGCTGACTGACCAATTCAGCTTTCTGGTAGGTTTCTTCGGCTGCATCCAAGTCAAGTGCTGCTCGTTTTTGACTTGTGAACAGATTAATTTCTTGATCAGCTAGTTCAACAGCCGCTGCAATGCTGAATGGCTTTTTCAGAAAAGAAACACTGAATGCATCAATGATTTCGTCATAATTTTTATGAAAATCAGACTCATTGAGTTGTTTATTGAGTGCATTTAATGAAGTTTTGAAAGTTTCAAGATTCATTTCTTCACCATAGGTGACTTGAGTATCAGAATCACCAAACTTAACAGAGCCACGTACCAGTTGATCTTCAGGTTCTTTATCCATATAAGTAAAGGTAAGAGCAAACGATAGACCTTTTGTTTCAAGTGATTCAAAAATCATGATGAAATCAGATTCTACGCCTTTTGTTTCATAGCGGTCACCACGAGAAAACGCCCAAGGAATGCTTTTGGATGCAGCTTTATTCAATGTTAACTCATGTGTATGTCCACTGACTTGTGAACGCAGGTTATCGATGGCTGTCTTATAACGCTTCATTGGGGTTAATGCTTTCATTGTACACCTCTTGATTAATTGGGGATAGTATATCATCTTTTTTATTATTTGTGAATGGTTTTATTGAATTTTAGACAATAAAAAACCCAACATTTCTGCTGGGTTTTTAATTTAAGGGAATCGATCAGGTAGTTGTCTGCCAATAGAATTAGAAGGAACCATAATCATAGCCTTGAATAAGTAGGTATGGAAAACGAACAGGTAAATCGTCATTTAAAAGAATGTTTTAGAAGGAACCTAATTCATAGCCTTACCTAACAACAATCATAGCATATTAATCTATGAAGTCAAGTTTTTTTACTTGTTTTTTATTTTAAATTTTGATAATATTATCATCTTATTTAAGAGGTGGGACTGACAATGGGCGATAGTGTTGATTTTGAAAATGATGGGCCTACTGAAATTTTTAAAAATGTTATGATTATTGATAAACTTTTTAAAGCTAATGGTCACATTCACAATGCCTGTTTAGATTTATATCAAAATGATCAACATTTCAGTGAGAACTCTGTGAATGGTTTTGATATTAGTATAGATGATAGTGAGGCTACTGCTAATTTTGTGTTGTTTTCATCCGCATTTAGATTTGTCATTGAAAGTGAAACTATTTTTTGTTTGTATGGTGCAACTGCTGTTCAAATTGAAACTTCTTTACCTGATGATAACATTGAAAGTGAATTGGAAGACTTTTATCAAATGCTGCTTGCTCTTATTAATATTAAATTAAAACGATCTTTTGATAGAATTGATCAGTTTATTGATGAATATAATTTACAGTATATGACACAATATTAAAAGAAGAGGGCGAACTCTTCTTTTTTCATTTATTTTAGGCAAAAAAAAACTTGTATCGCTACAAGTTTATTTTTTTTGAGGGAATTGACAAGGTTATATCAGTTTAAGTTTACAATTTAAGTTAGAAGGAACCTTAATGCTAGCCTCGGTGAAATATAGGGTATGGAAATCGAAATGGTGAATCAGATTTTTAATTTAGAAGGAACCAATTTCATAGCCTTACCGTTTGTATATAGTAGAACATCTTGTGATAAAAGTCAAGCATTTTTTTGCTTGATTTCGTTTATTTAAACTGTTAAAGTGTCTATATAATGGAGACGTTCAATGTTAGACGAAAAATTGCCATCTCAATTAAAATTGGGAAAGCAAAAAATATGGATATCAGATTTATTAAATGCTACAGTCAGTGGCGTTTCGTTTAATAATGAACAAAAAATTTCAAAATTTCTATATTTATTAGCTACTGATATTTTAGGGATGCGTGAGAATGTTCTAACTGAAATGAACATTCGTATTTCGAATAATACATTTATAGTTTCTGTTGATGAATCATATCCTTTTTTAGACTTTCTGAAGGATGGTTCTGTTCGAGACAGATTATTTGTTGGACCGCTTCAACCTAATACAACAATTTCACTTGTTGAATTCGATTTAAATTTAGCTATCCCTATTGATATGATTGGCAGTCATTTGATTGCTATTATACTTGATGATTTAAAAAAACATGGTATTTATAGATTTACGCCTAATGATGAGAACAATTTAATGGAACCAGTGATTCATATTGAAGCATTAAACGCTCTGTATACTTTTGATGTTATTGATAAAGCAATGGGATTTGATGGTAAGTTGTCTAACATGGTCAGAAGCCGTGAATATCATGTGCTTTGTTATGTTGATGAAGCTGATTTTTCCATTTTTGAATTCAGGAGTTTTAATACTAATAAATTGGAATTAACATTGAGCAATCACGATTTTTATATTAAAGTTGGTGATAATAGTGTTCGATTTGAATATTTGTATGATTCTATGACATTTCATTTGAATCATGAACACCCTTTAGATTTTAATGTAGAAAAATTTACAAAGTTCTTTTTAAGTTTTTATAATGTTCAACATGATACAACACATGATGATTTGCCTCGCTGGATTACGTTACAGGAGATGATTGCAATATGACCACAACTATTATTGTTGGTAATAATTACAACATAAACCTTGAAGATCTTAGAGATATTGATCTTCGTGGACGAGCTTGTATAGAAAGTAGAATTGATAATATTCGTGGTTTTCTTAATGCTTTTATTGATGATGTTATGGTTCATCATGATTATTTAAAAACCAATGTGACGTGTCACTATGATTACACATCATTTATCATCAGTATTGAAGAATCTTATCCTTTTGTAAAACGGTCTAAACGGCCTATTTTGTTTAAATTTGACTGCGAAATAAAGAAAATGACCAATGAAATCCTGTCTGCTATTATAGAAAATTGTGTTATAGATAATGGTGATTTATCTAATCATCAAACAGGGTTGGCTCATAGATTTTTAGATATCACTACTGCACCAGCCTTTTTTAAAGCAATAAAAGTGATTGATGCCACTTTATCTTATGACAATGAAATTAGTCTTCATATTCATCAACATCCGTTTAATCCTAATTATAAAAATATTCTTACCACTTCTATTTTCGATATAGTCTGTGGTGGAGAAATTGTTTTACAAGTGCAATTCGATTTTGGTCCGTTTCATTTCTCAATCTATGGTGAGCATATCAATGTAACTTGTGGTAAGAAATCATTAAGTTTTGAAGTCTCTTCTAATCATATTGATGAGGACATTGATTGTTTGCAGTCCATCTTTAAATTATTTTATAAACATTCTTCTGGTGAAGTTATTGAGGGTAGCTATCAAGATTTTATCACTTTGTTTAAAATGAAGTATATTTAATTTGTTTGATGTGATATAATGAATCATCATTTTCTTTGAGGTTTCATTTATGTCTAAATCTAGAAAAAAACCTGAACTTATCATGGTTGATAATCATGCTCACACTCGATTAATGTTGACTGATTTGAGAACAGTTAATGTCGAAAACGTTAGTAAACAAAAAAACAATAAAATGTTGGCTTATTTGAATTTGCTGGTTGATGATATTTTAGTCTTCCGAGAAGATTATGAGCTTGATGTTTATTTTGCTGTAGACAGTTATGGTGTTAGTCTTGAATTGGATAAATCCTATCCTTATTATGTTGATCCTGTTTATATTTATTTTTCTTTTGATAGACCAGCAAGTATAGAAACTTTGGCTGCAGTATTGTCTGATATTTATAGTGACAACCATAATTGGAACTCAAAAGAAGATATTGAGATTTATTTGGATTGTTCAATTAGCTTTGATAATGAGCTTATGTTAAGTGATATCAAACCACTTCATATTGATTATGGTCGAAAATTGATGAGTAATGTCAGACTTGTTGATAGTGCCTTCTTTTTTGAAAATAGACTCATTAACACTTATTATAATAACTCTACAATATACACTAATGTCAAAGTAGAATCATCTCCTTTTAGTTTTCGTGTTTTGAGTACAGAAAGTGATGAACCTTACATTGTTATTCGCTCATCTTTTGCTTATATTAATATTCAGGCTGACTTTATTTCGGTTGAATTCAATGAATCTAATAAATTTACGTTTTCATCTTCTTCTAATTTTGATCGTGATTTGACTATGTTTCAATATTTTATTAAAGCATTCTTTGAAAAACAAAAGGACGATGAAGTCTCTGATTTAAAAAGTGAAATTCTTTTGTTAGAAATGGAGTCTATTTAATATGAAAGGTTTCAATAAAATTCGTCCAAATACATTGTATGAAAGTGGTTTGTCTAGTTTAAAGACATTAATCTTGCATAAGCAAAGTAAAGATCACAATGCATTGTTTAGTGAATACTGCAATCTAATTTACAAAGAATTATATAGGTTAGGTAAGGATGACGATTTATTCATACAATTCATGGTTTATGTGAAAGATAGTCTTGTTTCTTTAAACATTCATAGTAAACATTCGTGCTTATGTACTTTTGATTTAGAGCAACCTTTTAATGCAGCACTGGTTATTGATGCGGTTAAAAACAACACTTATTTGTTTACTGATCAGCATATTAAAATTGAAGTGTGTAATTTAGATAAATTGAAATTTCTTTTTTTAGATTTTGAGGCTAGCCAATTAATTCAAAATATTATGTCTTGTTTATATCATGATATTGCTCTTTGGGGCACAGATCGTGTTATTAACATTAAATTAAATTATGATGACACAAATATTACTTTATCAATTGATCATGCTTATCCTTTTGTAGCGGCTTCTGACACCTTAAATTTTAAATTTGATGTTAAGAACAAAAATATATTAGAGACATTTGTTCATCAATTAAACTTTTATACTGATCGTAGTATAACTAATGAATCAATCCAGTCGATTGTTTCTATTGAAGAAGGCCAGAAATTTATAGAATCACTTAATATCTTAGATAAAGTACTGTGTTTAAATAGTTCAATTACTCAATGTTATTTAGAAAATCCTGATTTTACTGGATTAAAAATGATTTCTTGTGTTAATATGAATTTTAAGTCTATAAATCAGAGTAATATACAATTGGAAATGTATATTTCTAATATTGTTGAAATTCAAGTAAGTTCGTTTAATATTGCGTTTCTGTTTGGTGATATACGAGAGCGATCAGAAAACTTTACATGGTTACGTACTGATGATATTGAACATGACGTTCATGTTTTACAACAGTTGTTTACTATTTATCTTGGAAAGACACTTGGTCATCCAATTACTGATCTAAAGAGAGAAATGCAACTTATTGAAATGGTTAAAATTTAAACATCAATTACAAATAAAGTAGATTAAAAAAACAGGTGACTATCACCTGTTTATTTTTTAACTTGCTTTGTTAGTTGATTAGAAAAAACTCACTTTAATAGTGAGCTTATTTCGATTTTTTCATAAACATTATCAGCATTTTTACTATTAAATACATAAGCACTTTCAGTAGTAATCTCCACACCATCATCATGGTTTAAAATAGGAGTCTCACCTACTTTTACACTTTCAAACAAATCAAACACAGATGGTAATGTATTCAAGTACTCAACAAACGCAGGCATTCTTTCGGACAACAATGCTCCGTTAGACTCCGCAGAGTTAACATGACCATACAAGTTTGCGTCCATGTAGACAACTTTCCTTTCAACCAAATCCAAATAGGCAATATACTTGGTTAGGTTTTTACCTTTTACTTCAAAGACGAAGTGAGCACGGCTTGGTTCATACAAATTTCCTTCTTCTGGGTTTTCACCCATTTGCAAGGTACCAACAAGATCATCAGCAGCATCAAAAGGCATATTACTGAATGACAGAATATTCCAAACAGCATAACGAACACCAGATTGTACTAACTTATCAATATATAAATCAATCATTTGACAAGCTCGACCTTCTAAGTCTTGACTGTTCACTGGATCGCCAGAGAATACTGCACCTGAATCATTTGATTCATTATCAAAGAAGTTGTGAGCATTATTCCAGCAGCAGGAACCTGTTGAAGCCCAGTTAGCATCAAAGAAGTTCCACCCATTATCAAACCACACGTTGCCATTTGATTGAATTTTCCAATAGCTAGCACTGCGAATAAATTTGATATTTTCTGGAATATCGAACATTGTTCCACGACCATAACTTGCAGCCAATGTTTGATCATTGGTTTGCAATTTAATAGCATTCGTTGCTTTATCAAGCTTAACGCCTTGTGGAAATAAAGCTTCCATTCGTTTAGCAATTTCAGTATTTACAGCATTCACAACTAACTCAATAGCTTCTTCTGTAAGCTTTACCTTTCCATTTTTAATAGGTTTGTATACTTTTTTCACAGGTTGTTCATAACGAACGACTTGTGGTTGTGGAACAAACAATGGAGTAGGAGCTGGCTCCAAGTTACCTTTAAATTTTTCAATCAACATAGCCAATGATTCACTGGATGGTGTCTTTGAATCCTCTTCTTTAATTGCAGGTTGCTCTGATTCAATTGTTGCAACCTCAACAATTGCTGGTTTTACCTTTTCTGATTTTTCTTTCTTTTTCTTAATTGGTTTTTCTGGCAATACGGTACCTTCTACTGGTAGCTCTTTTTCAATACGTTGAATGAAATGAGCACTTGTCCAGTTACCTTTTGGAGCATAAATGAAATGTTCACGATCATTAATGGTGGTGACATACTTCTTCAATTTCAACAATTGTAATGTATCAAATTTATTTATTTTAGTTACAATAGTTTCTACAGCTTTCTCACCAAAGACTTCATACAGTTTATGGAAGCGACGCATCAAATCACCTTGACGGTTTGACAGCATTGTTAATACGCTAGCGTCTTTTGAAAGCATTTTTTCTTCTACTTTGGCATTGAAACTTTTAAGTTCGCCATTACACAGCTTCCCATAAACATCAGAAACTTTTGTGAAATTATAATCTTTTGGATGCAATTGGAACATAAATTTTTTCCAATCTTGTTGGTTCGTAGCAGCATCATCTGCTAAATTGTTAGTCTTGTTCAACAGAGACAACAAAACTTTACGCTCTTTACGAGTAAATTTTTTGAATTTTACTTTATTTCGTGGAGAGCTATCTTCGTCAGACATAATAGCAGCCAAACGTAAAACATCTGTAGCATCTTTAACGACAACATTACGGCCATTTTCAATAGCTCGCTTGATAATCAACAAACCATTCTCTTTAAAGCCGAAATCACCCAAATTTACACTATCTGGATAACTATCAGCAAATAATTGAATAGCAAATTCTTTTTGTTGGTCGTTCCAACGGTTTTTGGACTCTACAAGAGCTTGTTTAATATTTTCCAAGGTATTCTCTTTCGCAAGATGCAAAACCTTGAGGTTTTTTTGATCCTTCAATGCAGGGCGTTCTTCTACATTTTCAGCGAAGTAGTCTGGGCTAAATCCAACGTACATGAGGATTTGGCAGAACCAGTATTCCGCTTCTGATTTTTCCAATACTTCTTTCGGAAAGTTTTTATAAACAACAGCCGACTCCATTTCGCGGTCAGCCGCAGTTGTTTCTTTAAAGATAGGTTCAACAGACAACCAGAACTCTTTCAAATCTTTGGAAGAGAAAGTGAGAATACTTTCAATGACTTCTTTGGATGGAGTCCATCCATAGTGAACCATATTGGCAAATACAGTAGACACTTCTTCTTTGCTCGCAGGTGAACTGGAACCGATAGCAACAGCTTGCACAAAATTGTTTGCTAAAAGAATAGTGTTGGTATTTGTCATGTTCAATATTTCTCCAAATTGATTTGATGTAACATTGAATAATACGCGAAAACTGACCTCAAGTCAATATCTATTGTTGATATTTTTTATAAATTTTAGTGGTTTATTCAGTTTTCTTCTGTTATACTAGCCTATCTCAAATCGGAGGTCATCATGGCATTTTGTACATTTACCACAAAAGAAGAATTCATGTCAATTGTGTATTCTGTACATGATACTCTACAACTTGCAGCCGATTTTTCAGAAACTGATGGGCTGATGCTTGAATCTTTTGGTTTTGTAAAACTCATTGATAATGCAAATCGTGTTAGAGGTGGTTCTTTTAAAGGTATTACTTATAAATTAATTGAACCAGAATCAGATGTCACTGTTTATGTGTCATTCAGCAATCCTGATAAATCGGGTACTGGCATTTCTTATATGATAAATAAACATTTTATTTCGACATCAAAAAATCTGTATCATCGTGAGGATAATAAACCAGCTTATATTAGTTATCATGGTAATGGCAAAGTTTTTGAAGAGCACTATATTGTTAATGGCGATGTCCCGCCTTTCGTATTGATTGATAATGTTGAGTATTCTTATCTTTCTAAAATTCAATCTACGAAACATACAAAAGACTATACGTTTAATAAACAAAAATGGCATGCCATCAAATATAAGGTTAATTTGAAAACCATGACGCCATTACAGGTTATTTATTTTAATGAAGACTTTCCCGGTAAATTTATTGAATTTTTTAAATTAAAACAACTTTATCCTGATGTTGGTCGATTGAAAGGACTGGATCGTATTGATTTAAATAAAAGTTTAAGTGCTTCTGAATTGGCTTTGTTGGATATGATCATTATTTAAAGATCTATGACGAATTGATTGACCAAACAAGCTTTTTTTGCTACAATATTAAAATAAATTAAGGAGTTAAAACAATGTACCCAGTAATTAAACACGGCTCAGAAGATTCTTTGGATATTGATGCTTATGTCATTATTCCAGAACCACTTACTATGCAAGAAGCAAAGAAACTTTGTGATTCTTTCAAGGAAGTCAATGCTAACCTTTTGAGCATAAAAGATGGTGTTGTTAACTGGTGTTACAAGGGGACTGTGGATGAATGTAACAACTCTATTCTTGCAACCTATGCCCTGCATAAACAAGATGCAGAGAACCCAATTACTGCAGCATTGCCACGCTCATATGCATTAAAAATGATTCGTACTGTTCGTGGTCTGTTATCTTATCATTCTCGCACTGAAAAACGTGAAGAAGTGAAGAAAGCGTTGCAGTCTGCCGATATGTCTTTTAAATTGGATGTATTAACTTCTATTGACTTGCGTGATGTGGCTGATTATCAAAAGACTTCGTTGGTTGAAACCTACAAATTCTTTGCATTTCAGTTAGGTCAAACCCGTGCATTGCTTGAAGATAATGTTGAACTGTTTACTAAAAGTGCAGTAGCTGATTATTATCCAGAATTGCGTGGGTATTTGCAACGCAAAGAAGGCGAACCAGTAGATGCTCTACAAAAAATGTGGGCTGATTTTGGTGATTATTTGAAAGCAACTGTTCGTAAAGTTGAAAAACATGAGTTGTTTGCAAGTGATTATCAGGGTGTGCGTGAAGTGTTTGATTGCAAAAAAGAAGAAGTACTACGTCCAGTTGTTGTATTTGATATTGATGGCACTTTGATGGATGAACGTCACCGTGCTCAGTATCGTGATGTCAAGGACTGGGATAACTACTTTGATTTATGCCATTTGGACACACCTATTCAGCATGTTATTGATTTGACGAAAGAGTATCGTAAAAAAGGTTATGAAATTTGGCTTATGAGTGGTCGCGTAGATCGTATTATGGATAAAACACTGAAATCCATGCAAGATCATGGTGTATGTTATGATCGTATTAAATTGCGTAGTCCAGAAAACCGAGTGCCAGATTATATTATTAAACCTGCTTGGATTTCAAAATATATTGGTCTTGATCGTGTTGAAGCTGTATATGATGACACTGATCGTGTAATCGAAGGTTTCCGTAAAAAGGGTTTGAATGTTATTGATGTTAAATTGATGACGGCTCCTACCCCTGTCAAGAAAGCTAAATTTAAACCTTAAATTTTGTAATCATTTAAAACCAATTATAGAGATATAGTTGGTTTTTTTTATCTATTCATTTTAAATTATGGTATAATAGCTTACTTTCATCAGCATTGAGGCTTAATAATGAATCTTGTGTTTGACATAATGACTAAAATCAAAGAATTTTATAATTTAGATAATGCGATTTATCATCTGGATGAAGATGGGGTTCTTATCTATCATTTTAAGAGAAGTCTTGTTGATTATCAATTCTTGAATTCTCTTTTTGATCCAGCCTATGCTAAAAAAAATATTTCAAAAATTAAACAAATGGCATCATTAATTGATCTTCTTTATCATGTTAATGAAGAATATAATAAAGATAACACACTATTTAGAATTATTGTTTCTAGAAATAATGATATCACGGTTTCAGTCGGTAAAGTTATTAGTTTGTATTTTAGCCAAAATATTGCAGGCATTAGAAGGTTTTTTGTTGGATTTACTGCTAATTTCGAAGATGATTTTTTTATAGATGATGAAACTTTTGATCGTAGCTATGAATCTGTTTTAAATGAACTTTCAAAATACATCGATAATAATATGACAATTGAAGAGTTTAAAATACGTGATAAAAATGATTTGAATGCCTTGAGAGTGCTTTATTTGAATAATTCTGATTTAACTTATATTCCTAATGAAGACATAGATGATAATTTGTCACGATATGGTGAAAAACCAGATATCTTTTTTAAAGCGTTGCCTAATATTTTTAGTCGTAATCTTTTAAAACAAATTAAAGTTATTGAAGGGTTGCTTCGTTTCGATTCTTACCTTCAGTATGGTAAAGTTGAATATGATGTGTTGTTACATTATCAACTTTCTGAACTGAAATTTGCATTGCCTACAAATTTATATGCAATTCTTTTTTTATACGATTCTTCTATTCAATTAGAAAATAAACTCATGTTTAGTTATCAAGAGAATAAGTTGACTTATATTAGTTTTGATTATGAATCAGGTGATACAGTTACTATTGTTGGATATGAAGCTATCTATGATTACATTTTTCAAACTATAAAAGATCGCTTACTTGCGAAATTAGATATTCATGCTGATGAATTTTGTAATGAGTCTGTTCTACTTTATAGGATGCTTTCAATTTAATAAAAAAAAGACCTTCTCTGGTCTTTTTTTATTATTATGGTTCTATTACTTTTTAACAGTTTCAGCAGGTGCTGGAACATCACCAATTTTAGCTCTTAACTGATCAATTATACTTTGCAATTGTTCTTTGCTAGCTGCTTGCATCATGATCAATGTATTATCAGTATTTTGACCAGATGTTGGCATAAAGATAAAGGATGGAGTTCCATGAATACCTAGTTTTTCAGATAACTTCATATTTTTAACCACTTTATCCATATATTCTTCTCCTTTTATCTTTGGAGAAACACCTACACCTCTAGCAGCTTTTTCAATATCTCCGACAGTTAAGTCACCTTCAAAGTGTTTTGTGGCATAAATGGCATCATGGAATTGTAAGTACGCTTCACTACCTTTTTCTTGGAAGACTTTGTTAGCTACTTGTGCAGCAAGTTTTGATGTTGGGAATCTATTTTCAAAAATAGGCATTTCTTTAAAAACAAACTTAATGTCTGGGTTGTTTTTCATTATGACTTTCAATTCTGGTGCTACGCGGGAACAATAGACACAGTTGTAGTCAAAAAATTCAACAATGGCTATTTTCGCATCGGCTGGTCCAATGAATGGTGTATCTTTATCATTAAGAATTTGTTCGTTCATTGCAATAGCAATTTTGGTGTTTTCTGCTAATTGTGCATTTTGTTCTTCTTGCTGTTTCGCTTTCAAAGCGTTAGACATACCAATGAGTATTTCTGGATTGGCTAGCATGTATTCACTTGCAATCTTACCAATTTCTTCTTTGTCTTTGGCTGACAAATTTGCAAAGTCAATGGATTCTGCTTGTGCGTTAAATGCTAAGGCACCTAGTAATGCCATACCTAATGCTAATTTTTTCTTCATTATTAATACCCCTTGATGTTTATAGTTTGTATTACTATAACACCAAGTAGTATTTTATCAAGTTTACAAAGTTAAAATAATTTCTATTTTCGTAATTTTTCGAGTAGAATTTCCATTTTATCAACAATAAGAGATACATCAGATTTGTATAATCCAGCAGAACTTATATTGTTAACTTCAATTATTTTTGCACCTTTATCTGTTAATGCGATATCAATAACAAACGCATTGCTAGGTTGCCATAAATTTATCATGTCTTCTGCAAATGATAACGCTTCTGCATCAATAGCATCAGCAGTAATTAATTGACCTCGTATTTTATACAAACTACCTGTTATAACTTGACCATCAATTACAAAAAATCTGTATTCAGCAAGAATTATTTTCTTTTCTGATATGATTAGATATTTTTCTTTGTTTATATCTGTTATCTTTGTAGCGAGTGCCATCATTAAATCTTCTTTTTTGAATAAACCACCTGTAATTAATTTATCATCTTCTAAGGGACGAGCAAAAACAGATTCCCAATGATCAGGAATTTCTATTTCTGTTACCTTTTGTTTAAGGTTTTCTCCATTTAACATATTTGCCTTTGTCCAGTGCTTAGTCCAACTAGCATAGTTATAATGTTCATTAGAAAAAGACCCCGGATAAAATCCACGGTTATTTGCCATTCTGGCTAATCTATATGATCCCAAGACAAAAATATCGTCTATATTTAAAGGTTCGAATTTTTCAAAACTATCTTTCAAATAAATGTTATCATCGCCTTTATAAATATCGACTTCAACTAACTCAATATTATTTTCTTTTAGTTTTGTTTTTATATTATCTATACCAATCTCAAAATTTAAATTATTCTGGACAACCCACATTTTAGCACCCTCACTTAATTCTTTAAATTATACATTAAATAAATTTTTATTCAATTATTATTTTATGCTATTGACTTTTATGATATTATATCTATATTGATATTAGTGGTATACAAAAAAAAACATAGTGGCAGTTTCTCATATCGACTGAATCCGCGAACTTGTACCACATTTACAGAAAAATTCATCTGACTTCAGATTGGAGATTATCCCCACCATTTGGTGGGTTTTTTACTTGAATTTTTTTAATAATTCTTAATGTACTTATATGGTTATTTATTATTTTACGGAAAATTGTCATTGAATTTTAACAATATGGTTTACATCAAGGATTCATTTTTCTAATATTTATATAAAAAACAATATAAAATTTTAAAGATATTTTATTAAAAAACCTCTATTAAATGATTGTTTTTAACATTGATTGTCTGCCGCAATATTATTTTCCTGTAATAATATTGTAATATTTAATAATCTTATATTTACAATATTTTTTTGTTTAACATTATTATTTTGTTTTCTTTTACTATGCTTTTTTTGGTGATTATGCTATACTAAAAGAATCAGGAGAAGATTATGACCGTTCAATCAATAGATAAAGATTTCGAAAAAAAAATAAAGTCAGCTTCTGACATTGCTGGCTATTTAGTTGCAAGTCTCTATTCAGGATCTGCCATTCTATATTTATTGTATGGATATCATCTTGCACGTTGTGTTTACTTTCTGGCCACGTTGTATCTTGTAGGTATGGCTCTTATGATTATTTATAGAATGTTAATGATATCTGCCTCATCCGAGCGTGTAAAAGTCGCTTTATATTCTGCTATTTCAACTTCACTTAAATTGGATTTTAGTTTTATTATTTACCATGCGTTATTGTTAGTAGGGTTGGTAGCTCCATTTCTAATTGAATCTGCTGGACCATTATCTAAGTCTTTTGCTATTATTATCGGATGTTTGGAAATTGTAATGTTAGCCTCGGCAAAAACATTACAAGGACGAATGCAAAAAGAGCAACTGTAGTTGCTCTTTTAGTTACCATTCTTTTTGTTTTGGTGGTTCATCAAGTAGACATCCACGAAGACGACGATCTTTAACAATATCTTCATCAACTACACCAATCATAATATCACTTTTATCAACTAGATTACTGATATATTTCCATTCTTCACCTTCGCGTTCATAATGTCTACCAATTGAACTAAATGCACCTTCTGCTATTTCGACTTTTAATGGTTTTTTAGTAGATTCATCATCTTCATCGGATTCCTCATGGATACGTTCTCCATCTGATGCAACTACTTTTAACTTTGGTTTAGCATCTTCATTTTCTTTGATTTTTTTATCTTGTTCTCTTTTTTCTTCAAGATCTTTAATGGACCCTTTTATCATTTCTGTTTGTATGGCTGCACTTTCTGGTGAATAACTCCATAATCCATCACAGAATACTACTTTTATAATTTCATATAAAGAAAAACTATCTTCAGATGAACTTTCAATGTAATTAATATAATCATAGTGATTAACGCCTATTGTTTCTTTATTGACAACCAGTCCTTTTTCTTCTGCGTTTGCACTTTCAAATTCCATTAAAACAATAGAACGATTTAATACTAATGGCACATTTTTAAGTTTATCGATACTGGTCATTGACATTGAATAGTTGCTTGGATCACCATCAGTGTATCCATTAATATCAAATGATGATTCTATATCGAATACATTTAAATAGGTTGGTGTTTTTGGTGTATTTAACCATTCAAGAAGATCCATATTTTTATCTCTTTCACCAAAGTCTATTTCTCGGCTAATAGACATACTACGTCTGACTTCAATTCTATCAAAAACATTTTCTGCAGTGGATGGTTTACGAGCTTCTTTAATGTAAGCTTCAATATCCATGTCTAATAAATCACCAGCAACTTCTGCCCAAGGTTCTAAACAAATCATGAACGAACCCATTGTGCTGCCTTTTTCAAGCACGATTGTTTTTTTGATATTTTGGATGAAAAATTTGTATCCATCAATTTTCAATGCTTTTTGAATAGCAACAAAAGGTACTAGTCGATTTGGATCAACGTCAGATTGAAATCTTAATATACCATCTTTACAAAAAACTATTTTTCCATCCATAAAAATCCCCATAATTAAGGATTTTATAATACCTTATTTTTTTTAATACGTCAACCTTGAAAAAACCTTTATCTTTAATTTAATTTGTGGTATTATGATGATCTATACATAGATGGAGTTAACTATTATGAAACAATCATTGATGGCTGATATTGCAGAGTCTGTGGCAAGTGAATCCGATGTAGAAGAACTGGATTATGATGTAAAGGAAGCATTCGTTTCTCGTAATGATAGTGAATGGATTGAGCTTGAAGTGCCATGTGCTGGAGCTATGCGTAACCCAACAGATGTTGTCTAAACATCTGTTTCATTTTTGGAGACTCTTTGCATGCGTACAATGACAGATCTTACTGCCAGAATTTCAAATTTTGATGAAATTTTGCATCCTACTAATATTTCAAAAACTAACTTAGCTATTGAGATGAGCAAGGATGATTTTTGTTTTTTTATGGAACTTAATGGGTTTTCAGTAGATAAAACTCCTATGCCTGCAAAATCCAAAACAGTAAAAGTTGAAAATGATCAGTATAGCATTACTTTTCAAAGAGTTTCTGTAGGTAAAAAATCATACTTTAATATTTTGATGATTTATTATTTCGAAGGACCAGTATTTTCTCATTGTTTCAATTATGATGGCACTTTGTATGAAACAGAATACAGGAAAAAAGATAAGTTTTCGATTGTTAAGAAAACGGCGTTAACACGATTACATGATGGTGCCATTTACTATAGATATGGTGTTGGCAAAAGTCATGATAAAAAATGTTATATGGATTCTTTTTTAGAGGAAAATGGAGTTATTACAAAGGTTCTATATATTCTTAAAGAACATACATATGAATTAAATGTATTGTTAAATGCAATGGGTAAACCAAATAGAGAAGTTACAAAAGTCGAAGATTATTTATCTTTGGTAGACTTATTTTCAGATGAGGACTCGTTGGTTTTAGAAATGGCACTTTGCTGATACGGGGTCACGTATATGGTTAAATTAGTTATTGAACGTCTTCAACAACCTGTAAAGTCAAAAGTGAAAGAATATTTTTTTAATGAGCAATCTTTCTTAGACTGCTCAGAACAAGATTTTTTAAACATACTTAATCAAAAATATTTTTTTGTTATTTTTCAATTATCCATTTCAAAAATTGAAGAATTTCTTAATATTTTAGGATTTATAAAAAAAGATGATTTAATGTTCACACATGAATCTGGCATCACCTTTTTACTTACTTTAAGTTGTGTTAGTCAAGACATTAAAGGATATTACATTAGTGAACTTAAAAAAGGTACTCAACAAATCAATTTTCATTGGTGTGATCTGTATAATATTCATTATGCTTACAATACTCAAAATATTTCTTCTGATTTTCTTGATTACTCTGTTAAATGTGACAATTTAAATCAAATTAAATATATTAGTTATGCCAATATTCCATCTAAAAATATTTTAAATAAAAACTCTAACTTTATTGATTTATTGAATAATAATATATCTCACATTCATGAATATGTATTGGATTCATTTATTGTTGAGAATAAATCGATTGAAGATGTCTCTATTTTTGATGTTGTTTACTTTTTACCGCTTTTTGAAAAATGATCAAATCTGATCACTAACTATTCAACGGCTAAATAGTTATTACCGATCCACTAATAACCTGAGTACTGTCCAACTTTCCTCGGCTTTCATGAACCTGTCTTTTTAGGAAATTTCGCAAGTTTTTACTGCAGTACTCAAAATAAGTTTTACAATCTTCTCTATCTACTAGTAAAGGGATTGTTCTTATTTGGCTTTTTACAATAACTTGCTCATTCCGGTCAAACAATTCTTCTATGGCATAGGTTCTTCTTCCGATTACATAAGCTGCTGCCATATGTCGTGATATACCATATTTTTTTGCATACTTTAACCAACCTATTTGAGACGTAAAGGCTGGATTGACCTCGTAAACGGCTATGCCGTTACGATAGGCCAATTGCTTTATCGTCTCTATCATCAATGAGTATGCAAATGATGACAGTATACGGTTTTTCTTTTTGGCAGCATCACCAAATAATGTATTTTCTTCTTTTAATGATGCTCGCTTAGTTTTGAAATCTAAACGTTCGATTACAATAGGTTTTTTAGTCTCTATTGCATAGTTAATAATCTTTTTAGCTGATTTCAATATTGCTTCTTTGCGAAGCGTTTTATTTGAATTCTGTTCACTATCAGTGAAACCAAAATGCACGTTGAAAGCTTTCTTTAGGTTTCTTTGACTATTCAGTTCAGCAACAGCAAAATGATCGACATTAGTATCAATAGCAATAACACCTGTTGCTTTTGACACAATAGCTTTCTGATGTTTGGTTTCATCCATTGAAGTAAGAATTCTCCAAGAGCTTGAAACTCTTTTAGGATCGGCAAAAGTGTCTTTTATGAATCTAAATGAAATAGCAACACCTTCATCTTCCAAGTAAGTCGCTTTACTTATAACTTCGCCTTTATCATCAAATAATGATGGATCTTTGTCTTTTAGTTTTTGAGTGTACTCAATTTCTTTTTGTTTTCTTTGTTCATTTAAAGCAAAACTGTTTAAGATTTCTTTTTCATTGTGTTTAAAATTAATATTGTCAATCACCAAATGCTTTTGAGATAAACCCAGTTCATCTCTAACACATTGTGGAATTGAAATCTTAACAGAATAAAGGCTTTCACTCTGTTTTGAAAACACACAAGAAGCATTGCCATTGTTTTCATCTTTTGAACCCAATAAGAAAAATTGATTAAACCGAGAATCATGCCAGAGCTTTCTGTATGCAGTATGATAGCTTTTTCGAGCGTCATTACTGATATGTTTGTATTTTCCATGATCATAATTGCTATCATTGAATAAAGAAGAAAGCCGATTCAATATTTTTCGATCACCAAAACAAACAGACACTTTGTTTGTTTTAATGTTATGTTCTAACCGAACAATAGCGGCTTGTTTTCTTTCAATTTCTTCTTTTAACTTAATTAAAGCTATTTTATTTTTATTATGACTAGAAAGAGCAGTATCTTTCTTAGTCTTAAAAGCATCACTTATAGATAAAAGATGAATCTCACCAATAAGTTTTTTCTGTTTGGCTAATTTTCTATCAAGTTGGTCATTAAAGTTTATTAATCTATCTTGCATTAAAGTCTTATTAGCCTTAATAAGACCTTTAATGAGAAAATCAATAGAATTGAATTGGCGAGATGATAGACCATAGACACGACAAAAAGCCACTTTAAAAGTTTCAAGGGTTGTAACGCTTTGTGATAATGTTAAACCTGTTAATTCATCTTTCACTTTTATCTCTTTAGTAATATAAAGAGCATTATCTTTCATGAATTTATTCATTTTAGTTGAATAAACGAGATAGTTAAAGTACATGAGTTTAGCGTAAGTAAGATGTTCCATGATTTTGTTCAAGATCACATCCTGCTCAGGACAAAGTTTGAACTTTGCCTGAACAGTGATGGTGTTGTTCAATGCTACATCATCATCTAATGTAGTACCAAACAACTCTTTGATGTTGGATTTCTTTTTCATGGATAAATAAATACTCAATAATGCCACAATAATAAATAAAAAACTATTAAAAGTCAAGTAGTTATTGATTTTTTATTCTTATGAGAACGTTTACCATAAAGTTTAGCCGAAAAGACAGTCATAAGCTCAATAACATCTTCTGCTAAAGTCACTTCAAAAGATTTAGATTCAGAACTGTTAATTATGACAACATTTGTGCCAAATGTTGAGCATAATTTAAAGATTAGATCCGAGCCAAATCTTAATAAACGTTCTTTGTGAGTGAGATAAAGGGTATAAATTTTACGAGAAACAATTAAAGAAAGAAGAAAAATTAAACCTTTTTTATTAAAATTTAATCCACTGCCAAGATCAGAAATGACAATCTTATTGTCATTTTGAATATATTTATCTAAAAATTTGATTTGGGTTTCTAAGTTTTTTTTTGATCGTGAGAAGAAACTCTAGCATAACCAACATGCAATTTGTTAGAATTGTGAAGTTTAAGCAAGTCATCGAAGAAGAATCTTCGATGATTGCCAAGGGTTCGAAAAGAACTAATTTTACCAAGTCGTTCCCAACGACGAAGGGTAACAACAGAAAGGCCAAGAAAAGAAGCAGATTTACCAATAGAAAGAGATTTAATCATATAAAAAATAGAGGTTAATACCTCTATTTTAACATAAATGATCAGATTTGATCAAGAAAATGAGACGCAGTTAAAAACCCAAAAATAATTCATTTCATCATGTTATTTGTTTATCAGAAATAGTAACATCCTGTCAATTTAATGTTGATAAATTGATCAACATTGATGTTAACAATTTACTTGATATAAGGAATATTTTTAACGAAGATGAATTAAAAATTATTGAAATGACGTATGCTTAACCAAAAATACTGTCTATTTTTTTTGCAACCTTAACTCTCATTTTAATTTTATCTTTATATTGAGTCTTCATTAACTCTTCAATAGCAAAATCATATGCTTTCTCCCTGCATAGAAAAACATGATACCCTGACTCTATTTCAGCATGATTATCAGTGAAAGCTACATTTATCATTTCAAGTTTATCTAAATCAAAAGAAGTTATATCTATTTTAAGACTTATTTGATTTTTTTTATCAATAAATGGAATTAACTTGTTAACCATAACTTGTTCTATTTTTATATTGTTTATATCTCTAATATCAATGACAACCATTGTATCCCATTTTCTTAGTGATACTTCTGGTAAAGAATAGTATGGTATTTTCTTCTCATCAGGTAATTTGCGATATTTTTCTATTTCTTCTTGTAAATTAAGAAGTGTTTGTAATTTATCTTCATGATATTTGATTTTATCTTTTTTATCTTTGTATATAAAACTATTAATAAATCCTACTTTTCCTAAATAGTTCAATTCACTTGTATGATACTCTGTTAGTGTTTGGCAATCAGTTTTAAATGATTGATAGTAACTTTCCATGATTTCTGTTATTGATGAAAATATATTGATATGATCAATATATCTTTTACCTATTCTTTTCTGGATAGTAAATTTAATTCCATTGTCTATGCTAGCTTGATAGTTAACATAATAATGAAACCCATAATTATCAAAATCTAACCATATTTTATTTTTCTTTCTGAGATATTGATTAGCTATTAATTTACAGCCGAACTGACTAAAAACGTCAGCTAATTTTACTTTTCGCATGTTTAAATTTTTCTTTAGCATGGCTGTATCCTTTTGATGGTCCTATGATACCAAATTTAAAGAAGATATCAATATTAAAATTGTTTTTATTTCTTGATTATGTTATAATTTAAGCAATTTTTAGATGAGGTTATAACAATGAGAATTGATTTTCATTCCATAGAAAGACATATTATTAATAAAAATAATATGCAGGATTACATTTTAATTTTACCTAAAATGATAAAACAATCTTCAAATTTAATAGAGTTTCATTTAGATAGTAATGAGTTAATTCTATTATTTAAATCTATTGGTTTTGAAAAAATTTCAGATGATTCCTTAACTTATACTAATAACCAAGGATGTATATTATATTTAAGCTTTCCTATTGTTGATGGTCTTTTTCAAAATTATTATATTTTTCAGGAAATCGTGTTTAATGAAAATGAAATTTATAAAGAAGGATTTCGTATTACTTATAACACCAGTGGTATTCCAGTCAGAGTTGTTTTTTCTCAAAAAATAATTTTAAAGAGTTTGAAATTGATTGCTATTGATTATGATATAGATAAAAAAAATCTCCAAATTGCAACAATTACTTATAGATTTGATGATGGTCGAAAGTATCAAAAATGTATCAATGGTTGTATTTACGCGATTACTGAAAGACCTATTAAAAGAGTAAATGATGATGGCCTTGTTTTGGAAAATATAAGTATTTATGATGTCACTTATTTGCGGCCCAGATCAAGGACAAATTCAACATTAAGCCTTTCTGATATTATCACTGATTGTTCCTTTAGCAGTTCAAAGTTATTAGGTACAGATTATACGCAGTTTCTGCAAACATATAAAATGTTTAATAAACGAGAACAAGCTATTATAGCTATGACTTATATCTAATAAAAAACCACATCTCCTGATGTAGTTCTTTTAATAACTTACCATATTACATTTTATTTTTTGCTATTTTTACTTTTGGCACATCAACTGTTGGAAGATTAATTTCTTGATATTTTTTCATCGCTGGCAAGACTTTATCAAAATCGAGTTCACCAATAAAGTCTTCTCTAAATGCGTCTGGATAAAACTCACTGTCAATGTTTGGGTTATAGAACAACTCATACGCTTCTAAATGTTTTTCAATTATACTATAAAGCTTATCCATATTATCAACTTTTTCTGTTGTTAACGATTTCTTTATATTTTTAGAAAATTCATCGAACGCTTCGTCACCTTTTTCGAATGGTGCAAAGTCATCAGGTGTCATGGTATTGTAACCCCATGCTGACAACACTCTGGTGCAAGAAAACACTCCACTAAATGAATCGCTGAGTGCTTTGTCCAGTGCTTCGTTGCTTTCAATTTTTACTTTTACGTCATCAATTGTGCTCATATTTTAAAAACCTTTTCTGTTGGATAATTCTTATTATATCACTTATTCGCAAAAAAGATATTGCGATTTTTATATTTTTTTGTTAATATTTTTGTTGTAGTGTGTAAAGTAGAGGTAGAAAAATGAAAAATACAACACCAGCATGGGTTCAATTGATTAAATACAGACTGCAATGTGAGCAAGATGGATATCCTAATGACTATCTGGCCTCCGTGATTAAGGCGTTGAACAACAATTACAATGAAACCGACGATGTTTCTATTTTTATGGACAATATTGGTCATGTATTGACAGTACAATATCTTGGAACTCTGACCATTAAAAACATTAATAGCTTATTCGAAATTGAGAGTTTTGCCAATGATGTTAATAAATTCTTTTCATTTGCTGAACCTTTGGCATTGGATTATACATTAAATTATCGTATCAATTATCAGCAATATTGTGTATTCAAGACATTATTAAGCTTTGATTCTATTCAAAATGTTGCAAAAACAGATAAAAAAAGATTTATTTTAACATTAAAAAGAAGCAAAAACAGTAATGATGTGGTATAATACGCATCTACTTTACGGAGAGCTAAAATGATTTACCTATTTAAACGAGCCAGCAATGATCTTAATCGTGTCATTACTACCCTCAGTGCGGAGATTGTTAAAGATAAACAATATTTCGAAGCCAGAAAATCATTACTTCAATTTTTTACCGCTAATGATTTGGGTGCTGATGATATTGCTTTAGCTGATAGTATTAAACTCAAATTAGTTGAAGTTGCTGTGGCACTTTCAAATGGTGACCTTAAGTCTGTTAAAGCTCTGATTGAACGTTTAGATCTTGATGTTAAATTGATGGTTCCAGCCAGTGTACTTGAATTTGTTGGTCTTGATTTTAATGGTAAGAAAAATTTTAATTTTAATACTTTGAATTTTGACACATTTCAAATGATGGTTTCAAATATTGCGTCAGCTTACAATGCAGGGGATAAAGAAGCGGCGGATCTGGCTGAAATTGCTCTTTACGAATTTGTTATTCGGAGTGAACTTCATAATGCTACATCAGTGCTGAGTAATGAAGCGTTGCTCGATCTTTGTGCGACATACTTGAAAAAAAGTAAAGATCCAGAAGCTAAAATGATTGCTTTTCTTATTCAACAAGCTAAGGCTTAACAAGAGGATTCATTTATGATGCGTGAAATTGAACTACCTACTTTTTCTGGTGCGGTTGTGATGGTTATGGAAGATATGTTTTTGACTGCACTCAAAAATGGAGATATGAAAAAACTATCACAAATTAAGAATTATAATAATAAAACAGAAACTACACTTATTACACAGAATCCTTATAATGGATTTCAGTACATTTTTAAATTAGATGATATGTTAACTATTTATCGCATTCAAAAAGATAAAGTTGAAAAACAAGATATGTATCGTGAACATATTATGAGCACGTTGATTGCCAGTCCTTCTGCTCTAGAAAAATTTAAAAAAGATGGTGAATTTAAGTTAATGTCGTCATATGGTTTTCATATTTCTTCTATAAAACATTTAAAACAAATGATGGTAGATCTCAATCTTAATCATTTTGATGATAAATATCATTATTTTGAACAAGATATGGCTCTTTATGATTTTGGTTTTAAAAGTGACGTTAATGTTGTTTTTGAAGCAGCTACTCACTTTAAGCGTAAGCTCACACTGGGTAGTGACCATTTTAATAAATATGTATTTGAAAACAAAGAAGTTGTTGCCTATACAAGTGATTCCGCTTGTGTGACTACTTTTATTCTATATGAGCGTGACCTAGAAACGGGGAATATTCGCATTTTTGAAGAACTTGAAGAGAACGTCGATGATAAAAAATTTCCGCATGATACTATTATTATTGGTCGTTATCCAAAAATTGTTCAACATTATATTGAGAATACAGAGCCTTGTGCCGTAATTGAAAATAGTGTTGTTATTAAAAATGAAAACCCACATGTTGTTTTGACATCTTGTTTTGTGGCATCAACTTTGGCTGATGAATACTCTATTCAAACCCAAGTTCCTTATGATGTCACCAGTTTAACTTCTGTTATGGATTATATGTTTAGTGACAATATTAATTTAGTATATACTTATGGCTTGTGGACAAGTAAGGCAAAATGGAAGAAAAATGAGCATGGTCGGTATTATATTGAATTTACAGATGATATGTTAAGCATTAAAAAAAGAAACAGCCCAATGGTTCATGGTGGCAAGAATTATGGTTATATCACTGATTATCATTTTAAAAGTCCGATGAATACAATTCCAGAACAAGGTGATATTGAGCCTGAATGGCTAGATTTGGTTGTGAAATCTTTTACATTTGTATCTAAATATCGTAAAAAATTGGATGTTTGTGAAGTCACTGATAACGATTTGCAACAAATTGAGGCTAAGCTACTGGCGAGAAATTGTCTTTAATTAGAATAATTTGATATGTTAATTTGTTAACATTGTAAAAGTCATCCAGAAAAGGGTGACTTTTTTTGTAATTTTTGCTATACTATTTGAAAAATTTAGAGGTCAATTTATATGATTACACTCATTGAAAAACATTATAAAAAAGGCACTAATCTTCCATCTGATTTTCTATCTTCTTTAAAACCATATTTTATTGAAAAGGATGGAGTATTTGTTTTTATGCTAGATAAAGAGCAAAAAGGCAATCAGGTGTTTTTTAATGGAAGCTATGTGACATTACTTAATGCCATTGATCATGATGACACCTTTACTCAGCGTGAGATGTTTGAAATTTGTTCAAACCTATTTTCCATTATGTTTGATTATAGATTGTTGACTTCTGGCAGTGGATTTGAAAGTCGGTTTAAAACACCAGAACGCATGAGTGATAAGTTGTCATCATTTTGGTACTCTAAACAAACTCCTTGTATGACGGTTCCTGCTGAAATTCATGAATTTTATGAAAAAGGTCATCGTGATGTTACGATTCCTGTTTCGTTATCTTATGATATTGTATTCAATGAAAGTTTTGCAGGTATTCAAAACACCTTCCATATTCCTACTAAATTTGTAACAAATGGTTGGGATGATAAAGTCCAGCAGGAGCTAGTTATTGATGTCCGAAAAATGCAAAACAATTTTTATTACCAAATTAAGATTCTTCAATTAGGGAATAGAAATCGAACTCAACAATTATTTAAATCATCACGCAACTGTGAAAGTTTTGAACAATTTATTGATGATATGACTTATTCTCTGAAACGTGAATTATTTAATATCAATTACAAAGCTCAATATGAAGCGTATACTGGTAGCCCCATTACTTTCGATCAATTTGATGTATCCAATATTAATATGCTTTTTGACATGACAAAAATTTAATAAAAAATTGTCGTGAAGCCTTAATTTGCTTGATTTAGACAATGGTAAATGGTATAATATATGAAATCAAACGGAGCTTAATACATGAATATCAATGACGTAAAATACCCAGTAACCGAAGCAGAATTTATTGCACTGCTTGATGACTACAGTAAATGCTATGTAAAATCCCTTCCTAAAACAGAAGTATTTGGTCTAGATCCTATTGAAGACGAAAGTTATGATGCCATTGTTGAAGATTTCCGTGAGAAGTTTCCAGAATCAGGTTGGTTTGAAGACATTGATAAAGAAGAAGTTGGTGAAAACGCTATCTCTCACTCTTCGCCTATGCTGTCTACTGAAAAATTCTATACCAAAGAAAAATTGGCTAAATGGTTTAAGCGTGTAGAAGATGTTGCACACGATCTTCATATTCAAGCAAAATACAAAGTAACTTGTAAACTTGATGGTTTTGCAGGTTCTTATGAATTTGATAAGCTGGCTACTCGTGGTGATGGTCTGCGTGGTAACGACATTACTTACATTTTCGACAAAGGTGTTATTCGTAAGGATAATGCAGTAGGTCGTGGTGAACTTGTAGTTGAAAAGGATTATTTCTCAGAAAATCTTGCGGCTATTTTCCCGCATCCGCGTAACATGATGAGTAGCGTATTGTCTCAGGAAGACACTCGTGCTGAAACTCAGAAGGCTTTGGATGACGGTGCTATTCACTTTGTGCCTTATACCACTTTGGAAGCTTATGTCGGCACAGCAATTGACATTCTTGATAACCTTGAACAAATCAACAATGATTTGCGTTCGAAAATTCCTTATCTGATTGATGGGTTTGTAATTGAGTCTGTTGTTCCAGAAATCAAAGAATACATGGGTTATAATAACCATCATAACAAATGGCAGTGTGCATTTAAAGAACGTGGTGAAACTGCACAAACTACCGTGCTTGATGTTAAACTTCAAGTTGGTCGAACTGGTACTGTAACGCCTGTGTTGGCTCTTTCGCCAGTGCTTGTCTCGGGTGCAACGATTAGTAATGTGACTGCTCACCATATGAATAACGTTCGAACTAACAAAATTGGTCCGGGTGCAGTTATTGAAATTATCCGTAGTGGTGAAGTTATTCCAAAAATTGAAAAAGTGATTACACCAGCAGAATATGTCGTTCCGACTCATTGCCCTTGCTGTGCAACTGAATTGAAATGGGACAGTCATTTCCTGTTCTGCCCAAACCATAGTGGTTGTTCAGAGCAAGTAGTTCAGACTTTGTTGCACTTCTTTGCAACATTGGCTAACAATGATGGTTTTGGTGGTAAAACAATTACTAAGTTGGTTGAAGCGGGATTTGACTCTTTGGAAAAAATTTACGCAATGAAAGAGCAAGATTTCTTGAATGCTGGTTTTGGTAAAGGTGAAAGTCCTAATTTGGTCGCTGCTCTTGAACTCAGTAAGTCAAGCCAAATTGAAGATTGGCGTTTCCTTGCCGCATTTGGTATCGAAAGCCTTGGTAAAGGCGACTCTAAAAAGTTGCTTAAAGTTTTCAATATTGATGCCTTGCATGAAGTGGAAGCTGACAAATTGATTGCTATGAAGGGTTATGGCAAAGTTAACAGCGTTCTCATTCCTGCTGGTATTCGTGAGAAGCTGGATTTGATTAACACAATGCGTCCTTTGTTCAACCTTGAATTGTCGTCACAAATAGTTGTAGATACGGATAGTCCGTTCTCAGGTAAGAACGTGGTTGTAACTGGCACAATGGTTAGTTACTCTCGAAAAGAAATTGAAGCATTCTTTACTTCAAAAGGTGCTAAAATTCAAAGTAAAGCGAGTAAAACCACCCAAATCCTTGTCTATGGTGAAAGTGCTGGCAGTAAACTCGCTGATGCTCAAGCCTTGAAAGCGAAAGGTATTGACATTGAAATCTTGACCGAAGCTGAATTTATTGCAAAATACATTTCAGCCTAATAAAAAATAGTAAAACATAAAGCCTCTCAGGAGGCTTTTTTCTTGCCAATCGTTTCTCGATTTGATATAATTGCAAAAATTTGGAGTATTTATGTCCGTTGAAAATGACCTTTTTAAAAATGAGCGACAGGTGGCTCATAATATCTACAATAGTCTAAAAGATTATATTCCAGTTTCATTCCCGCATGAAGGGGTTGGCGTGAACGGTCAGTTTGGTCATTTTGTTTTTCATTTAGATAGCCCACTAAAAGCTAACTATTTTAATGCTTTTATTCATAAATCCAGAATTATTTTTAAAATTGATAACTTTGATGGTAAATCTTTTCCAACCATTAATAAAGATTTTTGTAACGCATTCAAAATCAATGTAGATACTATTGATAAAGTGGCGAATGCGTATTTTGCAGTCGCTGTTCAACTTGAATCGGCAGGTTTGTTAACGTTGCATTCAGACTTCTCTAATAATTTTGAAAAAAAACCTTTTAATTATGTTTATTTTAATTCTTCTTACACTCAAGAGAATATTTGTAATGATTATACGATAGCTAGATTAATTTTTAATAAGGCTTATAAGAAAAACAGATTGTATCAACATCCTGTAAATTCAAGAGTTTTCGGAAGAATTCATTTTTATTATGATAAAGATAATCAGGTTAAACCTATGTTTGATTTTAATGTTTATTTCGATCAACATTATCAAGCTAGTTTTATCATTGATATTCATGAAGATAAAATCTACACTACACGAACTTTACTGGCTGCTCGATGCTATGAAGATTTGATTTCAATGTCTCGCCCAGTTTGTAAGGAAACACTAGAAAAATCTATGGTAGATCAATTTATGAGCCGACTGATCCCTGTGATTAAAAAGCGTTATGGGTTAACTAAAAATGAAATTGATTTAGATGATATAGAAATGCGTAATCGTTATTTCTCATTACTGATGATGGAATCAATATGAGTTCTGATTTCTTTCAATACAAGAACTATCCCAAGATTTCGAGTGAATATACTCGTGATGATATTCGTCATTATCTTTCTTCGATTACTTTTAAAACAAATGAAACAACTTATTCTATTGATGCCATTATGGAAGATCTGACTACACAAAATAATTATTGTGATTATGGCAAAATTTCAGTAGATTGTTTCAGTATTTTTTGGAGACTTTCTAATTGTGAACAACTACTGGTTTCTCATGCTTCCGCTAACCATAAAATTGTCATAGAGGGTGAAATACAATTTCCAGTATTAACAAAAATTCATGATATAGCTAAAATACTCCATGTAACAAATGACCCTTTTGATGACTATGAAGAGTATTTTTATTTTGACTTGGATGGTTTGCTAAAAGTTGCTCGCATTGTTCGTTTAGTTGATCCGTTTGATGAAAATGATGACGGAATTGAGATTATCTTATATGATGGCATGGATGATAATGCTTATGATGATGTTATCAATGAATTTTTTTATCAAGTTTATATTAGATATATGGCAGACCTTCCACATGAACTTCGTAAACCTCTTACTAAGATGAATGCTGACGAGTTGCAAGTCTTCTTAATGTATGTAATTTAATTACGGTGATAGTAAAAAAGCCCATTTCAATGGGCCTTTTTTTATGCTAAAAATATTCCTTTCTTTCTGTCTTTTGCGTCAAATTTAAGATCTTTGTTATGGGTCATATCTATTGAATTTTTATCCAACAAGTTACTTTCGTTGATGCTTCTAGAAATCAAATTATTTACATTTACAAAAACACCAATAGGAAATTTATCAATATATTTAGACGCCTTTATTATGGTTTTATTGTTCTCATAAGTAGTTGTAATACCATATTTGTTGAAGACTTTAGAGAGATCTGATTCAGTTTTTTCATAGGCATCTACTAACATTGATTTTTTTAGATTACCCATCACGTTTTTGTTAGGTATAGCTTTAATTTCTTCATTATTCGCTCTATACTCTTTTAAGATTTTATTGACATCTTCTTTTAAGGCAGTAGATGAAAACGATGGATTCATTAATGGTTCTGGACTCGTGTGTAAATTTTCATAATACAAATCACTGATTGACAGTGTAGTTAACGCCATTTCTTCAGCCGCTCTATTAAATGGAATGTGTGCTTTTTTGTGTAAGCTAAATACTTCATAATGACCATCATCCACAACAAGATTGAGATCTTCAAATACTTTTTTAAACTGTTCCAGTGTCCCATTTTGTTTGTAAAGGTCTATAAGAGCATCTTTTAGTTCGTTAGCGGTGCTAATAAAATTTTTCATTCCAACATATTCGTGTGCCATAATAATAATCGATGTTATATTATAATAATTTTAACATGGTTTGCTATTAATTCAATACAATGGGATGTCTATTTCAAAGTTGTGTTATCGTGTATATTTTGCTATACTATCTGCTCAACATAAGGTACCAAAAATATGATTGATACGCATCCATTTTCACACAATATTATTTATGACCAACTTAAAGATTTCTTTGTTGCTCATGGTATTGAGAAATCAACTTTCAAAAAAGAAAGACCCAACCTCATTCAGCAGCAAACTATTGCGTATTCTGACACTGGCAATGAGTTTCATGCTTTCAGTCTTGATTATCGTCATAATCTTTGGCATAAATTTGGGTTACACCTTGCCGAAAAGTTTCATTTTAAATCTCAATTGAGTCATCTTATTAAAGCATATGATGAACTTTTCAATCAATCAGGACAAGAATGTTATAAAGCTTATGATTATCATTTTGTTACGGTATATGGAAAAATTGAAAAAGTTTATGCTTTTGATTTTGATGAAATTATCAATGGTCATGATTATATGTCTCTTTTAGAAACAAAAGATACTGATATTGCATCATTTGAACAAGAAATTTTAGAATATTATGCCAGTTCTTTCGCTAAAGAATTGCCAGCAGAATTGATTAAACCTATTAGCACTATGACAGAAGCTGAGCGAGATTTAGTTCGCATGGTGTGTATTTAAAGATTGTGCATCTCTTAATTTTTTGCTATAATATGGCCTTTACATTAACTAATGGAGTTTTAAATTTAAATGAAAACAGCAAGAACTACTTACACATCAGATAATACTATTTCTGCTCGAATGTATAATTTAATCATTGGTGCTGTCCTGTTGTATGGTTTTTTGATGAATATTATGATGGTTAAAACTATTCCAGTATCAAGCCTTTTAGCTGTGCCTATGTGGGTTTTCTTGGTTGGCTATTTTGCAAGTTGTTTCTTTGGACTATACCTGTTTAGCAAATCAGAAAATCCAGTGGTAAGTTTTATTGGATTTAACTTTGTTGCAGTTCCTTTTGGACTGGTCATTAATATTGTAACTTCTCAATATTCGCCAGATATTGTAATCAATGCAATGCAAGTTACAACGGTTGTTACCTGTATTATGATGGCATTGGGGGTTGCGTATCCAAAGTTCTTTGAAAGCATTGCTTCTGGTTTGTTCTGGGGCTTGTTGGCTGCTATTATCGCTGAGTTGGTCTTGGTATTTGTTTTCAAAATGGACTTGCCTATTATGGATTGGATTGTGGCTGCTATTTTCTGTGGGTATATTGGTTATGATTGGGGTAAAGCTGCAGCTTTGCCTAAAACAGTTGATAACGCTGTGGACTCGGCAGCTATCTTGTATATGGACATTGTTAACTTGTTCCTTCGAATCCTTGAAATTATGGGTAAGAAAGACTAACCAATAACTTAGAATTAACGGATGGTTCTCCATCCGTTTTTTTATTTGTCTAAATTATCAGTTTTTTAAAACTTGATGTCAGAGTTTATTCCTGTTATAATCACTATATTTAAAAAGGACCGATTATGAATAATTATCAGAGTGACAATAAAAATCGAGATAGGCTTGCAGAATATTTTTCGTCTAAATACAATACTTCCGATTGTTTATACGAAGGTCAAAGCTCTGGGGTTGTTCGTTTTCCTTTAAGAAATGGCTCTAAAATTATAAAATCAGCATTTGATGTGTATACTGGTAAACATAATCAATATTATGAATATGTTTGTATTGCTCTATTGAGTAGCTACTGCCCTTATCATGATGAAGTTGATAAGGAAATTTCATTTCAATTAATAAAAAATACAGATTCTTTTAAATTTGATTATTTGAATGACTTTCACGCAAAAGAATTTTTCAGTCGATTGAAAAGACATCTAAAACTACTTAACATTGCGGGTGCTATGCAGCGAAAACACAAAGTGTCAAACTTTGAAACACAAGAAATAAAAGTGACATATTTTTATCGATACAGTTATGTTCGTCATATTGTAAGTCAATGTGCAAACATTACCTTTAAAGCTATTAAAGGCTTTCCAGACGTTACTGTTACCATCTTAAATGATGATCATAAATTTTTAATAGCAATGGATGAAATGGAGAAAGAATTTCAACAACGCTTCTATGATGGTATTATTGAGCGTAAAACAATTGAGCGTGGTAAATTTTTTAACAAGCAGGAACAAGATCTTATCAAGATGGTTTACTTTTAATGGAACAAAGTGATCTTTCATTGCTTTCATACGTTCAATTTTTTAATGATTATTTACTTAATGATACAAGTAATCATTGTTATCGGTATCATATTGCGGCTGGTTATAGCATTGTCCAAGAACGAATTAATCCTGATGGAACTCCAAAACTGAGTGATGGGTTTGATCAGTATTATCCCATTGGTCGTTTATTTTATTTTAAACATGATACTGAGCATGAATGCTCATTTGAAATTTCTAAAAAGTTTTTATCTACAAAACCATCTAAAAATAAAGTCTATTTAGGCCATATTGATAACCTCTATGCTAAACAATCATTCCGATTAATTTTAAATCATTTACGCCTAATAAATACTGATATTCCTAATCGTTTATTACTTGGTTATTATGATTTTGAACAATTTGAAATATTTCCCGTCTATGTTTTTGATTCTTTAAAAAAACAAGTATATCAAAAAATAATATTTAAATTTAAAGCTTTTCAACAGTTTCCAGAATGCTTTGTTGTTGTCAAAAATGATAAAGATAGTTTTGAAACAGCAAGAAATAATATTGACAATCAATTTTTTATTAGATACTATTCAAAAGTTATTGAAAAAAAGGGTGCAACAGATAAGCTTACTAAATCAGAAAAGCAAATCGTTAAGATGTATTATTATTGAGGGCTTTTTATGATTAAAAATTTTGAACGTTTTTTAAGGGAAAACTTAAATAACAATAAATATACTTATACACATTGTGATGGTGAAATATACAGGCATTTAAATACAATTTCTTTTGACGATGCTTTAGCTGAAAATAATTTCATTATTGTTGGTGAATCATTTTTTGATATGGATGAGCATATGCTGGATGAAAATGATTTATTTTTTCAAAATACATTTAAATTTTATAAAAATGCTAAAAATGAAAGTAATATTGTTATGAATATGGCGGAACATATTCAATCACGTAAACTATTTTTAGCTTGTTTAGAAAATGTCATTTTGATTGAAAAACATACCAGAGATAAAGAAAATCTGACATTAGATACTAAAAGTTTCTTTTTTAGTAATGTATTTTTTCTCAGACCTGATAATCCACGGCCTATTGCATTGCCATATATGGCAATGAAAACACCTGCTGGCATTATTCGCTTTGAATTCAGTTATCTAAAATTTAATAATATTAATGAGCAAATCAATATTATTAATGAAGCTTTTAGACATTATTATTTTAAACAGGTTCTTGATAAGCCTGTTAATGAAATGACAGATGATGAAAAAAGAGCTATTATTATGTTTTATCAATAAGAAAGAGGCCGAAGCCTCTTTTTCTGATTACATTACTTTTTTATTTCTTTGACCTCTTTTACATTTCCACGATTCACTACAAAACTAATAATGCCTTCTTGCTCATATTTTTGTTGTTCAGCTTCTCCTACTACAATAATTTCAGGAACACCACGTTCTTTCCAGTAGCGTATTTTTTTACCTAATGAATCTGCACTTTGATCCAACTTTGATGACTTCTTATCTAAATGTGACAGCACAACTTGTGCATAGTTCATAGATTTTTCAGATACAGGAATAACAACTGATTTCACTGGATGTAAGAAATCAGGTATTTCTTTTCCAAAGGATTCTAACAAAATACCAATCATTCTTTCAAGTGAACCTAAAACCGCATGGTGTAAAATAATAGGACGCTTAGGTTTGTTGTCAGCGTCAATGTATTCAAGACCAAAACGTTCTGGTAATACATAATCCAATTGAATAACACCGAGCTGCCATGATCTACCCAGTTTATCTTCAACTTGAAGTTCTAGTTTAGGCCCATAAAAAGCACCGTCATTTTCGTTCTCTACAAAGTCAAGATTATTCATTCTGCAGGCTTCTCTTAATGATTCTTCTGCTTTATCCCATAAGTTATCATCACCAAAACGTTTTTCTGGTCGTAGGGCAATTGCATATTTAATCTTTTTAAACCCCAATTCTTCATATGCCTTTTGGCTCATCTGAATATATTGGTTAACGGAGTTGATTAAATTTTCTTCATTTACAAAAACATGGCTATCATCTTGGCAGAATTGTCTTTGTCTAAATAAAACTTGTAGAGCACCTGATGCTTCATTACGGAATACTTCACCAAATTCAAAAATAGGGAGTGGAAGTTCACGATAGCTTCTTTTTTCAGATTGATAGATAAGGATATGGTTAGGACAGCTCATTGGACGTAAAGCGTAGTTACTGGATTCGGATGAGTTAAGGAAAAACATGTTGTCTTTATACTTATCCATATGTCCAGATTGTTCAAATAGATTAGGTACCACAATAGATGGACTTTTAACTTCAAGGTATCCAGCATCTTCATGGTGTTTACGGATAAAAGACTTTAAATTCTCATACAATTTAAGACCTTCTGGTTTCCAGTACACTACTCCAGCACTTTCTGCTAACATGAACAAATTCATTTCCTTGGCCACTTGCATGTATCTCTTTTCTTCGTTTAATTTGTCGTTCATTTTATATCTCCTAGTTAGTTTCGTTGTGTAAATCATTTATTTTAGGCATAAAAAAACCCAGCCGTTTAGCTGGGTTCTATGGTTCCGATTATTTTATGACAGCAACAATCGACCATCCCAGCTATTAAACTGAGTTGTTGTAGTCGTTGTGTTTACTGCAAATAATTTCATCTGAATTTTCTCCAATTACTTATATTGTGATCTTTATTTTCAAAAATGTCAACTGTTTTTTATTTTTTTATCCTTAAATATATATCATTTCTTTAAGTTTCACATAATTAAAAAAAACATCATAATTTTCTTCTAAAATAGCATCTACATATTGCTCTATATTGAAATCAATTTCTTCATTATCTGTATAGTGACTGAGTATGATTAAGCAGTCTAATTGTTTTGTATTAAGTGAAATCATTTCGGTTTCATTTGAGCGGGCATCATTAAAGTAAACTTCGGTTGAAATAATACTTTTATTATGATCCAATTGAATCTCTAGCATCATTTTTTGAGTATCATAGTTCATTAAATATACAATTGTTAAGCTGTCTTTGTTAAAGCACATAGTCAACATAACAGGTGATGTATAGTATGTAACTCTTATTTTTTTATCATTATAGAAGTCTGAAAATACAAATTCTGCTTTCTTATGTTTTTCAGGGATGTAGTTAAGAAATGGTAAGTTCATTCTATCATGAGCTTTACGCATAAGATTTTCTATAAAATTTTTATAGATATACGAATTGTTATTCTTTACATCAGAAATTTCAATACACTCATCTTTCTTAGGGGCGGCACCTACATTCATATCCGCCCATCTATCCCCTATGATTCGATAAGATTCATGATTTTTTTCAATCGTATTTAAATGCATAGAAAAATAATGCTTCATGTTTCTACTGATAGCTTTAAACAAACTTTTACAGTCGTTATCTTCTGTATCTATAGATAAAAATTTATGTTGAATGTTATCGTGATAATTTTCTGGTGGCATTAATATTTTGAACATATTTAATTTGATCTCTAGTAAAAAAGAGTGCTCAGCACTCTTTCATTTTTACCAACATTTCCATTGCATTTTCTTTGTTTTGAAGTACGAAATCTTCAATATTAGGAACGCTTTTTTCAAGTATTTTCAAATAATCACTAATTTCTTTATTTTTCAGTTCTGTCTTGAACTTTAATAATCTTGTGCCATTGAAATATTCTTTGAACAGCTTTCTACGTTCCAGTTTATTCCAAGTCTCTTTTTCCACTTTTTTAAACTCTGGGAAGAATTCATAGACCCTTTCTTTCCATTTTTCACTGTTCATGGGTGTTTTACTGTTGAAATAACCCACCGCATCTTGTTCTTCAATCCAAGTTAAGAAACCATTATAGGTTGGACGTTTACGGTCACGAGTCCTCTGTGTATGGTTACGATTCTCAAAAGCATACAGGCTTGGACTGAAATACCGACTAGATGCTGCATACTCATAGATTTCCAACAGGTTATCAAAACCAGCATAATAACGCTCTTTTGAATAACCAAAGAAATCCAAGGCTTTGTTCCAATCATTGGTTAATACGATACTTTCAAAGAGGTTATCACCATCTCTGAATAGATATCTTAGACCATCATGACCATATTTAAGGAACCCATTAGAGCTGGCCACTACACCAACCAAGTTGCCTAAATCATTCCAGTTCAAATAAGAAGATTGGAAGTTATAGTAATCTCGATTGGAGGCAATCAAGTCCAATTGAAAATACACATTGGATTCGTCGGAAGGCAAACCAATACTCATTACCATATCATTTTTGTCTTTTGGTTTGTAAGGAAGTGGTCCTGTATGATTGAATTCAACACGCAGCATTTCCATGATTTCATCATATGATACAAATTGGAATAGTTCACCATCTACCAATAGGTCAAGATCGCCAAAGGTTTCTTTTTGACGATAAGCTTTTACTTCATGTGGAGCATCAACAATGCTAGCACCAAGACTATTAGCTTTTTGAATAGCGATGTTCAGTACTTTAACTACTTGGGCAGTCAAGTTATCAAAATCTTTTTTATGTAGGCGTTTAGATTGAACACCTACTCGTTCAGGTTTGCCGTTTACTACGGCTAGAGCCAGTGCATTACCACCCATGATGATACTCCTTTGAAAAATTATGATTTATTATACCATAGTAAAGGTAATAAATCAAAACTTTAAGAATTTAAATACTCAAATATTAATCAATTTTTTTAATGGCAAAATCATGAATGGTTTCACAATTAACAGGTTGCATTAGTCTAACTTTGTTTTTTAGTGAGTAATAACAAATTCAATTAACAAATTTTCAAGATCTGTTGTGCTACGATTAATTTTAATGCCTTTATATTCATACAGATACAGATTAAAAAATGCTTTCAACGCTTTTTCATCATGTTCCATCATTTCAAGAACATCAACGTAATGTGTTTTACTGGTTGGGTTATGTTCCATTTGAAGCTTTTGACATACTTCTACCATATAATCAAAGAATTTATTGTAGTTTTTATAATAGGTTGAGTGAATTTCAACATCACTTAATCCATCAAATTGGCCTAGTTCTTCAAGCACATTATGACACCATAGCCATTTTTCTTCTCCGAGCAGTTCATCTTTATTTTTAGCATCATTGATTTTATTCACAAGCTTAATCATGTAATGCTCATAGCAATAGTATTCTTGACCAATATTATGGATAACTTCATGTTTGCCACAAGAGTTACAAGTGGTCAACATTTTAAACATTTTGTCTTTTTTCATATTGCAATGTTTGCATTTACCCAGTTGGCTGGTCGCTCCAAAGCGTTCGAATTCATGATTGCAATTCATATATACTTGATATTTATCCCAAGCAGCTTTTTCAGCTTCTGGAAGGCTTTTTCCTTCGCCACGGATATAAGACATACCTTCGATGAATACTTCGAAAAACACTAATGGACCAAGACCATCAATGGCACCACCGCCCGCTTGTGAAGCAGCACCTTCCGGCCAATCATAAACAGTTTCTTCTTTATAATCATTTTTCAATAGTCCAGTTCTAATCTTCATGCATTTATTCCTTTTTAATTTTCATTATTTTAACATCTTTTTAGACATAATTCAAGTTTCATTAAAATTGACAGTTAGGACTTTTTCTGCTATTATTAGACAATAGTATTAGGAGTTCATCATGAATAACAAAGTCGATGTTGAGCAAGCAGATAGTGATTTAGTTGATATTTTTGAAAAAGAGACGTTGCTTATTCTTGAAGCACTCGGCCATCCAGAAGCATGTGTTACAGATGCTTCTGAAGTAGGGGATTTCCTGCTCATGATTTTTGTTGAGCCTAAAACAGCCGATGAATTTACTGAGATGCAACGAGTGATAGAATATAACAATCTAACGTTGGAACATCTTCAATCTATCTTTCATCCTATCTGCCATGTTACACGAACATCACTTATAGGAGAACTGGCTCAAAAGCTCAGTTTTTATAATGCATCTAAGGTTAAAACACTTCATTAATTAGGTTTTTTCCTTTTACAGAGTAGGATTAATAATGAAAAAATTCGACAAATTACTTAGCTCACATTATGTTAAGCATGACAGTACTATTAATTTTAAAACACCTTCAAAATATAAAGTAAACAGATTTCATTTTTACTGGAAAAATAAAAGAATTGTTAAAGATGGTTCTTATTCTGGTTGGTATGATTTGGTTAATGATATTTTAAAAACCAATGGTGTTACAACACACTCTTGCTTTGAATACAGCTTACGTTTTATGGAAAAGTATAATTCGTTTTCAAAGATGCTTAATTATCCTATGTCTCATACGAATAATTTTGGTTGTACTGTCTACATTTATTATGACTCTAATGTGATTCATGATGTGTTAAAGCCTAGCCGCATTCTTCTTCGTTGGCATCATGGTTTTCACCATTGCATTAATTTTGATAAAAATGTTGGAACATTCTTTTTATATGAAGAAAATGAAAAATGTAATATTTATAAATCAGATTATTTTAGTAAAGGTGATATTTTTATGGGACATGGAGCATTTGATCAAAGAAATGCATTTAAAGCTTTGCTAAAAAGTAAATTTGATGATATTCCAGATGATTTAAAATATCAGGTAGATGCAGAATCTATGGACTATGAATCATTACTTATGACAATGGAAATGCTTTCAATCTGATTATAATGAGAACAACATAAAACCGCATTGTTGCGGTTTTTGTTTTTCTGAAAACCAGTTAACTGCTGTAGTTGGTAATCGGTTGTCTACAAACTTGGTAGGTGCTCGTCCAAAATCTATACATGTTTTTCTATATTTTAGCAATAAGAAATTTATTGCAGATATGTATTTTAATATATATTTTTGTATATTTTTTAATCAACTATAAAACATTTTTTATAAAATCATTAAATTATTTTCTTTACTTAATAATAAATTTTTACATTATTTCCCACACTGGCACTTCCAAGTCGTAATGCACATCCAGCAAATAGGTAACTGTCTACTGTGCTACCATATGATGTTGTCGTTTGTCCGCATAACTGGTTGTTAATCCAGATTTTACCACCCGCAAAGAATCCATCTGGAGAACTTGGTGCGAAACCAAACACAACAGAACCACCATTGATATTTTGATAGAGATGATAGATAGGATTTCCACTAATCTTATTTATGGAGATGTTACCTGTAGTTTCTGCAACATAGACAGATTTTGAAGTGTCTACATAGCCAACTACTTGTGTTGAACCATTTTTATATTGTCCGACACCAACTGTAATTAATGTTCCAGTAGCTACAATAAAATTTGAATCTGTTGATTTTTTTGTAATGCCATTTAATGTTTTTTCAGCATAAAGTTTATAAGTATATTCACCCGGATCAGTAGAAGCAGTAGCTGGCACATTCTGTACAAGTTGAGATCCTTCTGACACTGATGCTGATAGATTTAGTGCATTCCCTTTTGTAGTATGCAAGAAGCTAGATGAGCCATTTACAGTGATGTTGTCAATAGTAGGATAGTTTTCTACGTTAACCGCAACGTTCATGCTGGTTGATTCTTTCCCGTCTTCGTTAATGGCACTTATTGAGTATTCATAATTTCCCGGTTGGGTTGGTGTTACACTGTAAGTTGATACGTTATCAATGATTATACCAGATGATGAAACACCTGAATTTCCATTATTACTTTTAATTTTATATTTAGTTGCATTGATTGCATCTATAGCAATTTCAAATGGATAATTGAAAAATACACTTTGAGGCCCATGTGCAGATGTCATTTCAGCTAATGGAGCCGGTTCAACTGGTGGTTCAGGATCAGTTGGTGTCTCTGGATTCTCTCCATTGTTGCTTGGTTCTTTCAAAGTAATCATATTGGGTTCTAATGGAATTTTTATTGAATAACCAGCATTAGAAATACCATATATGGATAAAATACCAATCACTATGGCTATTTTACTTAATTTCATATTCATTTTATTATTGTTTTATTATAATATAACATTCATTAAAATTATATCAAATTGATAGCATTTTTTCTTTTAATATATTTAAGAAAACTAGATGAAAGATGAAGAAAAAAAATATTGACAAGCTGTCATAAATATCGTATTATTTGATTATCGAAACGGAGTGTAGGTCAGCCCGGTAGACCGCTTGCTTTGGGAGCAAGATGCCGCAAGTTCGAATCTTGCCACTCCGACCAATTTGAAAAATAGAGTAACTTAGTTGCTCTATTGTTTTTTAAAGTGTTTGAAGGGTAGCTCAGTGGGTAGAGCAGCCTGCATTTTGGGCGGGTATGTCGGGGGTTCAAATCCTTCCTCTTCAACAATATTCTGTTAAATCATACATCCTGTATGGTTTTTTTTGAGGTGGTGAATGTTATCAACGATGCAACTTCTTCCAGAAATGAAAAAACACCTTTTTATTAAAACATCATTTGTATATGGTGCAGAAATTTCTTTTTATTCAAATGATAATTTTAGTATTATTTATGCCATTGCAAATAACGGTATCGCCTGTGCATTAAAAGATTTAAAAGATATTTATTTTTACAAAAATAATATTTGTGTATTGCAAACAGTAGCTCGTAACACCTATGTTGGGCCGAATTCTAATATTGATGCGGTTACTAATTATTTAGAGTTTCCTATTTTTTTTCATGTAGAAGAAGATGTAGCTGCTAAAATTTTTGAATTCTTAAAAGATAAACAAAATATTAGCTTTGTGTTACACCCGAAAGAAATGCTTTATTTTTTTAATTATAAAGATGCTGCTGAATTCAGCAATCAGAAAGAAATGGGATTATTGAAATATAAAGGTGAAACCTATTGTAGCACTACTGACGATGTTAAACGACATTTGACTCTTTTTTTATTTATTAGTAAATATTCATCATGTCTTTTTGAGTTTTATGAAAGTTTAAATTCTAATAAAACTTTGTTTATTCTTTATTTGAAATGGACTGATGTATTTATGGTTTATGATCGTGATTCTAATGTTTTAACAATTAATGGAGAATGTCGTGATAAGTATAAAAATGCTGATTTTGCTAATGAAGAGCTAGTTTCTTCCTATTCGTTGAAGATTGACAAGGATGAAATGCTTGATTATGTGTATAACTACTGTTACACACTAGCATGTGAAAAATTAAAACCTAGTAAACATTATGATGGTATTGATTTTAGTTGTAATTATAAAGATACATTAAAACTTTTTGAAATGATTAATATATAGAATGAGCTGTATGCTACACTCATTCACCAGATTTAGGACGTGATGGCGAACGGCAGTAGTCTATTATGTGCAGAGGGGTTCGAGTCCCCAAACTAGAAAGGTTCGACTCCTTCAGTGCATGGTGCAAAGCATGACGGTCCTAACTTATTTTATAGGAGAGACGATATGAATCAACGTGAAATGTTTGAGAAGAGTTTTTAACGTCCAACTAATTATCATAAGCTAGATGCTGAATCTCAATGGCGTATTGATGATCGTTTAGGCATTCTTGATTGGGAAGGTAAAGATTTAACTCCAGAAGACATGGAAAGAATTAAAGCTCATTACAAGTAAAAAGATAATAAAAAAGACCTTTCGGGGTCTTTTCTATTTTTTAAGGATAATAAGTATTGTAATAAACTCTTTGCACAGGAGGTACATAATATGCAGGTTGATTGACATATATCACTTGCTGTCTAACTGGTGGAGCATAATAAACAGGTTGTGGATAATAGACTGGTTGTTGATATCGTCTGCTCATTTCGTAATCATAAGCAGCTTGCTGTCTTGCAGCTTCGTATCTATAATTGTCATTATAACCTCTGTTATATCCTCGATTATAGGCATTATTATTTCCAGAGTTAATAGCATAGGAAACTGCACCAACGGTCAATGCGGCTGCAGCAGTATATCCTACAAATCTTCCAAAATCATTTCCGCCGCCATGATAATGACCACCGCGTGCTTGAGCTACACCTACTGACAAAATGGTGCTTGCTAAAACTAATCCAGTGATTATCTTTTTCATAGTCAACTCCTTATAGCTGTTATGTTGATCATATTATATCAAATTGAGAATCATTTACAATAAGGTTTACACAAATATTACATTTGAAAAAAAAGTGCTTTTCAAAGCACTTTTTATATTTTTTTTGAATTATAACTCCATTTTTCTAACTCGACATATTCCAGCATATTCATAATCAGGGTTAGGCCCACTAAATTTTCCTGTTTTATATGAGTTATCTAAGTATATATAAGATCCGGCTCTGTCTGGATTATAATCTGCTGGGACATGGTACCATGTTCTTGATATTATTGATATTCCAAATTGTGATGATTGCATTACATATTGACGATTCACTTTATCATAAGCTGAATAGTCTGAGTTTATATTAAATATGCATTCTGGTGTCCAATCTGGCCCTGTGTGATCCTCTTGTTCAGGTGGAACATATGGAGGAAAATCATTGTCATCTTCTGGCATTGGCATTGGTACGGTCGGATATGATTTATTTTCATCCACACAAATTTCATAATTGTTCATTTCTGGATTGCTTTCTTTTAATGAGCCACTAGCTACACCACTTGGTGGGCCACTGTATCCATTGGATGGACTATAAAACCCTATAATGTTTCCGTTATATACATAACCTTTATCACCGGCTTTTAAAGCTCCCATTGCTTGTTTAAATTCTGTAACCATCGATCCTTCTGGAATATACGTACATGTTTTTCCAGTCGTATCTGTATCATTGTTTTCATTACTAGAATTTCCATTCCCTTGACCAATGATGATGCTTCCATTTGGAAGTGATCCACCTTGAGCATTTTCTAATGGTAGTGATACTCTATATCCAGCCATCACTGGTACTAACGTAATTGCTGCGGCTATCAAAGCTGTTCTTTTTATTATTTTCGACATATAAACCTACATTATTATATTTGATATAATTCATATTACTTTTTTTATTATAAAAGTCAACTACTTATCCTATTTATAGAGGATAAAATAATGACGTCAAATATTAAACATTTCAGTTAATGTAATATAAGATTTTACCATATTTTATTAACAAAATGACATCAGTTTATAATATTTGGTTCAGCCTTTCTTCAACTATTTTTATAATTGAACGATAATTAAGTATATTAAATTTACCAAAATTTTTAAAAATGTAATTTAAATTGATTGTCTATAACTTATTTGTCTATCGGTCTGAAATTTTTTGATTAACTCATCAATTGCATTTTGATATATTGTTTTAGCTTCTTCATTTATTTGTTGTATATTATCATTTTTTCGTGATATAAAATATTTTAAAAAAAAAGATTACAAAAATTTTGATTTGTGATATAGTATTCACATTAATTCATTGAGGGTTTTTTCTATGCGATTTGTTATGGAGTATTCAACAGGTGATGGTTACTCTTGGTATGGCACTGAAGTTGTTCCGTTTGAGTATGAGAGCTATGAAAAATTTGTTTATGATATGATGACAGCCGCATTAGAAGCTGCTGAAAAGAAAGAATATGTTTTCCATTTTATTGGTCATGAGTTCGAACTTCAATATTTTGGATATTTTAATTATCCAGAAAAAAGAAAAGGTTTTGAGTTTTCTGAACCACGTATTCAAACACTTGATGAATGGTTTAAATCAAATCTGAAGGCAGTAAAATAAGGCACCTAAGTGCCTTTTTTATATTGCTAATTTTGCTTTTTTGTTTCCAACTTCATCATTATTTTGTTTTTCAAAGTGTTTCTTGATTTGGCGATTTTCCAAAGCTTCAGCAGCTAATCTAATCCCAGACCAAGCCGTTCCGCCCACTAATGCTATTGTTCCTAAGCCGGTAGCCATTAAAGATGCTGCTGTCAATCCACCAACTGCAGCTATTGCACCACCAGCAGCAACAGTTAAACCTAATCCAGTTTTTAAGCTTTCTTTTCTAGTTGAGTAGAACGATTTTGGTAGAATTCTTTCTATACTTGATTCTAATTGACCTGAAATATTTTCTTTGAATACTTTTTTGTGTTTGGTATCTGGTAGGCTCATGTTCTTTAATGCCGCATCCAATGATGTTCCATTGTCATATAATACAGCAGATTGTAATTTGAACATATCATCATGATTCAAAGATTTTTGTCCTTCAGTTTTATTAAGTAATGCATTCATTTTTTTCTCAAAAGTATTTCCTGCTTTGCGGACAAAATCATCTTGATCATTTTTCATTAAAACTTTTTCATGATGTTTTTGAATAAGTCTTTGTATTCCCATATATCCCATAGCAGCAAAGCCTACTGTAACGGCACCTGTTGTGAGAGCAACAGCTGTAGGCACTGCAATGGCGGCAGTTCCAATAGCAATTATACCACCAAGTGCCCCTAATCCAGAAACACCCATTACTCCAAGTCCTATCTGAGCCTTTACGTCACTGGCCTGCATCTTGGCTTTATGATTATTTTCTAAATTAACAGAATCTTTATAATTTTCTATCAATTCAATCATTTTATCCTGCATTTCATCGGCTGTTTTTTTTCTAAACAATGACATGATTTTCCTAATTATTTGTTTTGTATACATTTATTATATCATAAATTTTCTTTAAGATAAGATAGCATTAAAATATTTTATTTTTTCTTAAAGTGTGCTATAATAGTTTTCTAATCAAATGATAGGAGCTAACCATGCACACCTCGCTTAATAAACTTTTTAATTCATCAAAAAGTAGCAGTGTTCATTATTCTGAAGTTGATGTTATTGAGGCTCCTATTTCTAAAAAATTGGTAGATATTCATATTTTGTTTGAACACTCAGTTACACTTTATAATATATCTGATTCTGCTGATTCATTTAAATACTACACTATGGCTTATGTCTTTGCCATTGATAGTATCCTTAATAAATTTTCTAGTATTCAGCGTCATATTTCAGCACAAGGTGCCAACGATGAGAATGTAAGAGAATTTAAACTGTTTGTCTCAAAGGAACGTGAACTTGAATTTATTTTCCAACTTTACCAACAATTGTCTACTGTCCAAAATTATTACTGGGAATCATTTGTAAGGGGATATCGTGATGCAGAGTGTGCTGTGCAATCTATTTGTCAGTATATTTATCGTGAACAGGAAATAAGGAAACTCACAAATTCTATGATTTATACAAGCTTTTGGGAGCTGACATCGCGTGAAAAAATTACACTTCCCGACAACTTTTAATTAGTATTTTAATAATGAGGCTTCGGCCTCATTTTTATTGTATCTATTAGTTATTTGACTTTTTTATAATTCAACTTAGACTATTTAATCTAAAATGGACTTTTTTGTCTAAGTTAGACTGTCTTGTATTATTAAAAAGGAGAATATGCATATGGGAACAGCTTTTATTACAATTGTGCTTTTAGGTATTATTGGCTTTTTAGCCTATTCATGTATTGTTATTACCAAAAACAAACATGTCTCAGTTATTGTTACATTTGGTAAATTTGCTGCCATCAAAGGTGCTGGGTTGTCTTTCAAATTGCCTTGGCCAATTCAAGCAGTTGATAAAGTGGTGCCTCTCAATATTTTGCAATTGAGTACAACGCTTGAGTTAAAAACTAATGATAACTTGTTCATTAAGTATCCAATCAATGTGCAATACCATGTTGTTGATGCAGAAAAAGCAGCATATGAACTTGATGATCCAGAAACTCAAATTATCAGCTATGTCAGCAATCTTGTACGTTCTGAAGTGGGTAAAAAAACATTCTTGGAACTTTATAATGTTCGTGATGAAATTCAAGATGTCATTGAAGAAGTATTATCTTCAAAAATGAAAGAATTTGGTTTCAGAATTGTTGCTGTCTTAGTAGATGAACCAATCCCTACTAGTGACGTTCAAGATTCTTATAACTCTGTAACTGCATCTGAACGTGAAAAAGAAGCCGCTAAGAACCGTGCAGAAGCTTCCCGAATTGTAACGGTTGCAGAAGCACAAGCACAAAAAGAATCTAAGAAATTACAAGGTGAAGGTATTGCAGATCAACGTTTAGCTATTAGCTGTGGTTTCAAAGAATCCATTGAAAGCTTGTCAGAATCTTTGGGTGTATCTAATGAAATTGCTTTGGCTATGATTCTTCAACTTAACAAGTTTGATACATTGCGTGATGTTGCAAACGCAAAAGGGTCACTCATTATCAGTGATGCTGGCACAAACTCTGAATTGAAAGAATTAACAAGTCTTGTTGCAGGATTACGTTCAACTGACCTTTCTCAGAAATCTGCTTAATCTAAATGATTATTATAAGAGAACCCTCGGGTTCTTTTTTTATTGCCTAAACTTAGCGTTTGTGTTATAATTTCAACAATATTTTAAAGAGAGATTACTTATGACTCAGATTGTTATTTCTAAAACAGAAACTCAACATGGTAAAATGATTGAAACTGCTGTTATTGTGATTGATTCTACATTATCTGTGCTGGATTTTGATGACCTGTTTCGTAGTAAATTAGGTAAATTCTTAACTTGTCTCCAAGATCTTAAAAATGAAGTCAAAGATAATCGTTTGGCTTATGAGCAATTTGAAGAAGGCTCAAATGATTATAGAATTAGACTCCAAGTCTTCTCTCAGTCATTTGATGAACAATTGCATTTTGAACAGCATTATAGTGTATTTAAACATGGAGAATTCAAAATTTCTTTAAACACTTTTATTCAAAATGATACCGTTTGTGATTTTAGTATTTTGAGTCTTAATGATTGGATTTCTATTAAAAAAGCTGAATCAAGTGTAGGATTTGAAAATGAGTGAACAGAACAGCGGATTAGATAACATTATTTCTGCATTGAATGCATTTGCTTTCGATAATGATGAGTTACTATTTAGAGGTCTGCATCCAACAACTTTAAAATTGAAAAAATTTAAATCTACATGGTCAGAGTTAGACCATTTTACTTCCTTGAATGTTGATAATAATTTTTTTAAAGATTATTCTGTCATTTATGTATTCTCTGGTAAATTTTCACAGGTAGAGCGTGAAATTTATAAAAAATTAGGCTTCGATTTTGAAAAAGTAGAAAGCATTTGCAAATCTTACATGGAAGGTATGCGTGAATTTAAATTGCATACTTATAATCATTTTTATGTTAAAGCTAATTTTTGTGAAGAATTTGCAGCAAAGTATGACTCATTTTTTGGAATTGCTTCTGGTGCAAATTACTATTCAAAAGAATTTAGTGGCGGCTTGAACTTACGAGATTCACGTATTTTTATTCAATTATTTTTGTATTATCAAAATGGAGTCATCGAGCCGCGAGCAAAATTAACATTCCCATTATCAGAAGAAGGCTATTTTTCAGTAATTCTAGGCAATGATAATTTGTATTCAGTAGCTGAACAAGTTGTTAAATTAGGTGTAATGAGTGAATTCAAAGCTTTTCTGATTGATCGTTATCCTGATGAATGCTCTGATGTGATTACTTTTGATGAAGAAACCTTGAAACAATACTTAACCGTTATCAGCATGGATAAAATTTAATGAAAGACTTTAAAGAACGCATTTATCAATATATCAAAGATTTTGAATTATTTGATGATAATAGATCTTCAATTCAGAAATTTCCTTTTGAATTAGATAGTTATCAACATTATATTATTTTAAATAAGTTGTGTAAAAATAAATTTAATGTTGACATTACTTCGTTACCACTTGATATGGTTAAAGAAATTTATTCTCTATTCTATTTAGATTTGAGTTGTATTCGACAAATCATAGATCGATACATGGAACATATGAACAATACAGAGTTAACTACCACTGTGGCTAATATGCCAACATTTGATATTGAAAACTTTCGCTCAGATAATCGTTTTCTAGATATGATTATTCCTTTGAAGGATAGAAATGTTATTGCTAATAAGGAAACTATTTATACTGTTAGAAAATATTATGAAGTTTACCCAACTGTTAGAGTTTCAATGCAGGTGAATGTGACAGGTGATATTTTTGAACCTAATATTCTTGTTGAATTGCCATTGGCTCGTAAGGAACGTTTTTTGGTTCCAATCAGTACAGGCTTCAATATGGAAGAAGTTGATAACATTATTAAAAAAGCTATTCGTCAACGAATCATCTGTTTGTTAACCACTAAGCGAATTAAGACGTTTACAAAGAAAGATATTCAGGAAGCTGAATTTGAAGATATTGGCCGATTTATGACACTATTGGCTATGGATAGTATTTAGGATTATATATGAAAAACATACCCACTGAACAAACTGTTAATAATGTTGTAGCATTTCAAAAGCATTTGTCATCTGTGATGCCATTTGCCCATGAACATCATCTGAGTGATTTGTTACCTCGTTATCGTCATTATGATGCTCCGAATAACCGTTTTTTTTGTAATGCAAATAAAGATAGTTTTTATATTAGAGCTAATAAACCAGAGATGGAACATTTTTATAATTACTTTGGATTACAATTGAATTATGTCATTAGTATGATTTCAAATGTTGCTAAAATTTTTGATAAATATCATTTATTTGATTATATTTCATACGAAAAAAGCTTAAATCAGTTTCCAAATATAGAAGAGTCTCATATTTCTGTTGACCTGACAACATTAAACAATTATGATAGACCTTCTTTTTATAGACAAGATTACATCAAGGATAATCAAAAAATATTTTGTAGTAGCCATTTTAATTTTAAAGAAAGACCTACCTTATTAGTTAACATTGATTTTATTGTTTATTTTAAGCATGTTGTTAGATTGGAGTTGACCAAACCTATTAATGGTGATCTAGAAATGCGAATTAGTACCATTTCAACCAAAGATTCTATAGGTCGTTCTCGAAAAAATTATAAATTGGTTAATGAAGATCAATTATATAACCACATGAAACGTTATGCTTTTCGTCGTTTACGTACCATTTTAATGAAATTGCTTAAGCTGGATAAAAATGAATTGTCAAAAGATTCAGATGATTTAACAAGATACATTACATTAGCCGAGATGAAAATGATATGAGTGAATCTATTAAGTTCGAAGACTTTAAACAATCAATGATGTCATTTCTTTCAAGAAAGAATCTTGAATTTATTTCTATTCAAGAAGAAACTCATGAAGAAGAATGTAAGTTATCGCCCGCAAGTCCTATGGTGGCGAGTATTATTTTTAAAGCAAAAAGTCATAAGGTGATTACGACAGCTTCTAGTGTTGATGGAATGCTATTTACGTTTATTTTTGATCTTTTAGGCAATGAAATGCTTAATATACATATGTCCAAAAATGATAAAATATTAGATTACAATGAGTCTTTTAAAAGTCTTTTAGATATTGATTTACTTGCAAAAGTTAACAAAATTTATGCAGATTTAGGCGTTCAATATCGGTTCTTTGATAATTATTATAATTTTCAAGATCCTATTGAATTTGTTAACAATCAATTCAAGGATGGTGATATAGTTTATTGCAAAGAACATACGCTCTCCACCAATTACAGTAAACCTATTTTTGTCTTATATGAAAACATGGCAAATAATCTTTATTCACCTTTTTTTAAAGTCCACTTCAATTTAGTTTATATTGATGGAGTTATTGATTTTAAATATAACATGTATATTCCTGTTAATTGTCGTAAATCAATATGCATTACTTTAAGAAATAATACGGCTGATCGCATTTGTGTTGATATTAAATCAGCGATTGAGGCTTTTTTTGATAAAGAGGTTTGTTTAATGCTGGAAAAAGAGTTGGGTGAAACTGTTGAATCTTTTCAGACATTAGACAATGATGTAAAATCTCGTTTCTTGGATTTATTATCAATGCATATTATTTGATTGACCATTTTTTCCTTTTGTTATACAATGTTCACCTATTTTTAGAGGATTTAGTAATGGGATTTGATAACCGTATTTTTAATGTCAATGGTGCAAAAGATGAACATCTGGAAATGGCTATTAATTTAGCATTCCGTTTAGACAGTTATAACGATGATGGTGCAACTGCAAAAGGATATGTAGTCCTGCCAAATAAAGGATTGGTATTCCTCTGGTCTTTGACAAAAGATGCTGTTGCTTTTCCTGAGCCTATTTATGCGGCAGAAGCCTATGATTTTGCGAAAACATGGTTACAAGGAAGGGATGCAAAACTTATTGAACTGAATGAGCGTTGGGAAGGTGATTGTGATCATGATGGCGATAATAGCCTCGGTTGGCGAGTTTATGTCGAAGACTGGGGACATGTTGGCAGTAATCACTATGCTATTTGTGCGATTAAACCTTGTTATCTATGGCATGGAAAATAACATTAAAAAAGACACTTATGTGTCTTTTTCATTTTGTAAACATTGATTTATCAAAACTTGATGATAACTTTGTTAAACTCCATAGATAATAAGACCAAGAAATTAATAGGCCAAAAAATAGTGAAACCATTGAAATCATTAAAATAAGATATGCAGTTCCTTGATATATTTTAGAAAAATCTATAAAAGTCATTGAGATAAATGGTAATAAAAAAACAAACAAAATAATTACAGAATACATTGATCTTTTTAGTAAATTTTTAATATGGGCATTAAAAACTTCACTATTATTTTCTTTATTTTTATAATATTTACAGTAAATAAAAAGATTAGGAATTAAAATATATAACAATAAAAATGGACCAAAAAAAGCAATAGCAATCGGTGCTATTGCTGTTAACATAGTCATTCTTGAGTATATATTCTTTAAGCATTCGAACTCACTTTGTGTTTGCATTATCTGCACCTATTGTCTTAGTTTTTTCGGTTATTTCCATATCTTGATAGAAGTCATTTTTATTGAGATCCATTAGTGATTTTATTAGACTATATAAATAGTAAATAAAAGAAATTATTGTACCTATTAAGAATGACAATCCTGCAATCATCATAGTTGAATAATATTGACCACTACCAATAATTAAAAAAGTGTAACCTAACGGAAGAAGAGAAACTGCAGTTATAACCATGCAGACTAAGAATTTTTTTATTATTTTCTTAATATTCTCTTGAAATAATCCCATATCATTTTTTTTGTAATATCTCAAATACACATACAGATTGGCTATTAATACAACTGGCGTTAATACTAAAAAATAGTATGCTTTAAATAGGATAAATAGTAGTGGAGTAACCGTTGCTGCTATTATTATCATCTTAAGATATAGATTTCTTAATCGTTCATATTCATTAAAATTGTTCATGCTTACGCTCCATTTGTTTATTTAATAATTTTAATCCTTTTACTATTTTTGAAACATAATAAAACCATGCAATAAAAGATCCTACAATCCAGAAAAATGCTTCTACAAATGGCATGATATTATATTTTTCTGTGCCATTATCTTCATACACTCCAATGAATGTTGGTAGAAATATTATTATTAAAATAACTATAGAAATGATAAATGTTTTTAATATCGTTTTTATATGTTTTTGGAAGTTATTATTGTCTAATTTGTTGTAATATTTATGCCAGATAATAATGTGTGGGATCATTATCGTCATTAACAATACAAAAATAGCAAACATATACGATCTTGCTGCAATATAGGAAGCTATCATAGGGGCAGCAACGCTTAAGCTTATTAAAATTTTGTAAATATTATTTAAGATTGCATTTCTATTATATGTTTCCATTTTAGATAATTATATTGTCATTTATATTATTATAATATGGAGTTTAGCTTTTACAATTAGAAGCAAATAAAAAGATATTTAAATATATTTTCATGCTATGAATATTCCTATTTTTTTATTTTTTGTTTTGTTAAACTGTATATATTCTTTTGTGACCATTATTAAGTAATACCCCCATGCTGCGATAGATCCTAAAAAGTCTATTAATTCAGCAATTATATGTATGCTAACAGTGTATTCATTCATTACAACATACGACATAATGAAAGCTGGGATAGAAGTTAGGAATAAAATAGTAATTGAGCGAATACAAAAATCTAGTAGTTTTTTAATTTCTCTATCAAACGAATTACGAACTAAATCGGTATAATATTTTTTCGATATAATTAAGTTAGCTATTAAAGCTATTGTTAGTACTACTGGGAGATTTAATGGTAGCGTGATGTATAATGCTATTATTGGTCCACTTATTGTCAAACCTATTAATGTTCTATAAATTGTCGTTAATGTTGAGCGATCTTTACTATTCATATTCTTATTATTATTTTTTGTTGTTTTAAATATTATAATATATTGTTTCTATTTTTTCAATTTAATTACAGTAAAAAAGGCACCTAAGTGCCTTTTCTATCATTCGCTTTTATTAAAATCCAATAATCATTCCATTTTGGTTTACATCATTAACGTTTTTGCTGTTGGTGTCGCTGGTTTTTTTTGATTTCTTAATACCATCTGCTGGTATTTTCATCTTTGTTTTTTTAGCATCTTCAATTGCTTTCACCTTTAAAGTCAAATATTCTACCACTTTATTGTCCTTTAGTTGAGCGTCACTTTTAGTATGAGCTGCTTTAACTTTCAGTGTTTTTGCTAAAGTGATACCTATTAGAGATTTAGTATTCTTTGAAGACTGTTTGAAATCATAAATAAAATACTGCTTAGCTCCTTGTTCGGTGTATTGATCAAAATAAGCCTTATTTCGAGTGATGCACCATGAACCACTTCCTAGTTTTTTTGATTGCGTATAATTGCTAATTTCCAAAATAAGCATATCATCAGTATCTGAAATTATTTTAGCATTTACTGATTCAGCTTTTTTCTTAATCGCATCCATATTAAAATCGTTAAAACTATTTATTAAATTTTTAATGTTGTCATTAAACATCGTTTCAGACTCAACAGCAGCCAGTTTTTTACCTAACATTTCTTGAATAACCTTTGTATCAATTTTCAAGTCATAAAGTTCTTTAAATAGTTTGTAGCTTTGAGCATTATAGAGGTGTTTATATTTATTGCTTACAATGCTTTCAGCATACTTTCTAATATTATGTTCACGAATAACTTTATTCATTTTATCGTCCAGTTTTTCATAAGCTGTTGATTTTTCTATTGCTTCAATAAAATTAAACTTTTCAGACTTTAAAATATTCTCATTTTTAAAGTAGGTATTGATACATAATAATAATTTATCGTAATGTAGTGGAGTAGAGTAATATTTATAAAGAGTATCTTGGCTTTCTCTTTCAACACGTTGATTAAATTGAGAACTCATTACCTTAGCAATCGTAGGATTTTTTCTTAATACGTTTTTCAGATAAACAATCATTGCAGTTTTGACAATTTTGTTTAGTGACTGTATATTCATAAACCATTCGATTTTTTCTTGTCCTTCAATTAATACAGCACAGCTCTCATCAGTAAAAATAACTATTTTCTTATATTTAGTTGATTCGAATGTAAAATTGTCTGCTATCAACATTATATTTTTTTTATTTTCTTCCAAATAATTACTAATTCTTTGCTCGCTATAATCTTTTTGGCTCAATTTATTCAAAAAATCGATGGCCATATTTCGGTACCCGAAATCTTTCATTTGCTCATCGATTTTATCTTTCATAATAATATAAGCCTTTTCAATAGCAGCTAATAACAGGATGTTATTTTTACTAATGACATTAGTAGTTAGATAACTGATTTCAGTATTAAATTCTTTTAATTTCTCATTTATTAATACCTGAAATTCTCTGATTTCTTTTTTGATCCTTTCCATTTTCGGTAGTAGTTGTAATTCTTCAATTTTTTGATTAAATTCGATATTAATTTTTTCGAAATCGGAATCTCTTTGCATTGTTTCATAAAATTTATTTTCACCAAATTTATGTTTAAAATTATTATCGTAAAAAAGTCTTATGAAACGCTGAGCGTTCCTGACAAGATCAAATGTCATCTCTTGCAATTCTATGAATTTATTTTTTAAATCTGACCATTCTTGATTATTGAGTTTATCATTTTCGATGGAATCTAAAATCTCTTTAAATTCAGAATCTAGATTGATTTTATGGTGCTGTGCAAAAGATTTCCATTCATTGATAAGGGCTGTGTAGTCTAATGTATCCTTAACAAAAGCAACCTGAGACATCTTATTCGAAAGGATTTGTATAGATTCTTCTATTTTCATGACTTCTGATTCAAAATCATTATCATTTATTGTTGCACCTATAAATTTTCTAAAATGATTCATCATAGTTGGTCTGGAACGCCCACCATGTCCATTATCATAGAAATTTTCATCATGAAATAAATTTTCTTTGTGACACTCAATAATAGAGGGGTCCATTATTAAAAATTTAATACCCAGACATTCTTTTAGCTCATTTTCATTTATTATTTTAAACAAATTATATTTTTTTTCTTCATGTCGAGCACCATGATTAAAAAACATATGATCTATGTAGTTATGTTGATGGCGATGATTGTAATAATTGTAATTATGGTTAAATTGGTTATATTTAATGAAGCATAAGGTTTCTAGCTCTTTTATCGTTTTAGGATTAATATACATACTCATACACCTCTGTTAAATGTGCTATATTCTATCAAAAAAATGACAATCCTGTCAATTTGTTTGTTTTCCGATTTGCATATTTTAAAGGTATTGACAATAAAAAAAATTATTGATATATTTAAGGCTCAACCAGATAGTCTAATTACATGAGGATTCATATATGGCTAAAATTGTAGTGAACAATAAATCAGAACGCAAAGAACGTGAAATTGAATTGGCATGGAAACAGCATGAAGCAAAATTTGCTCCACGCATTTCAAAAGAACAAGCATGGGAACGATTTGAACAGCTACGAGAAAAAGCACTAGGTTATTGACCTTAATTGTTTTTTACACAGGCAACCTATCATGGTTGCCTTTTTTATTATTGTTTTATAGCGTTTTTTATGGTATGATAAGTTATTAATTTTGGAGCAGCTAATTTATGCAAGACTTAAATTTATTTGACTATACACAGGTAAAAACATTTATTCAGGCTGCTTTTTCTAAAAGCGTTGAATTGGGTGCTTTTATTGATGATGGTTTTTCGGTTGATAAATTTATGAATCGTTTAATAGAAAATGGTTTTGAGCCTACTTTTAGCTATATTAAAGCTCAGTCTAAGAATTTTGAACGAATAGCTTATACTCCTGCTTATCGCCGTAAATCAAGTAGTGGTAAAATCGCCAAAACTTCTATTCTTTTTTATCGATTTGATATTGAGTTCGTTGCTAATATCAATGGCACTCCAACAACTCAATATGGCGTATTTCTAAGACTTTGCTGGCCTGTTCATTTGATGAACAAAAAAGATCTCTGGTTTAATCTGAAAACTGGTGAAATTTGGATGGCTTATAGTAGTCCAGAAGCATTTATTGAATACCATAAAATAATTACTATGGATGAATTATTGAATCTATGTTATGTAGAAACAATGGGTTCGATTCATTATATTGTTAAAAAATCAACGCATTTGAGAATGACTAAGAAGGAATTTTCTGCTTTGCCTTCCACAACTATTCGTGACCATTTAACTCTTTGTGAAATGATTGAGGTGTAATATGGGATCTTTATACGCTGATATGGTTCGTTATACTTCTCTATTCATACAGAAATATTGCCCTATTATTCAAAACGCCATTCCAAATGGTGTAATGAGCGATGAGTTTGTTTCATATGGTTATTCTTCTGATTTACGCTCAGAGGTTTGTTTTGAATTTGAAGATCATTCATATTATCAAATTGTAATTGATCCAGAACAAAAAACTATCGAACTTAATTACATTGATGAAAATCGCTCAGTTTATGATTTGGCTGACTATAAAAAGATGTTGTCAATTATTCCATTTGTTCCCATTGATTATAGTAAAGTTTATGAAATTTTCGATTTTCTTCAAAAAGATGACTTTAATTATGATTCTATTCAGACATTAAAATGTTATAATAACATTTCATTTTGTAATTCTGATTTTTTCCTGACATTGGAGCATATGCTGGTTACTTATGAACTAAAATATAAAACCTTTTATAAGAAACTCCATAAAAAGTCTAAAATTAAGATACCTATTAATTTAAAACTATGTTTTGATGATGAAATGAATATTGATGTCAGATATTATTTTGAACTTATGTTAGCTCCCAAACGAAATATTTCTATTTCTCTTGATTATAAGAAAGGCACTTATCTTTGTAATAATATTAATATGACTAAAGATGAATTGTTTAATTATATAAAGAAAGAGCGTCAGTTGATTATTCAAGGAGATCTTAATAAAATTTTGAAAAAATCTAATATAAGCATGGATATTGAATTTAACGAACAGTTTAAAGACCAATTAAAAATTATTGAAATGGTTATGATCTAAGGATGGTTTATGTTTAAAGATATTGTTAATAAATTTTTAAGTCATTATGGCACTAATTTGAGTGCTGGTGGCTATTCCTTTTATTCAAATGAACAGTCACCTAGTGTTTCTGTGCTCAAAATGAAATCTAATCATTATTTTTTGATCTTTTCTTTTTTTAATGAGCTACCTTATCGATTGGTCATTGATTTAATTCCAAACGAAAAAACTTTTAAAGTTGGAGATAAAAATAGTATTTTAAAAGAAGAATTATCTTTTATATCTTTAGATTTTTCAAAACATCACACCCTTGATACTATTCAAAAAAGAGTTGGGCTTCGTCTTGGTCTTTATATTGAAGATGAATCGATTGATGCACAAACTTATAACGCAACATTCTATCATCAGTATGTTCCTAATAAATTTTTTCATGTTGATCTTGGATTTATTCGACCTTTTTGCTCTAAAAAAGTCTCTCGATTAAACAACTTTACAACAAACTTAACGACAGATGGTAAATTGTATCATACAGCTAGAACTTATTTTGGTTTTACTGATGGTCATTTTGTATTTTCTAGCAATAACGATGTGTATTTTCATGGTGGAACTTATTACAAAGAAGATGAATTAGAAGAACTTTTCTATTCTCTATTGATTGATACTATTCATGAAGAGATTCTTAATAAGGTCGAAATACAAATTGTCGGACAATCAGAAGAAGTCGTTAAAAAAGCTATTGAACTCTATAAAATGATTGAAATTTAAACTCTTTTTATGTTATAATCGGCATTATTTAAGAGGATTTTATGGATACCGAATTTCTTAATAGTTTTCGTTTATCATACGAAGAAAAACTGATATCTACTGGTTTTCTTTATGAACAAGCCACCATCAATGTTTCTGAGCCATTCAGTGGCAAAATTCTTAGTATGTTGACTATTCCGCATTCTTTGGGTGATTTGTTACATATCGAACAAATGGCTAATGAGAAAACGGGTAATAATCCAGATTATAAAATTCTATTTTCAATTAATACGATGGATGAAAGAGTTAAAACAGAACGGACTATTCATTATTTGTCATCTATTTTTAATATTGACTTCAATTATATAGAAAAAATTCATAATAGCTATATCAAAGCTGGGCTGGATATTGGGCTTCTTGTTCAAGATGATGTTATTGAATTTAATCGATCTCTTTTACTGAATCATTATGAAGCTACAAGCATGAAAGAATCTTTTAGTCTTCTTTTGAATAATATTGATTATAAAGAAATCATTCGCCCCTTGATAAAGGAGAAGCAGTTAAAATTTAAATGTAAGAACACTTTAAATTTTGAAGATGATAAATTTACAACAACATTTCAGTTGATTGCAATGTTTTTTGATCAAGCTACTTTTATGTTTTATGGTAATGGTGAAGATTATATTTTAGTCTACGAACCAAATAGTGATGGAACTATTGTGTTAACTCCTGATGAGATGTATTCTTTTTTTTATGAATATTTTAAAACGCGAATTCAAAAAAAATTTACAGATATGGATGTTGATTTAACAACAGTAACACCAGAATTGTTTAAAAAATATCTTGATATTATCGACATGTCAAACATTTAATAGAGGTTGTTATGCTTAAAGACAATGTGATTCCAGTGCTAACAAGATTTTTTAAAGACCATTTTAATATGGATGTAGTTGTCGATAATATGCCAGCTATTAACCCTACATTTACAGTTAGCCATCATGATGGTAAGCAAATGGTTCAGCTATTTATTGTTTACACCAATGAACGATCTGGTATTTTGCCAGTATTAAATATTTATCATTATGAAGAATCAACTAAACAAATGTTAGATATTATGAGATATGCTAAACGTGATGTTAATCACTATTCAAAAGTGTTTCAGATATTTACAGACGTAAAACAAAAATTTAATATTCATAATGCTATTGAAATCATCCCAGAACACAGGTTGTTTAATGCATTTAAATCAATGAAATTTAATGATGTTAATGAATTTAAAAAAATGAATGGGACATTACTCGCTCGTGTAGATTTTGGTTTAGTTGATACAGCTATTTTCTCTGAACATGTGTTTACGATTTATAACAATGAACTACATCTAGATTTAAGGTTTCGATATTCAGTAGACTATTCAGATCGTATTATTAGTTCACATCCAGCATTATTAGCGAATAATGAAAATTTTTATATTAATTTGGAAAAAGAAATCTATAATGTGGTGCGTTCTTCCACTATTTCTAAAATTCGAAGCGAATTAAAAATTGCTCTTGATCCAAAAACAATAACAGATGAAGATCTGGTGCGTTATATTCAGTTAGCTGCGATGGCTAATATTTAAATTTGATGAGGTTGTAATATGAGAACTGTTGTGCTTTTTAGAGAAATGAAACGAGTGTTAGAGGGGTTTGCTTATAATTACCTTAATTGCAACGTTGATTTTAAAGAAACCTTAAATATAACAAAACCTAGTGGTATGTCAGAAGACATTTTAAAAATGTATTCTTTCAATGGCCAACTTTTGTTATCTTTTGTTATTCTAAAAGATAGGCGTATTTATCAGCATTCTGATAAAGCAATAGATATTCGTTTAGATTCAGAAGCGTCTTTGCCTATATTTAATGCTTTTATTAAATTTGCATGCAGTGAAAGTACAGATGTATTTCAATTACTTATCAATCAATTAAATAAAAAGACAAAGAAAATCGGTATTATTACATCGGTTGAATTATTGCAAAATGAATATCGTGAAATTGAACCAAAGTCTCGATCTTATTTGATTAAACCTGCAAAACATGCTATTATTACAACGCCTTTTGAAAATATTATTGTCTATAAAACGCCACGATTTATTTTTGAAAATGATAAATTCTATTTGCATGATCGTTTTCAATTTTCATCAATGAAGATGGATTATACTTTTCAGAATAAAAGTGAAATTGATAGTAATCATCAAAATGATGAAATACAAAAAATGGTTGATGAGTTTTATGATGATCATTATCGAGAAATTACTAAAAAATTACATGAAATTTATGATATCCCATTTGACGATTTTAAAAATTGGAGCCGTAAACAATTTCTTGAATATTATCCAGTTTTAGTTATGGAACGTTATTAACAATAGGAGAAGTTAAGTTGAAAGGTAATGAATTATGCCAATCTATTGTAAAAGCAATCAGTCCCTTTTTTAAGAAAGAACTGAGGGAAACTCCTATCTTTCATATAAAATTAGGAACAAGAGTTCATCAGATTAATGTCACTACAAAAGCAGCTAAAATTATTTTTGTTTTAAAAGTCGAAAGTGAAGTTCAAATGGATCATTCCGTAGTTAATAAAGTGCTTATTGATATTTTAGATAAAAAATATTGCCCTCTTTATAATAAGTTTCTTAAATACTATAAAGAACGAAGTTCTGACTCTTTTTCACTTTATATGACAGCAGCAAAGGAGAAATCTGCTCATTTAAATTTGATTACTGATATCAAAGTGTTGCCTTATGCTAAACGTGTTTTGAAATTTAAAGATAGTTCCACATCAACAATAATGACATTTGCTGTTCATGCTAAAGTTACTACACCTTTTGAAACCTTTGATGTATTTAGAATTCCAAAATTCATTTTTGAAAATAATCAATTATTACTGAATGACCAGTTTTATTTTACTTCTTATGGTCTTGATTTCTCATTCTGTAAAACCATCGAGTTTAATGAAGCATCCATTCAAAAGTCTGTCGATACTTTTTCCAAAAACTTTTATGAACTCCACCATACAAATATTATTGGTAGATTATGTCAATTATATGATATGAACTTTAAAGAAGCAGAAACTTTAACAGATAAAGAGATTATGGATTATTACCCTGTTTTGACTATTGATCACTATTGAATAAATTAGATTACTGTGTTAAACTGGCGGATATTTGAGAGGTTTAACATGAAACGTAACTATAATATTCACCCTTTATTTAAAGATAATATTCAACAAGCAAAAACATTACTTGCTAAGAAAGGTTATGAGCTTGATGTAGCTCTGTTTACCCGTCTTAATGAAGCTAGGCTGGCTTTGCTTCAGGAAACTGAAAACTATAAAAAAGAAATTAATACTCTGTCGAAATCGACTCCAAAAGATCCTAATTTTATTCAAAATATTGCTCGCTCAAAAGAATTAAAAGCACAACTGTTAGTGAGTGAGCAAGCCTATACTCAGGCAGAAGAACAGTTTGTTGATTATTTCTGTGCAATTCCAAACTTTCCACATGAAAGTGTTCCAGATGGTGTTGATGAGCATGATAATGTGGAAGTCAAGCGTCATCTTGAACCGACTAAGTTTGCACATGATATTAAAGACCATGTTGCTTTGGGTGCTCCAAAACAACAATTGGATATTAAAGCAGGTGTTGCTCTTTCGGGTAGCCGCTTTATTGTTTTGCGTAATGATTTGGCGAAACTTCACCGTGCTCTGATTCAGTTCATGTTGGATACTCATACAGATGATGGATACCAAGAACATTATGTGCCTTATATCGTCAATGATGATGCCTTGTATGGAACTGGCCAACTGCCAAAGTTCCAAGAAGACCTTTATCAGTTGAAAAATAAAGAAAATGCTTATCTTATTCCAACTGCAGAAGTTCCTTTGACCAACTTGTTTGCTGGTCAATTCTTGGTTGATAGTGATTTACCTGTCAATATTACTGCACATACGCCATGTTTCCGTTCAGAAGCAGGTTCGTACAGTAAAGATATTGTAGGGCTAATTCGCCAACACCAATTTGAAAAAGTAGAACTTGTAAAAATTGTAAAGTCGGAAGAATCGTATATTGAACTTGAAAATATGCTCTTACAGTCAGAGAAAATTTTGCAATTGTTGAAACTGCCTTATCGTGTAGTAGCCTTGTGTGGCGGTGACATGGGCTTTTCGTCAGCAAAAACATATGACATTGAAGTATGGGTGCCTAGCCAAAATACTTACCGTGAAATTTCCTCAGTTTCGAACTGTGAAGATTTTCAGGCTCGTAGAATGCTTGCTAAATACAAAACGACAACTGGCAATCATTATGTTCATACTTTAAATGGCTCGGCTTTAGCAGTAGGTCGTTGTTTACTGGCTATTGTTGAAAACTTCCAAAATGAAGATGGGTCTGTTAATGTTCCAGAAGTGTTACAACCTTACATGAAACATCAGAAAAAAATTTTGGAGTGTTAAGTGCCTAAATCAAAATTAAATGTTCAAGAAATCTGTCAGCCACTGTTGGAGCATTCGAAAACAGTGCTGGAGGCTGGCTTGGAGTTACCTTTTGATGTGTATCCTGTCTATTACAATCATGATGGCATCTCAATTTATAAAGATAAAAAAAGTCAGTTAAAAGCAGGCTCAAAAACTTTGCTTAATGCACATATCTTACCTGCTAAAAATGGTAACTTTTTAAGAGTAGGTATGAGTGGAACAGTTGAGCAGCATCATGAACTCTATCAGTCTCTCTTTTATGAAAGCATTGTTGATATCGATTATTTACATGCTATTATTCAACGATTCTTTGATGTGGGTCATCAATGGAAACAATTTGATACTGTTGCCTATCATCAAAAAGATTTATCTATCCCATCGTTAACCACTGAACACTCTTATTCAAAAAGCACAGTAAAAAAACACTTGGCGATGTTTTATTACTCAGCAAGAAGTTTGAAAGCTAAGAAACGTCGTCCCTATCATTATCAGAAGCAAAAAACTCAATACTCCATTTGTACAATGTCTTTGGATATGTCAACATCATCAGGGAAGTTAGTTCCTGTATATACTTTAAATGTCCCTATTTTAGCTGATATTAAATTTACATTTTTTATTGATGCTAATAAAGGTATGAGTGAAGAAGATATTCAACTATTATTATTTAAATACGAAAAATGTATTCGTTTACAATTGTATGAAATCATTAGAATCAATCTTGGATTACAACAGCACCAATCATTAGGCGATGTCATTAATTTCTCGATGCAAGAACTTATTGATTATGTTCTTGTAACTGAAATGTCTTCGTATTGATTTAGTTTCTATTATATGGTATAATTTTTCCTTATTTTAAGGATTTTAATTATGAGCGAATTTATAGCATTTGATAGTATAAAAGAAATCTTCCATCGTCAATTTGGTGATAAATATCAGCTTGTATACTCTAATCAATTTAAAAATTTAAATTTAGTTCGTCTTTCTGATAACACTGTTTTGTTTACAATTGAATATGACAATGAGACGAACAAACTCAGTTCGCCAAAAGTACTTGATGACTCTCTAAAAGACATCATGGAAGCGATGTTTCCAACTTTTGAACAGATGACTATTTCAAATTACATTACTACAATATTTTTTGAGCATCCACTTGTTAAAATAATCTTTAAAGATCCTGTTAATTTCGATGATTTTTGTGGTAAACGAAACATCATGGGTAAACGTATTACACTGAATTCTAAATTTCAATACCGCAATGCTTGGCATTTGATTTTTGTTGAGATGGTATATTTTATTAATAAAGATTTTACGATTAAACCTGTTGTTGATTTTAATATTAATATGTTATTTTTTGGCCAAGCTCGTATATTTATTGATGAAGTCAATAAAGAATTTCTTCTATTTAGCAAGAAAAGTGAAGACGTTATCAAACCTTCAGTTTTAGAAATTGAAAATGATGGTGAATTTATTAAATTTTTTGATGATAATTCTATCGATATTATTTCTTTTATTGATAAATTTATGCTATTAACCGCACCTGTCATATATAATTTTTACCTTGATAAATTTAACATTACAGATCATTTCCTTGATCAATATTCAACTATATCTATTAATGATTTTAAAGTTTTGGAGATGTTAAAAGTATGATAAAAAAAGAAAAAGTAATTAATCATTTGACTGTTATAAAAAAAGATTTCTGTCTAATGCTTAAAGAAAAGATGGGTTTAACTGTGACTCGTATGCACATTAAACATAAAACTGACAATGGATTAACTGATGTCATTAAATTTACAGTATGCATTGAAAATGAAAACAAATTCATTTATGCTTATGTTAACCGACAAGATAAGAAAACTATTAATATTTGTACCGATATTAGTATTGATTTCTTAAATGATTTTTCAAAATCTTTATTGGGTAACGACGCTGAGCAGATTCTTTCGGATTTTGATGATAGATTTTTGGCATTTACTTCTAAATATAGTTTATTTGAAAAGACTCAGAGCAAAGAGCATTCATTATTTAAACCAAAATGTGGGATTATACGTTCTCACAGCACTCATTCTTATTTTTATGCAAAACAAGATTATTCAATACATTTTTTGAATAAAAAACTGTATAAAGATCATTATAATTTATTCTTTTTATCAACAAAAATTATGATAGTATATGAAAATAATACGTTTATTTCTTATCCTTGCATGTATGTTAAATTTGGCTCAATGGAAGATACTGTGTCGCTTTATAGTTTTCAAAAAATGAGAACTGATCTTTCAGGATTTTTTTATAAAATGAAATATGCCATTGAACCTTCTGTTAAAAGCAACTTTAAAAGAATATTTGATATTGATGAAGAAGCCTTTGATTCTTTAACTAAAACATTACTAGATGATCATTTAACGCTGATTGCTATGCACCATATTTGAGGCTAATTATGACAACAAATAAAATTATGACATTATCTGATATAGTCAGTTCTTCTATTGTAAGGTTGGACAATTCATGTAAGGATGATATCAATAACAAAAAAGTAGAGATAATAATGGATGAATATGGCTCAATTATAAAACAAATTAAAAGTATTTTGGTTAATGCATATGGCCCTAATGATTATCTAATAGATCTTAATAGTGGTTATCAATCTTATGGTTTTAAAATTATTCTTGAAGAAGGAAAGAATTCTCTATATAACAAGTATATTCGTTTATATAGTAATGTTTATGATGGGCTTCCCGTTTATTCTATTGTTAACGACAAGATTGATAAAAGTAAAATTATTTTGACATTATTTGAGCAAATGATTAATGGTAGAGCTTTCCCTTATCATATTCTTGAAAAAGTTATTGATAGGTATATTCAATCAACCAGTGAATTTGAATTCTTTGATCATTTTGAAAAACTTAAACAACCTCAACAGTTAAAAGATTTTTTTGTTAAAAGTAAAACGTTTAAAGATACAAAAGAACAACGACTTTGCAAATCTTTTTATGGTAATATGTCAAAAGCAGAAAACGCTCGAAGACAAGCATCTTTTACGTTTTCTCCGTCAAAAGCTGAAATTGTGTTATTAAAAAATAAAAAGGGTGATTTTGAGCCGGGGTTTTTATTTAATTTGCCTGTTTTATCCTCAATTAAATTCAAATATGCGATTCCTATGTTTCCTGCTGATTTGGATGCCGCTATTGATGAACTCTTTGAAAAATTCGATAAGAAATTTTTAAAATGTATTATTGATATTATTGGCCGGGCAGAAAAATTAACAATTAAAGAGAAAAAACAATTAATTCATCTTCCAAAAGCAGAATTAGTTGGTCGTTTCAAGATTGCTGAAATGTTGCTTTACTGAATAGGAGTCACTAACTCATGACAACAACTTTATATTCACAACGTGGTGATGTTATTAACCTAACTGATGTTGAAGTTGGATTGGTTAATGCTGTTGCTCGAATATTTAATGGGTATTTTTCACATATATAGTTAGTGATCAGATTTGATCATTTTTCAAAAAGCGGTAATGAGATATTCTTTCATTACATTGATGCACTTTTGAAAAATAGACCATTAGTAGACAGTATTTTTGATTCATGTTCAGATTATGATGAAATTATGAACTTAGTTGAAATGCATCTCATATAATGATAGAATTACCGATTATTTTTAAGGATTTACTATGGAAAATATTAAAGACGCTTTCTCAAATGCATTTAATACATCGTATTCAAAAATTAGTTTTTTGGAATTTGATGATCCCAAAGAAGATGTACGCTGTCATGTTGATTTTTTCAATGCAAATGCGAACAATGGAGCGGATTTTTTACGATTTAAGATGACGCCTAATCAACCATTATTTTCATCCCCTTACCTTAATAGTGTTTTTGCTTTTTCCAAATTTAACAAGTTATTCGAAATCAATAAAACGATCAGAGAAAAAATTTATGAGCTTAATCAGGCTCTTACTATTTTTTTCAAAAATAAACATTTTTCACGTTTTTTAATGTTATCTAATAGTATATCTAAAAACTCTATTTATATGTTTGAAAAACCTGTTAGAACTGCCTATGCTATGTCTTTATTTGATAAGGATGGTTGTCGAATAACGTCTTCTGTTAATGGTTCTTATCGATATATGACTGGGTGCCAACTTTATCGTTATTTTGGAGTAACTAGAACTAATAAAATTGTAACGTTTCCTATTCTAAAATTTATAGATTATCTTTCCCTATATTATGATACCAATACAAATACTTTTTATAAAATACCTGACAATTTGTTTGGAATGACTACTGTTGATGATATCATTGAAAAGAGTCCGGTTTTAACCGATGCTGATGTTAATGAGTTCGTTGATAATCTTATTATGATGTATCTGAAAAATCTTCATCCTGAAATCTATGCTGTTGTAATGGATATGTCAGCTACGGATGTGTCTAATAAAATAGATCTTTTAATGATGCAAACAATCTAATATAGGTGACAATCGACATGCCACCTTTTATCTTTAAATTCTTGCCATTTTGACTAAATTCAACATATCTTCATTCACTTCATTAAGATTTGTAATTTCTACATCAATAGATTCTTTAATCATCGATTGTAATTGTGGATAAACTACATTTTCATACAATTCTTTATAACTGAACCCAACATCTTTCATGCCTAATGTTGTTGACATCATTGGATAAGGCAATTTCTTTACACAAATTTGTCTTATAAGGATTGCTATCTTCTTCTTTTTTTTCCACAGGTTTTGATCGTTTTACGAAATTTGCGTTAAAGAATCCATTGCTCACAGAAAATTCATTGTGTTTAATACTGAACATTAGGTAATCGAACGAAGCATAAATATTAAATATTTTTATAAGATTTTCCAAATCTTGATCTTGATTATTTTCAAATACAATATTAAAAAAGTCTTTTGAAGTATATTTATTAATTAAAAATATTCCACTATACATTCGAATGCTTTCAATTTGGTTAAGACGTATTTTGGAACCATCTGCATGAGTCGTAAGATCATAAGGACTACCGACTTCTACATAATGATCATATTTCTGTTTAATTTTTTCGACAATTTCTTTTGTTGTTAACATAATTATTTTGACCTTTTATATTAAATAAATTGAAAAAGATTATAACAATATATGACAGAGCAGTAAAGCTTAATTTTTGATTATTTCAGTTGCTTATGTTACTAAATTTTGTTAATATAGCCTTCTACTTAAACAGAGAGAAGGAATTCAATCAGATGAAACACTATCAGTTCTTTTGTGGAGGAACTTATTCCATCAGTGGCAATCTCTATGAGTTGGCTTCTATTTTTAGCTATGGTTCTGGTTTGCTCTTTGGTGTTCGACGTTATATCTTTGAACCTCAAAATAAAAGCCTTACTGTTCTTGCTGCTGTCCATTGGATGGATGGTGAAATTTTGAGATTTTCCCGTTATTTGAAATAAATTTAAATAAATCATTGCTTTACAACACTTTCAAAATGTATTATAATTCCCACATTCACTAATGCTTAGGAGCAATAAATGTCTAAAGAAATTCGTTTTAAAACTGAAATCAAAGATCTCAACCGTGAACTCATCAAAAAGATTGAGAGTCGTGATGTTCGTCGTGAGATGAAAGCAAAAGCGAAAGATGTTGTTTATTTGAATAAGGTCTTTGTCATTCGTTTCAATGCTGACGATAAAGGGAACGCTTTTGAAAAACTAGAACGTGATGTTGATATGACGATTCTTAATTCGTCTCCAAAAGATTCGGTTTACCTGCTTATCAAAACGCCCGGTGGTAGTGTGACCGCTTATGCGAATGCTGCTCAACAAATTAGTCGTCTGCGTGCTCATGGTCTACATGTGACTGCATTTGTTGATGAAATTGCTGCGAGTGGTGGTTATATGATGGCTTCTGCTTGTGACCGTATCGTTGCTCAGCCGTTTGCTTTTGTAGGCTCAATTGGTGTTGTTTCACAGGTTCCTATTTTCGAAGAAGTTCTGAATAAGGTGGGGGTTGATGTTCGTGTATATACTGCAGGCACCAATAAGCGTTCTGTTGTTCCAACTAAAACTCCAAATGAAGCTGAAGAAACTGTTTTCAAGCAAAAACTAGCTGATATTCACACTGCGTTTAAAAACCATGTATTGAAATATCGTCCTAATATTGATGCGAATAAGCTGATGGAAGGTGATTTCTATATGGCACAGGATGTTATTGAACAAAATCTTGTTGATGAAATTGGTGATAGCCGCACTGCCATTCTCAAAGCATTCAAAGATGGTGCTCAACTGTATCAGGTAAGTACAGAAGTAAAAACTAAAAGTAGTGGTCTTGCTGGTTTGGTGGGGCTTGATGCTGTTATGGAAATGGCTGTATCAAAATTCATTACCAAATTGTTCTCTATGTCTCACCCTAATGAAAGTATTCGCTAAGTTAGGTTAAAAAGACTTCTTCGGAGGTCTTTTTTTTATATTTTTATAATTCCTTTTCAAAATATCTACTACTTAATTATATAGTTTGATGTTTAATCATATCATTTTATGGTATAATAATAAAAAACAACAACTTTATTATGCTAACACCAGAAGAAATCCAAGATTTGATACGTGCTTATAAAAATAGATATTATGACAGTTACGAAGACTTTATGTTAAATGATCATTTTGAAGTGATTAAAAGTCAATTTGGTTATAAATCTAATAGAAATTTTGATGATTATTTTTCTAACCTAGACTCTTTGTATAACAAACATACTGCACAATCTTATATATTTGACCAGTATATAAAAGAATTTAAGTCAATTAAAAACGATTTAAATTTTGATCATGATGATGCTGTTAGAGAAATGATATACAACTGTAATAGAATGCAAGATCTTTTTAAAGTTCTTAACAGGTTAAGTTCGGGATCTATTGTTGAAGACTTAAAAGTAAACTATAATGGATGGGTTTCTGTTGCGGCTGATTATGATGTTGATATTACTCCGCAACTCAAAAAAATCGATAAGGTTTTAAAAGCTATCAAAGAAGATAATCTTTTTGATGAAATTGTTGGGAAAGTTGAGAAAATACAATTCAATCTTATCTCATTTGAAAGCAGTTTCCGTTTGGTCGAAGATGTCCCCTATACATTAGATCTTCCAGAATATACCGAGAGTTGCTTTAACCTTAGAAGAAGTGTTTCTTTAATGGAAAAATATTTTGAAAAAGACAATGATCTTAATGCTCTCATCAGAGAGAGTAATATTTTTAAACATCTTGAAGATTATAAAAAAATAAGAAAAGAAATTATTAATACCATTATAGAAAATGAACCAAGCTTCACTTATTCTCAGGCTCATAGATTTTCTAAGAAAATGAAAGAGGCTAGTGATGTAGAGTTAATGTTATTATCCAGAAATGATACTGATCTTGATTCTGTTAATTATGTTAAAAGAAGTATTAAATTTGAGACTAATGGATCTAATGTTAGTCAACTAAAAATTTTTGAAGATCACAGTATTGCTGTTGGAAAATCAACTGGTGGTTGGGTTGATGTGTCTTCTAAAAGAGTAAAAAATGCACTTCTTGAAGATCTGATATGTAAAGAATTAGCTTTTAAATTAAGAAAAAGCCCCACTGTTAGTAAAATGTTTGTGAAAAAACTAAAAGAAGATTTTGATGAATGTGAACGAGCCTTTATTGCAGCCAATACTTATGTTGATAATGAAGCTATTTTAAAATCAAAAAAATATAACTTGTTAGAAGAAATAAACGACTTATTCTTTGAAGACTTAGATGATTCTATGAATGAATTTATTCGTGAACGTAAAATTGTTCAATATGGATTAAGTATTGCGAGTAATAAATATAGACATCTTTATAATGAAGGTTCTTTTGAAAATATAATATTATTGTATGACCTAAAAATACCAGCAAGTGAACTGCAGGAAAGTTTAGGTAAAAAAATGGCTTCTTTTAAAACAAGTGATGATTTTAATAAAGCATTGAGACAACTTTATTCAATTCACAGTGGTTTTAATAATGAAGTTATTGCTCAGAAAGCCATTGATGTGAATGCTGAAATAATACAGAATGATTCTGATCGAGTTATTTTAAAGATAGAAAACTTTGAACAAAGCTCTAAATTGGGTAGTGCTTCTTGGTGTATTGTACGAGATGATGTTCATTTTAATAGTTATAAAGAAGATTCTCATCAATATTTTATTTATGATTTTACAAAAGATGCTACTGATATTCGTTCATTGATTGGTGTCACTTTATCTCAAGATGGAATGCATAGTGCTTCCCATTTTAAAAATGATAGCCAGTTTTATGATGACGATGATGATTTTAAATTATTACAGGTAGATATTTTAAAGCATGATTTGAAAAGTTATCCAAATTTACATGAAACCTTAAAAAATAAAATAGAACCACCAGAAAGAAAACAAAATATTTTAAAAAACTTAGCTTCTAAATTATTTAATCGTTGATTTATATCTTACATAAATCCCTTACCGAAGGGAGTTTTTATTTTATAAAAGTGTGTTTGATAATTATTTTGAACTCAACTCTTTTATTCTTTATTTTTTGTTGTATTATCTTTTAGATCGCTAACTAAAAGAGGTGCTATTATGACAAATAAACAAGAATATGTGCTGGGTATTGCTCTCAGTGCTGATCGTCGTAAAATATTACTTATTCGTAAACTAACTCCAGAATGGCAACGTGGACTATTAAATGGTATTGGCGGCAAAATTGAAACTGGGGAAACACCTATTCAAGCGATGCTTCGTGAATTTAAAGAAGAAACAGGTGTAATTACTACGTTAAATCATTGGTCAAGTTTAGGCACCATTGAAAGTGATGTCTTTAAAGTGTTTGTTTTCTGCTCATTTGATGATTTAATCTATGAGGCAAGAACCGTTGAAAAAGAAGTCGTTGAAATCTTTGATGTTGATATTGATATGTTGGAAAAATGTGGTGTAGATAACCTTTATAAAATTGTAGAATTGGCTGTCACTCAGTGATTAAAAGGTTTTTCAGAATACAAAGAGACAATCAAGTCTCTTTTTTTTATTTGGTTTTATGTTAAAATGTATAGATTAACTAATGGTACTCTTCATGTTAGATAAAATCGAAGATAATGAATTAAATACACTGAATCAAAAAGGGCTTTCTGACTTAGATGTGCTTCAACAGGTGTTTAACATCAATCAATTAATGAAGTCTTCTAAAAGTGATCGTATTAAAAATTACTTTGAAAATTATTACAATGATTTAAAAGTTATTGTTCTAAGAAGAGATTTTATTGATCTCTATCCTAAAATTGATGGCATTGAATCCGATTGGTTGAAATCTGTTCCAACGATGAATACACGTCATTTAGCTATTTCTGATAATCAGATAGATTCTATGATGTCTGGCAACAAGAATAAAACTGTTGATGACTATCAATTTGCAATGCAAGAAGTGGGTAAATATTTAACCAATGACACCTTAACACATATTGAGAAAAGTAAAGTAAGCCAAAATGAATTTGTTAACCAAAAAACTATTTATAACACCATTGTTTCAGAAGCTTTAAAGAATAATTCACAACTCTTTAATATTGATTTAATGAAAAATTATACGGTTGGGAGCAATGATATTTTTAGAGCAACAGAGCTTAAACCTGTTAAAAAATGGAAACCTACACATAATTAAGCAAGATTTTTTCTTGCTTTCTTTTTCATTTTTTGTTAGAATGGCCATATTAAACGAAACGTCTTAAAAGGAATACACACATGAACGCTTCAACCACATTCCACTTTCAAAAATCTTTCACTGTTCGATATTGACCTTCTCCACTCAATGTCTCTTGTGAGGCATCATCAATTTAACTAAAATTCAGCTACAAATCAAAACACAATTAAATTTTCGTGGAGAAAAATATTATGAACGCATTTATTCAAGAACTCAAAGACCGTGGCCTTATCTCTCAGATGACTGATGAGGCAAAAATTTCCGATTTGATGGATAATGGTCTTTCCCTATACTGTGGATTTGACCCAACAGCAGAGTCTCTGCATGTGGGTAGCCTGTTGCCTTTGATTACCATGCTTCGATTTAAGCGTGCTGGTCATACTGTATTCCCACTGATTGGTGGTGCAACAGGTATGATTGGTGATCCTAGCTTTAAAGCACAAGAACGCACATTGAATGATGCTGCCACTGTAAATCGTTTTAAAGCAGGTATTGCAGCTCAAATTCAAAGTATTCTTGGTGATGTTGAACTTGTGGATAACCATGATTGGACTGTTAACTTGTCTATCATTGATTTCCTTCGTGATGTCGGCAAACATTTCTCTGTAAATGCAATGATGAGTAAAGATTCTGTCCGTAGTCGTTTGGAACGTGATGATCAGGGTATCTCTTTCACTGAATTCTCATACCAGCTTCTGCAGTCTATGGATTTCCATCATTTGCTGAAAGAAAAGAACTGCCGTCTTCAATTGGGTGGTAGTGATCAGTGGGGTAATATTACTGCTGGTATTGACCTTATTCACCGAAAAGAAGGGAATGATGTTGTAGCTACTGGTTTGACTATTCCTTTGCTGACTAAGGCTGATGGTACTAAGTTTGGTAAAAGTGAAAGTGGTGCTGTGTGGCTTTCATCAGCGATGACCAGTCCTTTTGATTTCTTCCAATTTTGGTTGAAAGTGGCTGATGCTGATATTCCAAAGTTCTTCAAAATGCTTTCTTTTAAGTCTATTGAAGAAATTGAAGCTATCCTTGAAGCTGATAAGGAACGCACTAAACCACTGGCTCAACAGATTTTGGCAGAAGAATTGACATTGATTGTACATGGTCAAGCAGCATTGGACTCTGTATTGCGTAATATCAAAGCGTTGTTTGACAACAACTTTGATAGCTTGCAAGAAGATGATTTTGTAAATCTTGAAAAAAATGGGATGGTTGCTGTTATCCCCGAAACATTGAACGTGTTGGATTTGCTGGTCGCTACTGGACTTGCTAAATCTAAGCGTCAAGGTCGAGAGTTTATTCAAAGTGGTGCAGTTCAAGTCAATGGACATAAGTTAGTGGTCAATGATGATGAAATGAACGCTCTTGAAATTACTGATTTTAGATTTGGAAAATTTGCTGTATTCCAACGAGGTAAACGAGAGTTTAGACTGATTAAAAAGCCCGCTTAATGCGGGTTTTTTATTTGACAACCTTCTATTAAATGATAGATTCTATTTATCTACACGAGGATGATTTATGAATATAGATTTAAATAAAGTATTATCTAAACCTTTTACAGAGCGTGCGATTATTGCTAAGAAGAAAAGAGCAAAATCTAGAGTCATTATAATGATTTCAATGCTGTTAGGCTCTTTATTCCTTAGTCTTGGTCCATTAATTTATAGCATTGTCACGTTGACAAAAGAATCTGATGCCATGAGTGTTACTTTGGCATTCATCATGAGCCTTGGTATTATGATAATTTTGTTTGCAGTTTCTTACGTGATTGCTTATCACTTTTTGCAAGCTGATCGAATTGATAACAAAGCATTATATATCAGTGATTTCGAACTATCTAATGATCTTGATATGGCTATTGTGACTGCTTCGCCAGCCGCTCATGATTTCTATAAGATGATTAAGAAAACCAGAGAAGTTTATGTGTTTGAATATGATATTATGAAGAAACTTAGTGGTTATATTGAAGACAGTAAAAACCCGTCATGAAAGACGGGTTTTTTAATTGTTTACTTATGAACTGAAAAATATAGGCAATCTAATTTTATTTCGTTCATCATTCGCATCATATACTTTATCAAATATAGACTCGAAAAAGAGTTGTTTTTTAGACTTTCTTAAAACTAATCCTGTATAGACTAAACAGTGTCCAAAATAATCAGTGGCATAATGCTGCCGTTTGATATAGGGAACATTTCTTGAAGATCGCTCAGCAATTAACTTAAATAAGTCTTTTTGAAAATGAAAATCTCTTATTTCTCTTGGTAAATACAAAAAATCTTTTAAATATTTTTCAATGTTTTTTGAATTATATAACCCAGCGAACGCTTTATCGAATATAATAGATTTAGAAACACCAGACTTATTAAGGCTTAATGCATTCATATTAATAAGATTATTAACGAGATCATTAAGAGAAACAGCCGTGTAAGCTTGTTTCATTGGGATTGGTTGTAATTGATATCCAAAACTAAACATTGTTTTCAAATAATCTTCAAAGAAACTATCAGTAAAATCTTCTAGAGTAACGTCCTCAAATAAATAGGCACTCCCCATATTTTTTTCTGAGGTAGCAATCCCATAGAGCATCGCTCCAAAATTAAGTTTTGCTTCTCTGCTACGAAAGGCTTCTGGTAAATGTAAATCTTTTTCTAATATTTCACTAATGGTCATTTTTGTCGTTCTGGTCATAGTTTATAGATCCTTTTAATATTTGATAAGCTATATTATGAAATTTTAATCATGTCCAATACTTTAATAATATTGTCGTCAATAACATCAACATTATAAGACAACAGATTGGAAACTTTATTTTTATAGACTGATAGCATAGGTTTAATAATCGAAGTTAAATCTTTATAGTAAACGCCCATTTCTACATAGGATACCATAAATTGGCCCACATACTCATCTCTTGTTTTATAAAAAGCTGTCATGGGTTCTGTATACAATTTAATTAAAAAAATAAGCGTATTAGCAAAATCCTTATTGTCTTTAAAGGTAATTTGATAATAATCAATATCAGTGACTAATACAAAATCTTTTTTCATACCAAATTTATGGTTTTCGTCCCACTGCATATTCTTAAAATTGTATTTTAATCCAATAGCTTTATAGTAAGGTTGCATTACTTCTTCTAAATCGATTACAACTTGTTTATCCAAATCAGGATGGTTTCCTAATATCGTTTCTAGCATAGTGCCATTGTTTTTAATATTAAGTAATACACCTTTATCTTCACTATCAAAAAAATTGATATTTTCTTTATATTTTTCATTCAACTTAATATCAAACTCGTTAGCTTTTCCTAATATGTTCAGATGTTCAAGTAAACGCCTTGATTTATCATTGCTATTCATCATTTATCCTATTTAGAAAAATTTGGCAAGTTCGATTATATCATAATTTTCATAATTTTGCATCTTTTTATTTTTAAATTGACAAGAAGTCTCAGATTCTTGTATAATAGAGAATATATTTTACATGAGCCATCAAATGGACGATTTTAAAATGCGATTTTTTGATAAATTTAAATGGCAAACAGGGCGTCAGTCTTCTGGGTATAGTAAGATTACATTACTGGAATCACTATGGCCACTGCCTTTTGATTTGTATTTACTTAAATTTCCAGAAGGCTCTAAGATTCCTGAACATGTTGATGCCGCTGATGAAGGTTTTCGACATTTTCGTTTAAATATCATTTTGAAAAAATCTCATTCAGGTGGTGAATTTCTTTCTGAGTCGAGTATTATTAATTGGAGTCGTATTAAGTTTTTCCGACCAGATGTGTCAAAACACTCTGTTACACAAGTCGTAGGTGGTTCAAGGTATGTGTTGAGTTTTGGATTTTTGTTGAAAGATAAACCTTTAAATTAGGAGAATAATTATGCAGGCGTGTTGCAACCATTGTGGTGCTAAATACATTGAAAAAGATACAAGTGTTAATAAAAATTTTTTGAATAAGCATTTTGGAGATGATGCTTCCACTGTTTATCGAAAAGTTCCACATCCATTCAATTCAGCTAAGAGACAGTTGCCTGATTTGACGGTATTGTATGTTGTTCAAGGGACTACTGAAACTGAGTTGTGCTCTTGTCCTTGTCATGTTAATGACCCCGATATTCATATTGATCATTAAATAGGAGAATTCTGATGCCAATTCCGTGTTGCAAACGTTGTTATTCAAAATATATTAAAGAAGATGGAACGCTTAATCTAGATTTTGTAAAAAAAGAATTTGGAAAAGGTGCTATTGTTGATTCTCGACAAGTACCTAATCCCTTTACCAGAAATAATTTACCACTTCTTGATAAAACATATATTATTAAAGGGAAAAAAGAAGAAGAATTGTGTATGTGTTCTTGTCATGTTGAAGGTATTACCTGTTTACATTAATTATTAGGAGATTTTATGGTCGCTCCTTGTTGTCGATTAGTATATGATAAATATTTGAATGCTGATCAAACTTTAAATGAAGAAAAGTTACAAATTTCTTATAAAAAAAATTATAATAAACATGAAGATGTACAGATAATTACTGAGCAGCATAGTTATCAACCTGAAAAAACTGGACGATTTAAGTTTTTGAAAAAAATGCCTGCTCCTGTTTTTTATTATAAATATAAAATGATTATTGATGAAAAAGAAATTGTAATCTGTAATTGTGATTGTCATGTTATTGGTTTAGTTTGTCTTCATTAATAATTTAACCTGAAGGATATAATATAATGACCGAATGTTCAAACCATAAAAGAATGCTGTTGGATATTGTTAATCGTGATTACATTAATTGTAAGAAAACCATTATTCAAGATGGTAAACAATATGACAAAATACCTTTGAATGGCAATGAACCTGCATCTGATGGTCGTGTTAAACTTTATTTGGAGCCTAACAACACTATCGGTAAACTTTCATTGATTATTGAGCAAGATCATTGTTTGTATATTAATGAATTTAAAAGCAGTTACATGTGCTCAGTCGGTCATTTTGATTCTTTCTTAAAAGAAAACTTTACTATTCATGATGATTCGCAATCATTAGTGTTGTTTAATGATTATATTGATAAGTTAAGCTTTTTTATTCCAGACTTTGCAAAATTTAAGAATAACAATACAAATGTTAGTTATTCTAGCAAATTAAACAATATCGAATTTTTTATTCAAATGTGGACAGTGCGTAAATTCATCAGTGCTTCTGCTATTCAAATGGAATACAATATTGCCTTATCGCTGAAAGCGGGTAATGGTGATGATATTTATACTGATTATTCTGATTGTGTTTTAGGTGTTTCGATTGAAAATGGTCGTATTACAGAAGATTTTGAAAATCCAGATAAACCTTTATCCTATTATTCGATAGATGATTTAGTTTATAAAACTTTTTTCACGTTGCATCCTCATTTGGACACTTTTGAAAATAATACAGGTAAATCCATTTTTACAAAAGATATTTATAAGTCGATAATTAAAATTAATGAAATGTCTAATATTTAATATTATTTTTTAATTGTTTATTTAGACTAGACAACCTTGAAAAAAAGTTCTCTATCTGTTATATTTTAGCTAAGACTAATTGTCGCCTATTTCTGTGTGGAGGCATAGGTTGTCTTCACCACTATACTCAGAGGAATTACAATGATTGACTTACAAGAAAAACTAGTTAAAGATTCAATGATTTTTGATAAAAAAAACTTGTTCCAACGTAATACAAAACTGACGGAAGAATTGGGTGAGCTAGGTGAAGCCATCGTTCTATCAGATCGTTCAGAAATGCTTGAAGAAACGATTGATACTCTGTTGGTAGCTCTTTCTATTCACCTTGACTTAACAGATGACTTTAATAGCCTGAATAGTATTGTCAGTGATGCTTTCAGTGAAAAGCGTTATTATCAATCAGAAAAAGTGCATTTGGCTTTTATTACATTGACGGGTTATGTGGGTCGGTTTGCTGAGTCTGTTCAAAAATATGTTGGTGTTTCGACTAGCTCTTATAAGGGAAAAGTCTCCAAAGAAGATGTTCTGAGTCGTGTTGATAAAATTATTCACCAGTGTGCTGTCTTAATGGCTATGCAAACTAGTGATTATGAGATTATTAATGAAATTATTCTCAAAAAGAATGAGAAATGGTTAAAACATGCTAAAAAAGGATTCATTTTAGCTGATGTAAACCAAGTTATTGATGTTAAAAGTGGCTCTACATTGGTTGCTGACCTGAGAGAACAACTAAAATCAATGGAGAATGTAAACCCCGTGTTTATGGATTATGAACAAATTTCTCATCGTCTTAATGAACTTAGAGACATTGACCATGTTGTCCATCTCGATGAACATTATGATGACAAAAAAGATATTCTTGTTTTAACTCGTGTTCCATTGGATATTGCAGATAAATTGTTAAAACTTAAAACTCGTTTTAAAATAATGTCATTTGTACAATAACAAGGCTCTTCGGAGCCTTTTACATTTATGAAAAACAAAAAGGAGGCAATATGTTAACTACCATTAAAAAGTTATTTGGTTTTAAAGTAAAAGAAGAAGAGGATGAACATGCTCAAGTAATATCCACATTGGATCATGCTAAACGAGAAGACCATGCTCGCGTTTTGGAAAAGGCTCGAAAGGAAAGAGAAGAACGTGATAATAAGAATCGTGAACGTATTGGTTCTAGTTCGAAAACTACTAATGATGATATTTTAATCAATCCATTTAGCCCGTTAAATCCTATTAATAGCTCTACATTCTCTGAAAGTACAAGTAGACACCGTAGGCATGATACCAGTTCTGATGGTGGTGGCTCCATTACACCACATAGTCATGGTCATCATGGTGGCGAAAGTGGCAGTGGTAGCGATGGTGGTGGTGGCGACGGGGGCGGTGGCGGTGGTGATTGATTCACCACTTTATTAAAGACCACAACTTGAATATTTGCTATAATCACTTCATTGAAACCAATCAAGGATTAGCAAATGTTTAAAGTTATCACGCATTCTTAACAGTTCCATCTAGATAAATTGATGGCTTTTTCATATGCTTTCAATCCTTGATGTTTAGCTATAACTGTAGTATAATAAAGCCATCAACAAGGAGATAAGCAATGTCCACTAAACAAGTTACTAAAACAGACCGCAGTGATAAATGGGTGTCCGGTGTTTTGGGCGGCATTTGTAAAGCATATGGGATTAACCCGTTTCTGATTCGTCTTGTATTTCTTGGACTGTGCCTGTTCTCATCAGGAGCTTTTGTACTAGTCTATATTGTGTTGGCTATTTTGATGCCTAACGAAAAAATTACTTTTTAACCCTTCCTTTACTTAATCGGAGTATTATCGTATGTCTCATAAAATCTATATTGCTGGCCCAGATGTTTTCTATCCTAATGCTGTTGACATTGGTGAAGCAAAAAAAGCAATCTGTGCTAAATATGGTTTTGTAGGTATCTTTCCGCTTGACCTTTTGCCGAAAGATCTCTTTACTAGCTCTAAATATAATAATGCACAACGTGCAAATATTTGTAAAAAAAGATGTATTGAAGCTGTTCGTACCTGTGATATTGTAGTTGCTAACATGACACCATTCCGTGGTACTGGTATGGATGTGGGGACGGCAGCAGAGATGGCAGCGGCTGATATGATTTACAAACCTGTGTATGGTTATTCTACGGACAGTCGTTCTTATCGTGAAAAATTGATTGCTACAGGTGAGGTTGTTTTCCTTGATGGTTGCTACTTTGATAAAGATAATCAAATTATTGAAGACTTGGATCGTATTGACAACTGCATGGTGACTGAATGCTGTCAAAAAATCTTCTTCCCTGATGATAACATGACTTCTAATCTCGAAGTATTTGAAAAGGCCATTGCCTATATTTATGAGAAGTTCAAAGAATAACTATACTATTAATTGCTTAAATGTGTCATCTTCGGATGGCACTTTTCATTTAGGAAAAAATTAAGGTTATTAGTCTAAAAGTAGGTGTATATGTTTACATGAGTGATGATGTTTTCATTTCTATGTAATTTAAAATAGTCTTTAATTACACTTTAAGTATATTGCATTCCAGTATTAATAGAATATACTGGAATTGTTTTATATTCTAATTAAAGGACTAATAATGTTATTTAAACTTTCTTGGCTGTTCTTGCCACTTATTTTTTCACCTGTTACTACTGCTCAATATTTCACGGTTCCTGATATTCATATTAATGCTTTTGGTGTTAAAATTGGAGAACCTTATAAAGAGTACAGTTATCTTAGCTATCCTTTTAAAACAAAAATTAACATCACACCAGAAACACCTTTACCAGAGCTATTCTCACATTATCAGATTGTCTTGAATAGAGATAGCACGGTGCATTCTTTCTATGCATATGGTGAGACTTATAAAGGCTGGGGTGATTGCGATATAGATGCTCGTAATTTGTTTTTAAGGTTTCAAAAAGAATATGCGGGTTTTGTTAAAGGTTCAATGGACACTAATCGTTATTACTTATTGGCAGGAAATACACAAGATTTGATTATTAAATGTAATAAAAAAAATAAACTTTACTTTATTGCTAAAATAAAAGAAGACATGATTCCCGATCCGAAAGAAAAACCTGTAGACAGCCAATAGCTATCTGTGTATAATGGTTCTTTTACCTAATGGAGAAGTTGTAAAGATGTCTGATAAACTAGAAAACCAAGTGGCACAAAAACTGAAACAACTGCGTTTTGAAATTGCTTCAAATGCTGGCTATTTGGAAAAGAATCCAGATGTTAAGGGCCGCATTGAAGATCGTATCAAAGCGATGGTAGCTCAGTTGGAGTCAGTTGTATAATATAGAAATAGTGCTTCCGAGCACTATTTTTTTTATCTCGTTATCTTGTTTATTTCTCAAAATATTGTTATAATAAGGTTCATTTTATTATACATTTACAAGAGGTTTTTATTTTGAATAAATACATTACCCGAGCAGTCAATCACCTTCGTTACAGTACACATGTATTGATCAGCGATGAGCAATTTATTAATGTTATCAAACAAGATAATTATGTGTTTCAGTCCATTATTAATAATTCGTTGGATTGGGATATTTTGCAAAGCCTGATTCTTAACTCGTTTTCTTTGCATGTCACGAATAAACGTTGGCCTGAAATTGAAATTATTTCGGAAGCTTCTCAATTTTTATTTGATGAGTTCATTAAAGAATTCAAACAAGGTTGCATTCAGCATGGTTTTGGTTATTCGGAAAATAACCTTGAATAACATACAAATTTAGGAGTATTATTATGGGTGGTTTAGTTCAATTAGTGGTTCGAAGCAAAGAGGGTCAAATTACTGCACTGCCAGTATGGACAAATAGTATGTCAGCATTGCTGCTGAAAAACCCTAACTTCCTTGCGGGAGATCTCTCTTATCTTAATGATTTTGTAAGCTATCATCGTGAATTGATGGCTGATTATGATGCTAACCATATCACTCGAACGTTTAAAGATTCTAATGCGGGTCTATTTGGTTCTAAACCGTTTGGCGGGCTAGCTCCTGTTGAATATGGTATTGTCGTGATTGATTTTAAAGAAATGAAAATCCTTGATATGCAAGATTACACAAATGCTTCATCTATTTATGGTTCTTTTAAACGAACTGTTGGTGAAAAAGATCTGCAGCTTGTCTCATTGACCAGTTCTGGCAAAGATGTTCAAGATATTGAAGAATTTATTTCCAAAGGATATATTAAAAATGTCAAAACAGCCTATGAATCAGAGATCAATTATGATGTTTCAGACTTGCGGACCCTTCATGATGTCTTGAATCTTTTGGATGATAAATTGGAAGGCGTTGAAGTGCCTACTGCGTTTAAATCACATGATATGAATACGCTATTGAGTATCTTGGGTAAAAATGCAGAAGAACTTAATATGCCAGCCGATTTTAAACTGCCGGAAACAGAATCTTTTCAGTTAGATTTTGTTATTGATCAGAAAGGTTTTGAAATGATGACGTATAAGCCACGTTCTAAATCAAATATTAAAGAAGCAAAAGAAATGATGCTGCAGTTAGGTTTTAAGTTAACTGAATGTGACAGTGAACGTTGGGATTCTTTTGCTAAACGATTAACAGAGTAAATTATTTTTACATTGAGATGATTAAGCTTTAATCATCTCTGTTAGCAGACCATATTCTTTGTAACTTTTATTCGTATCATCGTCCCAAGCTTCTATGGTTCTTTTTCGGCTAACGTTAACTCTATTAACTTTCATTTCACCTGATAGATTGAAAACAATATACATAGATTGATGAGAACCAGAAGTTATTGTCGATGTATTGCTGATTAGTTGACACATACTGGATTTCGTATGCTCGAAATTTAGAACAATTTCGTGATCGTCTGAATTATCTCGGCTGAAATCAAAATCAATATATGGCTTTACAGATTCCGCATAATTATACAATTTATGGGTTAGTAGATCCTGAATCCTTAACGCTTCAAAGAAGTCTACATATTGATTGCCATAATCAATGACTTTTTGCAGAACGTCATTAACTGGATACTTAGTTTCAATTTTGCAATCTTTAAACGTTAGGAAATCAAAGTTAAAGGCCAAAGACGAATCTAGATTAATCATTTTGGCAATTTTATGACTTGTTTTTAGACTAACTCTTTTATCTGTTTTTTTAGTGACTTCATTGATTGTAATTCCCAATCCATTGAGAATGGATTCTACTTCATGAAATTTGGGGGATGCATTTATAGCAGTTAAGATTTCAGTGAAAACAGTCATAATTAATCTCTCTTAAATTTGATTTATTATATCAAAAATTCTTTTATATGGCAATTAGTGTTTATTTGACATCCACCCCATAGCTGAAGCAAGGGGCATTCTTTTTACTAAGCTTTGGTAAAAACTATTTTAAATAGATATCATTTCATTTAATGTGATATATTTTTTATATTGATCGTTGTCCAATACAGCAAATTGCTCTTTTGAAATGTCTATACCATGGCGTTGATACAAAATATTGTAGATATAGTTTCTGATGCCTTTATTCACCATTTTTAAGATATTTTCTAATGTTTCTATTTTGTAAGAACCATCTTTCTCTAAGATATAGATATTAGGAAAATCTTTATCTAATGAAATACAAATCTTAGTTCGTTTAGCATCATTAAGAGGTAATGAAGTTTCCATCACTGGTATATATTTTGATTTATCGTTAATAACTATCATTTTAATCAATTGTGTTAAGCTTAAATTGATGATGTTCTTTTTCCAAGGATATAATTTACATTCATAATAAAAATGATCGAAATTTTCCCAATATTGTTTACGGGAACCTTTCTTTCTGTTAAAGAAAGATAGCCATGAGAAATTATCAATATTTTCTATTTTTAATGGCTCTGTTGTAAAATAGGTGGATTGATATAAATTACATAGATTAGCCATTGTAAATTTGTATAGAGTCATATCAAATGGGAATTGGATGGTTAACCCATTTAATATAGATTCTTGTTCTTCTTCTCTATTAGAGCGAATAGAAAATATAAAGGACTGACCTGTCTCAAAAGCATGGATAACGCTGTCTTCATTCTTATAAAAAGTATGTTGATTGTGTTGGTATTTATATTTGTATATACCTTCTAAATTCTTAACGATATCCCTAAGCGTTGACTTTGTTAACTTGGGATAAGTTTCAATTTTTTTATTTTCCATATTAGCCTCTTTTGATGGTATATTATAGCAGATGGAGATTTTTACATCAAGAAAAAGATTGCCAATAACGATAAAAGCAGATATAATTGTGCATTGCTATTAATTGGAGAATTGTATGTCAAATTTATCAACTGATGATTGTAAAGATTATCTCATGCATGTATATCCCAATAGTTCTCGAACTAAGTGGAAACGAGTCAGTAAATACAAAGATGATAATGGACTGGTCTGTCGTGATTTTAGCAACCCATCAGTGGGTGATGTAACGCTTGTTGAAGTGAATGGCTCTCTTCAATTAAAAGAAGTCCAAACTCTTAGCCAAGAACCCTTGGTCATTCATGATAATACCATTGTTGTAAAATCTTTTTCCAAGAAAGACATGACTGATGCTAAACGTCTTGTATCTCGTTATGTTAACAATTATGGAGAAGATGAAATTTCAGAAGAAAATAAAGGTTTCAATGCGATTCCCTCACAAGTAATCTATCGCTTTAGTATCATTGATGGTGATTATGAACGAATTCTTCAAGATATTAATGCCACAGGTGATTACAATTCTAAGCTAGATCATTTTTGTTTAGAAATCTATCCAAAAGAAGGTGACTATAATGAGCATATGGATGGATTGATTAGTGATTTCTTACCTGAGAATGATGGTGAAGCGATGGAATGCACTTATGAATTTAGTTATGAAGAACCTATTACTATTAAAGAAATGGTTCAAATGATGGCAAGTGCTGGTTTTATTTATTCCGGTAATCATTGTTTCTTGGAACCCACTATTAGCAAACTTCATTTTGTTAATGAACAACTTGAAGTTACGCCATCTACTACTATTGATATCAAATCTATTTTCGAAGAAGCTATTAAAACAGATGATGCTGTTTTACTAGAAAATGCTTTGTCTGCTGGTGGTAGTATTGACTTTAAATATAAAAAAGTAACCCCATTGATTTACTGCATGCAACATAACCACGTTAACTGTTTTAAAGTATTGGTTAAATATACAGAAAACTTAGCAAAAGGCATTAAAAGCAATGGAAATCAGGTTTGGGTAGAATCTATTTCTCCAACTGTTCTTAAATATTCTTTTGATTATCTTTCATACTTGCTTGATAACGGTAATTATGATTTCAAAAAAGCAAACCCGCAACAAAATCAGATGGCTATGTCTGTTCTTGTTGAAAGAAACTTGCTAGATAAATATGGGAAAATTCTCAATGATAAATTTCGTTCAGCGTTAACCCTTCACATGATGATGGATGATCCCAATCCTTTTATTAATCCTAATATTAAACAAGATCTTCATGATGCTATGTATAAATATGCTAAATATATAAATGAAATTGGTTATTTGGGAGCTAGATTTAGTCTGGGTATTGTTTCACAGCCTATTTTAGATATGATGGTTGATGCTAATTTTAGAATCTATCGTGATTCTTTACAATCAGATCTTGAATCTCAAATTCAATTATTTAAGAGTGGTAGGCGTGGCGATGGATTTAGCAAATCTCAAATTGATGACGCAATTATTCGTTATACCAAAGCCATTGAAAAACTTAGAAAAGGCTAGTCCTTTTCGGCACTTTGTGTTATAATTTCACCATTAATTAGGGAGTTAATCAATGAAAAGTGTTATTTTGTTTTTAGATTTTGATGGTGTTTTCCATCCTCTTATGGGGAATGGTTTACAATTTGTTGATCTCCCTAATTTTGAAAATCTTCTTCGTCAATACAAAGATCGTGTTGATTTTAAACTGGTGATTAGTAGCACTTGGCGTCGTCAATACACTCTATCTCAAATCAAAAATTTCTTTTCACCAGATATTTCTCTCTTGCTCTCTGGTGTTACTCCTGTTATCAATGAAATTGGTGATGGTATTCGTTATCAAGAAGCTCAGCAATGGCGTGCTCAAAATGATATGTTTTCTGCATGGTTTGCTTTGGATGATGATCATTATTCATGGAACCGTGTTGATCAGCTTGTCTGGTGCCATGATAAATTTCAAGAACGTGAAATTGGTCTTTTGACTGAAAAACTTGATGCATTGCTTACTCAATAATTTTAGGAAACCTGATAAGTATGTTTGCAAAACATTTAAAAAGCTATAATACTGCTATTGCTATTTGTTGTTTAATTTTGCTTGCTATTAATATAGGTTTTTCTAATAATTCAAATGTATTTTTTATCTTTTTTAATAATTATATAGAAAATACTTTGCGAATAGTCCTCTTTGGGATTCTTTCAATTAACCTTATTATTTTCTTAAAATATTACTTTTCCAATACTTTTAATGGATTTAGTGATATTCGAAGAAATAGAATTTTGCTTACATTGATGTTTTTGAGTGTGATAACAAAATTAGTTGTTTTAATGATGTTTTTGCTCAATCACGCAACCAATGACGAAGAAACTATTGCTTACAATATCAACAGCATTCCTTATTTTTACTTTTTACATTTGTTTGCTTTTTCTGCTTTTGTATTTTATTTTGTTAAATGGTCATTTGTAGAGTTTAAAGAAAAACATACATGTAACCATTGGATTATTAACTATTTAACGGTTGAACAATCTAAAAAGTTAAAAGTTTATAAAACAGATAATAAAATTGTAAGCTTATCATCTAGTTTTTTACATATTGATGAAGTTCGTGGAGTTGTTGAAATCAACAAAAAGAAATTAAATTTGAAAATCTTTAAACAATATTTAGAAACTAAAAATTGTAAATTAGTCGATTTAATTCAAGAAGATATTTTAATAATAGAAATGCTTTCTATTTAAAAAATAAGTTATGTTGATTTTGTTGTTTTTTTATTATATAATTTATTAAAATAAGGAGTTATCATTCATGACTAAAAATAAATCAAATTCTAATATAAAAGTGCTTTCAGGTATCTTTGTTTTTATTGCTATTGTGGCTATTTATGTTGCATTTACACAATTTATCAAACCAGAAACTTTCATTAAAGATGACATTGCTGCAACCGAAGACCTCTTTAAAATGATTGATGACAGAATGCTTTCAAATAATCATAAAGAGTTTATGCGATTAGACCCAACGGGTCATGTGAGTAATTTAGTCCACTCTGTTGCACTCATTGATCAATCAACTCTATCTGATACTTATAGGGTTACTGATCACTACTATGTAGAATACGCTAGAGATCCAGACGCTGCTATCACCATTCAGTATCGTATTAATTTCGATCAGAATAAGGTTGATAATGTTTATTTGATTAGAAAAATAGCTCATGAAGATTATTTTAGTTTCAATGCTCATGCTACGTTGAGTCATGTTATTTTTGATTTAAATAAAATGCATAATATCAAACCTTCAACAAGTCTTCGTCTTGAATTAACTCCCATTAAAATGAAAAATGGTGAAGCTTATCATTATTTTGCAAATGAAAAAGAAATTAATACACCAGTAGCGTTTAATACATGCAAAGAGTCTATGGATTGTGTCTATGTATCTCGTTACAAATCAACAGTCCAAAGACCTCTTTAAACTCTTCATAAACCGCTTAGGCGGTTTTTTATTTCTTGAACATTTTCTTTAACTTTGATATACTCCTAATCACTTAGGAGTGTCTGCTTATGATTAAACAAGAGTGTGTCTTATTTTTAGATTTTGATGGAGTTCTTCATTTTTTTTGGCCGGAAGAAAACAGTAATGATGAAGAAAACCAGTTTTTTTATTTTGTCCCACAATTTGAACGATTTATCAATACGTTTTCAGACACTGTTGACTTTAAAATTGTGATTTCTAGCACTTGGCGAGACAATAAGACATTTAATCAACTTAAAGCACCATTCTCTAAAAACATTCAATCATTGATTGTGGGTATCACTCCTAATCATTATGAAAATAGTGATGGTAGCCGTTTGCGTGAGGCTCAGGAATGGTTAACCACTCAAAATTATAACGGTTTGTGGATGGCCATTGACGATAATGCCGACATTTGGTATAATACACCAGAATTATTTTTCTGTGAGAATGGATTGAAATCAACAGTCGTTGACCAGTTTATTACTCGCTTTAACCTTTTAAGGAGTAAGAAATGAAACGAGATCTTTTATTTACTTCAGAGTTTCAGTATTCACCGAATGCTTATAGGGCGTTTAGCGTTAATCTATTGGCGACTCCTAGAAACTTTATCTTTAAACGGTTATTTGATTCTCAGTTTACTGGTTTCCGCGTTATTAATCATGTAAAATCTGACAAGATTGAAATTCGTTCTGATGCTTTCAGTCTTGGCGATTTTAAGACTGTTTATCTAGATAAGGCTGCAATCAAAGCTCATTTAGATCTTAGTCGAAATTTTATTGTTGTTCTCAATAACAGTAAACTTAAAATTCCAATCCCTCGTTACAACTTTGATTGGCTTTTTGAAACAGGTCTTGAAAATGCAAAGTGGTCACCACAAGCATCTGAACATGGCAATATTTTCTTTAACATTGATGATGAGTTTACTGGGCAATTTAACATTAAAGACATTGCTTATTATAAACATAAGCTTGTTAATGATATATCAGATCTTAGCCCATTTTAAGAGGATTACTTATGAAACATAACTATACTAAAACCTTTCATCAAAAGAAAGAGTTAGCTGTTGCTATTGAGCAGCAGTCAGATATTGTTAATCGTTTGTTTTTTAGTGCTCGTAATCTAGCTGTTACCAAAGCTCTGTATACCATTGAAAATCACTTATTAAATCTTGGTTTTGATGTGAGAGCATCATGGGAAGAATCCAGTTTTGGTAATCCACACATTGAAATCGTTATGAACGAAAAAAAGAAAGAACATTATCGTTCACTTCGTATTAAACGTGAAACCGAAGGAGAGTGGAATCCAGAACGCACTAGCTCTGTTATGTATACTCTTGAAAAAATTGAGTGGAGTGCCTACTCACCTTATCAATTAAGTGCTCATGTGATAAACTTTCAAAGTGAACTAGCATCAGCTTCTTTTTTTGATATGGTTAAAGACCTCGTAGAAGCATGTAACTATCCTTTTAATGATCTTACTATGTCACGTCAAGCTAAAATTGATGCTCTCAATGCTGTTGAATCCAGCCGTGGAACGGAATACCTGACTGAATTGTTTGAAATGGCTAGACAGTCTGTTGTCTACAATACGCTTCGAAATATTCAGCATTATTTTAAAGATAATGGATTTAAGGTGTCTTTGAGTGTTCCTGATTTAAAATCCGATACATCGGACATTTCTGTTCATTTTGTTAACACCAATTTCACGTTCACGTTTGATATCAGTGTAAACCGAGTCAAATTTGATGATTTTTCAGTCAGTATTAGTCCTTACATGTATACATTTGGTCGTATTCATAATACCGTTCAAACTAAAACAAAATCAACAGTTCTGGGTAAGTATCTTACCTTTATTTTTTCAAAGGACTTTGAAGATACTATCAGTAGTTTTGTGAATGGCATGAATTACCCATTCAATTATGAATCTCAATCTTCTTTTTAAACAAATGTCATAAGGATTTAGGGTTGAATATATTAGAAAAATCAATAATATCAAAAATTGTTAAACAGTATACATCTGAACATACTGATATTGAAGTTATTGATTATGATGCTGACTATTATGCCGACATTATCCTGCTTAATGATTTTTTTAACTTTCGTTCTTCTATATTTACTAAATTATGTCCTGCATTATTTTCAATTCATTCGATGACTAACAGTGAGTATGCCTTCTGGCGTTCGTTGATAGCTTTCTGTTTTATTAAAGGATATCGCATGACATTAAAAACGTATGATGATTATTTAAGCGTTCTTGAATTGGATTATGGTTTTTATCTAAGTATAAGATTTAAAATCAATGCTGATACATCTACTATTGACCATATTGTAGGTTATGGTTCATTCAATGGTTTTAAAGAAGAAAAATATTATTGTTATGAAGATTTACTTGATAGGCTTCTATTCCCTTTACTTAATCATGAATTACAAGAGTTTGGGATGTCTATTAATTCTATTGACGATCTCACTGATGAAAACTTGTTGATTTTTTCGGCTTTAAGCATCTAACCAGTTGTTTCTTAATTATTTTTATGATATTATAGTATCTCTTAATTAGGGGGCACATATTATGAGCGTAAGTAAAGTTACTCAAAAACCAAAAACTGTAATGCTGGTTCTTGCTTTTATCAGTCTCGTTTCTATGGTTGGATTTACTATTGTTTCATAATGTTTCAATAGGCTTTAAATGTATGATTGTGTTTGATATAATTAACTAATAACTTACTAATGGAGTTTTACCTGAAATGAAGAAAACAATTTCTTATGCTATGATTTTCTCTGCTATTCTCATGACTGGCTGCGAACAAAAAGAATATCAGACACCTACTGAACGTGGTGTTTCCAACTCAACTCAAACTGTTACAACTACTGCTCCCAACAGCCAAACTTATCAAGCAAGCTATGAAACCGCAGAAGATAAAGAGCTGAAAGATATTGTGGCTAAAATGAAAGCTCAAGATCCTTCTATCATTGATGCTTATTACAGTGTTGATGAATCTGGCCAAAAGATTCTTAACCTTGTCAAAGAAGAAGCAGGTTCTGTTGCAGATGCTGCTGATAAAGCTGTTGAAACCGCAACCAGTGGCAGTGGTCTAAGCACATTTATGTGGGCTATGGCTGGTGGTTTGACGGCTAATGCTCTGTTTAATGCGTTTAGTAGCAACAAAGGTAATATGTCTGCATTGACTAATCAATACAAACCTATGGGAACTCAGCGTGGTACCTACCAAGCTTATCAAGCACAAAAACATTCTGCAGTGACAAATTATCGTTCAAAATTTGCACCCAATAATGGATTCAATTCTAATCGTAATGCGTTGTCACCATCAGTCAATACAGCAAACCGCCCAACGACTCCTGTGACTAATACCACTACAAATAAATTGACTCCTGTAAAACCTAATGCTGTAACAGGTGCTCCATTGTCAAAAGAGGCTTATCGCACTCAGATTGTGACTAAACCAAAAGCTAACACCACAACTTATCAAGCAACTAAACCGACCACTAAAACAAGTGTTTTTAAACGTGGTGGTAGCATTTTCAAAAAACGTCGTTAAACTATAAGAAGATACAAAAAGAAGACTTACTTTTGTAGGTCTTTTTTTTTAATTAGAGAAATGAGGCCCTATTCCTATGATTAAAAAATTTGCAACATTGTTTATGTTAATGCTGCCTATTCATTCTTTTGCAGGTGAACTTGAAGTGGGTGGTTCAGTCCCTACCGTTGTTATTACTGAATACCAGATAGAAACCAGTAAGGCTGCTTTGAAAGAAGTGGTTCAAATGAACTACAAGGTATCCACTAAAAAGACAATGAAAGAATCCAATTATGTTGTTAACAGTGAAGCTATTAGAACTTCTAATATTTTATTAGAAGCAGGCACAGATATTAAGACTGTTTTAGGGCGATATGGTAAAGTTAATAAGTTTGGACAACCTTTTGTTTATGCTGATGTATTACTGAACAGTGGTAGCATGGCTGTTACCAGTAATCAAGCCTATACCTTATATGAAGATAAAGAGACTAAACTTGTTTCTCAAAATACGATTGGGGCTTTATATGTTGATAAAAATAAATTCCTATTATATTCCAGCAGTAATCTTAAAACACTTAACAAAGAAAAAGTAGGAAAAGATGGTAAAAAAGTTGATGCGACGGAGTTTTCAAAAGACATGGTATTAACACAAACCATTAAATCTCCGGGGCCAAAAGTGTTAAATATGGTTTTTGAAGAAAATTCAACTGATATTATTCATGTTTTTGTTGCTAATATTGTTTATTAAAAGCCAGATTGTTCTGGCTTTTTTACTATAATGTTATTTTATTTTCAATTTTACCAACATGCATTGTTGATCGCCCCATTCAGGATCATTTTTGTATCTGAATCCTAGATGTTCAAGCAATACAATGACATCGCCAATTGTAAGACTCTTTGTAAATGGTGTTGTATCAAGTTCAAAATGATATTCGTCTACTTTATCCATGTATTCTGGCAATATCCCACGTAAAATATCACTTACATAGTAGTCAGGCTCAGAGTTCAAGCTGTCATAGAACCATAGATTAAATGATGCATTACGATCATATTCATTATCATTTATCATTGGTGTATTTAAACCATCTTTAATATACCTTGTTTCATTATTATATGTCTCATCAGGGAAGAAGAAGGAAAACTCATTTGCAACTTTAACTTTATTTTCGTCAGATAGATTTTTTGTTTCTTTAATAAAGACATCTAATGGTGAATCATCGTCATCGTCATAATCTCTATTTTCCAATTGCTTGAGATGTTTCTTCAAGAATGACTTGGCGTTAAATTCTTTTGGTTCTGCTTTTGGTCGTGCAACAGCATCTGCAGCATCAAGAATAGAGAGTTGTCCTGATTTATCTTCTTTAATCAGACAGCTATCTAATGTGTTAAACTTGAATTCACGAATATAGTCACCATTTGCATCTTTATATTTTCGATCTCTTTTAATGCTGACCGTTGATGTTAGTCCAAAATGATTTTTAATAAAATTTTTACAATCTTCAGTTGTAATTTTAGCCATAATTTTCTCCAATTTATCGTTAATATTATCACAAAATGTGAGGCTCTGTCAAAGCATTTTAAATTGATGTATTTTCTATTTTATGTTATACTTATCAAAATTTTGGAGTCTATTATGGATATTGAAAACGTTGAAAAAATATTGATTGACCTTTTTGCTCAAACATATCCAAAGATAAATGTGGAAATATCGTCTAGTCCATCTATTGGTAAGATGCTTGTGCAGTCATCTACTATTAGTCTTCGTCAATTTATCGATTTCGCTGTGAAAGACTATTCTGTTCATGATATCTATTTCAATCATGAATATGCTCAGCCTATCAAGAACTTTTTTTCTATTAGCAAAATTAAAGAACAAAACTTAAATATTATTCAAACATTTCTAGATAACTTTAATTCCAATGTGAACTTCAATCAAACATTCCGATTAATTAACAATCTTCAAACAAGAAATATTTTACGTTTTTATAAAAAAGCTGATGTTGTGCGACTTCCATTTATGACTGAGCACAGTTATCTTTCAAATTTTGCTTGTAAAAACACTAAAATATTTTATAGATTTTGTATTTATAACCATTTCAAGTTAAGTCGCACTGGTAAATTCTTTGCTGTTCCTATGATTCATTTTTTTGAAGATTGTCCAGAGCCTCAATTGTTTGCTTTTAATATTTATGAGCAAACCATTTACAAGGTAACTCAGCAATCTTTTTATTTTGAAGACTTTTTTGAAATCAATACGTTGTTTAATCCTGATACCGATGTCGATATGTTAGTTAACGCTTATATTGATGAGCAACTAACAAATACCATTACTGATGTTTCTATTAAAGAGAGTATTCAATCTATTCCTTTATCAGATCTTACTAAAAAAGTTGAATTAACTCGTATGTTTTTTATTTAGTCTTTCGAGAATTTAATATCAATATTTGACTCATAAAGGTATTAGATTATGGGTGGAATGGCCACAATTTTAGCACGGTTTAAAGATGATACGGAACATTTATCTATAAGGGTAATCCATTACCTGATAATGCTAATGACTTATATTCCATTTTAGCTCATATCAATGGGCAAGACTTATTAACTGAGGAATATCTGAAATCAAAACCAGAACGAGTATTTGCAAGAACATTTACTCAGGATATTTGCGATCTAAATATTGTTCTGCCTGATTGGACTATTCATGATGGCGATGGAAGTAAAAAAGACGTTGAACAAGTATTAGATTATTTAACACCTTTCAATATTTTAACCGCTAAATATTTAGAATATTGGCATTTCTATTTTAATCGACATGCTTAAATAATACATATTGATAAACTGTCGATAACGTGATAAAATTATCCAAATTTTTGGAGTTGTCATTCATGAAAGCTATCGACACTAAACAAATGATTACTGATTTATTTCAGAAGCGTTACCCTAAAACCACTGTTGATTTTAAAAAATATAACGAATCCTACTATTTCTCATCAAATTTTGATGACAAATCATTTGTTCGTTTTGTTATTCAAGGTGGCACTATCAGTCACATTAAAACCAATAATAGATATCTTCCAGAAGTGAAAAACCTATTTTCCATTCATAAAATGAAGCGAATAGACTTTAAAATTATTGATGAATTCTTCCGATTAATAAATTCTAACAGTAATTTTAATAAAGTATTCAAATTAAAAAATAATATGACAGCTAATGATTGGTTTTCATTTAAACGTAGTAGTGATTTCTTTTCGTTACCCTTACTACCAGATACAAAATATTCTTCTTTTTTAGTGGATAAATTACATAACATTCATTATCGTATCTATTTTGAAAATCATTTTAAAATGAATAAAAATGGAAGCTTCTTTATTGTTCCTATGATCAAGTTTTTTGACAACAGAAAAAATAAACAATTATTTGCTATCAATATCTATGAAAAAACGATTCATTATGTTAAAAAAGAAGAATTTTTCTTTGATGATTTTTTTGAGAATAATGCAAACTTTGATCCTGAATATCATGGAGATGTATTTGTGGATGAATATATTGATAACTTGATTTATCAGTTAGATTCATCAGATGAAATTCGACAAGAACTTATTCTTTATCCACGCGATAAGTTGTCTACAAAAGTTGATTTGCTGTCTATGTATACAATCTGATAGTTAAATTTAAATTGACATATTTTGTATAGCTGTTAAAATGTGCTTTATATTTTTTATAGGAGAATTACTGGTTTTGATACAGAACAAGAAGGACTAGATTTAAAAAAAAAATTTGATGAAAATATTCATGAAGATTGTCGGAATGTTATTTTCAGAATTATCTCTGGTCAAGAGCTTGAACTTCAACCATTAGAAACTCTAATCACTTGGAAACTATCGTAAAGGAGATTTTATGCATAAATTTAAAGCAGTTGTTTGTTCCTTGGCCTTTTTAATCTTAACCGGGTGTGGTGATTCAGAGCCAAAACAAGTTGAGAAAAAAAATTATATCACTCTTTCTGATATGAATGATGCTTGCAATTATTTTAATCAGCAGTTAGAAGGTATTTTGAATCAAGCAAAAAGCCTAAATGATCCTTATGATGCTTATTCTCTTTTAGTAAAAGCTTATCATGGCGTAGATAAAGATCATAAGAGAATTGTGTATACAAGCCCATCGACTAATATGATTATTAGACAATCTAAATTTACTATTAAGGAAACCATTAGGGATGCTCATGGAAGTTCTCTCTATACATGTAACTTAATTCGTAAGTATGATGGTTTGAAGGCTTTGTTTGATTATTTAGATGCTGCGTTAGCTACTGGTAATAAGAAGGCATTCCTTGAATTGTATACTACAAAACAAGCTCAGTATGATAAATCTAGCATTGCAAAAGTAGAAGCCTTGCAAATAAAATATAGTAAAGAGTTCGCGGCACTTGCTGAATCTTCCAAGGTGGGTGAGACTGTTGATAACGATTTAATTCTTTTATACGCCTATCAACTCAGCAAAGGTTTCGTTTATCCTAAGAACTCAGAACATGCAGTAGAGTTTTATAGTAAGCTTTATCCTTCTGATAACATCATTCCCTTCCATATTATGGGTGTTTATTTAGGCATTAATGATTTTGAAAATGCTTATTTCTGGAAACTTCGTTGTGTTGGGATTTGTGCTAATAGTCTTAATGAGTTAAATGATAAAGCTATTGGTAGAATGGGTCTTAAAATAGAAACTGTGTTCTCAGAGATGTTAACCAGTGGTCAATTTAAAGCTATTGAAGCTGCTGCCAGTGATCCTGCTCGAATGTCTTTTAAATAAAAAAATAGATTGCTTGAGTTTTTTTATGAATACTGTTATAATGGATACTATTATTACTTTTGGAGCAATACAAAAATGAAACCTACATTTAAATTCAGTTCATCCTATTATTATTCATATTCTCGCTAACTGACCAGAGAAGAGGTCAGTTATGGCCTCGAATTCTTGGATAGTAATTATCTTAGACCCTTTGAAGGCCACCTTCAGAGGGTTTTTTTATGTCTATAATAGGCAGGTTTTCATTCAACCATAATTTATATAAGTTATTGATTTAAAGGAAAAATAGTTGAAAATAATTTAAAAAAGTTGTTGACAAAGATGAAAAGAGTTGATAGAATGTTAAACATGAAGAGTGAGGAAACAAACAAAAACTCTTCTAGATAATATGGAAGATTGGTCGAGTGGCCGATGGCGTCAGTCTAGAAAACTGAAGGGTGTAACAGCTCCGTGAGTTCGAATCTCACATCTTCCTCCAAATTAAAGTTATATGGTGTGTTGGTAGAGCGGTCGAATACGTCTCCCTGCTAAGGAGATAGGTCTGAAAATGGCCTCGTGAGTTCAAATCTCACACACACCTCCAAATTTAGTTGTAAATTTTTTTATGGGTAGTTGGCAGAGTGGACGATTGCGTTTGACTGTAAATCAAATCCGAAAGGCACGGTGGTTCGAATCCATCACTACCCACCAAATTAGATGTAAATTGTTTCAATGGAGAGGTGGCCGAGTGGTTGATGGCACTTGACTGTAAATCAAGCTCGAAAGACGCACTGGTTCGAATCCAGTCCTCTCTACCAAATTAGATGTAATAGTAAGAATAATGGACGCCTTTCCTGTCATCGCTCTGTAAAAGCGACGCCTTAATAAGACAGGTCGGTTGGCGTGAGGTTCGAATCCTTGGGCGTCCACCAAATTAGTTGTAAAACAGTATATGGAAGCTTGGCCGAGTGGTTTAAGGCAACAGTCTTGAAAACTGTCGAGTGTAACAGCTCCGTGAGTTCGAATCCCACAGCTTCCGCCAAATTAGATACAACGTTTTATTATGGGTGCTTCGCATAGAGGCCGATTGCGGGAGGTTGTAACCCTCCTTCGGAAGACACGGTGGTTCGAATCCATCAGCACTCACCAAATTTAGATTTATGGGAAGTATGGGGCTGTCATTATGTTGTAATGATGGTTAACCGCTACCCACCAACATGGAAGCGTGGCCGAGTGGTTTAAGGCAACAGTCTTGAAAACTGTCGGGTGTAACAGCCCCGTGAGTTCGAATCTCACCGCTTCCGCCAAACAAGTGAGGTTTTTATGAATAAAGCACAAGGTGATAACTGCGAAGCGTTCGCAGTTTTTTATTATGCGTCTCTTGGGTACACTGTTAGTAAACCACTTAATCATTCAAGTTATTATGATTTGATTGTAGATATTGATGGTGTTTTGAAAAAAGTAGAATGCAAAAGTTCTCGATATAAAGATAATCAAATATCTTATCAAGTTTCATTAGTAACTTCTGGTGGCAATCAATCTTGGAATAAAATTGCTAAACGTATTGATTCAACAAAGGTAGATGAAATTTTTATTTTAGATGGAGATGGTAACTATTATATTTTTCCGTCAAAAGATCTTCACAATAGAAAGTCTGTAAATGTAAATAATAAACATAAATACTTTATTGAATGTAAAGAACAAATTATTAAATAAAAACAAAGAACAACCTTATGTTGTTCTTTTTTTATTCATGAAAACTATCATTTCAAAATATCACCATAGACCAACCTTAAAAATTACTATAAGATATTAGAATAAACTTAGAAAAGGTTTGTTTAATGTATCAATTACATTCATTTGGTAAAAATGAAAAAGGACGAGATTTTATTGTTGGTGATATTCATGGCGTTTATGACCAGTTGTTTAATCTATTAGCTTCCGTTAACTTCGATAAAAATATTGATCGCCTCTTTTCAGTAGGGGACTTGATTGACCGTGGACCAAAATCATTAGAAGTCTTAGCTTTAAATAATGAAGACTGGTTTTTTGCTATCTTAGGTAATCATGAAACGATGTTATTAACTGGTCACTTAGCTTATGCTAAGGATTGGTATAATGAACTAACACCAGAAGACAAAGATAAATGCCTTACCATTATTAAAAAACTACCTCTTGCTATCGAAATAGAAACCTCTATTGGTCTGGTTGGTTTGGTCCATGCACAAGTTCCTCAGCAGTTTAATGATTGGAACGAATTTAAAAACTATCTTCGAGATGCTAACTTATCTCATGAGATGAATTCTATTAAAGATTCTGGTAAGGTTATTCGTGATGCCTTATGGAGCCGTAAAAGAATTTACATGGAATTGAAAAAGAATGGTGTGGGATATGCCAGAAAAGCCTATATCAAATTTTTGAAAGATGGCTTATGGAACAGAACAACATTGTATAGAATTATCACAACTAGAAAAACGTTGCCTTATCTTAAACATGGCATTTCTTTTTCTTTTAGGTATGTACTGGGTAAATTTAAAAAGAAGTTACGTCATAAGAGTTACATAGATAATGTAACTTATACGTTTCATGGACATACACCTGTTAAGAAACCTTTATTGTTAGGTAATCAATTCTTTATTGATACGGGAGCTGTTTATGGAATGAAGCAACATAAACAAGGAGCACTTACGATAATCGAAATAAGTGATGATTTAAAAGTTCATACACTTGTTGTTGAGCCAGATTAATCATTTATTTTCTAATAATTTTCTTGCAGATTTTTAAATATCTATTAGTTTGATATAAAATAAGGAAATAATATTATGATTACCACGATTAAGCCGCTACTTAGATTGACTTATAAAACGATTATAGCTATTTATGGCATTCTTCTTTTTAGTTTATTAACAATTATTAGTTTAGTTTTTTTTGATTTATTAACACCTGAGAACACTTTTCTTACATCATCTTTATTTGCAAGTTTATATTTAAAATTGAAATGTTCAGTTTGGTTACTACTTTTTATAGGATTTTTCTTTCTTATACTTCATTCAAGATATCAGCCAATATATGCTGGCACATCAGAAGACTCACTTTTATTTTTTGTTATCTTATGTTGTGTTGTATTAAGCAGTATTATTTTGCAGCCATTACCTTAAATTGCAATTAAGTCCTTTTTATGGTATAATAGCCCTATCTTATTTCAGGAGTGATATTATGTCTACAGAACGCAGTGCAGTATTGGTTATTGGATGGCAGTGTGGTGATGCTGAAAGCCTAACTAAACATCTTGCCCCTATTGCAGAGCATTACAATATTGAACATGATGATGATGACTTGCATACTGTTTTGACAGATAGTTATGCCGACTACTTTTATAAAAACATGACAAATGAAGTTAAAAAAATCTGTAACGAAAATGAAATTGAAATTGTTTCAGGTTCTGATGGTGGTGAAGACGGTTCTTGTTATTTTGGTTTTGGTATTCCTTATGTTCAAGGTGAATCTATTGTTGATTTCTTAGCAATGGTTCATGACATTAGCACCGCATTGAAAAATGCACTGGAAGGCATTGCTATCAGTGAACCAAAAGTATATAACGTGGTTAGTTGGTATTAATTTATTTTATCAACACAATAAAAAAGCTCCCGCGAAGGAGCTTTTTCTTTATCCAGTGCTTAATCTTCTTCTGTTTTTTCTTCTTTTTCATTAATGTATTCAAGCACATTAAGCAATAATGGAACATCTGTTGCCATACTGTCTGAATACATTGAGTTAATTCTAAATCCTTTTGTAGAGTCATAGACAAGGAAGTCACTATCATCTTCAAAATTATCAATATAATATTGAGGTGATTTAGGATAACTTACACCACTTATTTCAGTTGGAAAATGATAATATCCATAAGGATTCCCAATATAATTCATGAGATCTCGGTACGTTGAATACTTGTTCATTTCATATTCACAGTTGCCATGATCGACATAAGCACAATTCCAAACTTTAATTTGTAATGTTTCCAGTTTAACAATATAAGAAAAGATAGTATTTTGTGATTCTTGAACCATCATTAAATAATCACCTTTCTTCGTCCAATAAGCGTTATTATCCATATCATTAAATTCAAGTTTATTGAGTTCGGTATGAGAGCCTTCTGCTAATTTTTTACCCCATTTCACAATAAAATTGAGTATTTTATTATTAAATGACATTTCACTAAGTTCAAATTTTGTTTGTAGACAATTTTCAATATATTGTTGTTCATCAAGGTCAAATAATGATTTGAGTTTTAGAAATAGATCTAATATCTCATCACTAAGGTAGATAGAAACTGTTTGGAATGTTCTCCATGCAACCATATTGTTATAAAATGGATCATCCCGAAGAGATGATTTATTTTCTAAAAATTGGTTACTATTAAACATCTCACTGATCGTTGACAGTTCTTGTTTGAATACTTCTAACTCTTTTGATACAGGTTTGTCTAAGATTTCGTGAGTTGGCAATTCTTTTAGAGTATCTTTATAGTGTGCAATATAAATCCTGTTTTCTTTTATTTCTCTACGCAATTCATAACGTTCACCATCAAGAATGAATTCTATTTTTTTCTCTTTTGGTTTACCTTTGTTTTTATTTTCAACGCGAGTGAAGGTTGCAAGTTGTTCTTCATCCGTCATATTTCTAAATTCTTCTAATGTGCAGTCAATATTAAAATTGGCATCAGAATCTAATTTATTAATAACAGTAATCAATTTTTCAGCTTCTTTTGTGAAAAGAACATCAGACAATTTGAACATTAAATCTTCAGTTGTAATCTTTTGTGCTTGTTTCATGTTTATTCCTTCTGGGTAATTGGGTTAGTAGGCAACTTTACGTTTTCTGAGTCTGTTGTTGTCTATGATGCTTTCAGGAATAGCAATAATAGCAGTATTTTTGTAAAAACTTTCTTCCAGTGTAAATGATGGAAAATCTACATCCAATTCTGGGTTCATCTTTTTGAAGCTATCTTTCAGGAAAATAGTTTCTACCAGTGTTAATGCACTGAATACATCGCCAGTTAAGATGAGGTGATAGTTATTCTTATCCAATTTGTCAACATAGGCTTCAATAGCCATTTTAGTGAGTGCAGTTTCCGTTTCAGAAAGCTCTTGTGATTTAATTCTTTTATTTAGTGAAACTAAGACACATTCCACGTCTTGAAATTCACATAGATCGCTATATTTAATGGTATTTTCGATTTCCAATATCGCTTGATTTATTTTCACAAATGAATGATGTCTACTCATTTAATTTCTTCTCCACAACCTTTTTAGAAAGTTACTAGTATAACATTAATAAATTATAAATATCAAGAATTATTGTTAATCAAGGGAAAAAAGCCTAGTTATAGGCTTTTGGTTTATATCTTATTTTGACATATCTTTTAATAGGTTAAAAGCATTCTCACAATCTTCAAAATAGGGAACAGACATCGATTTCTTCCATTCTTTACCAACCATATTCAAAAAGTAATCGATATAACGAATTTCTGCTAGTCCATCAATATGAGTTTCGGTGAAATTTGATGGAATAACATAACCAGAAGTAACATCAACTGGTAAGATTTCGCTCATCGGTTGGGATGGATTATTTTTTCTCATCAATTTTGTAATTGAGTTAGTAGTAACGTAGCGTTTAAAACCTTCTTTGAAGTCTTCAAAACTATTTTTTAAGCTATTTTCATTGTACCGGGTTTTTATTTTAAAATCATTGATAATCATGTTAAAGGTTTTTTCGTGACAAATGAAATAATCAAGATAATATTCTTTGTCATTATATACTACTTCTTTTTCATTGCCACGCATTCCTGTGAATTCATCAACATTAATATTGCGTCCCATGATATCTGATACCATACTCATCATGATATTACATTTAGATTCATCTGTGAAATAAAAATCTTCATACCCATATTCAATGGGAACTGCAATCGGAAATGGCATGACGTTATCATTAGAAGTAAACGACTCTACTTGATTTTTCTTAATTAGAATTGGAATCAATATAGCCATATTCTCATCATAAAAATGTTTACCCGTAATTGCACAATTTTTCATTAGGAAACCCTCATTTTCAGGTAAATAATTATATCATATTTTAGAAAAAAAATACACTATAATTTTCTATTATTCTTTAATTCGCTATTAAAATTTTACCATTTCGATCAAAATGAAATGTTTTTTCAACTCATCATCATTTAATTGTACGAGATCATTTTTTTAATTTTAAGCGTTTTTGATATAATATTGATTATTTCTTTTCTGAATTTAGATTTAAAGAATGGCTGAAATGATTTAAAAAATCGGTTAACTTCTTTTGGTTTCAAAGATTGCTTAAACATGCTGTTCTCCAGAAACTGCTATTAAATTTTAGCCATTTCTAATAATAAAAAATAATCGTTGAGTTCTTCTTGTGAGAGATTGTCCAATTCTGTTTTTTTCAAATGTAGTGCTGAACAAATTGAACTTTTAATAAGGCTATTAAATCTACCAGCAAAATAATTTTCTATTTTTTCATTATCCAGACTCAACGTAAATAAACCAAACAAGCCTTGTTTTAATTGATGATCATTATCTGTAAAATACATTTTTGTTGGTTGTTTTTCTGTTGCATTGATAGGCACAAGGACTGTCATTTTGTTATCATTGACAAAGGGTAAACGAATTTTAAAAAAAGGTTGAAGCGTGCTACCTACTACTAAATGAATCAATTCAGTCGTAATATAAGATTTTTTAAAAGTTGATTTTTGGTATCCTTTTCCTTTTTGAAGTAATCGATTAAAACTCAAAAGTGATACTTTTTTTGCTTTAAATTTTAAATACTGACTAAAATCATCAGCTCCAAAAAAGTCTTGCATATTGCCTTCTTTCAAGATTTCTTCAACGGAGTGAATCATCTTAGATTCAACACCTGTTTTAATAAAGGCATCAATAACCATGAATACTTGATTAAAATCTGGTTTATAAGCTGTTTCAAAATGATTGGCAATGGTTCTACCTTTTGCCGCTAGGATAGATCCCATACTGATACCATTTGCTTTAAACGTAATTTCTGGATAGTGGCTCTTATCTTTATTCACAGCAGTTGGAAAAGTAATATCCATCCGCCATTTAAAGTCATCAGTGATGGCTGTGTACACAACTTCACCTGAGCTTCCATACATTACGTCTTTTTTATCTTCATTAAATGTTGAAAATTTCATCAATGATGATAATGATTTTGCGAAATGATTGGCTTCGTCTTTGTTTTCAAATTTTTTGAACATAACAGTCTCCAAAAGATTATTGATTATAGCATAATTTTAATGAAAACTCTATATTTTTTAAATTTTCATCATTTCGACTAAAACAAAATAATCTTTTAACGCTTCATCTAATAAATTATTTAAATTTTCTTGTTTTATCTTTAATGCTTTGGAAATTGCTTTTATAATTTCTTTTTTAAACTCTTGTTGAAAATGTAATTTCAAGCCACCATCTGTTATTGATATCGATTCCATTTCATCAACATGTTTAGTTTTTAGTCTGTCTTCATCACCGACAAAGAAAACTTTTTTGGCATTATTAATGGGGACGACATAGACTTTCTTCGTTGTTGATGAGTAAGGCAGCATTATTTTGAAATACGGTTTCACTTCATTATTTGAATCAATTAAATAGACAATATAGACGCTAACATAAGATTTTTTAAAATGTGTTTTCTTTTTCCCTTGAACCTTTTGTAGTAAATTGTTAAAAGATATTGTTGATAAATTATAGAATGAAATTCTAATTTCACCTGTATTTTTTTGTATATTGATATGGTGATGTGCTTTTTTATTATAAGCTTTTGTTTCAGCAGAGTTCACCATTCCTGAATCAACACCTTCTTTGATGAAAATTTCAAGAATATCTAATATTGTTTTGTAATCAGGTTGATAGAGGTTATCAACATAATCAGCAATTACTTTGCTTTTTTGTTTGATCTCTTCTATATCAGATTCGTCACTGTATCGAAAAATGGCATCATCTTTCCTAAAATGCAGATTAAGTCGTAGACTTCGCATTCCATTATTGGCTACAACATAACTATAAGTTGTAATATTAATAGACCATCTATCATCTGTTTCTGCCTTGTAGGTTGTATGGCGTAGATCTTTAAAATCATAATATGATTCTTTGTATTTTGAAAAATTAAAAAGAGGTTTAAATATGTCAACTATTTTATTAGCATCAACAGCATTCGGTAAGTTATTAACCATACAATCTCCAATAATTTAAATTTTCATCATTTCGACAAGAATGAAGTATTCTTTTAATTCAGCGGGTGTTGTGTTAGCCAATTCAGATTTGTTCATTTTTAAAGCTGTTGCAATTGAATTTTTTAGTCTTTTATTAAACTCTTTATCTAAAAACTCAACTAAAGATTCTCTGTCCATAGCTACTGGGGTCATTTTATCTACATATCCTTTTTTAAAGTGATCATCATTTGGCATGAAATACACTTTGTTCTCATTTTTGAGAGGAATAAGACAGGTTCCTTTACTGGTTGAAGAATAAGGGAGTCGAATACTAAAATAAGGGTGTACTGTATTGTCTGAATGGGCTAGCATTTCAATAGCTACACTTGCATAAGATTTTTTGAAGTGAATGCCACTGTAACCTATTACGCCTTTTTGAAGTAATTTATTAAATGTTACTGTTCCAAAATTGTTAGCAACAAAAGCAATTGATCCTCGATAATGATTGATCTTCATATGCGATTTCATAATTTTTCTGTATTTTTTTTCATCGAAGCTTTTAAATAAGCCTGATTCAATACCACGTTCAACAAATATATTAAGCACATGATCGATTTGTTTAAAATCAGGTTCATATTGTTTTACAACATGTGCCACAACATCTTTGTGAATTTGTCTTTTTTCTTTGATAACATGTTCGTCATAGAATTTATCATTATCATTATTTCTCATCCATTTTACATGGGCTACATATTGTTTTTCTTGTTGATTAAGATTTTTATCATTATGAAAACTAATGACTAGACTCCATTTATTATCAGCATTCGCTATATATTCTGTAATCATCTTTTTTTCATAGGTAGTTGGTTGTACAACCTTTATATCAAATGATGTAAAGTTAAATAGAGGTGAAAATGTTTTAACAATGTGATTTGCTTCATCTGCATTAGGGTGTGTGTTTTTAAACATAAGATACTCCAAAAATATTTAAAAATTATACCACAAAAGAAAATAAATTTCCACTTTTTTGATGATTTATTATAAAAAAGACTTTTTAAAAGCCTTTTAATATTATGATATTTATAGTGTTAACATTTAACCATGTCTGCTAATGTCATATAATCTCTTAGTTCAGCTTGATTTAATTTTTTCAAGTCTGCTCTTTTTATTTTTAAGGCTTTAGAAATTCCTTTGATAACTTCATCATTAAATATATTTTCAAATAAATTATTAATATATTCATCATTTGTTGGATGAACTTCTAATTCATCTAGATAGTTTTTTCTGAAATCATGTTCAGTTGAAGTTATATACATTTCAGAGCAGTCAAAAGAAATAATCCAGTTGACTTTTCTATGAGCTGTATAAGGCAATCTTACTCTGAAATAAGGAGCAACTGATTTATCTGCTTTTACTAAATAGAGTATGTCTATATTAATATGTGATTTTTTATAGTCTTGTTGTCCCGCACGTAAAGTTTGTAATACATTATTAAAAGTGATATGAGCAAAAGTTTGATGATTGAATACAATTTTTAAATATTCATTAAAATTGTAATGTATAAAAAAACTAGACGAATGCTTTTGAAAATCTTTAAAATCAATATCTCGATAGATACCCGAATTGAGTCCTTGGTTAATAAAAAGTTTAACCATTGCAATCATTTTATCAAAATTTGGCTTATACCAATTGTTAAAATGATTAGCAATTGTATTTACTTTTTCTAAATCATCTGGTGTTATCTTATGGTTTGTTCTTTTTTGATAGTGCTCAAATGTAACAGAAGGTGCTTTGCTAATGTATATTTTGCTGTCTTTATACTCATGATTATAATGTATGTTCATATGAGTTTTATCTTCGGTTTTAGCAGTATAACATAACCCATAAAAGCTGTTACTTCTACCATCATTAAATTGAGTGAATTTAAAAATAGGTGAAAAGTGTTCAACTAAATAATTGCTTTCAATGTCGTGATTTAAATTTTTAAACAATAGATACTCCAATATTTATCTTTTTTCATCGTATCACAAAAAAGAAAATATACTATTGTATCTATGTTATTTTATTTGTATTAAATATTAATCATTTCAATCAGGATAAAATGTTCTTTGATTTCATCAATAGTCATTTTATTTAAATCTTTTTTACTTATTTTAAGTTTAGATGACACCGTACTGATTACTTTTTTTTCGAACAATCCTTTAAAATAAGAACGAAGAGAATCTTCATCAGTTTTCATAACAGATTTTTCATCAATAGTTCCGACATACCAAACTCTATCGTAGAAACTACAATACATTTGGTTACCTTTCATTGACAGAAGGCAAGTGATTTTTTTGTTTTCAAAGAAAGGAAGTCTTAATTTGAAATAAGGCTGCATTGTATTATCTGAATGAACTAAATACATGATATCAAGATTAATATATGATTTTTTATAATGTGTCTTATTTTTAAATTCGACACCATTTTGAAGAATATTATTAAAATATACATCACCAATATTTTTGTCATACATTGAAATAGCACACGTATAAACATTGCCACTGAATATTTTCGTGAGATTCTGATCATCGATACGTTTATAGAAGGTATTAATCATCCCTGACTTTTGGCCTTCATCAATAAACAAATTGATAATTTCGTTAATCTTGTTGTAATTTGGCATATACATTGTATTAAAGAATTCATTAATTGTTCTTGTTTCTTTTTTAACAATATCTACAAAGTGATCTTGATCTTGAAGATTTTTGTATTGAAATCTTAATTTAGCTACTGTATTTCTTTTAGCTTGTCTGGTTTTGTACAGTTCATTAAAAGAAACGACGACATCACCTTTTTCTAGCCGAGTCGCTGTATAAGTTGTTTCACGAATGCACTCATTCCTGTCTTTTTTGATATTTTCATGAAAATCGACATAATTAAAATCAAATGTTTTTAGCAGGCTGTTTACATCAAGAGCATTAGGATTAATAGAAAACATACAAATCTCCAAAAATATTTTCACCATAATAGCACAAATATTGATGTAAGACTACTAAAATTTTACAGACGAAAAAAAAGACCTTTGATGGTCTTTTTTTCTATTCTTATTCTATTTTATGCTGGTTTTCTAGATACATAGAATTTTAGCGTATCTACTTGTGTAGATTTAGTATAAGTGTAACATTCTATCAATTTGCCTATTAAATATAGGTAATATTTATAAATTAGTCAAATCAAGAGTAAAAATATTGGATTATTTTTATTTTATTTGATATTATATTTGATTATTATTGGAGACTCCTATGGACTGTGTTGCAAAAATACAATTGCGTGATGATGCCCCTGTTAAAAAAATACTCAATATTTTTAAACTTAACAAATCAAAAGAACGGGCAACCTTTTCGAAATCAGAACATCTTGTTTTTCCACTTAATAATGTATTATCAATTCCTTATGGTATGCTGGGTGAAGATCCTCAAATTGTTATGGACTTTATTATCTTTTTGATAGCTGAGCGTTATGGTATTTATGAATCACATGCTATTTCTGGCCAAGAGTTTCCTTGTTATTATGTCAATAATACGAAAACTTTTTTAGTTCCTGATCCAGATAAATTTGTGAATTATGGTGTTAATTTGAAAGATTTTTCATTTTTACCTTTACAAGAAGCTATTCATTTGCGGAATGCGAAAGATGAGAAAATTTCTATTGGTTTTGTGAATAGTAGGGAGCTTATCCAATTAAATGATGACCAAGTTAAAAGTGAAATTAAAGATGCTTGGGAACGTGCTGATTTCATTCTTTATGATAACATTGATGACAAAAAATAAGACGCTATAATATTTGTTAAACTATCTTTAAAATCAATAACTTACACAATAAAAATCACCTTTAAAAACTTGATTTTTTCTTTATTTAATGATAAAATATTAAGATAGAAAAGGGGTCAAATATGACACATAAGGTTTACATAAATTATCACGAAGTAGAGCAATATCTCGCACAAATTGTAACACCCATCCAAGAAACAAAAATTAAAGCATGGTTTAACAAAAAATTGCCCAATCATTTAATGACTGGCTATGCTGGTGTTTCTGAATTGGATAACGCTTTTGTTGATTCATATTTCAATAACCAAGAAATTCCAGTCGTTATTAAAAAGGCTATTGAAAATAAAGAAAAAATTTATCATTTTAAAGCCTCAAAATCTTTTAAAAATAAGATTCCACAAATTATTGACTACCTTAAACACCTTGAAAGCAGGTCTGTTAATATTGTTGGGATGCCTTTTGATGTAGCTGTTGAGCAATCTGAAAAATGGCATGAAAGTTTTGGTAAACCAAAAAAAAGAAAAGCTCTTTCTGTTAATATAGAAGGTTTGAAAATTGTTAAAACTTTTGATAATGATAGCTTTCTTGCTGAGTTAGTCAGCAAAGCACAATTTGAATATGAAAGTAAGATGATGGCACATTGTGTACAAAGTTATTATGGTCGAGATCGTTCAAAGATATTAACTTATCGCACGGCTGAAAATAAACCATTGTTGACAATTGAAGTTGTTGATAAAAGCAAAGGTTATTTGAGTATTGTTCAAGCGAAAGGTTTTGCAAACAAAGGATTTATTCCAGAAGAACACGTTAAAAATGTTTTGAACTATTTTCATTCATTGGGATTAAAGATCAGTTATAATGATTGTTTGATTTTTGGTCATCTTGTTGATGATGACAAGCCTTTAATCATTATGCCTGAGCATTCTGTTTTTACATGCTCTCGCTATGAATCAGAAATTGAATTTAAATGTTGCGTGGGCATTCCAAAAGGGAGTATAATTAATGGTGATTTGAGATTAACTTCGGCACAATTACCTGTCTTGCAAGACATTACTGTAAATGGTGATTTGATGATTGATAACTCATTAATTGTCGCTATTATGGACACTGTAAAAGTGACGGGAGATATTTATATTTCACGTTCATTAACTAGTATTATTGCTCCAGAACTTCAATCAAAAATAAGGAGATATTAATTGAATATCGAAGACATTGAATTTGTATCAAAAAAGGTACGTGACCTCTATCAATCCGTAAGAGAAGGGAATGTGAATGGTATTGCTGACATTCATACAAAGGTTAAAGAAATTCGTCAGTTGGCGGCTGATAAAAATGTGCCTATTTTCATTGACGAAAATGAACTTGTAAAAATTATGCAAACCAGTGAAATTGGTGTTCCAGAGGAACATGAAGAAGAGGAAGAATCATCATCTGAGTACGAAGATGATGATTATGACGACAACGAGGATAATTGACCATGATTGTTTTGGGATCAAAGGCTTTGCACTTAAATTTAAACAACAATGTTGAACGTTTTAATAAATCTGACATTGATGTAGTAATGTCAATGGAGAGTTTTACGTCTTTCATCTCAAAAAATCAACCATTTATCAAAAAGATGGTTCCTACATCAGCGAATAAATATTCTGTTCGCTTAGTGGGAGATCGAGCACAACATTATGAAATTGAGCTTTCTTTCAAAGGCTCATCACAATGGCTATTGGAAAACCATGATTCTATTTCGGCTGGATCGTTTGAAGATGCTTTTGGTAATGTATTTAGTTTTGTGAATACTGAAATTCTTTATTTAACGAAGAAGTCTCATATTCACTATCCTATTCATTATGATAAAAACATTGCTGACTACTCTTTGTTAAAAGATATTATTGACTTTGAAAAAGCAGAAAAATATAAAGAATACTTTAATATGCGTTCGCAAGAAATTAAAGATAGAGTTAATAAAAAACTACCAACACTTAATAGAACCAATGAAGATTTCTTTAATCGTTCTAAAAATGTTGTAGGTTATATTTTCGAGCATGATGATATTCATGAAGCTATCAAACATTATGAGCGGCCTGTTTATGAAATGATGAAACGTGATTTTTCAAAAGCATGGTGTGAAAAAGATATGTTTTATAATCTTCCGCATGAATATAAAATTAAATGTGTTCAGGAAGAGGCTTATGTGATTGCTCTTGAACGCTATATTATTTTGAGAAAAGGTGATTATCACGATCCACAATTAGCTTACAAAGCCGCACTTCAACGTATCTGTACAACGCTATGTTCCGGTTTTTTTCGTGATTTTGCTGTTGAGCATTACTTTGAAATATTGGATGCTTATTCTGATAATTATGTTAGCAAATTTAAAGAAAAGCTTTTTTCTGGGTTGATTAAAAAACTTGACCATGTTCCTCACGAGAAATATGAGTCTGTGTTAAAACATATGATTTAATTCTTATTAAAAACAAAAAATAAAAAAACTTAAAATCTATATGGTTGGCTATATAGATTTTTTTATTTTTGGGAAAGGTGATAAAGACTTTCCCATTTTTATGTAATTGTTTATTTTTTTATAAGTATCATAATTGAGGTAAACAAATATGGGGGATTTATGATAGAAGTCAAACATTCAAGAGAAAGAGGATATGCTGATCATGGTTGGTTACAAAGTCATCATTCATTTTCATTCGCATCATACTATGATCCAGCCAATATGCATTTTTCTTATCTAAGAGTTATTAATGATGATATTATTGCTGCCGATCATGGATTTGGTCAACATCCGCACAATAATATGGAAATTTTTACTTATGTATTAGATGGCGAATTGGAACACAAAGACACTTTAGGTACGGGTTCTATTATTAAAGCGGGTGATGTTCAACTGATGAGCACGGGTTATGGCGTTCAACATAGTGAATTTAATCCATCAAAAGATAAGCCAGTGCATTTGTTGCAAATATGGATTATTCCTAATCAGAAAGATACACAACCTACTTATCAACAAGAGCATTTTTCAAGTGAGTCTAAGTTAAATAGATTAAAAATGATTATATCTGATGCTGGTCAAGAAGGCTCCATGATTATAAAACAAGATGTGAAAGTATATGCCAGTATTTTAGAAGAAGGCCATACACTTCATCATAAGAATTACAAAAATCGTTGTGTCTACTTACAAGTCGCCAAAGGTCATCTAAAAGTAAATAGTTTCCATCTCAAAAATGGTGACGCATTAATGGTTACAGATGATGAAGACTTACATATACAATCAATTGGCAATTCTGAATTCTTATTGTTTGATTTGCCAGCCATGTGATAATGGTTATTAAATATAATCCTTGATTTCATGTTGAACTTTTGATATACTTATGACTACTTTTTTTTAGAGGATAATATTTAATGGCTCGACATCATCTTATCGCTAATGATTTGGCACTTTTTTTCTCTGCAACTGCAGCCGATTTTAAAAAGAAAATTTCGAGCCGTGTTTATGCTCCTTGGCACAAACACACAAATGACAAAGGTTTTCGTCTTATTCATATGATTTTGATTCATGCAATTGAATTAGCAAAAAAAGACGACATTCAAAAATTTGATTGGAAAGCGACCTTCGCAAAACTAGAAGAAGCAAAATATGAATTTTCTTCATCTGATTATTTTCCTGATTCACACCTTAATCTTTTCAATGATGCTAAATCTGTAGAAGTCTATATTTCAATGATTACTGCTTTGCATATGGGTGGTATTGATGTTGATGAAAAAGATTTAATTAAATTTTTGAAAAAAACAAGAAAGGTTAATTCTCAAATCACTGATTTATTTACTTTAATGGGGTTTGATTTGAAATCAACTCTTATTGATATGTCAGTGGAGCAGGATATTGCTACATTGACAAATTCTGCATTGGAAAGTGTTCGTTTTGATCCCAATGTGAAGCTGACTTGTTATAATGATGAGGAATTGGCGGCTAGGATGAATGAGTATTCAAATGAGCAACAATTAAAGATGGAAAGAATTCGAGGTTATTTGAATTCAACAGATATTTCAGAAGATCGTGCAAAAGAACTGTATAAATGTTTTAAAATCAGTTATGAAAAAATGGAAACTTACCCTGAGTTCAAGGGAAAATATCTTTTTGATATTTGCCTAGATTATGGAATGTCAAATTGGTTAAAAACAGAAGCTTTTTATACAGATGTTCAAGTTGAAATTATTCATTTATTGGAAGAAAAAACTAATATTCAATTTATTGATTCTCATAAAAATAAAGATCATGCATTTAAAAACAAACATGCTCAAAAACGACCATTTTGGGCTGAATAATCTTTTCTATATTTAGTAGAATTCTTTTCATATACTTCTTCTAAGCTTTCTTCATCAAAGTATGATAGGATATCTTTGATGTAGGCAAGGTATGTTCCATAAAATTCAAAATTTCTAACACTATATGGCCTATTATAACCATACGGGCAAATATATACATTATTGATAAAAATGCAATAATTATTATCATTTTAAGTATCTAATAATTTATTTTAAATATGCTAATATTGTGATACTAACATAGGGAGAAAAATTATGAACAAATATATTATTGCCATCCTAGGCTCTTTATTACTATCATCAGCAAGTTTTGCAGCAAACACTCCTAATAATCCTGTTCTTTATAAATATGGTGATAAATTGGATATTGCAAAAGTGGTTTCATTGTCACAAATACCAGATAACACTTGTGAAGTTGTTCCAGCTACCATGACTTATATAGATTCAAAAGGTGTTCAACATACAATTGAATACAAAGTCTTAGCAAATGGATGTTCATATAATTAATGGAAAATTATTATAAACGAGCTTCTTTCGAGAAGCTTTTTTTATTATCTTTTAACATTATATCAAATTTTGTAAGAGTGTTTGTATAAGACGATATCTAATCATTTTAAAAATAAGATCTACAATTAAATTAACAACTAATGGAGTTAAAATAATGAATAGAAGCATCGTTTTTTTTGTTACACTTTTTTCAATTTCATCTACATTTGCACAGACAGTAAAGAACGCATTACCAATAGAACATTACAGTTATGGCCAAGATTTGGATATTGCAAAAGTCATTGAAATGGAAACACCTGCGAAAGTTTGTGGTGTCGTTACGACACATATGATTTATTTGGATTCAAAGGGACAAAAACATAATCTAGAATATAAAGTAATGGGAGATGGTTGTTCAAATGGTTAAAAAAAAGGCAACGTAACGTTGCCAAATACATCAATTCTTTTCTAATCTTATGTTATTTTTGAAATAGCTTTCCTTCCGAGGAAGAAAGTAATTATACATGCAATTAAGAACAAGATGAATAATACTTTTGCGATACCCATTGCAGTACCTGCAATTGTAGTAAACCCTAACAAACCTGCTACTAGAGCTAATATAAGGAATATTGCTGACCATCTAAGCATAGATACCTCCTAAGTTTTTTAGTTATTTAACTATAACATTTTTTACAGAAAAGTCAATGGTAATCATTATCATTTTGTTGAAATTATAAATTGTTTTTGATTTTTTCTAGTTATATGGTAAAATTAAACTATATATTATGGAGATTATTTTGGATAATTCAGATAAGCAAGCCATCTTAGAATATTTGAGCACACACAAGACTGCAAACGCAGAAGTTTTAATTGATTACTTAAACAAAAGAACTGATCTTTTTTCAAGAAAAGATGAAATTGGTCATGTTACTTGTTCTGCTTTTATTGTCAGCGACGATTTAAAAAATGTGTTACTTATTCATCATGCTAAATACGACATGTGGCTTTCTCCGGGTGGCCATGGCGAGTCTGGTGAAACTATACTTCAAGCCGCTAGCCGAGAAGTGGACGAAGAAACTGGTGTTAAAGGAATGTCTTTACTAACGCCTAAAATTTTTGATATTGATATTCACCGTATTCCCTATTCGGCTAAGAAAGATGAAGCAGAACACTGGCACTTTGATGTTAGGTATGCGTTTAAAGCACCAGCAGATATTTCTATTGCTCTGAATGAAGTTGAGTGTAAAGGATATCAGTGGAAGCCTGTAACCGATTTGCTTACCTTGGATGATATTTCATTGAAAAGGCAAGGTGAAAAAATCGTTGCATTATTGGATGAACCAAAGCCTAAACCGATTAGAAAATTTAAAATGTAAAAAAAGAGGCTCCGGCCTCTTTTCTTTTCATTATGTGGTATACATTTCTGCTAACTTTAATTCTTCATCGTTGAAATCTAGTATATTTTTCTGAAAATTATCTTGTATATTTTTTAGTGATGAAATTTTTAATTTTGAATTTCGATAAATAATACAGTCTTTTTCCAGATAGATGTTGTCTTTTTTATTTGTTTTTACACTCACTTTATATTTTTTGTTAGAACCTTTAATAATGACATGGTTATCTAGTCTATCAATTGCTACCTTAATATCAAAAGTAAGCTCTTGAACATTGACACTTTCCATATATATATGATTTCTTAACCTATATATCATTTGAGCAAAAAAAGGCCAAATAAACCAATGCATTGATAAGGGTGTTATAAAAAGATGAATACTCAATAGCATAGCAATTAAACATGAAATCGTTATTTCTACTCTATTAATATGGATAATCTTCATCAATCTCAGGATTAATGCATCTATTCCTAATAAGAAAAAATAAACCATTATAATATAAAATTTAAACTCTTCTAATTCCATATTTTCTCTATGACTAAATGCAATACATGCTAGTAAGCATGAAAAAGAGGACACATACATGCCATTATTCTGTATTCTTTCAATCATGATTTAATTATCCTTAAAATTACTTTAACGTACCAAATGTTATAATAAAAGTCAATTTAATCCAAAATAAAAAAGAGGACTCTAAGCGTTTTTTTTGTTTTATTATTGTTTTTTCATCTCATTTTTGGTATGCTACCTCGACATAAATCATAGGTAAAACGTCATGAAAGATAAAGAAATTACACAAGCTGCTAAAACCAATCTTATCAATTCTATTAAATCCGATCTAGCTAATAATTCAGATGATCAGCATGACACTGCTGCTTATGGCAGAGTTGGTGTTTATAATATGACACAAGAACAATTGCTCTCTGAATTATCTAATTATGGTATTGATCCTTATTCGCACTTGATAATTTCAGTATAATAATCAAATTGAGTATCGATTAAATCAACAAATTTTTAGAAATGAAACGAAATATTAAAGGAATTTAATAACAGAATAAAAAAAGAGACATCGCTGTCTCTTTTTTTTGTTTTCAATTTGTTAAACTCTCTCACCATTTAACATTTTTATTCTGTTTTCAATCGATGGGTGTGTTGAGAATACTGAGTCACCTTTACTGAATATGTATGCTGCACTTCTGTAATGTTCTCCCATTTTTTCGACATCACCTTTTTCACTGTCATGTTCTTCATGATAACCAGAAATCTTTTTCAATGCTGAAATCATAGCTTGGTTATCACCCGTTAATTGAACCGCAGCCGCATCAGCCATATATTCTCTTGTTCGAGATAAATAGAGATATAACACTTGTGTAATAATTGGTAAGACTAAGTTTAATACCACAAGTAGTAATCTAGCTTTGTTGGATGCTTCATTATTACGACCAGTAAATACCATAGCAACATGTGCAAAAATGTTAGTTACTGTGAGGATGACATTAGCTAAAATACCAACATAAAGTGTTAACTTGGAATCACCATGAATAATGTGACCCACTTCATGTGCAATAACGGCTTGTGCTTCACTTCTGTTTAATGCTGTAATTAATCCACGAGTTACACCTACTAAGGCATTATCACCGTTCCACCCAGCCGCAAATGCATTCATGTCAGCCGTTTCAAGAATATAAGCTTTTGGTGTGTATTGAAGCCCTGCACTTAATGCCATTTCTTGAATCATGTTGAGCACTTGTTTTTCTTCTGGTGATAATACACCTGTATTTTCTGGATCTAACAGTTTATATTCAGTACCTGACAGCATCATCTTATGACCAAATTTGGATATGATGAAAATACCGATTGCAGTTAAAGCTAAAATAACCAGTGTAACATAAGGTATTTTTACAAAAGTAAGATACCCAACAAAACTAGCAGTAAGGCTGTGAGGATTGATAGGACGTATAGCTACATCACCTAATAAACCGACTATCAGCATGATGACAACATACGTTCCTATCACCAACTTGGTTCTAGTATTGTTTTTACGAATTGTTTCTCTAAAATCCATAGTTAGCTCCTAGTTAGATTAGTCAAAACTTACTCGTTTAGCTTCTTCTACTTTCACTTGTTCGTCAGTCAATGACCAGTATTCAAATTCTTGATTAAGTCCTGAGAACATTTTTGGTAAGAATAGGTTTGGGAAGCTCTTTTTAGTAACATAGTAAGTTTCTACGTTATTGTTATAACCTTTTTTAGCGAAGTTTAACTTGTTTTCAGTCGAAACGATTTCTTCTTGCAATTGAAGCATATTGGTACTGGCTTTCAAATCTGGATACGCTTCCATTGTCATGCTGATACCACTTTGAAGACTACCACTGCTAACAATTTTAGATAACTCATTTTCGGCTGCTGTTTTTTCTTCTGCCGTTATGTTAGCACTTACTGTTTTTTGTCTAAGTTCTGTAATTTTTGTCAATACATTGTTCTCATGTGACATATATTGTTTTACAGTTGAAATCAAACTATCAAACACTTTACCACGGCGATCTAATTGAACACCAATTTCTTTTTGTGAATTTTTTACAGCTTCGATTAATCGAATGAATTTGTTGTATCCAGAAATAAACCAGAATACAAGAATAGCTAATATTATAAGTAGTACAATTTCCATAGTTTTCTCCTAAGTTGAGTTTTTATATTAGTTTACATATTTAGATGTGATTAATATGAGAAAAATTATATACAATATTTCTTAAAAGTCAATGGTTTTAAATATTTATTGACATATAAGATCAGATCGTATAGTTAATATATTGGATTTAATCAACTTAAATGTTATTTATTTTAATTAACGATAATTGGTTTGTTAATTGTGTGTATTTGTTTCAATCTCCATTTTAATGAATCTTATTTAATTATTTACAGAATTCGTTATATATGTTACAATATTTAAAACATAATATAAAAAATCATGATAAGTTTAGAAACCAGCGATAATATTCAAAAATTTGATGCTTTAACCTATACAACTAAAAACTTTTTTTCTTATGAATATATCATGGGTATGTTACCTAATGCTGCTTCAATTCATTCAAATTTTCTTTTTTTAGACAATGAAATTTACAGTGTTAATAAAATGATTAACTTACTAAAAACAAAAAACATCTTTGAAAATGATCCTGTGAATATTGCTAAATTTAATAAAGGCATTGTTAATATCAATTCTAATTTTGATCACTTATGTAATAATTTGAGTGCTGTGAATGTTTCTCAAAAACAATATTTTGATCAATGGATTAACAAATATAAATTAGATGAAGTTTCTGAATTCAATACTTTGTTTGAAACTGTTGATAATAAATTAGATGAGCTTAATAGTCTCTTAAACACTATTTCAGCCAGTGCATCTGTTATTAGTTTAGTTTCGAAAAATGCTTTATTGTATACAAAATTATTACCTGTTATCAGACATCTTGAAAGTATTCCAAATCAACCCGAATACTTAGTTGCTAATAGTTATCAATATGTTGTCAATGATATGTTTTTTTATCCTATTGTTAACGAATTAGTAGAATTAGATACTATGAACAGTTCTATGGATAAAATTTATTATTTATTTGATAGTGTTAAAAACAATATAAAAATTCTTGTTGATGATAATCCTTCTATTTTTAGTTCAAAGTTTAATACGAATCTAAAAAAACTTACCGAATTTGGTAGAAGTGCATCAGATTTTTTTGATGATTGTCGAGAGCAATTAATTTCACAATTTAAAGAATTTAAAGGTGATGAAGCATTGCCTTTTGCTGAACTCTATAAAAATGAGGCAACTAACAATTCTATTGTTGATTTTTTAAGCGATAAAAAGAATAATGATGATATTATAGAATTCACTCTTAATTTTAGTGAAAATGATACTATAAGTAAACTTATTGTTTTCAAAGATAAAACTATTGGTTATGTTCAAAAGGAAACATATTATAGTGTTCCTCTGGGGGATGTGGCTAAATTACATGAATTACGTGCTTCTGTTATAGAATCTTTAATAACGTATGAGTTAAGAAAGAAGCCTACTATTCGTAATTTATTTCTTAATAAATTTAAAGAAGACCATTCAAGTAGTGAACAGGTTGTTCTTACACTTAATAATTATATAGCTAATGAACAAGTACTTAAAAATTTAAAAGTTAATTTAGATATTTTTGAAAATAAATCTTTTGAAAATATAGATGATGCGATTTCATCTTACATCAAATATTACAAAGCTGATAAAAATATAAAAAATATTTTAGGAAATAAATATTTACACCTGTATGATGAAAATAAAGAAAATATCCTTTCGATTAGTGCTGAATTATTTGATCTTGATGTCAATCAAAAAGTCTTGCAAGACTTCATTGGTAAAAAAATCGCTGCCATTCATGATGGTGATGAATTATTCAATGCGTTGAAAAAATTTAAAAACTCACTAGATGAATTTGATAAAGACTCATTATTTACGAAATTGAATATGTTAAATATAAAACCATTAGAAATAGAACCTGATGTTTTTGTTTTTGAAATTAAAGATTATGCAGCTTGTAAAGCTTTAGGGAGTGCATCATGGTGTATTGTCCGTGATGAATATTATTTCAAAGATTATACCAGTGATAGTGATAGACAATACTTTGTTTATGATTTAAATAAAGATTCATCAGATATTGAGTCTATGGTTGGTTTTACATTACATAAGAATGGTAGTTTTAGAGCAAAACATTATAAAAATGATGATGCTATTAGCGAATCCACGTTACTCAATAAAGCCCAGATTTCTATTTTAGCTAATGATAGCAGTTATCAATTGACGCCAAAATTAAAAGAAAAATTAGACAACTATGTGTCAACTACGCCATCAATTAAATCAACCATTAAAAATACTATTTAACTCTTGGGAGTTAGATAGTATACATTTTAATTAATTCATTATGAAATTCTGGATTATATGGATTTGTTTCTGATATCTCAAGTAATTCATATTTGCCATAATCAGTTAAAAAATGAATTAAATATTGTCCAGTTAATTCATTTTGAATTTCATCTAAACAATCATTATCCATGTCAACTGTTTTATCAATATCTCCACCATCTGGTGCATAATTTACTGTTATTTTATTTTTATCAAATGACGCGACCATTTCAATGTAAAAATCAACAGCATTGTTTTTCTTGGCTGTAAGATGGACTATTAATTTTAAACTATTTTTCGTAATTTGAACCACAAATGAATCTGATTTCATTAATTCTAGATTTATACATTTGTTGTATATAAACCCTTTTTTATGAGAGACATGGTTATTTAATATGCTTTTATAGAAACTCTGTAATCGTGGTGTGTTATATTTTGAATCCATCAGAGACTTAAGCCAGCCTTGGTTATCATAAAATCTAGCAGAAAATGTTAATGTTTCATCATCAAAATGGTATTGAAAATAATCTGCAGTACAATAGATTTTAGTAATTTGTTTTTTATTGAATTCAATTACTTTTTCTCTTGGATATAGTGTTGCCTTGATATTCATGGTTTCTAAATATTGTTGAATTTCTTTTAATTTTTTATTTCGTTCTTTATGAATAATGTTTGATATTTTATCTATTAGAACGTTAAACATAAGGATCTCCAAATAATGATCATTCAAAAACTTAATTAACAAAAAGAGACATGATGTCTCTTTTTTATTATTATTTCATAACTCTGTTAAAATCTTCCAATGAGTTAGTAATGCTAGCATTATATTGAGTATTCTTATTTCTTTCATAAGATTGCATTAATCGTTCATTTGTAATGGATACATTAAAATAATTTAATGATTTCTGATCTTTTGTTTCATCAGGAGCATCCAGCTCAACAATGATGTCATCTTTAATGTATTTATTATTTCGATTCATTAATGATGATAATGATTTATAGCCATTGTAAGATAAGTAATCTTCTGTTTTTAATGTTAAGTATTCTTTTTGAGTTTTATTCTCAGCAGGATATTTAGTGCCAATTACTATTTTATAAAGATATCCATTTCCAACGGTGTAAGTTACTTTATAGTTGTCACTATAAATTGTATTGGTTGTCAGTGGAACATCTGTATAGATTCTTACGAAACTAATATCGTTAATACTAGACAATTCAATGTTCTTTAAATGCAACAACTGATTATTGGTAATATCAGATACTTTAATCTTATCAGCAGTGAAGGTTGATTTTTTATATTCATTCTCTGTGTAAAGATTTCCTATTCGATACGAATTTGATTCAACCTTTGAAATAGGCTGGGCATTGGGATTAGCTACATAAACATCTTGATTGTTTTTTGTATTGATTGCAATATCAAATGCTTTCACTTTTCCTAGTTTTTGGGTTATTTCTGACATGCTTGCTGGGAACCGCTTACCTTTTATAGCATCATTGTAACCAATTGCATTTCTTTCTGTATAATAGACATCATTGTCTTTTGCAACAGCATTACCTAAGATAGTTGTACTTAGCATTAAAATTAACAATAATTTTTTCATTATTTATCTATTCCTTTTTGGTTTTAAAATTTTATTTTATGGCAAAATATTATTTCAAGAAATTATCTAAATCTTTAAAATTTTCTTTAATTTCTTCACTAATATCTTTATTGTATTTTGAAGCCATTTCTTTATTAATTTCTTCGTTAAAAATTGTAACCAACAAACCACCATTAATAGAAGATGTTTTATTTCTTACAATAACTGTAATATCATCTTTTTTATAAATATTGTTTTTAACCAATCCTAACCATTTTGGTTGTTCAGTAAAACCATTATATTCTAGATAACGCCTAACTTTATCATTTAAGAATGCTGTTTGCTCTTCAATTGAAAACTTGTCGTTAAATCTTAACAAAACAGTGGCTCCGTAAAAATAACCAGCCCCTACTGTGTATTTGACATTATATTTATTATCATTAAATTCGATAATATTAATGTCTTTTGTTTGAATAGTATAGATGACCATATTTTCTACAATATTCGATTTGATAACTTTTTTTCTTTGAGCGTCTAGAAAAATACTGACACCTATGGGAACGGCTGTCTCCAATGTACTACGTTTTCCGAAATTATGTGTGATTTCACTAATGGATGGTGGAAAACCTTCATTTTTTTGTAATGCTCTATAGCCTAGAACGTGAGCAAATGGATCAACATCAGGTGGAAATTCGTTGTCGGCTAATTTATTAACCGATTCAGAGCTTACAGAAATAGTAGACAATAGCATTAGAGCAAGAGTAAAACCTAGTTTTTTAATCATGAAGGAACCCTCAGTTTAGTAATCAGCATTCTACAATATTATTGTGAAAATGTCAAAAATTTGCGTTCAAAATAAATTAATTTTTGTTTTGATTTGATAATTTTTTTATGATATCATTGGGTAAATTTAGTAGGGGTTCCTATGTTCGACTATATTTCCATATCGATTTACCGTGTTATAAACTGGTTTGCCTATCCTTTCTTGCTGCTGCGTGGTCGTAATTTAGGTGTCGAACATGTCGCTAATGAGTTTCTTTCTTTGATTCGAAAGGTTTGTGCTCATGACAGTTTTCATCACTCTTTTAATGATATGTATGTCATTTACAGTCTGGGTAATGGCATTTTCTTTAAATCTGATAAATGTCATAATGGTGTTTTGTCTATTTCTAATAATTATAATAAGCAAGGCACTATGGAGATTAATCGCTTAGAGTTGAAAAATATTGTTAATTTTAGTCGTTTTTGTTATGATGTTGAAAAGAATGCTTCGCTTTCAGAGCGTTGGTCCCTTAACTATCATGATAAGAAAATCACGAGTATTGTGTGCAAATTAACCATTGTTCCTCATTATATCAATCATAAGAACAACAGACACGAAGCTATTAAAATGGCACTTGTTTTTGATTGCGAATTCAATATTGTGAGCTTAATTAAACAGCATTTTATGAAAATCAATTGCCCACAAGCTGATATTACTTATCACAAAGAGCCAGTGTCTACTATTATGGTTCAAGATAATATCTCATTGGAAGAAGAATTTTTAATGATTAAATTAGCTATTGCTGCTGATGATTCTCCTTTGATTGAAATGTTTCCTGAATATTATATGCATACTGTTTATGATTACTCTTCAGTGGAATTTAAACAACGATTAGAACTTTATTACATGGTTAATTTTTAAATGTTAACATATTTTTATACTTTTTTATACTCTGCTTTTATTCCAATTAAAGTCCTATTCAGATTTCTTTTTGTGATTCCTTTTTGTTATATTAAGAGAAAAGTTTATTGTATTAATACTGTTAAAAATGGTATATTTTCTACTATTGAACAAATGTATGGTGTTAATCTTAATATCGATAGTTATAAATGGGATGTATCAATGACTCCGGGTTTTATGCTGGATGGATTCGTTTCTCGTTTTGCAACATCTCAGATAACTACACATGATTTATGGTTTAAAATTGATTCAACTTCAATTAATTATTTTAAGAATAGTTTACCAACATATTTAGATTTAAATAATCTATTAAATCCATTTTTGAACAAGTATAATGTCAGTCACTCTTTATTAATTGGATTTAAAAGAGGTAAAACCATAGGGATACGTTTTAACTTTAAAATGAAGCGTTATAATTTAGGCATGTACTTAGGTGAACATTATAATGCTCCTACATTTATAAATGTTTCTATTTATGTAGATGTATTAAAAGGTACACCAATGTCATACAGAGCTGAAATTATTTATCCTCTTGAGAAAAAGTCATATACCAATACACTTTCGCTAACCGAGTTTTTTAAAATGCTAAAACTAGAATGTATTGATGATCCAGAAGTATTGAAAGAAATTAATGCAATATTGCCTGAACTTAGAATTCCTTCGGCTTATGATTTCACGTCTGCTGATTTTAAAGATCGTCTGCTATTGATTGAAATGCTTCAATTTTAAGACTTGACAAAATATACTATTTTCTTCTATTATTAACATTTTGAGGCCGCTAATGAAACTTTCAGGAAAGTTCTTTTTTAATCATCCATTTGTGTTTATATTAGTCATTTTAACCTATGTTTATGGTTTTTTTTGTCTTCCATTTTCTTATCTAAAAAGAAAGATTTTAGGACTTGATTCTTATAAGACTGCTATTTTCAATATCTTAAATAAGTTCTATAATAGTGAACTTAATGAGAATGATTATTTTTTTGACAACAGTATTTTACCGGGTTCAAAAATTTACAAGCGTAACAGTGAGTTAACTTTATTTGCAACTTCTCTGAAAGCTGAAAAAGGTGCTTGTTTTCAAATTCTTGTTGATAAACATATGGATGATTTAGGGATGCCGCAGTGTCCAGACATTCAAAAATCGTTGCAAAGATTAACGAAATTATTCAAGATTGAGCAGTCTTTAAATATTCATCTTGATCATCGAGAAGTATCTCGATTAATATTACGAATGTTATTTACTCCACCAGAGAAATCGTCAAGATTTAATAGTCTTTTTAATTCTACATTTATCTTGCAAATTGAACTTAATCCTGAATTTGAGACAGTGAAATTTCAAAAGTTTATCACAACGCATGATCTTTCTGCTATGTTGCAAAATGCTAAATTTTATGATGGCATGCCTTTTAATGAGGTTTCATTAATCATTTATCTTGAAAACTTAAAAGATTGTGAAGATATTCATGATTTGTTGCCCGAGATTAGAACTCCATCAGCGTATAATTTCTCTTCTGCTGATTTCAAAAATCGTTTACTACTGGCTGAAATGCTTGACTATTGATTTAGTCTTATTAATTCATTGACTTAATTCTAAAATTAAGCTATTATATTCCCTTCAAATAAAGGAATGTATCATGACAAAGCATATAGACATTGAAAAACTTGAGGCACTTAGTTGTCTTAAAATTGATGAATCCAAAAAATCTAGCATGATCGATGACATTAATGGTGTTGTTGACATGCTTCACTCCATTGATCAGATTAATGTTGTGAGCATTCCTGAAAATCATAATAATCCGACTCAACTTGCTAATGATGTTGTTAATGGTGAATATTGCTTTGATAAAGAGCAATCAAGTCAATCTGTTAACATTCAAGATGGTGTGTTCTTGGCACCCAAAGTAATCAGCAAATAATTAGAGGATATTATGATGACCATTAAAGAAAAAACAAGCGAATGCCTTGATACACAAGGTTATTGGGCAAAACGCACTCAAACTATTAAAGAACAAATCAAATCAGATACTTCAGGTGCTTTCTGGCATGTGGATGAAACCCTTTCTGCTATGGAGCAAGAAGCGGCTGTTCGTGATGCCCAACCTAAAGATAAATCAAAACTGCTTGCAGGTGCTGCAGTCGGTGTGAAAGATTTGTTTTGTGTCAAAGGGATGAAGACAACAGCCGGTTCCAAAATTCTTGATAGCTTTGTTGCTCCCTATGACAGCACTGTTTGGAAATCTGTCAAAGATGCGGGTGGATTTATGGCTGGTAAGTTAGCAATGGATGAATTTGCTATGGGTTCGTTTACTAAAACATCTTATCTGGGTAAAACATCTATTCCGAGTCATCCTGATCGTTCAGCCGGTGGATCTTCGGGTGGTTCAGCCGCTGCAGTTGCGGCAGGAATTGTTGATTTTAGTTTAGGTTCTGATACAGGTGGTTCTGTTCGGTTGCCTGCTAGTTTCTGTGGCGTTGTAGGCTACAAGCCTTCGTATGGTGCCTTCTCACGTTTTGGGATGATTCCTTATGCTTCTTCTCTTGATCAAGCAGGCTTCTTTACTAAAACGATGGAAGACTTGAAAACTGTTATTGAAAGTCAAATTTCTTTTAAAGATAAACAAGATATGACATCCGTAGGGTTGGGGCAATATGTCGATTCTGGTAAACAAGTAACCCGTGTTGGGTATTTGAAAAACATTCTAGACAGCAAAGACATTCAACCAGAAGTGGCTTTGGCTTATGCTGAAACTTTGCGTGAAATTGAATCAACTGGCGTCGTGTTGGTTCCTGTTGATATTGCTTTGATGGATCAAGCGGCACAAATCTATTACATTATCGCCTGTTCTGAAGCCAGTTCCAACCTTGCTCGCTATCAAGGTGTTTACTTTGGTGAAAAGCTTTCACAGGAACCTATTGGTGATTCTTTTGCCGATACGATTTCTACTTATCGTAGTAAATTTTTTGGTGACGAAGTTCAACGCCGTATTATGTTAGGCTCGTTCATTCTCAGTGCTGAAAATTTCACCGTGCTGTACGAGAAATCTTGGAACATGCGTAAAGCTTTAACCCGTAGCATTGAAGCGGTATTAGATGATGTTGATACCATTGTTTTGCCTGTCAGCCCTACTGTTGCACCAAAATGGGATGACATTGATAAGATGACTCCAGCACAAGTCTACTATTCTGATTATATGACTGTGCCTTTTAGTCTGGCGGGGGTTCCGGCACTTTCTGTGCCTTGGAAGAAAACTCAGGATGGATTGAACATTGGTATGCAGTTTGTGGGTAAGAAATTTAAAGACTATGAATTGATTGATTCTGTGTCACAACTTGAAATTGATATTTATGGAAAAGGACAATAATCATGAGCGAATATAAAGTAACTATCGGTTTGGAAATTCACGTTGCTCTTAAAACGGATTCTAAACTATTTAGCCGTAGTGCTTGTGATTTCGATGCACAAGAATTCTCTTATTTTGATGCTGGTATTCCGGGTATGCTCCCCGTTTTATCAGAGAAGCCTGTAGAAATGGCTCTTAAATTTGCAGTAGCTGTAAATGCAGACATTCCACCTGTCAGCTATTTTGAACGTAAACACTATTTTTATCCAGACTTGTCGTTAGGTTATCAAATTACTCAACAACATCGTCCAATCATGATTGGCGGTATTGTTCCAATTGAATTGGATGGTCGAAAAATTGATGTTCAAATTGAACATGCCCACTTAGAATGCGATGCTGCGAAGAGTTTGCATGATCGTTTTGCTGAATACACAGCCATTGATTTGTCTCGTGGTTCTTCACCTTTGCTTGAAATTGTTTCAACACCTTGTCTGCATAGTCCAAAAGAAGCCAAGCTGTATGCACAGACGGTTTGTGAAATGGTTAAATACTTGGGTATTTGCGATGGTAAATTGGAAGAAGGTTCCTTCCGAGTGGATGCTAGTATTTCATTGTCGAAAACAGATGTTTTAGGGACACGAGTAGAAATTAAAAACATTTCATCGTTTGGGTTCTTGCAAGCAGCTCTTGACTATGAAATTGAACGTCAAACTGAATTGCTGGATGCTGGTAAAGCTATTGACATGGAAACTCGTTTGTTTGATGAATCCACATCTACTACCCATTCTATGCGTAAAAAAGAAACTGTTCATGAATATCGATATATGCCTGATCCTGATATTCCAGCTATTGTTCTTGATCAGGAGATGTTGCAATCAATAAGGGATGATAAATATATTTACTATTTTGATGTTCGTCAGCAATTTGTTGATTTCTTTGAACGCTTTAATGTAAAAATTGAGAGTATCCCTGCTTTACTAGAAAGTGAATATCGTGATGTATGGTTGGCTATGTTAGATGATGAAGCTATGCAGTCTGAACGTTTTATTCGTATGTTAGCATTCTGGTTGCCAGAAGCTTTTGCTAGAATTGAAGGCGAATACCGTTCGATTGATGTAGAAACTATTAAGTTTTTGGTAGGTAGTAAATTGGAAGCTAAAGAAGTCAAAGAAACTGTGATTCGCTGGGCGACCAGTGATAAGGATATTAAGACTTGTCTACCTGAGTTAATGTCTGATGCTGACTTGAACGTCATTGTTCTTGAAACTTTTTCAGAATTCTCTGCACAAGTTGATCAGTATAAAGCAGGCCAAGAAAAGGTTCTTCAATTCATTATTGGTAAAATTATGGCCAAAACAAAAGGCAAAGCACCTGCAACATTGGTAAGAGAACGTGCTACAGAATTGATTAAGTCTGTTTAATGTTGTTTTTAAAATGAAATAGCAGCCAACTATGGCTGCTTTTTTTATTCCTTTTTTATTATTATCATTAAATTCAATAGTGACTATTGCATTAAACTATAATTAAATATAATAAGCTCTAAGTTGTTGTTTTATTGTATGTTTTTACTGATTATTCCATATTTGTTGAAAGTCTTTTTCATAAAACATATATTGTCATTTAAAGCTAACGTGCTAGCATATGGATACGAAATCATTCGAAAATAATCAATTAAATTATATAAATTAGGAGATAAATCATGAAAAAATTAACAATAGCAATCTTATCAGTTTTGGCTTTAGGTTCATCAGTTGCATTTGCCGAAGGTGGTGGTGACAGAGTACATGAACGTTCAGTGGAAAATATGAAAGTAGCAATGGACGCCTATCACGCTAAACAGTCACAGTTAGCAACATCTGCTCAGGTTGAAGCAAACAAAGTACAAAAATAAGGAAAAATTGAGAGTTTTTTTCTATAAAGCATAGATATGAAAATATAGTTAATAAAATAATAATAAGGTATTGGATGTAATGTTAGAGATGTAAGTTAAAAAGTGGTAATATTTTAGAGTCACCAAGAGGTGGCTTTTTTTTATTGTATAATTTCTTTGAATCCTGTATAATCTAACAAATTTTAGAGGATTTGCTCATGCGATTTGATTATTCTTATCCAGCTTTTGTTGATATCATCAGTAATAATCCACAATTTTCATTTGTTGAGAAGCCTAAACAATTTCGGCGTGATGAAGATCATGGGTGTTCTTGTTATGCAATGATTCCCGGTGGTTCTGCGACTCTTTATTTTCATAACTTTGACTTAAATAGTTCATACCACATTCAATTCTCGATTACTGAACGGATGATTACGTCTTTTAATCTCTATAAGCAAAAAGATTTGGTGAAACATTATTTTGAAAATAAACTTAAAATAAAATTCAAACAAGAAGTTTATGATGGTATTCAGGCAGGGTATAGCGAATATTTTAAACAAATTGATAACTATATTCGTTATCGTGCTGGTCAATATAAGACTATTCATCAAGCCAATATTCGCATTTGTTTTGATAAAGAGACTCATGAGTATTTGGGTTATTCTATGACTGTCCAAACTCACTTGATTTATCATAAAAAACACGGTAATATTAGTCCTATTATCTTTTTTGATATTCATGGGTATAAAAATGAAATCACCTATGAAATTCGCTATCCATTTAATCCTAATCGTAAACTTTCTAAACGAGTTTATTTGAACACAATTCCAGATGAGGCGTCTGTCATTCAGCATTGGATTGCCCGGTGTGGCGGTGATGATGATGCAACCTTTGAAAAAGCAATGGATGGTATTGACCGAATTATGATGGCGATTACTGTTAAAGAGATGATTAACATTTAGGAGAATTATTATGCTTTGGGTAGTTCAAGGAAATTTGAAGACAGACGAAGGACTTAATGCATTGATGGCTGTATTGCGTGATGAAGGCTATCAACATGCTCTTGTCAAAACCATTCCGTTTTCAAATATTATTGTGGGCGTTGATGTGGATATCAATCAATTTGATGAATCAGATGTGCCACGTCTTCAAATTGAAAATGATAAACCAATGGTTACTATGGGGTCATATTCATTAGCATTGACAGCCAAGGAAAAAGGTTGGGTTCCGGGTTCGTTTATTAATGAAAACTTTGAGTTTTCTAAATGGTTATCAGGTTGGGGAAAAGATAATCTCCTGAATGGTGAAGCCATTGAAGACAGTATCAAAAACATTATTCCTCAAATTGTTTCAGGGCGTCAGCGTGTGTTTGCTCGACCGTCAGAAGATACTAAATCTTTTTCTGGTCAGTTGTTTGAAGCTGATAATCTTATTTATTGGTTGGGAAAAATTGCTGCTGCTAACGATAGATTTGGTTTAAATGGTGATACCAGTATTATTGTATCTCCTGAAAAAAATATTGTAGCTGAATATCGTCTGTTCGTAGTTGATGGTAAAATTGTTTCAGGTAGTCTTTATAAAGTTGGTCAATTAGTCACGGCATCAGAGAACATTGATCCTGTTGCTATTAATTATGCCAATAAAATGTTGAATATCTGGCAACCTGATCGTGCATTCGTTCTTGATATTGCTATCACTGATGAAGGGCCGAAAGTTATTGAGGTCAATAATATCAACTCATCTGGTTTTTATAAATCTGATATTTCAAAGATTGTTTCAGCCATTGATAAAATGGTTTTTTAATTAACCTTTAATTATCTTGATAAGACTCTCATATTTTGCTATAATCTAGTCAAAGTATTGAGGGTTTTTTCATGGATAAAGATACAACACAGGTTTATGCTGATCCGTTTACTTATACATTAAGCTATATGCACGATTTTTATTATATGTGCGAGATGTCTGATCGTTCAATTCTTATTCAGAAAGTTGATGAAACTACCTTACAATTTGACGCTCGTTTTAAAGATACTCGTAACTGCTATAGTTATAGTGTTACCCTGTCTCCGCATGATTACAGATTGCTGAAACATAACAATTGTGATCTTCGTGTTTTAAAAATCTTTATTGAACAATGTATAAGTCGTTATCTGATTAATTATTTGGATGAACCTATGGTAACAATTTTTCAGGATTATTTGGGTAATGATGTTTGTCGTCAGTCCTATAAAACCAGTAAAAGTGTAGCAGTAGAAACGCATGTTCATTATTTTAAAATGGAAATGTCTCGTTTTAACAGCGATGACTATTTGCCTCATTATTATAATCATTCTTTTGTATTAGATTCAGAAAAAAAACAAATCTACAGACAAAAAGATAACATTAGTAACTTTTTTAAAGTTGCTTTTGATCCCACAAAATTTACAAGTTGTAAGATTTCAATTTATGATTCCATCACTAATGACGATTTCAAATGTATTATTGATAATGGATTGATGGGCACTATATTGTGTTATTCCAATAGAACACTTTCTGTTTATGATAATACATTTGGTAGCATTACACATTATGAAGGGGATTATGACACTATCTGTGCTACTATTCTTGATATTATTAAAGAAGTGGTTGTCAGTGAACCATCTGAAATGATGACAAACTATGCTGCGGCCTATGGTATTGACTTAGCAACAATGACCAGCGAACAGCTTAAAATGTTTGTTATTGCTGCATATTAATATCTTTAATATCAATTGATTTATATTCGATTTTTTGATATAATTCATAGATTGTGATTATGGGGTTCTTATGAAGAGTATAGATAAATTAAGAAGTGCCAACTTTAAATTTAACGTAAAATCAGTTCTGTCACTTGATGGCGTCTATACCTGTGATGATTTACCAGATCGTAAAATTATGATTTCTCGTATAAAAGATGATGATCCTACATCCGTCACCACTAAGTGTGGTGAGCGAAAAATATTTAATTTGGGTGACCGATATCTTTGCACCCTTATATTTCATACTACTGGTTTTTCCTTTAATTATGAATTTACTTATCATTCTATGCCCGGATTCATGCAGTCATCCAATGATTCAGTGGCTATTAATATTGAAACTATAATAGAGAATCAATTAGCTAACTGTTATTTTAACTTTGTTAGTGAAGCATACTGTAAACAAGTTCTTAATTCATTTGGAATCAATTTTTCCAATGTTTCTGGCATTGTTTTTAGTCGTCACGTTACTGATGGGCTTCCACATTTTACTATTGATTATAAATATGGTGACATTAATTATCGAAAGTCATATATTTATGATGATGAAAAATCAATTATTTATGAAAAAACCAATAAAAAAGCTGGTATAAAATTTAATCAGTTGTTTGAAAGCACTTATTTATCTTCGTCTTGGTTTTTCTTTTATAAATCATTAAACTGTGATTCTTTTAAATTACACATCATGGACAGTAACGATAAAAAATATACAAAACTTAATTATTACCAAGAAGAATTAACGGTTTTCAACTATGAAGGTGAAGTTGTTAGCATAATTGAAGGTGATAATCTTATTCATAAAAAAATTAATCAAATTATCCATCAAAAAATTATCAATACGCCCTCTTCAAAATTAAAAAATTATGTTAAGGCGTTTAATCTGGACTTATATCAATTGTCCATGGATGATATTCTGGTTATCAATATGGTGGATTACTGATATGGCTTATCATTATGTAGCTAATCCCATCTCTCCCTTTAATATTCCTTATTTCGATAATGAACGCTTTTGGACAGTTGTTTATTTTCATAACAAAGTGGCGATATCTATCAATAACGATACAGTTCCTTTGTTTAAGGTAGATATCGATCAAGATTATTATTTTGTTTTTTCAGCTATTAAGCAATTACAAAACTTAATGAATATTCATGTTTGTGTCGGAAATACGATTTTAAATAGCTTTAAGGTTGAATTTGATAGCAGAGTGCTAAAATCGACCAGAAAATTGCTTGAAGATAGTATTTATAATTTGAAAGAAATGTTTACAGCTATTACGGCGTATCCTCTCGTTAAAATCAGGCCAACATTGGCTCAAATGTTAGCATTAAAAGCAAAATTCCATCATGTTGTTGCGTTTAGCTTTAATGCAGCTTATGTGGAGGACGTTTATCGAGATTTGAATATTACTATCAGTTATATTATGAATGAACATGGGCAAGCATCAATGCCTACCACAAAGCATTACATTGTTTATTTTCTGAATGACTATGATATTGCTTTTCAAAAGAGATTAGATCCCAGTTCAGAAGTGGGTGGTCGGGTTTCTAAATTTGTTAAATTTACACAACACAAAGAGCTTTCTGTTTTAGCCTCTTTCAATTTAAACAACGTTTATTTTGTCTATCAATTACATAATATTCGTGGTATAATCTCAGCCGATATAAAAGAAAACCGTATCGAACACAAACGCATTCGCAAACAACAAGAAGATATAACAGTGGTTGCGAAAGCTGTTGATCTTGATGCGGCTTTTATTGGAGTGTTTGATCGGTATTTTTCTGAAAGTTTGATCAATTACCCATCAGAATACTTTATTGATTTTGCAGAAGAATATGGGATTGATATTCAAAATGTGACACCTTATGATTGTTTAATGCTTGTGGATATGGCGACGGTATAGAGGACTTCGATATGACTATGATGGCGAAAAAGTATGCAGGTGGCTATAATAGTGATCGCTATTCAGTAGCGGGATATCAATTGGATGATGATTCCTATATTATTCAAAGTTGTAATAGTATTGTTCTAAAAGTAGATAACCTGACGCCTGAATTAGCAACTAATGGTTTGCGTAATGTTCATATCTACAGAAACGATCATTATCTTTTTAGTTATATTCATGATAGCAACAAAATAAAACCAAATCAGATGCACGCATTCGCTTTGGTTGATGATATTGCCGTTAATGTTTTATTCCAATTGGATGAAAAAGAATTAGATACACTTTTACCAATGATTATAAATTCAAGAAAGCATTCATTTTCATATAATCATAAAGAAAATGTCTATTACATTCATTGTGATAGTGATCATGTCACTGCTGATGAATATATTCTTCGTAATTTTAATGACAAATTTTATTATGATGAATGTTCATTATATCGTAAAAATGCCACTTTAAATAAACTGTTTCGTGATTATAGTCATTTTGTTTTTTTTCACTTATATCACTCTTTGGGAGATAACGATTGCTATTTAAGTTTCATGGGTGGCTATGCTGGATGGACGTTTGTTTATTATGATGAAGATCATAGTATGCGATATGTTTCTATATTTCAAAACTTAGAAAATCAAAATGAAAAGGAGATTGATAAAACGTTGTCTGTTCAATCAAAAGAAGATTTTTATGATATTTCTTTTAATATGTTACTCGAACATATAACTTCACCTGATTACATTACCAAGGGTCTTGACGCTTTAGTCAATACTTATGACTTGGAATATGAGCAAGATTGGAAAAAATTTGTAACCCTTTTTGATATGGTTACTATTTAACCAAAAAAAGAATTGACGACTTATTATATAATATGTATAATTTCGCCATATTACCTTACAGGAGCACCATTTAATGTCTAATACCGTTCATCTAACTATTTCCCGTGATTATGTTGTTAAATGGGGTGTATGGGAAGCACTTCGTGAGCTTATCCAGAATGCTCTTGATACTAAGAAATATAAAATCACTTACACTGAAAATGAAATCACTATTAAGACTTTTGCTGGTGCTCTAGATCGTCGTAATCTGTTGTTGGGTATTTCCAGTAAGCGTGGTGATGAATCTACCATCGGGACTTACGGTGAAGGGTTTAAACTGGCAATGTTGGTCTTGTTGCGTGAAGGTAAATCTATTTCTGTCAAAAATGGTAAAGATTTGTGGACTCCACATTTCAGTCATCATCCTGAATTGCATCATGAATGTTTGGCTCTTTCTATTTTTGATGGGGCTGTTGATGGTGATGCTGAAACAGTAACATTTACTGTGGGTAATTTGAGTAAAACGGATATTGAAGAAATTCAGTCAAAAACCCTGCATAATTTCAATATGAATATTATTGAAGCTGAGCATGATGGTTCATTTTGTTGGGCTACTCCGCGTGGGCAGGATTCTAAGTTGTATGTAGGGAGTCTGTATGTCTGTGACTTGGGCAAAAAGTATAAACTCAGCTATAATTTTGCTCCTAATGTTTTGCATCTTGACCGAGATCGTCAAAGCGTGAGCGACTTTTACCTTTCTCTTGAAGCTACTCGAATGATTGCCATGGCTGGTAACTATGATTTGTTGGCGGAATTAGCAGAAGATGGTGCTGATGATGTTTCTGATTATTATGAAGTTAAATCATCTTATCATTCTGGATCTGAAACTATGAGTCCTACCATTCTTGATGTTGTAAGTGAAAACTTTACTAAAAGTCATGGGCTTAATGCTTATCCAATCAATGCAAACATGAATGAAGTTCAGAAACGTGTTCAAACCATGAAAGCTGTTGATGCAGGATTGACACCTGTTGTGGTTAAACAAGGTTACTACAACTTGCTATCGAAAGATTTGAAAGACAAAAAAGTTTCCGACTTTAAATCATTCAATCTTGCAAACGAAATTTTAGATTTCTATGAGGAACATAAAAATCAACTTCGTGGCAAACCGCGTAGAGCTTTGGAACAAATTATTAGCAAGATTGAATTATATGAAGGTAAGCGTGAACTTCCCGTTGAAGTGAAGCAGAAAGTAGTCATGGATATGAAAAAGGAAGCACCTTCCACAGTATCATCTTCACCAATGCCTGCACCTGTTTTAATGACTGACCCTTTTGATGATATTCCGTTCTGATTAAAAAGTGTCCAATTAATGAGTCGTAGCTGACATAATACGGCTCTTTTTTTATTTTAATAAGGAAAATTTCATTTCTACACAAACACTCACTGATGCGACCTTCTTAACTCGAATCTATGGATTTGTAAAGTTATTTATTTCTACACCAGAAACCTTTAAAATTTATTCAATAAGTGATATAATAGAGACATTTCCTCATCAGAAAAATATTGACGATATGAGTCTTATTTCTGATATGATAGCCATTTAAGAGGTAGTTGAGATGTCTAGTTATGATGATTACACTTACATTATTAATAATCAAAAACAATTATTGAATTCATTACAGCATATCTTTCGCCTAGATCTTCGTCTTCCATATAGTATTGAAAACGATTTTATCTTGGGTAAAAGCCCTGCTGACTCTGCTGATTTCAACCTTTATTGCACACAATATAACTATAAAAAGTTTGTTGGTTCTTTTAGTTTGTATAAAGAAAGAAAAGATAATCATTGGTTTCTACAAGTTGGGAATAATAATTTAGATTTATACCCTGATTTTGCTCAAAAAATTGTTTATAGACTAAGTGTGTTTTTAGATGATTCATTTGAATTTATAAGTTGGAAAATCCGTGTCTATCATATTGTAAATGACATTGATAATTTTTTATTATTTAACACGGAATCAAATGTTATTAAGGCGTCGGCCCTTTTTAATCATAACAAAGATTCTTTTTATAGAGGTGATTGGAATTACATATTAGCCAAGAATACTGGCATTCAATACTTCTTTGGTCGTTTTGAACCTTTTATTAGCTTATTTTGTGAGCATCTTAATATTTTTAAGACCTATTCGTTTAAAGAGATTTTAGATGCATTAGATGATGATGAAATCCTTAATGACATGAAAACTGTTGCAGAAATGTCTTTCGTCTAAATAGATCTCATACTATTTTTATTGTTTATATTTTTTAAAGGTGATATAATCGTTTTAAAATTTTAAGGATATTGATTATGGAACAATATGATTGCAAATCTAAAATATCATATTTTATTGAAGACAACGCTGATATGGCTATGATTTAAGGAATTGTTTATGTATACTACTAAAAATCATCATTCTTTGTTATTTTCTAAGTGGTTTCCTTATTTTTGGAAATTAGTATTTAGACCAACCAAAGGCTATCATAAACAAGATTTTTATGGTAATGCCAAAAAAGGCTATTTTTGTCAACTGGATAATGGTTTAACTTATAAAATTTTTAGACATATGCAAAAGCATCATAAAGAGCCTACGTTTGCTGTTTATATTTATCATCACAATAAGTTAGTTATCAACTATAACACTTATAGTGATAGTTATATTAGCATTGTATCTGAAAACCCTTTTAGTTATACCCTTGATGATCAAATCAGTAATCTAGCGGAATCATTGAAGAAAGCATTTCCAGAAGATGTTGCTGCCATTTTTAATGGTCAACATATGCCATTCTATAAAATGCCTATTTTTTCATTTAGAATTTCCGAATATCATGCTATTTTCAAATGGCAATATAAACTTATTCACATTAAACAATTTTTGAGTCCGACGAATAAAGATAAGTTTGACATGATCACAATTGTTAAACGTTATAATGAATACTATTCAGCTAAGTCTAAATTCAGTTTTAATTTACATTCAAGTGGATTCAGCAAAGATTTTGATAGAGAGCTTTTATCGTCTTTTCACACGATGGATCAATATACGTCATATAATCGTTATTATATTTTGTATGATCTCCAACCACCTAAAAAAATTGAGAGACTTCATGGTTATGAGGCTCTTATTATTAATAAAAAAACAAAAGGCTTCTTGTTAGATTCTGATGACAATTATTTTTACTTTATTTTTCATACCAGTTTTATTTCGTTTCATAATTATAACCATCATGGACCTAGTAAAGAGTTCGAAATCATTAAAAGTGAAGGTGATTTTGAATTAACGTTTGCTAAAAAATTAAAAGATATTATGTTAGAGTTACAAAAAAACAAACCTTCTCTTTCTTTTTGTAACCATCTTAATGAGTTAGGTATTGAAGGTATTGATATTTCGAAAAGAAAACCACTTACTGATGAACAATGGTTGTTGTATGAAATGATGGCAATTTAAGGAGTTCTCTATGCACTCAACTAAACAGAAGAATACTACTTTGGTTTATGAAAGCTCAACTATTACTATTCATAAGACTGATCATTTGAATTATACAGTTAAAGCCAAAAATGGGTCGTATGGTTTTATTTCGTGTTCTGAATTCTTAGATGAATTAGTTGTTGTGGTTAAAAAGAATAAGTATGAAATAATTGGACGTTTTATTCACTATAAAGAGAATATTGCACAGGATATTGAATCTTTTGTAATCGAACAAAGTGTTAACAATATTATTTATCTGGTTAGTAAAACTCATCTTCATTCCATTTATAAAGATTTTACACCTTTTATGAACAATGTAACGGTTGAGGATGCATTTAAAGATAGATTTATTGAACATTTTTTAGAAAGTTTTGATTTTAATGGAACATCTAAACATAAAGTCATTAAAGAAAATCACAATCATTATGAAAAAAATTATGTGTATTATTATGTTTTATTTACTAAGAAAAAGATTATTGACAATGTGTTTAGATATACTCAGATTTTTAAAAACAAAGAGATGGAACCCTTAAAAAAGATCCATTTTTATAAAATTAGTGATCTTACTTTGTCCTTCGGCTCGTTTAGTGAATTTGTAAATAGTAAAAAATACAATGTAGATTTAACATCTATTAATCGAAATAGTGTAAAAGAAGTCTATGATAAAAATGAATGTATTCATAAAAAAGTGAATGCAATTAATTTATTTTGTGACATTAATGCTATTAAAGTTCTTAAATATAAAAAATATTATGTCAACATTGCATTTGAAGATGGAAAACATAAAATTGTTTATATGGAAAATCTCAGTAAAAATGAATATAAACGTAAAAAATACAACTATACAACTTCAGTGATTGATAAAAATGAATATCTTCAAGAATCTTATTTAACAGTTAAGGCTTACATTCAAAACAATAAGCTTTTATTGGAAACGTCTTTTGATATTGATGAAATTAAACAGTTTGATGAAAGCCTTGTCACAAAAATATTTGAAAGAAAGAAGCGGTTAGCATTAGTTTATCCATCTTATAACTTAAAAACAATGGTATTGAATCTAGGTTTTGATGTTGATAATATTAATTTGGATGTTTTAGAAACAATTGATATGTATACTTATTGAGGATGTTATGGGACTATTGAATACAATTAAAGAACGATTTTTTAGAAAAATTATTTATAGTGATGATCATAATGTTATTTATAAGATGACTTCCAAAAAATATTTCTTACGCAATTCAGGCATGTATGCTGATATTCAGTTACATTTAGATAAGGATCGATTAGTCGTCTTATTTAAGGTTCGCACAGCTTCTTATGAGCAAGCATTAATTAATTTTTCTATATTGTATGATAAATCAAATGATTTGGATACTTTTATTATTAAACATTGCAATGAAAATCCTATTTTTTTAATTGATGCAAGAGATATAGCTTCTATTAAAAAATGTACAGTAGATATTGATGGTAATCATATTTTCATTAACAAACAATTAGTTGACCAGTCTAATTTTCAAAATTTTTTAAGTGATACAAGACCTAATAAAACATTACATTCTCATACAAAATTTCCTAAAGATGAATTTTATATGGATGAAGCAGTTGAATCAAATAAAAATGTAGTAATTCTTGGTTCGGATTATTATCAAATTATTAAATTAAAAAAGAAAAAAATTACTAATTCAATTCAAAAAACAACTCTTCGTTGTGCTTGTCATAGTTCAGGTAAATTGATAGATATTTTTACCATTTACGATATTAATAATGTTGTTTTTGTTTTAAATAATTTTTTTGATATGACTCGTTTAGTAATGGACCGTGAATGGATTTTGTATACTGATACTGATGGGCTTAATACTATGGTTGGAGGTATGTTTCATTATCTTAATCTCTATGTAGATATTACATCTCCACCAATATTATTTTATCGAAATAGTCCATGTAAATTAGCCCATAATAAAAATTATTTCATTATCGAATATATAGATGGTTATTATTCATCAAAAGTAACTATTAAAATATCTAAACAGCAAAGGAATGATGTTGTCTTTGAAAGTGAAGAAATTTCTAGAATCAATATGAATTCTTTCTTTTATGATGTCTTAAAAAAAATTGCAGTAAAAGCATTTACTCTCTGTTTGAGGAATCCATCAAAGACCTTATTGTCCAAATTGAATGACTTGGGATTTTATGATTGCACCATTCCTCTCAATCATGATATAATAGAAGTCGTAAAAATGTACGATTATGAATAAATGAGGATTAGCCATGCTTAATTTTTTAAATAAAATCATATTAAATTATACAATTAAACATGCTATGTTACTGACTGTTGAAGAATTAGGTGTACTTAAACAATTTAATAATACAATTTATTATGCATCTATCAGAAATGGTTTGATTTATGAAATTCATCATATTGGAAATATTTTTAAAGTGATTGTTTTTCATAATGGTGCCAAACTATCTGTTTTCAATTTTTATTCTTCTGGTATCGAATTTACTAAAAAGACTCGAATTAAACGCACTCAAAGCGAGCAACGGTTTGATCAGGAAATTGCTAAAATGAATGTTATTACTGTCTTACGGCAAATTGTATCTGACAGTCCATTTTCTCGTTGTCATCCAAATGATTTTTTAACATTGGCAGCTTCTATGAAAGCACAATTTACAATGGATGATTACTTATCATTTTTCTTTAAGCGTCATTATTCTACTGTTGGCTTAGTTGATTATAATCTTTCAATGAAACATTCTGATGGTGTTTCTTATTCCTCTCATGATATCTCTATTATGGATGGTCAGATTTATGAGAAAATTCCTGATAATAAACTTAATTCGAATACAAAACATAATATTCAATTTATTGATACTTATTCTAATCTTATTGCTCCTTTTTTGGCTACTCATCAAGGTAATGTTTATTTGATGTATTTTGATTTAAATTGTGTAAACATTATTCATTTTGTAGATGATAATAAAATTGAAAAAAACATGATTAATTATCACACTGAGCAGCGTTCTGTTGTGGTTGAAACTGTAAATTGTAAAAACATTCATGATTATTTAGCAAGTATTATGTATCAACTTGTTCAAATTAAGGCCAATAATAATTTCTTGGAACGTTGTAAACAGTGTTCAGTAAATATTGAAGACCCTCTTCATATTTCTAATGAAGAAATGGAATTATTTAAAATGGCCACCTATTAAAAAAGCGGCTTTTGCCGCTTTCTTAGTGATTTTTATGAACATTTGTTGGTAAGTCTGGGTATCTAGGCACTGGTTGTTCTAATTTTATGCTAGAATCAATTTGTGATCTAGGCACTGGCACGCCCTGAATAGGTTCTGGTTTATGGTCTTTTAACCATTGTTTCATCATTTTAATTTCAATATCTTGTGTAGCAATAATATCACGGGCTAATTGTCTCATTTCATCGTCCATACCATACTTTAATTGAACCTCAGCCATCTCAACAGCTCCAATATGATGGGCTAGCATTGATTCTACAAAATAAACATCAGGATCACCTTTATCATAAACGTTCATACCCTTGTGCATTTCTGCATTGACTTTATTATAATCGCTTGCATAGGGTGATGAATATTGTGTTAACATTTGTCTATGTTCATGTTCAATAATCTCTGAAGCACACACAATGCCAGATGCTGCAGCTACAATAGATAACAGAGCTATCTTAGTCATTGAGCCAATCTTTTTCATAATTAAATCCTCTTTTATTTGTAATATTGTTAATATAATAGTTAATCTATTCTAAAAATCAACTATCTCTATTAATTAGTATTAAAATGCTTGCCAAGGTTTTTGTTCTTTGTTATACTTCGGGTTCTTTCAAAACAAAGGACCATAAACAGATGAAATCATTTGATTTTTTTGCTTTATCTTTTGCTCTTGCTGGAACCGCTTGTTTGGCTTCGCAAGCTTATGATACTCATGCTCGCAATGAGTTTCGGAAGCAAAATGGTGGTGTTGTTTATTTGAAGAAAATGGATGTTGATCAAAGTTATATTGTTTCTTTGCTTAAAACCAAAGAAAAGCGTAAAGCTGCACTGGTTGAATTCAATCGTAAGAAAAGTGTTGCGGCATGTAAATCAGATGCAAGTTGCCGTATTATGGCAGAAGCTATTTACTTTGAAGCTCGTGGAGAAAACCCAAAAGGTCAAATCTCTGTAGGTCAGGTTATTTTGGAGCGAACCAAACGTGCTGGTTTTCCTAACAGCATTTATGGTGTAGTTCACCAGAAGAACGATAAAGGTATTTGCCATTTTTCTTATGTATGTGAGATTGAACAGGGCGTTATTCAAAAGAGGTTCAGAAATGGATATGCCTATACCAAGGCTCTCGAATATGCTTATGGTGTAATGAAAAATCAATATCCGAAATATGTTAAAAATGCCGATCACTATTACAATCCAGCTAAGGTGACTAAAACTCCACACTGGGTTGCTGAAATGGGTAAGGTTGCTAAGGTGGGTAACCATCTGTTCCTTAGTTCTAATAGAGATTATGTGTTCTAACAAAAAATAGGCCCCGAAAGGGGCTTTTTTTATTGCCTAATTTTTGATTCTTTGTTATAATCATCCCACATTAATCAAAGAGGCTTTATCTCATGACCACATTGCGAATTGTTCAAGACACTTATCCTTCCAATCCACGCACGGACTTTGATCAGCTTTGTTTGATGGCTTGTGCTCATGGTCGTTATAATTTGGGTGATGATAAAGCCAAAACCACACTGGCCGATAAGCTGGGTGTTTATGCTCCTAATTATACGCTTGTAGAACTTGTGGGGATGGCTCATGCAAAAGGACTGGTCTTTGCCAGTAAACCACTTTACCTGTATGATCACAGTGGCATCACTATCGCAACTACTCCATTCTCCTGTCCTTGGGATAGTGGCCAAGTTGGCGAAATTTTGATTTTTACTGCTGACATTAAGGCTGAATTTGGCATTAAACGTTTGACGGCTAAAAAACGTGCTGAACTGCTTGAAGTTGCTGAAAAGCGTATCAATGATGAAGTCACTGAATATGATGCTTATCTGACTGGTGATGTTTTTACACTTCAATTCTTGGATGAAGATGGCGATATTGAAGACAGTATTTCTGGATTTATTGGTTCTGATGTGGATAAAAATGGCATGATTCAGAACGTGGATTCCAGTATGATTGAAGCATTGCGGGCTTGTTCAGTGAGCTATGCTTAATGGTTCAGCTACAAAAGAAAAATAAAGGTTTAGTAGTCAAATTGTTTGACTACTTTGCTGCTATGAAAGAAATTAAATTTGTGTCTAATATCGTAGGCATAAAAAAATCTCGACTAGATTTTGTTGAGTCGTCAGTCTCATCTAATTTATTTTTTATAATTACTAAGGAAACTGCTCATATTGTAGCCATTTCTGGTTATGATAATAATCCTACATTACTCGGATATCATGAATCATTTAAAGCACGTTATGGTGCAGAATTTAAAGAATTTGATCAGTATGCACATTCTTTTGCTTCAGAATTTATAAATGTTGTAAATTTTTTAGAAATCAATGATTTAAATTTAGAGTATTATTCTTCCGTTTCTTATGAATATTTACTGTTTATGAGTGGAAAAGAATATAAAATCAAACAATACACCTACCTGTATAAGAATACACTTGCTAATGGAACTGTGACAATCTATAAACAAGATTTCTATATTATTAATAAAGATCACAAATTGTATCTCATGGGCGTCAACTTCCCTTCTGCACTGGGGGCTATTTTTGGCAATCTAAACCTTTCCAATCGTACTGCTGATGAATTCATAAATCATGATTTAGAACGTATCTATAATGGTATTACGGCACTGATGCAGAGCAATAAGAAAAAAGACAATGTATTTGTCACTGCTGAATATATTTTAGATATGTCCAAAAAGTATTATCTTGACACCTATTATCACGGCTGGTATGAATTAGGCTTTCCTACAACTAAAGAAGAAGTCCAACTTTTGAAGATGATTGCAATTTAAGCTTAAAACTGCTATAATTAATAAAAATTTAATGAGGGTATATATATGTCTGACAAAGTTTTTATGGTTGTCAAAGGATTTGGCTCGACAAACCACTATAATACCTTGGCTTCTTTTATTGTTAAAAAAGATCGAATTAATAAAGTCCATAGTTTGTTGCCAGATCGATGCCTTGAGTTCATGACTGATGATGATTATTCTGTTGAATTTTTGTTTCGTAATGAAGTTATCTATGCACGTCCCGGCAATGATCAGAAAGATACTTCTAATATTGAATTGATTGTTCGTAATATTGAAACCTATGGTCAACTTCATATTATTGGTGATCTTATTTCTCATGGCAAGTCTTCAAAATTTATTCGTTCCATTCAAGAGTTAGATGCAGGTGTAATGGCTATTTATGCATTAAATGAACACCCTCAGATAAAAATTCATGTCATTGCTAAAAATAATGGTGGTACTATTATTTTTGATGGTAAAAAATTCTAATTATTTTTGACAATTATTCTTCATATGATATTTTCTTTTTAATAGGAGATATTATATGAGAATGCATTCAATTAGAGAGTCAATACCGCAATACGTCATTTCTGGTAAAGTTGTTAAACTTGCACAGTGGCTTGATGATGTTAAAGAACTTAGAAATCGTCATGGTGATGATATGGTTCTATATTTTGAAACCGACACTTTTGTATTATTCCGTATTTCTCCAAACCTTACCCATAATTTTGTTGATCAGCATTATGTTGAAGACAATGCTGAAATGACACTAAAGCAATGGCAAGAATGTTTAGAAAACCTTATTGTTAGTTTTAATGAAGATTATTTTGTCTATCTCATTTCTAATACAGGTTTTAATATTCGTTTGTCTGCTATCAAATAATGATTGATAATTTACTATTTACTTGATATACTCTAGATGACTTTAAATGGGAGATCTAGTTATGAGTATTGTTGGTGCTATTTCAAATGGGTTAAAATTTGATGTTTCAAGAACTTTTCTTATTTTATTCTTTTCGATACCAATTCTTTTTATACATGGGATTTTAAATATTGTCTTAGAAAATAGCTATGGTTTATTTATTTTTTATTCGTTGCTATCTTATTATTTCTGTGTGCATGTAAAAGGCTATACATTATTTAAATCATTCAGAAAAATCTCTAACAATTCTAGCTCATTAACCGATTTTAAAGAGCAGTATAATAATTATATGAATGATGTAGGTTATAAAAAACTGAGAAGAAACATTTATTTTTTATTAGGTTGTTCAACAGCAGCATTAATTTTTATTGTTTCAGCTATTTTTTCTTGATATTATTTGATACAGTTCAAAGGAGAAATTTAAATGCTAGAATCGATTCTTGTAGGCTGGAAAATAGAGGCCACTCGTGCCTTTATTAAACTATATTTTTCTGTAATTGTAATGTTTACTTATGCTTTCTTCATGGTTCAGCATTCTGGATCATATGCGAAGTTGGTGCTTTATGCTGTTTTATTTGGCTATATATTTATTCAATTAAAAGCATTTCAAATCTACAATGATCTTCGTCGTGTTATTTATGAAGCGGAAACGATGAATGAGTTTGTTAACACTTATGAACATTTTGTCAAAAGAAAGGATTTTAAAAAACTTCAATCTACGGTCAGATTTGTATTTATTTTTGCAATTTTTGATTCGGTTCTTTTCTTGCATTCGCTCGTGAGTTAAATACCCATTAGTATTATCTTTAGAGTGGCTTAAAATTCTTATTTTAGGCCATTTTTTTTGAATATTTTTTTTAAAAAAAATCAATAAATGCTTGTTTTAAAGGCATTTTTTTGTTATAATCCATCCATCTAATCACACAATAGAGGTATATATATGCAAACTTCGATGATTGCGAGTATGTTGAAAGTTAAAGGTTCGGGTGAATTTAAAATTCAGGATATTGCCCGTTCGTCCACGGTAACTCGTTGGCACTCTGTCAACTGTCTTCGTTATCCATCTATCGCAGAACACAGTTTTTTGGTAGCAATGTATGCTCGTGATATTTTAAATCGTATTAACCCTAATGCAACGGATTCAGAAAAATTGCTGTTGATGGAATATTGTTTGTTTCATGACCTGCCAGAAGTATTGACAGGTGACATGGCAACTCCAGTAAAACGTTTGCTTGAATCACTGTTCCCTGATGGTGAGTCGCCTCTTGATTTGATTGAAGAAGCTCTCTGCCCTGAATATAAAGCCTTGAAAGAGCGTATTGCTGGCACTTACCTTGCCGTCATTGCTAAGTTGGCTGATGTTCTTGAAGCGGTTAAATTTATTTATGTTGAAGGTAAAAGTTATATTCAACGTCAAGATCAAAACCGGAAAGTTATTGAAGCTCTGTCATCTTTGACAACTCTGGTTGAGAACCATGTTAATGGTTTGGAAGGTTGTGCTGAAAACATTGAGAAAGTTAAGAGTTTCTTGCATGAAATCAGTGACAATGAAAATAATGATGCTATTTATGGAATCTTGATTGAGCGTCAAACTAATTATTTTGAGCGAGCAGATGCTGCCAAGAAATTATACCCTGATTTTAATTGGGATGTGGCTAAAGATGTTCATAAAGAATTGCTTTATGGCAAGACTTCACAGATTGATTTCATTGACAAATGATTTTAAAATAGTTAATAAATAAAGGGGCTTTTAGCCTCTTTTTTATTGATTAACAGAATTAATTTGGTATAATTTAAGTAACCATATAAGTAAGGAAATATTAATGAGTAAACTTAAACGTAGTGATTTTGTAAATTTTGTAAATGAACATCTTTTAACCTTAATGACAGGTGGATTTAAACCTGATTTGAAAGACATGTTTAAAACATCTGATATTGATGATCATTGTCCTGATCTTGAAGCTGCATTTCTAGAAGCTGAAGAATCTGGCGATTTATTTGAAGCGGTTAGAAGTCATTTAGCGGGTATTAAACAAGACTTCATTGTTCATGTTGATATTGATATTACAGAAAGACGTAAAAAGGCTATTATTGAACGATCTACAACTAAGAAACTAGACAGTATGGACATTGATGATATTTTAGAAATACTTAATAAAAGCTCAGACGATGCCCTAAAATTCATTTTTGGTTAATTCTTTTTATTTTGAAAACAGCAGCTTTCTTTCAGAAGGCTGTTTTTTTATTGCTTTCAAGAGCTTTTTTTGTTATAATAGTTTAAATTTAAATGGATGATATGACAAATGAGCATTCCAAAAACTGTTAAAGATTTTGCTAATAATATTGATCTTCTTGTGAGCGATCTTCAGGTTGCAGGATTTCAAAAAAATGATCAATCTATTCTCGAAAAAAATAAATCCTTTCATGTAGCCTCTAAGGATTTTGTCTATATTATGTCAGATCCTATTAGTTTTTTGGCTGTTGTCTTTCCAAATTTTACCAAAAGTGAAATACGTCAGTTAGTTTCATTTTTGTCTTTCATGAGAAATATTGTTATTGGTCATAAAATTAATCAAGAAGATGCTATACTTTTTACGGTTGAAAATAATCATCAAGGTTTTATGATTTCCTCTACTATTTTTTGTTTAAATATCAATGATGGTGTACTGGCTATTCGTGGAGAATTTTTTAACAACGGTTTGTTAAAACCGTTAGATGTTGAATTTCATGACATCATGTATACACTTAAAAAGTTTTTTAAAGGTAATATTACTTTTTATTTTGAGGATGTTCTTGAAATTAATACAGCATTGATTAATACAATGATAACTGAAACGGTTAGTGATTATTTTTGGCGTAAGAATAATAGTAATATTTTAAAACATTTGTCAGACAATGACTTTATTAACCAGCTTATTGAATTGGGTAAGGCGAATATGGTTAATAGCAAAGTATCAGCTTTGAAAATTATGCATCATTACAATGAAATCAATCTACAACAATTATATGATCAGAGCTATGTTGATGGTGTGAAATCTGATATGGAAACTGCGACAAACTTTATCTTTAAGTTTAAATATCAAGAGCTTCGTCAGATGCGATCATTTTTTGAAAAAATGATGACTTCTGAATCCATTGATAATATTTTTCAGATTATTGATTTGTATGTTTTCAAACAAAAAATTCATGGTCTTTTTCGAGAAAGTGATACCATACAAGTATTTAGGAGTAATTTTAATAAACATCAAAAAAATTCATTACCTTTCTTAACAGGTTTGTGTATTCAGATGTGTGGTTTAACTATTGATTTTACTGATCGCGTTCAACTGTCTGATAATATTTGTGATGGTTCAGATAAAATTGTTTCTGATAATCTTTATTATGTTGAAAAAGCTTATAAATTTTCGTTGATTAAACATCTTGAGCAAAAGTTTGAAATGTCATCTCAGGAGATTACTAATAAATCCCTTATTGTTTATCAGATGGCTGTTATTTGATTTGCTAATTTTGTGGTATCTTGATAGAATAGGCACTTATTCAAAAGACGGGAGCAATGCATGAAGATTGAAATTGAAAAATATATGAAAATGTCATCAGAAGATTTTGAGATCTTTGTGAAAACATTGCATGTAAAACAGGTTAAACAACTTTATGAATGTCTTCGTAAGCTGCTTATTACAAGTGACTATATTACCGACTTGGATGGTTCGGAAATGGCTGACCATATTAAGCGGAAAGAATTGAAATCAATTGTTAAGCGTAATTATGATGCATTGGGTCATGTTCCCAATAAAAAAGAAAGTAAACTACTACGTCAAACCAAACAAACTAATAAACAAAATCGTTAAGAGGGTTCATAATGAAAGCAAGTCGAGAACTTCGAAAATGGCAACGTGCTTTGGTTAAAGCCTATGGTAAAAAAAATGGTGTTGTTCGCCGCTGCTATTTTGATAGTCCAGAAATGGAAGTAAAAGCAGAAACTAATAAACATATCAAGCGAGGAAAGGATGATACATGGAAAAAAGAAATTGCTAGCTAAAATTGCTGCATTAGGTTGTATTGTTTCATTGTCAGGCTGCACATTTGATCGTGAAGTCGGAAATATGCATTCTGGCATTGATAGCTTTACCTATGTTCAATGGGATACTGAACATGCGGTTACTGTCAGGCATGTCAAAAAGATTGATACTAATGTCTATTCTTCAAATCATTACGATGTTCAATTTTTCCTTCACAAATCAAGCAAAGTTCCGGTATGGACAAAATTTGTTAGTAATGACCCGGCTACGATGAGTGGTTACGTTGGAAATAAGTATTATAAGTTAAGAGGTAACGACATGGGCGTTACTTTACAAAAAGGCACTTATGCGACCCCTGCTTATCGAGCAGTTGACGTTTCTATTATTCCCGGCATGCCCGGTGGACCTGTTACTAATGATGCTGGTGAAGTTATTGGTATGACAACAGAGTTAGGTTTAGAGCCTTTGGAGTATGGTGAAAGCACTTACAATGTTTCTTACTATTTACCCTATGAAGTGATTGCCAAAGAATGGAAAAATTATCAACTAATTCAGGCAGGTCAACAACCTGTTGAATAATCATTTTATCAATTTGAAATCGTGCTGATAAAGTTGACCTCTTTATTTGAAGGTAACAATGAACGTCAGCGATTGGGATTGTTTTCAAAACCCCAAGAAACTTCGTCCTTCAGGGCGGAGTAGTTCATAGCATTGTCAGAATCCTTTTGTTTTGGTATAGTTTCTATGTATATTTTTAAATAGTTAGAAAAAAACCCTAATTTCTTAGGGTTTTCTTATTTTTGGTATTAACCAATGTCTTTACCAGTTCTTGTCTTATAGGCTTCATAGTGCATGTTCTTTTTAAAGGATTCAGCATCCAGTGTATCAGCAGTATTCAGTGTATTCGTCAAACTGGTCATTGAGGCAGAGATACGAGCATCTGCAAATTCACAACCACTCAACATTCCTGATGCACCACGAAGAATACCTTTTGCACCTTCCATGTTACCTGCAGCAATCGCTGCTGATGCTTCTGCTTTGTTTTTAGCAATAATCAACAAGGTTTCTTGAATTTTTACTTCTTGAATAAAATCAAGTTTATCCCATTTCTTTTGGCCCAGTGTATCAGCTTCAAGTTGGATAACTTGCTTAACTTTGTTACCATTTTCATCTTTGTATTCAATTTCAAGTTCACCTAATACAACATGAGCTGCTGGTTTATCACCAAAATCTGTATCCAATTTAAACAATACTGAAAGTTTATTACCTGCTAATACGTTAGATAACTTATAAACACCATTTGTGGCTTCGTAGCTGTTCATTTGTTCAGCGATTTTAAAGCCGTTATTAAGTTGAAGCTGTAAAGAAACCTCAGTCGCTGCTACGTTAGCCATGCCTGTGAATTCTTCTGCAAACATCTGATCAAATTCTTTTTCATCTTGGATGTAATAGAAGTTACCACCACCTGTATCACTCATGGTTTGAAGCAATGTTTCATTGAAACGACTACCTACACCAAAGGTTGATGTGCTAATACCATTTTTATAAATAGCCGCAACATCTTTTGCAATTTCTTTTGGGTCTACAACACCAGACATTGTTTCACCATCAGTCAACACCATTACACGGTTGATGTATTTTTCTTTAAGATTTTTAACAACTTCGGTTGCACCACTCAACCAACCAGCATGCAAGTTGGTGCCCCCATTGGCACGAAGTTCACTGATTGCTCTGATGATTTCAATTTTTGATTCACTGGTTACCTTAGTAGCATCTTTCATTACAGTTGATGCAGAGTTAAAGATTACTAATGAGACGAAATCCCCTTCTTTTAAGCTTTCAACTGCCTTAATTGCAGCTTTTTTAACCAATTCCATTTTGTTAATAACAATTGGACGATTAATGTTTTCTTGGAACTGTTTTGGGAGTCCACCATTCATAACTGCTTGCATAGAAAGTATTGATGTCAAGCTTCTATTTGGATATTCACCATGCATTGGGTATGATAACGACTCTGACATGGAACCTGAAACGTCAAGGACTAGACTTAAATTGAGTTTTTGTCTTTTGACAGTTTTGCCTACTGCTTTTTTGACACCTTCAAGCTCAACTAGGAAAAGTCCTGATTTAGCTTGGTTATTTAACGCTGCTTTTTCTGTAAAGTATTTGATATTGATCATGATTATTCTCCTAGTCCTAATATTTGTTTAATTTTTTCGAGTATTTCTTCTTTGTTTGTTACTGTATAACCTTGTTCCATTTTTAAAAACACTTTTCCACTATCGTCTAATGGATATTCACCAAAAACTTTAACGCTAGTTTTATGTGAATCAATATAACTCATACCAGCTTTATTTAGTAAACTATTGGTTTCGACACCCGCCGAAGCTCCTACTATGAGATCTTCAATTTTACTTCTTCTTGCTGGTGATGCTGAGTTTACTTGTGGCATAAGAAAACCTGCAGAAGATTCCAATGTTGTCTTTTGTGGAGCCATGGATCTAGCAGCAATGGAATTTAAAATATTTACTGCACCTGCTTTTAAAAGATTATCGCCTTCACTTTCATCATTGTTATCTTGCTCACTAGCATTGTAATAAGTGCTTGACCCTAATCCTTTTAGTAATTTTTCACTTGCACCTTCTTTTTGTAGCGTTTTAATATTTAGAATTTGGTTAACATGCCCATCATCAAAATAGTTTTGCCGCCCTTCTTTTACTGGTGGATTAATTAATCTTTTTGCTAATAAATCTCTTATTTTTCGAACTGTAACAGTTTCTGATAAGCGTCCATCTGCTGACTGGACATCATTCTTGTTTTCTGCTATACTTCTGTTTACTTCTTCAACAAGTTGTTCAAGTGTGTATTGTTTTAGCATATGTGTTACTCCGTTGATGTATATATATTTACATCAATTGATGTTAATTGTCAATAGATGATGTCAATATTATCTAAAAATACTTTAATACTTGGAGCAATGTATTTCTTTCTGATTTATCCTTTAATGTCCTTTGAATATAAAATAAACCTTAATTTAATTGATTTAATCAATGTTTTGTGCTATTCTACATATTCAAAATTATCTTAATTAGGTGCGAAAAAAATGACTGAGACTGAATTTCATTACGTTGATCAATTGTTTCTTGGGCTTCCAGAGATTACACAGCATTTTGTGCTTAAAGATCTTGAAACTCGTGTAAAGCCAGAACAGGTTATTGAAATTAATGCGTTGGTTAAAGAAACTCAGTCGATGTTTTCGAATATTGCTGAATCAATTGATGATGAACGTTTTGCACAAATCAGTCAGTATAATCCAATTTATTTTGAAATGCTGTGTAACTATCTTGATAATGAAACATTTGTCAGTGTTATGCACTTTATTGAAAAGAATTTTACTCAAAAAGCTTTGGATATTTTTATGGAAATTGCTGTCAGTCGCACAGCTAAATCAAGTGAGTATATGGCTGTTTGGAATGAACTGGCGTCAACAGTTAAGGAAACACTATGAAATTAACAAAAGAATTCAAAAAAGTTTTTGTGCAATCCTTATTGGAATCTTATAATGTACATTGTCAATCGATGGATCTTTTAATTCAAGATAATTTTGTTCGTTATGAATTAAAAGGTCATCTTGATCAATCACCTTTCACTGGATCACTTAACATCGTTTATAAAAATGATGGATTATGTAAGTTTACTGTTACTGGTTGGTTAGAAGATCGTCACGTTTTAATCGATAAAGCAACAAAAGACAGTCCTTACCTTAAAGCTATTGATGAAGTCACTGATTTTTTATTACTTCATTTTAATCGAAATATTAAAGCTAAAACGCATAGAATTTTTCTTGGTACAGGTTATTTTTCATATAAAGGGAGATCCATTACTGATATTTTTATTAATATGAAGCCTGCTGTATTACGGCAACTTGATATTGAAAACAAAGATAATGATCAGTCTGTTGTAACTCATTTATTAGATTACGATCTCTTTTTTAAAGATAACCAAGAATGTTTTAATTATAAAAATAATAAAGAGCATAAACTCTATTCTATGAAGGATATTCATGATTTGGATGTATTTAAAAAGTTTTTAATTGCCAATTATATGACGGTTTATTCGCAAATGACGAATACTCCAAATTTATTGAGAATTGAAGAATTTGATACATTAAGCTACCAGAATGTGCTTGATTATTTGATTGTTCAAGATATGCATAATATTTAATAAGGATTCGTTATGTTAACTAATAAATGCAAGGCATCACTTAAAAAGGCCCTCAAAAATATTTACAATATTGATTGCTATAAGATTGTTCAATCTTCGAATAATAGCTATAACTATTTTTATTTTAATTTATTTTGTTCTTACGAAGGTGAATCATTTGATATGCTATTGACTGTTTCACGGCACATGCGAAATGCAAATGTTTTACGTACTGATGTGGTCTTACGACATAATCAATTGGATATCGAATCAGATGCTTTTATTGATGATTATGATTTTACCTTGGCACTTAATTCAAATTTGGCTAACAAAATTGCTAATTTGAAAGAAAAAATGGAAAACAACAAAATTGTAGATACTTTAAATGAGATCAACAATGAATTGAAATTAGGTAACCAAGCTAAATACTATATGATATATTCAGTGATGACGCCATTATCAGGCATTATGTATAAAAACAAAGGTTGGTTTGAGATGAAAACCATTTGTGAAACTCCTTATTTTGTTGGTAATGTTTGTAGTCATTTTGTTGATAAACGTGAAAAAAATATTACGAATGTACTATTCAATGTCTTCTTATTTAATAACAAATTTGATTATATTAACTCTAAAATTATTTCAAATCAAAATGAATATAACCTATATGATTTTAAAAGTTTAGACGTATCAAACCTTCATGAATTTAAAGAAAAAGCGTTTCAAGAACTATTTTTTATCTATTCATCGACATTTAACTTTAAAATTGAAGGTCTGTCAGAAGATGAAATTCGAGAACTTAATATACAAGATCTCTCAAAGTATATTGAAGTTCAAAACATGGTGAATATTTAATATGATTAGTGAAGATTTTAAAGAAATTATAGATAAATTTTTATCCAACTATAATATAGAATGTTATGAATTTATAAAAATTACGACTGGTCGTTCATCTATGCTGGAATATTATATTGAAGCCCGAGTGGATAACGCAGAAGTTGTTTTAAAATTTATTTCCTTTATTGACAAAAAACAAAAGATATTTACTTCTCTATAGGTTTTTGTGAAGATTATGAAGATTATATAGTAGATGGATTTTGTCAACCATTTAATTCAAATAAATTAACTAATTCTTACTTATCTTACGATGATCTCATGAGAGTTGTTTCACTTCAAAAAATGGTAGATATTTAAAAAACACCTTTTAAAATAACATACTATATGCTATAATAAGGTAAATTTGAAAACCGGAGTTAATCATGTCACAAGTCTTACAATTTCCTGTTCGTCATAAAGTTAATCCTGCTACAGTAGAGCTGTATGCTGAGCTATTGGAAAAGAAAGCTGCTTTGATTCACAATCAAGTTTTAGTGCTTGATAATTTGAATATTGGCCGGCGTTTTAGTGGATGTCACAACTCGTTTGGACCTCTACCTGAGCAAACTTATCGACTTCTTCTTGCCTTTTATAATGCTCCCATTGAAGAAAATTGGTTGGCAATTAAAGATACTCGTATTTTTGGTCGTATGACCCCTTTCGATATTATGGCAGATACTTATCCTGAATATACCGAACATGATGCGGATATGAAAGTTCCAACTGCAGAAACCTTTAACTTCGCATTTACTGTTATTAAAGACAAAACTTTAACGAAGCAGTCATTGCTTTTAGCTGAATATCAGGCTAATATTGATGTGATAGAAAAGGAATATCCAGAAGTAAAACACATTTTTAAGGTGAAATAACTATGTTAACTAAGGTCACTATTCAAAATATTGATGCCAATACTGAGTTTAAGAAAATTTTTACTCGACATGCTTCTTATCATTTTGACACATTAAATTTAACTAAAGCTGTTTTGTTTGCTGTCAAAAATGAATATGGTTATGGTGCAACAATTTCTAATTCAACATTGGAAAAATCAAATCATTATCATTCTGATTATTTCCTAGTGACTGATGTTGAGTATGAGGCTCGTGTAGAAGAACAATATGATATTTTGGTCAATAACCAAATTCAAAGAGCTACTAGAAAAGTTTATAGTCGTATAAAAACCCGAATCCGAGTTGAAGTTAAAGTTGATCAGATTGCCGTAAAACGTTTGACCAAGTTCAAAAAATTTATGTTAGAGTGGCAATTTAGAAAAAATGCTTATCAAACATATGGAATTAAAAAATAAATCAATTAATGGGAGAATTAAAATGACAAAAGTAACAGCAGAGGACTTTTCAGCAGAAATTAGTTCTGCAATTATGAATAACGGTGAAATGGGGATTCAAAATGTATTGACACAATACATTTTTGGTGAAAAAAAGTTCTTGTATGGTCTTTTTGATAACACTAAAACTGATCGTGATCGTTTGGAAATTCTAAGCCAAATTATTAATGATATTAAAATAGTGTATAAAAATGGTGGTGAACCACAATTGGTTAAATATGTAGAACGCTTGAGAATTCAATCGATTGGGCTAGAAACTCTTTGATAGGAGATTGCTGTTGAAAAAAATGATTTTGATTTATGATCCAAATAAAGGCTATACAATGCCATCAGGTAAGATACAAAGCTCTGTAAATGCTTACCTTATGGCTTATCAAAGAGATGGTGTTTTTAAGTCTTCTTATGGAGACTTTGCTATTATTGATGAATTTTTACGGCAGGCTTCTGAATTAAGGATTTCTTTTGATTGTATTACATTAATTTATCGTTTTGGAGAATTAGATAAAGAAATTTCTTTAAATTAAATAGGCATAAACACTTTTAGACATGCTTAATATTTGATTTCTTTTTTATTTTTTGGTATAATACAGACCTATTTGATGGAGGTTTACATATGAAAGTTGTTTTACTCGGTGCTCCCGGTTCTGGTAAAGGGACACAAGCAAAATTCATTTCCGAAAAATTTGGTATTCCACATATTTCGACGGGTGATATGCTTCGTCTTGAAAAAGAAAGTGGTAGCGAACGCGGCAAACTGATTGCTGAACTTATTGATAATGGTCAATTTGTTTCTGATGAGATGATTATCTCTATCATTGAAGATCGTATTGCAGAGCCAGATTGTAAAAATGGCTTCATTCTAGATGGATTCCCACGCACTCATGCTCAGGCACTCAAAATGACAAGCATGGGCATTGAAGTGGACAATGTAATTGAAATTCGTGTGCCTTTTGATTTGATTGTTGAGCGTATTACTGGGAGGCTTGTCCATGAGCCTTCTGGTCGGGTGTATCATAAGATTTTTAACAAGCCTACCGTAGAGTGGCTGGATGATGTCACTGGTGATACTTTGATTCAGCGTAAAGATGACACTGCAGAAGTTATTCTTCCTCGACTTAGCACTTACGCCGAAAAAACTATGCCTGTGGTTGAATATTATGCACAAGAAGGTCGAAAAGGTCGAATTAACTTCAGTAGCATTGATGGTGTTGGCGATCTAAAAACGATTACTACTTCTGTGTTTGAAGCCTTGCGTTAATGAATGCTCATAAAAATCCCCTTGGTAGGGTTTTTTTATTGCCTAATTTTTAAGAAAGTAGTATAATACGCTAACTAAATTCTTTCGGAGAGTGTAATGAGCGAACTTATTGCTACCAGCAAAACTAAAAATCCCTGTGTAGGTTGTGGAGCTTGCTGTGCCTTTTTTAGAGTCTCTTTTCATTGGCTTGAAGCTCAATCTGCAGGTGGCACAGTCCCTGACGAAGACACTGTACCTATCAGTCAGCCTCACCTTATTGCCATGAAAGGCACTGATATAGTAAAAGATCCTCGTTGTATTAACCTTGTAGGAACAATTGGTAAAGATAGTCAATGCAGTAAATATGAAACTCGTTCAAGCTCTTGTCGAGACTTTGATGGTTCGTATCAGTTTGGTGTTAAGGAACCACGATGCGACCGTGCAAGGGCAAAACATGGGCTTGCAGAACTGACTCCAACCGATTGGATTTGATTTTTTGATAAAAAATGTTATAATAGGGGTAACCAATTATCGTTGGAGGTGCCTATGGATAACTATTTTTTCACAAATTTAGCCATAATGGTAGTATTGTTAACGTCGCTTGTTCCTTTAAGCTTTTTCTATTTCTTAACTGTGAAAGCTAATCCAAATAAAGAGAAGCGAAAAAAAAGTCCAACTGTCGATCTTGATTCATTAGACGACTTAAAACAATGAAGCCTATATTTAAAGAACCGAGAGGTTCTTTTTTTTATCAAAAGATTGCTTGCTGTATGAAATAATGCTATACTCTTAACTCTTTCAAGTCATAACCAGAAGATTATTATTTACATTATAAGCTGTAATTTTTAATTATTTTGATTGACCAAATTTAGTAAAAATGATATAATCCATTCACTAATTTTATAGGAATTTAATCATGCAATATAAATCACTCGCACTGTTTCAATTTTTTCGTGAACACTACCGACTAAACCCAGTGGCTGTGTTGGAATTTGACTTTGAACCTTCTGGTGCTGATGATCAGGAAAAACGTAAGTCTTCTCTGTCATTTGTTAAACGCATGAATACAGTTACACCAGCTCTTCACGAGCTGTATGACGCTCAGGTGCGTCTGGTGTCGGATTCTCAGGAAATGTATGTAGTTTACAAGATGGGTTTTAACTTTAATGCATTTAACGTTTTGGCTCCCATGTATGCAAAACTTGAAAAAAACGTAAAAGAATTCCAGCGTCTTTTGAAAAAGCATGCAAGCCATCCAGAAGTTGTAGAATATTACAAAGCAGTTGAAGCTGAATTGCCAACTAATGTTTATGAAATGATGAAATCTGACTTTGCAGCTTTCGAAGCCGTAACTGTTGAACGCATGGTTGTCGAAAAGGCACGTTATCCAGAATGGGCACTATGGGATTCAGAACATCCAAATTGGGAATCAATCAATCAACTTTATAAAAATGCTAAAAAATAACGGGAGCCTCTTCGGAGGCTTTTCTGTTTTCATAAAATAGGAGAACTTATGGGATATACAACAGATTTTGATGGTCAAATAAATTTATCAAAACCACTTACTGAAGAACAAGCTCATTACATTCAGAAGTTTTCAGAAACCCGTCGAATGGGTAGAAATGCAGCTCTTTGTCAAAACTTTGATGATCCAGTGCGAGAAATGGTAGGTCTACCGATTGGTACAGAAGGTGAATTTTGTGTGTTTGATTATGGACGTAGCAGTGACCCCACGATTCTTGATCATAACAAGCCGCCGTCTACTCAACCGGGGCTTTGGTGTCAATGGGTGCCTAGTGATGACAATTCAGCTATTGTTTGGGATGGTAATGAGAAGTTTTACTATTACTTTGAATGGTTAACTTACATCCATGATAATATGCTGGCTAAATGGGGCATTACGTTTACTGCAGAAGAGCGATTATCTTATCAAGGTGAAGAAGATGATGACAATGGAGAAATCTATGTCGATGGTGGTGCTCTTGTTATGTCTGATGGTCAGGGCTTTAACACAAAACATGAATTGACAATCGTTGTTGATAATTTTGAAGGAGATAAATAATATGGGTTCTTTTTACATGAACTGTGCTGTCACACGCCATCCATTCTGTTATGGTCAAGAAGATGCTGTACTTATTCCTATTTTTATTAAAAACAGTAGAGAAAAACCTATCTATATGTATGATAATTGCTATATTTTGCCATTATTTGTTAATTGTAAATATGATGATTATGGTCAATTTGAAATTGAAGATTCACCTATGTCAGAGCGGGTTCTCAATCTTCTAAAAGCTGCCATTACAACAGATTCATATGCTTATCGTCGTCAAGTTGATGAAGATGATGATGATATGGAGATTGATCTTGATAATTTTACTTGGGATACTTTTTTTGAATTATCTCACGAAAATAAATCATGTGGTTATGGTCGTATTTCTTATGCAGCAATCCATAAAAGTGTATTTGAACGCATCATTTCTGACTATACTATTTATGGTCGCCTAGATGATTCTATTGATACCTATCAACCTTCTAACTATGGTCATTATGGTTTTGATCACTTCTTGGGTGAAGAGCGTAAATCAATGGAAAGAAAAAGAACTGAAGCTGAATTATTTGTAAAAGATTATGATGAAAGGATTGCATCATTAACTGCAAAGGAATTAGCAGAACATATTGCTTCAGGTGGTGATGAATCAACATTTAAGGTCAGTTCAGACGTTCGTTTCTTAGAATATCGTAAAGAAGATAAAGTTCGTGAATTGTTAGATGGCCGTGATTATGGTCGTGAACCTTTTATTAAAGCAAGTTCAATTTTACCTAATGTGCCTTCACTTGGTGATGAAGAATTGGTAAATGGTCAAAAAGTTAAGTTCTTGAATTATTTCTTATCATCTATTAATATGCCATGGACAGAATCAGTTTATTCAGGTCAGGAATGTGACACGACTGGTTATAAAGTTCTTCGTAATTGCTATGCAGAGTTAACAGTTCAAGGAACTATTGAACATTTTTCTGAAAATGTTGCTGAAAAAGGTGAAGAAATCATCGATAAAAATGATAGAACGTTGATTGAATTGATGGATAAATTAAATCACATCGATGTCGAGTATGCTGATGATTAATTTTCATTGCCAGTAATAAAAGGAGCTTCGGCTCCTTTTTTATTTTGACTTAAATGCTTTTTTTTGTTATAATTAGCCATCTAAGACAAATTATTTAAGGTTTTTATCATGGACATTCAAGATATTTTAAAAAATAATTACAATGTTAGCCAATTTATTGAAATGATTGGTGATAAATTCCCTTTGCTTACTAAATTTAAAGATACTCATCAAGATAAAATTTGGCATGCAGAAGGTGATGTTCACATCCATACTGACATGGTACTGGAACAAACTTATAGCCTTATTGCTAACGAAGCATCATACCTCAGTGATGATGATAAATTTTCGTTGGTGATTGGTGCTTTGCTGCATGATATTGCAAAACCTCTAGTGACAAAAGAAGCTGAACGTAATGGTCGAATTTGTGTGATTGCACCTAAGCATGAGTATGTGGGCATTTCATATCTTATTCATCGTATTCAGTCGTTGAATATCTCACAAGAAAATATTATGAAAATTATCGGACTTGTAGGCTACCATCAGGTGCCAAAGTTGATGATTATGCGTGATAAAAGCCAGTGGGAATATTTCAACCTTTCCCAAAAAGCTCGCTTGGATCTCTTGTATTTCCTTGAAATTGCTGACATGAAAGGTCGTATTAGCGATGATTTGGACAACCAATTGGAATATCTTGATTTGTTTAAACTGTATGCTCAGGAACATGGCTGCTTTGAATCTGCCAAACTTCCATTCATCAGTGATAACGAATATGTTCAAATGAAGGGCTTTAAGGCGTTGATGAACGGTTCTATCCATATGCCAGAAGAAGCTGAAAGTAAATTCTTTGCTCATAAAGATGAACATGGTGAACTTGTTGTTATGACAGGTATTAGTGGTGTAGGTAAATCGACTTACATTAAGCAGAAATATCCAGATCATATTTTGGTGTCTCTTGATGAAATTCGTGCTGATTTGGGCAAGAATCGACAAGACCATACAAATGAAGACAAAGTGCTGCAGGTGGCAAGATTGAAAATTAAAACCCTGTTAGCTAAAAAGAACAAAGTTGTTTATGATGCAACCAACATTCGTCGTGATTTCCGTGACAAAGTGTTGACTATTGGTCATAATTACAACGCTTTGACTCGTGTTGACTTCTTGACGGATTCTTTATCAAACATTATTAAACGTGATAATGAACGTGAACATTCTGTAGGGGCTAAAATCATTCACTATCAAGATGATCGATTTGAGTATCCTGAATTTGATGAATGTGATACTTACAGTATCGTGTTTAGTGAAGCCAGCAAGAAAAAGAAATGGTAATGTCATGAAAAAAGACCCTTGTGGGTCTTTTTTTACATCTTATTTTTATTAGATGGTTTTTTCTTTGGTGATTCAGCTTCTTCAAATGTTCTAGGTGGTTTCAGAAATTGAATAGCTACTTCTTCCTTTGGGGGTTTTTGTCTGGCTAGAAATCTTTTCATTGCTTCTTCATGAAATTCATTTGGGTTCCAAAGGCCAAGTTCTCTGGCATGATCTTCTGCACCTGATACTGCAGCTTTTATGGTTTTTTTTCCTGCTACAATAGCACCGGCTAAACGGTGATTCCCATCATCAATAATATAACTTGGGCAGCATCCCATGCTAGGAATACCCACATCAATTGAGATTCTTTTTTCGGGTTCATTAAGAGCAAAGAAGGCTATTTTTTTAACGTGGTTGTCACGAATTTCTTCTGGTGTTAGATTAGTTCTTTTGAATGCTACGTCATACCAACTAGGTGTAATAGCTAATTCTGCTTTTCCATCTTTAATACACTGTTGGACTTCAGCAATGGTAATAGGTTTTTCCAGTTCAATCCAACAACCTTGGAATGGATTTGCGTATTTCATAATTTTTTTGACATCTAAAACATGATGTTCTAGATCATTGAGTTCAGCATCAGTGTAATCAGATAAATCTTTTTTATTTTCTTGTGACATATTAATCTCTATTGGTTTCTTATATTTTAACATTTAATCAAAAATATTAAAGTATGAAACCAATATAGTTTAACAATATTTGATTTATTTTCTTTTTGCAGGCTTTCTTATACTTTCAATGTATGCTTTTTGTTCTTCCGTCAAGCTATCTGGATTAAGTGAAAGCAAGAAATCTCGCATCTCTTTGTTTTCTTTCATTAAAGGCCGAATAATGAGTCCAGTATGGTAAGAATGGGCATTCGAGACACTTTTACGAACATCTTCTAATTCTTCTGGTGTTAGTTTAATGACAGGCTCTTCTGTAAAGATGAGTAATTTACCATTATCCCAGTCAAAGCCACAGGCGATATCTTTAATTTTTACAGTTGGCGTTCCACCTATAGATCCTTGTGAAACAATAACAATTTCAACGGTGCTTTCCAATTCTCTTTTATGATTCTCTGCAATATTATCTATGAATGCTTTTAACTCACTAACTGTATTAATTGTACCCATAATATTAGTCTCCAATAGTTGCATTATTTTAACATATAAACCATTATTGGTCAATGATGATGTTGACACAAAATTTTGATATGTGGTATACTTGTCATTATTTTAGGAGAACCAGTATGACGATGTTGAATGATACAATATTGCATGAAATCATAACCAATGGTTTCAACCAATTAGTAGTGTCTCCTGATCTTACCATAAAGCGGCTGGTAGGTTATTTAGATGGCGAAGATGATTATTATTACATCTTAAAGAATTCTTATGGCAATACGACAACTTACAGTTACATTTCTTGTGTGATGCCGCTTTACTTTGTTAAAGACATGCTTGAACCTTCTGTTTACAAATCACTTTCTGAATCTGCAGAACTTAATGGAATGACGTGTGAATCGTCTATTATTACAGAAAAAGACTAATCCAAACAAACACTAAGAAGCCTTTCTAGGCTTCTTTCTTTTGTAAACTACATCCACGGATTAAATGGTAACTTTTTTCTAGTTTGTTGCATTTTATAACCATATTTTGCACAGGCCCACAAAACAAAATCAATCATTAAAATGGCACCATCTCTATCACTTAATTCTTGAAAAGAAGCTTTATATTTAATACAGTATTCTTCTGCTCGATGAATTTCACGAAACGTTAATTTAAATTTATCAAATTCATTCATGAACTCTGGCAAAAATAATAGATTTTTTCTGTATTTTTCAATAGCATTCATATTGTCTAGTTCGCTAGATTGTTGAACAAATGATTCTTTTATATCATTTTCATATTCATGAAAAGCGGTTAATTCTTTTTCCAAACTCATAAACTTAATGGATTTGTTTCTGATAGGTTGCAGTGTTAGGCCATTGTCAGCGAATACATCAAAGAAGACACCAAACACATATTTTTTTATAATAGCATGTGAATGTTTTTCGAATGGGTTATCTTGGCCATCACTTTTATAATAGTGTGATAAAAATCGAATAAAGTTTTCTTGATCTTCTAATGATCTTAGGAAAGTAGGTAGATGACCACCTTTATTTTTCCATTTAGTGATATCTTTATGTGGAAGGATTGAAATTTTATGTGACATAGAGAGTTCTCCTAGGTGCTCCATTCTATCATATTTATGTAAGTTTTAAAAGCCTGTAATATAGCTATATTTCTCTATTTTTTTAATAAAACACTGTTGCTCTACATTGTATTCTTTGTTATACTTGTTCACAATAATTACACATAAGGATGATTTTGTATGAGCGAGAAAAAAGTGCTGAAAGTTGGTGATTTGATTAAAGCAACGGGGTTCACTTTCAGTAAGGAAGAGTCAATTGATTTAATTTCTGGCCCCTTTGGTGCTGATCATCGTCGTCTACGTGTGTTTCACCTTAATGGTTTGAAATGTTCTAATCCAGCTTGTCGTAACGTGGGTACTCGACTTATTCAGGGTATTGATAAAGCAGGTGGCATTCACTGGGATGTTTATACTGACAGTTTGATTTTGATGAACGTTGACCATATTATCCCTAAACATCATGGTGGTAATAACTACATTAAAAACTTGCAACCACTGTGTTTGAATTGTAACTGTCTGAAAGGTGACCGACTGATTACTAACGAAGAACTGGCAGTGCTCTATCATGAAAACTTGAAACGTCGCCGTGGAAAGCAAAAAATTCGTGAACTACGAGAACCTTGTTAACATACATAAGCCAACCTAATGTTGGCTTTTTGTTGATTGATTTTTAAGGCTATGTTATAATCAATTAAATCTTTCGGAGATGCAGTAGATGTTGAAAAAATTAAAAAATATTTTCGGTAAAGGCGATAAAATTAAAGTCTTTAATGAAACAAGTGCTCATCGTAAATATGGTATTCACGTTACTCAGTATATTGAAGATGGCAAATACATGATCTATGTAAATGATACATTTGAAAATGATACCGTTGTTGATATCTTTGATAATGAAACTCAAGTTGATGCTTTTATTGATGAATTGGCTACAGAGATTGAGCAGACAGCTAAAAGTCGTAAAAAAGATATGGAAAATAGGCTGGTCAAAGATTTAAATATCTTGGAATACTTTCATAAACGTGATTTTAAACATTTGTTTATTTATCAATATAAAAAGACAATGTTTTCTGTTTATTTGAATAAAAAGCTAATGAACCATGTAAACTCACACATTGAAGACAAAATCTTTGGAGCAACCCATGCGAACGAAGTCTGACAGTCAACAGATTGTTGATGCTTTAAATAAGTCATTGGAAATTTTAAAGCGAATTGAAGAAAAAAAATAACCCCATAGTATGGGGTCTTTTTTACATGGTTTTTAATTTTTGTTTGCTTACTGGTTTATTCAATTCAATTGTTTTATATTGATTTCTATCTTGTGCATATTCTTTTTGATCATTATAATAACGAACAATAGTGAATCCATTTTCTTTTAGCATTTCGAATAACAGTTCTTTTCTTTCTTCCCTAAATGATTCTTTAAATGTTCCTTTTAAATCCATAATTAATGTATTCATTTGATCAAATGTAATAAACCTTTTTTTACGAGCTGCTATAACAAAAGTATTAAAATTAACCAATTCATTTCTATTTTCAACTACATGGTCATTAAAAATTACACCTAAATTAGCTTCTTTTGGTTTGATGCCTACTAAACGGTCTAGGTATTCATCGGGTTGATATAAGTTTAGAAAATCTTTTCCTTTTCCAAATATTTGATACTTTATTTCACCAATAGCCGCTCTGACATCATCATTTCTTTCTCTTACAACTTCTAAAAAATTTGTAAACTCATTTATTTGTTTTTCAAAGTCATCTTTGATATAACGCTCAAAATGGTGAATCGCGTCAGTTTGTTTTTCTTTTTGCTCTTCTACTTCACCTTTATAGAATTCAACCATTTCAAGAGCATCTGTTATATTTTCATTTTTTAATTTTAAAAAAAGCACATTTTTTTCTTCTTTTTCTAACAATCTTTGCTGCTTACGTTCTTCTTCTTTGGCTTCCTCTAATTCTAAACGGTAGCCATCCCATTGCTCAATAAGGCTATTAATTTCATCAGCATACTCTTTAATTTCAGGCTTATGATCGGTGTTAATAGCATCTTTCAATTTATCGTAATCAGATTCACGAGTAAAAACTTCTCCCATGACTTTGTTGTATAAATCTTCTGGTAGGTTTTCAAGTAACTTAATCATATCATCTGACCATTTGTCTAGGTCGTTCATAACTTTAAACAATTCTGTTAAATCAACTTTTAAATCATTTGGGTCTTGTCTTATATCGTTTTCATAGATTCTGGTAGCATTTCTTGGTGTGAATTGGAGCACATTTATTTTTGGACAGCTAATGTCATGCACTTGGTGAACACCTAATAAACTGTCTACTCCCACTTGTTTTGTATAATCGTAAGCCATTTGATTCCTTTCTATTACTTATTGTCATATTAGTAGTATACCATAAAAATATTAAGTATAATAATGGCATATTATTTAAATTTCAATAATCTTTGGTTGATATTCATTTATAATAGGCTTACCAACATGTGATTTTAAAAGCAGTCTAAATGCTTTCATTTCTTGTTTATTCATGTCTTCTTTAAACTGTTTGAGAGCAATAATTAAGTCTTTTGTATTAATAAAGTGTTTTTTATTATTTTCTTCTTTTTTAAACATATCAAAAATTGAATAGTTAACAATGTTTTGTGCTGAATTTATGTAAAAAATGTTATCTTTATTTAACTTTATGGTGATTGCTCTGCTGTATATTAATTTTTCGTTTGCAAAAACCCTTATACTAAGTCTTGAAGATTTTTCATTCATATCTTCTAAATCTTTTTTGACATAATAATCAAAACCATACAAATTTAGCGGATTTGTGTTATTTTCGGCATAATGGAAATAAGAACATAAAAACTTTTCTAACATAATAGGAGAAATTGAATATAAATAATTCATTGAATTTTCAAAATTTTTGTTTAAATGGCTAGGCATTTGTAATTCAAAATATTCTAAAAAAGCATCAAAATATTTTACAAAAAGATCAATTTTATTACAATGGTAATTAATTTCAGAAAATCTCAATATGCTTATATAGCGAAATGGTTCAGTCATTTTTTTAAGATGGTTATTCATTTTTATTTTATAATTGATATTTTCTTTGTCAAATAGACTTTTATTTTTGTCATTATTGTGCTATAATCCATCAACCAATTAAACCGAGGACAGGATATGAGCATTTTCAATTTTTTGATGAAGAGAGTTTACGAACCTTCAATTGATACAAATAGTGTGCTTTTTATTATTTTTGCAGGATGTATCATGTTTCCAATTAAATTTTTCATGAAAAATCGTTGGGATTCATATTTTGAAGAAAAACGAGCATCGGTCAAAGCGGAACTTGGACCACCAAAATATCGTATCAACTCAGAGGTAAATGTCTTAACTCGACATCTTGTTACTGAAAGTTTTTTGATTATTTGTATTTATCTTGATAGTTACAAAAAAACATACGTTTATGATTTGAAAGATGTGGCTGATGATACTATTTATGAGTCAGTTCCTGAGCATCATTTATGCCCATTGGTTCCACAAAGATTTGCTGTTAATAAAACATCTTTTACTGATTTGATGCTGTCATTATCTTCTGGTCATAGGGATCGTCATGATATGCCATCTTAATAATTAGATGTTAATGATACACGCTTCGGCGTGTATTTTTTTTATATGATATTTTTATTATTTTTATATAATTTAAAATCTTTATGTGTATAATATTTTATGATATAATTCATTTTCATTTGGAGGAATACCATGTTCAAACATTTTATTTTAGCGTTCGTTTTTAGTCTATTTTCTATGAATGCTATGGCTGATGACGACATCAATGCTTTGTATAAGCCACTAGCGAATCCAAACTTTGATAAACCTTATACAAACTTCATTATTCCTTTGTCAAAAATCATTGGAACTCAATACTCAGCAAAGAGTGAAATCAGTTATATGGATTATGTTCCGGGTATGACTGGTTTACAGTTTAAAAATGTTTTCAAAACACCTATTCTTGAAGAAGATAAGAAGATTGTTGACTACAAATTTAGAACTGATATTTATAATATTAAAGCTTCTAAAAATTACGAATTGGAATTTTTTCTTGTGAACAATAAAGTAGAAAAGATTCTAATTAATGTATTTTCAACATTTGGTGATCAATATTATTTGACTAAACCCATGTCAGCTAGTCGAGATGAAGAAGCGATTGATCATATGAAATATTTTAAAAATTACTTGAAAGAAAATGGTTGGTCTTTTGACAATCCGATTGGCTCCTACTTCTCAGGACATTATGAATATAGTAAAGACGATCTATTACTGGTTGCTAGGGATGGTGCTTTCTTCCCCTTGATTATTGATATTCAACGTAAAGATTTAGCATCAGAACGTAAGAAATTTGATAGCTTAACTGAGTTACATAATCAGATGTTAGATAAACGAGCAGAAGAAAGACGAAAAGAGCGTTTCACTGATTAACAAAAACTTCCCGTATTAGTGTTTTTGTGATATAATAACCTGAACTTAAACACTATTCGGAAGGATTATTTAAGATGATAGCAAAACTAATTGGCTTCTTAAAAAATGATTTCATGTCAAAAGTTATGTTATCTTGCAACTTTGTTGGCATTTATTATTTGATTGCTACGTTCAATGAAAGTTTTATGATTACAAAGATACTTATTGTCCTTGCTTTGGCTTTCAATACATTAGCTGTTATTCAGCTTTATCTTACTAAAGCTGCTATTAAATATGAACATATCTTGCTATATCCTATTATTTTTTTCATAAGCCTGATTGTTGTGGTTTCTTTATTTAGTTACAATAAATCAACTTCTACACAAGATTTTGTAGATTCATATCTTTACAATATCTTAGATGCCTTTGTTGCTGTTATTTTAATTTACAGTAGTTTAATAGCAACTGTCAGTTTCAGTGTAGCTGTGGCCGTTTCTACACAGTTTGTTCAACCTATCAAGAACATTGAGATAATTACGGGTAATCGCCCTGATTTGGTTCAGTATCAGGTAATGAAGCGTCATTTAAGTGTTTTAAGATTAAATGATTTTAAATTTTGTACAGATGGTTTCATCTTTAAGGATACAATCATTTCGTATCAATCAATCTATAATTACATGTTGGATCAGCAAGTTAAATTTGACAACTTAACTAATGAAGATTTCACAATTATGCACATGATTAAAATTTAATAATTTGGAGAAAACGATGAAAATAGGTAATGATAGTATATTAGAAAAAGGGTTTTTATTACCTTATGAAAATGATATTTTTAAAGCAATAAAGACGGTATTGCGAGCGGCTTATTGGAATGACATCTATACAAAAAGTGGGCATAAGATGTCTATTCAGATTACAAATTGTGGTGATTTAGGCTGGTTTTCTGATCATAATGGTTACTATTATACTGAAATCAATCCCAATACCAACCAAATTTGGCCTTCTATGCCTAATATTTTAAAAGATTTAGCTATTCAAGCGGCTGAATTAGCTGGGTATAAGGATTTTATCCCAGATTGCTGCTTATTGAATCGATATAGTGTAGGGACAAAACTTTCATTGCATCGAGATGTCGATGAAAAAGATACTTCTCTTCCCATCGTATCATTTTCATTAGGTATTCCAGCAGAATTTCTCTGGGGTGGATTAAAGCGTGACGATGAAGTGCAAAAGTTCGCCTTAGAACATGGTGATGTCTTGGTCTTTGGTGGTGAAGACCGTCTGCGTTATCATGGTATTTCACCTATTAAACCTTATAAACATGCTGTTCTAGGCGATCTTCGTATTAATCTGACTTTCCGTAAAGCAGGTTAAATTTCACTTACTCGTTTATGGTGATTTTTAGCGTTCAATAAAAATACTAATGGTCTGGTTTTCTACATTACTTTTGAAGATCAGACTAGCTTCATCAAAGATAACTTTCCAGACTTGATTTTTATTTGGATCATAAACGACATCACTTTCGATTGAAATGACATGATGTGTATATGCTTTAAAATTTTGGTAAGGGGCATCGAAAAAGTCTTGTGATTGATAGTTAAGTAAAGTCTTATCTGGCATTCCCATTTGGACTAATACGAAACTTCCATTAGGTTTCATTCTGACAACTGCTCCTTGACCAGCAGTCACTAATGCGGTCTTAATCACTTCTACAACTTCATCAAACTTTTTCAATATAGCTGTTCTTTTTTCTCTTGCGTCTCTCTCTGACATCTTAATTCTCCTGTCGAATTAATAGCATACCAATTTGAAAAATAATTACAAATTATCGAAAAAATGCTTGCACATTTTAGTACTTATTGATATTATAGTCTCATCAAGTCAGGGCATACAGCTTACTTGACAACTTCATGCTTGATTCTGCTAGGGAGTCCCAGAAGGTTCGAAACTTCTATCGACAACCGAAACATGGTTTGCAGGTGCTTAATCTGAGAGGCTCTAGATAACTCTCTAAGGTAGTAAGTGGTTCGATTCCACATTCAGGCATCAGAATTCTTAAAAGACCTCTTGCTTGCAAGGGTTTTTTTGTTGCTTGCGATTTATTTTTATGATATAATAACGCAAATTCAAATGAGGTTTTAACTATGTCACACATTACATTAGGTCGTGAAATGTATTTCCTTGCCGATCAAATTGGACGAAAGGAAATCCCTTCTGATGTGGTATTACTCTCAGATCTTCAGAATGTGTTAAATGGTCGTGATTGTTTCATGATGTGTGGACAATCTTTTGATCTTTTACATAAACTTGGCTTTGTAGAAACCTCTAAAATTAAAGCAGAAAATGCTACTCCACCTTACTATGTTAATGTAATTGAGCGATCAGTTAAAGAGCGTGAACACATTGTTCATAAGCATCAAAGAACATTTCAAAAAGTAGATGATAATAAAGTAACCGAGCTTTATTTTATGCGAGAAGAATTTACTTTTAAAAAAGATCACAATGATTATTTTTACCGTCTTGTCTTGAAAGGAACTTACCTCAAAGACAGCTTGCCTGATATTCTTGATCATACGAATGTGAGGAAGATCAAATTTCCAAAAATGAAGAACCCTACTATTATTGGTTATAAAAAGAATGGTGATATTTCTGTCACTTGCACTGTTCATAAGCATCGAGTTATTTGGTTTTTTGATGGTGATCATGCGTATCAAGATAATGTTATTTATAAAGAATATGAATCTGATAATGTATTTGATGTGGCAATTGTTAACTATACGAATAAAAGACGGATTGAATCGGTTACTTTTCGTTTAGGAAAATATCAAATTGACCTTAAACAAATTGCCGATGTAGTTCCTGAGTTGATGGAGTTAAGACCTGTTGATCAATTGAATTGGGAGCAATTTATAACGCCTGAGCAAATCACAGTTCTAGAGATGAAGGTTATTTAACATGGCTGATATGAGTGGATCTACTAGTGAAGAGATCGAAATATCTCTAAATGCACACAAATGTTTTACTGTTAAAGGTGATTTTAATCAACTGTATGCATTAGGCTACACTCAGCGTAATGATAATGAAAAAGACGGTATTTTTAACATAATATTTAATAAAATAAACGAAAATCATTCGAGCTTGACTGAATTTGATTATTCTTTTTACAAAGTCATTGGAAATGAGGTAATTGAATTATATTTTAAAGAATGTTCTACGCATTATAGTTCATCATATAAAGAAAGGAAAAATAAAGAATATCTTTTAACCTTTAAAGGCCATTATTATTTAGATAGCTTAGATCTTATTCCGTCTAAAAAACCTTCTATCTTTGCGTATAACTGGTATGGTCAACCCACTCTGATGGTCACTGTCCGTGGGCCAGAAACAGAATGGTATATTACATCTTATACTAGTTCAGCAGATTATTTTGGAAAATTTTTTGATTCTGATTTATATTTTGGATTATCTCGTGTTGATTATGACCCAGATAAAAAGACTATTACTGATGTTTATTTTAAACTTGGAAAGCATCTTATTACAGCAAGAGAACTTTCAGATATTGTGCCAGAGTTTAAAGAATGCAGTTATCTTAAATTGTTAAATTGGAAAAAATATGTAAAAAAGGAACATATTGCATTAATTGAAATGACTTTAATTTAAGGAAAATATATGGTTTATATTATTTCTTGGTTTATTATAGGTTTTATTGGTGGTATATTATGTTCAACTGTTGACGTTTTGGTGAATCATCATACTAAATTTGAAATTAGAATGCCTCTATTACTTTCTTTTTTAGGAGCATTTCTTATTCTGTGGTTTTTTCTCTATAACAAAGAATCTAGAAGGCTCGAAAAGAAAAGAAATCAATTCTTTCAACAAGCTAATGTTGATTTTTGTTAATTTTAATGTTACTTTTACTAAAAAAGTTAGGAGATATTTATGGATTGTAGTAATGGTAACATAGCTTTTGCTATCAAGTTGAATGAAAAAGCACCTTTTAATTTAAACACATTATTTGACAGTATAAAGAAATCTGTTGATATTGTTGTAACGTATAGTGCAGATAAACAATCGACAGAAGTTCCTGAGATTACTGATAAAGCATTATTTATTTCCTTTGATGGATTAGGCTTAAATCATTACAATGAAATCCTTTTCTATTCTCTCGTTTACAAAATTGCAGAAAAGTTTGGTATTCCTGTAGCTGATCCAAAAACTGGTATGAAATTCCCTTGTATTCATGATTCAGCCGATGATTTTCTTTTGTTAGTAAAATCTTCTCAATGGCATGAGCAATATGAAGTTGATTATCTTGTTGATAAACAAACTGGTGCCATTATGACTGATGAACAGTGGGATGAACTTGATGAGAAATTTGAAACTGATGATACTGTTTTTGAAAACTATGATTCCTATTCATTCCTCGACATTATTGATAGTCATAAATTTATGGAAAAAGAACCTTCGTTTTTCTTATCAAAGTTCTTTTGGCGTAAACGTAAAGAAAAATTTGAAACGACTGTAAAAAGTGCTTTAAATGAATCAGAACAAATTTGGCAAAAAGTTCGTTATTGATGATTAGAAAAAAGAAAAGCGATTTATCAGAATCGCTTTTTTGTTTTTAATGATTATTATTTGAATTCTATTACAAAAAGACAGCCAACCGTATTGAAACACTCATCAAGTGTTAATTTAGTAAAGTCTTTTGTTGTATAATATACATTTACATTTTTTTCTTTTAATTCTTTTTCAAGTTCTTGATAATATTCTTTCATTCTTATTCTTGTTTCTGCTGATTCACTGTCTATTCTTTTGATAGCATCAAATTTATATATTATTTTTTCTGGTGTTTCGTTTTCTTTCAACTTGAATACTACTTCACTATTCTTAACCATTTCATTCTTGTATTCTGTAGTATAAGAACATTGTAGTAGCTCACATTTAATTTTCTCATTTAAAGTATCTTTATAGGTTAAGAATGATTTATTTTTATTGGCTTCTATTGTTTCAATAAAAGAATTTATATTATCAGTGTAGACAGACAATATTGTTTTTACATTCATTTGTGTTATTCCAATGAATGCTATGGATGCTCCAATAATTAATATTAGAATTAACATTAGTATTTCTTTACTGCTCATTAAAAACTCCTTTTTTTTAATATACGTTATTTAATATTTTTTTCAACTCACGTATTTGACTTCCCATTGTTATTTTTAATCATTTATGCTATAATTTAACAGTTTAAAAATTAATAGGTGAGTTTTCGTAATGAGTATTAATTATCAAAATTTTCAATATATATTTAAGGATGATATACAAACTGTTCATGTTATCCGATATAGCCAATTGAATAATCATAACCTTACCTTACTTATTTCCAAGGCATCTGAAGCTATTAAACCAAAAGATCCTAATAATCTTGTTGGTGATGGTTCAACAATTGATGGTATTATTCAATCTCAGAGTGGGATTCGTTTTATTATTAATGCTGGTTTTAATCATTATAGAAAAAACTTCTATTCTTGGAAAAGCCAATCTTTTAATGTTGGTGATCCGGTAGGCTTAGTAAAAATTCGTGATGCCGTATATGAAGATTATATTGATATTAATCATTATGGCTTCTTAACTCAAAAAAATAAAGGTGATAATTGGTGTATTCAAGACTTGACTGCACTTGATAAAGACTCCAAATATATATTGGGCTGTACTCCATTGCTTATCTTCAATAAAACAGCAATGTTGATGCCAATCAATGAAATGACACCTGTAAAAGAAGGCGAGATAAATCCACCTAGTTTCCTCGGTCATGGGTTACAAATTCACCCTCGAACTGCAGTTGGTATGATTGATCAAGACTTAGTTTTTATCTTAGTAGAAAATAAACCTGATGGTTCTGGTGGTTGCTCTTTACCAGAGCTTCAAGAAATTGGCTTGATGCTTCAATTAGATTCGATGCTTAATCTTGATGGTGGTGGTTCATCACAGTTTCGATTATTTTTAGATAATGAACAGGTTATTTCAAATTATGTATTACCTGAAGATTCGAATACAGTGCTAGGTCATTCACTTATAATTTTTGATGAATCATTAAAGAAAATGTAAATATCAAGGCCAGAATCTATGATGATTCCTCATTTTAAATGGAACTTTATTTATCTCAGCATCATGTAAAAAATTTATAATATTTAAAATATGAGATTTATTTGCATGTTTATTAATTTCTAACAATAAATTCTTATTAGTTATTTTTCCTATTTTCTTATATGATAAATTTTCATCTAATTTTACTCTTATGATTTTATGTACATTTATAAACCATTTTGTTTGTAAATTTAATCCAAAATTTTTATAATCTGGTCCAGCCAGAAATGCACCATGTTCATTTTTTTCTATTTTACTGGTTCCATACGAAGCATATATAATTTTTTCATTTTCAAAATTTTCCATAGCTAATAATAGGCATGGATGTGGAATTACTTGATTTGCATTAATTTCCCCATTTTCATCTATATCTTCTTCATGCGGAAAATTCATCATCATTATAAAACCTTGTATATCGATTTTTTTAAACATTATTTAGTATCCAATAAAAAAAGCTATATAGACATAATATAACTTTTTTATTTGTTGTAAAGTTTTTATTTATAGATTAAAAAAATCTTCTTCTGTAATATTAACTATCTCCCCTTTAGAAATTAATTTTTTGCTTAAAAACTCTTCTTCTTTAGCAGTAAAAAAAATATATTCATTTTTATCTACTATTTCTTTTTTGGGGGCTGCTAAATAGTTATTTATACCTTTATTTATAGCTTTATCTATAATCGCAACTTCTGTTTTAAAAATTTTCATATAGCCTCCTTTTTTTATATTATAACATATTTTAATAATTTTAGTAATCTGTATACCCATTAAACTCCAAATTATAAAAGTGTCAATAACAATACGGTATTAAATGTAAATAGCTTAGTAAAAAAAAATTTACTTTTTAGGTTTTTTTTGATATAATAAAGCCAATTACGATATTAATTAATAATTGTTAAATGTAAATAGTTTAGTTTAAATAATGAAGGAGATTTTCATGTCATACCAATACGATGATACTATTTTAGTTGAACTGGCTTTTATTGAAAAACGTGTCAGGGGTTCTAATAAATTTGAATGTTTTCTTGAGGTAGAAGTAAGTCCAGAAGCTTCGACACCTTGTCAAATTGTTTATCCACTTGGAAAATCTTGGAAAGATGTAAAGAAAAGTTATCCTACTTTCATTGATATTATGGAAAGTATTGCTCGACTTCATGAGATTTCTCGTGAACTAGATGAGATTCAAATTATTTCGTTGAAAGGTGATGAAGGTCTTTATGATCAAAACATTGATGAATGGAATAGTAACTTGCGAGATGCTGAATAATGCAACACTATATTAAATATGGCTATGGTTTCGATTCTTCTCTTTTGAAAAAAGAAGAGTTTGATCGAATTATAGGACAAGAGAATTTGTCACCTTTAGATAAAGATTATCAAGTCGGCTGCGTACCTTTTACTGAGGGTGATTATGAACATGAATGGTCAGCTATTGTTCTCTATCAAATTGGTGAAGTAAATAGTGCTGCAAAAATGATTTCAATCTCTGAAATCGATGTAATTAGTCAAAAATATGGTGTTATTTCGGATAAACGACGAGACAAGTTTTTAGAGGTTTTAAAAGACTTAAATCTAGAACATTATATTGATCATGTTGAATTGATATTTTATTCAGATCATTATTAATAGGAGGCCATATGAAAGAAGAATACGAAGGTCTGTAACCAGTTGTTTTTTTTGATAGCCACTTAATTGTGGCTTTCTTTATTTTTAAAATAATATATACTAGCTTAATTAATTAATAAAGGTGTAAAGAATGATTAAAAATGATATGTCTATTACTGAGTTTTCGGCAGTTATTGAAAACTTTATTAAGTATTACAATAGTTTTGAACAGAAACTTATCGAAAAGAGAGAACTTGAACAAGCTCTCCCTGCTATTTCCAACCAAACGGTGAGAACGGTTATCGAAAGAGAGATTAACAATATTAAGGCAGAAGATGATACACTTGCTGAACGTCATCAGATGCTGGCTCAACAAGCTGTTCAGTATGTCTTCCATAATAACTATCGTAAAGGTTTGATTACGATTGAAACTCAGCTTGATACTGACAAAGACTTTGGTGATACTTATAACTATCGGTTTAGTGGAAAGTTGGGTAAACCACTCTATAACATTATGACATTGTGTTCTTGGTTTGCTTTTTGGGATTATGGTCATGTTATTCCAAAAGAGAAAGAATTGAATAATCATATGACCTACAATCAATTTGCGACTGTTGTTAATGAGCATTATATTGATGAAGGTTCTGCTTTGACTGTCTAATATCAAAGATTATAAACGTTATTTAAAAGACCACTTTTATGTGGTTTTTTTATTGTCCACAATTAAGACAATAAAAAAGAGGCCGAAGCCTCTTTTTTTAGTGTCATCTTACTTAGATGCACCAGCCATCACTTTTTCCATGACTTCATCATCATAATACTCTTCAAAGAGTTTAGCCACATCCTCTTTGTAGACAATACCTTCTGAATCATCAGGATGCTCTTGTAGCCAGTTGTTCAAGTAGGCGACCATCTCAAATGCCACCTTACGCCATTCTGGTGTTAAATCTTTTGGCAGATGGAACATCAACGTTTTACTAAATGCAAATGCACGATCACTTTTCAACGGACTATAATCCTTTTCACCATCGTTAGGAGCATAATCTTTTAAAATATTATCTTTATCTGCAAATGTTTTACCATCCCAATTCGTCCCATTACCACCGACACAGAATAGGTAGAACAAAGCACTGGAACGAGTTCTATTTAAGCTGCTAGTGAGTTTACGGATGTAATACTCTGGTGAATTCACATCCATTTTCGTCAGGATCAATTGTTCACGTTCAAGACCATATTCATCAGTCATTAAATCAGTACTGTAGCTCAGTTCATTGGCCAATGTATTAAACGCTATGTATTGATCAGGCATGTATCCTTCTTCAGAATCATAAACAAGGTTATCAGTTTCTGTATCAAATTCAGTTAGCAACAGATCAACACTTTTACGGTAACCCGGCGTATTAAATTCAAACGGATAGTCATATTTGTTAGCATAACGGGCATTAGTAAAATCTTGCAAATATTTTGCAACATTAAATACTGCGTTATCATTATCATCATAGTCGAGACTATCTTCGATGTCTTCCATCAAATTGCCAACAATTTGCATTGTGTTCCAAACCTTAATTACATCAGTCTTAACGTTTCTGGCCACCAAGAACATATAGTTTTGACTGATATATACGTTACCTTGGATATCACCTTTTTCAACATAATAAAGGTAGTTATCCATGTCGTTTGATTCGACTTGATTGTTAATGTCGTGACCGTTATCTTTCAAAATTTTGAAAGTCTGCATCATTTCGATTCGCATAGCTGCTTCAAGTTCAGGGAAGCGAATGCCTTCATTGCCTAACATAAAGATATCAAGTAATTGATTGGCTTCTGATGGACGAATCAATCCCATCGATTTGGCAACAAAACCAAACAACAACCAGCCAACATCACGATCAAGGCAGTAGGCACCGTCATAGCCAAGACCCATGATAGAATCATCATAATTTGATGCATCAACAGTATTGAATAAAGAGATGTCTTCTTGGATAAATTCTTTAATTAATGCTTTTACTGAAGCTTCATTTTTTATATCATTCTTTCCCATGATGAACGTAAGTTCGTCTTCATCAAAGCTCTTATAGATATCAGCTTTCTTTTCGAAAGTTTGTCGAGTTAATTTAAATTCGTCATTCTTGACACTCGCCACATAATTTCCAGATGGCAGGGTAAAAGTCAACTTGGTTTTGTTAAAACTAGTTAGATCAATATCTTTCATTGAGTCCAGTTGAAGATTACCAAATTTTGTTGCAAAGTCTTCATCTTCAAGAACAATGTTGGTCATGCCAGATTTGGCTTGAATACCAGTGCCTTCATCAAAATTGGGTTGACCAATGCCTTTAAGCACTTTACGAATCATTTCAAGTGTGGCTTTTCGATCAAGATCACGTTTAAACAAATTCATAGGATAGACCTCTGTTAAGTAGAGTTGAATTATATCAAAATTCACTACAATTTACAACAAAAAAAGAGGCCGAAGCCTCTTTTAGATTACCCCTTTATTAACCTTTTTTTGTATACTCTTGTAATTTTTTGGCAATCAGCACATAGGGTTCTACACGGTTTTCAGCAGCTTCTTCGGCACTCGCCTCATGCCAATGCATAAAATCACAGAAAAGTGTTTTTGATAAACCAATGAATAGATCTTTTTGTTTAACAGTATATTCATCGTTATTAAACGTCACATAACAAGCAGTATCAGCGTCCGCATCATAATCTTCACTAGATTCAAAATCTTCCATATTTGTTTTATCTTTCGGGCCAATCTTTTTAATCCATTTATAAATAATTGTTGTTAGCATATAATCCGCAGACATATCATCTACATGATAACCGCATGGAACATCTAAAATTTTTCTTTCTGTAATGCTATCTGGAAAGTCAAATCCATTGTAGCTATCATGATGGAATGTTAATAATGACTTATTATTATCAAGATGCCAAACTGCAACAACTGAAGGATTGTTTTCTGCTGGATAGTCGTGATCTTTAGTGCTTTCAATAATAGCTTCTTCAAGCTCTTGTTCAGCCGCTTCAATTAGTTTTTTTTCACCATATAGAAAACGACCAGAAATATAGTCAGCACCAAAGAAGACGCCTGAATCATAATCAAGAGGTAACATATATAGTTCTTTGTCAATATCTAGTTTAATGTCAATACCAGTGACACCTTGAAGGTCAGGATTAGCAGATAAAATTTTAAAAATATTGGGAGCTGGCATCTTATTACTTTCAGGGAAAGAGAGCTTCCCACTAATCCAGCTTACAGTTGAACCCTCACTATCAGTCAGTGATTTGTTGTCATTAATACGAAGGATATATTCATTGCTCATTGTAAGTCTCCAAATGATTTCGAAAGGATGATTATAACACACTAAAAATAATTTGTCATCTTTTTTCGATATTTGAAAGTCTTGCTATTTTTTTCTTATTTTGATATGATAACAATTCTATTTTAAGGATGCTACTATGAGTGCTATGATTGATGGTTGGGTAGAAAAAGATAAACGTCGAATTATTTTTGGTGAACATCAAAAAGTCATTACCAGTATTATAAAAAAAGCACATAGAGTATCCTTAATTCCTCAGCAAGTTACTGTTTCGAGTCATAGTGATATTTTTAGTGGTTATTACTTCTATAATACTACTGCATTTGGTAGTACAGCATACATTGCCGATTTAACTATGGATGAAATGTCTTTTTATCGAACTATTTATAAACATTCACAGCCTGAACCTATTATTACACATGTCAATGATGAATATTTTGATAAATATCACCAGCGTATTTTAGAAGTACTATCTACTTTCTACAACGAAGTTCACCTTGTTTGGGTGACGGCAGGTGAATTAGGTAACATTTCTAGTCTATGGAGTCATTTGATTACTCCTGCATTCAACATTAAAGAAAACTATCTTAAATTTGTGGCTAAAAAACCACGTTATAAGCAACTTGAAGATAAACCTACTTTTTTGAATTTAGATGAAGTTAACTTTAGAGAAAATCAAGATTATCTCACTACTTTTTTCAATAATTATAATGAAAGAGTCATTCCAGAAGAATTGGATGTTAAATTAAATAAAGATATGTCTATTGATGAATTAAAACAAAATCTTTCATTAATTTCAATGTATATGATTTAATATTATAATTATATTTTTGATCATTAGCCTGCTCTGCAGTCTTGTTTATTTTATTAAATATTGTATTATTTATTAATATAATCATCGGAGCAGTAATGTTTTCAATTTTGGTAGCTATAATAGTTGGATGGTTATCCACAATTTTTGTAATAAATCTTAACCGCAGAGTTATTGCTATTAGTGATAGACATACCTATAAGATATTCTTCAAACAAGATAAGTTTTTTTTAAAATTGCCGTACCCTCTTCAAAAAATTGATCAAATTATATCACTAGAACCTGTTTTTATTAATCGATATATTCAAGTAGGTGGTGTTGATTTTGATTTCAGTTGTCAGTATCAAGTAGTGGATGCTCAAGTTGCTTACTTTAAATTAAATGATTTTGAAGATTATTTTTTAGAATTAATTACTAATTTTATCATTCAAACCTTTGAATCTGAGATAATCGCTATTGAAGATAAAGAAGTGTATGTTCGTAATAAATTAACTACTACATTAGGCCGTTATGGAATCAATATTATCAAATTTCATTTTAAATAAAACCAGCATTTAGCTGGTCTTATGTGTCTTTTCTTCTTTTTTATAAATTTTTATATCTTCAAACATTTTAATCACCTTTTAACTTTATTTGACTAATTTCAACCATTAGTTCCTCTAATGGTGCCAAATACGTGCCTGATCCATTAAAGCAGTTATATTCTACAATTTCAATAGCACCATTTTCTAACAATGCAAGATCCATCGTGAAAACACGGTCTGGCTGATACAGTTTTGCCAACTCTATGGCTTTCAACTTAACTTCTTCTGGGATTTCAATCGCTGGTAGAACCTGTTTATTTAGCATGTAACGAGATCCTGTGATTACACGATCACCTACCACAAAAAACCTGTATTCTGAGTGGATGTTTTTTACTTCTGCAATTAAAGAAGGTTCACTCATCCAGTGAGGCATGTAACTACTTTTCATGATGAAGTCATATATATTAGTTCCCACAGGAATTATGCCACCAATGTAACCTTTCAAATCACTGGTAGGTTTGATGAAGACTTCTCGATCAAATGTTGTATCTAGATTGTCCGCAAGATCAATGATAGTGGAACCACTATTCAATAAAGGGAGTCCTAGATTTTTATAATATTTTTGGTCAAATTTATCAGCATTATCGTAAAAAAATGCAGATGCATAAGTGCTCGCATATTTATTATACAATTCTTGGCTACCAAAACTGTTTTCATCAAGATGTTTACTCAGACGTAGAGCTTTAATTGCAGCAAAAGCAATGTAGTTGTTATCTACAAAATCTTCTGGCAAATTGTCTATCAAGTCGGTTTCTTTATAGATCGAATACAAATGGTATTCTGCACCTATTTTTCTAAGTGCATTGATGTAGTTTTTGAGTTGATGATCTTTCATCGATAGCTGTAAAATGAATTTGTTCATAAAATATACCTTTAAAGTTTTTTATTATACTTTATTTGCACTATAAAGTATAGACTTAAAAAATATTTTTTGTTGACTAATTATTGAGAAGTTGTATAGTAGATATTCAGAAAAGGTAAATTGACATGGAAAATAATAATGATAACAAAACTAATCTAGAAAAACTAAGTCTGCTTATTAAAAATCGCCAAAGAAAAGTTCAACAAAAAGAATTAGAAGATATTCCACTGTCTACATTACAGGCAAGTTTAATTATACATATGGCATTAACCTCTTTGTTTATATTACATGCACAAGTAACTCCATATTCTAATGGAATAGATATTTTTGCTTGTTTCTACAGTACTTTTGCATTGTGTGGATTAGCTTATCATTTTAGAAATAGAATTAAAGTTCCTATTCAAAGGTCTATTAAATTTATTTTAGTGAGCACTATTGTTGGTTTAGGTGTGGGGTCAATTGCTTATTACACCCCAGTAGGCGACACCTTACAACAAAAGGAATTTAACACTTTCTTTGAAAATAAAAAATTATTGATTGGTCACGATTATTATGAAACGTATTTGAAAAACAAAGATAATATAGATGAGCTAAGAATTTTGCGTGAACGTATTTATAAAGAACTGAACATTTAATAAAAAAGCCTATTTAATAGGCTTTTTTTATAATTAAAATTCAATAGCAGTGAGGTTTTCGTAAGCTTGTCCTCGCATACGCAATGTGATAACGCGAGTGTTATCTTGGGGATCGATATAAATAATAGCTGGCATCGAATGCCCTTCGCCATTATAGTAAAAACCTTCTACATTTTCGACCAGTTGATGATCAAAAAGATAAGCAGTTACTGACTTTCTTTGATCATCTCTTAGTTCTCGATCACTATAAGTTTTGCTAATCATATTACTTGCTGTACAGTTTAAGGATTTACCGTCAATAAGCATAGTGTTTGTATATCGTACAAACTCAACGTTGTCGATTGTTTGTAACAATTTGCCATTTTTGCTAAAAACAAACAGCGAGCCAAACTCATTTTGAATAGACATTTTAATCTCTCCTAGTCGTAATATTTAGACAATTATACACAGAAATAGCTGTCTAGTCAAAGATTCTTGTATAACAAACAGTTTGACACATTTTCCTTTCTTTGCTATTCTTGTTGACAATATCAAGGAGCATCTATGAAAAAGATAAAGATTTATGATGACCGTGGAAAAAATGCTGATTTTAACTGTACCGCGATCTTTGAAGATGACCATATTATTTTGGCTCTCATTGATGAAGAGGATGCGGATGGTTATCTAACTGAAGCAGAACGCCGAATTCTTATTAACAAAGATAATAGACAAGTTCTTTTCTATAATAATGATTTCTATTATATGGAACGTGAAAAATAATACAACTAGGAGATATTTTATGATTAAGCAACTTTTTGCTATTGCTACAATTGCCTTTTTGGCTGGGTGTTCTTTTATTGGTGGACATAAGGATGTAGTCAACGAATCTATGACGTATGGTCACTATAAACCTGTATTTCACTCACAAGTGATTGTGGATGAATTGGTAGACAATCATAAGAACGTTATCCATGTTCCTATGCATGTTATCAGTAATGCGACTTACTGGCGTGATGGTTATTATGTCATTCCTAACATTTTCTTAGATAACGCTAATTCTTGTGAGAATTGCTTGGTCAGCTTCATTAAGGCTGACTACATTCAAGGTGTAAAAGATTCTCAGACTGAACACGTTGAATGGCGTGAACGTCAACCTAACGAATACACATTTAGTGGATGGCTGGGTCGTGACGGTGCTGTTCATTATGCTTATTTGTTAGATTTGGATAAGTCTGCCGTTGAAGATCAATTTGCTCTTAAATTTAATGTAACTAAGAATCATAAATCAAGGACTGCTCACATTGCAAATGTTTCACCAGCCGGTATCATGTCTGGTGCTCCTTTAATTGGTGTGGATCAAAAAATTATTGGCATGACAATTGAGTTTGATAATATTCCGATGAAGGGCAGTAATACCTTCTATCTCTCTAAATCAGAAATTGAAAAAGACTGGACTGTATTCAATCAGCATAAAAAATAATATTATCAGCACTATTTGATTGTTTAAATAGTGCTTTTCATGTATAATATTTTCATTATTTAATAGGAGTCTATTGATGACTGATTACCGTATAGTTGAAACCGCAGATGAAATGACAAATTTTGCATCAAATCTTTTAAAAGCTAATGCAGAAGAACGTAATATATTTACACGTTTTCTTAATAAGCAGTTAACCAACCAAGAGTTTATTGATCTTAATTGTTTTCCACTTTTTATTAAATTAGGCTATTATATCCCTAATGTTCCCAGCACAAAAGCTCTTATTGGTTCATATGCCGATTTTGATATTGTGGCTGAACCCTTGAAAGGTGGCTGCTGGCATTCCAGTACTATGGTGGCAGTTAATCATGATGGTGTTCAATATGCCCTTGATGATCGTGGTACGTATTTTTCAGATAACGATAAAAAAACCATTACTGATGTTATTCATCATTACCGATTGATGAATACGCATTACCATATTCGTATTAAAGAAGTTTATGATTATTTGAAGATAAAAACTTCCGATGACATTTGGGTTATGGTAAGTGCTTCTAGCAGTCTTCAAGCATTTTTTGGAAATAAAGAGGGTTATCTTGCAATTATGTATTTTGATAAGGCTGACTATATTGCAGTAGATTCCAACGATGAGATAAAAATCAATCGCATTAATACTGTAAAATATACTCTTAATGTTCAATTTGAGCATAATAACCACTATTTTGAAAACGCTCCTTTTAAAAATCTAAAAATTCAATACAGTCAATCTTTTACTTAATTGTTAAATTTATGTGACATTTTAAGAACTGCTTCGGCAGTTTTTTTTGTTTTTTAGTATTTGACATTATATATTCAAAATGTTATTTTGTCCTTAACTTAATATACAAATATAATATGATTAGGCGTATTAAAAAAAGCATTGAAACTGAACACAAGATCAACCTTCATTGTCATTTCACACTAAGTGAATATCTTGCTCTTAACACTACTGACACTTACAATATTATTGATTGTAAAACTTTACAGATTGATAGACAAGCTTTAGTGAGTTTTATTGACGATTATCTTTTGAAAAAATATACACAAACAATTGATAGCAAATTAAGTCTTGCTTATGGTGTTGATAAAAATTATTCTTACTTTGATTTGTTTTCGTATGTATTGGAAATGAATAAATTGGTACATCATTCAAAAATCTATTTTATTAAAGAAACTGGATTTAGAGAATTTTATTATGCACTAAAAAACTTTAATGAAGATTCAGAATATAAAGAAGGTGTATTCTTTGAATTGGTCTATAAACTTCATAAAGGGCTGATTAAATATAGAGATATTTATGATGCAGTTGAAAATATTATTCGTCAAGAAGCTGAATTTAGGAAGAATAAAGCAACTTTATTAGAAACGATGACAATACCTGATATTACAGATGACAAATTTAATGAAAGTATTAAGCAAGCGAAGATTATTAAAGTTCCTGATTTAAATCATACCTTGAATTTTCATCTTGATCAGCCTTTTGATGAGGTTCATAATGTCAAATCGGCCAATGTTCTTCAAGCCAATTCAAAACTAAAATCAACTGTTTTGGGTTATAAAGAAAAGAAAGGTCTTTTTGGTAAAGAATCTTATCTTGTTGAAAAGTCTCCTTTTAATGGATTGTTATATGGTAGTCGCTATTTTGCTGATTATTACTTAAAATCTCTAATGTATCAGTCATTATTTAATAAGAAAGGTTTTGTTTATTTTAATCTTGGACCTACTGGTATTGAAAAATATATTGAATTATTTGCTCATACTTTTAATGTAGTTGATGAAGTGGTTTATGTCTATTATGGCTCCAAAGAGTATACTGATCTGGATTTGAATGCTATGATTAGAAATAATAAAATCGTTATTATTCAACTTCCTAATACTGAACGAATTTCAGAAGGCTTGATAAACACATCTTTCCAAGAATTGGATAAATTAATAACGAGTATAACAATTGATAGTTCAAATGATTATCCTTATTCACTTTTTGTTCATTATACATATAAATATCCATCTAGTTTTTATGCCAGTCTGACTAAGTTAGCTGATTTAAAACATTTGGGATACAGCAGTTTAGTTTATATGCCTTATATAGATAAAGATCCGTTGTTGTTGAAACACTTTGAATATATTTTCTTATGTAAGGTAGAATATTCAGAATTCTTGGTTAATATCCTTGAGAATAAACGTATTAATATAAGAGATATTACCAATTTAAATAGATATCAGTTTTTCTTTTATGTTAATGGAACAGCAGATATTAACCTGTATACAAGTTTGTCATTTATTTAAAAAAACAGTTTACTTTTTAAGCTATTTTTAGTAAAATCTCTTATTCTTTGGGAGAATCTAAATTGAAGACAAAATTTAAACTTTTTAAGGCAATGGCCATAAGTTTTGTAATGCTTTCACCAATGACTGCTCATGCAGATCTTATGACAACTTTAGCTATGAAGGCTGCTCAATCGTATGCTGAAAAAGCCATGCATGATTCTGCTATGCAAGAAAAAATCTTGCATATGATTCAAAATGATCCGGGTTTTAAAGATCGTGTTGTTGCTGGCATCAAAAACATTATTGCTGATCCTAAATATGCGGCTCATCGAGAAAAAGCCATTGCGTTCCTTTCTGATGTAGAAAAGAAATAATTATTTTTGTTAAGTGGTTCTTATGTTCTAAGTTCCACTTTTTAATAATCTATGTTCTTGTTTTATTAAGGGACATTCAGTATTGTGAGAAATAACTAGTTTTCCTACATCAATAACTCTTGAACCAACCTCTCGCCAGTTATTTTCTACTGATATTTTTCTCACTGTTGTTTCAAACTCTTTTGCCTCATTTTTATTTAGCATTAATTCAACTTCATTTGAATCATTGATATGATACAAATTTCCGTCAAATTCATAAGTCCTAAAACATAGTTTATCGTTTTTGTCTACAAACAATCGTAAAGATACATATTTATTCATGATGACCTCCAATAGTTTTCTCAATAATATCACAAAAATAAGTTTTTTAAATACTGGCACATTGGTAAACTTACCAGTGGTCATTTTCGTTAATGATTTTTTCTAATATAATTCTTGAAAATTAACCGATTTTTTGCTATAATAATCATCTATTTTTAAAGGTATCTATTATGTCAAATGTTCTCACAATTTTTGTTCGCAATGATTTGAAAATGCGAAAAGGTAAGATGGCAGCTCAGTCTGGTCATGCGGCTATGAAGCTATTCTTTGAGGCTATGGTAAAAACGCCTACCCGTATGACATTGCTCGCTAAACAAAACGAAGAGTTCTTGGAATTCTTTAATAATCCTGTTGTGAATATTGTTATGGTGAAAGATGAAGACGAACTTCATACTACGCTTGCACCACTTGCTCCTACTTCAGTAATTGTAGATAATGGTCGCACTGAATTTCATGGTGTCCCTACCACTACTTGTGCTGCACATGGTATTTTCACGCCTTGTGATTTGACCGTGATGAATGTTCCACAAACTTATGGTACTGAAATTAAGGCAAAACAAATCTTTGTTTTCAACAAAGATAAACCACTCAGTAAAGAAAAGGCTTGTCAGCAAGCTGTTATTTCTTGTTTGAAGTTACTGTACAATCATATGATTGATGATGAAAATGGCAATAAGTATTTTGAACTTGCTCAGGCAAATGCTTTAACTGACTGGATTCTCAATGCTTTTGGTAAGATTGCTTTGTCTACGAAGACAATGGCAGAACTTGATGAACTTGAAGTTCAATTGAAAGCTGCAGGTTTTATAGTTGAAAGGGTTGTTGACGATGGGAATGATTGTTTATGTGTAGCTCCACAATATCCTAGTGATATTGATCCTATTACACGTCACCTTTCATTGATTTAATTTTCTCAAAAGCATTATAGTGATATAATGCTTTAACTTTATATAGAGGTAAATCATGATTTCTTTTAACTCTGTTATTTCTACTGAAAATGTTTTAGCTCTGTTTAGAACAATTTTTGAAGGTATGTCTCAACCTAATTTTGACGGTGGTACTGGTATTGCTCGACGGGCAGGTATTCGCAATATTGTTGTTGAAAGGAACAGTCAAATTTTCTTAGAGATGAGTTTCGATTGTATCTATGGTCATGTTTCTATCACGCATAGTAAGTTATCATCCATGCGAGTTGATCTGTTAGCAGCACCGATTCAAGAAAACTATGATGAGGAAGAGCGAGAAGCGTTTTCTTATACTGTATCTCCTGCTAAAAATAACGATGATTATTCAGCTATTACTAAAATTATTACAATGCTGGGTAATGAGCATCCAGACAATTTCAGATTGAATAATCAATTAGGGGATCGGAATTCTCATACTGTTATTCATGTTAGTTTTGAACAGTTTGTTGCATTTCACAAAGATCTTGCGGATCTTTTGATTAATATCATTGGGAAACAACTTGGTTTTATTAGACCGAATGAAGCACAATTCCTTAATGACACTTTCGCATTAGGGAATGAACCTATTTATCGTGAAAAAGTAACCCAATTGTTATTATCTCAATTTGATCAATTTTTTGATACGTTAAAAGAACATGATCATATTTTAGGTAATGAATTTGTTTTTAACGATTTAGATAATTATCTTCATTATGTAGTCAATCAAGATGAGTCTGTTAAAGGCATTGTTTTGCGTTCTCAAAATCATATGTTTTTGTTTGCAAAAGATATGGATACAGGGATTATTAAAATTTGGAACACTATGCAACTTTATGACAATCCAGAACAAGCCATTTTTTATAAACTGGCTGGTGATTATTTTGATGGTGTTCAATACATGTTTGATATGTTACATTCTCGATATGGACAACCTTATGAATATCCTTTTGAGTTTTCATCGAACTATTATAGAAAATTACCCAAAACATTGATTGAAAACTTTGATTCATTTGATTATAATGAGCAACTTATTTATAGTTCTGATGCTGGGTTTTATCCTAACCATAGCCGTAAATTTGATTCTTGTATTTCGGAAATTGATTGGGCTTATGAGGTGGTTTGTTCAGAATATGAAATTGAGCCAATGATTATTAACAACAGTTCAATTGATTATCGATCACCTACTTATGTCATTAGAAGTTTGACTAATGGATTGGCTTTTAATAATCGTGTAGCCGCATTAAGCTATTTGTTTACGACTATGGGTCATGATTTTTATTGGGACAATGGTGGTATTACAAATGGATCTAATGTTATTGAAGAGTTAGATCAAAATGATCATGAAAATAAAATAGAACCCATTACCAGTGAAGTTTTTAATTTTGGTAATGCTTGCATGATTTTCCATAGACCCGACAATGTTTCATCTGAATGGTTAACCGTTATTCGTGAGTTTGTTGGCTATTATAAAACATGGGTTGATAATCATCCTGAACCTACATCTTCAATGGCTATTGAAGTACAAAATCGTTTGAAATTACTTATCACTATTTAAAAGTTGGAGATTCAAAAATGAAAATTATGATTGAAGTTGATTTAGATGATGTAGAATATCCTGATTTATTCCGAATTCCAGTCTTAGGAACAGAATATGCGTTTCAAGATATAGAACGCTTACCTGCTAGCGGTTTTAAACCTTTATCTGTTCCTGTTGATTCTGATATTGTTACACTATTTCAAGCAAATGAAATTGGTTTGTCTTCTGATTTTTTTGAAAATGTTTATGTTAAAAACTTTTTTACACATAAAATTATGGCAATAGTAACAAAGAGTGAAAGCATTCCAGAACAACCAGATATGCATTGTTATTATGTGAAAGCTACAATTTTGTTAGATCATAATGGAAAACTTATAACTACTTTAGGTGAGCGAGTGCCTTCTATTGTTTTCTATCGTAGAGAAGGTCGCGTTGGAAAATTTTTGAATAACATTGTTTCTGATGGCTTTGCTATTTTACATGAAAATTACTATTATTTTACAGAAGTAATCGATTATGATGAATATATTTCAGAATATAATACAACATTTAGAGATTACAATCATAATCTATTAGCAACCAATGTTCATGAGAATATGGACATGAACAGTGTCGCTCTGCGAAACTCGACGTTTTATTCAAATGGCAACCGTTATGAACCATCAGTTCTTTCTGAATTTTGTGCAACTATTGATAGTAAAAAATTTATTGATTGGTTTAATGTTAGGTTGTCGCTAAATAAAGAACAAGTAAAATTATTAGATATGTTTGCGATATAACACAAATATAAAAAAGGAGTATCCAGATGAATAGTAAAGAAATTTTTAATCATGTAAAAGAACGTTCTTTTTTTGTATACGGATTGGATAGAGTTAGTATTGATGTCGCTTTTTTTGCTCAATTTGATGATGAGTTTAAACAAAGTGAAGTCTTTACATCTTTTATGAAACATAATGGCGATTCTTATGTTTATATTAACAATCGTATGCTTGCTGATGTTATTCAGCCGTTGGTTGAAGCTTATTTCAAATTTTGTCGTCAGAAATTTGAAGAGTTGCCTGTTACTAAGCAAGTTGAACTTGCAGCAGATGGATTCATGAAGCATTTAAGTTTTTATCGTGGCTCTAAAATTCATGGTTTTCATGACAATTTGAGAAAAGAAATGTTGTCTAGTGATTTGGATATCTTATTTAATGGTGACTACTATGCTGATATTTTGTTGGCTATTGGATCTCATTTTAAAACGCCCATATCATTAAGTGATGTCAAATCTAAACTTAAAAAAGAGATTGTTCGTTTAATTGAGAAAGGTGAAGTCGTTTATCTTATCAGAGAGCAACATTGTTTTAAATATATGAATGCTATTGATTCTATCTTTAAAATTAAAGAATTGAAGTCAACAATTAAAGAAATTAAGTTAAAACATAGCATTGAATAAGAATAGAAACCTTTAAGTGATTAAAGGTTTTTACTTTCAAAATATAAATAATATGCTATTATTTTAATATAACATTAAAAGATAGCATGGATATTAAATCATTTCTTGAACATAAAATTTTAACTGATCTTGATTTCGTTAAGAAATCTATTGAAGATTACTCATCTCAAACTGTTTGGCACGCTATTGGTGATGAACACATTATTCAAATTCTTGATAATATGACATTAGAGCCTTATACCAAACAACGTTACTGGGATGATGGTTTGCGTCGTAAAGATAATGATCCTGATTATGAAGACAGTAAATGGATGTATGGATGGAGTATGACCCGTAAAAAAGAATATGCTATGGGCTGGAATTCCATTGTGGTTGAATTGGATTTGGATAAAATTAAAGAACAATTTGAAGTTAAACCTTTTTCATGGAATTTTCTCTTTACACATAAAGCAGATAACCGTAAAGAACATGAAGAATTTGTAGTGGCTCATTATGGTAAAAAATCCATTCCACAAATGAAACAAGAAGATATTGATCGCGATCTTTTATTATGCGAGTTAGAAGACAAGCTATATACACTTCAAGGAGATGAAAGAGAGCGTTTAAAAGCTGAAATAGATCGTCTTTATGACATTCCTAACTGGATGGCACGATGGGATACAAGTAAAGGTAAATCAATTGATTTGAATACATGTTTAAAAGGAATATATATTTCTAAAACAACCTTAGACATTTATGGAGATAAGCATCCGGCACTTAAACGTGTCATGGAAGATCCTTTGTATAAAGGTATATTTCTTTCTCCGAAAGCAAAAGAATCATTGAAAGAAGAAAAGCAAAAAACTAAATTATTAAAACCATAAGTCGCAATAGCGGCTTTTTTGTTGCCTTTACTTTATAGGATTTTATGTTATCTTTTGTATAAAAGAGGATATTATCATGAGAATGCCATCATTACGTTTGAATGCTCCACAAGATACCGTTTTTCCAGAATCTAAACCGTTAAGCACTTGGTTAAATGAAATTATGTATTTGACTAAAAATTATGGTGAAGATATGGTTTTATATGTCGTTTCAGAAGAACCAGTCACGTTTAAATTATCAACCCATGCTAATTTTTCTATGGATCTAGAGCAAACTAGTATTCCTGATGATGTTGAGATGACATTGAAACAATGGAAAGAGTGCTTAAATAAGTTGATTCATAAGTATTCAGCAGAAACACTACTTTATCCATCAACAGAAGGAAAAACACTGGTGTTTTATATTTCCCCGATAAAAAGAGATTGATCGTTTATACGTTCAATCTTTTTGATTTTTTAAATATGTTGACTATGATATCTTGCTGTTTGAACCATAATCAATCTTTCTTTTAACTCATTCACCTTATCATGAGCATACACAAGTATACTTTCGTTTTCATTGACTTCATCATCATTCTTATAATGGGCAGCATAATGTTTGCCATTGCTATCGATTGTGAATCCTACCATGGATTGGTTATCAGATGAATCATATGAAAAGTCATATAGAAAATATTGTGTGTTTCCATCTCCTGTATAACTATTGAAATAGGACTCATCTCTTACTATACACCATGAACTGCTGCCTAGTTTTTCACTTTGCTCATAATTTTCTATCTCAATGATAAGTTTATTATCAGAATCACTAATAATTCTGACACCAGTATTTTCTGCTTTTAGAGTCATTGATTGCATATCAAATCCATTAAATGATTTTAAGAAACTAGCTAATCCTTCATTAAATTGTTCTGGATTTTTATAGGCGGCAATCTTTTTACCAATATATTCTTGAAAAACATCTGTCTTCAAGTTTAGATCATAAATATCTTCAATAATGTTGTAAGACTCTTCATTATATAAGTTACGATATTTATTGCTGGCAATACTATGAGCCAATTTATGTACTTTATGTCTCTTTATTTTTTTGTTCATTTTATCGTCTAAATCTTCATAAACTCTATAAATCTCTTTTCCATATTTTTTAAAGGAATCTTCATATTCAGCTTTCAAGTCAAATGGTTTATTGTTAAAAAATTCAATATTGTTTGAATAAGTTTCTATACTAGGTAGTAATCTTTTTATCGATAAAGCAGATTCTTCTTTATAAAATATTTCTATAAAATTTTTAGCTACTGTTGGGTTTTTATTAAATGTATTTTTAATATGTTCAACCACTATGGAATCATGAACAGCTTTTAATTGTTTTTTTGTAAATATATCAAAATAAGAACCATCCTTTCTTTTTCCTAATATGCTGTCATCCATGAATACTATTATTTCTGATGTTTTATAACCATCTAAATCTAATCTTAGTTTTATGCCTTGTTGATCGTCTTCGTCTTCATCAATCTTATTTTGTAAAAAACTGGCAACATCCTTAGATATAGGATTGTTTTGTTTCTCTCTAAAAAAGTTATCAGCGAGCATTAAATCAATTCCAGTAGATCTTATTTTAAGAAAAGCTTCTACGTGTTCGTTATTTAATCTTTCCATATATTGTTTAACAACTTCGTAGTTAAACCAGAATGGTTCTTTATATGTTCTATTGTGTTCAAATATTCCTGATTTGTCATCGATGAACTTTTTCATATCAATTAAATCAGGATTACCATCAATATTATTATTGTAATGTCTATTGTCATTTTTTTGAAGGATAGAAACACATTTATTTACAGTATCTTCCCATTCCTGAATAACTGCTTTTTTATTATTCAACACATCATGAATACTTTTTAATTTGGGATCATTTTCATATTCTGTTAATATGTTAGAAATATTATTCAAATTTTCTTGAATATTAATATTATTCCTTTCTGCAAATACTTTTATTTTTTCTAAATGTTTCTTTACTTTTACTGGCAATGAATGCAAATTTTCTTGACTTTCATTTAGGTACACTTCTACCCATCGTGCAGAATTTACTGACTTATCAAAATTAGAAAGATTTCTATTTACAGATCTATTTTCCATTATTTTATACATTTCTTCAATATGGATATTCTGTGCTTCAATTCTTTTGAATAGTTCTTGAAATACTATCTCTATTGATGGTTCTGGTATTGTCATTGCCATTCTTTGTCTAATTTTTACAGAACCATTAAGTTGGTTAAATAACGGTCTAAATTTATCATCAATTTTCATATGTTCAATTTTGCCTTACTGTTAACTTTTTCTTTATATTGGAAGTTGTCTACAACTTCTTGAACATAGCAAATCATATCATCATCTTCTTCCATTTCACTATCATCTTTAAAATGTGCAGCACTGTAATCGCCACGTTTATCTAATGTAATGCCCATCATAGATGCTTCGTCAGCAGAGTCTTTTGAAAAGTCGAATACAAAATATTGTTGATTGCCATTTCCAGTATAACTGTTGAAATACGATTCATTTCTGACAATGCACCATGAGCTACTTCCCAACAACTTACTTTGTTCGTAACTATCAATGGCTACCACTAAAATATTGTCAGCTTCACTAATTACTCTAGCTCCTGCATCTTCAGCTTTATTTATCATTGCAGTCATTTCAAAACTATTAAATGAGGCGACAAACTTCATTAAGCCTTCATTAAATTCTTCTGGTGTTTTATAGGCTGCTATTTTTTTACCTATATAATCTTGAAAGACATCTGTTTTAAGGTTCAAATCATAAATACTTTCAATAATTTTATAAGATTCTTCATTGTAAAGATTTTTGTATTTATTACTTGAAATACTATGGGCAAATAAGAATACTTTGTGATCTTTAATCTTTTTATTCATTTTGTCATCTAGTTGTTCAATAGCCTTGTATATATTATTTTCTTTATCCGCTAATGCAGTTTTAAATTCAGCTTTAATATCAAATGACTTACTATTAAAAAATTCTAAATTATTATGATATGTTTCTATCGCTACATTGGCTTTCTTTAAATTCATTAAATCACGGTCTTTTTCAATAATTTCAATGAAGTTTTTAGCTACTGTTGGGTTCTTTTTAAAGAGATTTCTTACAGAATCAGCTACAATTATTTTTTTTGCTTCATGTAGCTGGTTAATTGTAAATATATCTTGATAAGTATTGTCATCTTTTTTCAATAACATTGTGTGATCTTCAAATAACAGAATCGCTTTTATTCTATTGCTATCAAAATCATGAATTTTACATATTGAGGATAGATCTTGTGCTTCATCTTTTATTTTGTCCTGTAGAAAAGCAGTTATATTATCTTTTTTAGTTGGAGATTGATGTTCCATAAGAAATTTGTCTGCCATGTATAATTCAACACCTGCATTTCTTATTTTTGCGAATGCTCCTATAGATTCTTTGTTTAATTCATCTATATAATTTGTTACAATGGAATAATCAAACCAATCAGGCTCTTTACCTGTTCGATTGTTTTCAAAAATAAATGATTTTTCGTCTATAAATGTTTTCATACTGGCTAAATCTGGATTTAAATCAATATCATTGTCATATTGATAGTAATCCATATTGTATACATCAGGCGTCATTCTTTTGGCTGATTCTACTATCTTTTTTACAGATTCTTGAATTGCCTTATCCCATTCTGCAATAACAGATAATTTTTCAGTAAGGTGATTTTTTATTTTAATGATCTGAGGATCATTGTTATATTTTTCTAAAATTTTATCAATGTTTGTTAAATTTTCTGTTATATCAACACCATTTCTTGTTGCAAGGCCCTCTATTTCTTTTGTTTTTATTTGAATTTTTGCAACAAATTGATTTAAACCTCTTAAATTTTCATCAAGATGTAACGTTACCCAGTTGGCAGATACTGTATTATTATTGAATTTGTTAAATTTTTGACTTACTTTTCTTGTGCTCATAACTTCGTAAAGATTTTCAATATAAATATCTTTTGCTTTTGTATGTTGAAATAATTCTCTAAATGGTTTGCAATAAGTAGGTGTAAACTTACTTCTTATATGGTACGCACCTGATAAGTAGTTAATGAATGGATCGAATTTCTTAGCTATGCTCATTATTTAATTAAATTGTTTTATATATTTCATTGTATCATATTTTGAAAATTAAAAAAGTTAATATTGTGTTCTTTTTATTTAATAATTAAAAATAATTTTCTTTATTTGCTGTTTTAATTTAATAAAAAACCTATCCGAAGATAGGCTTTATTTTTATTTTAACTTATTGAATTATTTTAACAGGGATAGTATATCCATCTGCATTATAAACTCTTAAATTGTTAGGTTTTAAATCTTCAAATGATTCAACACCGCACGAGTGAGCAATACCAATTAAATCTTTCATCATGTTCTTATGGTAGTTGTATACACGAACTGCTTTTATTTCTGGGTCTAAACCTTTTGTGTAACGTCTATCGTGTGTAGTAATACCTGTTGGACAAGTGCCTTTACTGCATTTCAACGCTTGAATACAACCTAATGAGAACAAGAAACCACGAGCTGTACTTATAGAATCGGCACCCATTGCGAAAGCCCAAGCCGCTTCGATTGGCGTAATCAATTTACCACTGACGATGACTTTGATTTTGTCTCTCAGTTTGTAACGCTCTAAGGCATTGATGACAATAGGCATAGAATCCTTCAATTCTAATCCCATTGCCATTAAGTGAGCCATAGGAGCCGCACCTGTTCCACCTAAGCTGCTGTCAATTGTAATGAAACTTGGGCAATAGAAATGACCTGTTTCAGTATCTTTATCCATCTTTTCTTTAATCTTATTCAACAATAAGCTGATATCTTCTGGCTCACCTACCACGAGTTTAATACCTGTTGGTAAATTAGATTCTTTTTGAACTGTATATATTAAATCTACAAGTTCACTAAGGTTAGTGCCATCAACATGTGCATTTGGACTGATTGATGCTTTACCTACTTCAATACCACGAATTTCAGCAATTTCAGCCGTTACTTTTTCTGCAGGAAGAATACCACCTTTACCCGGTTTAGCCCCTTGACTAAGTTTAATCTCGATCATTTTCACATTGTCTAAAACACTTAAATCTTTTAACTTTTCGATGTTCAAGGTATTGTCTGGATTACCTACACCATACTTTGCGGTACCAATTTGGAAAACGATATCTGCACCACCTTCAATATGGTATGGAGATAATGCACCTTCTCCTGTATTCATCCAGCCACCAGCCATTTTGATACCATTGCTTAATGCCAATACAGCTTCTTTCGAGATAGCACCATAGCTCATACCAGAAATGTTAAATCTTGATTTTGAATGGTATGGGTTGCCCATGTGCTCACCAAAGATCAATGGTTTGTTAACTTGAACATCTTTCATGTATGGGAACATAGAATGAACGAATACATGATCACCTTCTTTACTTGGTTTTGTAGAACCAAAAGAATAATTGAGTGCATTGTTCTTGGATGCTTTGTAGACATACTCTCTTTGACTTCTGTTGAAAGGTAGTTCTTCATGGTCTTGAGTTATGATGTAAGGTCTTATGAAGTGGCCCCAGTGTTCGAATATCCAACGACCGCGAGCTAAAATGGGGAAATTTCTTCTTAATGTATGCTTTGTTTGAAATTTATCAATCATATACAATATCACTAAACCGACGACCACTAAACATACAATCCCTGATAACACATTGCTTAACATTAATCTAATCTCCTTATAATGTATTTAGCTTCTATTTTAGTCCTCAAATATTTTATTGCAATTGGCCTTTCTATTTATTTTTTCGATACCATTCATCTATATTTACGAAAATATTCTAAAATTATTATAATCACTATCTACCTCATTTTTAAGAAGTTATTTTTTGACGCCATATTTTTTCATAATATATTTAATCTAAAAATATCTGGCAGTATATTTTTGACATTGACTATTTTTGAATATAGTGTATCATTTGCTTAACACGGAGAAACTATGAAAAATATGGAAGAAGCTCAATTTAAAAGGAAAATATCGCTCTATTCGATTTTCTTTTACATCACTATTGTATCCTTAACAGTCTTATTAACCGTATGTGTCAATATTTATAACATTAAATTATTACAGGCCATTCCTTGTTATTTGGTGTTATCTGCTATTGGTTATTATGGTCATACTTTTTTATCAAAAATGAGAAGTATTATTTTTGTTAAAAGAAAGTATTAATTCCATCAATAGTTTTATCTTGACTTAACTGTTCATTTTGAGATATACTTCATTCTATTTGGAGATCTATATGAGCAGTTTAGCAAACTTTTGTAATCGCATTGGCATTGATAGCCACCTCCTAAAATTCGTCAAAAAAGATAACATCATTTATAATAAAAAAACAGTTGAACCATTAAGTGATTGGTGTCTTTTTAATGAAATCAATAATCCACTGATCCATAAACTTTATTTTCATCTCCTTTCTGAAAAAGGTAAAGAACACAATATCTATCCCGAGCCTTTACAAATGGTTGAACATTTTGTTTTAGCTGGTAAACAACACAGTATTACAATTGATAATCAAACCTATCTCACCAATATTTTTGAAAAAAAATCACAAGGTTCTGATAATTATAGAATGACGTATCCGTATGAAGGTATCGGTACGTTTGTTTATAATATTCAGCATAATCTTCGTGATATTCAAGTCAAAAGAATATCCGTTAGCCTATCTAATCGAGCAAACTTAGATGTATTGAATGCTGATGATTATTCTTATTCTGGGCGTTTAAATTTACATTTGGCATCTAATCAACGTATTCATTTGGCTCCACATTATATTACTGACTTTTCGGACATCATTAATCGAAAATTGATGCTGCTGAATCATGCACTCTACGATCTGTGGCAAGATCTTATAAAACTTCCAAAATTCAATAAATTCAACTTCGATTTAATACCTAATGTAGCAGATGCTATTAAAGGACATTATTTAAATATTCAAGAAGACTTAAATGTTTCTTTTGAAAGCTTTTTCAAATTCAACTTAGACCAAAAAGATGCTTTAATAGTAGCCCGCCAATTTATCAGTCGTTATAAAGAATACAATAATCCAGTGGCTATTCAAATTATGAAAATGTTACCTTTGTTTATTGATACGAGCGATAGTTTAATGGTTGATCATTTTTATGAAAATATTGAAAGCTTCGAGAACTACCTGCAGGTTGGTGAAATGGCATTAATTTAATATTTCTTGATAATTTCCTTTAAATTATGTATAATTGAGGTCATTTTAGGAGCAATGTTTAAATGTTCATTAAACCTTACAGAATACCTATGCACAATAATTCAGTTCAAAATCGACACAGTTGGTTAAGACATGATATTGCTTCATCTTCTGAAAAATTCTTTGACTCTTTGCATAGACATTTTATTAGTCATGGCAATACAATCGGGCCTGTCATTAATAAAGGAATCCGTGTTTCTTTCCAATATGCAGGACAAGATGACTATATTCTTAGAGATGTTGGTTTTGCGACATTCATTATTAAATCATTAATCGATACTAAAATACCAGAAGGATTAAACCAGAAAGTTGATAGTATTTTAAATCATATCGCTATACTTGATAAATACCTTACACGAAATAGTAAAAAAGAAAAAGAATTTATTTTATTGCCCAATAGAACATCGTATACTAAATCTATTGTTATTGGAGTGAATCCAGAAACTGATTCTGTTTTGGATATTGAATATGTTGATGTATTTTTTGATAATCAACCTGATCTGGTTACTGAAGGTATTAAAGTTTCAACCATTAGACAACCAGAACATTTATCCAGATTAGGGTTTTCAGTTAGGATTAATTTAAAAAATTCTCACTCAAATTATCGTGAAGAGAAAGAAACAGTTACTGCTATACTATGCCGCGATGATGGTTGGAGTAATTCTACGGTATCAGACAGTCGTGACAATGCTTTTGATCATTACATTGTTGATAGCTCAGAATTCTATTATGAGACATCTATTCATGGTTTAGATGGTTTGACTACAGATTACCTTAACGCTCATATTGATTTATTAAATGAACGTCTTGGTTATTCAGTTAAAACAGTAAGTAAAGATATTCTTGCTGTGGTCAATATGCAATTAATTTAACCAGCTATTCAGTAATTTATTTTTGGAGTTTATCTATGTTTTTAAAACCTTATCGAACGCTTATTGCAAAAGATGCAGAAGATAGTCAGCAAGCATGGTTTCAGCAAGATATGAAAGCTGCACCTCTTCACATTATTAGTTCTCTTAATGAGCATTTGAAAACCATTCAATCAAATAATATAGAATATCATCTTACGCCTGTACGCATCAATGGAGTTACTGGTAAAAAGCCACCTGATGTTTCTTTCAAGTATTCTGGTTGTGATAATTTTATTTTACGTGATTTGGCTTTTGGTACTACTATCACTAATTCTTTACTCAATTTTTATACTGATATGGATATTGATCAATATATTCAATTATTTTTTAAAAGAATGATAAATATTGATTATTTTTTAAAGGGTATTAATAATCCAGATTTTAATAGAGTTAGATATCATGGTGAGTCTCGTTATCATCAGTCTTTTATTATTGGGTTACAAGAAGATGCTAAATCAATTTATGATATTGAATATATAGAAATCTTTTTAGATGATCTTCATGATATTATTCCAACTAATGTGAAAATGTCACTATGTCCAGAAGTTATTCAACGGGTTGGTATTTCATTTAAGGTATATATGAATCCTATTAATGCTTCTTTTGAAAAAAATAAAGAAACAATTAACTGCAGTAACATTTGCTGTGATGGTTCTCGATATAACACCATTAATGAAACATCACGTCATATGGCAACAACCTTTGATGTAAACAGTGTAGAATATTGTTTCCAACATCAAGTGAATGATATAAACAGTGCTTTTGTTTCATATTTATCTGCTAATAAAGATCTTTTAGTCAAACGATTAGGTTATAATATTGATAGTGTTGATATTAATACGTTGAATCTTGTTGATATGATTATTGTATAGGTGACTCTTATGAAAAATATTAATATTCTTAATTTTCTAAAAGTTGATGAATCATTTATTAATTATATTCTAAAAGATGGTGTTTTTTATCATACACTTACTAATGAAATGATTAATAGTTTTTTTCTTGAACGTTTAATTGAAATAGGTACCTCTGACATTATTCTTCAGTATGATAAATCAACTGATAGTATTAGCTATCGTAATTTACATAATTCTGATTATGATATTTATTTTTCTCAATATTCTTTTATTGGTGATGACTTGCAACTTTTTTACAATAACATGAAATCTTATTGTATACCGTTAGGTAAAAAAATGCTTTTTGACGATCCCAATCATACTCAATCTTCTTTAGCAGAAGGTGATTGTGAAAATCATTTTACACGATATCGAACATATAAAAAAGAAATAGATAAAACAATTTCTATCATATATAGACTTCAATACATTGGTTATCCAAAGATTGCTGATAACGACTCCGATTCTTTTTTTGACGCAGTTCATTCATTAGATTTTGTAGATATTCAAAAATGTAGTTTAAGTTCGATGTCTTATGTAAATAATGAATATTTGATTGTTCCCAAATACAGTTCATTTTTACTTTTGAACTCACAATTAAAAAATAAATTTGCGATTTACAAAAAAGCATTAGCCTTATTACCTAAGCCCATTAAAGGTGTTTATCGTTTTGAGCAAGGCCCTATAAATGTATTTGTGAATGATAAGAAAAAATTAGATTTTACTGTCAATATGAAAGTTACACATAAGTTATCAGGTGAAGATGCCTTCAAGCATGTAGATGCAATTATCAAACATAAAGAAAAATTTAATTTACCTTCTTTTGGTTATTTTTTAAACTCTTTTGAACGACCATTTAATGAACATTTTAAACAAAATGATTTTGTAATAGATGTAAAAATTAATAGTGTTGATGATCTCATTATGTATAGAAATTTAGTCAATATGTCTCAAATTTAAAGCAATACTGGTGTGATTTTCTTTATTATCTTTTATTTTTTTTTGAATATGCTACATTAGGGATAATAACTATAATCATATTCATGCCGACTAAATCTGAACAATTAAAATTGAGATTAGACATACAACATTATTTTATTGCGTTTTTCAAAAACAATTTTTCAATTGTTGCTAACCTCATTGCTGTTTCAGATCATTCTTTAACTTTTGATTTCTTTTTTAATTCAAAATATGAGATACTAGTTGTTGAATATAGTGATTTATTTGCATCGAAATCTGTATTGAATATCAAATCAACTGTAGATATTAACTTTTTTGAACAAATATTTAATAAGTTATTTGATAATGAGATTATTAATTATAAAGAACGTTTACATTATATCAAAGATGAACTTTATCAAATTAATTCAGAATTTAAATTTTTTAAAAAGATAGAGTTAAATGACGGTTCAATTTATCGTTTTAAAAGTTTTCTGAATACCTATGATGGCAGAACATATCATAGTTTACTAGGTAATAATTGTTATTTAAAAATGGCCGTTAATCAAAATCTTTATTCAGTGTCTGTTAGAAACTATCATTTTTTAACAGGCCGTTTTACTTTGGAATTTAACAGTAAAAAACAATCAATAAATTATAAATGTAATTTAACAACAACAAGTTTAATTCATTCGGCTGATTACATTATTCCTTTGGGTGCTCCGCTAGTTAAATTTGAAAATAAATTTAAAATATGTAAAAGAAAAATGATTAAACTAATATTGAATGAATGTTTTGACCAAATTGTTATCAATCATAATATTTCTTTGAATAGATTAAAGAAAATGAGTGAGATTGAGATTAAACCTTATGCTGATTTAGTTCATATGTCGAGGATTTAACTATGAAAAGTTTACTACCGAAGAAGTTCAGAAATTTGCAATATTGGCTCACGTAATGCCTAAATTAAAAGATTATAGATTGGATGATGATTCGCACTCTTTTGATATTTTACCTAATAGATTAAAAGGTAACAATAGGCGTGCTTATTTGAGTATTGGTAAAGAGACACGTTATGCTTTCTTTATTGGTTCTAATTTGGCAGATAAGCTCTATTTATTGTCTTCTTTAAATTGTATTCCTTTGGATGAAACCTATGTTTTGGATATAGTCAAAATGATTTATTTCGCAGCCCATCATTACAAAATGACATTAAGACACTTAATGAAGATTATGTGACATTGTTAAGAATGATTTCTATTTAAAAGCACTACCAACCTAGTGCTTTTTTAAATTTTGATTTTCGATAAAAAAAAGGAAGCCAAATTAAAAGAATTATTCCTAAAAATGACATTTTAAATGGATCGCTCCAATTATAAGGAATAAATCCATTATACTTGTAATCAATCCAAGAGCAGATAAATCCTGTAAATAGACCAATCATACACCATGCAAAAAATCCCACTCCAATGGCTAGGCCAATTGACATTATTGTGCTCTCCTACGTTTTGCAATTCTTTCAGCAGCCCAATAACCACGACTCCAACCTTTTCGCTTAAACCTATCATTATCATAGGATGAACTTGGACTAGGACTGGCTGGATAAGGCGTCATACTGAAATTAGCACCTTTGGCGTGATCGACATAGCCTTCGATAAAATAACGAAGTGTCGTTTTAATTGGATGATAATGACGTAGTTTTTTATATTTATCAAAGCGTGATTTAGTTTGCATAATATTTTCCTTCTTAATCTCGTAGGATAGAGTAGCAAATGAACATGGTAAACAAATCTGTCATGTTTTTTCCATATTCTTTGGCTGTCAATTTAACGGTTAATGCAGTAGGTCTATCAATTGGAAGTTTTTCAATAACGGCATCATTGAATTTAAAGAAGGCCATTGCGTCTTGGTAATGAGCCAACACTTTTGATGGGTTCTCATGTTGAATTCTATGCTCGAACTCATCCAAACTACGTTGTACCAGTTTATCAATGTATTCGATGTCTGTACAATTAAACCTTTCAATACCTTTTTGAATCAGATCCATTAAATGTTGGTTTGTTTTGAATGGTACTTTTTGTGTTGTTTGGGTCATAGTGAATATCTCTAAGTGATGCTTTATTATACCATTGACTTCGTTCAAATGGAACACATTTTTTGTCATATAAACACCATTTTTATAACTTTGTCATCAATATCAATATTTTCTTCAAGATTTTTTGTAAATGCCGCAAATTCTGCTGTATCTTGAAAAATGTAATTTCTTTTATTTTCTATTTCGCCTTTTTTTATGGTATGCAATTTAAGCAAACCATCATCCATTAATTGAAATTCTACCTCACTACCTTCATTGGCTTTGATAATAAAATTGTCCTTTGTAAGTAGGCATTTTCTTTGTTGAAATGAAGTACTAAACGTTGTGTTTATATTCAATTTAATAATTTCAATTAACCTATCATGTATTGATTTATGTTTATATGAATGATAATCGTTATTTAATGTTTTAAAATAGGCGTTGAATGCACCATATTTACCAGAACCATTTATCAATGATAATAGTGCGTTCTTTTTTAATATTACTAATGATAAATCATCTTCATAATAGTTTTCTACAATAGCCATACATAGAGAAATAGCAGTGGCTTCTATTTCAATATAATTTGTACTGGATGCATATTTTAGTGCTATAAATGTCATGTATTTTTTACATTGATTAATAAAACTCATTTAATACTCCGTCAAATATTCGACCGAGTTTATCATGTTTTTATTTTTTTTACAATTGATTTTTATTTTTAATTATTTAATACAATAACTATCAATATTATTAATGTTGTTGAGTGTTATGATTATTTTTTGACGCCAAAAATACCGTTGACAAAACAAAGCACAGTAGTAAGATTTAATTATAATATAATATAAAAAAGAATATTAACTATGGATATGAAAGCAGGTATACTTGAACCAAGAAACATGTACAAAAATTATACATTGGGTCTTTATTTAGCTGTTGCACCTAAACGATTAAACATTCTGACTATGCGTTGTATTGATCCTCTATCTGGTATTATTCATGCTCGGGGTGTTACTGAATTAGTTACAGTGTTAATCAATTTGTACAGTGATCCTGTCAGTCAAAAAATTAAATCGATCTATGGTATTGGTCAATATAAAACCTATTTTGATCTCTATGAATTTGCCATCAAGTCGAGCAAGGAAATTAACTTGAATCTCATTGAGTTCTTAAAAGAAGATGGAAGACGTGAATTCTATTATGCATTGAAAAATGTGAATGAATCGATGCATTACGAAGAAGGTATTTTGTTTAAAAAGTTATTGCTTGTCCACCGTAATAAACTCAGTATGGAAGATTTCTTACTATGGGTTCAGACTGTTATTAATAAGGAGTCAAAAATCAAATTACAAAAAGATTTAATCACCAGACGGCTTTTTCAAGCAGATTATAATCATCCACAAGTTTTAAAATCAATGGAGATTTCCACAGCAATACCTATACCTTCTTTTGAACCAAAACGATCTAGTTTTGTGGATGGATCAGTAGACGCACATATTTTAAAAGAACGTAATGATGCTAGAGTAAAATTCACTTCATTATTCTCTCCCTTTAAAGGTGGTACTGATATGGTGTTGGGTTATCAGGATAAAGGTTTTTTTCAAAAAAAGCATAATTGCCTTAATTTGAACATTCATAACAGTCAAGAAGGAATTATTATTGCGGGTGACGATTCAAGTTCAAAAGAATTACTCCGTTCCTATATATATCAGTCAATGAGTCAATCAAGTGGATTGCTTTTATTTTCAGCACTATCTGAAAAGACTACTCTCTCTTATGTTTTTCAAGTGGCTAAGCATTTTGATATCACTGACGATGTTCAAGTGTTCTATTTTGGTTCAGACATCTTATATACCTTTGATATTAATAATTACGTTAAGGCAAATAAAATAGTCTTAGTGCTATATCCTGAGTTTTCGGGAACATCATCTAACGAAGAAATTTTAATAGAATCTTATTCAAGCATTAATCGAATTTTATCTAATATTCAAGTGAGTAATTCTACTAATGGCAACACCAAGTTCCCATTTAATGTCTATCTTAATGAATTATCATTTGTGCCACATGTCGAAAATCAGGTTAAAAATATGATTAACAATTTATGTTCTTTATATCAACACAATATTAATTTCTATTTCGTTAATGAAAGTTTAAGCATTTTATACTCCAATTATCGTGATTTCATTTTTGATAGAATTAAAAACTTTATTTTGTTATTTAATGAGTGCGGCCAAGAAATTTGTCAAAATTTTGATACAAAAAAGCTAACACCTGCTGACTTTTTGAAATTAGAGCCTTTGGAATTTTATTATTTTTCAAACAATATATTATTGCATTCTCGTAAATTTAACGGTATTTATATGCCTATTGATATTGATGTAAATCTTGAAGATCATTTAACTTAGCCTTTATTTTGTTGCTTTTTATGACCGAAACTGTTATCATAATCCTAAATAGACATACACATCGAGGAATTTGGTAATGCTTAAAAAAATGAAACCCTATCAATTTTTTTTCATTTCATTCATGATCATTATCTGGTCGGGGTTTTCATATAAAGCAAACGCTACTAAATATTTTGATGGTTATTTTCGTGAAGCAACAGTAACTCAGGTATTATTTGATCCTGATGCTGAAACAGATTATATGGCAACTTTTGAATTTAAAGATATCAACAAAATAATTTCACGTTCTGTAGATAAAAATGTATTTACCGCTTTTCACAGTCATGGTCAAAAACCAATTGATATTCAATATTGGATTTCTGATCAAGAACTTGAATTGCCTGCGAATCCTATGATGTCAGTAGCCAAATGGACTGCTTGTATTGCTTTCATTATTTCTCTGATTTGTTTCATTACTATGATTGTGAACAGCAAAAAAAAGAACACTGCAGAAGAAAAACGTCAAAAACTTAAATCCCGTGTTTAATTAAGGAGTCTTATTATGGTCATGCCTTGTTGTAATCATACTTATGTTAAATATATTAACGAAGATGGAACTCCTGATTTAGCAGCTATTGCTTAATTGGATCAGCAAGATGTTGACTCTATTAAGCAATTCGTAATTAAGATGGCTAATGATCCTAATCATGATTTTAGAAAACCTATTCCAAGTTGTAAGCCTATTCGTTGTGAATGTATATGTCATCGGAAAGGATGTGCGGTTAGACACTAACTATTAAGCCTCTTTCGAGAAGCTTTTTCTATAATTGAATCATTTCTAATAATAGTATGTTATCTTGAGTAAATTCAGCTTTATCTTGTTTCAACCATTTTTTCATTGCTGCTTGATATCGTTCTAAAAATTTAGATTCTAGGGCTTCTGTAAATTTTGGTGATTCTGTAATATCTTCTAGATCTCCATTTTCTGTTTTTGTTACATAGATTAATGGTCCAGTGTTAGTATGTAAAATGGATATCATCATTTTAAAAAGTTCTTTCATTGGGAACTCTAATCGATGACAAGTTAATACGGTCAAATCATCAGTTATATAAAAACTTTTAGTCATCGAACAATAGCCTGATGCCGTCTTACTTCTTCCTGTTGTCATTTTACCAACTACACCGTACTTTAAAACAATATCACCTTCAATTTGAAGTCTGTTTGTGCTTTTTAATAGTTTTTCTAACATCTCTACAAGTTTTTCTACATTATTATTATCATAAAACTTAAATTCTTTCGCAATTTCGTAAGTGTCTTTAAAAATTTTTACTACGATATCATAATCCACGGGGGCTTGTTGAAAGTTATCTAACATATTTTTTTGTTCAAGTTCTGTACCATTTAAAAGCAGAATGCTCTGATTGTCTGCGTGTATATGCATGCTGACTGCATTATTATTGAGCTTGAATTTATTAGGTTTTATAATATAAGACGCCGAAGTGTACATCTTATAGGCTTCTAAATATTCAGATGGTTCTTCTATTATCATGTAATTATCCATATGTTCTTTTACATATTTCATTAAATCTAACTTTTTCATATTACAATCAAAATACTTCATAAATAATACCTTTGTTTTTAATTATTATTAAACAATTATTCTTTTTTTTCAATTTTATTTTGTCTTTTTCTTCCAAAAGTGTTACCTTTGTGTTAAACTAATTAATCTTAAAGTATCAATATGGAGATAACGTATGAATATCGTATTTGCCGACCATCCAGTACCAAAAAATATTACAAAGTCACTGTTCCTTGCAGGACCATCTCCACGAGAAATTGGTGTATTGGATTGGCGACATGAAGCTATTGATTATCTGAAAAGTATCAATTTCCAAGGAACGATCTTTGTTCCTATCCCAGAGAAACGCTTTTATGGGTCTACAGATTTGCCAAATTGGAACTATCATACTCAGGTAGAATGGGAATGCATGTGTCGTGATATTTCTGATGCCATTGTTTTCTGGGTTCCACGAAATATTGAAGGTAAAATGCCCGGTTTTGTGACCAATATCGAATTTGGTGAAGATCTTTCAACTGGCAAAGTCATTTATGGCCGTCCACCAGAAGCTGAAAAATGTAAATATCTTGATAAACGTATGACAGATAAAGGTTGTCCTGTTTTTGAAACATTATCTTCTACGCTTGATCATGTTGCTAAAACCTTGGGTGATGGAGCTTTCCGTAAAGATGGTGAAGTGTATGTACCATTGTTTATTTGGCAATCTGAACAATTCCAAAGTTGGTATGCTAATTTGCTAGCCGCAGGTAATGCTTTAGAGTCAGCTCGTGTTCATAGTCAGGTGACTGTGGGTAAAGGTTATCTTTTTGCTTATGTGTTGGCTGTTAAAATATGGGTAGCCAGTGAACGTCGAGTGAAAAGTAATGAATTTGTCTTTTCTCGTAAAGACAGTGTGAATGTTTGTATGTATTATAAAGATATAGATGATACTAAAATTGTTTTGGTTAAAGAATTCCGTAGCACTGTAAATAATATGGAAGGCAAAGTCTATGAGCTTCCGGGTGGTAGTTCTTTCAATCCAGAACAAAACATCATGACTGTATTGAAAGATGAACTTCTGGAAGAAGTTGGTTTTACTGTAACTGATGAAACTCGCTTAGTTCATGTCGATACTCGACAAGTGGCTGCAACATTTGCTACGCATCAAGTTCATTTATATAAAATTGAGTTAACTCAATCTGAATATGAGGATATTGCTGTAAAACAAGGCCAACAGTTTGGAAACGTTGATGATAGTGAAATTTTGACGATTGAAATTGTCAGTCATAAAGAATTGTTTAATAAATTGGTCGATTTCTCAGTCCTTGGTATGATTTATTCCAGCATTACATAATCACTTATTTCAATTTTAAGAACCTTGCTTCGGCAAGGTTTCTTTTTTCTGGTCATTGATCTTTACTGCAACAGTGATAATATATCATTGTTTAATTATGAGGATTTATGATGAAAAAGTTTTTAAATCTAACAGCTATTTCGTTGTCACTTGCTTTAATGTCAAGTTTAACACAGGCAGCTTACCCAGAAAGTCCAGATATTCCAACACCAGTTGATCCCAATCAATCACTTGATCCTGCTGTTTGTTTTAAAGATGGTGTAGTCAAACGAACAGCTCCTTCAAATTTGTCTAGCTATGGTGGCTATGCCATTGATGTTCAGTATATTCATATTTTACCTAATAAGGATTGTCATATTGTTTTAAATGATGCAGCTATTAAACAATATTTCAAAACAGGTAATGTAAGTACTGCTTTTGAATCATTAGGACAGCAATCTGTTTATGGTAACTACACTGTTATGGGTGTGCCACGTAATGAAAATAATATTTTATATAAAGCGGAATCTAATCATATTATTACCAATAACAAAGCTGGTAATCCTTCTGATATTCTTCGTTTTGAAATGTTAGGCAACGACCTCAGAACGGAGACTCGTAATTTTAATGTTGTTATTCGTATGAAAACCTTTACAGGACAAGTCAATAGTTATGGTGAGCCACTTTTAGAATCGTTTACTTTTAATGTGGCTGATACTTTTAAAAGTGGTGTTCGTAACTATTTCTTATTTAGCCGAAATAATCAGCTTATTGCTGTAAATGTTTATCCATTAAAATACCCTATACCTAAAAGATAATTTATTTAAAGGAGATTAAAAATGAAATATGGTGTTATATACAAAATTGCTATTGAACATGAAGGTGACGAAAGAAGCAGAACGCATCCCGGTCATGGTTATCCAGCTTATACTGAGTATGTTGAAACTTTTAAATCTTTTGAAACTGAAGATCTCTTGAAAGAATGGATTACAAATAACAAAAATAAAGCTTATACCGTGATCCGTTATGAAGAACTTAATGTAAAGCTAAAATTAGAGGTCGAATTAAGTTAATTGATGCCAATATATCAAGCCACTAAAAAAGTGGCTTTTTTTATGATTTAAAGATGTTGAGGTTTTTCTAACTTCAAAAATGAATTCATTTATTTCTATTTCTTTAAGCGGCTATACATTCATATTTTAAATTTTTAATTATACAAAAATCCGTTTTAATTTTGCTGTAAACTAAATTTTATTCTTAAATTTTATAAATTTTAATACAAAAAACCGTTAAATCTATATTCACTAAATCAATATTCCGTTTTAAACTCAAACACCCAAGTAATTACGATAAAAAAATTTGCTAATTTTACTCTTTTTTTCTAAAATTCTTAGTTTGTTGTTGATGAATTCAGAATCTTTATTACTTTTGTTGACTTATTTATTGTTTTTTTTAACTATTTTTTTGTATGTAAAAATCCGTTTTTATTCTATTTATAATTTAACATGTTTTAAAAATGTAATTTTTGAGTTTTTGAATTAACAAAAAACCGTATTAGTATATTTTCACTTTCAATATTCCGTTCTTTAACAAGTTAAGTAAAATATTATTGATTAGCAAGCATTGATTAAATAGTTAGTTTTTTGATGTATAATTCCGTTATAATACCCTATATTATAAATTTACATTGCAATAATGAACGTTTTTCTGTATAATAGAATTTAACTAAACGAAAATGGCTATATTGAGGTGACTACAATGGATGATAAGGGTGCTACAAAACTCGTTATTGAACGTCGAAAGCTTCGTGCAGAATATCAAAAACTGCAGAAAAAACTTTGGAAAACGAATCTGGTTTCACCAGAGGCAGATCGATATCGTCAACGAATGTCGGAAATTGATGAAATTTTTAAAGAAAAGGGAGCTACCTTTCAATCAGCTTTTGCTTATTTGCTAACTCCACAGCCCAAGCCTTAAAGAGACATAAAAAAACACCACAACTGTGGTGTTTTTTATTACCTTTTATTATCTAATTAACGTTCCAACACTTCAATTGTGAATTTATCTCCAATTTCTCTTTCGAGCCTTTTTCTAGCCATATTAACTAAATATTCATAGGCAATATTTGACTCTGGGGTAGGCTCTTGATCTGATGGTTCCCAATCATGTACTGATACAATCGCTTTTAACAAAACAATGGTATCTGGCCTGATTCCTAATTCTAATAGTTGACTTTCTGAACCATCTAAAATCTCATGATCATGGCTATTCCATAGTGCAAAATTACAACAATAATCAGCAAACAGTCTCAATACTGGTTTTTCACTCATATTTTTTCCTTAATTAGTTGTCATGGTGGTTACTGCTGTGATGATCATGTGAGCTACCACTGCTACTGTCATCACTGCTAGAAACATCCGCAGAAGCGTATATAAAGTCGGTGTATACGTTTCCATCTTTATCTTTTGTTTTATGACCACCTCTCTTGTGATAAGGGTCAATATATTTGGCCATTTTATTACGTTCGGAATATACTGCATTTATGAAATCATTTCTTTCTTTTAGAAAAATAACGCATTTTTTTAGATGCCTTGATAGTTTAGAACTGTTAGCAATCCCATAAGGATCAGGTGTTATAGTAACTTTTTGGCTTACTACATCAAATGTAATAGTTGTGGGTTCATCAAGAAATGACAGCATGTATTGCTGGCTAGATGGTAGCTCAATGGTCAATAGATTTTCATCTAGTGTATATTTGAATGACAAGGTTGGATAGCGATCCATTCCATGATCAATGCGTAATAAAAAAAGAAAACGATTGATTTCAGTCACTCTTTTAAAGTAGTTGAACATAGGCATTACTCCTATAATTTCAGTTATTATATCATAAAAACACTAATAAAAGCAATTATTTTAATGTTAATAAATTCAGAATCTAACATAGTCACCTCAATATTGATAAAACTTCACTAAATTTTTTGTTATCTAGTTTATAATTTAATTTATAATTTTTAATGAAAATTTCAAAGTCACTGGCTCGCTTAAATGTTAACTTACCTTTGTTCTTTTTCCGTTCTATAAACCCACCAAGATAACGTATAGTGTTAATTTCTGTTAATTTATAATACATTTTATCGCCATTTTCATATTCAATAATTACGATTTGTGTGTTCATTTTTATTTTTAAGCCTTGATGCACAAAATCATGATTACGGTGCTTGAGTACTGACTGCATTAATTTTTCATGTTTTTCTGCTGATGTCTCTTTTAGATATTTGGTGAGTTCTCTATCATCAACGACGCCTTTTGACTTTTTAGCAAGTTTAATCAAGTCATCATACCTTAATGATTTAGGTGTCATTCCGTGACTGGTAATCATCTTCATGAATGACCACTCTGGCTGTAATTTTATACCAAATAATTTTAAGACTTCAAAATAGGTTAATAAGCTTTTATTTCTTCGATAATTATAATCTAACATTATTACATCCTTTTAGTTAAAGTTAATCATTTCCAGAACTTCTGTATTAAACTCAGAATATTCTTCAATATTATTGAAATAGTGTAATGCTTCATCCGATGTCTTAAATGAATAATTAGAAAACAATTTTGTTCTATTCTTATGTTTATTGTGAATACTATGTAACCTCAACTTATTTTCATACACTATCATTGTTATTTTATGATTTCCAAATTCAAGTACTAATACATCGTCAACTTGTTGATGTTTTGTATTTTGATTAAAAATATTACAATAATTTATAAAATTGGATTCAATTAAAATAGCTGCTATTTTTACATTAACTTCAAAATTCTTGCTGAATGAGTTTAAATATACATTCGATTCTCTTGAATCACTAACCCCACGACTCAGCCAATAATTAAGCTTACCTTTTTCAAGTAAATCTAAGAATTCAAAAAAATTTAGGTCAAATAGTTTTTGGGAACCATAAACAGATTCTATAAGAGCAACTGTTCTTAATGCATATTTATTTTGATATTTGTAGTGATATTCTCTAACAATATCCATATATGCTGGTAGTTCATATAATGATTTATTTGATCTATACACTGGTTTATGGAACGAAAGCATATTAAAACCTCGTAATAATTCTTTTCAACTTTAACATATTTTACTGTAAACATCAACATAATTGACGTGCTATTTTATTTATGGTAAACTTATGATTCCACCAACAGGGTTCAGAATTATGACAAACATTCATGGGAATCTTTCTCGTTTAGCATGCTTTTTTAATGGGTTTTATGAAAAAAATGATGGCAAACTAATTAAGAAAGTGATGTCGAGCTATTGCCATGACGATGTTTTTTGTGGTTTATTTCTTGACCATCTAAAAGTTATTTCTCATGCTGATGATTCGGGCTATATGAGTATTCCACGCCATTTGGAACAAGATGATCTGGATACTTATATGTCCATTATTAATGATTCTTATTTATATATTGTTCAAGAGGCTGTTGATTTTGATCCTTATTTGAACGGTGGTGAAGACAGTATTCATATGCCTCATGTGGAAAAAATCATTACTAAAAATTTTCCTAATATCTTATATGTTGATGCTTTGAAACTTATTAAAGAAATTAATGCTGTTACTGTATATGGTCATTATGAGATCCATGATTATTATGTAAAAGATGTATACTGTATCTATAAATATATCAAAATAGATGATTTAGTTAAAATAATGGAGAAATACAAGAAATGAATGAACAGGATAATCTAGAAAAGTGTAGTGATAAGGTCAGTAATTTTATTGATTTCTCATTGGTATTAACCTCTGCATTAGCTTACCTGATGTATGGCACACATCCTGCTATTTCTTATTTCATTACCAACACTGTGGCGTTTATCTTTATTGCGTTGGTTGTTCCACATTTCATCATGATTGTTATGGAAAAAAGATTGTTAACTTATCATCTTATCAAATACATTATTGATTCCTCTCAACATAGGGCCAGTTGGATACTACGAAACAGTGTTATCTATTTTATTTATTTCTATATTTGGTCTTTTAACCACAATCATTATTACCTTTTAGGATTAAGCCTTATTTGTTTCTTTGATGTTATCGTATTGTTGAATATTCTTAGCCGATCTCGAATTGAAAAACTAAAAGAACGATTTGCTACATTACCACCACCTAAATCTAAAATAGATTGATTTCATCGTAAAAGGAGCGGAAGCTCCTTTTATTTTTTTTTTAAAAACTTCTTTTTGGAATTGAATGAAAAAAAGCTTATGGTACAATGTTTTTATTAGTTAATAGAAGGAACTTATAATGGCAAAATTGTATTTTAGGCACGCAGTAATGAATTCTGGTAAAAGTCTCGCTCTACTTCAAGTAAATCACAACTATATTTCCATAGGTAAAAAAACTGTTTTATTCTCTCATCAATTAGACGATAGATTCGGTGAAAATGTTATTGCATCCCGTCTTGGTGTATCTGCTGGCAGTATTGCTGTTTTTGAAGGTCTTAATTTATTTGAACATGTTAAAGCCCAACTTGATGCTGGCGAAGCTATTGCATGTGTATTGTGTGATGAGGTGCAGTTCTATACTGATGAGCAAATAGAACAACTTTCAGATGTTGTTGATTTTTTAAATATCCCTGTGATTTGTTATGGTTTGAAATTATCTGCATTTGGTGAATTATTTGGTGCGGCTAAACGATTGATTGAATTGGCTGATGAAATTGAAGAACTCAAACATGTTTGTTGGTGTGCTAAGCGAGCAACTATGATTATTCGTCATGATGAAAATGGGAATGTTATCAAGTCTGGTACACTAGTAGATGTTGGAGCTGAAAGTAAATACCGTTCAGTATGTAGAAAGCATTGGAAACTTGGTATCTATGAAGATCCAGAAAATAATTAACACTTTCAATTTTCGTGTTCCTATGTTACAATAATCCAAATTAATTGGAGCACATACGATGACTAAAATGATGGTTGTAGACAAGCAATTTTTGGCAGATATTTATGGTATCTCTTATGAAGTTGACTATGACAACACTCATAAAAATCATACTATTCGTGAAGTTTTTAGTCATCATTCTGGTGAAATCTATCCCACACTTGAGGAAGCTTACTCTTCACTTGTTAATGACATTAAAGAGTCGGATAAAGATAAAATTTTTAATTTTGAAAAACTCCGTAATACATGGAGTGGTCGTATTAAAATGTTAAAATATTCACTTGGTATGCTGCCTGAAAAAAATATGAAATATCTTGCAAACAAATTATCTGATATTGAAAAATGTAGGAACTCGCAAAATATTCCATCCTTAGAATCTATATTTAAACCTTTAGGTGATAAATTCATTATCTCCGAATCATTTATTCGTCCCGCACAAAAATTGTATGTCTTTGTTAAAGCTCACAGTATTCATTTTGAAAGTGCTGTCTATGAAGCAGAAGCTTATCGGGTTGGCGTTCATGCTTATTCAACCACAGCAGGAGCACCTTATGGGATCACAATGAATGTTGATATTCATAGTGTAAAAAAGGAAGGCGAAGAACAACAGCATTTTCGTATTAGTTGGGATGATTTTTCTCGTTTTAATGATGATTATCTTACTACTGGCACTGCTGGCCAATTTATTTTTGCTGATAAAGACAAGTGTTTAGCGTTTGCTCATGAAATGCTTGGCAAAGATATTGAAAAAATTCAAAATAATATGAATGCCCTTACCCTGTAAGGGTTTTACTTTCTTTTTTATGCTATATGGTGTATAATCTCAATATTCTTAAACAGAGGATTGTTAAAATGTCTACCAACATTCAAAAGCCAATTGCTGTTCCAGTATCTGAACTTATCGAAAAATTCGGTTCTTATTTTGCTCAGAATTCAAGAGGTTCTAATGGTGAATCGTGCAAAACTTCAGAAACTCTTGGTCCTAAATTACATTATAAGGAAGCTCCAATTTATTCAGACGCTTTGTTTGAATTAGAGCAGTTTAATAATTATGAAACATTAGAAGCAAACATGGCATATTATTATGAAAATCAAGTTGATTATTACAATAAGATTCTTGATAAACAAACATTTAACATTTCTTATCTGTTTAAATATGTGCTTAATAAATTTGGTTTCTTTAAAAAAACTCATGAAGAAATTAGTCTCATTAAAAACTATATTGCAACTTATCAAGAATTGAGTAAAATGCCATTTCGAGATAGTCCAGTAAAACGGCTACCTGACACTGTTATGATGCCTCAGTATTTACTTGAAGATGATAAATATTACTACTATCCTAGTTACTATAATACAAAAATTATTGTTCGTAGAATGGCCATCATTAAACAGACCATTTGTAAAGTTACTAGGTATTATAATGACTATCAATATTCTGTAAACTATATTCTGGTTGACGTTGATAATACATCCTTCAAGATGAATTATGAACATGTAAAGTTAACTCATTTTGATGGTGTTAAATGGAATAGTAAATTTGATGATAAGCTCTTGTTTGTCAATGAAGAAGATGCTAAAAATTATGTAAAAGAAAAATATCAGGAAGCTATTAAAGAAATTTCTTAAAAGCTTAGTTTTATCAAAGATCTCTTTTCAAAGGGATCTTTTTTTAATTTCTATTTCTTGTCATATGTTTGGCTCTATGGTATAATACTGTCATTAAATTATTTGAGGATATAGCCATGCAAGAGAATGACAACATCCAAGTTCCAGTAAAAACGAATATTCGTGACATTGTTAACAAGTATGGTTCTCATTACACCTTGCTTACTGCTCCACAAGGAAGACACTTTCGTCCTAAACCTTTCACGCTTTCTATTAGTGAAGAAGTGGGGCCTAAAGATAAAATCAATAATTGGGAACATCAATTTGCAACATTGGAAGAAGCTCTGAAAGCAGCTTCTAATAGAATGGAAATCAATCATCGAGATATTTTGAAGGCTTATGAAAGTCGTGATTCAAAGTTTTCTTGGAAACTTCATACTTTTTTTGCAAAAATTGGATTGCTTAGTCAATCTGATAAAACAGAACTGAAAGAGCATTCTGATTTTATGCTTCAGTTGAAGCGTGATATTGAATCGTTGAAGCATAAGCAAACGGAATTTGAAGTGAAAAAATTGGAAGGTGAGTATACAATGCCCATGTATATTCCAGAAGTTGGTAAAACTTATTACATGCTTAATCTCAATGATTTTACGAATGTAAAACTAACTCCAATGACTCTTGATCCTGACAATGTTTTGATTTTTGATTATCGTGGCACTCGCAGCAGTGACACATTTGCTGATCAGTTTGATTTTAAATTTAGTCATTATTTTGTTGGCCCTAACGATGAAACAGCTTCGTTGGATTCAGATCGTTTGCTGCGTTTTAATGGCAGCTACTGGAATCTTGGTATTCATAATTATTATTTGTTTGTTGATGAAAAAGAGGCGTTGTCTTTTGCTAAAAAATGTGCAGAAAACAAAGTCGTAAGAATGCAACGTGAATTGGTGGCAATTAACGAGTCGATTGCTAAACTTTAAAAATTGCTGTTATCTTCTCATTGTGATAGAATGTCTACCACACAACCAGAGGTATAAATTATGAATGCTTGTGAACGAACCATTGTTAAAGCTCAAGAGATGACACCAATTGTTGAAAAATTGGTTGAAGCTAATTTGCCTTTTGCTATGTGGTCAAACAAAGATGTTGAAATCCATGATGCACTTATTGAATCACTACAAAAAACTGGCTTTTATGTGATTGTTTTAAAAGATATTGAAAGCATTGCAAAATGTTTTAATGTTAGTGATCCACTTGTTACCATTGTGGATGATGATCTTCAGAACTTGTCTTTGACAAAAGCGACTGGTCGTAAAGTGGCTATTGTGATTAATAATGTTGAGCGATTGACTGAACATGCTTTGCGATTTGTATATCGTGTGGTAGATAGCCGGATTGTGACGAATATTCATTTGGATAAAGAAGATGTTATCGTTTCTATTGGCAAGTTGAATGATGCTGGTAGGATTGAACCCACTTCATATTCCAATCATTTTTATGCTGTCAATTCCCGATTCTATAACTATATTTATGAATAAAGTATCTACCAGTAATGGTTGCTCTTTATCTTAATATTTGTTATAATCATGTCTCATACATTGTAATTCATTAAGGATATTTACATGAAAATTCGTATTGTTTCTGCAGTTGTTTTAGCTTTTGCTGTTCTTTTGGGTGGATGCACAACTAATCCCTACACGGGCGAACGCCAGATGGCTAAATCGGCTAAGTATGGCTCTATCGCTGCTGTGACAGGTGGTGTAATTGGTGCTCTTGTTGGTGGTGAAAAAGGTGCCTATATCGGTGCTGGTCTTGGTGCGATGGCTGGTAGTGGTTATGGTTTCTACACTGATGTTCAAGAAAAGAAACTTCGTCAACAAATTGAAGCTTCCAATGCAGAAATGGAACTGTCCAGAACGTCGGATAATCGTCTGATGATTACGATGCCGGGTGATATTTCCTTTATGTCTGGTAGTGCAGATATTAACCCTTCTAATTATCAAGCTTTGACTGTGATTGCTAATGAAGTCAAAAATAATAAACTGACGATGTTGATTGTTGGTCATACGGACAATACAGGTTCAGTTGCTCTCAATGATTCTTTGTCGAAAGCTCGTGCTGATTCGGTGGCTAGTTATATGTTTGCACAAGGTATCCCATTCAGTGTAGTTAAAACTGAAGGGCTTTCTTTCCATAAGCCCGTAGCTTCTAACAGCACTGCTGATGGTCGTGCCCGAAACCGTCGCGTAGAAATTATTCTGCAATAACGATTAATTATAAAGCCTCTTCATGAGGCTTTTCAGTGTGAGGTCTATTATGAAAACAATTGTCGAAAAGAACGGAGACATTACCCTTGTGAATGATGGTTGTGATTTGGTTCTAGGATTTAATCAATTCAGCCAATCTCAATATTATGATGTTCTCAAAGATCAATTTGATTACATTGATTGTATTCATATTGGTAATTATCATTATCTTGATCGTGGTTGTCAGTATGAATTTAGTATTACTTGGTCATTGTTAGGCAATAATATTGCAGCATCTGTTAAGATTTTTGATGATTGCTGGGAATACATGGATCAGATTATTCCTGTTATTAACATGTTGAAGACTTTTGAGGGCAAAGTGCCAACGCCTAATGAAGTTGCTGAAAAACTTGTTGCCTTGGGTTTTGTTAATTTGAGTCGTTCTTATGATCGAACTGCTGATGAAATCGATTCCGCTGATTAAAGGCTTGTGACAGAACCTTTATAGTGTTATAATACTATCCTATTCTAAACAATCTAAGGATTACAAATGAACGACCTCAACCTTATCAGTCTTGATGACATGCAATTCATGTGTGATGCCAATGAACCGTCCGCTCAGGATATGTTTTCTGTTAGTTATGATGAAGTGGTTTTAGACGATCTTGACATTGATGACCTTTGGGCGAAATAATCGCATTCATCATTGAAAAAAATGCCTTGATTTGATATACTAGCCACACCCTAAAAGAGAACGGAGATTTTACCATGAGCAAGCTTGAATCCATCAAAATTGTTACTTCTGCAAACAAAGATACTTTCCATAACAGTGGTAAGCGTCAATTGAAGAAACTTGCAAAAGCTGTGGGTTTGACTGAGAAAGAGTTTGAGGTGCGTAGTTGCTATGGTGGTCCTGCTGTTGCAGGTGAAGTGATTCTTCACACTGATAAATTTTATTTGCAGATCTTCCAAGAAGCCATTAATCCGAAAGGATTGCGTATTATGTATCGTGAATGCAAAGGTCGCACTGATTACACGGGTGGTCCTAACCGTTATGACCGTCTTGAAAACCTGTTTAGTGAGCGTTTTATTAAGGCACTTAAAGCCTTGCAAGAGCGTAGCCTTGACTAATTAAGTTTCATTTAAAAGCATCTTCAGAGGTTTTTTATACTTGAAAATTAGTGAAAAAAATGTTATTATGTTCTCCTAATGAGGATATTTTATGCATCAAAAAGGCCGCTCTTATCAAACTATTCAAAATGCACTTGTTGAAAACTTCGGTGATCGTTTAATTAACGCCAGTGATGTCAACATAGTCGGATCTCTTTTTGGAAAAGAAGATGTCATTCAAATCATTAAAGATGTCCTATCCAGTCCAGAATTACTGCATAAAGTGGCAAATCGTTCGTATACCCATGCACTAGGTTTTGATAAAATTGTATTAATGGATTTGCGTAAAGACGTTCCAAACATTACTCAGAAGACTCAACTTAGACTCCATATTTGGAATCCTGAAAATACAGGTGCATTGCCTATTGTAGAAGCCTTGCATGAACACAGTTTTGATTTTGTATCTACTGTTTTGACTGGTCATCTTGAAAATCAACAGTTCTTGCTTAGTCCTATTTCGAAACGTGAAGAAGCTATTCTGGAAAGACTTCGCGTTATTATAAACCAAATTAGTCCAGAAGAATTAAAATTTTTAAATGACCAAATGGAAATTATTGAAGCACTTCGTTTGGCTGGGGTAGGCTCTGACCAATTTCATGGACTTCATATGGTTAATTATTTGAAGGTCCAAGCAGTTTGTGATTTGACTGGGTTTACCTTTAATGAACTGTTATTGCTTTGTGCTATCGAAGGGCATTATGTTAGCAATCGTATTTCAGGTGAACGCCAAGCTTACAAGCATGTTTTGAAAGATTATGTTTCATTGACTCCATTCTGTGCTATGAAATTAGATGCTGGTAGTTCCTATTTCCATCCTTACCAGATGCCCCATCGTTTGTATTATGACAATAAAATTTTGAACTCTACTATTTTGGTGACTACAGAAGTTCCATCCAATCCAGAAGGTGGTTCTCTACAACGCCCAACCTATGTTCAAAAATCTGAACAAAGTTATGATAAGATTGTGCTTACTTCTGATTCTTTGAGTAAAATTTTAAATGATTACTTGGGTTATTTGACAAAATAATAAAACTCTCCATTATGGAGAGTTTTTGTTAATCTTGTTGAAAGGATAAATAATGAAATATTCAATCAGTCATCATGAACAACTTTATCTGGCTGAGTTAAAAGCTCATTTCCCTTCTATGATGGGAATAAAAATTGATCGCATTATAAAAACTGCTAAATTTGAGGAAAGTTATTCAAGTAGAGCATTTAAACAGAATTTAATTATAAAGAAAATTAATCGACTTTGTGACAATAGTTACCGATTAACATTTAGACAATTTTTGAGAATTGAAAACGGTCAAATTAAATACACGCCAACACCAACAGTTTATATTAACAATATGATTGATGATGCGATTTTAAAATTTAATTTATTTAAATCATTCAGTTATAAAAATGGTATAACAAAAGAAACTGTAATGTCAGAAGGTTTTGAAAGTTTAAAGTTTGATTTAGTCTTGGATATTAAAATTTTACCTGATTCTTTTAAAATTGATTCTTTACAAGTTAAGGCTTACTATGCATTAAGTTCTTACACTATTCGTTTTTTAATATGTGTAAAAGATCAATCATTTCTTAATCAAGAATACTATGAAATTCGTTATACCAGTAATGGTGATGTTGTCACCAGTAGTAATCTTTGTCGATTCATTAAAACAATAGAACATATATGGGAACATCCATTAGATTTTAAAAACTTAGACGTTGAGAGTATGAAAACTACAACGGACATGTTGTTAATTTAATAAGTTATGTTACCTTAATCATTATTTAAAGGAAAATACTATGAAAATATTTTTGTTAATTTTGTTTTTTGTTTTTGTTATTCTCTTCATTCTTCGTCTTAAAAAGTTCATTAAACAGATGAAAGATGATGCAAATGCAAGTGGTAGCAAACTACCAAGTATTTGGTTTTTCATTTTGATTCTGGTATTTGGCACTGTTGTTGGTGGTGGAGCACTCTGGCTAATGATTAAACACGGCCCACCTGACTTTTCAACTCGACACAGTATTGAAAAGTATACGTTTAAAAACCATACACTTTCATTTGATGTTCCACGTTTGAATGCCAGCTATGAAGTTTCTTTGCCTTTGTATGTAGAGATTAAACCTAACGATAAAGTTGATGTAAAATATTTTGTTGATAGAGGTCGAATGAAAGATATTACAGCGGTTTTTGTTAATGACAAAGCGGTTCATGATGGTAGCTATAAGTTAACCTACAAAGAAATCACTATACATCATTAAACAAGAATATTGCATTAAAAAAGATCTCCATTTGTTGGAGATTTTTATTATGTCATGAATGATTAATATTAATAATTAAAAAAAATAGTCCAACGTTGGACTATTAAATATACCTAAAATTAATAAAATATCCTTTATTTATTAAATACTTCTGGAAAAACCTCCTTTAATAATTTTTCAATATTGATTAACGCTTCAACAAACTCATCTTCTTTACCTCCTGATTCTTTTAAACTAATCAGTTTCATCAAATTACGCAGACTACCTGTAATCAAAAGGCCACTTGCTTTTGCAGTTGGGAACAGTAAGTTACGAGTTTCACTGTCCTCAATATCATGGTCTGCTAAAATTTTTTGTGTCGATTCCAAAACCGCTTGATAGGCAGCGTAATGATTGGGATCTCGTAAGACTAAACATGGATTTTTTTGAGCACTGGTTTTAGCAACAGTTAATCGGCTAAGATGTATAATATCACGTTGCGTAGAGAATTCATGTTCTACACCGATACTAATGCCAGTTAACATAATTCCAACTTGAATTTGATGAAGCACTGAATGATGACCCAAACCAATTGTATTTTCGGCAATGGTGTTCAATGATTTATTTTTAGGATTTAAATAACTCATGAATGAAGATAAACCTACTGTCTGGTAGAGTTTGTATTTGAGAGCCGCCAGACTGACATCATTGCCGAAAAATGTCAGATTTCCTTCTTTATTGAGTTCAATAGGAAAACTACCTAATGTGACAATAGCCGCCATAGATCCTGTCATAATCATCTTGTCTTTATCATGAAATCCACCTGCAATAGCATAGTGCATATGAGCTAGCTTTTCATGACTTTTTAAACCAAGATCGTTCATTTCATTGTTAATTTGATTAAAATCAGCAAATGGAAACTTGTTCATAAATTAATCCTCTTGAAAGATAGCGGTTAAAGTTTCAGCAAAGGTTTCTTGTTCCTTTTTTTCATAAAAAACATAAAATGGATCAAAAATTGGACAAATGTTTTTAAAGTCTTTTGCTGTATACTTACTGATGTAATTGTCTTGTTCCAATTTATCAATATAGCCAGCATAAATCGTTTTCAATGCTACTAAATCGCTTTGAGTTAATACCGATTTATGTAGATACGTCAACATTTGTGTAATAAAGAGATCATTATACAAGGTTTCGAATTTAAAGAATACTGACATCTGACCAACGTAATATCTTTTTATAGCATTTGTAAAGGCCACTTCTGGTTGATACTTGATTTCATGGCTGACGATATGCTCTAACTTTCCAAACATTTCATCAAATACTGTCTTTATTTGAGTTTCCAATGAACCATTAATGTTGAATTTATTACAAAAGGTGTTGGTATTTGGAATATCATTTTTACAAAAGTCTGCAATTTTTAGTAATTTGGCATTTGAATTAGCTTTTTTTACTACGTTCTCATAGTTATGATTTGTCCAGCGATAATCTTCTTGAAAAAAACGTTGATATTTTTCTTTGTAATGATCGACTAGTGATTGATCACCTACTAGATTAACCAATTCATCATCTCTACCTAAAAGGGCAAAGCAAACATTAGCCCATAATAGCTCTTTAATTTTCGAAATGTTTTCTTTATCAATCCTAAAATTAATTTTTTCAAACAAAGGATAAATGCGGCGTTTATTGTAATCATATTCAATGTTTTCTTGTTTGATTAAAGATACAAACAACATATCTGCCAGCACTAAGGTAAATGCTTCACTCATCATTCTTGAAATAATGTATTTGTGTTTAGCGACTTTCGAGTCATCAACCACAAATACATCAGTGAATATGAAATGCATAATGTCATGGAACATGAAAGTCATTTCATGAAATTCGTCTTTCTTTGGTGTTAATGGAATACCAGCATTCAAACCCGGAAGCCAGTAGTTTTTTTGTTTTCTATTGCTCGCACTACGAATAAACAATCCTTCATTCAATACATTATTAATAATATTTTTGAATAATGGGTTTTTGTAAGCAATTTTATAGTAATCATTCTCTTGGAACAATTGATATATAAATGGATCAAACGAGATGACTTCGTTGTTTTCAGTTGGGTTGAAATTTAAATTTATTTTTTTCTCGAATTCAAAAATAAAAGGAAGTTCATCAATCAGCTTAATAAAGGCTAGATCTCTGGCCGAGTTTTTGACACCATTGTCTTTCATCTCTTGATAGGTTTTCATTGTTCTAGCAGATACAAAAATATCATCCCAGTTATAGACATCATCACGACTTGTTTTTAAATGCGGAAAAATAAACCCTTCAACATCAGCAAAGAAATCGAAACGAGTTTTTACTCCATCTTTTTGAAGATTAACTGTCACATTTGAAGAATGGATAACTTCAGAAAAGCTATTAGTGTCAGCTTTTTCTTGGGTTTGCTTATTTTTTAAGGTTGTTTGCTCACGCACGCAGAGAAAATCTTCTGTCATTGTTTCAAACATTGATATTTCGTTAGGATGGACATGGGTTGTGACTAGACCAATTTCTTTGAAATATTTGCTTAACTCTTTTTCTTTGTGAGAATTAGATGTTGAGATAAAAATTTTCATTAGAACTCCATATTGGTTAGTCGAACTATACAATTATAGCATATTGCTTATTTTAATACAAGGTATTGCTATCATAGCTTTTTTATGATATAATCTGTCAAATTATTTCAATAAATGTAAAAATAGAGGTTTAAAATAATAAAATGAAAGCAAGTAGATTTTTTATCGATCCATCCAACAGAAGTGGACATGTCGATACATCTGTAAAACATCAGCTATTTCCTGAATTAGTGAGAGCTGTTTATGGCCGTGATAATCCGTCTGGCTATATTAATCCTGAGAGCGAAAAAGAAATTGATAAGTTGATTTCTCAGCGTTATTTCTTCCGTTATTGGTTAGCTGGACGTATCGACCCTAACGTTTATACTGGGAAGGATCTTATCATCTCTAAAAAAGTGCCTTACGAGGCGTTGCTTGAAGATTATATGTCAGAAGTGGATAATACGTTGCCTAAACCACAGGTATTTTCAATGTTGCATTCTCGTGAAAAAGAAACCATCGAATTCAATGAATATTATGGTAGCTCTTCCGCCTATAAGTGTGTTATAATCGAAAAATAACACACCCACTTCTTTTCTCTTTGGAGATTTAATATGTTTTCTGAATATTCTCGCCGTAAACGTCATAATGCTTCTATCTATATTCGCCCTAATGCTTCGGTGAATACGTCAGTTCGTCCTAAAGATTTTATGAAAGTTCGTCCTAACTTTCAGAATGCAGCCGATGTTCTTGATGAGATTGAAAGAAACTTTAACTTTGTTGTAAAAAACACTCGAAATCAACAAATGGGTTTAATTAAGCCTGCTTCTTTTGATTTTTCGGTGCGGTATAATGGTCGAGTTAATTCTGATAATATCAGTGGTGATACACATCGTTTTGTCTATACTGTTTCGATCAACAAGCAGCGTAACTCAAATAGCTATGGGTACAGTATCCATGTTTATTTTATTCCGCTTGATGAAATTGAATCGTGTGAACAAAAACCAATGCATTTTATTGCTACCTTGAAGGAGCTACCAAAACCTGTTGTCAATCGTTCGACTGATCGTCGTGTTAATGATGGGAAACCGGCTGTGAAGCAACTGACTAAACCAAGTTCTACTTTGGCACCAAAAGGCTGTCAGTTGATGTATAAAATTGAAGCTGAAAAACCTTATTTTGTTGCTACTTTGGAAGAAGCTGTATGGCTTAAAAAGAAGCAAGAACTTAACTTTAAAGAAACTTTTGTTGCTAATGTTCTTGGAGTTTTTTATGAAATTGCTGGTGAGGCTCGTATCCAAGAAATTGACACTAATGATTACACTAAAAACTATATTTATAAACTGAAATCCAGTATTCCAAAAGGGTTTAAATGCCAACAATATAAAGTCAATGGAACTGATATTGTATATAGTAATATGTTGATTGACGATGCTGTTGAAGGTGTGTATGATATGGTTGGTAAGAAAAACGGCATGCTTATCGTTGTTATTCATCGTTCGTTCCTTGGTGATGTGCGTGAAGTCATCTACACCGAAGATGAATCGGAAATGGTAAGCTACAAAGATAAATACATCAATCGCAGAAAAGTATTCTAATCTGCGATTTTCTTCACACATAGAGAGGTACTTATTATGACTAAACGTTTCCTTGTGGGAATTTCCCCTTCGTATGTTCATAGTTATGATGATATTGAGCCAGAACGAGCAGAAATGATTGAATCGCCACATGGCGAGTATGTTTTGTATTCTAGTCATCAAGTGACTGTGAACCTTTACAACAAAACACTCAAAAACTATCAACTGGTCAAGAAAGAAAAATCAGCATTAGTTGATGAAAATATGGCTCTCAAACAGCGTATTGCTGAACTCGAAGCTTTACAAAGTTAATATTTTTATTCTTTAATCAACTATAAAGACTTGTTTAGGCAGGTCTTTTTTTATTAAAATATGTGTAATTTTGTTACAAATTTATTCAAATTATCAACTACAACAACAATGAATATCAAATATCATTATATAAACATTTTTTTATAACTTCGTAAGACTTTATTATCTTCCTTTATGAATAAACAATGTTCATTTCATGTTCGTTTTTTGTAATTGTTAAGTAAATATTGGTCGTATATTGTTGTTTTTCCAATTATTATTTGGTATAGTATTTGGATAATAACAAATAAGGTATATTTTAATGAAATTATTGCGTTTAAACCTTCTTGTTGTGGCGGTTGCTATGGCAGGATGTAACAAGGAAGCACCACAAAGACCACCAGCAGGACCAACAAGCATTAGTTACATTACGATAAAAGAAGAACCCGTAAAAATTCAGTCTGAATTAAAAGGTCGAGTTTCAGCCGTTACAGAAGCAGAAGTTAGACCCCAGATTACTGGTATTATTCAAACAATCAATGTAAAAGATGGACAAGCTGTAAAAAAAGGACAAGTTCTCTACAAAGTAGACCCTTCGCAATACCAAGCCTCTTATGACCAAGCCGTTGCTGCTTACAAATCCATCCAAGCTGATATTGAGACTGCTCGTTTGAAGTCTGAGCGTTATGCTACGTTGGCCTCACAAAAAGCAATCGCCATTCAAGATGCAGATGATGCTAAATCAGCTTATCAAAAACTTGTTTCTACACTTGCTGAAAGAAAGTCAGCCGTCGATCTGGCTAAAATCAATTTAGATTACACGGATATTAAAGCTCCAATTGATGGCATACTTGGTATTACTACGATTACTCCGGGTGCCCTTGTGACTGCAAACCAAACAAATAGTATTAACACTATTACAACATTAAATCCAATTTATGTAGACTTGGCTCAACCAAGTAAAGAATTCTTAGACATGAGAATTTTGCAGAAAGATCTTAAATCGAAAGAAGTTCCAGTGCAACTTAGATTTGAAAAATCAGGTGACTATATTTTAACAGGCCATGTAAGTTCCAACGAATTTAAAGTTGATCAAACTACTGACTCTATTAAAGTCCGTGCGATTTTTGATAACAAGGATAAATTGTTGTTACCGGGCATGTATGCTTACACAACTGTGACTTATGGTGTTCAACCAAACGGCATCAAAATTCCATTACAAACTGTAGTGCGTGGATTAAAAGGCGAAACTTCTGTTTATGTGGTTGATGCTAGTAATAAAGTTCAAAAAGTAGATATTGACACGCTTTATAGCACAGGATCAGAAGCCATTGTGAAAAGTGGATTGAAAGCAGGTGATAAAGTCGTTTTCGAAGGGATCGACAAAATAAAGAACGGTGCAGAAGTTGCCCCAGTTGAACAAAAATAAGGAGATTTAAATGACATTTTTTATACACAGACCCGTTTTTGCTTGGGTGCTGGCTATCATCATGATGATGGCCGGTTTATTTGCCATCAAAAACTTACCAGTGTCTCAATACCCTGATGTGGCTCCACCAACTATTGGTATTTCTGCGAAATATCCGGGTGCAGATGCTGAAACTATTGAAAACAGTGTAACTCAAATCATTGAACAGTCTCTGACAGGTCTTGATGGCCTCCTGTATTTTAACTCTACCAGTAGTTCTGATGGTTCTGTTAAAATCAGTTTAACGTTTGAGCAAGCCACTGATCCTGATATCGCTCAGGTTCAAGTACAAAACAAACTTCAACAAGCCATGACACGTTTACCAAACCAAGTCCAACAACAAGGAGTAACCGTTCGTAAAACTCAATCAGACTTCTTGATGGTTGTTGCGGTTTTTGACGAAAAAGACAAATTGAATACTAGTGACCTCTCTGACTTTGTGGTTTCTAACATTCAAGATCCACTTTCCAGACTTGATGGTGTAGGTGATATTCGTATCTTTGGTGCTTCATATGCAATGCGTATATGGTTAGACCCAATCAAAATGGCTTCATTTAAATTAACCACTGGTGATATTGAAAGTGCATTACTTGCTCAAAACAATGAAATCGCTGCTGGTCAAATTGGTGCTCAGCCTATTGATATTGGTCAGCAAATTACTGCTACTGTAAAAGCTCAATCAAAGTTACAAACACCTGAACAATTTAGAGGTTTGTTGTTAAAGAGCAATACCGATGGTTCAAATGTTTATCTAAGTGATGTAGCAACTGTTGAATTAGGTCAAGAAAACTACGGTGTATCACCAAAGCTCAATGGTCATCCAGCAACAGGTATTGCTGTGATGTTAGCTCCGGGTGCGAATGCCTTAGATACATCGGCTGCAGTTAAAACACTTCTAGCTAAATATGAAAATGCTCTTCCAGATGGTGTTAAATTAGCTCTTCCAATTGATAACACTGATTTTATTAAGTTGTCTATTCATGAAGTAGTTAAAACATTAGGTGAGGCTATTCTTCTTGTTATTGTTGTAATGTTTGTGTTCTTGCAGAACATCAGAGCAACTATTATTCCAGCTATTACTATTCCTGTTGTTATTTTAGGAACATTTGCTGTGCTTTCAGTCTTTGGATTCTCTATTAACACATTGACATTATTTGCTCTTGTATTGTCCATCGGTTTACTTGTTGACGACTCCATTGTTGTGGTTGAAAACGTAGAACGTGTTATGAAAGATGAAGGTCTTGGGCCAAAAGAAGCAACCATTAAAAGCATGAAAGAAATCAGTGGTGCTCTTGTAGGTATTGCAACAGTTCTTTCTGCGGTATTCTTACCAATGGCATTCTTTGATGGTGCTTCTGGGGTTATTTATCGTCAGTTTGCTGTGACTATTGCAACATCCATGGCTTTATCTGTATTGGTGGCCATTGTTCTTACACCAGCAATTTGTGCTACATTCTTGAAACATACACATCTTAAAACAACTGGGTTCTTTGGATGGTTTAACCGTTCTTATGATAATGTTGAACACAAGTATGAAAAGAAAGTATCCTTCATTAATAAACGTCCAGTTCGTTTTGGTCTTATTTATGTTATGTTAGGATTTGGTGTTTATTTAATTTTCAGCAGCATTCCAAATGGATTTATTCCAAAAGAAGACCAAGGTAACTTAATGGCTATGTATACACTACCAGTAGGTGCTACCATGAGCCGTACTGACGTAGTTGGTAAGCAAGTTTCTGATTATTTCTTAGGTGAAGAAGGTAAAAATGTGGCCTACATATTTACTGTTTCAGGATTTAGTTTCAGTGGTAATGCTCAAAATGCTGGTATGGCTTTCATTGCCTTAAAGCCTTGGTCAGAACGTTTAGAAGCAGAAAATTCTGCCGACTCTATTGCATTAAGAGCTATGGGCAAATTATCGACCATTAAAGATGCAACAATCTTCTCATTCACAAGACCCGCAATTAGTGGTTTAGGTCAATCTGATGGTTTCAACTTATTCTTACAAGGTTTAGGTACTCGTGAGAGTTTGAAAGCAGATAAAGATAAATTGTTAGAAATGGCTTCAAAAAATCCAAAATTAGTGGGTGTTCGTTTAAATGAATTGAAAGAAACTCCACGTTTGAAAGTCAATATTGATAATAATAAAGCAACTGCTCTTGGTATTGATGTTTCAGAAATTAATAGCACACTTAGCACAGCTTGGGGTGGTAACTATGTCAATGACTTCATAGATAGAGGTCGTGTAAAAAAAGTGTATGTGCAAAGTGATATGCAATACCGTGCAATACCAGAAGATATTAAATACTGGCATGTACGTAATAAACAAGGTGAAATGATTCCGTTCAGTGCATTCACCACTACTGCGTGGGAATACAGTGCTGATGCCCTTGGTCGTTATAATGGTTTAGCTTCTTATGAAATACAAGGATCTCCTGCACCGGGTGTTAGCTCTGGTGAAGCTATGGATGAAATGGAAAAGATGATTGCTGAATTGTCTGGCACTACGTCATTCTCTTGGAGCGGATTATCATATCAAGAAAAACTTTCACAAGGTAAAACAGCAATGTTGTATATGCTTTCTATCTTTGTCGTTTTCCTTTGCTTAGCAGCATTGTATGAAAGCTGGTCTGTTCCATTTGCGGTAATGTTCGTGATTCCACTTGGTATTCTAGGTGCCGTAGGTGCAGTTGCCTTGCGTGGACTTGAAAATGATATTTATTTCCAAGTTGCATTGCTAACCGTTATTGGATTGTCTGCTAAAAATGCTATCTTGATTGTAGAGTTTGCTGAACTTTATTACAATCAAGGAAAATCACAATTTGAAGCAGCTTTACTTGCAGCCCGTGCTCGATTAAGACCTATTATCATGACATCTTTTGCATTTATTGCTGGTGTTATGCCATTGGCTCTGTCTAGTGGTGCAGGTGCAAACAGCCGTATATCCATTGGTACGGGGATTGTCGGAGGAACCTTAACTGCGACCTTCTTAGCAATATTCTTTGTGCCATTGTTCTTTATCATTGTAAAATCTATTGTAAGAAAAAGGACGCCACACGAAACTAATTCAGAGGATGAACAACATGTATAAAAAGTTTACATTATTACTGCTACCATTAGCGATTACGGGATGTATGTCCCTTGATCCTACATACAGTAGACCCGAAGGAGTTGTTCCCGCACAACTCCCGACCACGGGTATTTATGGCCAAAATCAGCCGGGTGCTATCACACAAGAACAGTTGTATTGGGATACTTATATTTTAAATCCTAAATTGAAAGAAGTTGTCAAACATTCTCTTAACAACAACAAAGATCTTAAAATTGCAATGGCCAACATAGATGCTGCAAAAGCCCAATATGGCATTACAAAATCAGACCGACTCCCTACTGTTAATGCTGGTTTATCTGGTGCAAGAAGCCGTGGTGTGTCTGGCATCTCAGAAGGATATGATGCTAATTTTGGTATATCATCTTTTGAAATAGATGCTTTTGGTCGTGTAAAAAGTTTAAGTTCATCGGCTCTTGAATCATTCTTATCTACAAAAGAAGCCCGTCGCGTTACAGAACTTTCTGTTATTTCTGAGACTTTGAATGCTTATTTCAATGTGGGACTTGCTAAAAGTCAGTTAGCAATTGCTAAAAAGACTGCTACATCTACTTATGACAGTTTACAGATTATCAGTAAGCGTGTTGCTGTTGGTGTGGCTAACTCAAAAGACCTTAGTGATGTCGAGAGTGTGTATTTTAAAGCCCAATCAGATGTCTACAACTATCAGACACAAGTTGAACAGAGCATCAACGCCTTGGCTGTTTTAGTTGGTTCTAATGTTGATGAAACGTTATTACCCAATGATATCTTTGAATTGAATGACAGTATTAAAGACTTGAATATTGCTGTTGAATCTGATGTGCTTTACCAGCGTCCTGATGTGTTGATGGCTGAACATCAATTATTAGCAGCGAATGCCAATATTGGTGCAGCAAGAGCTGCGTTCTTCCCAAGGATCACCTTGACCACATCTGCGGGTGTGGCAAGTTCTGATTTAACATCATTGTTTAGTAATACTTACAGAACATGGAACTTTGCTCCAAGTATCAGTATTCCAATCTTTGATTATGGTAAGAATAAGAACAACTTGAAATATTCAGAAGCCCAAAAAGATAAATATTTGGCTACTTATGAAAAAACTGTGCAAACAGCGTTTAGAGAAGTATCTGATGTCTTAGCTCGTAAAGGCACGATAGATAGTCAAATCACTTCATACAGTAAGTTTGTTAATGCCAACAAAAACAGTTTTGATTTGGCTACTAAATCCTATGATGCTGGTGTAAGTGACTACTTGTCTGTATTAACTGCTCAAAACAATTTGTATGATGCTGAAAAATCTTCCTTAAACTTGATGCAAGAGAAGTTTAATAACAAAGTTCAATTGTATAAAGTTATAGGATTCTAATTCTTATAACTGTTTGACTAAAAGTGCCAATTCGTTGGCATTTTTTCTTTTTTAATATTACAAAAAGTTCATATTTTTATATATTTTAATAATGTTGACATGTTATGAATTTAGGTTTTAATATTAAGATAATTTATAGGTAGACTAATGAATAGTAATGACAAATACAAAAAAGAAAAAGAAGATTTTTTAATTTCAATTTATGATTATGTTATATCTGAAAATCCGAATAAATCGAGTTTTTTAAAATTTATGAGTGATGCAGTTACGAAAGATAATAATCATTTGGATGAAATTTTCAAAAATGACGATATTTTATCTTTAGCTAACTTGATGATACTTATTAATGCTAATGAAGTTGCTGATAAAGAATTATCAGAATCTGATTTATCAGCAGAGCAAAAATTACTAAAAATAAGATTAGTATTGCATGAAATTAACTTTATGAGAGTTTTTGTTTCTCATTTACAGATTAATCTTTCTAAAGATAAACGTGCAGAATATTTTTATAATCTTGTTTATAATGATATGAATAATTTACATTTTAGAAATTTTCTGACTAGTGCTAAAAAATCTGATTTTGATAGTGTAAAAGATTTCTTTGTTACTCGTAATCTTTCTAACTTTACAGGAATGTTTAGAACTTGCTATGACTTTTATTATGAACATTGTAAAGAGGTTCTTAAAGGAGAGCAAATACCTGTTCTTAATTTAAAATCTACAAAAACTGATATCAAACCTTTACCTGAGAAAGATAATTTGATTTTTAATTTTGATGATATCACTGATTCTTTTTATTTACTTAAAAAGATCATTTCTTCTAGTTCATCAAAATTAGTTCATACTGATACTACTAAATCACATCTTGCTGATACCTTTATTAGTGAAGATCAATTTTATAACGTAATTCAGCGATTAGACTTCATAACAATGTTAGAGACTGATTATAAGCAATTATTTAGGATGTCTCTTTCCTATCCCGAAAATCGTTCATTAAGTTACTTGTTGAGTATGGCTATTGATAAATTTAAGGTATTTTATTTTTTAGAAATGATCTTACATAAAAATAAAGTAAATACAGAAAATCTGAATATTTCTTCGAAATTTGAATTATTTGTTGACTATTTAGGCATTGAAATGTTTTATTCACATCTTTCGAGTTTTAATTATCCAGTATGTTCTGCTTTTGAAGTTATTTGTTATTATGAACAATATGAATTTATTGGTATCTTATTGAAGAAAGGTTTAGATGTTAGCAAAGTTCCTGATATTGATAATTTCTTAAATTTTTCATCTTGGACTTCACCATTAAAAGCTATTCCTATATTTAATTCTGTTAAAGATTATGTAATCAATAATCCTGATGTTCTCTATAATTTCTGTGATTCTGTTCTTTACAATAAAGATAATACACATATTGATTTACTTCATTTTTTGAAAACTTTAAATATTAATATTTTTGAAGTAAAAAATAAAGACGATCAGTTTCTTGTTCATGGTATGTTTAATAGATTAGACAAGTCTCTTCTTATGCCCATTTTAAATTATATGTTTGAATATAAATCTGAATCTGTTGAATGGATGTATACAAAAGATAAAACAGGAAATAATTTTACTCACCTTTGTATTTATTTATCAGGATTTATGGAAGTATCCCCTTTCCTTGTTAAAAATAGAAGCATGTTAGAATTATTCTTTGAACAAGATTTGAAAGGCAGACGCCCAGTTGATTATGTATTGCAATGTGAACCAGACATTTTAGATATTATGGTTAATTTATTAAAGATTATCATTCCTGAACATGATGATCTTTATCCACATGCAAAACCAATACTTGATTCAAATAAAGACTTACTGATTGATGATGATGAGTTCAGAGCACTTATTAACACCTACACTGCTCCTTGTATGCAAAAACTTCTAGTAGAACTTGATGAAAAATATCCAGTTATTAACGATTATATTATGTATGATGTCTACACAGACGAAAAAGTTAAAGAATTTGAAACCTATGTTAAGGAGATGCTAGATGTGGAAAATAAAGTAGAGCCATGGATTTCCAAGTTAAAAAATAAATCTGGTGCTAGAAAACTTATATTCAATACTAAAATTAAGAAAAATTTAGCGGAATTAAGACAAACATTTCCTAACTTCAAAGAATTTATTGACCATGTTGAAAATAATATCTATTTGAATGACTTGGGTAGTGGATTTTTCTGGATACCACCGTCTCTTCTAGTGAGTTCTCCGGGTATTGGTAAAACGTTCTTCTTACATTGTCTATCGAAGGCGGTTGGCGTAACGTATGACATGATCAGTATGGAATCAGTAACGGCTGGCTTTGTTCTGGTTGGTTCAACCCCACAATGGGGCAGCGGACAACCGGGGGCCATCTTCAATAAAGTTTTCAACTCGGATTATGCTAATAATATTTTAATTTTAGATGAAATTGATAAAACAATGGACAGCAACTTCCCAGTAGATACTGTACTCTTACCTTTACTAGAAACACATACTGCTAGAAACTTTAAAGATGAATTCGTAAATATATCATTGGATATCAGTAAAATGATATGGGTTGCAACAGCTAACGATATTGATGCTATATCTGCACCAATTAAAAGTAGATTCCAAATTTTCAATATACCAAGTCCAACCTTTGAAGAAAGACTTATATTGGCCCAAGCTATCTACTCATCATTGCTTAAAGATAATGCATGGGGAGCGAAATTTGATAAAATACTTGATAAATCTGTGTTAATAGAATTAGCCCGAGATAAGAATTCAAGTAGAGATCTTAGAAAAACCATTTTGGATGCTTGTGGCAGATGTGCTAAACGAAAAGATACTAAATTAACATTAAATGACTTAAATATTCTCCAAACAAATAAAGAAATCTTACCTTGGGATAAAAAACATGACTAATACAATAGAATTACTACTGCCACATAAAGGTCGTCCTTTATTTGGTGGTAAAGCATTACTGGAAAAAATTCAATTCAATACCCAGTATAATCATTATTCAGAATCTTTCTTTATTAAGAAAGAAGAAATCTATGCAAATATTATGGCATTGAAGGCGATGTCAAAAAGTTTACTTGTATTAAATTCTTTACGCATTAATAAAGACAAAGAAATCTATAAATTGTTAATTGATTTTCCCCTTTTTTTAGACGGTGAATTTATTAATGATTGGGAAAATAAAAAACCGTGGAAAAAGTACCCTCTTGAAGCTTACATTATTAATGGATACGAGGAAATTATTAATGGAAATTCACCTTCGACTGCATATTCTCCTAGTGAATCAGGATACTCCAATCGTATATGGGAGCAATTTTTCATTCATTCAGATACTAGTTGTATTATTGAAATTATTCAGAAATCAATTACATTACTTGAAAATTATTTAAATCATCGTCCTGATGATACCATTTCTGTTCTTGAAACCAATATTTCTCATTTACAGCAGGCTTTCTCATTAGTGCGTGAAGATGTTTTTACATTGTATTGGACAAATACATTATTTGATTCTAACTTAGAACATATTAATAATACTTGGATTCATATATTAGATATTTTCCAATATAATACACAATCATTCTTTAATCTCATTGAATCCTGTGTTGGTGTTGCTGATAATACTTTGTTATACCGATTAACTGCTAAGAAGCCATTGACTGAGTTGTATTTGTATCATCCTTTGTCCATTAATAATAAGCCTAATGACATAATAAAAGAGAACCAGCAAAAAAATTGGTATACTATCTGGCATAACATTGGAACTTCTGTATTAAATGAAAACATCCGTGTTAATTTTGAATTAGAGCACAAGTCAATTATTGATAATTTAATTACTTTTAATAGTAAGGCAATTATTCCATTAGAGTCTTGGAACTATTTAAATGGCATTTTAAACATTTGGAAAGGGCAGTTATCATCAGGTAATACTAAAATCTTATTTCATGGTTTAAAAGGTTGTGGAAAAACATCGCTTGCATTAAGTTTGTTAAAATCATTGAACTTTAATGTTTATTCTCCAATTGATAAAGATGTAAATACATTAGTGATGAGCTGTATATTTGCTAATTATTTACCACAAGCTGCGTTATTAATAGATGACTATACAGAAGTTTTGAAGGATGACAAGTTCTTAAAACATTGTAAAGTTAACTTAATTTATAATGTAGATAACATTAAAAATGTTCCAAAAAATATCCTTGATCATTTCGATTATGTTTATGACTTATCGGAGATTCCGTTTGAAACTCGTTTAGATTATGCGAAAGAGTTATTTTCTAATACTAATTTAGCCATTAAAATAGCTCAACAACTCAAAACCTTTGGTAGTATTCAAAAAGCTTCTTTATTGGTAAATAATGAGGATGACTGGAAAACTATTTATCCTCATGTGAACATTGAACGACATAAAGTAAGCAATTATATTACAGTCATGGATCAATCGCAATTTAAGGATATTCCAGTATTGGCTGGTTATTCAAATTTATATGCCACTTTTAATAATATTCTAGATCTATTTGATAATCCAGATAAATATGAACACTTTAAAGCAAAGGTTCCAAAAGGATTGTTGATTGAAGGTCAACCGGGAACAGGTAAGACACTTTTTGTAAAACATATTGCTAAGCGAGCTAATTTACCACTTATCGTCGCAAATAGTCCACAATTGGCAAATAACATTGAAGCTATCAGTGAAGTATTCAATTTCGCAAGAATGTCAGCACCTTGTATTTTGTTCTTTGATGAAATAGACACATTACTTATTAATCCAGATACACTATTTGGAAAAGACAGTAATAAACAACAATTACTTAACACTATGCTTTCTGAGATTGATGGTATTAAAAGTTTAACGGGTGTTTTGATTGTGGGAACTACTAACCATTACAATCAAATAAGTCCTGTTGCTTTACGTTCTGGTCGATTATCCGAGACTGTTTCTATTAGAGTGCCGAGCATTATTGACCGCATCGATATCTGGAAGTCTTATCTCGAATCTAAACCGACAGTTGAAATTGATTATAAAAATTTATCAAAAATATCGAATGGTTTTAGTGGAGCTGATATTGCAGAGGCAGCGAACCAAGCGGCTCTCCTAGCCGCCTATTCTAATTCAGATGTTATTGATACTACACATCTCAACAAAGCTTGTGAAATTATTACATTGGGAAGACCAGATAATCAGTTATTTATTGATCCTGATGTGTTAAAGAAGACCGCCGTTCATGAAGTTGGCCATGCTCTCATGGCATTACGTTATGGTGTAGAAGTTAATAGAGTGACGATTGTTCCAAGGCAGGGAGCATTAGGTGTGACATCTATGTTAGAAAAAGAAGGCTTCTATAATTACTCGAAAACAGATTTAAAGAATAAGATCTCTATTTTTCTAGGTGGCATTGTTGCTGAACAGGTTATCTTTGGTGAATTTGAATCTGGTGGTTCAAGTGATTTGAGATTTATTCATAAGATTCTGTATAAAAGTTATTCTAATCTAGGTTTTAGCTCTATCATTGGACCTATTGCTAGTGATATTCAAAAATGGTCAGAAGATAGAAAAAAACAAATTGAAGAAGAATCTACTGCATTGGTTAATAGTGTTTTTAAAGAAACCGAAGAATTTTTAAAAGCAAACAAACAACAGTTAGAAGCATTTTCAGAAGAGTTATTAAAGCAGCGTAGTTTATCAATTGAAGACATACAACATTGGTCTAAATCGTTAACAAAATAAAAGTCTCCTAAGAGACTTTTTTATTTTCTTAATATCGGGTCACACGAGTTTGACCGTTAACGCTTAATACTTTGATTCGATCACCTACACTGAAGCGTTCATTCGCTTGAACTTGTTGAACTACAGATCGTGTTGATCCGTTATCAAGATTAAACGTAATTTCTACACCATTACTTTGAGTCATAAGTTTTTCACCATAAGCACCCAATAGACCACCGCCTACAGCACCTACAATAGTAGTTATAATACTACCAGTGCCGCCACCAATTGTGCTACCTGCAACACCACCAATACCCGCACCAGCAATGGCACCAATAGGTGTTTTAGTTCCTTCGATTTGAACTGGTCTTAATGATGTAATGGTACCGTACATTACTGTTTGCACCCTTCTTGCGTCTTCTCTGGAATAGGTATCTCCACCTAAGTTGGATGCACAACCTCCTAACGTGGTTGATAGAGTAAGAAGGACAGCTAAACCTAGTTTATTGAATTTCATAAATCACCTCATTAGTTCATTGTTTTCGACAGTGATTTGTTGATGTTTCAAGAAATCCTATCGTATTTCTTAATTGATTATATCTTAAAAATGATAAAAATCAATACAGGACATTATCTACAACCCTTGCAAACACTGCTTTTTTCCTGTAAAATATAGTAAATTTTGGAGAAGTTTTATGTTAAAACCGGCAACCATTGAACAATTAAATAAGATCTATCCACAGTATTCTTTTGTAAAGGAAGCGGGATCTATTTATTGTTTCAATGATGATAATGTTATCGTTCGTGTTGCTGAATCTGGATTTTCTGATTATTTTGCTTTTCATTCAATGTTTAATAAAATTGAGCCTGATCATTTCAATCATGTTAGTAAAGCAGTAAAACAAATCATATCAGCGTATTTATTTTTTTCTTATCCTTTTCTTGAAAAACAACGTCACAAATTTTTTATATTAACACTTAACAACTTGTATTGTGATCGAGATTTAATGGGGCAAAAATTAGTCGTTAATTATGTTCCTAAATATCATGATGACAACCTTTTTTGGTCACCTGAAATTCAAATGGGTAATAGTAAGTTTTATCTCCATTTAACTAATTACACGTCTGTGAATACAGTTAACTTGTTATTAACCAATCCGGCTGGCATGTTGTTTGATGTTGATTTGAATATTGATAATCTTGAACATGACTATGTGAAAATGGTCCATTTTTTCTTTAACCATATGTTTAAACCCTATATTGGAATAGATGTTCATGAATTTACTCCCGCACATTTAAAACTTTTAGACATGGTTGTTATTTAATCCTTATTTATTGAAAAGAGGTTTTGAAATGAATATTAATTTCGTATCTAAATTTTTGAAAAGCACTCATTTTTTGACATTTTTTGCTCTTGTAATACTTACCATTTATTCATTTACTATTGATTATCAAAATATAGGCTCATCACCTGCTCTTTTTAAATCTGTTGCTTCCATAGCTTTACTTGGATGCTTGTTTTCATTGATGAGTTTAAAACGAAAAGCTTATATTCATTCACCTGCAATGAGTCTCCTTATTAGTATATTTTCTGGTGTATTTTACCTTAGCCAGTATTTTCAGCTTTTTACAATGCCTGTTCAACTCGTATATTTAATAGTTCTAGTTGTATGGACAGTTTATCAATTGATTCAAGTGATTTCCTTTAATTTCGAAACCTATCAAATTGAAGACACTAAACAGTTTCCTGCATATGATTGTATTGCAATTAGTCCATTTGTTGAAGAATATGACTTTGGTGAGAATCAACGTGAAGTTTTCGATTTTGAATTTGATAGATTTACGCTACATTACAAAAATGCATATGCCTCAAATGGTGTTCTTTATTTAGGTAAAGAACGTTGTGATTTCTTTCAAGTGATTTCTTACCTAAAAGAAACAGATCGTGAAATAAATGACCTCTCAAACGATGATTTCAAGCTAATATCTATGATTTCTATATGATTTTTTGATTTTTTTGTTGCTTTTATTATCATATATATGTTAATATTAGGCTGTAATAATTTATTAGTGAGGATATAACTATGCATAATCAACATTGTTTCTATGCTTTAAAAGATGGTAAATCGTATCGTTCATTCAATCAAAATCCATTGCATTATCGCATGTTTGAACAGGGAAAACCAGTAAAAGTCTTAGTTAACGTTTTGAATGATGATGTCGAAAAATTCACTCATGTTGGATTGCTTAATCAGGAAGGTCGTCTTGAACACATTTACACTGAAGCAAAGCATGTTAAGACATGTTTAGGTGTAAAAGAAAATGAAGAAATCCCATCCCATTCTGGTCGTCTTGTAAAGCTTAGTGCTGTTGTTTTTGAAAGTTAATTTTCATTTTATGAGAGTGGACATTATCTTTCGTATGTGTCCACGATTCATCTTATTTTTCAAGAATAATGAGTAAATGCATAAATATTAATAATAATTTCATCTTCGTGGAATCCGAATGATTCAATTAATGCTTTTTTTAACTTTTTATCATTAAATACTTTTTTATCAATAACTGTCATTGGTATTCCTTCATAACTTTCTCTTGATTTTGCAATCAATCTTCCTATAACCGCATATTCTCCCGACATTCCATCAACAACGACTACTATATCACCAGCTTTTTGATTTCTTCGATTGGTGTATTGGTCGTGAACACTATCATTTTCTTCAACATTGAATTTTTTTTGATATTCGTCAAAATCCATTTTTATACCCAATATAATATAATGATTTTCATTGACTGACATTTGATTCACTCCTTTTAGAAACCTAATTTTATACAATTTTTAGATATTAATCAACAGATTTTCTTACTATTTTACGGATTTTTGTTCTATATTTATATTTTTAGCTGTTTTAATCGCATTATTTATTTTATTTTATTTTTAAAGTAACAATCATTAATTACGGAAAATTTACATTTAACGAAATTTTGATTTTTTTTAAATAACATATTTTATTTTTTCGGAAAAAACACCTATACTTTCTTTTGTATTATTTATTTTATGGTATACTGTAAATAATAACAATTTGGAATAACTATGGAACCAATAATTGATGACAAAAAATATATTGAAGTTATAAGCAATGCATTGGATACTGCAAAAGAAATGCTTCAAGCTAATAATTCTGTTTTTGAAAAAGTATTGCCAGCATCTCTTGCAGAAGATACTGAGCGTCGTGGCTCTGGTGTTACATTTATGATAGATGAAGTTAAACACAAAATAGTTAATGGTGAAAGATTATTACCACCAGAAGTTGCTACAGTAAACCGTGCTCTTGTTGAATATGTGCAAAAAGTTGAACTTGCTCAATCTCATTTTATGTATATGAATAATGATATGAATAATCTCAATCATTTCAAAAATGCAGTAAGAGATATTCACCATGTTCAAATGCAATTTTCAAATAATGCATTCTTAGAATCACAGCATACTAATGAATTAGATGATGTTAAGTCAAGATTGAATGCTAGACCTAGACCATAATAAGAATTATTCATAGTCATCATAAAAAGATATCGCCAGATGTCTTTTTTATTGCTTGTTTTTCAAATTTGATGTATACTATCCATCTTATTTAAACAAATATGAGGATTAAGCGATGTCTCAACAACCCGGTCAACAAAAACAGCAACCTATTCAAGTGCATCTGATTGGTAAAAATCTAAGCATGGAAGGTCATAGCTTTATGTTCCCAAAAGGCACTAAAGTTCATATTCAAAAACGAGTTGATGATCTGAAATCCAAAAAAAGTGTCTATCAAGGCGTTTATTTCAGCAAGACTGCTGTTTTTGATGTTCAATTTGATGCGAAAACTCTTCGCCATATTCATTTTGAAGATAAACCACAGCAAGGGGCTTATCGCGTCAGTCTGGTCGAAGCTGAACTGGTGGTACTCGGCCTCCCAGAAATTCCGTTCTAAATCACCTTATAGAAGTCCGGTTCGCCGGACTTTGAGGCTTTCCTTATGAGCAACCTTAACAATTTAGTTTCTGTTTGTTTTGAAGATCTAAAAAGAGATGATGAAGTAGTCATTCAAGATTACGGTCACAATGCTTATGGTGCCAGAGGAAAGATTTATCATCTTGATGTTGATACCAAAATGATTTCAGTTGTGACTAATGGCATGGTTGATACATGGGAAGGTTTAGCTGATGGGATTCTGAAAATCGTTTAACATTTATTGATAATATAAGAACCGCACTTCCCAGTGAGGTTTTTTGTTAGTCATAAGTAAATCCCCAATCTGATTCATCTTCACCCGGATCATATAGTTCCATACTTGAATTAAATAAAATATTACACTCTTCCATAAATTTTTTTATTGATATATCTGATTCGCTTGGACTAAAATTTATAACCCAATTTGATATCGTTGTGCCAAATGATTGTACATAATATTCATTCATTTTGTAACCTACAATAAATTCTTTATTGTTTGGAGTTTTGCAAACACCTATTAAAAAATTTTCTATTTGAAATACAAATTTAGTATAATTTAATGTTATTGCAGTATCATGTGATTCAAAATCATAGTTCCTGCTTTTACTGTTTATTTTTTTTTGAATATACTTATTGAAAAAATCAGTTTCTTTTTTTGATATGTTTTTTATATCAATAATATTCAAATTAAAATTTTTCTTCAGTAATGTTTTATACTTTTCTGTTTTTAAAACTTCTAACATATTATTTTTACCATTTTTAATTGAATTTTAATCCAAAATTAGAGTAGTCATATTAAAGAATTCAAGTGTGTTTCAAATTCATAATGTTTATGACCTTCTTTTATATTTATTTTTTTTAATGATTTAGATTTATTCATTATACTATTTTTTCTTAGTGTTGTTTTTCCTATGGTGTAAATCCTATGTCAGATTCATCATCTTCTGGGTCGTATTCTTCCATACTTGTTGAAAATAATTGATTGCAATCATTCATAAAATTTTCAATAATTATATCTTTAAAATGTGGTTGAAAATTAACTATCCAATTTGAAATAGTTGTTCCTACAAAATAGAAATAATATTCATTTTTTCGATAAGTGATAATGTATTGTTTGTTATCAATGCTAGTAAATACACCAATCAAGAACTTTTCTATCTCGTATAAGAACATGGTTCTTGATAGAACAAAAGCAATTCTATGCATGGCAGGATCGTAAGATATATTTTTTTTCGTTATTTCTTTGTTAATATATTTTTTAAAAAATAGTATTTCTTTTTCAGATATTTCACGCACATCTGTAATCTTAAAATTAAAATGTTTTTTTAATAAATTTTTATATTCGTCTGATAACATTTGTTTTGTATAATTATTCATAATTAAACTCCATATTTTTCAATTACTATTTTATTTTTAATCATATAAACATAGTTTGTAGTTGCGTTTAAATACACCTTGCATAGCGTTTATAATTTTAGGATTATGTAAATCAACGCTTAATCCATAATAAGCAAAATCTTTGACAGTTGCAAGTTTTAAGTTATAAGAATCAATACTTGATATAAATTCATCTTTAATGATTGCAAAATAATTTAAATGAAACATCTTTTTAAACATTGATAATTGATCTACTTCATTAGATTTTTTGTTTCCATATGTTCTACCTGCTGAATGTGTGTCTTCATGTATTTCAACAGCAGTTGCATTATTATTTATAGTTAACCCAGTAGAAATATCTCTACTTAAAAAAGGTAATTTATCTCTTCTTGAAATATATTTTAAAACTGCACCTATAGATGGGATATGATCATGCTCTAAATGATCATCAATTCTTGCGTTATACGTCAATCCTTTGTATGAAGCATAGTCCCACTCTTCTACTGGACTTCCTTCACCACTAGCAAAATAATAAGGAGGGTATATTCCATCAGACCTTTTTCTTTTCATTTTTATTTCTTGTTTATTTATACATGAATACTTTTTATTTCCTTCAATGTCTTTTAATACTACTTGAGTTAAATATATATAATTTTTTTTAAATAAATCTATATCCGCATTTAAAGTTTTGGCTCTTTCGGCGGTATTCATATTTAATTCTATGAAAATATCTCTTGACCTTTTGGCTATACTCTCACCTCCCATAGCTGGCATTGTAATCATATAGTAGGATAACATACTTGCAAGAGCGGCCTCGACTTTTGGATTCTGAATTGCTTTTTTTAGAAAGGTGATAGTTGTTTTTTTACCTTGCCCCGTCATTAAATACGTGGATGCTCTTTTTAATACTGTATAAGCAATTGCTTTCTTAACAACTCCAGCATTCGCATTGCCTATGCTAGTTAACAATATTACTGAAATCATTAGAACTTTAAAAAATTTTTTAATATTCATGGCTATTCCTTTAAGAAACGTGATGATATCATATTTATTTTTGACATTTTTATTTTATATTATAGATTAATAGTAAATAAGGCATTTTGTAGATATGCCTACCTAATCACTATATGGGAAGCCAACGCCATCTACCAAAATTAAATAACAGATAAAGTGATATCGGAGCATACACAAATGAAAACGATCTATTTCATCGACAACGAGTCGATTAAGAGAACTGCGAAAGCTATTCAAAAAACAAATCCAACTTTTAAATACACCATTATATTAGATGACATTGCAACTGTATTAGGTTATAAATCTTACAACCAATATGAGCATTATTTAACCAATGCAATGCTTTCTCAAAAAAACAATTTAAATACATTAAAACCTTTAACCAAAATTGATACTTTATCGTTGTTAAAATTAAGTAGTAAGTTTATAAATGAGCTTAATCAATTAGGTTATTCTATTGATAACTTATATTTTATTAACAAGATTGTAGATAACCAACGACAAGGGTATCTTGAACATACACATTTAGATTTAAGATCTTATGTTTACTATTTACCATTTGTTTTTAAATCATTAAATGATATTTCTGATGATATTGTAAATATCAGGTGTGGTTCTCTTCAAAATATTATTAAAGTCGTTATTGATGAATATAATAAATTTGGTCTTAACACTATTTTAAATCTTTTAAATGATATTAAGTCAGTAGATGACTATTCCACAGATCCACTATTACTCGAACGTTTTGAAAGTTTAAGTAGAGATTTAAAAACAAGAGGTATTTATTATTATATTAAATCGATTATTGAAGATTTCGAATATGATGAGGGCTATTTAACAAAACTGATAATTAGTGGTTATAGCGTTGAGAAGATAGAACATCATTTAAATATAGAAATGAATAAGGAAAGAAAAGAAGCTGTATACTACAAACCAAAAGAAATACCTGTTTTCTACAAAACTGATAAGCATGCTATGTTACATACATATTTTCCTTTTATTAGAGAGTCTATTACTGAAAGCAGTCCTTTTATTTGGGGAAGAAATATAGATAAAACGCCTTTTTTTGCAAACTTGGAACAAATGCGTTCTAATATTTCATTGTTAGCTGTTCCGGGTGCTGGAAAAGGGTCTTTTCTCTATTCATTCATGTTCCAACTTATGATGAATAATAGAGGTTTTTGTGTTATCAATCCAATTGATGAAAGCTATTTATCTAAGTTCTCAGTTTATATGGCAAATGCGTTGAATAAAAATAATGATATTTTCTTTTTTAATGAGTATGCTGCGACAAAATCTATATCAAGTGCTGTCCACAATGATAAATTTTTGTTTGTTAACTGTGCTAAAAGATCAGATGCATTCCTTAAAGTTGACATTCAGGAGAATGGTATGAAACGTTTTGAACAAATAATCACTGATATGACTGATTACTTTTTTACTGCCAAATTTAGAAATAAAAAAATACCTTATTATATTTTTGTTGATGACAGTCAGCATTTAAGAGACATTACTCCTAATATGGAAAAAATGATAAAAAAATTAAATGATTTAAATATTTTCTTTATTTTTGATAACCAAGTTCATGAAAATTATATCAATAATTTATGTGATGTCACAATAGTAAGTAATTCATCGCTAAAATGGTTTACAAAATCTGATAACTTTGAGTTTAGTCAATTGATGAAAAGTTTTGAACAAAATAAAGAATTTATTGGAAAAGGAGGTCCATCAAAAGATTTACCACCTGTTTTCAGTATTGTTCAAAAAGGTGAATACATAGGTCAATTTATTACAGAAATTGATGAAGATCTACTATCAAACCTTATGAATTAAATTTTAGAAAGCTCCTTTGTTGGAGTTTTCTTATTTTTACGCTTTTTATTTGACAAAAAATACGCTTGAGTTACATTATTTGGGGGAGATTTTTATGGAATGGCTAACTAAATATTTTAATAAACCTAAGCAAATATCTGATGACGATTCTGTTTTGTTAAATCATATTAAAGAACGTTATGATTTTGATGAAGTGATTGCTATAAAAAAAGATAATATAGATTTTTCATCTGTTCTTGTTAATGTTGTCTCATCAATAATTAGAAAAAACGATGGCTTAAGTCCGTCAAATTTTGTTGATACAGAACTTCTTACAAAAGGTATCAACCAAATTAGTGGTGGCCCTGATTATTTTATAGTCAAAATGACTCGAAATTATATGATGTCAAAATCTTATGAATATGCTTTATTTTTAAAACACGAACATGGTTATACAGCACCATTCAATTACCTTTCTCACCATAAATTATTTGGAGAATTTCCAGAATTTGAGGCTTTTAATAATGGTTTTTTTGATTTTTTAGAACGATCAAAGGATTATTATTGTGTGTTGAATGGTAATCAGATTGATTTTAAACCATCGTATTCCTTTAAATTTCCAATCCAACAAAATAGTTTACTTTTAAGTTATGATATATTTTCTTCTAACTTACATAAAAATAAACAAAATTGCTCTCGTGACTTAGAAGTCATTGTTGAGGTCAATAATGTAGATAAAATAATTAATTATACTGTAAAGTTATTTTATAAAAACACATTATTAAGACAGGAAAATAATCAGAAATTTGTTAACTTTAACGAATACCTTGATAATTTTCTATTCCCTTATAATCTTAAATATGAACTTATTTGCGAGATTGGTCTTTCTATGCCATTTGAATTTACTCCAGAGTTCTTAGCAAGAATGAATCCAGATGTTAAAACTACAGTTGATATGATTAATATATAGGAAAAAATTATGAAAGAAGGATATATTTTAAAAAGCACTGAATCATTGGATTATTCATTACCTTATAAATCTATTGCAGAAGAACAAATTAAGCGTTTTTTACTTCATTTAAAAAATCACTATGATTACGATGAGGTTATCCTTTATACTTATAATTATATTGATGATCAAACAGATATTAGCATCATTGATAATGCTGTCGATTTTATTTTTAGTGCTCGTAAGCTATTATCTGAGTTGTGTGCAAAAGAACAATTTAAATTGTCTTTATTTAAAAGTTCTAAAAGTATTCAATTGGTTAAGTTGACTCGTTCTTATTCAAGACATATAGAACATCATTATTTATTTATTTCTACTTATTTCGATGAAGATTCATTTAAAATTACGATTCCTGCTGAATTTAATTATTGTAATTTATTGCAAGTTAATCCCATTGCACTTAAATCCAGTGAATCATCTTTGCCTTTATCACATCATTATCCATATTATCCAACATATGAAAATTCTCATCATTACTATGATTTTAAAGAAAAAAATGATTTAGGTTATTTTGAATCTATTTTTGAAATTAATGTGGCTTTTGATAATATTCCGCCTATTTTAAAAATAGTTGCAAAAAAGGATATAGAAACTTTTACAATTACAAGAAAAGCTCAAATATTAATAAAATACTATCCAACAGATTTAAAATACTATTCAACATTTAATATGGACATGACTCTTCTTAAAGGTAAGGAAGTCATTAAACATATTATTAAAGAAAATGTCTTGAATTATGATGTTAAAGATAAGATTGATGAATTTATTTTTCCATTAGCTGAAAGTATTGAGAGCCTTCAAGAATTGGATCTTAGTCCACAATTAACTGCAGAGTTTATGTCACAAGATTTTGAACCCTACAGGTTATTAATTAAAATGAGAGATATTTAATTAGATAATCTCTTTAATATTTTTTTTGAATCTATTATAGTAGTTTTATGTTTTGACGAAAGGATTTTTTAGTGTATGATTACATGTATCAAACAAGGAGATTGAAAAATGACGTATTTTAATTCAAAGGGTGAAAATCATTCTGGTAAGGAGCTTTTTGACCGTGATGGTTTTGTAAAAGTTGATGTTCAACGTGAAATTGCTAATATTGATGTTAATATTTATCCGAGCCTTTCAGATTTAGTGCGTTGCCATTATGCTCTTAAATTTTGGCAAAGTCATCCTAATGAAGTGCCGCAAACTATTTTCTCACGTCTTAAATGAGAATAAAAAAATAAACCTCAGTTGAGGTTTTTTTTATTGCATGTCTTAATTCTTTTGTGTATAATCACTCCACTAATCCACCCCATCTAGGAGTTTCATAATGGAGTTGTTTCTTATTGGCATTCCGTGTGCTTTTATCCTTCCATTGCTGTGTAAATTAATGTTCCCGCATGAAGTCACTATGAAAGAGTATCTTTTGGTTTCTTTCGTTAACGTGATCTGTGTTACTGTATTCTATGCTTTCATTAACCTTCATGCTACATGGGATACTGAAATTTGGAGTGGTCAAGTTATCAGTAAGCAATCTGCTCGTGTGTCTTGTGAACACTCGTATAGCTGTAATTGCCGTCAACAGCGTTCTGGCACAGATAGTAAGGGTAATGCTACCTATACAACTGTCTGTGACACCTGTTATGAACACAGCTACGATGTTGATTGGCAAGTAGACAGTAACGTTGGTCGTGAACTGATTAATCGTATTGATCGCCGTGGTTTGAAAGAGCCACCACGTTTTAGTAAAGTAGAAGTAGGTGAACCTTTTGCAACCACTCGTAGTTTCACTAACTACATTAAGGCTGCACCTGATACGCTCTTTGTTGAAGCGGCATCTATGAAAGATAAATATATTAGTAAACTGCCAGATTATCCTGATATTTATGACTACTACCGTATTAATCGTGTCATTACATTGGGTAATACTGCTGTTAAACCAACTTTTTTGAATAGTATGCTGAATGAGCAAATGCGGAATTGGGGTCCAAGAAAGCAAGGTAACGTAATTGCTGTTTTTGTTGATGACACTTATCAAGAAGACTTCTATCATGCTCTGCAAGCTCATTGGCTTGGAGGTAAAAAGAATGACATTGTGGTCATCGTTCAAGTAGATATCAGTGGTAAAATTGGTTGGACTCGTGTGTTCTCTCGGGCTGATACTGCAACTTTTGATAAGTCTGTTGAATTCGATATTATTGCTATGAAACAGTTTGATAATGCCAAGTTTGTAGATATTTTGAATGACAATATTGGGCAGCGATTCCATCGCCTTGATTTTGAGCAGTTTAAATACTTGTTGGAAGAACTGAAACCCTCGACAACGGCTTTGATTGTTGGTATTGTGTTTGCTCTTATTATCAACTTGGGTTTGAACTTCTTGATTGTAAAAGAAGACCTATTTGGTGAACGGCTTCATAGACGTTTTCGGTAATAATGCCCTTCGGGGCTGTTTTAAAAAGTTTTGAAAAAACGTAAAAAAAAGATTGCTAAACAACCCTTTAATTGCTATACTTATCACCTAACTTAAACAAACTCTTAAGGAGAGTCGAAAGAATGAAAACTATGAATAGTCAACGCGGTAGTGCTACTCTTATCATTGTTGGTTTTATTTCGCTTATTTTGGTCAGCCTTCTTATTTTTGGAATGATGGCAATTTCGAAACGTAACTCTTTTGTGCGTATCGAAAACAATATTCACTTTGCGTATGAAGAATCAAAAAACGTTCACTCCAACTATGTTCTGCGTATTCAGGAAATGGCTCAGGTGCCTAAAATGGCAACCAAGCAATTGGCCGAAGTGATTAAGGCAAGTAACGAAGGTCGTTATGGTGCTGATGGTTCTAAAGCAGTATTTCAGTTCCTGAAAGAGCAAAACCCGAATATTCCAGACAGTCTTTACACAAATATTCAAAAAGAAGTAACTGGTGGTCGTCTTGATTTTCAATCTAAGATTACTCGTGTAAACGATAATAAAACTGTTGCTTACAATATGCTTGATGACGCTGTTGGTGGTTTTATTCTGAAAGACATTTTTGGTATGCCACGCAAGAATATTGGTTATGAAGGCAGCAAAGATGATTACCCAGTTATTATGTCTGAAACCTCTGTCGAAACCTACAAAACTGGTGTAGATAAAGGTGTGAATATTCTCTAAAAGAGAAGACTTAAAAAAAGGGAGCCAGAAGGCTCCTTTTTTGTTGCTTGTAAGTTTATATTTTGATATAATTACACTTACATTGATAATCGGAGATAACAATGTCTGCACAGAAATTTAGCAAGAATACAACTCGTAAAATGGATGAAATTTATTTGGTCGCAGATGAAGCTGGACTGCAACGTGAGTCCTTGGAATATGAGCGTAACAAAAGCTATCGTATGCCCTATTGGATTCATTTTGAATCTGGCCGTCATTTTCGTTATAATGAAGACACTAATACGCTTGATGTGTCCTCTACAGACATGGATCGTTGGGCTAACTCTACCGTATTAAGCATTAATGTACCTAATCGCCTAGATGGTTTTAGGAAGATACTTTTGGAATCTATTGCAATGACGCATAACACCCCCATTTGGGCAGATGATGATGTTGCTAGTCGTAAATCACCACATACCCGTAAATGCCGTAATATTCGCCGGAAATCATAATAGGAGCTTGTGCCATGAACCATGATATTAATATTGTTTTGGTTGTATTTTTCAGCACTATGCTGGCTTGCATTATGGCTTGGCCGTTCGTTAAGCGTTGGTATTACAGTCGATTGAAGACACCTTTCCAAATCACGTTGAAAGGTCGCACTTATTCGATTGATCCAAAACTGGATGAATGTGTGGCTGAACAAATGGAGCGTCAAGACAAAGCATTTGATGCACTTGAAGCTGCTAAATCAAATTGAAAATAAATGTCGGTAAAATAATCTATTATCCTGTTAAGGCAACTTGATAGGATTTTTGTATTTGATTCAAGTATACAACAAATCTACATTTAATAAAAATATCTATATTGTTGATTTTTTTACTTCGACATGTTACATTAGTAGCGATAAAAAAGAGGATATAATAATGTCAAAAGAACTAGCGAAATCAAATTCTATTGTTGATGAATCGGGGGCTACCTTAATTTTTCTGTTTTGCCTATATGTTATTTCTAGTATATTGACTAATTTTGCTGCCGTTTTTTATTTTAAAGGTGATTCTATTAGTTCTAATTTCATGTGGAACGTTGTTATGGCTAACGTTATCTTAGTGGTTACTCTATTTGTTATCCCTGTCATTTCTTTAAAAGCAAAAATAGTTGCTTTAATCATCTTTTTTATTATAAATGGATTCTTCGGAACTTATAAGCAGTCCACTATTCATTATTACATGAATACAAGTTATCAAAGCCCAGCATATTATCCTGAAAATTCTAATCAGTATAAGATTGTTACTGATATTATTGCTCATAAAGATTTGGCTTTTAAGGGGAACCATGAATGGTCATACTTTAAAAAAGCTGATCTTGATAAGTTGGGTAATATGACTAATTTCTTTATTACTTATGGTCAGCGTAATGAACAAATGAAGTTATATGAAAATCAATTTAAAGCACTATTGAATACTCCATTTTTGTCTGCATGGGATTATTCACAATTTGAAAATGAAGTAATCACTTATTTAAGTAGTAGCAGTAATTCATTGAAAAAAAATGAAACTGTTTCAATGCTTTACACTATAAAATTTGGAGTTTAATTTATGAGTTACGTTCGCTATAATATAGGTATTTTGGTTTCATTTATTTTTTGCATAATGGGTGCTCATCTTATTGTGAATTTCTACTATTCTTCATTCATGAATGATTATGGTTATAATTTTGGTAATTTTTTCGATGGTGGCATCATTAATCTTATGCTATTTTTTGCAGTTGGTTTTTTCACATACTTAGTTTACCGTTGTTATAATCTGAAAGGTTATTCCTTATATTTGATTACGGCTCTGGCTGTTCTCGCTCCACTTACTTATTTTATGATGTCTCCATTGAGTAAAGAGAACCGTGTCTATCAAGTAGCACTCACTAACTATGGACAAATATTTCAATCTGTTTTGCAAGCTGATGTAGACAAAATGCATCGACATCCAGAATATATCGCTTATCAATATCAATTGAAAAATTTTCAAATAGATAAAGAAAGTCGGGCGGCTTATGTTGCTCATGTAAATGATGAAATGACTAAATATAAAGTTTATAAAGGTATTAAGGGTTCAGAAAATTCTGCTATGTTTGACTATTTTGTTACAGGTCAAGATTTTAATAATTTCTTGTTCCGTTATAAAGGTTTGTCAGATCCTGATCTTCAAAATGAACTTTATGAAATCACTAAAAGTGGTGTAGTGACTTATAATGATAAAATGGATTTTCAAACTAAGTTCATCAATCGCTATAAAAATAATCCTGAAGGAAAATAAACTATGAGTAATCAAACAACAATTGTTCAAAATAATTTTAGCAGGTCTGATACCATTATTTTATCAGTCATTGGAGCGGCAGTTATAGCTACTTTGATTTTTTTTATTTCTAAATTAATCACTATTTCTTTAATATCTGTTTTTGGATATGATAATTTTGATATTTTCAATATGAGTAATGGTCAAATGTATTTATGGATTTCATGTATTTCTTTATTTTTGTTAATTATAATGGGATTTGTTGCTAAAATTTATAAGAAACTTATATTTTATTTTACTTTTATGTTTGTTATTTTAACTGGTGCTTTTAGTATTATTCATTTTAATTCTAGTGGCTTATCATTGGAACAGTTTGCTTATCAAAAATCTCTCGAAACCTTTGAAAATACATTTTTAAAGAGCAGATTTATGACTTTAAATGTAAACCATCCAGATCTTGTTACTTTTTATCATTATAAAAATAATCCAACAATAAGTAAACCTGAACGACAAGAATACTTCAAAACATTAGAAAGCAATGATGATATTTTGAAAAAACTTTCTCGGTTTACCACAGTTTATAACATGGGTAATTTTGCTACTTATTTTGTAAGTCAAAGAACGATGGATAATTTTTTCATGACTTATGCAGATGTGGAAAATCCACAATTGAAACTTATGAGAGATAATATGTTAAAGCAGCCTTTAGTTAAGACAACAGATTACATTGCATTTCATACTTTATATAGACAGCAGTTTATTTCAAAAAATTTACTTTTAAGTAATACTTCTAGCATTTTACCTGATAGAAAGAGTAACCAAATGGTTTCAGCAAGTGAGGTTTCTAGCATTATTCACTTCTTTGAAAATAATAATGCTTCTGAACTCAATGAAATTAAAGGTTCATTTGTAACATTGCTTTCTCAACCTGTTGTTACAGAAGTCCAAATTGAACAATTTAGAACCCAGTTAACACAAACACTAAAAGCTAATCCTAAGTTGTATGCTTTAATGTCACAGTTATAATAGTTTTAAACTATTCAACTCATTAATAAATAAATACCTTTTAAAAGGCATTTTTTCTTTGCATTTGTTGTATTTTTTGCTCAATGTGATATAATAAATCAAATCCAAAACGTGAGATACCATTATGAATAATACTTACAAAATTTGCATTAAACTCAACTATGCTCAGGAAACTGTAACCAAACAAGCAGAAATCACTAAACTGATTGACTTCATTCATTCTGTGATGAAAGGTGCAGGTTGGCGTGAAGCCGTTGAATATGATACTGTGATCGATTATGTATTTTCGATTGGCGGTGACGGCACCATGTTGCACACAATGCAAGATCATGTAGTTACTAAATCTATTGTAGTAGGTATTAATGCTGGTAATGTAGGCTTCTTGACTCCTTACAATATTGAAAATGTTTACGATATGAGTGTTTTCAATTTCCTTAATGCTGATTTTACTCCGCGTGTTGAACATCGTAGTATTCTCAAACACAGCTTTGAAAATCGCCCAGAACAGGGGATGGCTGTTAACGAATACACTTTTACAGCAGACAAAGTTAACGAAGTTCTCGACTTCTCAATTGAAGTAGATTACAAAGGACAAGTCAGTAAAGCTGGTCACTACCGAGCAAACGCTCTGTTGATTTCTGGCCCTTGTGGTTCAACTGCTTACAACATGAACTCTGGTGGTGCAATTGTTGACCCTACTGTTCGCTGTATGCAAATTATGATGGTTGCACCTACCATTTTGGGTATTCGCCCACTTATTATTGGTCGTAACTCTATCATTCGATTGAAGTTCCACAACAATGCAAAAGTCTTTATTGATGGTCAACCACACACTGATATTCCATCGACCGAAGATGAAACCTTTAACATTGAATTGCTGTCGGAAGAATCGCGTGTTCTTCTGCCAGATGATTTCAACTTTTACAGTATGCTGAGTACCAAGCTGCACTGGAACAATGGAAGAGGGGTATGAGTGACTATGATGATGCAAAAGCGGCTGGTTTAACCGATCAAGATCGTTGGACAGATGGTGTTGATCACCATCCCATGTCCGAACGTCTGATAAAGTTTTTAAAAGAGCATGATTTCAAGGATTACAACGACTATTTTTGCTGGAAGTCTGGCGGTGATGGTGATAATGGCGAAACCTTGATGTATCAGATGGATGCTTTTTTTGAATTGTTGGATAAACAAAAACCTAATTGAATCTGTGAGGTTGTCTATGTTGGTGTATGAGCGAGATAAAATCATTTCAAATCTGGCATGAGTAATTAGCTACTTTTTCTTTGATAAAGCTCATTTTTCAGAGATGATTGAAGACCTTCGCACAGTTGATAGCAATGATGTGTTTAAATTGAAACCTGTTCAATCAGAAGATTATCCATCTATTGCATTTGAATTGGTTATTAAAGGTCTTGAAACTAGATTGAATATTGAACTCATTAAAAATCCTCCTTAATTATTAATATTTTAACATTTCAATAGTTTTTACACTGTCATTATTAAAATCTTTGATATTGATCATTGAATCCTGCAAATAACTTTCAATTTCGTTATAAGTAATATTGCTTTCTTTAACACCTTTATGATCAAATTCTATATCATTGTTAATGTATGTATACAGTTCGTCTCTGAATTTAATTTTTCTTTCTTTTGAAGATTTGAAAATATTATAAGCTTCTAGATCTTCCATGTATAAGGTTAAATCTGGCTTATGGTTAAAATCTTTTATGAATTTACTATCTTTCAAGATTTCATTTAAAAATTTTGCATCCATCATAAAAAGTGTAAATAGAGCAATTGATATCATAATACTAGATGATGTACCAAAATCATATTTGGCTTGGCCTGCACCTGCAAAAAGGCACATCATGGTTAATATCACTTTATTACCAACGCCTCTCACAATAATAGCTTTTGAGAGCAGTACTCTCACATACCCATAAAGGTTGCCTAATACGATTGCAACACCAATCAAAGCCATATATTTGCTTTCAGCATAGTGAAAATACCCGTAGGTAGCAAAACATCCCAGCAATATAAGGATGAAATAGGGTTGAAAAACAAATGCCATTTTCATCTTGAAATTCATTTTTAATCCTCTTTTAAAGTGCTTGTATTTTACCATTATCCTACTATTTAGGCAAGAAAAAGCTTGCTCTACACTGCTATTTTTGATATCATCTACAAAATTATTTAGAGATTACGATCATGACCACTATCAAAACGACCAAGAAAAAATACCCTAAGACATTTCATGTCCCATGGAGCTTGGCTATTCAATCAGATGATAAAGTATTTCCATCGATGGCTCATTTTAATGGCAAGATGATTGTTGTCACTGAAAAACTGGATGGTGAAAACACTACTTTATCGTCAACTTACTATCATGCCCGTAGCCTTGATAGCCAATTTAACTGGACTCGTTCTTGGATTGCGACAATGCATGCTGTGTTGAAAATGGATATTCCAGAAGGCATGAAGCTTGTGGGCGAGAACTTGTTTGCTAAACACGCAATTGAATATCCTGATAACTCACTGGAAGGTTACTTCTATCTCTTCTCGATATGGGAAGATGTTGTAGGGAGTGATGAAGATTACTGCTTGGATTATGATGATATTGTAGCTTATGCTCAATTGTTCGATTTGCCAATGCCAAAAGTGCTCTATCGTGGCATTTATGATGAAGCAGCTTTGAAAAAAATTGCTAATGAGTTGGATACGACTCGTTCGGAAGGTTATGTCATTCGCACAGTAGAAGGTTTTATGCGAAGTGAATTTACTGCGTGTGTGGCTAAATTTGTTCGTGCAAATCATGTTCAAGACGATTCTGAACATTGGTTGAAACGAGCTGTCCAAAATGGCAAGCTACCACCTAATGTTCGTCCAAGTTATATGGGTAAAGATTGATTACTCTTCATTAATCTGTTATAATCAGAACGTAATTATACATTTAGGAGTCAATAACATGAGTGACAGAAATTTGGTTGGTATTCCTTTCAAAGATCAAGAATCCTTTTTCAAATTGAGGGCGATGATTGGTAGTATTTACGATTCGATGAATCGTGAGCATCAACCACAAAATAATCATGTTGCTGATTTACTTGACCCAGCTTTGGTTGAGTTTATGAAAGCATCTACTCCTAATCCTTACTCTTCATTCGGTAGATAATTATGGGCAGTAAATATTCAAAAAAACTTGGCAAAATGAGCCATACTGATAGACGGAAAGAAGCTTTCAAAGAAAAGTATTCTTATTGTTCTAACTGTGGACGACAATCATACCTTTCTGATTCTTTGATGAAGTATTCTAAGTGTGGTTGTGGTGGAACATTCCAGTCTTATCGACCTAAACCACTTAAATAATTATTGATTTAAACATTAATTTTTGCTATGATATGCCACACTTCGTTGTGGCATTTTTTTTTGGAGATTATATAATGCGAGTTCGTATTGATTTAAAAACAATCAACTTAATTAAAACATTCAACCCTAATGTTGATGTTAATAGTCTCTATCTACCTGTTGAAAATGTTTATGAACAACGAGAATCTGCAACTAGGAAAGAGCGTGATGTTTTTGGTAAAAAAATTGACGTTGAATATGACTTCATTTTCCACTATTCCAGATTAGCTTTTAAAAACTTCAAAATTGTCAGTGATAAATCAAATTATTATATTCTTGTTGATAGTATTGTATTAACTATTCCTTATGACATTGAACTCACTTATAATTTTTCTTTACATTATATTATGGTGAATGAATTTGAAAAACAAACAAAACATGTGAATAACCAGTTAAAAGCCGCTTACATGAACCTTTACATGTCTAACGAACATAAAGTTTCAAAACACACTTTTAAAACATTTTTCTTAGAATATTTCAATAATAAGTCTTTTGGTGAGCGAAAAATTATTTCAGGAGCGTCAATGGTGCGTAATTTTGTATGCGAAATTACCTATGCTGGCCATAAATTGTCTCTGACGGCTTTCTCAGATAAAGGCGATGTAATGGTTGAATTCAACTTCTTGGAATTTAAATTTAAAAAGACTTATTATATTTCCTCATACAGTGTTGAAAAATTTATCCTTGATTTTGTGAACCAACATGAGTATAATTGTACCAATATTAAAGATGCTGTTAAGCACCTTGATGACTTTATTTTAGTTCGCAAAATGGCGAGTATTTAGGAGAATTTTATGATTGATGCAAGCAAGGCTAAGAAACTACTTGAAGACCATGAAGATTATTTTCGTGCTCGCCATTGGTTCCCTGAAACTTATGTGAAGGCAGATGGTTTCCATTTCAATATTCGTCATCAACTCGATGGTTCCAGTATTTCAGATTCTTACGAAGCTCTTAAACTGCTTTATGAAGTTCTTCGTGAAGAGGATGAAGATCCTGTTGAACCTAAACTGCCCATGACTGATGATGAACTTTTGGCTGCACATGGTTATGAAATGGTCTGTGAAAGCCCGCTTGAGATTACTTCAATTGAAGAAGAAAATGTGTTTATGTCGGGTTTCCCTGCTCGTCTGTTCCTTGATAATCTTCGCCAACAAAACCGATAAAGCTGCTAAATCCTTTTGATTGTGTTATAATAGACCTATCTCAAATCAGTGGAGTATTTCAATGACTAACAAGCGTACCGTTTCTAAAATGTGCAAAGATGGTTATATTAATCCTTATACTAACTATGATGCAAATGGCAAATTGATTCGCCTTGACTATGAAGGCAATGTGATTGAGCGTCCAGAAAGTGAGCATCCATATTCCTATTCGCTGCATTGCACTTGGGCTATTCTTGGTAATGCTCGTGACAAAATTGATAAAATGAACAACCTCAGTGGTGTGTACAGTGATCGTTTGTTTAGCAGTGATGCCCTGAAATACAATATGGCTTGCCGTGATGTTTGGGGTAATGAAGGTCAATATTTTGATTCTCGTTCTCCAAAAGATATTGAGAAAATGTTGCAAATTATTTATGAAGAGCCAAAGATTAAACTGTATCGTATTCTTAAATCATGTAATGCGGCAAATGGTTACCCTGTATGGTATTTTGCTTGGTATCTTCAAGAATAAGAGTTTTACAAAAGATGGTTTCAACCATCTTTTTTATTCTTAATAATTTAACATCTACAGTTTTGTTTTGCAGAATGCTACATAAACATGAACCGCACCATCTTTTTCTTCAAAAAATAAAGCATCACCCACCAGTATATAACGATAACCATTGAGATCTATATAATCATCATATTCTTGATTGTGATATCGTCTGGTTTCTGATACTTTTGAACTATTTTCAAAAAGAATATAATCAATATATTCATTTGTATAAATGTAGTGAACATAATTTTTATTCAATTCACCATAACAGCCTTCACGCAAGGGTGTAGTTGATGAAACCCCACCATTCCCACTAAAATTTATTGAACCATTCGACAATGAACCACCATTACTAGCTTCTAAACCTATTTCCATTCTATATGTTGCATTTATTTCAGTAGAACCCATTATCATTATTAACATTAACAATATCATTTGCTTTTTCATAAAAAACTCGACCTGTTGTTTATCACATTATCATAAAAATATTATAATGCTAGGTTGTTATCATTTATTTTTTATGCTATAATTTCCTCATTAAAAAGCCTAAATAGATAGGAGTTTCATCATGTCAAAAACGATTAAGAATCAACGCAATTGGAAATTTCATCAATTGCAAAAACAATCGAATGCTAATTTTGAAGTGTATCGAGCGAATCCCGCTCTTTGCCCAAGTGCTGTAAGCATGGCTCAAGCTGATCTTCAAAAACTCTTGGCTGATGCTCATTTTAGTCAGGATGATGTTTGTAAAGTATCTTTCCGCGAAGGGTTCCGCCGTGATTCAAAAGCTCGATTGAAAGTGCGTAATCGTCGTATTGAAAAACGCTCTGCACGTAACAAAGCTATGGCAGAAATTCGTAAAATGGATTTTGAAGTAGCTGAAGATTAAGACTTTTTGATATTATACTCTGTTTTGTTATAACAAAAAAAATATTGCGATATTGCCATTACTTTGGTATACTAAACCCACATTAATCAGATATAGAGGATATAAAGATGAGCAGCCAAACTAAAAAAATTCAGCAAATGCAGCTTGCAAAGGCTATTCAAATTGCAGCTACGGCTCATGTGACTCATTTTGATAAAGGCGATAATGCCTATATCCTCCATCCACTTCGTGTTATGAATGGTCTGGAAAGCAAAGATCCAGAAGTCATGCAAATTGCTGTTCTGCATGATGTAATTGAAGATTGCCCTGAATGGACAGCAGAACGTCTTCGCACTGAAGGGTTCTCTGAGCGTGTGATTCTTGGTCTTTCTTATATGAGCAAAACCGATGAGGACTTGAAAGCAGGTGATGAAGGATACTACAACTATATTCGTCGTATGTTCGACAACGTTGATGCCCTCTTGGTCAAAATGTCAGACATTCGTGATAATAGTCAAGTCACTCGTTTGAAAGGGCTTCGTGAAAAAGATCAAAAACGTATGGTCAAGTATGCAAAATCTTATATGATGTTGGAAGAACGTCTTGAAGAAATCCGTAGTGCTTGTATTACGGCTGCATTGAAAAAATAAATATCAGCATGAAAAAGAAAGCAACCTTCGGGTTGCTTTTTTATTGATTTTTATTTTATAAATCGTATTATATATGTTTGAAAATTTTCTATAATGTATACATTAGAACATATAGTTCAATTGATTAATGATCCAAATTCAAAAAGCCCATGAATATTTGATATCTCACAGGATGAGCTAGAATCATTCAAAATGTTGCTATTTTAAATGTAACCTTTTTAGGTTACTTTTCAAAATGTAACCTAATTAAGTTACTTCAGCGAAAGTAGCCTTTATAGACCACTAAATAAAAAATGACATAGATTCTAGGTTGTGCTATAATAGATTTATTTAAAATCAGGAGCCTTCTAATGGAAATTGTATACATTAAAGCATTGGTTTTTCTAGGACTTATCATTATTCTTCCTGTCCTTTACATTATGAAGGATGAAGGTGTGTTTGGATTTAAAAAACCGCATGTAGTTAAAATTCCAAAAGAGGGTGAGTGTATTGATTTCTTTGATGAACTCTTGCATCACATGTCTGGTATTGTAGGTTCTAAGCTTGATTATGCGTCCAAAAGTTGTGTTCGTAACTTAGTGTTTAAAAATCTTTCCCATACTCAACCTTACAATGGAAAGCAATTGGATTGTGCAAGTGTTCAGATTCGGTTTATGTTGAAAATTTATCCTAAAGGTGTTCGTCGCATTACCGCTTATGCTGAAAGCAGTTATGGTTCGCCAGATTGGGATGGTAGTAATATGCACTATAATTATCCTATTAAAAATGATGAATTTGAAGTAGATGTCAATGACTTTCAAACTTTGTGGGATAGAATTGTGGCTACATTCTATGTCATTGATGTTGGTCTTGATTCAACGACTGATCGTGTTAGGAATGGGCAGATGTCGTATTGGACAGAAAAACAGTATGGTCATCTACTTTAGTTTATCGTAAACAGTAAAAAAGTGGCTCATGCCACTTTTTTTGTATACTTTATTCTCTGCTGGCTTTATATTGATCCGCTATCTTTCGTGGCATTACCATGACACAAAACAAATACTGTAGTGATAGTGCAACAAAATGAATAAAACCCATTTCACCATCAATAATATCAATCATTACTGCTTTATAGAAAATAGGAGTAGACAAAACAAAGCAATATAAAAATGCAATCGTGAAGACTTTATTTTGAAAGGCTGTCTTAATTGAACCAAACATTATTGATCCTCCTATTGTCTTTGTTTGCTGAAAAAATTCGGTAAAGATACAATACAGAAAAAATACTGGAGAACCATTACACTGCCATGCAACCAATTCATTTTGCCAGCATCGATGTCTTCAAGTGCTATTTTGATGAATATTGGAGTGGCTAATCCAAAGCATATAGCAAAATAAATTCTAAACGTTCTATCTTTGAAAGCGTTTTTTATGGATTCCACGTCTAAAAACTCCTTTATTATCTTGTCATTTTACGCAATTAAATATCTATTGTCAATTTGATTTCTTATGAAAAACCCTGTATAATAACTGTAATTTAATCTTTTAGGAGTTTTGACTATGACAGCACTTCAAGCTTTTGTTATTTGCTTTATCGCTTATTTGCTTTACAAATTAATGAAACCTAGTGGGTTACCGACAGAAATGATTGAAAAAGTGAAAAAAGAAATTTCGGTTGGTGTTGCTAATATTTTCAAAAAAACAGCATTGGAAAATAAAGTTACCCTTGCTAATCTTCGTAATGAGCTTCATTCTGGCGATTCTATCCGTGTTGAAGCGGCTATTAAAAAAATTGAAGCTATCTTTGATAAAGATATTACCGATGCTGATGAAGTTTTGGAGCAGTTCCGCACAAAATCAAAAGACACCCCAACTAGTGCTCAATCTGGTCAATAACTTTATTTAAGGATAGTCAAATAATGATTAGTAAAGGTTTTAAAGATAGAGTTAAAAATTCACTCTATAATGAATACCAGATTCAATGTAAAAGATTTATTACTGTTTCTGATACATCTTATCATATTAATGCCCAAGATAAACTGGGACAAGAGCTATTTATTGCATTGGATATTTCTAATGCAATTAATGGATACTCAGTTTCACCACAATTTTCTGTTTGTATCGATGGGGTAGACGTTATCAATAAAAAACTTTTTATGGTGGATAAAATTCAATCAGCTTTGAATAAGTCTGTTGATGCTTTAAAGGAAATTGAATCTACTAAAATAAGCTCTCTAACTTTAAAAAGTAGAATAAATGATTATGTTCTTCTTATGGGGGGATGTTCGCAAAGCAGTAGTTATCTAAATGCCACTTATACTATACCTTATTCTCCTTTGAACGGCTTTATCTTATATGGCAATAATGAACTTCATACAATTGCTGATATTTCAGCTAGGAGAAGTGAAACAATTTTTAAGCCGTCTGAAAAACAAACACATATTGCACATTCCCTTCATTTATCGGATTTTTACTTTGACTTAAAAGTGGATGAGCAAACTCTATTAGATGATTACATATTAAGAATGACGGTTGCCCATGATATTGAACTTCATTGTTATGAAATTCGGGATATGGAGACTATTAACTTTTTGAAAAGTTTAAACCCTGATTTAATCTCACATAAAAACATTGACTATATAAAAGATTTTTATACTGTAATCAATATGGTTAAAGTTTAAAAAAGATTCTAATTTAAAGGGCACTTCGGTGCCTTTTTTCTTTTAATATGATTTAACTATGTTATAATTAAATTAATAACAAATAAAATTTTAATGGATATATTATTAGCAGATAGATTGAATTCATATTCTCATGGACAATCTATTTATAGTTTGGAATCTTTTCATTCAGAAGAGTTTAGGTTGGGTGGCTTTGAAGAATTCTTTGAAAAAAATTATGGAAATCAAAATTATGACTTAGATCATTTAAGTCATGGCGAAGTGGGATATCGTTTAAAAAAGTTCAAAGTTTTTGAGGATGCTGTGAATAATCCTTCTAGCATTCATAAAAATGAGTTATTGCATTCTGTAAAGAAATTAAATTTACTTCCAGTCTTCGCATCGTTTGATAAAAATAAATTTAAAAATGGAACAGATGTTATCTTTCACCAATGGTCGATGGAAGCAAAAAAACATGGTATAGACATTAGTGAAGAAAGAAAACAATTTGATACTCTTCAAAAAAAGGCTTTTGAATCTTTAAAAAAAGTAGAAAAGCATAAACGCATTATTGATACGGCTATATTCAAAACAGCAGATGTCGCTATTTCTATGCCTACTATGGAGAATGACAGAGTTCGTCTGAACCAATTAATAACCTATTATGCTGACAATATTGATTATTTGTCTATTAACTCACTTATTGAACTTGCTTCTACAGGTGGATATGGACTTCTTGATCTAAAAAATGATTTCAATGATATAACAAGAAATATTGTTGAAAAAATTCGTGAGAATCAACCACATGCTTATTACTCGATGGCTGAAATGTATTCTCAAATTTTACATAATGGTGCTGGTGACTTAACTGCTTTTTTCAGTAATAAATTTGATGAATCTGCTATTGAATTTAATGTAGAGCTTAGTAAAGCTCAATCAATTAAAAGAGCAACTTTATTTATAGATGGCAGTGTTTTATTCATAGATAAAGAAGGGCAGCATATTATTCCAGAAAATAGTAAAGCGTTAAATACTAAAATACATGCATTTAATCTTGATTTAATTGATTTTAAATTTAGAAAGCAACCTGCTTTTGGTAAAATATTTAAAAACAAATTGCTAGAAGATAATGACAGTATTGTGAAAGCATTAACAACAGCCAATTCATTTATCCTTAACTATGATATTTTAAAACAAATGAAGTTTGATCAGAGCATTTTTGATAAAGGTTTCGAATCTATCAACGACTATATTGATAACTCCGTTAAAACTTATAAAGTAAACAGATATGCCAATAGTATATTAAGCTCTAAAAACAAACATTTAATGACAGCACAAGCGTATCCTTATTTTGAAAAATTCTACGACACTAAATTAAAAGAAGAATTTGTTCAAGATTATATTGGTAAAAAATTAGCAATGCTCAAAACACCAGAAGAATTTACAGCCTTTGTTAAAGAAGTTCATGATAAATTATTTGCTTTTGGCATGCATTCTACTATGACAACATTAGAAGGACTTGATAAAACTGCATTGTTGCATACCACTGATGAATGTATTGTTCGCATTGAAAACTTTACAGAAAGTCAAAAATTAGGTACGACTAACTGGTGTATCTCTCGATATGAGAACTATTTTAATGACTATGTAAAAGGAGATAACAGACAATATTTTGTTTTCGACTATACAAAAGAATCCAGTGATACTATGTCTATGATTGGTATTACTTTAAATTCATCTGGTGATGTTTATGCTGCTCATAAAAAGAATGACGATTCTGTAAAATATCATTCTAGCATAGATGATTTAAGATTAAAAATTGTTTGTTTAGACTATGAATTTTATAAAGATAATTTATATGGAGAATTTAAACAAGACGTTGAACTAGAATTAAGAACAATTGAACGTAAGAAAAATAATAAACTTAAAAATAGTATATAATTGAGGTCTATATGAAAATTGATGATTATTTAAAAATCGCTAAAGAATACACAATGGAACATCATAAAGATAATGATTTCATATTGATGGGATTATATAAGCTTATTCAGGAAACCGATTTAAAAAAACTACATGCTCACTCACTAGTTAGTCAACAAGGAGATGGATCGTATATTCTTGTAACTCCACAAGAAAAACCACTAGGTAACCATTCTACCACTTTAACTGTCGTCACTACTGACCGTAATGGAACAAAGGTATTTTCTGTTGATAAAGACCAATCTAATGGTGTTCGGGATATTTTATTTGGCTTACAGGATGATCATGATTTGATTCGTAGATTTAATAACGATTTACAACATGCTGAGAGTTTATTTGATTTAAAAGACATTTATACTTTTGATGAAATTACACGTATTAAACACCTTACAACAGCCTCTGTTTCACTAGGATTAGCCTTAGAATTAATTTCTCAAAATGATGAATCATTTGAAACAGGTAAATATAATGTGGCTCAGAATTCATACCTGAATCAAATTTCAATTGCAGACGATTCGAATTATAATAAAAGTCCGAAATTTATGAAGTTTTCTGGTGATGCTCTCTCTGAGTTAATTTCAACAGAAGTTCAGTTCCCTTTAACACCAGAAGGCTTTTTTGACAATTTAAATGTAACTGCACAATCAAAAATAATCGATATATCAGGCTTTGGACATATTAATTTTATTCAAGAAGATTTTCAAGATTTAATTGATAATGATTCTCCTTTTATCCATGATTCCTTTGTAGGATCTCTCTTCAAGGTGGATTCATTGCGTGATGCTATTATTTCTTATTTTCATTACAATGAGTTTGATGACATCAAATTTGAATTTGATTTAATGGCGGATCAGTTCTTATCTAGGCCCACCATTGAACACCTTTTAGAAAATGATTCTAAATTCGAAGGCTTAAACGATATGTTAATGGAAGTCTATAATAAACACCCTGAAATTAATTATTCTATGCAAGATATAAAGATTATTAGCGACAATGAAATAGCTGTAAAAGGTGAAGTTATTGAACATCAAGTTGATAAGTTCCATCTTTTTGAATCAGCAAGAGACATTAATGATCTTGGGCCAAGCCAAAATAATAGAAGAGAATTTTTAGGTAAATATAAATTGTATGGTAACGATATATTGAAAGATGGTGAGGAAAGAATACGTTTCATTTCAAGTAATCAGTTTGCTGCAGATGCCATTCTTTCTGGTAACTATTATGTAAATGATAGAGGTCATAATGAAATCAGTATTGATTCTATGGCTATTAATCCACAATTGTCTAATGAGCATATTCATGAGTTATTTAATAGTGTTGTTGATTATGCTGAAAAAAACAAATGCGTTGTTATGTTTTCACAAGAAAAAGCATCTCCTTGGGGTGGAATTAACAAGGATAGAATGGTTAACATGATAAATGAAGTCTCAGATAATGCTATTGATAGAGTTCCAATATTATGTAATTTTGGGGTATCGGGTGATAGACATCATTTTGCACTCAATTATCTTGTTAATACTGATTGCTCTTATAAATCATTGCCTAAATTACTGCACAATTTAAAGACATTTATTGACAGTAATCCTACATTGGATGATTTACAACTTGAACTTAAAATGGATGAATTCATTGTCAAAGAGCGTTTAAAATTAAAATCTGATATGAAAGCGTCCATTTAAATACAAAAGAGAACTTTTGTTCTCTTTTTATTTTGTTATAACACAATAACTTTTTATCGTATTTTTGTCTTTTTTTTGTCATGTTTTATTTAATATTTTCCTTTTACTCTCAATATTTCCATGATATAATGATTACATCGAAAACAACGAGGGTTTACCAATGTCTAAAAAAACCATTGATGTTACCAAAATCGCTTCCCAAGTGGAAGATAAAACCAACGAACTCAATAAAATTGATCAGTTGATTGCTCGTGAAAAAAAAGAAAGCTGTATTGAGATCTTTAAAGTGGCTCGTAAGATTGCCTACAAAGAACTGAAAGAACTCAAAAAAATCATGGATAAAACGGCTCTGGTCTGAGCCATTTACACTATTGTTATCAAATTAAATCCAGCAAGAGTATTTATCTAGTACTCTTGTTGATGTCTATTCTATTATGTGTTAAAATGTAGCCTAAATTTCTTTTGGGATTATTCAATATGTCACTTTCTATGATTGAACAAATAGCATCATCAGATGGGCTTAAACCTTTTTTCGATGACTTTACATTTAATAAAGTTGACACAGTTTCAAATATTGGTGATATGAGTTATGAAGAGCATACATTATTAAGCACTCATTATTCTACATTGAAAATCATTTTCCCTTCGTTACATGATAGTCTTTCCTTTATCTTTAAATCCTTTACAGTGTCAGAAATTAAAAGCATTGAATCTATGCTTCGCTTTTATATCAGATTGTTTCCTTATGAAGCATTAGAGACTGCTATTAATAAAAAACAGTCTATGATCACTATTCATCATCGTGATGATACTTGCTGGGTGAATTTCGAATCTTTTACTATTGTTCATAGCTATAATTCTTGGAAATTTAGAATTAATGACAAGATTAATGAAAATTTAGATATGGATCATTTTGATTTTGAAAATATAAAAACAGTGTTCATTAATGCTTTTCATCGCATGTTTCATGATATATTCCTAAATGAGTCACTTGTTATTAATAATGAATTGGCATTAAAGGTTGCAAATAATCAAAAGAATTTCACCTTTAACCAAATGCGTTATCAGCATATTTTTCAGCATGAAACTGATATGAATTTTGCTATGCATATTCGTGATTATGGGAATTTTCAGATCATCACTGATCGTAATAGTAATGTTAAAAAACGTGTAATTGAGAAAGGTGTTATGGGTGTTTCTGGCCATCTTCGTGTTGTTAAAAATGTGTTACATGTTTCAAAACTAGCAGAAACACATATTTCAATTCATGATGAATCCCTTGATTTATTGGATCATCTTTTTCATATTGCGTTGACACCAATAGAGTTGAATTATTTGAAGAAAACATTAGAGGTCATGTATATTACTGATAAGTGTTATCTTCCAAATAAAGATAATGAAGTTCAAATTGTTCGTGCCAATACAGGTAAAAAAACGATCTTTAATTTGATTCCAGAACATCGACCATATAAATTTAGAAAAAGTTGGCATGTCATAACTGTTAGTACGTTTATCTCTATTAGTTTTTATTTAGATGGCGAATATCATTTAGAAAACGTAAAATCCTTTCAAGCAGCCTATGAATTCTGTTATAATCTGCTTACTCAACATGTTGGTGCATCGCTGAACATTGACCCCAGTGATGTAACTGAACTTCATTTTAAAACGATTGAAATGTCTAATTATTAGGAGTAATGATGTTTACTTTCCAAAAATTCCAGCAATGTGCTGCTGCTACTGAAATTACAGATAAACAAGCTGTTACGATCACAGCTAAACTGGCTATTCTTTTGAACAAATACAATAACAATCCTGATATTAATTTGGAATACTTTCTTAAAAATCTGAAAATTAATAAAGATTCAGCAAAGTTTAGTAGTAATAATAACCCTTCACGCCCATTTGTTTTTATTGATATTAACTTTAGATTAGAATCTACACTAATCGAAGCTCGTGTTACGGCTGAGTTTAATAGCTCGTGCTGTCGTATTCCATATACCTACAGTCATTTTGATGTTAAAATTGAACATACAGATCGTTCTGAGCTATATTCTGTTCTTAATATTTATCGTCCCAAAGTTGGTCTGACTTATTTTCATTTGGGGCAATGGGACGATCCGCTCATTTATACAGTATCTGTAAGGGATGCCTTTAAGTTTTCACATCATTTCTCGCCTACTCGTAATAGATTTCATATTGAATACAAATTGAAAAAAGGCAAACTTATTTCAAGCTTTATTATCAATGATGAACATGATGATTATGCAAAGTATAAGAATAAAATGGTTTCAGCGGAAGTAGAAACCCTTTATATCAATTTTGCAAATCTTGCCTATACCCGAGATTCTGAATGGATTAACTCTATTTTGAAAAATGATATTAACTTCAAAAACATGAATTGTTTTGAAAAACTAAAAGATGTTTTCTTGTCTTTGTATGAAGGTGAACATCAAGAAATGTTGCTCAATGAACTGAAAGTTTTTGAAATGTATCATATCTGATTTACTCAAAACATTTCGTTGAATATCTCTTCTATTTAGCGTATAATAAGCCTCATTAGATAACTATTGAGGCTTTTTGTATGAAAAAGTATTGGATCAATGATAATCAAGAAGCAGTAAATAATGCATTCATGAAATGGGCGAAGCATAATTTTGCTAAATGGAGAGGTGGTGAATTTGAAACTTATCCAGAAATTAGCAAAAACAACAATGACGAATTGAGGCTAGCCTACGTCTATGAAGTATCTAATCACTATCAATCTTCGTACACAGGTCGTGACGAAACTACTTATGAGCGTATGTGTGACTATGTAGAAATGCTTCGAGTTGTTCGTTTTTACATTGGTTTATTGGTGCCGCGTCTTAAAACAGATAACATCAATGAAATTGCCTACCTTGTTAGTGCAGCAATGGCGACCAGTTTCCATAGCTATGACAGCAGTGACTGGTATAACACGTATGGTTATGACTGTGAGGCTATTTCCTTGAAACGGATCACTGATATTACTGTTGAGTACTTAAAAGAACGCTCAATGTATCGAGAGAAAAGTGATTACATTCAACAAGCTGTTTGAATTGACTCTTTAAATATCCTCTTCGGAGGATTTTTTTTTGTTTATAATTTAGTGATTGTTTTTTACTTTTTTATCTTTTTTTAACACAATGGTTAAACAACATTTCAAGAATATTGCCTTTAAAGCGTATATACATATTTATTTATAATTACTCAAAAAAGATTATAAAATATAATTTTTTCTTTGTTGTATTGTTTGACAATATATACTTAGAGGAATAAAATATAAATAAGGATAACTACTCCTATGGAGGCTCAATATGTCTAAATCTTTTAATCAATTATTAATTGAAGATGTTTTAGAGAGCGACAACAAAGAGTTCTTTAAATTGGTTGCCTGTCACAATAAGACCCGATTCAGATGGCAAACAGGTGTCTTCTTCTTTATATTCTTTGGATATCTCATTCAACGTTCTGTTTTTGGAAATCCATTTCCTTATCTCTGGATAGCTCTTGGCGTTCTGCTACTCTTCATTCTGTTTAACTTTGCTAAACAGCATATTACATTTATGAAGTTCTTTAATTTGAAGTATAGAATTGAACATCTTAACCATGTCTGTGAATGTGTGCTTGCTGGTGATGATGAAGCCATTAAAGCAGAAGCTCGTGTGATTAAAGCTGACATTGAACGCGGTGTTGTTGATAGTAAATATTTAGAGAAATTATACTTAGATCGTAAACATTTGGAAGAATACATTGACCAAAAATATGGTGATTAACTATTAGCATATCCATTATTAAGCCAGACATTGAATCTGGCTTTTTTTATTGACAAATTTTTGTTTAATGTTAACTTTTAGAAGAGGCTGATTATATCCTTGCCATGTAGACTAGAAGGCGAAGCGACAGCAATAATTACATATCACTTAATTCAATTTTCTTTAAAAGATCATTGATGTCATCTACAGCCATTTCCAGATCATATTTAAGGAAAACACTATGAATACAAAACATATAATCTTAAACAATCAAAATTTAACCATTTCTAAAAAAAATTTAAAAAAAGCTCTACTCGCTGATGGTATTGATGTTTCTTTATCCAAATCAGCTAATCTTCTTGCTCAAACTTTTGGATTTAAACATGAGCATGAATTACAACAAAACTTAAAAGATATTGCATCATCCAAAGACGAACTTATCCTATTTTATTTTGATGAGATGCTTGCTTTATTGGAATTAGGTAACACATTAATAAAGAAATATAGAAATAGTGGCATCGATATATTTTCCACTGGCACTTCTTTTTTTAGTGATTATACGATTTATAAGGTCTATGAATTATCACTAATTTTTAAAAATAATAAAAACATTATTATTGAGCAAGGGTTAGACATACAGATACTTAGAATAGTTAGACGACTTTTCAATGAAATAAGTTTCAAAAAAATAGATAAAACAAACCCAGATTTTTATTTGTTTTATGCTTTTTATAATTATCATAATATAGAATCTTATTTCTTAATGAATAATGCAGAAAGGAAAAATTATTATTTGCCACCTAATCAGTTTGAAAGAGATGTTAGTGGTTATTCTGATCATTTTAATTATCTCGCTGATTTTTCAGCAGACTATAAAATTGATAGAGAAGTGGAATACTATGATAAAGAATATGGGATTTTAATTAAACGAGATATTTATAGCACTTTTAGTAAAAAAATTATAGTTGGGAATTCATTTAGCGAATTTTCTTACACGAAAATACATAAAAAATGATTTTTAATTTTCTTCTCTTTTAATAGGATTTATGGTATAATACATTCATTAAATCAGGAGATTTCACTCATGCAAAATTATACATCTATTTCCCGAGAAGAGGCTATCGCTAAGTTTGGTCATCATTTTGTTTTGGAGATGAGTAAGAATCGTTTTGGTTTTGATATTGTTGAAAAACTTGGCAAAAGTGATAGCGATTCTCTTTTTGATGACGATGATGATGATATGTGTTTTGAAGAAGCTTGTGGCTCTCTTCAGGCAAAAGTTCTTGTAAGTGCTAAAAAAACTATCATTAACAATGACATTATGATGAAATCTCTTACCAGTAAATGGCAACTTTTCTGTTATCGTAAAGGTTGGTATAATGCTGAAAAGACTAAACGTATTTATGATTTCTTGGTCAAAGATGATCTTGCTCGTAAAAATTTGGAAGATATTGAAACATTTGATTTCAAGTTAATTTTGAAGCCTTTGCCAGAGCAGTTCCACTTGCCTGAAACTTATTTTGAAAAAGGAAAAGTCTATTATCAGTTTAAACATTCGCACAGCAGCTATCATTCCAGTGAAGTTATTGAAGTAACACCTTCTACTATTAATGTCTCTTTCAATCAAGATAATATGATTGAGATGCGAGTATCCTTCAAGAACATTGCTGGTGAAGAGGTAAATGGTCAAGTGTCTGTACACCGATTCCGTCAATATCAAACCAATGAAGTTAAGCTACCTTACTTTGAAACAGGTTACAGTGATACTTTTGTGTTTATTGATAAAGAAGAATGCAAAAAATTTGCAATTGAAAAAATCAATAAAGATATTGAGCATTTCCAAAACTCAATTGCTGCTTTGTCTTAATTGATATGGAACGCTAAGAAAATAGCCTGATTTATGTCAGGCTTTTCTTTTCAAATCATCAACATATCTAAACATTCAATATCTCTTTCAGTAAAATATCCATCTGATTTAAAATCATCATTCAGTATATTCGGCTTCAATTCATTTATGATTTCTGTTGGGATATACTCATTTTGGTAATAACAATGAACTTCTAATGGCTTATTATTGATGTCATATATAATAATAGCTGGGACTACTTTTTCTTTGGCTGGATTATTGATAGTTTCAATAGTAATGTTTAATTGAGAGTAGTTATAGACATTTAATGTACTTTTTTGTGTATTATTAAATAAACGACTATTATGATCTTTTATCGTTGTATCTTCTGTGTAAGTAATTATACTGGGTATCTGCTCATCAAAAAAATCAGATTCGTTTTTGTCCCTAAATGTTTTTTTTGAAAATGTATAAATAACATCGTTTTGAGGATTATTCAATTTTTGTTCAACCACTTCAAAATTTATAATCAGTTCAGCAGGCACACTCAGATAATCAAGATTGCTTTTTAAAAATTCAAAACTTTCCTTGTCTATATGAACCACTTCACGAGTGAATATAACTTCATGTAAGTTATTAATATCTAATTTTATAATTTTTGGATTAGTGCTATATATGGGATAACTTTTATATTTTGGCTTTCCACCCAATTTTGTTTTTGGTGATGTATTCTGATAATATTTTTTTGTTATCCCTGAACTCATTTGCAGCAGATTTTGCATTATATTCTGTGGTGAGCTGTTGGATATAGGTAGATTCGATGAAGACATAAATGAATGCATTGAATTTATGACATCATCCATCTGAATATCGTATTCATCTTGAAATATTTTTTTTATTTTAATCGTATGTCTGCTCATCTTATTATCCTCTATTTTATCCTCTATTAAATCCCTAACATGTCTAAGAATTATATATCCTGCTTAATAGGCAAATGGATTTGAACCATTTTTAATTTTTTCATAAATAGTAACTTTGTGTTTTATTTTATTTGTCATTATGATAACCTTTTGTTAAATTGCTAACATATCTAATAGTTCAGAATCACGTTTATCAAAGTAGTCTGGAAGTTCAAATTTATCTTTTAACATACTGGGTTTAATTTCAGCTATTAGTTCAGGTTTGATATATTTATTTTTGTAATAGCAATGAACTTCTTTCACTTCTTCATTTAAATCTTTTACAACAATAGCAGGTATAATTCTGTTAGGGTCTGGATTCACAATAGTTTTTACCCACAGTCCTAATTTAGTGTAATATTGTAAAACCATGTGACTTTTAGCTTCACTGTACGAGTTATATTTAGTTATTTCTGTTTTGCTTGTGTAGTCAATAATACTGGGCATGTTTTCATCAAAATAATAGTCTTCATCAAAACTATCATCTTTTTTCTTTGTAAACGTTTTTCTCATGATATGCAATTTATTATCTGATTTAAAAAAATCTAATTTAACGGCCATATCTTTATTCATAACAGATAAATTGAGATATTGATTTAATTCATCTTCTGGCATATCTTTGAATGCGAAATATTCATTATTGAACAAATATTGTTTGAAAATAGACAGGTCTATATAGGCTGCATATTTGTAAGACTTTTTGATATCTGGATATTGTTTAAAGGTTGGCTGACCAAAGATACTATTCACAGCGTATTGATTTTTCCAATTTACACTTGAAACATTAATGAAATCAAGAGCTTTAGAATATGTTGATTTTGAATGATTATCAGTGGTTATTTTTTTTGATTCTCTTATTGAACTTTGGATTGTTTTTGGCATATGTTCACGCCAAAAATAAGAAGTAGAATGAAATTCACGTTCAAGACGATTGAACTCCATCTCTACTGGATCTTCAATCATTATTGGTTTTTGTATTACTATTTTATGATGTGACATGAATGTATTCTCCAAAGACCTTATATTTTAACATATAGATATTAAGAAGGCCAGCTATTTTTTAAGAATAGATAAAAACAGATTTTAATGATGTTGCTTCTTAAAATGGCTTGATTAAAATAGTTAATTTTGCTATAATTTATGACATCAAAGGAAGGTAACTATGCTTTCATATAGATAGCCGAAAATTTAAAAAAAAATTGTTGCCATTTTAAAAAAAGATTGATAGAATACAAACACTTAAAGAAAAGCAGTAAAAATGGTTAAAAACCAAAGGTCATAAGAGCTTATCGCCTAAACCCAAATTCTAGGCAGGCAGTTCAAGGAGAACACTTTATGACATCTCGACTACTTATTAACTTGATATTGGAGTATTTTAAGATGTAGCGTTAAAAATAATATTGACAAAACAGTAAAACAGAGATAAAATTGACCCGCAACAAAATAACACTTAAACAGAATTGGAGATCTACAACATGGCACAAAGCGAAAAAGTAAAACGTGAAATTGAACTGGCTTACCGCAAACGTGAGTCTGAAATCGAAGCCCAAAAAGAACGTGACTGGGCACGTCACGAAAAATCTCGCAAGTAAGTCTTGATAGACAAAAGAAAAAACCCCTTTGTGGGGTTTTTTTGTATCAACAATTAATGTTTGTCATTAATTGATGTTGCTAATTCAGTTGTTTCATTTGTTAAATGCTTTTTGTATTCTTCTATAATACATTTTGCCAATTCAGCTTTCTTAATTCGACCTATTGTTAATACACTTAACAATTCTTCAACATTTTCTACATAGAGTTCTTGATTAACAAGAGCATTTAATACATATGGTTTTATTTCATTTTCTCTTAACATTTTTATTTCTTTTTTCTTTAATTCAACTATTTTTTTGTATTTCTTCAAGTGATATTTATATTGAATGTACACACTGATTATAGCTAACACAAGTAGTCCTACGAATAAGGCTATAAACTCTGGAATTTTTTCTGGATCAGCGTAATATACTGTTGACAATGATATAAAGACAACCATTATTATAGCTGTTAATGAAATAACTAACTGAAACATGTAAACTCCTTTTAATATTTATTTAAAAAATTTTAGCACTAAAAACTTCAATTACAATATATTGATTATTTAATATGTTTTTTAATATTTTAATACGATATTAAATTAATTTAAATAAAATAATTATGTGTTATAATATTAGAAACACTAATAAAAAATAATGAATAATTTAAAAAAAATTCAAGATATAAAAGAATCCTTTGACGATAGACTCTACCAGACTGATGATTTCAAAATGACTAAAGGATTACTTTATAATTTTGGAACTTACATTCAAGCAAATAAAGGTATTTTATATGGTTTATTGGGAGCATCTATTTTCAATATAGCTATAAATGTTATGCCTATTCAAGAAGCAGTCAAACCACTTGCGTTCAACAACTCTGCTTTTATTTCAGAAATGAAAAACAAACTAGAATCTAATGTAATAAACAATCGTGGCATGGATGTTTACTCTAAAATCGAAGAATTTAAAAAAAATGTCAAATTAAGTAATGTCGTTCAAAATCATCGTTATGCTGGGAAAGAAATACATACATTAAATGCTGATTCTATAAAAAATTTGAAAAATGATGCATTAGGTTCTATTAAAATATTTGAGAACCCTTTCTGGCAAGGGAACGTTGTTGAAATAGAATCATCCAATCATTACATGAATAAATTTGTTTATTCTAATTATTATTTACTTAACGGCATTAAAGTTAATTCAAATAATGCTCAATTGCTTGTAGATAATAGCGAACAAAAACTTTATTTCAACAACCAAGAAATTAACGACCTTGTTGATTATGTTGGTGTTAACAATCCTGAATTGATGAGTAAATATGTTGTTTATCATGAAGCAGCTCATGGTTCTTTTAGACAAGCTTACACATGGAGCAATCAACCTGATGTTTTAAAAGGTGAAGTCCATTCCGATATTTCTTCATTAACTATGATAGGTGTTGAATCTAAGAGCTTAGATGAATTCAATGAAGCTGCTGATATGATCATTAAAATGCGAGTAAAATCATTGAAAGATGGTGATTATGGTCATAATGACTCTTATGCCATCGGTGAGCTTAAAAAAGTCATTAATGATAACCCAGATTTATTAAAAATGAAAACTAGTGATATTGCTGAGTTTTCTTATATATTGACCGATACCTTATTTAAAGAAAATTTAAAACAAAATAATGCAGAATTGTTAGAAAGAATGGGTATTAACCTTGATCAAAAAAGTATTTTTAATGATTTAAAAGCATATCGTAATTTAGATTTGTATGATGCAGTAGGTGTTAAAATAACTGGTAAATACATGTTTAGGAGTAAAGATTTTGTAAAAGAAGGCATTGATAGTAGAATTAAAAATTTTGCTAAAAAAATTGAAAAAGATATGCAAAATCATATGCAATTTGATGCCGTAAGTACTTTAATGTTTAGAGATAATGGTGGTGATGTTAGTAAGACTACGAAGGCAATTCATGATAGTATTGAAAAAAATCCAATTCTTTCTCGTACTGTTATTGACCCCATCAAACAGAAAGTGTATGTAGATGGTTTAGAATATGATTTATCCAAAGTAGAAGCAGTTCGTTTAAATCAAAAGAAACAACAGCAACTACAACTTCAACCTTCTCAATTCAAAAATAAAGTATAAAAGACACCTTAGTGTCTTTTTAAATTTTCAATTATTGTTGAGTTTTAATATTTAAATTAGTTCCAGCACTTCAACTATTCCACATATCATATGATGTAATGAAATGATAAGAAATAGATGATGGGAAAGCACCTTTATCTTTTGTTCCTGTGTAATACCAAGGACATTAGCAGTATAGAGATATTTTTGATCTTCATTTTTATTTTATTTACTTGAAATAGCTGTCAAAATTTGTGTCATGGTAGTTTTTGTGATATGATAAGCTATCTAAATAAATGGAGCATTCTCTTATGTCTATTAAAATCAATGATGAAGTGGTCATGAAGTCTTCTGTCATTAAGCGGACCAATCATTCTGAATTCGCAAAAAACTTTAAAGGTATTGTGAAAAATATCATTGGTAATACTGCAGATATTAAAACTGACAATGGCATTCGAGCAGTTCCTATTGCCAACCTTACTGCTGCCCGCAGTGTCAGTGACTCAAGAACAGGAACTGTATCTCGTTTAATTATTGACTAACGTTCTTGAATTAGTAGCATCTTTTTGCCAGACCATTCATTTTTATTCCATAGAATTCGAATAACGCTGTATGTTTCTGGCAAGTCGTATGCTTCCATTTTTCTGGTTGTGTATATTGTTTCTTCGTTACCATCAAGATCAAATGTAAATGTGTCTAGTTTTACACCTTCTTCAAGAAATATTTTTTGTATGCCTTTGGCTATTTGTTCTTTCGTATATTTTCTTTTTTCTTGAGTAATTTCTTCTGAATTAATGGGATTGTCATTTTTTTCGCTCAAACAATTTATCAGTTTAACATCTTGATCAGTATTCTTTTTTCTAGCTATACAAATTTGTTCAAATTCGTCAGTAGGAACCCTGTCTCTCATACTGTTAGAAATGCCATTGGTTCTTGTCATTAAGCCTATGCTTAATGATTTTTTATCGGTTGGAACTAAAACCACTGACACACCATCTTCTAATGTGTATAATTTATATTGCGGTTCAATGACCTTGGGTTTTTCTTCTTTATGTGATGCACAGGCTGATATGAGTATAGCCATAATGCTTATGCTAGCTTTTTTTAGTATGCTCATGATGTCACCTCTATGTTATTTTGTTGATTATCATAACAATTTATCCTGTTAAGTCAATGACCGTCTATTTGCTTCTTTTAGGTGATTATGGTATAATATCGGCTCTCTTAATCTTTATTGGAGTTCTTATGTTGAAATCAATTTTTGTATTATTTGCAATTATTTTCTCTACACTTGCATTTGCAGATAATGTAGATGGATATCCGATAGAACAAGTATCTTTCAATGGGGTCAATTTCACAATGAGTCAAAGTGATGTTTCTAATAAAGGTTATTTGTGTGGATTTACTAAATGTGAAAAAAATAAAAATAAAGATTCTGTTTTGTTTGATAATGACAAAATTAAAACGATCATTAGCAAAGTAGATTACAAATCAACTGAAAAATGTAGTAATATTATGAATGATATTGCTCAGTCAATCTCAAACAAATATGAGTTGTATCAAACTTACAATCACAAGGCACTCAGAGCACCCAATCGAGTAGCTAGAATCATTCAAACAACTGCAGGTACCGTCGAATTAATGGTTACTTGTGTCAACGATGAATATTATGATGATGTCGTGACTATTTCTACTGTTATGAAATACATTAGTTTACCTTCACAAAACTTTTCAGCTTCTCTTAATTAAGGTTATTCTAATGGATAAAGAAAAAACTTCTAGCTTTCAACGATTGCCATTTGGGGAGCAAAATGTTTTGATTCTGAGTGATCAACACCTGAACTTACACCAAGACGTGTATCCTTTATCAATTTGAAATCTTTATATAAAATTCAACACCTCTTCCTTCAGGTGGAGGATAAGAATTTTATGGTTTTTTGTTTTCTTAACTTTTTGCTTGCTTTATTTTAGATTTCATTGTATAATTTAG